>JAABUZ0100000076.1_pt1 | contig 233662 bp, 214 predicted proteins | sample 5562091 | NCBI WGS metagenome assembly JAABUZ01 (sample SAMN12813069, study PRJNA571459) | rock metagenome | isolation source: Antarctica rocks | place: Antarctica: Victoria Land, Linnaeus Terrace sud | collected 2015-12-21
ATCGACTGAACGACGCCGTCGACCAGCAGGACCTGGCGCCCGGCGTCCTCACCCAGGCGCACGAGATAATGGCTGGGCGCCGGTAGCGGTCGCCGCGGGCTCATGGCCACATCGTAGGCCGAGGTGCGGGCCGAGCGCGACGCGCGGCGGACACTGTGAAGAGAGCGGAGGAGTGGCGGCCTATGGCGAGCCAGGATCCAGCATCCGGGGGCAGCGCAGAGACACGAGCGGGTAAAGCGGGTAAAGCGGGTAAACGCCCCTTCGCGATCGACGAGGCCGTCCCGCTGCTCCGGGCGGCGATCCGCCCGTACCCGAAGGCGGCGATGTTCGAGCTCGCCGACGACGGCTACGGCACCTTGTTCGAGCAGCTGATCGCCTGCATGCTGAGTATCCGGACGCGGGACGAGGTGTCGCTGGTCGTCGCGCGCGGCCTGTTCGCCCGGGCCCGCACCCCAGCGGACGTCGCGGCGCTCGGGCCCGACGGCATCGACGCCCTCATCCACGGCAGCTCCTTCCACGAGGCCAAAGCGGTTCAGATCCACGCGATTGCGCTGCGAGCGGTGGCTCTTGGCGGACGGCTACCCTGCGACTTCGCCACGCTGACGTCGCTCCCTGGCGTCGGCCCCAAGTGCGCCAACCTAGCCCTGGGCATCGCCTGCGGCCAGCCGAGCATTGCCGTGGACGTCCACGTCCACCGGGTGACGAACCGCTGGGGCTACGTGGCCACGACGAGCCCCGAACGCACCCTCGCGGCCCTCGAAGCCAGGCTGCCGAAGCCGTACTGGATCGAGATCAACGCGCTGCTGGTCCCCTTCGGCAAACACGTCTGCACCGGCGTCGCCCCCAGGTGCTCCACCTGCCCCCTCCTGGACATGTGCCAGCAGCGCGGCGTGACCACCCACCGCTGAATCGAGGAACAGAATGTGCGTGATGCAGCCTGGCCAGCGGTACCTTTGAAACGGTGTGGCACACTTCTTTCAAAGTGTCCGGCCGCTCTGCAAGAACATTTGCATTCTCCTGACCATCACGAGCCGAGTTGCCACACTACTGTCGCCAGCTCCGTGCCGGCCAGCGCGTGGACGAGCCGGTCATCGGCGGTGACGTAGCGAGCGCCTCTCTCGAGAGCCAGCGCCAGGTACAGCGCGTCGTAGACCGTGCGTCCATACCGCAGCGCGATCTCGAGTGCTGCCGGCAGATATGGCGCCGAGGCGAGCATGCTTACGGGGCACAGCTCGACGAACGCGATAGCACACTCGCCCGCCTCTCTGGGCGTCAACTCGCCCCGTCGGACCTTCTTCCATAGCACGTTGCCCAGCTCTGGCCCGAGCAGATCGGGGGCGAGCAGCAGATCCTCGCCCGCTAGCAGCCGGACGGCAGCCGCCGAGCCTGGCTCCGGGATGTACCACTTCACGGCCACGCTCGTGTCGACCACTAGCACGGCCGGCTCGCTCATCGCTGTCGATCCTCGCGCACGAGCGGCACGCTGTCGGTGAAAGCGCCACCCCGCTCGGCGAGCGCCTCACGAATGCGGGCGGCGACGGCCGCTGGGGAGCGCTCTGGCACCTCGACCGAGGCCTGCTCGAGGAGCGCCAGCAGCTCGCCCTGGAGCGACCGCCGGTGCGCCGCCGCCCGCGCCTTCAGCGTCTCGACGACCGACAACGGTACGGCACGGATAAGCAGGTTGGGCATCGTGAGCTCCTTTGCTAACAGAATGATAGCAGCGTGCCATGCTCAGGGGCCGAGCAGGCGACGTGGCGCTCCGGTCTGGCGCTCGTCGGCAGTGTCGGGCTAGTGCTCCCCGCGCTCACCGGTATGGTCGATGTCTACCTCCGTGCGCCCGAAGGGCAGCCCACCGCTGCGCTTCTACGGTGAGGCGCGGCTGGTCGAGGACCCCGCGCAGCGCGAGGCGGTCTATCAACGGGTCGTCCCCGAGGAGCAGAACCGCGACGCCGAGAGGAAGGGCTACGCCGTGCTGATCCGCGTGGACCGCATCCGCCATGGCCCGCGCAGCGTCACGCGTCCCACGTAATAATCAGGGGCGCGGCGGGACGAGCCGGAGCCCGGCGATTGGTGCGAAATCGCGGCCATTCCGGGTCACCAGCGTCAGCCCGTGCTCGATCGCGGTGGCGGCGATGAGCGCGTCCGCGATGCGCGTCCCGGCCTGGCGACGGATGCGTCCGGCCCGCTCGGCGATGGCCCGGCCGATGGGGCGCTCGGTGAATGGTGCCAGCAGCTCCTGCACGACCCTCTCGTCGGTGCGCGACCCAGCGAAAAGCTCGCAGCGGGTCACGACCGAGTACGACACCTCGTCACCGGAACCGAGGAGCAGCCGCCGCGCCCCCCGCAGGTGATCGACGAAGATGTCGGTGTCGACGAGCAGCGCCTCAGCCTCAGCCTCAGCCATGATGGCGATCCCACTCGTCGCGGGCCGGCACCTCTAGATCGGGCAGGACCCCGAACGCCGCGCTCAACGCTGTGGTGGGATCTGGCCGGCGGGTGTCGAGGTAGACATCGATGGCTTCGCGGACGACGTGGGCGAGCGACAGGCGCTCGCGCCGCATGAGGTCGTCCAGACGCGCCCGCTGCTCCTGGGTCAGGTACACCTGGGTACGCCGAGCTGCCATATACACCACAGTATACAGCATGACCTACTGGGGCTACCCTCCGTCGGACGAAAAAGAGACGAGGGCGGCAACGTTCTCTTGGCTCCCGGAGCGCCCCACCGTCCGCTGCTGGACGCGCCGACGGCTGCTCAGCGTGCTATGGCTGGTTGGCCGGAGCGACGCTGCCGAGTCGAGGCTGGCCAGCGCATGGGCTGGGCCAGCGGCTCGCGCCGAGCATGCTGGCACTCACAGCGGCGCCGCTGCGCGTCGTTGTAGCGACCGTCGAGGACGGCCGCCCGGAACAGGGCCACCAGGACCCCCGCAAACAGCACGACTCCGACGATGCCGATGACGCCAAGGTCGAGATAACTCATGGGTCTACCCCCGGCTGCACAACGTTCCGGTGGGCGGAGGGTGCTGAGCGCCGTCCTGCCACGCGGTTCGATCGAGAAACGGGTGCGGTCGACCAATTCGCGGATGGCCACCAGGACGACACGGAGCACACGAACCCGCGGTCGCCGTGCGTTCAGTAGCCCGAACCCCGGCACGTCCGGTGGTGGGAGGGACCGCGATGAACACCAGCACGACCCGGTGCAGGACGCTCGGCACGGCGCTGCTCGTCGGCGTCCTGCTCCCGACGCCAGCGCTCGCCCACGTCAAGTGGTTCGAGGATGCTGCCCAGCATCCCGTGCGCCTCGACCTCATCGTCAGCGACCGCACGCTGCTGTGGCTGGCCACGTCGGCCACGGCGCTGGCGACGCTCTGCGTCCTGCAGCGGGTGGTCGGCCGACGCGACTGGCCGCACGTCACCTTCTTCGGGAAGATGGCGGTGGGCGCCCCGACGATCCTGGCCATCCAGGCCGCCATCGGCCTGGTCAGCAGCGCGGCTCAGCCGTCGCTGCTGGCACCCAACCTGTCCCTGGGCTTCACTGGCGCCGGTGTCGCCGTTGGGCTCGTCGAGCTGCTGATTGCTCTCAGCTTCATCACCGGCGCGGCCGACTGGCTGGGCGCCATCGCCCTGATCGCCCTGGTCCCGCTCGCTGCTCTGCTCTTCTCCCCGGCCGAGGCCCTCGAGCAGCTGTTCTGGGTCGGCATCGGAGTGGCCATCCTGGTGATTGGACGCGGGTCACACGATGGTGGCCGCGCTCGCCCCTGGTTCCAGCGGCACAACCCGGACTGGCAGCGCCGCGCCATCACCGTCCTGCGCATCGCCACCGGCGTGTCGCTCATTGCCGTCGCGCTGAGCGAGAAGATCTGGAATCCCGAGCTCGGCGGCGCGTTTCTTCGGCATCGGCCCTTCTTCAACATCGTCCAGACCGCGTTGGGCGTGCCCTGGTTCACTGACGATCTGTTCGCCCTGGCCGCCGGCCTGACCGAGGCGGCCATTGGGGCGATGCTGATCAGCGGCATGCTGCCACGGCTGGTCATTCTGGCGATGTGGCTGCCCTTCCATCTCGGCATCCCGGTGCTGCCACCCCAGGAGCTGCTCGGCCATCTGCCCATCTTCGGCACCATGTACCTGGTGTTCGTCCATGGCGCTGCCAGCCCGACCGCACGGGCCGGACTCCAGCCGCTGGTTGCGCCCACCAGGGCGAGTGAGTCGAGCCGTCGACCCGCGCCAGCAGTTGCCCTGGCCGAACGTGCCACCCTTTCGCTCCGGCCAGTGGCGGGCTCCCCTGCCCCGCGGAGCGTCCGACAGCCACAGGCAGATCGGCGTAGGCGACGCGGTGTCCGTCCGTTGGGCGCCAGGCATGCTAGGCAAACTGCGCAGTTCCCCGAGCAGGGGGGTTCCGACTGAGACACGCCAGTCTGGGAACGATTCGCTGCGAATCGTCCGACGGATCGGCTGGGCGCGTGAGCTGGGTTCGTCTCAGATTCGCGGCGTTGCAACGCCCTTGTCACAGATGCGCAACGCCCTCTTTCTAATCTGCCGTCATGACGACTCAGACAACGGGGGACAAGCCATGACGAGCCAGGAGACGCTTTGCAGTGGGGCGACCCTGGTCGACGGTGGTGGGCAGCGCGCGGCGGGCGAGATGCTCATGGCCGAGCTGGTCAGCGCGTGCCGGGAGGAGACCGGCAAGTTCCTCCGCGGCGAGCCCAACCGCGACGACTTCGCGCTGGAGCTGCTGCGACGCGCCGTGTGCGAGCGCGACCCGTTGGCCTGGGACGCGCTTCTGGAGCAGTATGGCCGTCTGGTTCTGGCCTATATCCGCCGCCACCCGGCCTGGAGCGCCAGTGCCGAGGACGACAGCTACTGGGTGAACCGGACCTTCGAACGGTTCTGGATGGCGGTCGGGCCCGAGCGGCTCCACCAGTTCCCCTGCCTCGCCGCGGTTCTGAAGTACCTCAAGCTGTGTGCGCACAGCGTCCTGGTGGACGGGGTCCGCTCGGCGCGCGCGGGGCAGGTGGTGCCGCTGAGCCAGGTCAGCCACGAGGCGGTTCACGCTCCGGACCTCGAGCGCGGGGCGCTGGGTCAGATCGCGGCGGAAGAGCTGTGGCAGGTGATCGACGGGGAGCTGCAGGACGAGCCGGAGCGGCTGGTGGCTCGTCTCTCGTTCGGACATGACCTGAAGCCAGCGGAGCTCTACGCGCGGCACCCGGAGCACTTCGCCAGTGTGGCCGACGTGTACCGGATCAAGCGCAACGTGCTAGACCGGCTGCGGCGCAGCCCAGGGGTCCGGCAGTTCCTGGGCGGCGAGCGCCAGTGAGCCACTGTCGTCCGAAGCTGGCGGCGAGCACCGCGTGCGCGTCAACCGATCAATCTGCCGGCGCGCCTGGGTGGCCCTTTCCGAAGGCGGGCGCGCTATGCTGCATCTCGGACCGCACCGAGCAGGAGGAGCGACCAGGGCTGGCCGAGAGGACGCTACCGCTCCGCCCGGGGGGGCGGAAGCAGAAGGGAAGGTGCAACTCAGGTTTCCGAGTTTTGCTGTCCGTGGGTATTTCTTCACGCCGTCGATAGCCGCGCTCTGAGAGCTGGGGCGCGCAGCCGGCGCTCAGGCACAACCCCAAAAAGGAGGGACACGTGTTACTCTCACCGAACCTCTCCAATCTCCTGGTGGAGGCCGTGCAGAAGTGGGTCGAAGGGATCGTTGACGAGAAGGTCCGCAATGGAACGGCATCCGCCAGCCAGCCATCGGCGCCCGCCTGGTCTGGTGCGTACGGCGGGCCTGACGGCGCGCAGAAAGCCGTCACCTTGGATCCGAAGCAGTACACCGACGGGACCGGGCAGCACTTTGACTACTCGAAGTTCGTCGCCAGGGAAAACCCGTATGGCGCGGAGTCCATGGAGCCGACCGGGGAGATCGACGTCGTGGGCCCGGCCAGTCGCAACAACGTGGGCAATCCGTTGCGCAAGGGTCTGGGGCAGTTCACCCCGTTCGAAGTCGACGAGTGCCAGCACTGGACGTTCGCCACGACCACCTACCGGGTCACCAAGGCGATACGGATCCCGTACAGGTACAAGAACCCCCGCGGGGATGGGGAGGTCGAGGCCCACGTTCTGATCGGGTTCCAGGGCCCCAACTACTGACTGGCCTGGCCTTAAGCCCGGATCAGGCGGGCTGACCCCCGTGGCTGGCGGCCAGCCCGCCTGCCAGCCCGCCTGACGCCGCCCGGTCACCGTCCGCGGACGAGCGGGCGCCAAGCTGGCGTAGGATGTCGCGCGCCTCGGCCTGCATGGCGCCTATATGATCCCGCCGAGCCCCCTGGTGGTCGAGATGCTGGGCGTAGGCCTGGAGGGCTAGAGCTCGCTCGTACGGGGTGCGGGCCACCTCGCACTGAGCCAGGGCGGCCTCGAACGCCGCGGTCGCCTTGCGGGGATTCGACCTTGCGCGCGCCACCCGCCCCACAGTCAGGTGGGCCAGGCTGAGCAGCCGCGGGCTGCCGAGGTGCTCAGCCTGGGCGACCGCCTCCGCTGCGTGGGCGGTGGCGGGCTCTTGGCGCTGCGTGGCCAGATCGAGCAATGTCAGCAGGATGTGCGCCTCGATCTCCTGCTCGACCGTCCGGGCGCATCTGACCGATCGCTCGCTCAGTCTGAGCGCCCGGGGCAGGTCGCCGGCGTCAAGGCACGCGCCCGCCACGGCCACCAGTGTGGTGGCGTACTCGAGCGTTTCGGTCATCTGTTCGGCGAGCGCCAGAGCCACGTCCAGCTCCGCGGCCGCGCCGGCGTGGTCGCCGGTAAGCAGGCGAAGATGGCCGAGCTGGCGGTGCGCGACGACCGTCTGTGGCCCGGGATCCATCGTCGCGGCGATGCGCACCGCCCCCGTGAAAGCCTCGGCGGCACGCGACCAGCGCCCGACGTGTTGGTGGACGAGCCCGAGGCCGACGGTCGACTCCACGATGCCCGCGGTGTCGCCGACCTGCTGGCGGATGCCGAGGGCCTGCTCGAAGCTCGCCTCGGCGGCGTCCCACTCGGCTCGCAGCGCCGTGATCACACCTACGAGGTGGTAGCCGTCGGCGGCCCAGCGCTCCCGCCCCTCCACTTCGAGCTGGAGGGCCATCTCGACTTGCCCGCGCGCTCGATTGAGCTCGCCTTCCGCCACCCACAGCCGGCAGAGATGCTGGAAGGTGTTGACCGCGCGCAGGTCGCCCGCCGCCAGGCGGAAGAGGGCCAGGGCGCGGTCGAGGTGCTCGCGAGCGGCGGCGAAGCGCCCGCCAAGGTAGTGCTGGAACCCCAGGTTGTCGTGCGCGATCGCGAGCTGGATCTTGTCCCCGGTGTGCTCGGCCGCCGCGAGAGCGAGCGTGTACTGCTCGAGGGCCTGGGTCACCCGGCCCTGGCCCATGTGGGCCCAGGCGATCGCGCTGTGCGCCGCGAACAGGGAGCGTGGCTGCGCCAGCGTCGCAGCCACGCCGCGCATCGCCTGGCCAAGCTGGAGCAGCTCAACGTAGCGACCCTGCAGGTACCAGACGAGCGCGTTGAGGTACTGGAGCCGCAGTCGGGCGGCGGCGACCTCAGGGCCAGCGGCGGCAGCCAGCTCGGTCAGCCCAGCGTCGCACTCAGCCAGCGCCTGGTGGATGTCGCCGGTGTGCAGCAGCCCGTAGGCGATCGCGCCGCGGGCTGCTGCCCGTCTCACCGGATCGTCTAGCAGGTTGAGCACCTGTCGGAAGCTGGCCATGCTGGCTGGCCATCGTGCCAGCGCCTGCTCCGCCCGGCCGCGTCCCTCGAGGGCGTCGAGTCGCACGGCTGGCGCCGCCGGTTCGCCAGCGTGCTCGATCAGATCGCTGGCCTGCGCAAAGTGGTCGAGCGCCTCGCGGTGTGAGGAGAGGGTGGCGGCGCGGCGGCCAGCTTCCAGGCTGTAGCGGAGCGCCTTGACCCGTACCGGCGCGGCCTGGCCCGCCAGCGTGAAGTGGTGCGCCAGCTCGGCCGCCTGGTCGGCCGCCCGTGCGCCGGCCAGGCGCTCCAGCGTCTCGCCGGCGCGGGCGTGCAGCAGCATCCGCCGCGGCCCATTCAGACCCCAGTAGATCGCCTCGCGCGCCAGAGCGTGGGCAAACACGTAGCAGCCCGATCCCTCCTGCAGCAGCTGTGCATCGAGCGCCTCGGCCAGATCCTCCAGGACGTTCGTCTCCTCGCGTGGCTCGAGCGCGGCGAGCAGCGTGGCGTGCCGCACGGTCTGGCCGAGCACCGCGGCCATCGCCAGCGTCTCGCGGCAGCGCGCGCTGAGCCGCTCGAAGCGGTGGCCGATCAGTTCGCGGATGATCGTCGGGACCACGCGTGCCTGGTCGTTCAGCTCGTGCCAGACGCCTGCGCGGCGGACCAGCCGCCCCTCCTCGCGCAGCGCCAGCACGAGCTGCTCGAGGAACAGCGGGTTGCCGCCCGTGGTCGTGTAGAGCCACTCGGTCAGCGGCTCGCTCGGCGGTCCCTCGAGCAGCGAGCTGGCCAGCTGAATGGCCTCGGCTCGGTCGAGCAAGGGCAGCTTGACCAGGTTGGCGAAGCGATCCCGGGTCAGTGCCGTCATCACCTGTGACAATGGCTGGGAGGTCGCTTCCTCGGCGCGGTACGTGCCGAGCAGCACCAGCGGCAGGTGGCGGGACGACCCCGCCAGCTGTCGCGCGAGGTAGCCGAACAGCTGCAGGCTGGCACCGTCCACGGCGTGTAGGTCTTCGATGCACAGCAGGACTGGCCCGCGCATGGACAAGCCGCGCAGGAAGGCGTGCACCGCCCCGAACAGCCGGTGCCGCTCCGAGGGGGCCGCGATCCCCTGTGCCGCCGGCAGGTCCAGGTGGTGGCGCAGCTCTGGTACGACCTGTGCCAGGTCTGGCGCGCCGGCGCCCAACTCGGTCCGCAGATGCTCGGGTCGCTGGCCGAGCAGGTAGCCGCTGAGCGCTTCATGGAAGGCGCTCAGCGGCATGAGCCCCTCGTACTCGTGGCCGGCGCCCGCCAGGCAGAGGGCGCCGGCCCGCTCGGCGCGGCGGAGCAGCGTCCCGACCAGGGCGCTCTTGCCGGCCCCGGCCGGCCCGCTCAACACGAGGACCTGGCTGCTCGATCGGCCGCGCTCGAGCGCCCGCTCGAGGCCCTTCCGCTCAGCCTGCCGGCCGACCAGGCGGCTGGGCGTGGGGAACGGGTACAGGCAGGCGGCAGTGGCCCGAGTCGGCGCCTGGCCGGCCACCGGCCGCCGCTCGCCCTCGCCGGCCGCGATCTGGTGATGCAGCTCGGCGGTGGTTGGCGACGGCTCCAGATCCAGCTCAGCGCGCAGCGCTTGCTCGAGGCGCTGGTAGACACGCACGGCGTCAGACCGTCGCCCCTGGCGCGCCAGCAGCCGCATCAGCTCCTGCCCGGCCCGCTCGTCGCACGCATCGGCGCCCAGCAGCCGCTCCAGCGTGCCGGCCGCCCCGTCCGGGTTGCCGCGCTGCTCGTCGGCCCGCGCGCGGGCGAACTGCAGCTCTGTCCACGCGCGCTTGAGCGCCTCGCGGCGCTCGACGGTCCAGTCGTCGTACAGATCCTCGGGCAGGTAGTCGCCGGCGTACAGCGCGTTCGCCTGCTCGATGAGCGGCAGCGGGTCGTCGGCCTGGTGTGCCTCGGCGGCGAGTTTCTCGAAGGCGTCGGCGTCGACCCAAACCTTGAGGTCCGGCCGCAGGCCGACGCCGTCCCGATCGGCGACGACCAGGTCGCCGGGCGCCGCTACCGACTCCAGCGCCTGCCGGATGGCATGGACGGCGGTTCGCAGGTTGGTCGACGCGGCGCCCGGGTCCGAGTCTGGCCAAAACAGGTCGACCGCCTCGTCCTTGGTGAGGCGTCGCTGCGGCCGGGCGAGAAGGGCCTTGAAGAGCTGGCGCGCCTTCCTGCGCCTCCACGCAGCGTCGGCCAGCGGCCGGCCGCGCACCACCACGCGGAAGCCTCCCAGAACGTGCGCCAGGATATCGGAGGACGTCGGCTCGGCGAGCGCCGCCGACCCCTTGGTCAGCTCGGACACCATCTGGACTCTTTCCCTGCGGCTGCCAATGCCTCCCCCTCGATGATCTCAGTAGGTGACTGGGTGCCCCGAATAGTAGCGCAGCCGCTCACCGGAGCCGGCTGGCCGCGTCGGACGGCACGGATCGTCGGCGGATGCCCCGAATGGGTGTGCGGCCCGTTCTATCGATCATAAGAACGACGCTGTGAATAGAGTTGGTCGCGCTTGCCCGCGTGGGCCAGGCCACCGGAAGCCGCCGAGCAGGTGGCGTTCTTCTTGGCAAGTCAAGTCGTGTGCAAGAGTACGCCGCACACCCAAGGTAACAACGTAACTCGCGTACTTGACGACGTCCAGAAGGACTGATAATCTGGCTCGCGCGGACGCTGTTTGGAGATCGGAGAACCATGTGGCCAGCTTTGTACCGGTCAATTTTTCTGTTTCCGACATCCACAATGCGGCGGGCTTACCGATAGGCGAAGCTCTTCCGGCCGAGCTCAAGAACCCCCCGGCACCAGGTGATCTTACAAGTTGGGAGCAGGAGCAGTACAGCCTGGACGTCAACGCCGCGGCATCGCTCGGCTTCCCGGTGGGAAGCCTGGACGTCAGTCTCCGCCACCAGGTCCTGATGTTCGGATCGTCGCGCTGGAAGGACGTCACGGCCGCCCAGAACTCCTACCGCTTCGGTGTGGCGCTGCGCGCGCTAATCATTGTGACCGACATCAAAGCGAGCGGCGCGCTGACGGTGCCCATTGTGGCGGCGAAGGTAGAGACGGGCGACGTCACTGCGACCGCGCAGTTGCTCGTCCGCGGCTATCGCGGCAAGTCTTTGGCCGATGAAATGCCCCCCTGGCAGAGCTTCGACGTCGCGGCCTACGGCGACTACATGAAATGCATCTCACAGATGCAGAAGCAGGTCGAGGGAGATGAGCCCAACATCGTGCCGGAGCTGATCTGGACGACGGTGAAAGCGGAGTCTCTGCCGCCTGCCGCCTCAGCGGTGGGCACGGTGTACGCGTACCACGGCATTGCAGAGGGGAAATCGCTCCTGGAAGCGCTGGGGAGGCTACGCAGCAAGGAGCATGGCGTGGTGCAAGCCATCCGGGAGGTGTACCTTGCACGCCTCGGCGAGGATGAGCAGGCCGCGCCCGACGCTGCTCTCCGGAAAGAGGCAGAGACCCAGCTCTATGGGCTCCACCTGCAGCCGGATTGGTTCCACTTGCCGACCCGTTAGCGGTTCCGTGGGTTTGCCGACTCCGAACGGTGCGGACCGGGAAGGTCACGTGTGGGCCACGTCGCCGGGCGCGACACGAACGTAACCTGGACACGAGGGCTTTCACCATCTGCGTGCACCAGGGTCAAGCCATGCCTGAATGGGATGCCCACACCTACATGTTCCTCGAACGCTTGCTGTTTGATCTCGACGATGTGCTTCGTCGCCAGATTGGCCTGAGCAAATTGCCGACGACAGTCTTGCCACGTGAAACCGACAGAGCGCTGACGCGCGCCTGGGGTCTCTGCTTCGACGCGGCGCGAGTGCTTCACGACGAGAAGCAGCGTCTGGCGCAGGCCAAAGTCGAGCATGATCTCGCCGAGTGATCGAAGGTCGTGGAGCGCGCCTCCTGGTGAGGCGCGCTCCCTCGACGGTCAGTTGGGCAGGACGAGCACCTGGTTGGGGAAGATGGCGTCCGGGTTGCTGATCACCCCGCGGTTGAGCGCGAAGATCTCTGGCCAACGGTTGCCATTTCCAAGCTGAGCCTGGGCGGTAGCCGACAGCGTGTCGCCCGGTTTGACGACGTAGATGCGCGGCTCAGGCTGCACGGCGGCCCCAGTGGGCAAGGTGAGCACCTGCCCCGGGAAGATGAGATCTGGATTGCGGATGATGCCGCGGTTGAGCAGGAAGATCTCCGGCCAGCGGCCGGCGTCTCCGAGCTGGGTCTGCGCGATGCTGGACAGCGTGTCGCCCGCCTGGACAACATAGGTGCGCGGCGCGACGCCGCCCGCGAGCACGCCGGCGAAGCGCAGCAGGTCGCCCAGCTGGAAATCACCCGGCACGGCGCCGGGCAGCGACGGCTGCCAGCCCGGCTGACGCAGGATGGAGCCCTCGGTCCGGCGGATCATGCCCACCAGCACCTCGGTCACGATGGTGCTGCCCACTGGACCGAGATGGTTCCCGCCACCCAGGGCGCTGGCCTCGGCCAGCACGTAGTACCACAGCGGCGTGCGGTCGCTGAACCCACCGGCCTGCAGCGCCGCCACCTGGTCGGGGCTGGCGGCCGCGGCCTCCACCTGTGCCGCGGACATGACGGGCAACCCCAGCAACTCCGCGATCGCCTGACCGGTGGGCAGGCGCAAGCGGTAGCCGCGCAACAGGTTGCGGACCGCCAGGCGCGCCGCCTCGGGTCGTTGTTCCGCGGATCCGTCCAGAGCGTGAAGTCTGAACAGGCCCTGTCCGTCGTCGACGGCAGGCGCGGAGCTCGGCTTGCCGGCGAGCTTGGGATCGAGGCGGCGGGCCATGTTGATCGGTCTGCCGTCCCCCGTGTCGACGAAGTTCTCCCACTGGATGATCCAGTTGTCAGGAAGAGTATCAGTGCCCGCGGCTTGCCCTACACCGGGTCCAAGACTTCCGCTCAGCGCGGTGAAGGTGAAGAGCAGGTCGAGGTTGGCGGCTCCCGGCTGAACCCCGCTGTCGTGGCGGAAGTTGAGGTTGAAGTCGTAGTCGTCGCGCGCCATGGTGTGGCCAAAGCGGTACGAGGCGACGGAGAACTCCAGCGGCGTGAAGAACGGATCGGCCAGACCGTCGAACCAGTGGTTGCCGTTCTGGAGGACGTCGTCCACGATCGCCGGGTCGGCCACGCGCTTCAGGAAGTCGTGCAGGATGATGTACTGGTAGTGCTGGCGCAGGATCGTTCGGGCTTCCTCGAAGTTATGGCCCTGGTCCACCAGCGCGTTGTGCGCCTTGATGAAGGCGAGGTGGAGCTGGGCAACGATGAGGTTCTCGTCGTTGCGCGGGTCGCCGATCATGGCCGCTCGGTCGTGCAGAATGTCCGCACCGCGCGGCTCGCGCGGCAGGTCGTTGTCGTCGCCCTTGCCCGGCGGTCGCAACGTCGGAATCGCGGTCCCGTGCAGTGAAGAGACGTGGCCGACGAGCAGCTTGGCGCCGTTGGCGGGATCGCGCGGCGCGGGCAGTCCGTACAGGTGGTCCAAGTCCAACGTTGGCGAGCGGAAGTTCTTGACGATGTTGCGGATCTCGGCCACGGTCAGTGGCGTCATGGTGGGGCTGAGCAGGTCTGTCATGCTGGCCGAGCGTGTCGGTGGCAGGTCGGCCGGCTGCACCTCGAGCGTGATGTCGTGGTCGACGAATTGGCCGAAGTAGGTGTAAATCGACGGAACGTTGGAGTCACCCGGTGGATTCGGCGCCGCACCCGTCGTCCCGTCCGGCGTCGGGTCCAGCGGGTCCACCATCGCCGCCCCTAGCGCCTTCAGCTTCGCCGGCGTGTCGGGCGCCTCCGGCAGCAGGTTGGCGGCGTCGGCCTGCAACGTCGGGAACAGGAAATCAAAGGCATTCATGTCGCCCGGGGCGACCACCGCGAACGCCATCGGGCTGGCGGCCGCGGCCTGGACGAGGTCGGTGTGGGCTTGCTGGAGGTCGTCCATCTGGACGACCGAGCCATGGGCAATACGTGGCATGATGGCTTCCTCGTTCTGGCATCTTCAAAGCCCTGGATGGCACTGGCGCAGTTGGTTGCTCGAGGCCAGGGTCACGCTGTCTCCAGGCGCGATTCGGATTTCTCGATACCCGACGGGTCGACGGGCGCATGGTCACGCGGGTGCGCCCCTGGGTCCGCCTCGAGTACAGACCTCTCCCCCGTGTGGACCACTGACCTCCCTTCAAGCCAGTTGTCCGGGCGCTGCAAGTGGCAGCATATTCCGCTCCGTGCGAACGGTCAAGCCCTGTTGGTCAAGAGATAAGAAGACGGATCTTTAACGTTAACGTTCACCTCCATCGCCCCAGGGTGCTGCGGGCTCATACGACTAAACGCGCCGCGACGGCGTCTTGGTGGACACGCAAAACGCAACAGGCTCGTCACGCGGAGTCGAGGCGCCCGCCATGCGGACCGGCCACGATCTCCCCTATGCCGCCCGAGGCCAACGCGCCGACCCGGGAGCCGGGCCAGGGCCTGCTCCTGCTCCCGCTCAGGGAGATCAGCGCCAGCCCGCGTAACCCGCGCCGCAAGCTCCAGAGCATCGACGAGCTGGCCGCTTCGCTCCGTGCCTACGGCGTGCTCCAGCCTGTCGTCGTGCGCCGCGCGGGAGACCAGTACGAGCTTGTCGCGGGCCACCGACGCGTCGAGGCGGCCCGCCGACTCGGCTGGGAGACCATCCCGGCCGTCGTCAGCGGGGCGCAGGAGGACGAGGCGTACCTGCTGACCCTGGTGGAGAACCTGCAGCGCGCAGATCTGAGCCCGCGGGAGGAGGCCGACGCGCTCGAAGTGCTGGTGCGACAGCGCGGCTGGACCACGCGCCAGGTCGCCGCGGCGGTCCAGCGCTCGCAGGCATTCGTCTCGAAGCGGCTGTGCGTCTTCGAGGACCCGATCCTGGCGCCAGCGGTCCTCGCCAACAGGCTGTCCGTGTCGGCGGCCGAGGAGCTGCTCGGAATCGGGGCACAGCGGCGCGGAGAGGTGCTCAGCCGAGCGATCGCGGAAGGCTGGGATCGGGCGCAGGTGCGCCGGACGGCCCAGGCAGAGCGGGCGCCGGCGGCGAGGCGGCGGCCGCCGCGACTTGCCCGGGGCGTGCGCGAGCTGCGGCAGCGCCTGCGGGACGTGCGCCCCGAGGAGCTGGCGGAGGCCGACCGCCGCGAGCTGCGGCTGCTGTTCGTCGAGCTGTCCCTGCTGGCGCGCGCCCAGCCCGGCGCCAGACGGATCTTCCCCCCGCTGCCGGACGTGCGCTAGGGTGTCGCGATTCGCGGCGAATCGAGGACGGCATCGCCGATGGCGCGGGCACGCCATTCGGCCCATCACGTTGTGACGTTCGGTGCGCTAAAATCTGGCGCGGCGAGCGTTAAGACCGGGAAACGGCGTGAAAGAGGTGAGGCACGTGACCGTGTGTCGGTTCACCCTGCTCGTGGGGCGAGCAGCCCGCGTGGGGACCGTCGCGGCGCTGCTCGCGGGCGTCGTCAGCGCCCGAGGCGTCGCGTTCGCCTCTGACGATGGGGCGGGGGCGTTGCGGCTGGATCAAGCAGGCTCCAGTAGCGCGGCGCTGGTCGTCCTACAGCTACAGGCGTCTGTCCCAACTCTCCGACTCCAGACTGACTACACTGCGACGAACGATCCCGACGGTCTCCTTGGGCTCCCGGGCCAGTACACGGCGAAGGCGGCCTTTGGCCAAGGCGACGTACCAGCCGGGTATGTCGAAGTGTTCGACACATTCGGTGACCGAGCAAGTCGCGCTCGCCGCTTGCAGCAGCAATCCAACACCGAGACGGATATCTCCAGCGGCAAGATTCTTCTCAGACTCTTGCCCGCTCAGAAGCACGGCGATACGGACGTCGTGATCACGGACGCCGCGCCTGTCCCGATCGTGAGCGCTGCCGACGCCACCGTCACGGTAGGCACGTACCAGGCCGCGTTGGCGACGGTGGCTTTGCCCTGAGCTTAGATATTTAGATACTCCTGTCGGAGTCGAGCGACTTGAGCCGCCTGCTAGCCAGCGTCTTCAGCCGCTCCAGTGACCCGCACACATCACAGGTAAAGATGCGCGCCGTGCCATCCTCGTCCGCTGTGGCGATCGATTGACCACTGGGGTCGAAGGTCGCACCGTACACACGCCCGCCGTGCGGATTCAAGGCCAGGAGCTGCACGCCATCTGAGAAACTCCACACCCGCGCAGTCCCGTCCACGCTTGCAGTCACAAGGAAATTTCCGTCACGGCTGAAGCTCGCACTGGTCAGTGCATCATCGGTCGAGCCTTGCCACCGTGGTCCTTTCTCACCAGCCCGGACATCCCACACTTGCACGCTTCTGCCAGAGGTCGTGACGATGGTTCTACCGTCTGGGTTGAATGCCGCCGACCTGACGTCACGCTCCTCGTGCCGAAGCTCCATGACCTGGGCGTGTGTCCGCGCGTCCCAAACGCGCGCCGTATTGTCGCGACTGGCCGTGACAATCTGTGAGCCGTCAGGGCTGAATGCCGCGCTCGTCAGATCGCCTGTGTGGCCCTGTAGTGGCGCCCCCTGGGGATTCCCCGTGTCGGCGTCCCAGACGCGGGCGGTTCCGTCGAAGCCTGCCGTGACAATGTGGGCACCGTCCGGGCTGAATGCGGCGCTGACGACAGAGCGGTTATGGCCGAGCGCGACCACGCGAAGCACCCCCGTCGCGCGATCCCAGATCCGTGCGGATCCATCCTGGCCGGCCGTCACGACGAGGCGCTCGTCGGGACTGAAACCAGCGGCCAGCAGCCCGTTTGTGTGGCCGCGCAGTTCGACGAGTTTCTCTCCCGTCGCTGCGTCCCACACGCTGGCGGTGCCGTTGTTGCTCGCGGTGACCAGGTAGTGTCCGCTCGAGCTGAATGCGACGTTGCGGATCAGTGGCGACCGGTCGTCCGCCTCCTGAGGACCGCCTAGAGTGAGCGTCGCGGCCTCGTCGACATCCCATTGGCGCACCGTCCCGTCGTCGCTCGCGGTGAGGACATGGGTGCCGGAACGATCGAACGTTCCCTGGAACACCGCGCCCTTGTGGCCCCGAAGGACAGTTGTCAGCAGATACCTCCCGTCATGCACGTCCCACAGACGCACGGTGCGGTCGTCGCTTGCGGTGGCGATAAGGTCGCCGTACGGGCTGAACCGAGCGGTACGCACAACGTCCGTGTGGCCGCGCAGCTCCGCTAGTTGGATGCCCGTTTGGGCGTCCCAGACACGCGCCGTCCGATCGCCACCGGCAGTCACGATACATTGGCCGTCTGGGCTGAACGCCGCATTCCAGACGCCGCCTTCGGCGTGCCCACGGAGCTCGCGCACCACCGCGCCACTACGTGCGTCCCAGACACGCGCAGTCCCGTCGGCGCCGGCGGTCACAATTCGGCTACTATCCAGGCTGAAGGCGGCGGACTGTACCGCGCCCTGGTGGCCTGCCAGGGGCTTACCGTGCGGCTCTCCTGTGCGGCTATCCCACATGCGGGCCGTTCCGTCCGCGCTCGCTGTGACGATCAACGTGCCGTCCGGGCTGAAGGCCGCGTCAGTGATCGCGCCAGTATGCCCCCCAGCATCACCGCCGAGTGCCAACGGCTGTTGGCTGGTGGCGTCCAGATTCCACAGCCACGCCGTTGTCGGGCGGCCGGCGGCGACCAAGAAATGACCGTTCGGGCTGAAGGTGACAGCCGTGAGCTGGCCACCGTCCGTGCCGGCGGCACTTGGTGGCGGCGTCAGGACAAGCGGAGCGGCCGAGCCGTCGAGCTGCCACACGCGAGCCCGCCCATCGCTGCTGGCGGTGGCTATGGCTGTCCCGTCAGGACTGTAGGTCGCTGCTTTGACACCTTTGACAGTCTGCCGAGCGTGAAGGTGTGACGCGATCAGCGCCCTACGCAGCACCTCTCGCGCCAGCGGGGGTGGGTCAACCACTGCATCGACGGCGCGCAGCGCTAAGCGCAGGCTCTGTTCAGGGTCATCTTGAAGATGCGCCTCTGCCCCAATGGCGAGCTCCGCGGAATGCTTGGCGGCCTGGGCGTCCACTTGTCCGCGGGCAAAAACCATCGCCGCTATCGCGACCGCGCCACAGCCGACGATGGAACCGGCTCGCCGCCATCGCCTGGCGCGAAACGCGGCCTCCTGACGACAGGCCTGGAGAAACTCCCGCTCCACCTGAGTCACTTCGTCGGGATGGCTCGCGGCCCACGCTTCTAGCTCCTTCAGCGTGTGGGAGCCCGTGACGAGCACGCGCTTCGGCCGGCCAGCGCTCTGCCAGTACTCCGCGTCGCGCTGGATACCCGTGGCGTTGCTCCTGAACCAGCGCGCGTTGTCCTGCCGGATCGGCTCGATCAGCCGGTCGTGCGACAGCTCGTACCAGGTCAGCCCGCGCCGACTCTCGGCGTGGACCAGGTGAGCGTCCTCCAGCGCGAGGATGGCGCCATTGGGAAGTCCCCGTGTCTTCTCGGACTCCTGGAGCACTTCGTTGCGCATGCCGTGGGGCGTGATCAGCTCGCGGCCGAACCACGTGCGGATAGCGCGCTGCGATACGCCCGTCTGCTGCGCCGTCCTCTCGACTTCCGCGCCGTAGTAGCCCTCCAGGGCCTGGTCGACGCTCTGCGACGAGTCAAGCTCCTCGAGCTCGACCCGCGTCGTCCCGGGCAGCACTTTCTTCTGCCACAGGTCCAGGCACACCACCTGGAGCTGCATCGGCTCGACGGACGGCCCGTCGCGCAGCTCCAGCGTCCCGTCGGGCCCCTGGACGCGCGTCTCGCTCAGCTCTTTGACCAGCTCTGGCGCCACGGGGCCAAGATCTACCCCGCGCTCCCTGGCCGGCTCGACGATGGCCTTCAGAGCCGCGTCCGCGCTCAGCAGGTCCAGGCGGAACGTCGTGCTGAGCCGGGTCGGCAGCAGACCAAGGTAGGGGTCGAGACCGGCGATGTGGTCCTCGCGCATGGCGAACAGGGCCCATCGGTCGCGGTTGCGCAGGGCCACGCCCAGCTCGCGGAAGAAGTCCTTCTTGGCCTCCAGATCGGTCGGGTCCACCAGGAGGACCTCCTCGAACTGATCGAAGACCAGGAGCTGGAAATCAGTCCCTTTCTCTTGGCGCGCACTGTCCTGGAGGTCCGTCAAGTACCCGTGCAGCGAGAGCGTCGCGTCGCACCGATCGGCGCCCAGGCATTCGAGCGCGCTCGCGACGTAGCGGTTGCGCGCGGACGCCCCGCCGGCGCCCTGGCGCGGCGCCCGGCCCACGCGAACGATCGGCAAGGGGAGGATCTTCTCCTCCTCCACCTGCTTCAGTATCTTGGCCTGGATAAGCGACGTCTTGCCCGCCCCGGAGGGCGAGTACAGGAGCACTATCCGCTTGCTGATCACAAGATCGCTCAGCTTCGCGGCATCGGCGTCCCGCCCGTACAGCGTGCGGCCCTGCTCCACGTCCTCGCGGGTGTACGAGCGCGGCCCGACGTACGGCGGGTCAGAGCGGCCGACCCCGGTCGAGGTGGGCGTGGCTGTGGCCATCTTGGCGACCACCCCGTCAGGCCATTCCCACGAGCGGCCGGCTCGCCACGGCGGCTCCGTCCTGGACCGTCTGCCGCCACAGCTCCCTGACGAACTGCTCGGTGCTGCCCCAGTAGACCGAGATGTTGTCCGACCCGAGATACGTCTCGAGGTACTGCTTGGCCCGCCGCGGGTCGAGGCTGCTGCCTTCCTCCGGATCGATCTGCACCGCGACGTGCGGGCTGCGCTTGCGCAGGGTGCTCCCTTGCTCTCCCATGACGCTGCGGAACACCACGCGGAAGTTCCAGTCCTCCATCTGGAACCCGAGAAAGAGGAGCGCGTTCGTGCTCAGGGCCCGGCTGACGGGCGTCGGGATGAGAACGCTGTCCTTGGTCACGCCGATGAGGTACTCGAAGTACTGGTCCTCGGTAAGGACGAGGGAGCCGGGGGTGCCCAGCTGGCCGAACAGGTGGTACACCAGCGGGCGCTCGACCGTCGGCTGGTAGTCCGGGTCCCGCGTCTGGAGCGGCTCCTCTGGCCAGTCGACGTCCTCGGTCCACCGGCACAGCTCCACGACCGGCTCCTTGCCCGCATCCCTGAGAGCGTCGCGCAGCAGGTTGTCTGGATTCGCCGTGATGTAGATCCGGAACGGGAGCCTGGCGAGCACGCCGTAGGCGTCGTCGTCAGGGTGCTCGCGCCGGTGCGCCCGCCCGACGTCGCTGACGAGCTTGTCGACGCTGTCCCCCGGCAGCGTCGCTGGTAGCTGGTCGCCGTAGCGGTCGAGCAGCTCCTTCTGCAGGTACTTGTCCAGCTCATAGGCGGGAAACTCCGGGTTCTGGTTGACCGCCAGGAATTGCGCCACCTGGGGGAGGTCCTGGCGGTCGTGTGGCGACATTGGGAAGCGGTAGGTGTCTGCCCACCGTTGCGCGATCTCGCGTGGCGACCCGAGCAGGAACTCGATCAGCCCAGGGCCAAGGATGGGCGTACACCGCGCTTGCTCGATCTGCTGCTTGAGCGACGGCCATTTGGCGAAGTCCTCCGGCGCTGGTGCCTGGGCCGACCCGATGCGGCCGCTCGCCAGCCGGGTGAACAGGACAGGGACCCAGGCGTCGGCGCGCTCTCGGACCTTGTGCCGAGCGACGGCGACGGCGCGGTCGAGCTGCCAATCGCGCCGCAGCTCGGTGAAGAACACCTCCATGAACTCCTGTGCGGTCTCCACCTCGATACGCTCCTGCATGGCCAGCACGGCCGGGACGCCGGCCCGCGCCAGGAGCGGGCCAAGCGCTGACAGAGTCCCTCTGCTGCCGCTGCCCGCGCTCTGGCACGAGGCGAGGACCACGAGCGACGGCATCTGCCGCTCGCGCAGCTCCGCCAGCTCCTGGACCAGCTCGTCGCCGCCGATCGTCGCCACCGTGCCCGCCTCGTTCTCGACAAACAGGCGCGGCTGCTCGCGGACGAAGGCGCCATGGCAGACGACGTACACGATGTCGTAGCCGCGCCGCAGCTGCGTGACCAGGTTCTCCAGCGTGGCGCCGCCCGGAGCCGCCAGCTTGACGCCCGCCCGAAGCGGCAGACAGACGTCTGGCCGCGACACCAGCGCGGTCACGGGGATGTCGCCGAGAGCCCTGAGGGTCCGCTCCAGCTCGCCCGCGACGTCGATCGGCTGTAGTGGCGATCCCTCGGGATGGTAGCTGTCCAGATTGTCCGGGCTGGCGATCACCACCAGCGCGCGCAGCTCGCACTCCGGCCGCAGCGCCACGCGCCGCCAGTCCGGGCTGCGCAGGTAGCGTGAGAAGAGCACCCGTTCGCCGGTCGCGAGAGGGGTGCCGTCTGGGTCGCACAGCACCTCCCAGCGCAGGGCGTGCAGCTCGGCCGCGTCGGAGTCGATCTGCAAGCGGAACCGCAGCGCGGCTTCCCGGACATCGGCAATTTTCGTCGCCGTCTTGAGAGCCTCCCGGATCGTCGCGTCAGCGAAAAGGGCCTGGCTGAGGACCCGCTGGTACTCCGCTGGCTGGTTCAGTAGGGACCCCAGCTCTTCGAGGTCGAGCGTCACCTGCCCGACGTCTGGCTCGGTCGGTGCGCCGCTCCCCGGCTGCGTGAACTGCAGCTCGGCGCGGTAAGTCTGAGCCCTCTGCGCGGCCAGCCGAACCAGAAGCTCGGCGTACCTGACCGGCGTGCCGGTCTCTACTATCTGTGCCATCGCGCCTCCGCCAGGACGTCGTCGGCAAACTTCCACGCCGCCGGCAGCGCCAGCGCCGGACCCATCGGAGTCCCGAGCGCCACGGCGAGCAGCGCCGCGCCCCGAGCGACGATCGCCAACTGCCGAATAAACGCGGTGCGCGACCGAATTGTCAGGCGGACGGCGCGCTTGTGCAGGTCCACCCGCCAGGGGTCCAGCCGGGCCGGGAGAACGGTGGTGATGCTCCCCGCCATGTCGACGACGCTCCAGCCGATACGGCGTTCTCCCAGGTGGGTCTCCACCCAGCCGCGGCGGGTCGTCGCCTGGACGGCGCCCGCGACCGCGTCGCGGCAGTGCCGCGCCAGTGTCTCCCACCGCCCGCCCGGCTCGGCCGGAGCGTCGGCGACCTCTGGGCCTGCCGGCCCCGACCGGAGAAGCTCCGCCAGCGCCGCCTCGGGACCCGGCCCGGGCGCGCCGCCCCCCAGCGAGACGAGCCGCTCGATCCGGCCCCCGACTCCCTGGAGCGCGGGCCCGGCCACATCCAGCCATCCTTCGGCGTCCGCCAGGCTCGCCAGCGCCTGGGCCCGGTCATTCGCCAGGTGCACGCGCCAGCGGAGCGCGTCAGAATCTGGGGCGGTCGCCATCGTAGGCGCCGCCGCGAAGGTGACCCGGTCCGACCGCGTGTCCTCGGTGGGTGCCCAGAGGTGGAGAATGTCGCGACCTGGGTCCGACATACTGACACCAACCAGCTCGAACCGCGCACCGGCGGTGCGCATGGCCGGCGTCACGAGGGACGCAGCGCGCCGAGTAAGCCCGACGCCGCGGTCGCGGCAGCCTTCAGCAGCTCCGCTCGGTGGCCCTGCGCCTGGGCGACCATCTCCGCGTGGATGGCCCATAGTCGCTCGTCGACCACGCCTGCCGCTGCTGGGACGATGGCCGCCGTTTTCCCGTCGAGCCTGACCCGGGTCAGCGCCCGACAGCGCACCGGCCCGACGAAGCGGTTGCTGTCCGCGTCGTACTCGATCCCGGCCAGATCGTCCCCATCCTCGCTCACGAAGGTGGCCACTTCGAGCGTCGTCAGCTCCCCCGCCAGCCGGCCCAACGCGGCGGTGAGCTGATCGGCGGCCGTCTTCAGCCCAGCGACCAGGCTCGAGCGCAGATCGTCGAGCGCCCCATCGTCCCCACCCCCGAAGCGCAGGCCATACGCCACGTCGTCGTCACCGCGTGCCGCACGGGGGGGCGCCTGAGCAAAGCCCTCGGCGACAACCTGGATGCGGCCGGACGCTGGGTCCACCTCCACGCGCACCGCTGACGCGCCCGAAGGGCCCGGTGTCGGCGAGGTGTTGGCCGCTGTCGCCGCTGGGACTGGCGGGGAGCCGCTACCCTCCCCGCTCGCGGCCGCGGTCGCGGCGACCGGCTGGCTGGACCCCAGCTCGACCGGTGAGATGGCCGCCTCGGGCGCTCGGGCCCCAGGCTCCAGCAAGCTCCCCAGGCGGACGGCGGGATCGCCAAAGACGACAAAGCCACGCGCATCCGCGCTGCCCATCCACAGGCGAGCTAGCTCCGCCGCGTCGGGAGTCTTGGCCGACTGCGTGATCTGGCGCAGAGCATCCGTGAGCTCGGCGGTGAGCTCGGCGTACCGCTGATTGAACCCTTCGAGCGCGGCGCCGACCGGCACACCGCGCATGAGCCGCTGTAGAGCGTCCTGGTACGGGCCGACACTGCTCTTCACGAGGCCGCCGTCATCCCCGTCCCACAGGAACGACGAGCCAAGGGCCCGCTCGACGTGGCCGATCACCGCCAGCGCGCCGCCGCGCGGATGGCCGAGGAGCCGCTGCGGCAATCGCGCGGTGAAGGCGCTCGGAGCGATGGGCCGGGACAGGCCGAGCTCGAGCGGCAGCCCCCGCGCCGGGCTGGCCGGCTCGAGCTGGGGATAATCGTCAAGGCGGGGCGTTCCGGCGCCGAAGCAGGCGAAGTGGAACGCCACGAGCCCCAGCAGGCGCGCATCGTCGCCCACGTCGTCGCCTGCCAGGTAGAAGTCGTGCGGGACGTCGCCTCGCCACTGGACCGGGCCGGGCCACTCCTGGCACACAAGTGCGCCCTGGTACTCCCGCTGGCGCGGATCGCCGCTCGGGAACCCCATCCCGTGGCCCGCCGTAAAGAGCAACGCCGGCGTGTCGCCGCCAAGAAGCCGCGCCAGCCGACCCTTGTCGGCGTCGTCGCCGATCACAGTCTCCACGTCCCACGCCGGCGCCTCCGGCTCGGCCGCTTGCCGCGCGCGCGCCCACTCCGCCAGCGGCGTGACGAGCCGGGCGGCGCTGAGAGTGGTCGGCCGATCGTCCGGGTGGCTCGTCCCGAAGAACGTCACCCGGCGTGGCCTGTGCCCGACCTGCTCCGCGGCGACCACGCTGCGCGCGTACTGGGCGTACTCCTCGACCGTGGCGAAGTGGATGCGGCCAACGGCGTACTGGACGTCCAGCTGGTACTGGAAGGAGTAGGGGATCGCCTCTGGGCCGCCGACCAGCAACAGGTAGTAGGGCATCTGCTCGGGGTCGGCGGAGCCCGACGGGGCTACCCCGTGGGCTCGCAGAAAGGACCTCTTTGTCTCGTTCGGCTGAAGGACGTACTCCTGGTAGAAACGCGGGTCGCGCCGCGTGGCCTGCTCGCGCCGCAGGGCTACGAGCTCTCGCAGCGCCTCCTTGACGTCGGGGCCAATGGTGGCGGCGTAGATGACGCCCCACCCCGTCTGGGCAAGGTCGCCAACGTCGTGCACGGCATCGACCACGCCCAGCTTGGGCCTGGCGCCGCTGAGCCGCGCCTGGAGATCGCCCAGGTGGCTCTTGTTCAGCTCCTCGCCCAGCGCCAGCTGCATCAGCTCCGCGGGGCCGCCCGTCAACAGGTAGCCGCCTGTCGCCCCGTCGAGGCCGAAAAATGCCAGGCCGTCGTCCATGTGCCACCCCTGCGCGCGAGGCCACGGCGCCGTCACAGCCCTGCGCCGCCCCAGGCGGTTCCCAGCCGCCTACGGAGCTACGGAGTCCAATGTAGCACTGGAGTCCCGGCCGTCAAGACCCGGCGGCAGGTGACAACTAGGGAACGGCTGGGTCCGTGGTGGATGCGGGCACGAAGCGGTAGCCGTGGCCCGGCACCGTCATGATGAACCGGGGGCGCCGCCAGTCGTCTTGCAGCTTGTCGCGCAGATTGCGGACGTGCCGGTCCACCACGTTGCTCTCGGCCGCGTAGTCGGTCCCCCACAGATTGTCCAGGATCTCCTCGCGCGTGACCAGGCGGCCGGCGTTGGCCGCCAGCAGGTACAGCAAGCTCTGCTCCAGCGAGGTCAGCCGCAGCTCGGCGGAGCCGGCGCGCACGCGGCGGTTCAGGATGTCGATCTCCAGCTCGCCAACGTGGATCACCGGGGTGAAGGCGGCGGTGTCCTGGTAGCGGCGACGCATGATCACCAGCACGCGCGCCACCAGCTCCTCGGGGGAGAACGGAATGGTCAGGATGTCTTCGACGCCGCGGTTGAACGCGGCCAGCTTGGTCTTGAGGTCGCCCCGCCGCGTCAGGGCGATGACCGGCATGCGCTCGCCGCGGGCGTCGGCCTGCTGGAACCAGCCCAGGATCGCACCATTGCTGACGTCCATGTCGACCACGGCCAGGTGGGGGCGCCACTGCTCCAGGACGGTTCTGCCGCCCGCGCCGGTGGCCGCGGTGCGCGTGACGTACGGGCCGTGGTTGAGCGCCAGGCGGACGACGCTGGCCAGGACCGGCTGGTCCGCCACCACCAGCACACGGGTCGGGGCGCGGAGCTGCCGGGGATCGGCATTGCGCAGATGTCCATCTGTTGGTGCGGTCGCGCCCGCGTGAGACACGGTGTCCTGCTTCTCCCGAGCCACTTTGCTGACGGCGCAGCACACAGCGCCGCCACGCTAGATTGTTCGGGCAGTCCCAGCAACGGAGGTGAACATCAGCCTAAAGTCTTCTGAAAGAGGGACGAAAGGCGCTCGTGGCTGCTCATCCAGACGGGCTCTCCCAGTGGAATGCCCAGTCCAGAACAGGGTGGCGCAAGAGGCCCGTCAATTACGCGGGAGGCGTCGGCTCAGGCCGGTGCTCGTGCACGGGATCCCGATGGCGCTGCAAGTGGTAGGGCACACTGGTGACGACGGTGCCAGGGCGGAACAGGAGCGCCGCCTTGAGGCGCAGCGCCGTTTGCGTGTGCAGCGGCTGCTCCCACCAGTGGGCCGGCACCAGCTCGGGCAGGACAACCGTGATCGTATCGTCGGACTGAGCGCGATCGAGGTCGTCGATAAACGACATCAGCGCCGGGATGAGCGTCCGGTACGGGCTGTCGATGATCACCAGCCGCACGCGCTGCAGGAAGGGCCGGCTCGCGACGAGGTGCTGCCACGACTGGCGCATGTGGTCGATCTCCTCCTGCGCGTCGGTGACGTGGACAGCGGTGACCGATGAGGAGATCGAGCAGGCGTAGGCTAGCGTCTGGACGCTGACCCGGTTGAGCGCCGAGATCGGCACCACGACCGTGTGTTCGATCGCCTCGGGCGATAGTGGTGTCTCCGTCGCCAGCTCGTTGGCCGCGCCTTCGTAGTGGCGATGGATCGCCAGGAAGTTGGCGATCAAGAAAGGGATGAGCACCACGACGATCCACGAGCCGGCGTGCACCTGGTAGCCGAGCACGCTGAACAGGGCTTCGCCGCTGATGAACTTCGTGCCGGCCGCGACCAGCGCGACCGTCGCCGACATCGCCGCTCCCAGGCCGTTGATCGTGGCCTTCGCAAGCCAGCGGTCGCCACGCATCCGCCACCAGTGCACCACCATCCCTGCCTGGGACATGGTGAAGGCGACGAACACGCCCACCGCGAAGAGGGGGATCAGGGCATCGACGCTGCCCTGGAACAGGACCAGCAGGATGGCGGCCAGGACCGACAGGAAGACGATCCCGACCGAAAACGCGAGTCGATCGCCCCGAAAGGCGAACATGTGCGGGACGAAGCGATCCTGCGCCAGGATGGACGCCAGACGCGGGAAATCCGCGTAGCTGGTATTGGCCGCCAGCACCAGCACCAGCAGCGTGGCGATCTGGACCAGGTAGTAGAACCAGCCGTGCCCCACCACCTGGTCGGCCAGCTGCGACAGCATCGTCGGGTTGCCGCTTGGATCGGGAACCAGGCCGTACATGTGGAACAGGAGGATGATCCCCAGGAAGAGCGTGCCCAGAATGCCGCTCATCCACAGCATCGTGTTGGCCGCGTTGCGCGACTCCGGCGGCTGGAAGGCAGGAACGCCGTTGGACACGGCCTCGATGCCCGTCATGGCGGTGCAGCCCGACGAGAATGCCTTCAGAATGAGCAGGATGCCGACCGACTCGATGCCGGGTACCGTTTCGCGGGGGACGCCGGTCGCGGCGGGATCGTGAAAGACGAACACCCGCGCCAGACCGATGCCGACCAGGATCATGAGCGACACGATGAAGAGGTACGTGGGCGCGGCAAAGAGAGCGCCCGACTCGCGGATGCCGCGCAGATTGCCGAAGGCGAGTATGGCGATGAAGGCCAGTCCGAGCGGCACCGCGTACGGCGTGAGCTCGGGCACGGCCGACGTGAGCGCGGCCACGCCAGACGCGATCGACACGGCGACCGTGAGCACGTAGTCGATCATCAGCGCCGCCGCGGCCGTGAGGCCCGGCCCGCGCCCGAGGTTGTCCGAGGCAACGATGTACGAGCCGCCGCCGGACGGATACGCGAAAATCGTCTGCCGGTAGGAGAGCGTCACGATCACCAGCAGGAGGAAGATGATCAGGCTGATGGGCAGGTTGATCTGGAGCGCTCCCGAGCCGGCGGCCGCGAGCACCAGCAGCGCCGCCTCCGGCCCATACGCGACGGACGAGATGGCGTCCGACGACAGTACCGCCAGCGCCTTGACCTTCGTGAGACGCTCGTGCACGGCCTGGGTGGTGGGGATCGGCCGCCCGATCAGGAGTCGTTTTCCACTCCGCCAGAGGCGGCCGGCCGCGGTCATCGAGCCCGGGTCGTGGGCGGTCAGCGTGTCCGAGGCCGGCCAGCGCGACGGCTGGTCGATACGCCGGACGGAGACCTGCCCGACGCCATCGGTCGGGGCGTCCGGTGACCTGTCGGCTTGGTCCGAGCTGGTCTGGCCAGGTCCCGGCGTCGCCGACGCTGCGTCGGGTGTCGTCGCTGGGCCCGCGGACCGGGGCGGCCCGCCGGCACGTCCTCCCCCGCCGGTCACCTGAGCATCCGTAGGCGTGTCGCTACCATCTGCTGACTACTGACTACTGACTACTGACTACTGACTACTGACTACTGACCGCTGACTCGGGTAAGCCCGACTATCATGGTGGTGCTCACCGCGACACACCGCCTCCAATTCATGAGGTATGGGGCATGAGAGCACGTGGGGGTGCAAGGTGCCAGGTCTGCCGAGCCCTGAGCGCGGCCTTCTCCAGTCTCGCCCTACGATGCTCAACGCTGGATCAACGAAGCGACCGATACGGTCACGATTGTCTCAACATGACCCATCCAGGCGGCCACCGCCTCGTTCGAGACCCGGCCGCCGCGTGGCCGTTTGAGACGGGAGGCCGCGCGTATGGTCAGCATCAGGGTTGATCTCAACCGCAAGCTCGGCACCGTCGATCGCCGAATCTGCCGCCGTTACCATTCCGGGTCGCCCCATGCGCTCGACGCTCTCGCTCGACGGTAGCTGGCAGGCCCGGCTGGACCCAGAGGACGTGGGCTCCGGGCAGGGCTGGTCCCGCCCCGAGGTGCCATTCGACCGCGAGCTGCGCGTGCCGATGGCCTGGCAGGCGGCCGACCCGTCCCTGCGCCAGTACGCCGGCGTGGTCTGGTACCGCCGCCCGTTCCGGGCTCCGGCCACCTGGCGCGGCCAGCCCGTGGCGGCGCGGTTTGGCGCCGTCGATTACGAGGCGCGCGTGTGGCTGAATGGCCAGGACGTGGGCGGCCACACGGGCGGGTATACGCCTTTCGAGGTCGAGCTCACGCCGTTCCTCGACTGGTCCGGCGACAACTGGCTCACCATGCGGGTGCTCGACCCGGCTGTGCTCGACGAGGTACCACACGGTAAGCAGGGCGGACGGTGGTACACCGCCGTGAGCGGGCCGTGGCAATCGGTCGCGCTGGTCACACGCCCAGAGCAGCGGCTGACACGCATCCGCTGCTACCCCGACGGCCTGCGGGGCACCGTGCGCGCCCTGACCACGTGCCGGCTGGCCGGGTCAGCCGACCACCGCGTGGTGGTCGAGGCGCTCGACGGGGTGGGGCAGGTCGTTGCCCAGACAACCGCGCTCGTGGCCGCTGACGCGCCCGAGGCGCTGGCCGAGCTCGCCATTCCCGACCCAGAGTTGTGGTCACCCGAGGCGCCCCATCTGTACACGCTGCGGGCGATGTTGCGCTCGCGCCAGGGCGAGCTGGTGGATGTGCTGGAGGAGCGCTTCGGGCTGCGGACCATCGAAGCCCGGGACTGTCGGCTGTACCTGAACGGCCAGCCCTTGTCGATCCGTGGGGCGCTCGACCAGGCCTACTGGCCTGAGACGCTGTACACGGCGCCGTCGGACGCCGCCATCGAGCGGGAGGTCGGCCTGGCAAAAGCGATGGGCTTGAACCTGCTGCGCAAGCACCTCAAGCCCGAGGACCCGCGGTACCTGGACGCCTGCGACCGGCTGGGGCTGCTGGTGTGGGCGGAACCCGCCAACGTGCGCGCGTTCTCGCCAGCCGCGCGCGAGGCGTTCCGCCGGGACCTGTTCGAGCTGATGGACCGCGACTTCAACCGGCCGAGCGTCATCATCTGGACGCTCTACAACGAAGACTGGGGCCTGCCGAGCCTGTGGAGCGATCCCGAGCAGCACGCATGGCTCCGCCACCTGTACGGCGAGGTCAAGGCGCTCGATCCGACACGCCTGGTCTGCGACAACTCCGGCTGGGCCCACGTGCTGACCGACCTCAACGACTACCACGAGTATTACGCGGCCCCCGAGCGTCTGGAGCGCCTGCGCACGCGACTGGACTTCATCGCGCGCCAACCGGACGACAACTACGTGCAGGGAGCCGCGCCGCGCGGCCACGAGCCCCTGCTCCTGTCCGAGTGGGGCAACTGGGCGTTGCCCGACCCCGCCGCCGCCCGGGCTCGCGCTCACGGCGCCGACCCGGCCTGGTTCGCCTACGATCACGCCTACGCCCGCGCGGCGGGCGGACCGGCGGCCGCCCCGGAGAATCCGCTGACCGAGCGCATCAAGACCGTGGCGGGGTTCGAGGAGCGGTTCGAGCAGCTCGGGCTCGGCGAGGTGTTCAGCTCGCCCGCGGCGCTCTGCGAGCACGTCCAGTGGCGCGCCTTTCGCTCCATCAAGGCGCAGGTCGAGGAGCTGCGCCGGCGGCCGAACTGGCAGGGCTGGGTCGTCACCGAATTCTCGGACATCGAGTGGGAGGCCAACGGCTGGCTGGACTACTGGCGGCAGCCGAAGGTCTTCCACCGCGAGCTGGCCGACCTCAACGCTCCCGTGGCCCTGGTTGCCCAGCCCCAGCAGCCGAGCACCTGGGGCGGCCACGATGCGGCCATCGACGTGTACGTCTCGAACACAACCCCGAACTGGGTCAACGGCACGCTCCGCTGGCGCGTGGTCGATAGCTCGCTGGCCGGCGCGGTCGCGGCGCACGCCGGTCCCTGCTCGACGGTGCCCGTCGCCGGCGGTATCCGCTTCACGGCGCCGTCGGATGCGCCGCGCACCGGCCGCCTGGAGCTCGAGCTGCTCCATGACGACCAGGTTGTGGCTCGCAGCTACGCCGAGCTGGCGTTTGCCCCGCCCCCGGCTGGCCTGGTGCGTGTGCCCGCCAACGGCCATCAGCTCGACCGTGTCATCCGGCAGCGACTGGAGCGACACGGCTACGTCATCCCACGCTCGTTCGACCCGTCTATCCCGCTGGCAATCGTGGTCCGCCTGGACGAGATGACCATGAGCTACCTCCAGGACGGAGGGCGGGTGCTGTACCTGGCCGGCGACGCCGGCGAGGGCGGCGCGCTGGCCGGGCTGCGCTTTACCACGCTGTCGGCCGCCGAGAGCTGGCGCATGGCGGCCGGTGCGGCCTGGGCCCGCGTCGAGCGCCTGGCACCCACCCCACTGCGTCGGTCGCTGGGTTGGGAAGCCGCGAGCATCTTTCCGACTCTGGCAATCGAGGCTGGCTGCGTGCACGCGGGCGACGAGCAGCTCGCCGGCTGGTTCGAGGGCTGGCTGGCCAACGCGGGCGTCTTCGCGCTCCGTCGACGCGTCGGGCGCGGACAGCTCCTCGCCACGACCTTCCGCTTCGCCGACGCCTACGGTCTGGACCCCGTGGCGACGCTGCTCCTGAATCGCCTGGTGGAGATCCTGGGTGAACACTGACGCCCCACCACCTCTCGACCCTCGGCGCTACGCGGGCTCGTGGAGGCGGTAGACGCGGCAAGCGGTATCGTGGAACAGCTTCGCCTTCTCCGCTGCCGAGTAGGCGGCGGTTAGACGCTTGAAGGCGTTCCACAGCACCGTGTAGCTGCAGCTGGCCTTGTCCACCGGGAAGTTCGACTCGAACATGCAGCGGTCGGCGCCGAACTTCTCGATGGTGAGCTCGTAATACGGCCGGGTGACCGCGGCGAGCTCGTGGCTGGCTGGCGGCTGGGGTCGCTGGTGCCAGCCGAAGCCGTTCATCTCCATGTTGATCCCGCCGAGCTTGGCCACGACGTTCGGGCACGTGGCGAGCTCGCTGATGGAGGCGCGCCACTGCGCGAACACCTCCTCAGCCATGCCGGCGTAGGAGCCGATGCCGAGCGGGCCGCCGAAGTGGTTCAGGATGATGGTGGTGTCCGGAAAGGCGCGCGCCAGCGCGGTGACGTCCGGGATCTGGGGGTGGTAGCACCAGGCTTCGAAGGTCAGCTGGCGCGGCGCCAGGTGGGCGAAGCCGGTCCGGAAGTCGTCGCGCAGGAACAGGCCCTGGCCGGGGTTGGTGCGGTGCCTGGTGACCGCCTGGTCAGGGTCCCAGGCCGCCGCCCGCCGGATGCCTCGGAAGCGGCGGCCCCCAGCGGCGATCTGTGCGTCGAGCGTGGCGGCCACCGCGTCGCCGAGGCGGAGATCAGCCGTGCCGACGATCCCGGCAGCGACGCGCGCCGCGCCGTAGAGGCCGGACGCGCTCATCGCGGCGATCCCATTCACGAATTCGGTCTCGCCAACGGGGCGCAACGCCTCCGGGCCGTCGGCCTTGAACATGGCCCCGCACTCGATGAAGACGGTGGCCACAACGTTGTGTCCGCCACCGATGTCCTCCAGGATCTCGTCGAGCAGGTAGCGCGGGGTGACGGCGTCCGTCCGCTGGTCCCAGAGGTGGTGGTGGGGGTCGCAGATCGGCAGGCCGGGCTCGATCGGCTCTTCGACTGTCAACGCGAGCCAGTCGTGGTTCTTCGATGGTGCGGCCATGACAAGGCGTCCTCCTTTACCAAATGGCCTATACTCCAACACGGTATCGGACTCCAGCCGCTCTTCGGTTGCTGGCCGATGCCGCGGACTCGAAAGTCGGCTTGCAGGGGCGGGGGCATGACTGCTTGCGCGATGTGGCGCCTGACGCATGACGGGAGAGACGGGCACGAACCGCGGCGCCGCCTCGCTCGCCAGCGCACAGCGTCGCGATCTTCGACGAAGTGACGAACCAATGGGCAGTCGAGACCGACCGCGGCGACCGCGTGTCGGCCAGGTACTGCGTCATGGCGAGCGGCTGCCTATCGTTGCCGAACAGACCGAAGTTCAAAGGCCTCGACAGCTTCAAGGGCCCGTGGTACCACACCGGCAGGTGGCCCCACGAAGGCGTCGACTTCACCGGCCAACGGGTCGGGGTGATCGGGACAGGCTCGACTGCCATCCAGGTAATCCCGCAGGTTGCCAAGCAGGCGGCCCACCTCTTCGTCTTCCAGCGGACTCCCAACTTCAGCATGCCGGCCTGGAATGTCCCCCTGGACCCCGAGGCCCAGCGGCAGATGAGGGCGAACTACCGCGAGCACCGGCGCAAAGCACGCGAGTCGGCCTTCGGTGTGCCGTTCGCGATCACCGAGACCAGCATGAAGTCAGCCCTCGAGGTGTCCCCGGAGGAGCGACAGCGCGAGCTGGAGTCGCGCTGGCAGTACGGCGGCGCCACGATCATTGCCGCCTTCAACGACGTGCTCACCAACAAGCAAGCCAACGAGAAGGTCGCCGACTTCGTCCGCCAGAAGATTGGCGAGATCATCCATGACCCGGACGTCGCGGCGCAGCTCACCCCGAAAGACCATCCCATCGGCACCAAACGGCCGTGCGTCGACACCGAATACTTTCAGACGTACAACCGCGACAACGTGACCCTGGTGAACGTCAGGCACTCGCCGATCGAAGAGCTCACCCCGAACGGGATACGGACGAAAGACGCCGCCTATGAGCTGGACAGCATCGTCTTCGCCACCGGCTTCGACGCTATGACGGGCGCCTTGCTGCACATCGACATTCGTGGCCGGGCCGGCAAAGCTCTAAAGGAGAAGTGGGCCGATGGCCCGCGCACGTATCTCGGGCTGATGACGGCCGGCTTCCCGAACCTGTTCACGATTACTGGCCCCGGCAGCCCCTCCGTTCTGAGCAACATGGTGGTCTCGATTGAGCAGCACGTCGACTGGATCGCCGACTGTCTCCAGTACCTCCGCGAGCACGATCTTGCGTGCGTCGAGCCAACCATCGCCGCCGAGGAGCTCTGGGTCGCGCACGTCAACGAGGTAGGAAACTACACGCTCTATCCCGAAGCGAACTCGTGGTACGTGGGAGCCAACATCCCCGGAAAGCCGCGCGTTTTCATGCCCTACATCGGTGGCGTGGGAAACTACCGGAAGAAGTGCGATGCGGTTGCCGCGAATGGCTACGAAGGATTTACTCTGAGCCCCTGAGCCTGAGAAAGAACGGCGCCTGGCGGTAGCCGAGGGAGCATGGCCATGCTACCTTTCGACGCATGTGCCGCAGCATCAAGACGCTCCATCGCGCCGCCGAGGCGCCCAGCGGCGGGGAGATCCACGCCGCCGCCCTGCAGTTCGTCCGCAAAGTGAGCGGCTACCGGACCCCGTCGCGCGCGAACGAGGCGGCGTTCAACGCGGCTGTGGCCGAGGTCGCGGCTTCATGCGAGCGGCTGCTCGACGCGCTCGTCTCCGGACCACCCCGTCCGCGACGGACGACCACCGTCCCCGTTGCCCTCAGCGACGATTAGTTAGGCCGGGCCGGCACCCGCGGTTCCAGCCGGCGGGCTCGATACGCCAGAAGGGCCAACCAGTATCTGGGTACGCTGATAATGGTTGTCGATGCCTGAACCTGAAGACGTGATTGCCGCGGCACGGCGGATTGCCGACGAAGTTCTGTTCCCACGAGCGCTTGCGACCGACGCGGCGGACGTCGTGCCACGCGTGCGTGGCGGAAGACCAGATCGAACGACTCAGTCACCGGCTCACCGCCAGTGCCAGCCCCGCGTCCACCAACTCAGACCGGTGACTGGCCAGCGAGCGGTGGATTGCCTCGAGAGTAGCTACCACACCAAAGACGCGCCGAGCGGACGTGAGCGGCTCTTGCCCGTCACGCACCCTGTCGGCGAAGTGCTCGAGCGCATGGCGGAACGAGCCGTAGATACGGCCCTCGTGCTCATAGACGGTACTCAGCTTGGGGTGCTTGACCGCCTCCTGAGTGAAGACCTCGAGCGTTTCGCGCCCACGGTCGACGTAGGCCGTCGCCTTACTGCCCGTGAGGTGCATGTACGAGTCGGTGTACGACGGGAAGGTGTTGGGCAAGATCCAGGAGGCCTCGAAGGTGGCGATCACGCCGTTGCGGAACTGCACCGAGGCCTGGATCACGTCCGGAGTGTCAATACCACGGGCACGGAGGACGCGGCCGATGCTCCGCGCGAAGACTTCTTCGACCTCGTCGTCAACGAACCAGCGCACCAGGTCGAGGTCATGGGGCGTCAGAAAATACGTCGGGCTAGAGCGGGCCGACCAGCTCAGCATGCCCGTCGGGACGTAGATCGTGTCGGCTTTGAAGGAGTGCGCCGCGACGAGCTCGCCGTAGTCGCCGGCCTGGATCGAGCGCTTCAGGGTTGCGTACGTCGGGATCCAGCGCATGCTGTGGTTGACCATCAGTAGGCGGTCGGCGCGCTCGGCAGCCGCGATCATGGCCCGCGCATCCTCGGCCGTCATGGCCAGCGGCTTCTCGACCAGGACGTGCGCCCCGCCCTCCAGGGCATCGATGACCGGCTCGCGGTGGACAAAGTCGGGTGTGGCGACACTGACCGCGTCGGGTCGCGACCGCGCGACAAGCTCGCCGGCGCTGGCAAAGGACGGGACGCGCCACCTACCGGCCACCTCTTCGGCGCGCTCACGGTGGCTGTCCGCCACTGCCATCAGCTCGGCGTCCGGCTGCTGAGCCCAGAAGCGGGCGTGCCGCTCGCCGAGCAGTCCAACCCCTATCACGCCTATACGCAGCCTATCCGAGCTGTGGGTCATGCGAGACCCTCCGTGCCGCCGGTCTGCCCGTCGGAGAGACCGGCAACGCGCTGACGGAAGGTTGCTTCCGACCAGCCCGAGCCCGTCCGCGCCGCCGGGATGTCGTGGAGGCTGGCCCGGTTTTTGTGGACGAGAGTGCCGATCTCGGCTGTCATCGCCGCGCCCACCGTGCGGCCGCGCTCCCTCGGACTCCCGCTACGCTTCAACAGACGCACAGCTTCCTCCCTGACAACTCCACCAGTATGCACGTCCTGGCAGGCGGCGTCGTGCGCGTCCAGCCCACGTGTTGACATGCTAGAAGGCCCATGTTAGGGTGCAGGCCTCGCCACCCTGGCGGCGTCCGTGGAGCCTCAGGTGCCAAGCCCGGATCATCATCTGACCATCGCCCGGAGGGCTTTCCTGCGGCGGGCTGTCGCGTTCGCCGGGCTTACCACCGTGGGCTCTCTGCTCGCCGCTTGCCAGCAGGCGGCGCCCGCCGCGGCCCCTGCCCCGTCGACGGCAGTCAGCTCGACCACCGCCCCGGCTATTGGGCCAACCACCACCCCGGTCACGGCCGTGGCTGTACCGAAACCGACCTCCGCCCCGGCTACCTCTGCTGGCCCCGGCGGGGTGTTGAACTTTGCCAAGCCGGGCAAGGTGCAGACGCGCGATCCCCAGAAGTCCTACGGCCTCAACGAGTTCGTGCTCCTGCGCAACGTCTACGAGCCGCTCGTCGATATCGACCAGCAGGGCAAGCTCTACGGCGTCCTGGCAGAGAAGTGGACTCCCTCGGCCGACGGCAAGGTGTGGAGCATCAAGCTCCGCGAGGGCGTTAAGTTCCACGACGGCACGCCTTTCGACGCCGACTCCGTCAAGGCCACCGTCGCCCGCGCCAAGGGGAATGCCAAGTCCGGCTTCGCGTTCGTCTTCAAGGACTTCGCAGACGAGCCGGTCACCATCGTCGACAAATACAACGTCGAGCTCCATACGAAAGTCCCGATCGCACCACTGATGAACAACATCGTGGTGCTTTACATGGTCCCCCCACGTGCCGTCACCAATCTCGATATGACCTTCGACGATGCGGTTGGGACCGGTCCGTTCCGCCTGACCGACTTCAACATCGACCAACAGTATGTCCTCGAGGCCAACACAGACTACTGGCACAAGGGCTTTCCCAAAGTCGGGAAGGTGATCTACCGCCCGATCCTGGAGCAGAGCGCACTTGTGGCGGCGCTGCGTTCCGGTCAGGCCGATCTGATCGAAGGCATCTCCCAGGAGAACGTCGATACCATCAAGAATGACGCCAATTTCCGGATCATCCCCAGCGAGCTCTGGCAGACGGATTTCCTGACCATCAACGGCGAGACGCGCCCAGAGCTCGCCAAGCCGGAGCTACGCCGGGCCATCAACTACGCGTTCGACCGTGAGGTGATTGCCAGGGACATCCTGGCTGGCAATGCCAAACCGCTTGCCTCCTACCCACCGCGCGGTATCCTGGGTTACACGGAGAAGCCGCCCATCTCGGTCAACCCCTACAACGTGGACCAGGCCAAGAAGGAGATGGATGCGGCCGGTCTGAGCAACGGGCTCGAGGTCGAATTGAAGGTACCGCACGGCCAGTACACGAAGGACCAGGAGATCTCCGAGTACGTTGCGCAGGAGCTCGGCAAGATTGGGATCAAACTCAACGTCAACCTCCAGGAGCCGATCCCGGCGCTGAACTCGTTTATCGCTGGCCAGTACGAGATTGGCTACGCTGGCAGCATCGCGGTCACTGGTGATCCCGACCGCTACGTTCAGGAACGCCTCATCGGTGACCTCTACCACACCAAATTCGCTGACGAAGAGGCCAAGAACCTGCTTCACCAGGCCGGCCAGGTCACTGACACCACCGCGCGTCAGGGGCTGTACGAGCAGGCCGCGACTCGCATCTGGAATGCGCCACCGTTCATCTACATGCACCAGATCAACTGGAACTACGCGGCGCGCACAAAGGTGAAGCAGTTCACTTGGCTGCCAAATCGGATCTTCTCCTTCATCGACACGGAGCTCGGGTAGCCTCTGGCGCGGCCAGCCGGAGGCACGCTCGACCGGCCGGCGGTAGAGCCTCCCGCACCACTGCGTGGCCCGTTACATCACGCAACGCTTGATCCAGGCGGTGGGCGTCATCATCGGCGTCTCCATGCTGGTGTTCGTCCTGGTGCGTGTCATCCCGGGCGACCCGGCGCGAATCATGCTGTCGGAGAGCGCCTCCGACGAGCAGGTGTCGCAGATGCGCCACATCCTGGGGTTGGATCAACCACTGCCGGTCCAGTATGTCGTCTTCGTCCGACAGGCCTTGGCCGGTGACCTCGGCACCTCCCTCTTCTATGGCGAACCGACCCTCAAGGTTGTGGCCGACCACCTACCGGCCACGCTGCTGCTGGGAGCGACCTCGCTCGTCCTGGCGCTCGTCATAGCCGTCCCCGTGGGGGTGCTCTCCGCCGTCCGACGCGACTCTGTCTGGGACTTCGCCGGGATGGGGCTGGCCATCGTGGGCCAGTCCGTGCCAGCCTTCTGGCTTGGTCTAATGCTGGTTCTTGTCTTCTCGGTTTTCCTTGGCTGGTTACCCTCGTCGGGGTTCGGCAGCCCGCTGCATCTGGTTCTGCCCAGTGTGACTCTCGGCGCCTTCATCTGCGCCCTCTCGACACGCCTGATCCGCTCGGGCTTGCTGGAGGTGCTTCACGAGGACTACGTCCGCACCGCCCGGGCAAAGGGGCTCACCGAACGCGCAGTGCTGTCGCGGCACGCTCTCCGGAACACGCTCATCCCGCTGGTCACGATCCTGGGCCTCCAGCTCGGTAGCCTGCTGGGCGGCGCCGTTATCACCGAGACGGTGTTCGCCTGGCCCGGCGTGGGGACGCTCATCTTCACCGCTATCAACGCTCGTGATTATCCGCTCATCCAGGCGTCGGTGCTGCTGCTGAGCCTGGTCTTCGTCCTTATCAACCTGGGGGTGGACCTCGTCTACGCGTACCTCGACCCGCGCATCCATTACGGCTAGCCTCGGGTGACCACCTCTGCCGGACCGACCGACGCGCTCACCGTCCCCACTACGCCGACGCAGATGGCAGCGCCATCGAGCAGTAGCCACGGCTCCATCAGGCGGCGCTTCCTGCGTTCCCGCCGGGCCGTGGGCGGTTTGCTTCTCATGCTCGTGTTCCTGTTGACCGCGCTGGCCGCGCCGGCGATCGCGCCGGCGAACCCACAGATTCTCAATCCGCGGGTCAAGCTCGTCCCGCCACTGAGCACGTCCGCCGTCGGGTCGTTCCACGTGCTGGGCACCGACACGGTCGGGCGCGACATCCTCAGCCGCATCTTCTACGGCGGCCGCGTTTCGTTGGGCATCGCCCTCTCGGCTGTGCTTGTCGGCGGCACAGTCGGGATTCTGGTCGGCCTGCTCGGCGGCTACTACGGTGGGGCGCTGGACACGGTCAGCATGCGCATCGTCGATCTCCAGCTCAGCATCCCGAGCATCCTGCTGGCTGTTGGCATCGTCGCGCTGGTCGGCCGGAGCCTCACGGTGCTGGTAGTGGTGATCGCGCTCACCACCTGGATCGTCTTCGCGCGCACCGTACGTGGCGCGACCCTCTCGCTCAGGCACGCCGTCTACGTCGAAGCGGCACGGGCGAGCGGCGCCTCTGACCGACGCATCCTGTTCCGTCAGATTCTGCCCAACACCTGGACCCCGATCATCGTCATTGCCAGCCAGCAGGTCGCCCTGGCCATCGTCCTGGAGTCCAGCCTCAGCTTCATCGGCGCCGGCGCCCCAGCCGCCTTCCCGAGCTGGGGCACCATGGTCTCGGACGGACGCGACTACATCCTGACCGGAGCGTGGTGGCTCGTCACCTTCCCGGGCCTGGCCATCTCGCTCACGGTGATGGCCAGCAACTTCCTGGGAGACGGCCTGAGGGACGTCCTCGACCCTCGTCTGCGCCTCTAAACGGGCTCTGTTGGGGTTGGCTGCTTGGAGCGCTTGTCGACGATCTGGAGTCGCACCGCTTCTGGCGCGGGCGATCAAGCAACCCTGTTGGCAACGTCCGTGGAAAGGTCGCCGTACCAAACTATCGAGGACAGCCTGTCCGGCAGCGTGCCGCACGGGCTGGCGTCCGTCGGTGCAGGCCATCGACAACATGGTCCAGCTGCTCGACTACTCGCCACCGGGCGTCTCCAGCTACGCGCTGACTGAGGTCGCCGACTCCATGTCGGCTGGCAAGATCGGGATCATGCTGATGTGGGCGACGATCGGCGGGCGGGCCTGGTCCCCGCAGCTGTCGAAGGTCACCGACAAGGTCGAGGCGGCCGTCCCGCCCGGCAACGGTGTCACCGTGCGCGGCGGCTGGGGCATGGGCATCCCCAAGGACGTCAAGAACAAGGAGGCTGCCTGGGCCGTCATCCGCTACTACTCGAGCAAGGAGGCCGATAAGGCGCGCGTCATGAACTACGGCGACGCCGCCGTCCGCACATCGACCTTCCAGGACCCGGACGTCGTCAAGACGTATCCCTACTACCCGACCTTCGGCAAGCTCCTCGCCGACGCCACGTCGTTCCCCACCCTCCCGTTCCCGGAGGGCTCGCAGATGATCGACGCGCTGGCGCTGAACTTCAACCAGGCCGTGATCAAGCAAGTGTCGCCCAAGCAGGCCTGCCAGAGCGCGCAGGCCGCCATCCAGCAGATCCTGAAGCAGGGCGGCTGGAACACGTCCGCCTGAGGTGGGCCTGACCCTCGCCGCGGCAGCCTGACGCAGTCCAGCCACGGCGCGCCGGCCCGCGATCGATACGCCGTCCGCCCCTACCCGGGGTCCGCTCACCAGAGGACCATGTCCGAGCACTCGCCGAGCCTCGCCGTATACGGTCGCCAGCGCCGCGTCGCGTCCCTGCGACGGTTGGCCGACAGCCCGTGGCCTTTCATCCTGCCCTCCGTCGCCTGCCTGGTGGCTATCTCGCTCTACCCGCTCGTCGCGTCGCTGCTCCTGTCATTCCAGGAGTACCGCTTCGAGCAGGGAGTGTTCGTTCCGGTCGGGCTGGCAAACTACGCGGCCATCGTGAACGATCCCGACTTCAGAACCGCTTCCGGGAACACCGTCATCTTCACCATCGCCACTGTCCTGCTCGAGATCGTTCTCGGCCTGGCGCTCGCCCTGTTCATGACGCGGCGGATCCTCGGTAAGGGCATCTCCCGGGCCGTCCTGATCATTCCCATGATGACCACGCCACTCGTCGTCGGGCTCATGTGGCGCTTCCTGCTCAACACCGACTTCGGGATCGTCGACTACCTGCTACGGGTGCTTGTCCACATGCCGCCCGTCAACTGGCTGGGCTCGTCCCCCTACTCGCTCATCTCGATCATCGTCGTCAGCGTCTGGGAGTGGACACCCTTCGCCTTCCTCATCTTCACCGCCGGCATCGAGGCTATTCCCATCGACATTCTCGAGGCGGAGCGGACCGATGGCGCGGGGTCCGTTCAACTCTTCTGGCGGATCGTCCTACCACTGCTGAAGCCGCTGTTGTCACTGGTCATCCTGTTCCGGGGCGTCGACGCCTTCCGCGCCTTCGACCAGGTCTACAGCTTGACCTACGGCGGGCCTGGCCGATCGTCCGCCACGCTGAGTTTTCTGACGTATCTCGACTTCGGGTATTCGCGGCTCGGGCTGGCTTCGGCCAAGGCGCACGTCATCCTCGTCGTCATCGTCGTTGGGGTCACGCTGTATCGGGCGCAAGTGCTGAAGTGGTTCCAGCGATGAGGCTCACGCGCGTGCTGGACGAAGTGTTCACCTACACCGTCGTACTGGTGATCCTCGTCGTCGTCCTGACCCCGTTCGTCTTCATGCTCCTGACGTCGCTCAAGACGAACCTCGACACGCTCGAGGCCCCTCCGAACCTCAACATCTTCGACTGGAAGACTATCAGCCAGAACTACGGCGAAGTCCTCGTCACGCGGAACTTCCTGGCGTACATACGGAACTCGATCGCCATCGTCTCACTGTCGACCCTCATCGGCATGGTGATCGCGACCCCAGCCGCGTACGCTTTCTCACGCCTCCATTTCCGGGGTAAGGAGGATCTGGCGTTCTGGATTCTCAGCAACCGCTTCATGCCTTTCATCGCCGTCGTGATCCCGATCTACATCATGATGGCGAACCTCGGCTTCCTCGACAGCTACCAGGGCCTCGTCATCCCGTACGTTACGTTCCAGATCCCCTTCATCGTTTGGACAATGCGGGCGTTCTTCGACGACATCAGCACGGAGATCGACGACGCCGCCCTGACCGATGGCTGCAGCCGCTGGGGCGTGCTGGGGCGTGTGATGCTGCCGATCGTGCTGCCGGGCCTGGTGACCACGGCCATCTTCGGAGCGCTCTTCACCTGGAACGAATTTCTGATGGGGCTGTACATCGTCACCACCGCCCGCTCACAGACCGTGCCCGTCGGTGCATCGGGACTGCTGACGTTCGATCGCACGATCGAGTGGAACCTCACCGCCACTGTGGGTGTCGTGTCGATCGTGCCGGTGTTGTTGTTCTCGCTGCTAGTCCAGCGCTATATCGTGCGCGGCCTGACAGCGGGTGCCGTCAAGTAGGCTAGCGGTGAGGGTGCCCAGCGCTCGCGCTACGCTATGTGCCATGACCCGATCTGTCGACGCTGCACCGTCCCGTGTCACCGCGGACGATCTCGACCTGGCCGTCCAGCTCGCCGTCACCACTCTCCGAAAGGCGCCCCCCTGTGGGCCACCGGACGCGCCGCCCTGCCTGGGCGCCCGCGTCTCACCACATGGCGCTGGTACGGCGCACCCCGGCCATAGATATCTCGGAACCGCACGCCACTCCGAAACGGTGCGGGAAAGCGCTCGGATAGCTTCCTATAATGCGCCATACAGCTTGCGCGCGATGGGGTTGAGGAGTACGCCGGAATGAACGACGCCGAGCTCGACAGTGCGGGGGTCATTGCTCCTCCTCCGCTCATCTTCGTGGGACCACTCGCGCTGGGGCTCCTGGTGCAGCGAGCCCGACCGGTCTCTGTGTTGCCGCGGCCGCTCTCTCTTGTGCTCGGCTGGCCACTGTTGGCTGGTGGTATTGCCCTGAACCTGTGGTTCATCCTCACTATGCGACGGGCACACACGGCGATCGATCCCCGGCGGCCGGTCAGCCGACTGGTGACCTCAGGGCCTTTTCAGATCTCGCGCAACCCGAGCTACACCGCGTTCGCCTTGATCTATGTCGGCTTGGCCAGCGTGCGCAACGCGCTCTGGCCCTTGCTCCTGCTGCCCGCCGCGGTTCTGGTGATGCAACGCGGAGTGATCGAGCGCGAGGAGCGGTATCTGGAGCGGCGGTTCGGTGCCGAGTACAACCCGTACAAAGCGCGGGTGCGGCGCTGGCTCTGACGGTGGAGCGAGACGCCCGGGGGCAGCAGCTCGCCCAACGGGACCGCGGCGATCCGACCAAGCGGATGCCGGGGCTCCTCGCTCACGCCGCCGCGTCAGTGTGAACTCCTACGACCGGTCACCGGTGGGAGGGCTTGACGCGCCGCCGCCCCGTGTATATGCTCGTCCACGGGTCGGGTATTCGGGTGTATGCGCGGCCCACGGGGTGATGGGCAATGCTGACAGCGCTCGGTACGTTGAGCGCTCGTTGTCGAGGAGGAGCGGATGCGCGATCAGCGCCTCTGTGGCCAGCGGCATTGCAGTGGGCGGAGCAGAGGAGGAGCGATGGCCAACGCCATCAGCGGGGAAACGCACGATCCACAGGGTCCGGCCGGGTGGCACGACCACATTAAGCAGTACGGCTACGTAATCGTTCACGATGCGCTGCCGGAGGAGAATCTCGCGGCGACTATCGACGACATCTGGCGCCATACTGGGGCCGACCCGAACGATCCGAATACTTGGTACCGTCCGGAGGTCATCCGCCCCGTCGGCATGGTCGAGATGTACCACTACCAGTCGATGTGGAACAACCGCCAGCATCCCCACCTCTATGAGATCTTTCGTGCCATCCACGGAACCGATCAACTGGCGGTGTCGATCGATCGGGTCGGGCTCAAGCCGCCGGCGAATCCCGACCACCCCGACTATGATCACCGGGGAATGATCCATTGGGACACCGATATGGCGAGATACCCGGATATTCCGTTCCAGGTCCAAGGCGTGCTCGCCCTGACCGACACAGAACCCGACATGGGGGGATTCCAGTGTATTCCGGAGACCTATCAACATCTGGAGGAGTTCCTGGCAACCCAAACCCCAGAGAAGATCGCGTCAAGAAATCCCGATTACAGCGGCTACTCCATCACCAAACCGCGACTTGCCGCCGGAGACCTGCTGGTCTGGACATCGCTGCTGCTGCACGGGAACGGGCACAACACCTCAGACCGGCCGCGGCTGTGTCAATACGTCAGTATGAACCTGGCCGCGCGGCAGAGCGAGGAAATCCGCCAGTCGCGGATCACCTGCTGGAGGAACAACACCCATCCGGCGGGAAAGCCCTTCCCTGGCGACCCGCGGCGGATTGAGGAACAGCGACCCGCTCCCGCCGAACTGACCGATTTGGGTAGGAGGCTCCTCGGGATCGATCCCTGGGATTGAAGCTGTCGTACACGGCGGGCTCCCCGGCCACTGGCATGTGGGGAGTTGGCCGACTGGTCGTCCACTGTGCAGGAGGTAAGGGAGTGTGAACGGCGGGGAGCGACAGCGCCACCGCGTGGCGGCAGCCGCGCTGGGGCAGAGGGGGTGACATGACTACCAAGCCAGGGACGGTGGCGGTCGCCCAGCCGCGCGTGCGTCCATCGACGGGAGCCCACCGGCTATCTCAGTCCTCGGTCTGGTCGAAGATCCGGCGGGAACGCTGGATGTACGCCTTTGTCCTTCCAGGATTCCTCTTTTTCGTCATCTTTCGCTACCTCCCTCTCCTCGGCAATGTGGTCGCCTTTGAGGACTATTCCCCCTACCTGGGCTTCTTCGACAGTCCGTGGGTGGGCTTTGACAACTTCACCGCGCTGTTTACCAATCCCAATGTCCGTACCGCCCTGATCAACACGGTCATCATCAACGGCCTCCAGATCATCTTCTACTTCCCGGCGACGATCTCCCTAGCCTTGCTGCTCAATAGTCTCATGTCTCCGGGGGTGAAGCGGATCGTTCAGTCCATCGCCTACCTCCCCTATTTCATCGGTTGGGTGGTCCTGGTCAGCGTCTGGCAGTCGGTGTTGGGCGGTGACGGGCTCTTGAACCAGGCGCTGAGTAGCCATGGGCATGAGACGGTCAACCTCATGCGGAATCCGGCGCTCTTCAAACCCATGATGGTGGTCCAGTACGTGTGGAAGAATGTTGGGTGGGGGGCGATCATCTTTCTCGCCGCGATCAGCAAGGTGGAGCCGCACCTCTACGAAGCAGCCGTGGTCGATGGCGCGGGTCCGTGGGGGCGCATGTGGCACGTCACGCTGCCGGGCATCCGGGGCATCGCAGTGCTGCTCCTGATCCTGAACCTTGGCAACATCCTGACAACCGGCTTCGAGCAAATCCTGCTTCAGGAGCCGGCAGTTGGCGCACCGGCTGGTCAGGTGCTCGACACCTTCGTGTACTTTGAGGGCATTCTGGGTGGCAACTGGGGCCTGAGCACGGCCGTTGGTCTGTTCAAGGGGGTGGTCGGGACGATCCTGATCATATTGGCCAATAAGGCGGCCCACATGTTGGGCGAGCAGGGGGTGTTTTGATGGCTGTGCGCGCCAGCTCCGGGCCTTTCTGGATGGAGCGCCCGAGTCTCACGGCCCGAGTGATCAAGGCGGTGAGTCTGGCCGCCATTGTTGTCGTGATGCTGTTCCCATTCGTTTACGTGCTCTCGGTGAGCCTTTCCAGCGAACGGGACCTGCAGGGCGCCAACGCTGCGCTCATCCCACTCCACCCCACGCTGGGGGCGTATGCAACCATCCTTCAGGGTGGCATCGTCACCAGCGCGCTGGAGGTCAGCATTGGCGTGACCGTGGTCGGAACCCTGGTCTGTATGCTGATGACGACCACGCTCGCCTACGGGCTCTCTCGGACCAGCCAGGTGCCCGGGACGAAGTTCGTGCTGCTCCTGGTGCTGGCGACGCTGCTTTTCAATCCCGGCATTATCCCGAACTACCTTCTGGTCCGCTATCTGGGCATGCTCAACACGTACGCGTCGCTGATCGTGCCGGGGATGATCAGCGCCTTCAATCTGATAGTGGTGCGACAGTTCTTCATGAACATTCCGGACGATCTGATCGATGCGGCCATGATCGACGGCGCGAACCACTTGCAGATCTTCTGGCGGGTTATCCTGCCCCTCTCGAAGGCCGTCCTGGCGGTGGTAGCCCTCTTCTATGGGGTAGCGCTGTGGTCAGACTACTTCAACCCCTTGCTCTACCTCAACGACACGGCGATGTGGCCCATCCCGCTCGTCCTTCGGCTCTACGTGCTGCAAGGCCAAGCGCTCACTGGCGCCGAGCAGGTGGGGCAACCCTTGCCGCCGGCCGCGACGATCCAGATGGCAGTGGTGGTGATCGCCACGGTGCCGATCCTGATCGTCTATCCGTTCCTCCAGCGGTACTTCGCACAGGGGGTGCTGTCGGGCGCCATCAAGGGATAGATCGAGGGTCCTCTTGGAGTAGCGGGTGTGCCGAGCGCGGGCCGATTGGCACAGAAGGTTTTGTAGGTAAGGAGGTTGCCTAGTATGCGTTCCGTGAGTGACGCACATGGTCGGCAGGACGAGCTGTTATCCCGAGGGCTCGGGCGTCGGGCGTTGCTCCAGGGCGCGCTCGGCGTGGTCGGTATGGGGGTGTTGGCGGCGTGTAGCGGCAATCAGACTACCAATGCCACCGCCGCTTGCGTCTCCAACCTGCACTTTCCTCCCAACGCACCACCGGCTCGGCCTGGGCAGATCGTGTCCAAGGTCCCCAACGTGCCGCTGGCCTGGACCGAATACCCGAAGCCGTACGTTGCCATGCCCGACCCGCCCGGCAAGGGCGGCACGGTTACCACCTTCCAAATCCTGTTCAGCTCGCCGCCGCCCGCGCTCAATGACAATCCGTGGTGGCAGCAGCTCAACAAGCGGCTCGGCGTGACTATCCAGCCCACGCTCGCCGATTCCCCCGACTACGCGGCCAAGCTGAACACTCTCGCCGCGAGTGGCAACTTCCCCGACATCACATACGTCAACTTCAACCAGAATGGGCAGAATAACGGAGCGGCGTTCCAGAAGTTCGTCGCGCAGGGGGCCTTCCACGACCTCACCTCGTATCTCAGCGGCGATGGGCTGAAGGCGTTCCCCAACCTGCAGCTGCTGCCAGCCGTCACCTGGATTGGGTCGTCCTTCCAGGGCAAGCTCTACGGCGTGCCCTATCCCATCCAACCGGTGAACGGCCAGCTCGGCATGTACCGCAAGGATTGGGCAGAAAAGCTCAAGGTGGACAATCCCAAGAACGCGGAGGAGGTGATGCGGATGTTCGTCGCCTTCTCGCAGGAGGACCCGGACGGCAACGGCACCAAGGACACCTGGGGCCTTGACACCCTGCACCCGAGTATCTGGAACGCGATGTTCCGCGTACCCAACAACTGGCGGCTCAACAGCGACGGCTCGCTAACCAAGGATCTGGAGACTGACGAGTTCAAAGCGGCGCTCACCTTCGCGCAGACCATGTGGACCAAGGGCGCGTTCCATCCGGATGCGCTCACACTGACCCTCAACCAGAACCAGAGTCTCATCGAGTCGGGCAAGACCGGCTTCTTCACGCAAGGAGGTTGGGGCTTTTTTGGGAACCAGCCCGGGACGATGACGACGCTGACCAAGCAGAACAACCCGGCGGCCAACCCCGCCCCCTGGATTCCCCCCGGCCACGACGGCGGCAAGCCGACCATTCCGCTGGGTACCGCCGCTTACGGGTTCGGCGCGATCCCGAGCAGTATCAAAGACGAGAGCAAGATCGTGGAGCTGCTACACATCATGGAGTACATCGCCGCGCCGTTCGGCAGCGATGAGTTCAACTTCATCTACTACGGGATCGAAGGCGACATGTTCCACTGGGACAACGGCGCCCCGGTGCACGTAACCAATGGCAATCAGAACTGGGCGAACGGACTCAATTATCTCTGCGGCACGACGGAGATCAACTACTTCTACGCGAACCAGCCCGGCCAGGCCGAGCTGATGCAGCAGCTGCAAGAGCAGCAGATCCAATCCTCGATTCCCGATCCTTCGCGGGGGCTCTACTCGCCCACGTGGGTTGCCCAGGGTGGCAACCTGATTAAACTGCAGCAGGACGCCTACAACAGCATGGTCGTCGGCAACCAGTCGCTGTCTGAGCTGGACCAGGTGATCAGCGACTGGAAGAAGCAGGGCGGCGACCAGGCGCGCAAGGAGTTCCAGCAGTCCCTGGAGAAGTGCAAGTAGTCACGATCACGACAGCGCTCTCGCGGCGCGGCTGCCCTGACGGCGCATGACGACACCTGGCGAGCTGAAACAGGTCGACACATCCGTTCTACGGGTTGCCTACGAGGAGGCTGGCCCCGCGGCCGGCGAGCCCGTGTTCTTGCTGCACGGGTTCCCTTACGACCCGCGCGCGTATGACGGCGTCGTGCCCGAGCTCGTCGCGGCCGGGTGCCGCACCATCACGCCCTACCTGCGTGGCTACGGTCCGACGCGGTTCCTGGAGTCAGGTACGCCGCGCTCGGGCCAGCAAGCGGCGTTGGGCCACGACCTGCGTGAGCTGATGGATGCGCTCGGCGTCTCGCGCGCGACGCTCGTCGGCTACGACTGGGGTGGCCGCGCCGCCTGCATCGTGGCCGCGCTGTGGCCCGAGCGTGTCCGTGGCCTGGTCAGCGTCGACGGCTACAACGTCCAGAACATCCCTGCCGCCGGCAATCCGCTGTCCCCCGAGCAAGAGCATCGGCTGTGGTACCAGTACTACTTCCATAGCGAGCGCGGCCGCGCCGGACTGGCCGCCAATCGGCGCGCCTTGGGCCGGCTGCTCTGGCGGCTCTGGTCCCCTACCTGGGTCTTCGACGAGGCCACGTACGCCCGCACCGCGGCCGCCTTCGACAATCCCGACTTCGTGGACGTGGTCATCCACTCGTACCGCCACCGCTTCGGCTATGCGCCAGGCGACCCCGCGTTGGAGGACATCGAGCAGCAGCTCGCGACTCAACCGCGCATCACCGTGCCAACCGTGGTCTTGCAGGGCGCCGACGACGGCGTGACGCCGCCAGAGTCGCCAGCGGGCCACGCGGCCCACTTCAGCGGCCCGTACCAGCACCGTCTGGTGCCCGGCGTCGGCCACAACCTGCCCCAGGAAGCGCCGCGCCCCGTCCTCGACGCGGTTCGCCAGCTGCTGAGTCTATAAGCGTCCGGCAGGCAACAGCTGTCCGCCACAAGCTGGCAAGCAACTTGCTAAGCGAAAGTCATCCCGCCGGCGGCCGGCCGTGAGCGGGGCCAGCCGCGGCAGCCGAGCTCCCGCACGTCAGAGAAGCACGTCAGAGAAGAAGGACCAGCGATGCTCAACGCGACCGTCAAACCCCATCGCCCTTACCTGCGCGCAAACTCGGGTGCGCAGAAGCTGTTCGTCATGCTCAAGCTGGAGCCGACCACGGAGGCGGGACAGGTCCGTCCTCACGTAGACCTGGCCCTCGTTCTGGACACCAGCGGCTCCATGCGCGAGCCCGCGCCCGGCGTCCAGGCCGAGGCCCAGCGCGTCGAGCCGTTCGTCATGGACGGCAAGACCTACAACGCCACCTTCACCGGCCGGACCAAGCTCGACGTCATGATGGATACGGCCCGCGACCTGCTCGGAAGTCCCCAGCTCCAGCCCGACGACCGGCTGGCGCTGGTCCAGTTCGACGACCACTCGGAGGTGGTCGCCACAGGGCGGGCCGGTGCCGACCGCGAAGCCCTGCGCGCGGCCATCGATCGCCTGAGCCAGTACAGCGGCGGGACGCAGATGGCCCCCGGCCTGCGCAATGCCGAGGCGGAGCTCCGCCAGGAGCGGGAGGCCACCCGCACCGTCTTCCTGCTCACCGACGGGCGCGCCGTAGACGAGGACGAGTGCCGCCAGGCGGCGACCGCGCTGGCCGCGCTGCCCGCCCGCATCATCGCGCTCGGCGTCGGCGACGAATACAACGAGAATCTGCTGGCGGAGCTGTGCAGCACCACGCGCGGCAAGCCTTACGACTTCCGCGACATGACAGCGCTGCCTGGGATCCTGGAGGCGGAGCTCGGCTCCGCTACCAGGCAGGTCGTCTCGGACGTGCAGGTGACAGTCAAGACCGTGCGCGAGGTGCACCTGGCGTCGGCCACGCGCGTCTACCCGAGCCTGGCCGACCTCGACGTGACCGTGACGCCCCTCCAGCTCGGCAGCCTCGAGGCGGGCGACCACACGGTGTTCATCCTGGAGCTGGACCTGCCGGAGCGCGCGCCAGTCCGGGCGCGGCTGGCGCAGGTGGGCATCACCTACTGGGTGCCGGCGCAGGGCTACCGGGGCGAGGTGCCGCCAGTCGACCTGGTGGTAGAGTTCACCAGCGACGAGGCCCTGGCAGGCTCCGTGGACCCCGAGGTCATGGGGTACGTGCAGCAGCGCAATGTGGACAACCTCGTGCGCGAGGCCGCCGACCAGGCGACCATCAACCCCCAGCAGGCCGCGCGGACACTCCAGCTGGCCCGCGCCATGACCCAGCGCCTGGGCAATCGCGGCATGACTGTCGCGCTCGGCAAGGCGGAGGAAGAGTTGCGCGACCAGGGAGTGCTCTCGGAAGGCACCCGCAAGACCATCAAGCTGGGGGCCCGCACCCAGACCATGAAGGTGGACGGCCCCGACGGGACCCCACAGAACGTGCCGTCGCCGGACGAGATCCGTCGACTCACCGGTGCCTGAGCCGGCATCGGGGCCGTGGGTGGCCGCCATCGGTGCGCCCGGCTATCACGCCAACGCGAAGAGTAGAGGAGTATGTGATGCAGATGCAGACCTGCCAGGTGTGCCAGAAGCAGAACCCGTTGGGCGCCGAGTATTGCGAAGACTGCGGGGCGGCGCTCGGCGGCGCGACCGCGGCGCCGGCTAGCCCGCGCGTGGGTGCCGCGGCTGTGCCCCAGGCTAGCGATCCCAGCGGCGGAACCCACGAGCTTGGGCTCGACGCCGCCCCGTTGGCACCGCCGCCGGCTGGTGCGGCCACCCCGCCCCCGGCCGCGGACGGCGCAGCACCACCCGCCCCAACGGCGGGTGGCCAGAAGCCGCGGCTCGCGGTGAAGCGCTTCGGCGCGCTCACGGACGAGCAGATCCCGCTCATGGGCGAGCGGGTGGTGGTCGGCCGGTTCGACCCGGAGACGGGCCCGGTCGACCTGGACCTGTCGTCGTCGCCGGAGGCGCAGCACGTCTCGCGCCACCACGGCGAGCTGTACCGCGAGGCAGACGGCCGGTGGTTCATCCGCGACCTCGGCTCCACCAATGGGGTGTTCGTCAAAGGCACCAATGACTCGTCGTTCGGCCCGCGAATCACGGCGCCACGCGCGATCGCCAGCGGCGACGAGCTGGCCTTCGGGAACGCGCGCTTCGTGTTCCAGACCGATTGACGCCGGATGAGCGAAGAGCCCACAGCGCCGGCCGACCCCGGGTCCGAGCCCACCCCACCAATGGGGATACCAACGCCGGTACCAGTAGACGAACAGCCCGGCGGCGCCGCCGCCCCAGCTGACGCGACCCCGGTGGCCGACGTCGAGCCGAGTCCGCAGGCCGCCGCCGAGGTGGCGGAGCCGGGGGAGCCGGGGGAGCGGGAGGAGCTTGAGGAGTTGGAGGAGTTAACGCTCCCGGCCACGGTCCAGGCGCCGCCGCCACTGGCCCCCGACACGTCGCTCGGTCCAGACGGCCGCCTGCGCGTCGCTACGCTCATGGGCACGCTGGGCCGCGTCAATCGCTACGCTGCCGTCTGGCAAGACGACGACGGGCAGGCCGTGGACGTGGAGCTGCGTGAGGGGCCAGCCGACCACGACGAGCTGGGGCGTGAGGCCGAGGTGCTCGAAGCGGTGCGCTACGCCATGCTGCCCCGGTGGTACGCCACCTTCACCCAGGGCGACCGGCAGTATCTGGTGCTGGCACGAGCGGACGGGTCCCCCCTGGAGGAGGTCTTAACCACCACCACCACCACCACCACCGCCGCCGGCCTGGATCGAGATAGCGCGGTCTCCGTGGCGCTCCAGCTGGCCCAGGTGCTGCGGCGCCTCCACGCGGCCGGGTGGGCGCTGCCGGGCCTGTCGCCGGCGGACGTGCTGCTCGGGCACCCGCTCCGGCTGATTGGGCTGGCCGGCGCCCGGCGCATTGGCGAGACGCCCCAGCCGCTGCACATACCGGGGTATTCGGCACCCGAGCTGGCCCAGCCCGCGCCGCTTACCGGCAAAGAGGACGTCTACGCGCTTGGCGCGATCCTGTACCACGCCCTGGTCGGCCAGCCACTGCCTGAGAGTGGCGCGGAGCTGGCCGCGCTCGCCAATGCGGTCCGGATCCCGGGCGGTCCGCAGCTCCTGGCCCTGGCGCTGGCGCCATCTGAGGACCGGGCGGATCTGGAGAGCTTCTACCAGCAGCTGCTCCAGTTCAAGGAGCGCCTGGCACGCGTCGCGGTTATCCTCGACGTCGCCAGCGCGACGAGCCTCGGTCTCAACCCGACACGCTCCGTCAACGAGGACGCCTGCGGCTACGCAACCTGGAGCGTGTCGATGGCAGGGAGCGTCGAGCAGCGCGCGCTGCTCTGTGTCGCGGACGGCATGGGCGGTATGGAAGCCGGCGAGGTGGCCAGCAGCGCCGCGCTCGGAGCCGTCATGAATGCCCTGCCCCCGTCATCCCTCGATCCGGTCGCGCTGGTGCGGGCGGCGGCGCCAGTGGTCCACGCGGCCGGCGAAGGACGGCAGATGGGGACCACCATCACGCTCGTCGTGGTCCAAGGGGACGAGCTCAGCCTGGCCCACGTCGGCGATACGCGCGCCTACCACTGGCGCGCGGGCGTGCTGACCCAGCTGACCAACGACCATTCGCTCGTCGCGGCGATGGTAGCCAGTGGGGTGCTGACGAAGCAGGAGGCCCGCGGCCACCCGGACAGCAACAAGGTGCTGCGCTCGCTTGGCGGCCAGCGCGACCTGCCCGACGGCTACGTCGACACTCTGGCATCGGCCTACGGCCAGCCGAGCCTGCGGCTACAGCCGGGGGATTGGGTCACGGTGTGCTCGGACGGCGTCTGGGGCGCCGTGGACGACGAGCAGATGGGCGACGTGCTCGGGGAAGCCCTGGACGGCCCGGCGGCCGCGCGGGCGCTGGTGGACCGGGCCCTGGCCGCGGGTGCGCCCGACAACGCGACGGCGGTCGTCGCGCGCTGTCTGCGGACGGCTGACCTGTGACCCCGTGATCCGCTGTCTCGTCTGCAACTCGGACAACCCCGCGGGCGCGCAGACGTGCACGACGTGCGGCGCGTCGTTGAGCGGTGATCCGGCCAGCGGCATCACCAACGCCCTGCCGCTCGGTACGCGGCTGCACCACGGCCTGTACACGATTGGCAAGGTCCTGGGCCAGGGCGGGTTCGGGATCACGTACCTGGGCGGCGACTCCCAGGCGCGCCGGCCCGTGGCAGTGAAAGAGTTCTTTCCCTACGGCTCGGTGCGCCGCGGGCTCGCGGTCCACTCGTCGAGCGCCCTGGCGAGCGCCGACTTCGACGGCGCGCGGAGCAAGTTCCTGGACGAAGCGCGCGTCCTGGCCCAGTTCCGCCACCCTGGCATCGTGGGCGTGTACGGCGCATTCGCCGAGAACCACACCGCGTACATGGCCATGGAGTTCCTGCGCGGCCGGTCGCTGCAAGCGCTGCTCGACGAGCGCGGCCCGCTGCCGGAGCGCGAAGCCGTGGCCGACGTCACCCGGGCAGGTGAGGCGCTGGAGGTCGTCCACCGGGCCAACCTGCTGCACCGCGACCTCAAGCCTGACAACATCATGGTCACCGACGACGGCCGCGTGGTGCTGATCGACTTCGGCAACGCGCGCACCTTCGCCGCCGGCAAGACGGGGCGCATGACCACCATGCTCACGCCCGGCTATGCCCCCCTGGAGCAGTACGGCCAGTACGTGCGCTTTGGCCCGTTCACCGACATCTATGCCCTGGCGGCGACGCTCTACCACGTGGTCACTGGCCGCATGCCCACCGACGCCACCGACCGCGCGACCGGCGCCCCGTTGCCCCCGCCGCGGGATCTGAACCCCGCCGTCAGCCAGGGCGTGAGTGACGCCATCCTGTGGGCGATGGCGATCCGGGTCGATCGCCGGCCACAGACGGCCAGCGCCTTCGTCGCGGCGCTGCGGGCGGCGTTGCCGGTGGACGCGCCCATGGCGCTCCGCCGGCCGCGCGAGCCGGACCGCTCGCCGCCGCCCGCGCCGGCACCGGCGACCCCGCCGCCCGGGCGGGCCGTGCCCCGCGACGGCGCGGCGACGGGCGCGTCGGATGACGAGCCGCCGTACCGGGTGGCCGTGGCCGGGGAGCGTCTGACGTGGCCTATGCGCTGCGCCTGCTGTTTCGAGCCGGCCGGCGCCAGCTTCAACGCCGAGCACACGGGCGGTGAAGGGCCCTTCTCCCTGTTCCAGACCACGCGCATCTGGGAGGTGCCTTACTGCGCGCAATGCCTGGAGCACGTGCGCCTGGCCGCGGAGTCGCCCGTCCCGAGCGTGGGCCGGCTCGCCGCGGCACCCCTGGTGGGCGCGGCGCTGGGCGGGCCGATAGGCCTTCTGGTTGGGCTCGGCGGCGCCGCGGCGGCTGGGATCATGGGTGCCGCGCAGCGCAGCTCGACCCTGGCAGCGCTGGTCAAGCCGACGTGCGTGGCTTCCGGGCCAGCGGTCGCTTACCTGGCCTGGGATCACGGCGCCCACACGTTCGTCTTTCTCAACAGGGACTACGTGGCGGCGTTCCGGGCGGAGAACGCCGCCCGCCTGGTGGCCGAGAGAGGCTAGCCCACGCGGATGTGCGGCGCGATGTCGCGCTCGAAGCGCTGAACGCCCTCCAGACGCGGGAAGTCGGCGAAGCGCAGGATGAAGTCGCGGACGCCAAGATCGACGAAGGCCTGCAGCTTCGCGGCCACCTGCTCCGGGGTCCCGACAATGGCGGCGTCCTTGCTGTGCGCGTAGAGGGGGCTCAGACGCGCGACGGCTTGCGCTTCGGCTTCGGAGTCGCCAATCGCGACCACCTGGCATTGCCAGTTGACCAGGATGTCCTCGACGTCGCGCCCGACTTTCTGGCAATGTTCGGCAAGCACGCCGAGCTTGCGGCGCAGCTCGGTCGGGTTGGGCGACGTGTTGTTCCACCAGTCCGCGTAGCGGGCGACGATACGCAGGCCAAGCTGCTCGCCGGAGGCGCCAATCATCAGAATGGGCGGCTGGGCCGGGCGCGGCTCGGCCAGTGCACGATCAATGCTGAAGTGCTTGCCGGCGAAAGTCGCCGGGCTCTCGGTCCAGATGGCGCGCATGATCTGCACCGCGTCCTCGAGCTGCTCCATGCGGACCCTGGGCGTCGGGTACGGGTAGCCGTACATCCGGTACTCGCTCTCCATCCAGCCCGCGCCGATGCCCAGGATGACGCGCGCGCCGGTGAGCGCGGTGAGGGTCGAGATCGACTTGGCCAGCAGCGCCGGCGGGCGGAACGAGTTGCCCAGGACGATCTGCCCGTACCGGTAGCGCGGGTAGAGAGAGGCGAAGTGGGTCAGGGCGGTGATGCACTCCAACGTGTCCCACTCCGGTGGCGCCCAGGTGGTCCCCGGCACCAGGTGGTCGGACATCCACACCGATTCGTAGAGCGAGCCCTCAAGGGCGCGCAGATGGTCGTGCACGTGTGGCAACCACGCCTGAAGCTTGTCGCCGGCGGGGTCCCACATCGGCATGCGCCACCCGTACGTGACCCGGTCGGGTCGGCCTCGGGGGTTGGCCATCTAGTACGCGCTTTCCAGGAGCGCGAACACCTCGTCGAGGCTCCGGAAGGCCCGCGGACCACCAACCGAGCGCGGGGTGTGCTGCGAGAAGACCCGCTCCGCGCAGCTGCGCAGAGTCTCCTTGTCCACATCGTGCGAGCGCAATGATTCGGTCATCTCGACCTCGGCGCACAGGCGGCGGACGGCCTGCAACGCGCGCTCGGCGCCGGCCCGCGGGGACAGCCCGTCGACGTTCTCGCCGAGGGCGCGCGCGATCAGGGCGAGCTTCTCGGGGCACCCAATGGCGCTCCACTCGAGAACGTGCGGCAGCATGAGGCCGATGAGCCGCCCATGGGGCAGGTGCGTCAGGTCGCCGAGCACTTCGGCATAGGTGTGGACGTGCATCAAGCCGCCAAAAGGAAACGCCGTGCCGACCATGGTCGCGGCGCCGAGCATCGCCGCGCGGGCCTCGAGGTTGGCGCCGTTGGCGAACGCTTTCGGCAGGTACTGGCCGATCGTCTCGACCGCCGTCAACAGAAGGGCGTCGGCGTACGGATTGACCTGGAGGGTGACGATCGCCTCGATCGCCTGGGACAAGGCGTCGAAGCCCGTGTCGGCCGTGACGCGTGGGGGCATCGACGTGGTCAGGACCGGGTCGCCGAGCGACACAGTGGGGCGCACATTCGGACCACCGGCCCAGCCCTTGATGCCTGTGTCCGGGTCGAAGACGCCGCAGCCGGCGGTGACGTCCGCGCCGGTGCCGGCGGTGGTCGGAACGGTGACGACGTGCGGCCCCTTCTTGGCGATCGGACGCCCGCGTTTCCACTCCGTGCCGACGCGGCGCTCGGTGTAATCGTGGAACTTGCCGCCATTGCCGATCAGCAGGGACACGGCCTTGGCGCTGTCCATCGAGCTGCCACCGCCGACCGCGATGATCAGGTCACAGGAACGCTCGCGGAACATGTCGACGGCCGCCTCGACGGATGCGAGGGTCGGCTCGGTCGCGACGTCGTGGAACACCTCGCCGCCGACACCCGCGCTCTTCAAAGACGTTTCTATCGTCTCCGTCAGCCCGAGGCGGTGGAGCACGGGGTCGGTCATCACAAGCGCGGCGGTACCGTCGAGCTCGCGAGCGATCTGCCCGGCTTCCCGGGCGCGGCCGGCTCCGAACACGACCCGCGCCATCGGCCCGAATTGAAAGTCACTCGACCAGTTCACGCGTCCCTGCCTTTTCTCCGTCGAGGGAGCGACCCCCTCGCGGTCATCAGAAGCGTACCCCGTGGCGGCGGAAACGAACCCAGCGCTCGAAGACCAGCCAGCCCGGTTGCTACGCTTCAAGAACCAGCTTACCGCGACTAGCCCTGACGCTTGGCCAGGGGGTGGAGGTGGCATGCGTGAGCCGCTGACGATTGTTGTTGCCCAGCCGCTGTGCGTGCCTTACGACGTTGCGGTGAACGCGGTGAGGCACGCGGCGACGGTTCGCTCAGCGGGCGCCCGGGTGGTGGTCTTTCCCGAGCTGTCGCTGACGGGATACGAGCTGGATGCTCCGGCGGTCCCCGTCGACGATCCGCGACTGGGGCCGATAGTCGATGCCTGTGCCGAGGCGGGGTCGTTGGCGCTGGTGGGCGCCCCGGTGCCTGGCGCTGCGGGCCGGTCGCACATCGCGATGGTGGCTGTCGCAGGCACCGGGGCCACCGTGGCCTACCACAAGGTGTGGTTGTCTTCGACCGAGTCGAGGCGGTTTACGCCGGGTAGCAAGCCAGCGGTGCTCGACGTTGACGGCTGGCGGCTCGGCCTCGCCATCTGTAGGGACACCGGCATCCCGCGGCACGCGTCGGACACCGCCGCCCTGGGTATCGACGCCTACGTCGCCGCCACCCTGATGTCCGCGGAAGAGGCAGCCTGCCAGGATGAGCGCGCCCGTCGCATTGCTGCCGACCACCAGGTCTGGGTCGCCGTGGCCAGCTTCGCCGGGTCGACCGGCGGTGGCTACGCCCAGGCCGCCGGTGGTTCAGGCATCTGGGCGCCCGGTGGGGTGGTGATAGCCCGGGCGGGGCCCGAGACCAGCGTGATCGCACACGCGACGCTCAGCTGAACATGAGCGCCGGCCACCAGCCCAGGCTTCGCCTTCCAGGCATCGCGGCGCAGGCAGCGTTTACTCTTGCCCAGTGGCGATCTGGGATACGGCTGCGGGGGCGGGCACCAGGCATAGCGAGCCGAGGCGTCGCGACGTTTCACGTTGCACGTCCGACCGCGCGGCGCACGGAGTGGGATTGACGGCGACCAACTACTCAGGCGAGCCCCGTCAGGCGCGGGCGGCGCGGATCGCCGCCGCGAGCAGGCCAGCCCCGGCCTCGCACCGCTCGGCTGGCTCGTAGCTGAACGCCAGCCGGATGTACTCGTCGCCACCGCCGTTCGGGTAGCACACGGCCCCGGGGACGTACCTGACGCTGGCGGCTTCGGCGAGCTGGGCCAGCTTAGGACAATCAGTCCCGGCCGGCAGCTTGAGCCACAGAAAGAAGCCACCCTCGGGCCGGCTGACTGTCGCGTCCGTCTCCTGGACCAGGGCCGCCAGACCGCGAAGCATCGCGTCGCGTTTGGACCGGTACAGGTCCCTGAGCATCGCGACGTGCTCGGTCATGTGGTTGCGCAGGAAGTAGACAGCTATACGTGAGGCGAAAGGGCTGACGCCGCCGCTGAAGTTGAAGCCCTGGAGGAAGGGAATCATCGGCTCAGGCGCGCACAACCAGCCGAGCCTGACACCAGGGCCCAGGATCTTGGACAGCGTGCCAGCCCGGATCACGCAAGCGCCATCGTCGAGGGCGTAGAGCGAGGGCAACGGGTCGCCTTCGAAGCGAAGGTCGCCGTAGGCATCGTCCTCCAGGATGAGCGTTTCGTGGGCCTGGGCAAGCTCGATGAGCCGCTTGCGCCGGCGCAGCGACATCGTGGGACCGGCAGGATTGTGGAAGTTGACCTGCGTGTAGATCAGCTTGCAGCGCCGCCCTTCGCGGGCCAGCGCCTCCAAACGTCGCTGGACGGCCCCGGTGTCGATCCCGTCATCGTCAACCGGGACGTCGAGGATGTCGGCTCCGTGGCGGCGGATGGCGTTCAAGGTGCCACCGAAAGTTGGCGCCTCGCAGATCAGCGCGTCACCGACGTCGACGAAGGTGCTGATCGCCAGCGAGAGCGCGTGTCCTGAGCCGTTGGCCACGATGATGTTGTCGCGCCGGACATCCAGGCCCTCGTACAGGCGGTACTTCTGGCAGACCAGGTCGCGCAGGTTGGCGTAGCCCAACGGATCCCCGTATGTGAGCGCGTCGGCGCCCTCCGCCTCCATGACGCGGGCTGTTGCCTCGATCAGGGCTGCGTACGGGTAGCCGGCAGGGTCAGGGCGTCCGCCCGAGAAATCGTACAGGGGTGTCTGGACGCCGGACGCCAGCCGAGCGGCAGGGCCGATGCTCGCCCGCTGAGACAGGAGATCGCGGAATCGGACGGCGGTCGCGGTGCTCACTGCTCGTGGTCCTCCTTGAAGACGGGCGCACAGGTTGTCGCTCGGCGGCGGGGATATGGGCCCAAGCGGCAGCAGGCGCCTGCCGCGACCGGTCACCCGCGCCTCATGATAAGGGCCCCGCCCAGCTCTCAGAGGGGCACCGACTGACCCAGAGCTGCCGGCGACGGCTGGTGGGTGGGACGGAATGAGGCGCGCCGGGTCGGATCGTGACATGGTGTGGCTCCTGGCCCCTGTCACGATCCGTGGCGATCCGCTCCTGTATCTGCCACACACACGTTTTCGGCCTCGGTACGACCGGGAGCCAACGCTCACCATCCCCGCCGCCGCCGCCCGGGAGGTGTACGACTTGCTGTCGGCTGCCCGCCACTACCTGGGCACGTCTGGCGGCTGGACCCAGCGCGCCCGAGCCCGCACGGACCGGGGCGAAGCAGTCCCGCCGACCCATGCCGAGGCGGCCCGGTACAGCCTCCTAGGGGCGCTAGACCGGGCGTGGGCGGAGTCGCATCCCTTCGCGAGCCTGAGTCCGTATCTGCCCTATGAGCTGGCGAAGAGGGTTCTGGCGGTGGTGGCTTTTCGGGTGGCTCGCGATGGGACGGCTCTCCTCCAGGAGGAGAACGACCACCGCGACGTCACCTCGCGCCACGTCGACGCGTGGCTCGAGGCAGCGCTCGCTCAGCTCGCCAACGGGCTGCGCCACGAGGACCAGCCAGGTGCGCACGGCTCGACTTCTTGATCAGCTGGGCTCCATCTGCTTTCTGCTGAGGCCTTGCGCCTACTGTCTCCTCTTGCTCGCGCCAGACGCCTAAGCAGGTGGGCTGAAGTCTTGCTCCATTCCGGTCATCTGAGCTCCACCTGCTTAGGTCCTTGCCTTTGTTCGCGCTACGCGCTTAGGCTTGCTCCTCCGAAGCCGGGCGAACGCCGGCTTCGCGGGCGACCCTTGGCACCGCGGGCGGCAGCTCGTGGTCGCCTGGCTCGTCGCCCACGAGGTACTCGGCTGCCTGCGTCCCGGGCGAGCCGGCGTTCTGCGAGGTAGCGCGCGCCTCGGGGTCGGCGGGGGCTACGTCCGAGTCGGGAACCATGCGGTCGCGGCCGTCGTCGTCGGCCCGGCCATGCGGATTGACGCTGTCCTGCCGACGCTGGCCGTCGGATCGAGTCCTATCCAAGTCCATGAGCTGCTCCTGGCCACACGGTGGCACGCTGTCAGGATGGCAGAGGAGCAGGACTGGTGCCAGGGGTAGACGAAGCGTTATCCGTGGCACCGCCGGCGTTCGATCCACACAGGTGTACGACGTACTCTACGGTGCAGACGACGCGGTATCGAGCGCCTGGCGGGCCAGCAGCTCCAGGGCGGCGTCCTCCTGCGGCGGGTGGTGCAGCCCGCCGCGCACGTCCCGGAAGTGCCGCTCCAGCGGCTGCAACCGGTCCAGCGACGAGCCGCCCACCAGGCGCATCGCCGCCTCCGCCACGCGCACCGCCGTGTCCGCTGTGGTGGTCTTTGCTGCTACCAGGGCGCCCTCCATGCCGCGCCGGGCCGCGACGGTGGCGTCACCGTCCCAGGCACGGGCAGCGCCAACCAGCAGTCCGCGCGCCTGGTAGAGCTGGAGGTCGATGTCGCCGGTGCGCCGCCGGATATGCGGCACGCTCGCGATGCTCGTCCCGCCCAGGGCGGTCGGCTTGCGCTCGCGCGCGAACGTGACAGCGTAGTCTCTGGCAGCTTCGGCGACGCCGAGGTAGACGGCCGCCACCGTCAGCGACCAGGCGACGTCCAGCGGGACCGTGCCGTCCGCCGCCCCCACGGCGCCGCGCACTATCTCGGCATCGACCGGTACGCGGACGTCGTCGAAGACCACCGTGTCGCTGCCGGTGGCGCGCATCCCGAGGGTATCCCAGCTGCGCTCGATGTGCACGCCGGGCGCTTGCAGCGGCACCAGGAAGCTCGCCAACCGTGGCTCGGCGGCACCGTCGACCGCCGCCGCCGAGACGACGGCCCAGGCCAGGACGGGCGAGCCCGTCGAGAAGGACTTGCGCCCCCTGATCTGCCAGCCGTCGGAGACGCGCTCGGCGCGCGTCCGCGGCATGCCGCCACGACTGGGGCTGCCCATCTCGGGCTCGGTGGCCAGACTATTGACGAGGGCGCCGCGGCCGCCACGAGCCGCCACCACCGACCGCGCCAGGTGGTCGAAGAGAGCCGCGGGCCACTGCCGCGCGTCGCGTGCCTTTCCGATGAGGACGCCGTGCATCGCCACCACCAGCCCCAGCGACGCGTCGCCCTTGGCGATCTCGAGGTTCCCGAGGACCATCTCGGGAATCGTGGCGCCCTCGCCGCCCAGATCGGTCGGCACAGCCAGGGCTAGATAGCTGGACTCGGCCAGCGCCGCCAGACCCTCCTCAGGAAACGTCAGGTCGCGGTCGTGCTGGGCGGCGTGCTCAGCGGCGATACGCGCCGCGGCGCGGGCGCGCTCGACGATCGAAAGCTCACGCTCTGTCCGCGGGACGAAAGGTGCTGGGTAGGTCACACGGGGGATGGTACAGCGAGCCGCGGCCGGCGCTGGGGTGGCCAGGCGTGCGTTCGCCTGCGTCAGGCAGGGGCCCTGATACTCCGGGCCGCTCGCCCAGCGCTGGCCCGAGCGAGGGCGACCCAGCGTTCGGGCTCGCTGCCCAGCCGATCGAGGGCCGCCGTCTCGGACGACCCAGCCTCGGTCAGGGCGCGGCCTTCGGCCCGGACGGAGAGCAGCACCTCGTGGATCACCCCACCGTAGGCGCGACCGAGCGCGCCGCGCCGGTCCAGGACGCTGCGCGGCGCGCCAGCCTGGAGGAGGTCGGCGCGGAATTGGCCGAACGTGTACGCGGCCCGCGGCAGCTGCGCCAACCGCTCCTCGAGCGCTTTGCGGGCCGCCAGTTGGCGCTCCAGGTCCACCAGCAGGCCGTTCAAGCTCGTGGCAGCGCGGCTAGCGCGGGCGGCGTCTACGATCGGGGGCGCGTCCACCGGAACCCGCGGCACCTCCTCGAAGAGGCCAGTCCGCAAGCGAGCGTAGGCCCCAGCGACGCCGGCGCCCAGCCTGTAGTAGCGCTCCACGGCCTCTACGCCGCGCAAGCGCCCAACGTCGCAGCCCTCGAACCGCGCCAGCGCCACCGCCGCATCCCACGCGGGCAGGACACGGAAAAAGGCCTGAGCGTCGACCGGGAGCAGGAGCGACGGTAGCTCCGGGTCGAGGCGGAGCGCGACGTCGTTGGCCGGATGCTCGGGAGCCACGAAGCGGCCGTCGCGCGGCTCGAGGGGATACTCCGGGTCCAGGTCCAGACGGGCTCGGACGGTGGCGAGCTCGCCCCGAAGCTCGGGCAGGTCCTCCTCCAGCAAGCGCGCCAGAGTTTCCGCGCTCACCTGGCGGGTGGACGCGGTGGCCAGGGACCACTTGAAGTCCAGCGGTTCCAGGGCGAGGTGGCCATCATCTCGCCAGGCGCGCACGGCGTCCGCATGGGGCAGGCCGCTCGCGAGCACCTGCGCCATCAGCTCGGGACGGGACGCCAGGAGGAGCAGGGCATCACCGCCACCGAGGTGCTCGCGCGCCAGCGCGCCGGCGACCTCTTCCCATCGCCCGCCAATATGCTCGCTGGCGCGGCCCCAGTCGCCGATGTGCCAGACCAGACGGCCTGAGAGCGGGCTCGTCGCGGTCAAGCGGGGTGGCGGGCCGTAGAGCGCGCGCCGCCGTCGGCGCGACCCGGGCGCCGCGGCCGGGTCGCGTGGCAGGTTGTCTCCTGGCTCGTCCACACTGCAGTCTACTGTCAGCCAGCGGCGGGATGAGGATTGTTCGTGCCGCGCGCTGTGGCACCATGCAGTGGTGCTGAACTACCTTGACTGGGAGCTGGCTCCCGAGCAGCGGATGATCCAGGGCGTCCTTCGGGAGTTCGTGGAGCAGGAGGCGCTGCCGGTTATCCCGGCCTGCTTCGAGCAGGGCGATTTCCCGCGGGCGCTCATCCCCAGGCTGGGAGAGCTGGGGGTGCTGGGGCCGACGATCCCGACGTACGGCGCGGGTCTCGACTACACCAGCTACGGGTTGATCTGCCAGGAGCTGGAACGGGGCGACTCTGGGCTGCGCTCGTTCGTGTCGGTGCAGGGCTCGTTGTGCATGTTCCCGCTATCGGCTTTTGGCTCGGACGAGCAGAGGGAGCGCTACCTGCCGGGGATGCACCGGGGCGAGATCATTGGCTGTTTCGGGCTCACCGAGCACGAGCACGGCAGCGACCCGGGCAGCATGGAGACGCGCGCGGTCCGCGATGGCGACGGCGGCTGGGTGCTGAACGGCGGGAAGATGTGGATCACCAACGGCAACATTGCCGACCTGGCGATCGTGTGGGCCAAGGCGCGCGAGGACGACACCGAGACGATCCGCGGCTTCCTGGTGGAAACGGACAGCCCGGGCTTCACCGCCAACCAGGTGCACCACAAGTTGTCGCTGCGGGCGTCGGTGACCTCGGAGCTCGTGCTCCAGGACTGCCGGGTCCCGGCCTCGGCCCTGTTGCCCGGGGTGCGTGGGCTGCGGGGGCCTCTGTCGTGCCTCAACGAGGCGCGGTTCGGGATTGCTTTCGGCGCGGTCGGCGCCGCCATGGCCTGCTACGAATCCGCCCTGGGCTACAGCAAGGTGCGCGAGCAGTGGGGGCGCCCGATTGGCGGGTTCCAGCTGACCCAGGCGAAGCTGGTGGACGCGCTCCAGGCCATCACCCAGGGGCAGCTTCTGGCGTACCAGCTCGGCCGGCTGAAGGATAGCGGGCGCCTCCGGCCGCAGCAGGTGAGTATGGGCAAGCGGGCCAACTGTGCCATGGCGCTCGCTGTGGCCCGCAGCATGCGCAGCATCCTGGGCGGGAACGGCATCAGTCTCGAGCACCCGGTGTTCCGGCACATGGTCAACCTCGAGTCGGTCTACACGTACGAGGGGACACACGAGATCCACACGCTCGTGATCGGCGCCGACGTAACAGGTCTGGACGCCTACAGAGGCTAGTTGGCGCGGCCCACCTGGCCGGCCGCGCGCTTCGCCACCAGGACCCAGTACGACAGCACGTCGACGACTGTGTCGCGCAAGGCCTCCAGAAACAGACGGTCGTCGACTGGCGGCTTGGCGCCGGGCACCCAGATACTCAGGCCGATGACGACGGCGAGAGCGCAATCGCTGTCGGCGAGGTCCAGCGGCACCATGTCTGGCCGCGGGCCCCAGCAGCCCAACCGCGGGTTCAGCTCCCCTGTTGGCCGGGGCGTTGGCGCGTAGAACTGCACAACTGTCTCGGTCAGGCGGTTCGTCAGATAGGCCCAGACGTTGGCGCACGCCTCGGGCGAGCGCAGGCCGAGATCGCGCGGCGTGAGAGGCTGGTCCTGGTAGAAGACGCCGAGCTGCACGAGGTGGGTATCCGGCTCCCCGGGCACAACCCGCTGCACTGGTGAGATGTCGACGTGGAACAGGTTCTCGCCAATGCGGACGCGCTGCCTGATGGCCGCCCGTGAGAAGTCTGGTAGGGGCGCCGCCCAGGTGTCTGCCATCAGGATTAGACGCGCCTGTGGAACCAGAACCACTCGAACAGCAGCAGCAGGAGCGCAACCGCGGCGAGTAGCGCCCAGAGCTCTTTCTGGAGCACGGTCGTCTCGGAGCCGGTCGCCGCGGAGCTGTCGAGTCCGGACAGTCGAGGGCGGACGTCGCTGGCGTCGCGGCTCGCCAGGTTGGCGGCGAACAGGTCCTCGTCCACCGTCTGGCCGCCGCCGGAGACGAGCTGCTGCACGTGGTAGAGCCCGGGTACGTCGGTAGCGCCGTAGACGAGCGATCCCGAACCGGCCTTCAGGTTGGCGGTGGCATTGTCCGGGCCGGTGACCCGCACGGCGTCGACCTGGGGCAGCGGAGCGAGAGACTCGGGCTCGCCGGTATGGATCTCTGGATTCTGCACCACGCTCGGAGGTGCCAGGTAGGCAAAGATGTTGGACATGAGGATGGGAAATGCCGGCGACCGCGGCAGGTTCGACTGACGGATGTCAAACGAGACGATGGCGACGCGCCGGTCGCCGTCCTGACCGGCGGCTAGCAGCGCGCTTCCGTCCGGTGTGGTGACGAGAGGCTTGGCCCAGCGCGGCAGATCGAGCTTGCTGGCGCGCGTCACCGAGAGATCGCGGATGTCGACAAAGGCGAGCAAGGGGTCTTCGTGGTCCCATCCCCCGAGCTGCGGCCGGCGGATCTCGCCGACAGTGCGGACCGGGCCGCGATCCGGTGGGTTGACGACGAGGAGGTTGCCCCGCGGCAGGAGGGGCGGCTGGTAGTTGTCGAAAACAACCACGTCGAAGCGGTCGGCCTCGACGGCGAGGTACCGGCCGGCGTCGATGCGGAAGAGGTCCACGTTCGGTAGCAGGGACAGCACCTTCTCGAGAAACTGATTGCCTGAACTGACCAGCAGCACCTGGGCCTGCTTGCGCTGCACCAGGACGGCGAAGGCAGTCTTGTCCAGGGCCAGCGCGTCCGCGCCGCTGGGCGCGGCGACGCTGACGCTAGCCGACCGGGCTCCCGCTGGCAGCTCCTCGAAGACCTGATCGACCGAGCCATTGGCGTCGATGTCGAGGGCACGTTGGTCGGTCGCCTGGCCGTCCACGGCCATCGTCAGGGTTGTGTGAACTGCCCGCGACGAGAAGTTCTCGACCCTGGTGAACAGCTGCTGGCGACGATTGTCCTGAGGATCTGGCCGCACCGAGATGGCAGTTACCGCAAGATTGCCCGCGTCGGCTGACCCCACCTGGCTTACTTCGACCGTACCGAGGTCGTCCGGCAGATCGGCCGGCCGGGTGAAGGCGCCGTCGGTGAACAGGTAGATGCGCCGCGATGCTGGGTCGCCGCCGAGCGACCGCGCCAGGAGCAGCTCCTCCCGCATGTCGCCCGCCGCCCCCGACGGCCGGGCCGCGGCCAGAACACGGTCGACCTGGCGCCGGTCGCTCGCGGCGTTGATCAGCACCTGCGGGTGGGAGGTCGCCAGGATCACCGTGGCCAGTGAGTTGTCGGGCAGCGCGGTCAGCTTCTGGCGGGCCGCCTCCACCGCCTGCGCGAAGCGCGACGGCTGCACGTCGGTCGCCTGCATGCTGGCCGTCCCGTCGAGCAGCAGCACCGCGTGGACGGGCTGCTGCCCGGACTGCTGGGAGAAGGGCCTGGCCAGCGCCAGGGTGGCCAGGGCAAGGGCCAGCAGCTGCAGGGCCATCAGGATGTTCCACTTCAACCGTTGGAGCGGCTCGTGCGCCGCGAGATCGCGGATCAGATCGTTCCAGAGGAATGTCGAGGAGATCTCCTCGTCGTGCCGCCGAACCTTGAGCAGATAGAAGATGACGACAATAGGCAGGGTGGCGCCCAACGCCAGGCCGAGGGGCAGGAGCAGGTTCACCGAACCACCTTCCGACGGCGGAGCGTGTCGAAGATGAGCGCTTCCAGCGGCTCGGCGGTGTTGACGGGGACGTACGTCAGGCCGTGCCTGGAACAGAAGGAGTCCACGCGCCCCCGCCACTCTGCCAGGCGCTGGGCGTAGATACGGATGGCATCGTTGTTCAGCGTCAGCGGCACCCGAGCGCCTGACTCGCGGTCGATGAGCCGGACATCGCCTCCCAGGGCTGGCGCCAGCTCCTGCGGGGACAACGTGTGCAGGACGACCACTTCCCCGGGTCGGCTGGCGAGGCGGAACAGAGCCTTCTCCCAGGTAGGCGACAGGAGGTCCGACAGGAGAACAGTCAAGCCGGAGGCACGGCTGGTGTAGGCGCTCGCCAGGGACTGGTCGATGTCCGGGGGGGCGGGCGTCTGGAGGTGCGCCTCGGGAGTCGCGGATTGGGCTGGCTTGACGCCGTCCAGAAAGGTGATGAGCGAGCCAGCGCGGCGCCGCCCCCAGGCGGGTCCGAAGGAGGTCCCGGCCGCGGTGAGCGGCCACACGAACAGGCGGTTGGACGCATTGAGCGCCACGTACCCGAGCGCGGCAGCGACGCGCTGCACGTAGCGCAGCTTGTTTGGCTCGCCCCAATCCATGCTGCGGCTGGCGTCGACGACGAGGTGGAGGTTCAGAACCTCCTCTTCCTCGTACACCCGCACGAAGAGGGAGTCGGTACGTCCGTAGATGTTCCAGTCGACGCGGCTGGGGTCGTCGCCCTCGACGTAGTGGCGGTAGTCGGCGAACTCCAGACTGGAGCCTTTGCGCAGCGACCGCCTATCGCCCTGGCCCTGGCCGATGAGGCGCCGTCGACTGACGAGGTTCAGGCGCTCCAGGCGGCGCGCTAGCGGCGCATCGATGAGGGCGTGCTGCGCGGGCACCCGTTACTCCTCGGGGGTGGTGGCGATGACGTCGCGCAGGAGCTTCTCGGTGGTGATGCCTTCGGCGTCCGCTTCGAAGCCGAGGATGACGCGGTGCCTCAGCGCGGATGGGGCGACGGCGCGCACGTCCTCGAAGGCGACGTTGTAGCGGCCCTCGAGCAGCGCGCGGACCTTGGCGCCGAGCGCCAGCGCTTGCAGCCCCCGTGGGCTGGAGCCGTAGCGGGCGAAGCGCCGCACCTCGGCCGGCGACTCCGCCGTCTCCGGGTTCGTGCGCCGGACGATCCGGACGGCGTACCGCATGACCGGTTCTGCCACGGGCACCTGGCGAGCGAAACGCATCAGATCGAGCAGCACCTCTCCATCCGCGACGCGCGTGGGATGCGGCATCCCGGCGCCGGTGGTGAGCTGCGCGATCCGCAGCAGGTCATCTTCGCTCGGGTACGGCACCGTCAGCTTGAACAGGAAGCGGTCGAGCTGTGCCTCGGGCAGGGGGTACGTGCCTTCCATCTCGATAGGGTTCTGGGTGGCCAGGACGAAGAACGGCTCAGGCAGTGTGTGCGTGGCGCGGCCGGCGGTCACGTGGCGCTCCTGCATCGCCTCGAGCAACGCGGACTGCGTCTTCGGGGTAGCGCGGTTGATCTCGTCGGCGAGCACGAGGTTGGCGAATAGAGGGCCCTGTTGAAATTCGAAGCTGCGGCTGCCGTCGCCGCCGTCGCGGAGGATGCTTGTCCCGGTGATGTCGGCGGGCATGAGGTCTGGGGTGAACTGGACGCGACTGAACGAGAGATCGAGAGACTCGCCGATGGTGCGGACCAGGAGCGTCTTGCCCAGACCCGGCACCCCCTCCAGGAGCGCGTGGCCACCGGCGAGGAGACAGGTGAGAACGCCGCGCACCACCTCTGGCTGGCCGATGATCACGCGGCCCACCTCGGCCTCTATGGCGCGGGCGGTCTCGATGAAGCGGTAAGGGGTGGGGTTCGGCGCCGCGACGACGGTGGCAGCTGTCGGGACGTTGGCGGAAAGAACCATGAAGGTCTCCAGACTACTTGGCGACTAACACGTGACTGCTGACTGCTGACTGCTGACTACTGACTACTTGTGGTCGAGCGAGCTGAAGTAGTCCTTCACCAGGTCGCGCAGACCAAGGGGGATGGTCGCATTGTCGTTGCCCTGCGTAGACCGGCGCTGGTACGACGGGTTGACCTGCTCGTCCGTCACCTGAGATTGGCCGGAGCTCGGGTTGCTCAGATTCGGGTTGGCGCTGCTGTAGTCTGGCGGGGCCGACCCGTCGGACGGCACTTGCTGGGGGCGCGTCACGCTGTCGAGGCTCGTGCTGTTGCCGGTCTTGTTCATGTTCTGGCCGCCCGTCGAGTAGCCGCCACCTGGCTGGCCATTGTTGTCGTTGGAGCCACCGGACGAGCCGCCCGGCTGACCCTGGTCGGCGCCAGCGCCCTGGTTCTGGGACGCGCCTTGGCCCGGGTTGCCGCCATTCTGGCCGGTCCCCTGGCCCTGATTCTGGCCCTGGCTCTGCCCCTGGCTCTGGCTCTGGCTCTGCCCCTGGCTCGCGGCCGAGCTCGAGCTAGACACCGACCGACTCTCGGTCCGCCCGAGGGCACGCTCGAGGGCGTTGCGGCTGGATTGGAGCCCGTTCTGCGCGCTCTGCCGCTCGCCCGCCGCCGTGGCGCTCTGGCTCAGGTCGTTCAGCGCCTGCTGGGCCGAGGCTGCCGACGCGTCGCCGTTCGCCCCCTGCTGGCCAGCAGCGCCACTCTGGAGAGCATCGGCGGCTTTCGCGAGGTCGCGGGCAACAGGATCCGTACCGCTTCCGGCCTGGGCCGAAGCATCACGCAGCACTTTGGCCACCCGCTGTTGCCCCTGACTGTCCATCTTGGCGGTGCGCTGGGCCAGGTCTTTGACCGCCTGTGAGATCTGGTGCATGTCGCCAGTGTTGATCGCCGCCGCCAGGTCCTTCGTTGCCGCGTCGCCGGCCAGCGCGCTCGCGATGGCGGCCAGGGAGGCGGCCAGCTGGCCGTCGCCAGCGCTCATGTCACGGACCTTCTGCTCGAGGTCCTCCAAGGCGGTGAGGGCTTGCTCAGGGTCGCCGCTGCGGGCGTCGATGGTCTTCGCTCCCTTGCTGAGCAGGTCCCGAAGCTGGTTCAGCTCCGCGGTGTTGTCAGCGGGCAGGCTGTTGGCCAGCCGCTCCACCTTCTGCGCCTGTTCCTGGGCAGCGGTGACCTTCGGGTTGGCGACACGCGCGCTGAGCAGCCACGGGTTCGGGCTTACGGCAAGGAGCGCCGAGGTGGCGGCGACGGCCGCGGCGAGGATGAGCTCGCGCTTGGGTGCCCGCGGCGGGAAGGTCTCGAGCGGCTCCAGGCGCTTGAGATGCTCGACGGCATCGCGCATCTGCGCGACGGCGAGCGGGTGCTCGAGCCCGCGACTGCCGAGCTCGAGCGCGGTCACCGCTCGCTCCTGCAGCCCCGCCGCCTGGTCCACGCGCCGCGCCAGGTCCGCCGGGCTGTGCCGGCGGAGCAGCTGGCCCAGGCCGGTGAGCAGAGCGAGCGCGACTGGAATGCCGACGAGGAGCGGCAGCGGGATACTGCCGACCGCCTCCCGTGTCCAGACCCAGCCGACGACGCCGAGGTCGACGACGAGACCCAGGGCGAGCCCGCGAACGAGCCAGGTCAGAGCGCGCTGGAGGGCGAGCGCGCGGCCGACTAACCCGAGCTGCTCGCGTAGCTCGGCGCCGTAGACGGCAGTTGGCGACAGCAGGCTCACGTGGACGTGCGTCCTTTCAAAGGATGGCAGGGGTCGATCGCTACCGCTGCCCCGAATACGAGGGTGATAGCAAGGGCGACCCAGGCGATGCTGCCAATAAGCCAGGCCGGCACCAGCATGCCCCGGATCCAGCCCACGGCCGGCAGGAACAGCGCTCCTCTGTAGGCAGCCGGGGCACCCCGGGCAAACTGGTCGGTCACCGGGCCACCGCCGGAGAGGACGCCGAGGAACGGGTTCAGCCACAGCAGGGGCTTGAGAGCGTCGGTCCCGCCAAGGACGGCGAACGCCAGGTACAGCCCGAGGGTGCCGAACAGCAGGAACAGGGCAGCCGCCTGGGCCACGAGCGTTGCTTGCAGCGGGCCGCGCAAGACGGCCGCAAAGAAGACGCCCAGCGCAGAGAACAGCATAGTGGCGGTCACGAGCACGCTGACGAAAGCGATCACCGCGTCCGGCTGGACGCCACCATAGCTCCAGGCGGGAGTAAAGAACGGGGCGGCCATAGCCAGCAGGAGCAGGGAGAACAGGAGGGCGGCCAGGACCTTGCCCAGCACGACGCGCGCCGAGCTGGGTCCCTGGAGCAGCATGAGGTCCATGGTGCCGCGCTCGCGCTCGACGGCGAAGGCGGAGCCGGCGACGGCGGGCGCGACGACCGCGGCCGCCAGGACGACGCACAGGCCGATGGCGCCAAACAGGAAGAGCGCGCGGTTGGCCACCAGGAGGTTGGTCCCCGTGGTGGACGTGGTCGAGAAGAGCGCGGGCGCCGCGTTGGCGTCGGGGGCCAGGATGAGAAGTCCCATGAGCAGGAAGAGGATGGCGACCACGGCGACGAGCAGCGTGAATAGCGCGAACGTCAGCCGCCCCCGCAGCCAGGTCTGGAACTCTTTGACGACGAGCGCTCCTATCAGTGGCATCGGTAGCGGGTCTCCACCTCTAGCTCTAGCTCCTCAACAAGTTGGCGACGGCGGTCGCAGGCGAGCGCTGCTCGACGCCGAAATGGGCGACGACGCAGCCAGCCCGAACGAGCTGGGGCAGGAGGGCGGCGAAGGCGTCGCGGTCGCCGCGGTACAGGAACCAGACGGTGCGCCGATCGTCGTCCACGTCGAGCTCGGCCACGTCGCGGCACTGGTCAAGCAAGGCCAGGGCGGCGTCGAGGTTGTCGAGGATCTCGACGCGGGCCCGGACAGCGTCGGCGTGCTCTGGCTCGGCGAGCGCGGCAGCATCGGCGGCGGTGCCGGTCCAGACAAGCTCGCCTGCCCGCAGGACGGCCAGCTGGTCGGAAAAATCCAGCAGATCTTCGGGACGGGTGGCGGCGACGACAGCTGTCGTCCCGAGTCGTCTGAGCTCGCGCAGCACTTCGAGCTGCTCCAGGCGAGCGTAGCCATCGAGGCCACGGAGGGGGTCGTCCAGGAGGAGGACGTCGGGCTCATGGACGAGCGCGCCAGCCAGGGCCAGGCGACGCCGTTCGCCCGGAGACAGCAGGCGAATGTCGCGGCTGCGCCGGTCGTCCAGCCCGACCACCTGGAGCAGGGTGTCCACGGAGACGGACCGCACCTGCTTGCCGAGCCCGCGCGCGCGGCCGACGAACTGGAGGTACTGGTCGGCGCTCAGGCCATCGTAGAGCATCGGCTCCTCGGACACGTAGCCAACGCGTGAGCGCACAGCCAGGGCGCGTTGGACGGTGTCGAAGCCGTGGATGCTGGCGCGCCCGCCACTGGGGCGATCGAGGCTGGCGAGCAGGCGCAGGAGGACTGTCTTTCCCGAGCCGTTGGCGCCGGCGATCCCGAGGGCGGTGCCGGCAGGGACGCGGAACGACACGTCGACGAGGATAGGCCGTGCGCCGAAACGGCGCGCCAGGTGCTCGACGACCACGGCGAAGGTCGGCGGAAGCGCGCCACCGCTCGGACTGGGTGCGCCAGTGTCGGCCGCGCGCCCGGTCCCCGGCAGGCTCATCAGCATCAGTGGACGGTCCCCACAGGAGTAACGTCCAGGCGGGTGAGCCGGGCCTCGCGAACGGTCTGGCCCATGGCCGAGTCGAGTGCATAGCGCAACCGCACCTCACCAGCGGCCGAAAGGTAGCGGTCGCCATCGGGCACGATGCTCGAACCAGCGGCGACCTCCCACGATTGCCACTCGGCCTGCCGCCAATTGAACAGCTGCACTGTGAACGGGACCTGCTGCGACCGCGTGCGGCCGGCGATAGTGCCTTCCAGGTTGAGCCGGAGCTGATGTAGGTCGAAGCGACCCTGGGCCGGTGGCAGGGCGAAGGCCAGGGTCACAGCCTCGCCTGGGGCCACCGTGTAGTACTCGTGGTCCGACGGAGCGCCCGAGCCGATGCCGAGGTCGCGGCGGCTCATGGCGCCGGCCGGGACTTCGCCGTCGAACCCGCGCGGGAGGGGGGCCTGGAGCCGTTGGACCAGGAGCGCCATGTCGGTCTTGGTCATGCGGAACGCAGGAGCTCCGAGTGGGCTTGGCGATTTGTCCAGCCAGCCGACGATCGTTGGGCCGCGCAGCTCCAGGCGGGAGAAGAGGAAGCGCGCCGTGAACAGGGATTCGATGAAGTCACGCCGCGCGGCGGCGCCGGGCTGGCCAGCTGTTCCGGAGGGGGTCAGCCTCTCGGCCATGGCCGTGGCCGCGAGGTTGCCAGCCGCCGCCCGCTGCGCCAGCACGACGTCGATCGAGCGCTGCTGGTCGGATTCGAAGGTGCCGAGGGGTCGAGTGTCCCCGTCCACCACGAGGAACGCATCGGTGAGGCGGCCGCCGGTCTTGTTGGTGACAGTCCCGGACAGGGCGCCTTTGTCGATGCGGAGGTCGGACTGCACGGCTGGCGCCTGCCGCAGCTGGCCGTCGATCTGGACAGTTGCCAGCTGCCCCTGCTTGAGGGACAGCTTGTCGATAGTTGGCGCCGTCCCCTCGCTGACGCGCAGCGGCCAGTTGGCATCGGACTCGTCGCTGGGTCGCGGGAACGGGTAGTACCACCCCCGGGCCAGGGTGCTGCTGGGCAGCGCCAGGTTGAAGCTGCCGTCGTGGCGCGCCAGGAGGGCAAGGGACTCGTGGGTGTACGCGGCGGTGCCCTCGCTGCTGTCGATTGGGCGAACGACGGTGAGCCGGTTGACGGCGAGGTCGGGCTGGGCGCGCTGCACCGCCAGGCCCAGTCCCGCGGCGGTCGCGAGACCGGCCAGGACGAGCGCCGTCACGACGGTAAGCCCGACGTGCCCGCGCCGTCCGAGGAAGAGCACGCTGCCGCCGACCGCCACGGCGAACACGCCGACCAAGGCCCAGAGCCAGTCCAGGCTGGGCCGTGGCTGCGTCGAGAAGTCGGCCAGCGCGAGGCGCGGCGGCCGCTGGCCCCAGCGGCTGTATGGCCGTACGAGCGCCGAGCCAACGCCGTTGTCGATCGAGGCGTGGGAGATCAGGTAGCGCCAGAGCTGCTCGTTGCCCGTCCAGCTGCGCAGCCCACGAGCTGTCGGCTCGAACGCCAGGTAGATGAGCGTGCCGTCGCCGCGCTTGGAGGCCACGACCAGGGGGATGCCGTCCTGGCTGGCGACCACGCGCGCGCCACTATCCGTGCGCGGGCGGGACTGCGTCACGAGCCACGGGCCGCCAGCGTCCAGCGGCGTCCCGGCCAGATCGCCGAGGCTGCTCAATGAGTCGGCCTGAGTGAGGCCGGTGGGTTCGACGGGTAACAGCTCGGGTGGCAGCGGTCCCAGGGTGCTCTGCCAGGTGGCACCACCGACGGCGATGAGCAGCCCACCTGTCCCGACCCACACGTTCAAGGCATCGAGCTGCTCCTGGCGCAGCTGGGTCGTGGCGGCGTTGTCGACGATGATGCAGTCGAAGCTGCCAAGCAGCTGGGCGTTCTCCGGAACGGTCGCCGGTTCCAGGGGGGCGGTGCGGGCGCGGCGGATGGGGGGCGGCAGGTCGAGCGCTGACAGGAAGTCGTAGGAGGACGGGTCCCGCGCCAGGACGCCGCAGAAGTAGTCGCCCAGGGGGACGCGGGACAGCGCGATGTCCTGCTCGGTGATGAGCTCGCCGCCGGGCGCGTGCACCAGGCGGGCGGTGAAGCGGCTGTTCACATTGGGCAGGTGCACCTCCATGGTGAACCGTTTGTGGCTCAACCGCGGCAGGACGACCGGCAGGGCGAACGTTGTCGGCACGGGCATGTACATGCTTCGTCCCGTGCCGCCCTGGACGACGACCTGGACCTCGGCGCGTACCTCGCCGCCCTGGTTGACGAGCTCGACGGTGAGGGGGAGCCAGCCACCGACGCGACCAGCGCCATCGAAGCCCGCCCGAACGTCCATCCGCACGGCGTCCTGGTTGGGCGGGGCGCTCGCGTCAGAGCTACTGGATGGTGTCCCGTCGGGAGCGGCCTGGTCGTTGGGCGCGGACGCGACCGGGTTCGCCCCACCAAGGACGGTCACAAAGACTAGGAGAGCCGCGACGATCAGCCGCACCGTCGTGCCGAACCTTCCCACAGCGTGGCGGCCGCGGGCCGGGTGGGCCCGGAGTCAGCGCGCCGAACGGATGGCAGCCAGTGTAGCAAGCACCGGCCCGAAAATTGACAAAAAAACTGGCCTCGCCGCGTGTCGCGCGGGAGTACCGCTAGCGCGTGAGAAACCACCAGAGCACGAGGATCAACAGCGCCAGGGCGATCAGAGCCAGGACAGGATTGGACGCTGCCGCCGCCGCGCCGCCGCCGCCACCACCTGTTTGGACGCCCATACCCCTCCCTGTTCCTCCCTCACACCATTCTCCGCGCCGGCGCACCCGAGCTGTCAAGACTCTCGTGGGGTTTGGTCCCGTGGCGGTGGGGGGCGTAGCAGGCCGGCCACCAGCGCCGTCCACCCGGTCTGGTGGCTGGCGCCAGCCCCGCGGCCCGTGTCGCCGTGGAAGTACTCGTAGAACGGCACGAGGTCACGCCAGCGCGGGTCACTCTGGAACAGCTCTGTCTCACCGAAGACCGGCCGTCTGCCACGCGCGTCGCGTAGAAAGATGCGGGTGAGCCGGGTCGAGAGCGCGTCCGCGATCTGTCGCAACGTCTGGGGCTCGCCGGAGCCGGTGGGGTACTCCACCAGGAAGTCGTCGCCGTAGTAGTGGTGGAACTTCCCCAGCGCCTCGATGATCAGGAAATTGGCGGGGAGCCAGATGGGTCCGCGCCAATTGGAGTTGCCCCCGAAGAGCCCGGTGGTCGACTCCGCCGGCTCGTAGCGCACCTCGTAGGTCGCGCCGTCCACGCCGAGCCGGTACGGGTGGTCCGCGTGGTAGCGGCTCATCGACCGGATGCCGTAGTCGCTCAGGAACTCGGCGGGGTCGAGCGCGCGTTTGAGCACCTGCTTCATGCGGTGGCCGCGCACCAGGGCCAGGAGGCGCGTCTCGCCTCGGCCTGGCTCCTGCCAGCGCGACACGAGGCTGGCGAGCCCGGGGCGATGCTTCAGGAACCAGTCCATGCGGCTCCGAAAGGCCGGCAGCACGTCGAGCACTTCCGGCTCGATCGTCTCCACGGCCAAGAGGGGGATCAAGCCAACCAGAGACCGGAGCTTGAGCGGGAGGTTCACGCCGGACGGGAGGCGCAGGACGTCGTAGAAGAACTGCTCCTCCTCATTCCAGAGCGGGATACCGGCGTCGCCAATGTCGTTAAGGGCGCCGGCGATGTACAGGAAATGCTCGAAGAACTTGCTGGCGACGTCGGCGTACACCGGGTCGTGGTGGGCCAGCTCGAGCGCGATAGCCAGCATGTTCAGGCAGAACATGCCCATCCACGCGGTGCCGTCGGCCTGCTCGAGGTATCCACCCTCGGGCAGGCTGGCATTGCGGTCGAACACGCCGATGTTGTCGAGCCCGAGAAAGCCGCCCTGGAACACGTTGCGGCCATCGCGGTCCTTGCGGTTGACCCACCAGGTGAAGTTGAGCAGCAGCTTGTGGAAGACGCGCTCGAGGAAAGGGAGATCGGCCTGGCCGGTGGCCTGTTTGTCGGCGACGTAGACGCGCCAGGCGGCCCAGGCGTGGACCGGTGGGTTGACGTCGGAGAAGGCCCACTCGTACGCGGGGAGCTGGCCGTTCGGGTGCATGTACCACTCGCGCAGCAGCAGGATGAGCTGGCGCTTCGCCAGACCCGGGTCCACCAGGGAGAGGGGTATGCAGTGGAAGGCGAGGTCCCAGGACGCGTACCAGGGGTACTCCCAGGTGTCTGGCATGGAGATCACGTCGGCGTTGGCGAGGTGGCGCCACTGGCTGTTGCGTCCGCTCTGGCGCTGCGGGGGTGGCGGTGGCCCGGCCGGGTCACCATCGAGCCACTTGTCGACGTCGTAGTGGTAGAACTGCTTGCTCCAGAGCAGGCCGGCAAAGGCCTGGCGCTGGACCAGCCGGGCATCGTCGGACATCTCGGCGGCGCCCGCGTCAAAGGCGCTCGCGTAAAAGGCGTCCGCCTCGGCCTGGCGCCGAGCGAAGATGTCGGCGGCGCCCGCGAACGGGTCGTCTTGGCGGCGGGCTGACAGACGCAGCTGGACTGTCCGCGTCTCCCCTGGCGCGAGCGCCCAGTGGTAGTGGGCTGCTGCTTTGGTGCCCACCCCGGCCGGGTTCACCGCGTCCGACCGACCGTGGACCACGGCGTCGTCGACGCCGTCCTTGACGTACGGCGTGTAGTTGGCAGCTCCCCAGAGACGCTGGGCGTTCGTCTCGTTCTCGGTGAACAGCAGGTGAGGCGCCGCGTCACACGCGAGCCAGTAGTCCCCCATGGCCCCGTGCCAGAGGTGGACCGTGTTGGCGTCGACGCCGCGCAGCTCGGGCCTGGGTCCGGAGTCGCTGCGACCCCAGGCCCACGTGTTTCGGAACCAGACGGTGGGCAGCAGATGGAGCGGAGCCGGCTCCGGCCCGACGTTCGTGGCCGAGACGCGGACGAAGAGATCGGCCGGGTCGACCTTGGCGTACTCGACGACCACGTCGAAGTACCGGTTCTCGGCGAAGATCCCGGTATCGACGAGCTCGTACTCGGGCTGGAAGCGATCTCGGGCGTGATTGGTGTTCACGAGGTCGGCGTACGGGAAAGGGCGCTGGGGGTACTTGTACAGCGCCTTCATGAACGCGTGAGACGGCGTGTTGTCGAGGAAGAAGTAGTACTCCTTGACGTCTTCGCCGTGGTTGCCTTCGGGCCCGGTGAGGCCGAAGAGGCGCTCCTTCAGGATAGGGTCGGCCTCATTCCAGAGCGCCAGGGCGAAGCAGATGTAGCCGTGGTTGTCGGAGATGCCGAGCAAGCCGTCCTCGCCCCAGCGGTAGGTGCGCGAGCGGGCGTGGTCGTGGGGGAAGAAGCGCCAGGCGTCGCCGTCGGGCGAGTAGTCTTCGCGGACCGTTCCCCACTGGCGCTCGGAGAGATACGGGCCCCAGCGCCACCAGGGCACTGTCTGTTCACGAAGCTGCGCCAACCGGGCGCGCTCGGCGCCGTCCACGGGATCCACGGCGGCTCAGCCGGCGTAGCTGATGCGGTACAGGACGCCAGCCGCGTCGTCGGACACGACCAGGCCGCCGTCGGGGGCGACGACGATGCCGGCGGGTCGACCCCAGCGGCTGCCATCGCCAGTCTGCCAGCCGGTGGCGAAGTCCTGCACGCGCGACGGCAGGGCGCCGTCGAAGTGGATGCGCATGATCTTGGGCGGCGCCGGCGGCTGCCGGTTCCAGGAGCCGTGCTGCACGACGAACAGGTCGCCAGCGTAGTCGGACGGGAACGGGAGCTGTGGCCCCTGGTAGAAGGCAAGGCCGAGGGGCGCGCCGTGCGCCTGGATGGCGACGGTTGGCGGCGTGACGCCGAAGCAGTCGCTGCCCGCGTCCTGGCGCGTCGCGTTGGGCGGCTGGCACGCCGGCCAGCCGAAGTTCTGACCCTCGGCCACGATGGTCACGAGGTCGGGCGGGGTCTCGTTCCCCTGGTTGTCGCGCTCGTTCACGGTGGCCCAGAGCAGCCCCGTCCCGGGCTGAATGGCCAGCCCCACGGGGTTCCGCAGGCCCCAGGCGAACCGCTCGTAGCCGCTGCCGTCGGGGGCGTAGCGGAGGACGGCGGCGCGCCGCTCGTCGCGCTCGTCGCAGATGTTGCAGGACGAGCCAACGCCGACGAACATCCTGCCGTCCGGGCCGAACGCGACGGTCCTGGTGCCATGGCCGCCGGTCGGCAGGTCCGGCACAACTGTCTCGCGACCGCCCACGGCGCCGGCGGCGGCATCATAGGCATACCGAGTCACAGCGTTCGTTTCGCCGACGTACACGAAGCCGTCGTGCAGCGCGACGTTCGACGGCGCGTTCAACCCGGACAGGAGGGCGTCTGGTGGCTGAGCCGTGGGCGCGCTGGCGCCGTTGGCGGCGGGGTAGCGGTAGACCCGGCCGGCGCCGGCGTCGGCGACGAGGAGGCTGCCGGCGTCGTCGAAGGCCATGAAGCGCGGGCTCTTGAGCCCGCTGGCGAGGACAGAGATGGCGAACCCGGGCGGCAGAGAGACGGTCTTGCCACTCAGCGCCGAGGCTGCGCCCAGCCCGTTGGCGACAAGGGTTCCCGCGTTGGCCGCGGCCGCGGCGTTGTCGGCGACGAGGGTGGGGCCGGCCACGTCCTGCGCGCTGGCGAGATGGCCACCGACCATTGCCAGCGCGACGCCGGCGGCCGTGAGCACGAGGCGGAGCTGTCGGGGAATCCGCATGCGAGAGTGTAGTCCTGGCACCGCGGGCCGCGGGCCGTTCTCGCGGTCGCGCTGGACGACGCCGACAAGTCGCTCTGGGCTACCGACACGGCGCCGGTGGGTCGGGGGCGGCGTTGGCGGCCGGCTCGACCGTGCACAGAAAGCGCACCGCGTCTTCGAACCGGTCGACGGGCTCGATACGGAGCGACGTCTTCCACTTCTGGGCGTCATCGTAGTTGGCGCGCGGTACCAGGAAGATCTGGGCGCCGTCCTTCTCCGCGGCGACCACCTTTTCGGCGGTGCCCGAGATGGGGCCGACAGTCCCATCGTCGGCGATGGTGCCAGTGCCGGCCACGTAGTAGCCGCGCATCAAGTCGCCGTCTGTCACGGCGTCGAGGATGCCGAGCGCCAGCATGAGGCCCGCGGACGGGCCGCCGACGTCGGAGGTTTCCACTTCCACGGGGAACGGCAGCTTCACGTCGAACTGGTACGTGCTGATGGTGACGCCGATGATCGGCCGTCCCGGCTCGGTGGGAGAGGACATGGTGCGCAGGGCCACCTCCTGGGGTTGGTCGCCCCGTACCACGGTGAGCCGAAGCTCGTCGCCAACGCCGACCGCGCGAACGCGGCCGATGAGTGTCGCGGTCGTCTCGATTGGCTGGTCGTCGACCGCCACGATGACGTCGTCCTTCTGCAGGACGCCGTCAGCCGGACTTCCGGGCAGGACGCTCTCGACCTGGGCGCCATGGCCGGTGACGCCGGCGTCGAACCCCGCGGCGCGCAGGCCGACGATAGCGGCGACCGGCTTGCTCTCGTCGATCAGCCGCTTATTGGTCTCGTTCACCTGCTGCTGGCTGGTCCCGGGGGGTCGCACGTCGTCCGCTGGCACGAGCTCGGCCTGGCCGAAGGCTTTGACGCGGGCCACTTCGAGCCAGGTGGCGGGCTGGGCGTAGACGGCGGTAAAGGCGCTGCGTCCCATCTGCCGCCGGTGGTCGTCGCCGATCTTGAGACGGGGGCCGATCTGGTACGCGCCGCCGGGGGTGATGGCGTAATACGCGCTCGGCGCACCGAGCGGGGCCGCCAGCAGCACTCCCAGCAGGAGCGCGATGCCGAAGATGTGTCTCACTGCACGCTGGGATGGTAGCGCGCGGGGCGACGAAGCTATCGGCTATCAGCCGTCAGCCGTCGGCCAGGAGACGGTACACTCGACTGACCTGTATGGCCGCTGAATCGTCGTTCGACGTCGTCTCGCAATTCGACCGCCAGGAGCTGGTGAATGCGATCGACCAGGCATCACGCGAGATCGCCACGCGCTACGACCTGAAGAATTCCGGGTCCTCCATCGAGCTGGAGCCGACGGCCATCAAGCTGGCGAGTGGCAGTGAGATGTCGCTGGAGGCCGTGCGCGACCTGCTGCTGCAGAAGGCCGTGAGACGCAACCTGTCGCCCAAGGTGTTCGACTACGGCAAGGTGGAGGAGGCCAGCCGGGGTACCGTGCGCCAGACCGTGACGCTGCGCCAGGGGCTGAACCAGGACCTGGCGCGCGAGGTGGTCAAGCTGGTCCGGGACAAGCAGCCGAAGCTGAAGACGCAGATCCAGGGTGACGCGGTGCGTGTCACGGGGAAGAACAAGGACGAGCTGCAAGCGGCGATCAAGGTGTTGCGGACGGCGGAGCAGGAGCGCAACTGGCCCGTGCCGCTGCAGTTCGTCAATTATCGCTGACGGCTGATTACTCGTTCGGCTGACGGCTGGCGCTCGGCTACTCCGGGTCCCGGATCGGGGCTGCCAACGACGTGCCATTCACCGTGCGCGGCGACTTGGTGTCGATCTTCTGCAGGCGATCCATCAGGTCGCTCACCTTCATCCCAGTCAGCGTCTCGAAGATCTCCGGCACCTGGGCCACCATCTTGGCCACCTCGCCTGTCACGGCGCTGGCGCTGCCGCCGTGGCCGTCGCCGGTGGAGACGACAGTGATCTTGTCCACGCTTGCCAGGGACTGGGACAGCGCTCGGGCAACCTCCGGCATGCTGCTGATCAGCCTGTCGAGGACGGCCGCCTGGTTGTACTCCTGGTACGCCTCGGCCTTCACGTGCATGGCCTGGGCTTCCGCCTGCCCTTTGGCGCGCACGATCTCCGCTTCCGCCGTCCCCTGGAGTCGGGTCGCCTCAGCCTGGCCCGAGGCCTCGGTCGACAGCTTGGAGCGCTGCGCCTCGGCGAGAATCTGGATGCGCCGCCCCTCGGCCTCGGCCTGCTTGGTCACGGTCGCCTCGAGCTCCCGCTCGCGGCGCTGGACCTCCAGCTCCTGGACCTTGATCTGCTCCTGGCGCTGCACCTGGTCGATGCGCACCAGCTCGGCAACCACCTTCTGCTGCGCCTGGTTGGCCGAGATGTCGTAGGCCTTCTCGGCCAGCGCCCGCTGTGTGCGCACAGTAGCCTCGTACTCCGCGCGCTTGACGTCCAGGTCGCGCGTGGCCTCCGCCTGCCGCGTCTCCGACGCTGTCTGGGCGACGACCCGCTCCTGGTCCGCCTGGGCCTGGGCGATGGCCGACTCGCGCGTCGCCATCGCCCGTCTGATGGCGGTGTCGCGCTCGGCCTCCGCCTGGGCAATATCGGCCTCGCGCTTGATCCGCGCCACGTCTGGTCGGCCCATGTTCGCGATGTACTGCTGCTCGTCCATGACCTTCTTGATCGTGAACGAGACGACCTCGAGGCCCATCTTGGCGAGGTCGGCGGCGACGGTCTCGCGGAACCGGCTGGCGACCATCTCCGGCTCCTTGACGATCTGCTCGACCGTCAGCAGGCCGACGATCCCGCGCAGGTGGCCCTCCATCACCAGGCGGAACAGCCCCTCACGCTGCTCGGGCGTCTTGGTGAGCAGCTGCTCGGACGCGGTGCGGATGCTCTCGGGGTCGGACCGCACTTTGAGCTGGGCGACCGCCTCCACGTTCACGGCCACGCCCTGCGAGGTGTAGAGGTCCTGCTCGGGCGCGACGTCGAACGACATGAGCTCGAGCGACAGCTCGCGGTAGCTCTGCACCAGCGGCCAGACCACTTTGCCGCCCCCGGTCAGGATGTGGGTGCCGCCCCAGCCGAAGACGATGAGGGCGCGGTTCGGCCCGACGCGCCTGAAGAGCGTGCCGATGGTCACCGTGAGGAACAGGAGGACCAGGACAACGGCAACGATGAGGACGAACAACAACAGGTCCATGCGATGACTCTCTTTCAGCCGCCGGCTCCGCGAGCTTCGGACGGCCGCTCCTGGCGCGTCGACGGTTCTCTCTCTTGTGGAGCCAGCTCGTTCGACGCGATGAACTCGCCCCAGGGCTGCACGGTGGCGAAGCCGCGGGCGTAGCTGGTCACCACCACCTCCGTGCCGCGCGCGATCGGCCGACCGTCCAGCCCCCGCGCCGCCTCACTCCGCGTCGACCCAGCCTTGGTGTAGACGATCTCGCCGGCGCCCGCGGCGGGGATGCTGACGGTCACCTGCCCGATGGTGCCCTCCAGGCGGTACTCGTCCGGGTCCATCTCGCGGCCCCCGGCGAGCACCTGGCGCAGCAGGAGCGCGATCAGCACCCAGCCCGCCACGCCGGCCAGAACCGCGCCGACGAGCGTCGGCACGAGCAGCCATGCGGCGTAGCGCGACAGGATGTAGCCGACGGCGCCAAACAGGGTGAGGAAGGCGAGCAGCGACGACGCGTTGGCCAGAGGCAGGTCCTGCTGGCCGTTGCCCCCGTGGCCGCCAACATGCCCGTGTGGCGCCGCGGCGCCGTGGTGGAGCGCCCCAGCGCCGTGCGTGCCCCCGAATCCCAGCAGGAAGGACGCCACGGTAAACAGGGCGCCGAACACGAAGCAGGCGAGAAAGAGTGTCTCCATAGTGTCGCGTCTCCCCAGCTTCCACGTTATAAGACGCGGCTCGTGGCACAGGGGTTGCATTCGCGCACGGCCCACAAGTGTGGCACCTGGACCGCGCGCGGGCGACAATCACGGGCCATGCCGCCGTGGCTCCCCGGCTTCGCCCGTGCCCGCCTGTGGCAGATTGGTCGCTGGCTCGTGCTCGGGGTGGGCGCCGCGCTCGTCGAGCTGGCCTTTCTCAACGTCCTGATAAACGCGCTCCGCGTGCCGTTTTGGGCCGCCTCGGCGCTGGCCGCCGAGGCGCTCATCCTGACGCGGTTCGCGGTTGCCGACCGCTGGGTGTTCCACCATCCTCGACCAACCCGGCAGCGGCTCCTGCGCTACCAGGGCGCGAGCATGGGCGCGCTCGTCGTGTACCTGGCCCTGTTCAACGCCCTGACCCTGGTGCTGGGGACCGGCTACACGGTGGCGTTCGTCTGTGGCACGGGTGCGTCATTCGTCTGGAGCCTGCTCACCAACTTTCTGTGGGTATGGCGGACGAGCCATCAGCCGACGAGCTATCAGCCGTCAGCGGTCAGCAGCGAGCTGATAGCTGATAGCTGATAGCTGATAGCTGATAGCTGATAGCTGACGGCTCGTCTACACCCCGAACTTGCGCCACTGGCGGCCGTCGCGCTCGATGAACGCGTCGGCCCACGTGGGGCCCCAGGTGCCGCCCTGGTAGAAGTGCACGTTGTTCGGCCGGTCAGCCCAACCGTGGAGGATGTCGGCCGCCCAGACCCACGCCTCCTCCACCTCGTCCGCCCGGGTGAAGAGCGTGCGATCGCCCAGCATCGCGTCCAGCAGCAGCCGCTCGTACGCGTCGGCCTGCTCGCTCTCTTTCGGCCCGAACGAGCTGCCGTACAGGAAGTTCATCTCGACCTCCTGCAGGCGCATGGTCGGGCCTGGCACCTTGGCCGCGAAGCGCAGGCTGATGCCTTCGTCCGGCTGGATGCGCATCGCCAGCACGTTCGGCTCGAGGCGCTCCTCGCCAGCGAAGAACATCTGCGGCGCCCGCTTGAACTGGATGGCGATCTCGGTGACCCGCTTGGGCAGCCGCTTGCCGTGGCGCAGAAAGAACGGCGTGCCGGCCCAGCGCCAGTTGTCCACGTACACCTTCGCGACCACGAACGTTTCGGTCCACGAGTTGGGCGCGACCTTCTCCTCGCCGCGGTAGCCGGACACGGCCGAGCCGTCCACCTGCCCCGCCGTGTACTGGCCACGCAGGGTGTACTCGCCGACCTGCTCAGGCGGGATCCGCCGCAAAGCCTTCAGCACTTTGAGCTTCTCGTCCCGGACCGGCTCGGCCTCGAACGTGACCGGCGGCTCCATGGCAATGATCGCCAGCAGCTGCAGCATGTGGTTCTCGACCACGTCGCGGAAGGCGCCGGTGTCCTCGTAGTAGCCGCCGCGGCGATCCACGCCAATGTTCTCGGCCACGGTGAGCTGGACGTGGTCGATGTAGTTGCGGTTCCAGATGGGCTCGAAGATGCCGTTGGCGAGCCGGAAGGCGAGGATATTCTGGACCGTCTCTTTGCCGAGGTAGTGGTCGATCCGGTAGACCTGCGATTCGCGGAAGACGCCGAGGATGTCCTTGTTGAGCGCCCGCGCCGTGTCGAGGCTGGTGCCGAACGGCTTTTCGATGACCATTCGCACGAAGCTGGAGTCGTGGCGCGGCCGATTCATGCCGGCCTCGCCCAGCTGGCGGGTGATGATGGGGAACAGCTCGGGCGGGGTGGCCAGGTAGAAGAGACGGTTGCCGCCAGTGCCGCGGTCGTGGTCGAGGGTTGCCAGCTCCTCCTTCAGCTGGCGGTAGCTGGCGGGGTCGTCGAACTGGCCGTGCCGGTAGTGGAGCAGCGCGCTGAAGTCGGACCAGGCCTTATCCGACACGGGTGGGTTGCGTGAGTAGCGCTGGATGCCTTTGTGCGCCAGGTCGCGGAAATCGTCGTCGGTCAGCGGCGAGCGGGCGAAGCCGAAGACGGCCGAGTTCTTGGACAGCAGGCCTGCCTGGAACAGGTCGAAGAGGGCGGGCAGCAGCTTGCGGTGGGTCAGGTCGCCCGAGGCGCCAAAGATGACGAGAGCAACCGGAGGCGCGGGCCGCAGGAGCGGCGCGGCCACCGCGCCGTCGCGGGGAGCAACCGAGATGTCAAGAGCCATGGGAGATACCCCCAGCGCCGCTCGCCGCGGCCGTGCCGTCGCCACCGGTGGCCTTGACCGCGTGGCCGCCGAACTCGTTGCGCAGGGCCGCGAGCACGCGCCATGAGAAGGAGTTGGCGTCGCGCGAGTAGAAGCGGCTGAACAGGGAGAAGGCGATGACCGGAGCCGGGACGTCCTCGTCGATGGCGGCCTCGATGGTCCAGCGCCCCTCGCCGGAATCCGAGACGTAGCCTTCGAGCTGCTCGAGCTCGGGGTCCTTGTCGAAGGCGCGGACCGCCAGGTCCAGCAGCCAGGAGCGGACGACGCTACCGTGGCGCCAGATCTCGCCGCACTGGCGCAGGTCCACGCCGTACGCCGAGCGCTTCAGGATCTCGAAGCCCTCGGCGTAGGCCTGCATCATGCCGTACTCGATGCCGTTGTGCACCATCTTCACGAAGTGCCCGGCTCCGTTCGTGCCGACCAGCCCGTAGCCGTCCTCGGGCGCGAGGGTCTTGACGGCGGGCTCGACGCGGGCGAAGGCTTCGGGCGAGCCGCCAGCCATGATGGAGTAGCCGTTCTCGAGACCCCAGACGCCACCACTGGTGCCGCAGTCGACGAACTCGAACCCGCGCGCTTTGGTCCTCTCGGCTCGCCGTATGGTGTCCTTCCACTTCGAGTTGGCGCCGTCGACGAACAGGTCGCCCGGCTGGCAGAGGTCCATCAAGCGTTCGAGGTACTGGTCGGTCACGTCGCCGGCTGGCAGCATGAGCCAGATGGTCCGCGGCGCCCGCACCTGTTCAACGAGATCCTCCAAGGACGAGGCGCCCCGAGCCCCGTGGCTGACGGCCAGCTGCACCGGCCCAGGGCTACGGTTGAAAGCCACGACGTCATGCCCGCCCAGGGCAAGCCGGTGGACCATGTTGCCGCCCATTCGGCCGAGGCCAACGAAGCCAATTTGCATAAGGCTGCTCCCGCGTGCGCTTTACTCGCCCGCTAGTCTAGTCCGTGTGACGCTCGACGCTCGGCCCAGCCCGTTGCCCGCTGAGCGAGACTCCCAGCTCCCGCTGCTGCGGCCGCGACGAGCCAGCGGTTGCCGCCACCGGCAGACGGGCCAGACCGTAGTCTGGATTGTCGCCCAGGTCCACGCGCACCACCGGCAGGCCGCGCGTATGGAGCGACTGTAGGTCGCCGAGCGCCGCCGCTGCCGTCAGCGCGCCGAAGGAGTACGTCTGGCCGGGGACGGGCAGGTCCCGGGTTGGCGGGTAGGTCAACTGCACGAACACCCCGCGCGGCGGGCCACCCTTGTGAAGCTGGCCGGTCGAGTGGAGAAAGCGCGGCCCGTAGCCGAGCGTCGTCGCCACATGGAGGCTGTCTCGGATAAAGGCGCGCAGGGATTGCAGCGACCGCTCCGTCTCGTAGGTCGGCGTCAAGTACGCGTGGAGGGCAACGTAGTCGCCTGGGCGGGCCTGGCGTAGGAAGGACCGCAGCGCCTCGGTGTCGGTGATGCGCAGGGTCAGCCCCAGCGGCACGGCCACCACTGTGCCGTCTGGAGCCGCCTCGGCCAGGAAGCGGTTCGTGCGGTCCTTGGTCTCCTGGACATTTGGTTGGTCGAAGGCATTGACCCTGAGCAGCGCCGCGGCGAGCGCCGTTGCCACTTGCCAACGGTACATCTCGGCGCCCAGCTCGTAGCGGTCACGCAGACGGGAGACGACCAGCGGCTGCCGCCCCGCGAACGCGGCGACCTGCCGGTCGATTGCGTCATTGACGTCGTCGTCGAGGCGGAGCACGACAAAGGCGCGGTCGTCGCCGTACACGTCTGGAGCTCCGACCGGCTCGCCGACGACGGTGACGATGCCCGTGCCGTCCTTCCCGGTGCTCTCGGAGAGGAGCTGCTCGAGCCAGAGGCCCAGGCTGGCGATACCGGGTGACGCCAGGATGGTGAGCTTGTCGCGGCCGCAGCGGGCGGCGCCGCCAATGTACGCGCTCAGCCAGGCGCCCGGATTTGCCTGGGGGTCATCGGGCTCACACAGCTGGCGCTCGCGGTCGGCTGCCTGGAGGAGGCGGCGGACGTCGATACCGATGAGGGTGGCTGGTACCAAGCCAAACAGGGACAGGGCGGAGTAGCGGCCGCCGACGTCGTGGGGGTTGAGGAAGACGCGTCGGAAGTGGCGCTCGCGGGCCAGCGCCTCGAGGCCCGTGCCGGCGTCGGTGATGGCGCAGAAGCGCGTCCCGTCCGCCTGGGCGGTGTCCCAGAAGTGCGCCAGGAACGCCAGAACCTCGATCGTGCTGCCCGACTTGCTGGCGACCACGAACAGGGTTCTGGTGGGATCGATCGCGGCGTCGACGCCGCGGACGGCCGCTGGGTCCGTGGAGTCCAGGACGATGAGCTGGGGGAAGCCAGGCGCGCTGCCGAACGTCTGGCGGAACACCTCCGCCGCCAGCGAGCTGCCACCCATGCCGCACAGCACCACGTGCTCAGTGCCCTCGCCGCGCACCTCCTGCGCGAACTGTTCGAGCTCGGGCACCACCTCACGCATGGCCTGGGGCAACGTGAGCCAACCCAGGCGCTCGGCGATCTCGCGCCGCTGAGCCGGCTTGGCCGCCCAGAGGGCTGGGTCGTGCGCCCAGAGCTGACCGATGGCGCGCCCGCTGGCCAGCTCAGTCAGCGCAGCCTGGACCGCCGCCTCGGCCTGTAGGAGATCGACCCGGCGGTCGGGCGCGAAAGCCACAGGTGCATCATTGCGCTCCCACGGTGGCGGCGCAAGGGTCGGGCCGCCTCACACCGCGAGCGCGGCCCCAGACGTGGCCAGCCGAACCATCGCATACGGGTTCTGGCACGGCGGCCCGTCCGTGGCCCACAGCACTCGATCGCTCAGGTCCATCACCACGGAGGCGAGTGTGCAGCCCTGCTCCTGTGGCGGCTCGGCCGGGTCCGGGTGGCAACAGACACCGTTGGGGTAGCCCTGGTGGTCGCGCAGCGCTGCCTGGAGGTCGGCCACCCCCAGCAGCGCCCGTGACCGCAGCAGCGCACTCATGCGGTCGCGGCGTGGGCCGGAGTACCAGCTCTCCGTCAGAGGCTCCACAACGCCGAGGGCCGCGCCGTCGAGGAAGTGGTTGGTGTGCACAAAGACGCCGTCCTTCGGCTCCAGGAGGCTCGCCCCGGCCGGCGCGGCCTCAACGTCGATCGCGCGCTCGGGCGCCTGAGCGATCAGGAAGTTTGCCGAGCCGGCCCGCGCCCCGTCGAGGACGACACGCACGGCCGATTCGAGGTCAGGCGAGCGCATGATCTCGTAGCACCGCACGTGGAAGGGCTTGGCGTGCCGCGACCAGTCGTCAGCGGTCGTCACCAGGCCGTTGATCACCAGGCCCAGGCCCGCCGAGCTGAGCCCGATCTTGCCGCCGAAGATGCCGCCTCGGCCAGGGACAGCGTTTCGCGCCCGTCCCGTTCGCGCGTACGGAGCAGCGCGCTCTGCACGCCGGGGACCCAGTCCCAATTCTCGCCGAGCAGCAGGTGGCCGTTGGCCGAGGCCGCCGGTTGGACGACGAAGGACGTGCACTCTCTCGCCCCGCGTCGCCGGCGCTCGGGCGCCTGGATCCCGAGCTGTTGGTACAGGATCTCGTACCGCACGTTCACGGCCAGGATGTCGAGCAGATCGAACCGGGAGCCCGCGGCGACACCGCGTACGCCCTGCTCGTAGGAATCCGATCCCAGGTGCCCTAGGTAGCGACGAGCCCGGCTGAGCACCTCGTCCCGCCTCAGACGACCTTCGCGCTCGAAGCGGTCGAAGTAGACCCGCACGTTGTGGGCAATCCGGTCGCGCAGGGCGGTCCCGTGCCGTACCCCCTGCTCGTAGGGGCTGCCACTGAGCTCGACGATTGGCAGAGTCATCCTGTCGGTATCTCGGTGAGCGACTGACGACTGACGACTGACGACTGAAAACTGCTTAAAGCGAAAGGCCGACGCGTTGGGGGGAGGGGGTGCGTCGGCCTCTCTAGAACGGGGGCAGTCTGGGGGAGACTGTGACCCCGCCGAAACTTCGTCGCGCCTTCGGGGGAAGACGGCACAACGACCACCATGAGGATACTTAACGCTACTCGGGGTGGGGACGGTCGCACGAACCGTATGGGCGTGGGGTTTCTCCCCACGAAACGCCAGCCCCTGTCCCCCACCACGTCCCCGTTCGGCCACAAGCTTTAAGCTCTAAGCTCTACGCTCGACGCCCCGGTCTACAGCTCACGTTTGATAGCGGCGCCGAGCTCGCGGGTGGTGGCGCGGCCGCCCAGATCGCCCGTGCGGACGTCGCCGGCGGCGAGCACCGCGCCGATGGCCCGCTCGACACGCTGCGCCGCCTCCCGCTCACCCAGAAAGTCGAGCATCATGGCCGCCGACCAGATCTCGCCAATGGGGTTGGCTATCCCCCGGCCGGCGATGTCCGGGGCGGAGCCGTGGATCGCCTGGAAGAGGCTCGGGTAGCGACGCTCTGGGTTCAGATTCGCGCTGGGCGCTAGCCCCATGCTGCCCGAGATAGCCGCGCCCAGGTCGGTGAGGATATCCCCGAACAGGTTCGACGCCACGACAACGTCCAGGGTCTCCGGCTTGCTCACGAACCGCGCCGCCAGGGAGTCGACGAGCTGCTGCTCGTGCTCGATGTCCGGGTAGTCGGCCGCGACCTCTGCGAAGACGTCGTCCCAGAAGACACAGTTGTGCTGCATCGAGTTGGACTTCGTCGCGCTGGTGACCTTCCGCCTGCCCTGCCCGCGCGCGTACTCGAAGGCGAAGCGGATGATCCGCTCGGTGCCTTTGCGGGTGAACACGATGGTCTGGATGGCGACCTCATCCGGAGTACCGCGACGCATGCGCCCGCCGACGCCGGAGTACTCGCCCTCGGTATTTTCGCGCACGCACACCATGTCGATCTCAGCCGGGCCCTTGCCGGCCAGTGGGCCGGGAACACCCGGGAGAAGACGCATAGGGCGCAGATTGACGTACTGGTCGAAGCCCTGGCGCAGCGGGAGCAGCAAGCCCCATAGGGTGACGTGGTCTGGCACCCGTGGATCGCCCACCGGCCCGAGCAGGATTGCCTGGAAGCCGCCGCGCTCGAGCGTGGCGAGGCCATCGTCGGCCATCATCGTGCCCTGGCGGCGGTAGCGCTCGGAGCCCCAGTCGAAGCTCTCGTAGTGGCAGCGGAAGCCACCGTCTTTCTCCGCGACGGTGTCGAGCACCGCCAGCGCCTCGGGCATGACCTCCAGACCGATGCCGTCCGCCGGGATGACCGCGACGTGGTACTCGCGCATGGGGACGATGCTACCCGCCGCCGGCGTTCGCGCTACGCGCTTCGTCGCGCGTCCGTCGGTACAATCCCGCCCCTATGCGCCGCGCTCCCCTCTGGCTCGTCGTGGTGGTTGGCCTGCTCATCGTCGGTCTCATCGTGTACGGGTACTTCACGGCCCCGCTTCCGTTTGGCCTGTCCTCGCTCGTGCGCAGCCCGTTCGGCGGCACGGCCACGGGCGGCTCGGGCGTCGTCGCGGCGCCACCCGGCGCCCGAGCCAGCGCCGGCCAGCCCCTCCTGCTCGGGGCCGTCACGATAGTCGTCGAGAGCGTCCAGCGGAGCCAGGAGCTGGCGCAGACGCCCGCCCGCGGCCCGGCCGGAGCGTTCGCGATCGTGCGGGTGCAGATCCAGAACGGCGGCAGCGAGCCCCTGGTGCTGCAACCGGCCAGCTTCCGCCTGCTCGACGACCGCGGCCGCGCCTACGCCGTCGACCCGGAAGCCACGCGGGCCGCGGCCCAGGTGGACAAGCGGCGCGACCCGTTCGAAGCCTCCGTCTCGCCGGGCACAGGGCTGGCGACCACGCTGGCATTTGGACCGGCAGCGGACGCCCAGACGTTCGTGCTGCGGGCGAGCCTGGGCTACGGTGAGCTCGAGCTGCCGCGGTAGGCGGGGCGTACCCGCTACCCTCCATCCTGGCTAGATTGGATTGGATTAAATATGGCCCACGCCGAGCACCCGATCGTTGGGTCGATCCAGCTGCGCGGAGTGCGCTGTCCGAGAGGCGAGACGACCCTGCTGTTGGCCGATGTCTCGGTGCAGGTGGACCTGCGCGCGGTGGCCGAGCACGACGTCCTGGACGCCGCCCTCGACTTCGCGGCGCTCGCGGCGGCGCTGAAGGACGTCGTCGCGAGCGAGCCGCGCGAGCTGCTGGAAGCGGTCGCCGTGAGCGCCGCCGACGAGGTTCTGCGGCGGTTCCGGTCGGCGGAGGTGGTCTGGCTGCGCCTGGCGAAGCCGAATCCGGCGGGGCTCGACGCGGCCGAGGAGGCGGTCGAGCTGCGGGCCGCTCGGACGCCGGGTGGCTAAAGCCAGGAGCGGGTCGCGGCTAGCGTGGCAGCCCAGCCGTCGCCACCGCGGCCGGGGTAGCCAGGCGGGTGCGGGCCCGCTCCGCTCGCGCCAGGCGCCACTGTTGGATGGCGACCGCGAGCACGAGGAGCAGTCCTTTGGCAACCAGCTGGTAGAAGGTGGCGATACCCAGGAGCGACATACCGTTGCTCAGCGTACCGATGAGGAACACCGCCAGCATGGTGCCGGCTACCGTACCCTTGCCGCCCTGCAGCGCGCAGCCTCCGAGGAATGCCGCGGTGATTGCCTCGAGCTCGAGACCGCTCGTGCCTGACTCGGGCTGGCCGGAAAACGTGCGGGCTGTCACGACGATTCCCGCCATCCCGGCCACAGCGCCACTCAGCGCGTAGACGCCGACCCGCATGCGGGTCAGGTTGATGCCCGAAAGGCGGGCCGCGATGGGGTTGCCGCCCATGGCGTAGACGGCGCGGCCCAGGTCCGAGTACCGCAGGAAGACGTGCACCACCAGCGCCACGACGAGCAGGATCACCAGCGAGACTGGGATGGCGCTCGTGCCGACGCCGAGCCGGCCGGAGCCGATGTAGTTGAAGCTTGGATTGATCACCCCAACCGGCTTACCTTCTGGCGCAATCAGGAACGCGATGCCGCGGAACGCGGAGAGCGTGGCCAGTGTGGCGATGACGGCGTTGACGCGGCCCACGGTGATGACCAGGCCGTTGACGATGCCCGCGAGGAGCCCGGCCATCACGCCCGCCACCAGGCCGGCGACGGGTAAGCCGGTGTTGACCACGGCGAGGGCCGCGGCGACCGACGCGATCCCAGCCACTGAGCCAACCGAGATGTCCAAGCCGCCGCCGACGATGACGACGGTCTCGACAACCGCCACCAGGCCAACCACCGAGACGTTCTGGCCAATGTTGAGCAGGTTCTGCGGCAGAAAGAACTTGCTGTTCTGCGAGGCGATGAGCACGACGACGATGAGCAGTGCGATAACCAGACTCAGATTCTGCACGCCGACGACCTCGATGAATGCCCGCAGTGGCATGCGGAGGGACCGGGCCGCTTCACGCTCGTCTCTCACCTGGCCCCCTGTCGCGCTGGCTCGCTCTCTTGACTGGGGCTCGTGGCGGTAAGATGGTCGGCCATCGCCAAAGCCATGACGCGTTCTTCGGTGGCATCCGCGCCGTGCAGCGCGCCAGTGATGCGACCATTCTGCATGACGAGGATGCGGTCGGCGAGGCCCATGATCTCGGGCAGCTCTGACGAGATGAGAAGAATGGCGATGCCCTCGTTCGCCAGCTCGTCGACAAGTCGGTAGATCTCTGACTTGGCGCCAACGTCGATGCCCCGCGTCGGCTCGTCCAGGATGAGCACTTTTGGCCGCCGCGCCAGCCAGCGCGCTAGCACGACCTTTTGTTGATTGCCACCCGAGAGCTTGCTGACCTCCTGGTCGAGGGACGGGGTCCGCACGCGGAGCCGCGCCACGTAGTCGCGGACGACCCGCCGTTCGAGCGCGCCGTTCACCAGGCGGAACCGGGTGAGGCGTCTGAGCACGGCAAGCGAGACGTTCTCCATGACGCTCCGCAGCATGAGCAGCGCCTCGCCTTTGCGATCCTCTGGTGCGAAGCCGATGCCAGCGGCAATGGCCTGGCTAGGGTGGTCCGCAGTCATCTCTTTGCCGTCCACAAAGACGCGCCCGCCAGCGCGCGGCAGCTCGCCGAAGATGACTTTGGCGAGCTCGGTGCGACCCGCGCCCACGAGGCCCGCGAGACCGACGACCTCGCCGGCCCTGATTTCCAGACCGACACCGTGATGCCAGTCGCTCCGGATGTCTTCGACTTTCAGGACGATCCGGTCCTGCGCGGCGCGGCGCCGTGCAAAGACATCCTGCAGCTCGCGGCCAACCATCAGCCGCACGATCTCCTCGCCTGATGTTTCCGCTGCCGGCCGGATCGCCATGAGACGCCCATCGCGCAAGACAGCGACGCGGTTGGCAAGCTGGAGGATCTCGCGGATCCGGTGCGACACGTACATAAGAGCGACGCCCTGGTCGCGCAGCCGACGTACCAGGGTGAACAACCGCTCCACTTCTTGATCGGTCAGGGACGAGGTCGGCTCATCGAGCGCCAGTACTCGGACACCCGCCTTGAGGGCGCGCAAGATTTCGACGAGTTGGCGCTGCGCTGGCGAGAGCTGCTCACCGAGGAGGTGCGGAGGCAGGATGGCCCCGAAGCCGTAGCGCTCGATGTCACGGGTGACCAGCTCGTTCAGGCGCCGGCGGTCCACCATGCCACGGCGCCTGGGCAGCTCACCAAGGTAGATGTTCTCGGCGACATCGACCCCGGGGACAATCTCCGGCTCCTGGTAGATGACCCGAACGCCGGAGCGTCGCGCATCGCGCGGCGTGGGGAAGTGGATGGGCGCGCCGTCCAGGAAGACGCCCCCGCTATCGGGCTGGTAGTCGCCGCTAAGGATCCTTAGGAGGGTCGACTTGCCGGCGCCGTTCTCGCCCATGAGCGCCAGGATCTCGCCTGATTGCACCGCAAGCGAAACATCTTGAAGTGCCTGGACGTTGGCGAAGCTCTTGCCAATACCGCGGAGCTCTAGGGCGACCGGAGCTAGCACTTTACTCCGACGTCGACATAGTTGGTGGGGTCTACCATCGTCGTCTTCGCGATCGTCTTCGGTGGCAGCGGGGTACCGTTGACGACGTTGTTGTAGAGCGCCTCCGCCGCGGAGTTTCCGACGTCGATGCCACTGATGTACAGCGCCGCCTTGAATCCGGTGGGGTTGCCAGCCTTCCATTCTGGGCACGCCTCATAGGCGCCGAGGCCGACGCCGAGGACCTGGTCTGGGGAGACGCCGGCGCTGTCCAGGGCGCGCAGCGTACCTTTGACGCCCTCGTCGTTGCAGGCGAACACAACCCAGTTCGTCACGTCCGGGTGGGCCGTGATCACGGGCCCCGCGGCCTGGAGCGCGTTGTCGGTCTCACCCGTGTACGGCACGGTGATGATCTGGTCCGCAGTGAGCCCCGCGACGTTGGTGAGCATCTCATTCTTGGCGGCGGTGGTGCGGTCGGTGCAAACGGAGAGGGTCTGGACCTCCACACTCAGAACGCCGACGGTCTTGCCGGTATCGCCAACCCAGGCGGAGCCGTTGAGGAGATCGGCCGCCTTGTCGCCGACCTTCGTTCCCATGTCCGTGCCGTCGAAGCCGACGAAGGGAGCGTCAGCCCCAGAAACATCCTTGATACTGTCGTCCGTGGCCACCAGCGGGACGTTGGCATTCTTGGCCGCCTGAATGACCGCGGGACCGATCTTCTGGTCGGGGACCGTGATCCCAATGCCTTTGGCGCCGCTGGTGAGGGCGTTGTTGACCTCGTTGATAGCCAGGTTGGCGTCGAGCTCGACGTTCACGGTCTTCGCGTCGGCGCCAAGCTGCGCCGCCTTCTGTTTGAAGCCGTTGGCCTGGTCAATGAAGTACTGCTGGGTTCCGCTCTTATAGATGGCCACCAACAGCGGCCTCTGCTGGGCAGAGGCACCGGCCACCGTGGGTCCCGCGGTGACGGCACCAGCCACCAGCACGGCGGCGAGCGGCCGCAAAGCCTTGCGGCAACGTCCAAGTGTGTCGCTCATTGACGTTCTCCTCTGACTCCGACAGACGGCAGAGTACCGCCTCCCAGATCAGATGGCAACGGCCCCGCGCCTGTGCGGGGCGGCCTACAATCGGCGCCATGGACGGCCCCGCATGACGAGCTACTTTTCGCCCCGCAACGCCGGCTGCCGCGTCACCGAGGTCCAGCTGCGCGGCTTGACGACCCTGTTCCTCGAGAACGACGTGGTCCGCGTCGGCGTCCTGGTCGACAAGGGCACCGACATTTTCCAGTTCGTCCACAAGCCCACTGACACGGACTTCATGGTCCAGTCGCCCACGGGGATACGCGACCCGCGCGTCTTCGTGCCGACGCGGCCAAGCACGACCCAGGGCGCCTTCCTCGACTACTGGGAGGGTGGCTGGCCGGAGATGTTCCCGAACGCGGGCTACATCTGCACGTACAAGGGGGCCGACCTCGGGCTCCACGGGGACGTCTCCCTCATGCCGTGGGACTGGCAGGTGGTCGCTGACACGGCGGACACGGTCTCGGTCGCGTTTTCGGTGCGGGCGTACCGGCTGCCGCTCCGGTTGGAGAAGTCCCTGACGCTGCGGCGCGGCTCAGGCGCCCTGGTGGTGCGGGAGCGCGTGACGAACGAGGGGGGCGAGACTGTCGACTTCAGCTGGGGCCACCATCCGACATTGGGTGGCGAGTTCCTGAGCGCCGACTGCGTACTGGACGTCCCGGCCGCTGAGCTGGTGCTGCCGGACTGGCAGGTGGACCCCGCCAGCCGCCTGGCGCGGGGCGGGGCGGGGCGCTGGCCGCACGCGCCCGGGGTGGACGGCAGCATGGTGGATCTGAGCCGCGTCGCGCCGGCCGCGACCGGGTCGCACGACCTCGCCTTCCTGCGGGGCTTCACAGAGGGGTGGTACGCGCTGACGAACCAGGCGCGCGGCGTAGGCTTCGGGATGCGCTGGGATCCGGGGGTCTTCAAGTGGCTCTGGTTCTGGCAGGTGTGGGGCGGCGGCGCGGGGTGGCCGTGGTTCCGCAGCTGGTACTGCTGCGGGCTCGAGCCGAGCTCGTCGTTCCCGCCGTCGGGCCTGACGGACCAGATCGCCCGCGGCGACCAGCTCACGCTGGAGCCGGGGGCCGCGCTCGACACGGAGCTGCTGGCTGTGGCGTACGCCGGCTCAGAACGCGTGTCCCGCATCGCGCCGGATGGAGAGGTAGCAAGAGTGTGAAGATCGCGCAGATCGAGTCCCTGCACGCCGACGTCGGCTGGCGCACCTACGACTTCGTCAAGCTCACCGCCGACAACGGCCTGGTCGGCTGGAGCGAGTACAACGAGTCCTTCGGCGGCCTGGGCGTCAGCGACGTCATCGCCAGTCTGGCGCCCGGGCTCATCGGCAAAGACGCCCGTGCCTACGAGGCGCACGTCGATGATGAGCGCCAACCTCGCCGCCGTCACGCCGAATCTGCGCATCATGGAGACCGACCCTGACTACGTCCCGTGGCAGGACGACCTGGTGACAGTGAAGCCGACGATCAAGGACGGCTATCTCGATCTGCCGACCGGCCCGGGCTGGGGCACCGAGGTGAACGAAGAGGCAGTCCGTGCCCACCCGCCGAAGCCGACCTACCACCGCGGCGCCTGAGCTTAGAGCGTAGAGGTTAGAGAGAAGCTTGCATGCCGGACTTCCCCATCGTCGACGCCCACCTCCACCTCTGGGACCCGACGCGGTTCCGCATGCCGTGGCTGGAGGGCAACGCGGTCCTCGAACGTCCGTATGGCCTGGCCGACTACCGCGAGCACACCGCGGGTATCACAGTCGCGGCCATGGTGTACCTCAACGTGGAGGTCGCGCCCGTCTACGCCCTCCTGGAGGCCCAGTGGGTTGCCGAGCGGGCCCGCGAAGACCCGCGCCTGCAGGGGATGGTGGCCTGGGCACCGCTCGAGGATGGCGAGCGCGTCCGCGCCGTCCTCGAGGCGCTGCAGGTCCACAAGCCGCTGCTCAAAGGGGTGCGGCGCGTGGTCGACGGCGAGCCGGATCCCACGTTCTCGGCGCGGCCGGACTTCGTCCGCGCCGTCCAGATCCTGCCCGAGTACGGGCTGACCTGCGACCTGTGCGCCAAGCAGTGGCAGCTCGCCAGTCTGATCGCGCTCGTCCGCCAGTGCCCGAACACGACCTTCATGCTGGACCACGTCGGCAAACCAAACATCCGCGACCACGTGCTGGACCCGTGGCGGGACCAGGTCCGCGAGCTGGCCGCTTTCCCGAATGTCACCTGCAAGCTCAGCGGCATGGTGGACGAGGCGGACTCCCAGAGATGGTCCGCGGACGATCTGCGGCCGTACGTTCGCCACATTCTCGAGGTCTTCGGCGAGGACCGCGTGGTCTTCGGCGGCGATTGGCCGGTGGTGCTCAAAGCGTCCTCGTACCAGCGCTGGGTGGACACGCTGGACGAGCTCACCGCCAACCTCTCGGCCGAGGCCAAGCGGAAGCTCTGGTCGGACAACGCCCGCCGCTTCTACCGACTCCTGTAATGCACGCGTAACCCGGACGCGCCCCCATGCGCGGCCCCGGCCAGGAGTCCGCGGGTAGACTACAGATGGCCGAACCACACCGGGCGGGGAACCCACTTTCTACGCGCAGGGGCGAACGGCGCTTAGCGTAAGCGTGAGCGCCGGGGCCAGAGACCCAGGCCTAGTCCGTCAGCTCACCTCGTAGGCCAGACCGGGTCCCTGGAGGTGTGGCTCTGTGATACATGCTTCTGCCGCGGCGAGCGGCCGGACCAGGAACCTGGCTCTCGACGTCCTGGCGGCGGTCGGCGTAGGCGTCGCGCTGGCGGTCGTGACCGGGCTTCTGCCCGGCATTGCTCGGCAGTCCGGGATGGATCCGATGGGCCTGGCCGCGCTCGCCGCCGCCCCGTTCCTGGCCAACGTGTTCGGCCTGCTGGCGGGTAGGGTCGGGCCCCGGTCGGCGCGGGGCGCCGCGGTGATCCGGGCCGCGGGCTGCGTCGCCCTGGTGGTGGCCCCGCTGCTGCCGACCCTGGGCGTGATTGGCGCCGTGCTGCTCTTCTGGGTTGGATACGCCTTCGGCCAGCCCTTGCAGCTGCGCCTCTGGGGCATCATCTATCCGGCGCGCCAGCGCGGCCGCCTCGTGGCCATCGTCCGGACGGCGCAGACGGCGGCGACGGCGGTGGTAGCCATCGTCGGCGGCGTGCTGGCGGACCGCGTCGGCGGCCACGCCGTGCTCGCGGTCGCCGGGGTCGTCGCCGGCGCCCTCGTGCTTGCCTACGGGTTGGTGCGGGCTCCGAGCCAGGAGCCCCAGCGGGCGTACACCGCGCGCGACTGTCTGCGGAGCATTCTCGCGGCGCCGCGCATCCGGCTGCTCCTGTTGGCGCAGGTGGTGTTGGGTGCCGGCATGTCCGCCGCCGCGCCGCTCTACGCGCTCGTCCAGGTGGACCGCCTCCACCTCTCACTGACCGAGATTGGCATGCTGGGGGTGGTCACCGCGCTCGCCACGACCTTCTCCTACATGCCGTGGGGTGTGCTTGCCGATCGCCGCCTGGGGACGCTCGGCGTGCTGAGCGTTGGCGGCCTGCTCGGGGTGGCTGGCCCCCTGGGGTACGCGCTTGCCCCGGACCTGTCACTCCTGTGGCTGGCGTCGGTCGGCGCGGGACTCTCGAACGCCGCCATCGACATCGGCATCACTGGCGCGCTGTCGGACAAGGTCCCGCTGTCCGAGCGGGCGCCTCTCATGGCGGCGTGGAACGGGATCACCGGCATGCGCGGCGCGGTGGCGCCCCTGCTGGTGGGGGCGCTGGTCCAGGGCAACGTGGTTGGCCCGGCGGCGGCCTTGCTCGGCTGCTCCGCCGTGAGCTGCCTCGGCGTGGTCATCTACGGCTACGTGGCCTGGCGCCGCGTCCCGGTCGCCGCGCCGCTGGCCGGTCGGGTTCCGCGACTGGTGGAGGTGGCCGCGGCCCGGCGCAGAATCGCCTGAAGCCAGAGCCCCAAACCCACGACCGACGAGCCCCCGAGCTTTGCCGAATACGGCCGCGGAGTCTGCTATGCTGAGCCCTTAATCGGCTCGGGAGGGCATTCCGGCCAGGCGGAGCGTCCACCCGAAGAGACTCTTCGGCGTCCGCTCGCATTCTTCGCACGAGACCAGGGGGAGCGTGCATGGCGGTTCTCCAAACGGCGGCCCAGCGTGCCGCGGTAGCAGCCCCAAGGACAGCGCTGCTCGGTCGCGAGTGGCGCCTCGCCTACATCATGACGCTGCCCGTCGTGCTCGTCATCGTCGGGCTCATCGCGTACCCGCTCGGCTACGCGGTCTGGCTCTCGGTTCAGGACATCAAGATCGGCGGGCAGGGCACGTTCATCGGGCTCGGCAACTACGCCAAGCTCCTATTCGACGGCGCGGCGCGCGTCCACGCCGAGTTTCTGAACTCGGCAAGGGTCACGCTGCTCTATACCGGCGGCGCGATGGTCGGCAAGTTCATCCTCGGGATGACCATGGCGATGATCCTGCACGCCCGGATCAAGGGGCGCAACTTCTTCCGGGCGCTGCTCTTCCTGCCGTGGGCCATCCCGGCTATCGTGAGCGCGTACTCCTGGAAGTGGATCTACAACGACATCAATGGCGTGCTGAACACGCTCCTGCAGCAGCTCGGGTTCATCGATCGTCCCATCCTGTTCCTGGCGGACCCCGACATCGCCATCTGGGCGCTTCTGGCCGCCGTCGTCTGGCAGGGGACGCCCTTCTGGACGATGACCTTCCTGGCTGGTCTGTCGTCTATTCCGGGGGAGATGTACGAGGCCGCGGAGATCGACGGGGCCTCCACGTTCAGGAGCTTCTGGACGATCACCCTGCCGAATCTGGCCAGCGTGATAGTGGTGACGCTGATGCTGTCGTCGATCTGGACGATGAATGGGATCCAGTTCCCGTACATCCTGACCAACGGCGGTCCGGGCAACGCCACGACGACATTTCCCCTGCTGGCGCTGACCCAGGGGTTGCGGAGCTACGACCTCGGCATCGCGGCCACGATCACCCTCATCTTCTTCCCCCTGTTCGCCGTGATGATCTACTTCCTGACGCGGCGGATGCTCAGCGCGGAGGCCTCGTAGGCATGGCGGTGGTCACTCAGACGGCGCGGGCGACCACGCGCCCCCGCTCGACCTCGCTGGTGGGGTGGCTCTCCAAGAAGAACCACGGCTGGTACGTGCTCGCCTACGTGCTGCTGGCCATTCTGTCCATCTGGACGGTCTTCCCCTTCTACTGGCAGCTGGCGACCTCGCTGCGCCAGGACGTCGACCTCTACAGCACGAGCATGGCGCTGTTCCCCAGGGAGTTCACCCTCGCGCACTACCTGAAGGTGCTCGGGCCCGGCTCGCCGTTCTCGACGCAGTTCGTCAACAGCGCCCTGGTCGGCATTGGGGTCACGTTCGTCGCCGTCCTGTTCGGGTCACTGGCGGCGTACGCCTTGAGCCGACTGCGCTTCTTCGGCCGTGGTGGCCTGGCGCGCGTCCTGGTGTACGCCTACCTAGCGCCAGGCACCATGCTGTTCATCCCGCTGTTCATGATGATGAACAACTTTGGTCTGCGCGATAACCTGTTCGGCCTGGCGCTCACGCACCTGACCTTCTCGGTGCCCTTCGCGACCTGGCTCCTGATGGGCTACTTCAAAGGGATCCCGCTCGAGCTGGAAGAGGCCGCGATGGTGGACGGCGCCAGCCGCTTGACAGCGCTGTGGCGGATCATCCTGCCGCTGTCGGGGCCGGCGATCGTCGTGGTGGCGGTGTTTGCGTTCACGCTGTCGTGGAACGAGTTCCTGTACGCCTTCGTGCTGGTCCAGAGCCCGGCCAAGATGACGGCGCCGGTAGGGCTAATCTCATACCTCAACGGCGACACCACCTACTGGGGCCAGATGATGGCCGCGGCCACCATCATGTCCCTGCCGCCGCTGCTGCTCTACTTCTTCGGGCAGCGCTGGGTCATCTCAGGCTGGACGGCGGGCGCGGTCAAGGGCTAACACACGACACACCCTTAGCAGAACAGGGAGCATGCATGGCGACCGATCGATCCTTCTCGCGGCGGAACTTTCTGGCCGTGCTGGCCGGGGCGGCCGGCGCCTCGGTGCTCGCCGGCTGCAGCGGCGGAGGCAGCGGCACGGGCGCCGCGGCCCAGCCTACCCAGGCGCCCGCTCCGGCCGCCGGTGGCGCTGCCGCGCCGACGACGACTGGAGCCGCGGCGACGACGCCCGCCGCCCAGGCCCAGCCGGCCGCGAGCGGGACCGTGCTCGTCTGGCAGACCCTCGACTACATCCCCCAGACCACCCAGTTCGTCCACGAGCGCTTCGACGCGGTCGCCAAGGACAAGGGCCTCACCCTCCAGTTCGAGGAGCTGCCGAACAATTCGTCAAGCGAAGACCGCTTCAACGCCGCTGTCCAGGCCGGCACACCGCCCGACGTCTTCCGCGTCTTCGACTACCAGGTCCAGTACTGGCGCACCCAGAACCAGACCATCGAGATCACGGACCTGGTCAAGCCGTACAGCACGCAGCAGGGCGGCTTCTGGCAGCCGGCCGTCCTGACGAGCTCGTACCAGGACAAGTGGTGGGCCGTGCCGTTCGTCGTCAACTGCTGGCCGTTCCACACCCGCCAGGACATCCTGGACCAGAACAACCTGAAGTGGCCGGCCAACTGGGACGAGCTGCGGGCTCAGGGCAAGCAGCTCACCAAGCCGCCCTTCTACTACTGGGGCGAGACTCTGGGCCGCACCAACGACGCCAACAACCACTTCATCGGCCTGCTGTGGACCTTCGGCGGCAAACTCCAGAACGAGGACGGCTCGCTCGGCGTGAAAGCCGGCGAGGAGTCGTGGGTCAACGCGCTGACTCTGCTCGGCGCGATGTTCAACGACGACAAGATCATCCCGCCTGGCTCGGTGAACTGGGGGGACCCGGGCAACAACGACGCCTACCAGAGCGAGCAGGTGCTGACGACGTCCAACCCGACCAGCGTCTACAACTGGCTGCTCCAGAACAAGCCGGACCTGGCCAAGAGGACCCGCTTCTACAGCTACCCGGGCGGCCCGGCCGGCTCGTTTGGCCAGGTGGACTCGTGGGGCGAGATTCTGATGAAGAACGGCAAGAACGCCGAAGGCGCCAAGGTCTTGCTGAACAGCCTCATGGACCCCACCTGGTACGCTGACTACATCAACAAGAAGCTCCAGGGCCGCTTCGTCCCGGTCTACAAGGACATGATCAAGGACGACCTGTGGCAGAAGAATCCTACCTACACCGAGTACCAGAAGATCATCGAGACGGGGCGCACGATGGCCTACGCCGCGTCGCCGCTGAGCCCGTACTCGGAGATCACGACCAAGTACATCATCGGCGACATGATCCAGGACGTCGTCATCCGCAAGATGAAGCCGGCGGACGCCCTGGCCAACTTCGTGAAGGCCGCCGAGGAGATCTACAACAAGCCCGAGAACAAGCCGAAGTAGCCCGCCCGATCAGGTCAGTCGAAGTCGAAGGGAGTACCGGCCCGGCGAGCCTGTGCCGTCTGGTACGCCCACCTGGTGAGTGGGCCATCCCAGGCGAATGCGCCGAACTGGGTGTACAGAAGAGTCTCGGCTGGATCGCGACGCGGGGGTGCGCCGCGCAGCACGTCGGCCAGCGTCAGGATGTCGGCGGGGCGAGTCCAGCCGCCCGTCGGCCACGGGTCCCAGCCTGACGGGCGCGTCTCGGGGCCGTTCTGATCTGGTATGACTGGTCGCGCCGGGAGGTCCCGGGGCACACCCTGGGCGACGATGGACACCACGACGGCGCCCGGCCGGATTGCCTGCGCCTCGAAGAGGGGCGCCGGGGCTGATGCCGTCACGCATACCACGTCAGCGCCCGCCACAGCCTCACGCGGGTCTTCCACGGCGCGGACAGGAAGAGACGTGGTCGTCATCTCGTCGGCGAAGCGCCCCCGGTTCTCCGGCGTTCGGCTGTAGACGCGCACGTCGCCTAGGCCAAGCATGGCCGCCCGCAGCGCACGCAGCATAACGTGGGCTTCACGGCCACTCCCCAGCATCGCCGCCACCCGCGCGCCGGCCGGAGCGAGCGCCGCGCACGCCACGGCGGCCGGGGCCGACGTGCGCCAGGAACCGAGGTCGCGCAGGTCCATGATGGCGACCAGCCGGCCTTCCTCGTCGTACAGGAGGCCCACGGAGTCGCCAGTGGCCACCGTGGGCCCGGCCGCGGGCGGGAACAGCTTCAGTGAGGTGCCCGCGGCCGAGGCGAGCACGTTGATGTGGAGCCTGGTGTCGGTGGCCAGGCCGAGCGGGTACGCGAGGAAGGAGGTGTGCTCGGGCGGGTTGCCGGCGGACGTTCGCAGCGCCTGGCGGATGACGTCGAGGCTCTCGTCGATGAGGGCTGGCTCGTGGAAGAGCGGGGCGAGGTCAGCCCGCTTTAGCAGGAGCGTCATCGCGTGTCGCTCCTCCTCGTGCTTGTGCGGGCGCGAGCCTGGTGGTGCTCCAAGGCCATCATGGTAGCAAGCGCGTTCGGCGTGGTAGCCGCCAGGCCATGGGTCGTGCCCGGTTTCGCTTGGAGTGCGCTTGGAGTTGAAAGGGTACGGGGAAGGGGCGTACTCTTGGCCGGCGGGGCGAGGCAGATCTACTGGCTAGAGATATGCGCACCGTTCCGACATACAGATGGCCTTTGAGGCACAAGGGGAGCCACGTTGATCGAAGAATCGACCCCTCGACACGAGGGCAGTAGCCCGACATCGCGGCGTGTATTCATCCGGGCGGCGGCAGCCATTGCTGGCGCCGCGGCGTTGGTCCCGACCATGGCGCGGGCCCAGGCGAACCCGAACGGTCCGGTCGCGCCGCCAAGCACAGTGACGAACCCGCCGCGCGACTTCAGCCCTCAGGGAGCGCCGAGCACCTACTTCAACGACCCTGACATTCTCACCATTGACCCGGCATTCAACGGCCTGGTCCAGGGCAACACGACCATTGAGCGGCTCTGGCACGGGCCGGTGGATGGCAAGGAGATCCTGTGGGCGGAGGGGCCCGCCTGGAACTCCCAGGGGCGTTATCTGCTCTGGAGCGACATCCCGAACAACCGGCAGCTCCGCTGGCTCGACGAGGACGGTCACGTCAGCGTCTTCCGCCAGCCGACCAACAACAGCAACGGCAACACGTTCGACTTCCAGGGCCGCCAGGTCTCGTGCGAGCATCTCACCCGACGCGTCACGCGGTACGAGCTCGACGGCTCGATCACAGTGATCGCGGACTCGTACAACGGCAAGCGGCTCAACTCACCCAACGACGTCGTGCCCCACCCCGACGGGAGCCTCTGGTTCACCGACCCGCCCTATGGCGGCCAGCTCTACGAGGGCACGCCGGATGCGCCCAACGGGCCGAGCAACCCCACCGGGAAGCTCAACAACCGGGCGGGTCAGCCAACGGGGGTGTCCGACACCAAGCGCGAGCTGCCGACGCAGTGCTACCGGTGGGACCCGAGCGGCAAACTGGACGTCGTGGTCACCGAGGACCAGGTGCCGGATCCCAACGGCATCCACTTCTCCCCGGACTACAAGAAGCTGTACGTGATCAGCACGGGCAAGGGGCCTGGCGACCAGGGGCCAGGGGGCCAGGGCAACATCTACGTCTTCGACGTCGGGGCGGACAACAAGCTGTCGAACCAGAAGCTGTTCACCGACTGCGTCGTGGATGGCGTGAAGTGCGGGCCCGATGGGATGCGCGCCGACGTCTTCGGCAACATGTGGGTATCGAGCAACGCCGGCCGATCCGTCGGCTACAGCGGGGTGACGTGCTGGGATCCCAGCGGCAAGCTGCTGGGGCGCATCCGGACGCCCGAGATCATTGGCAACATCGCCTTCGGCGGACCGAAGCGCAACCGCATCTTCATGGCTGGCAGCACCTCGCTGTACGCCGTGTTCGTTGGCTCGCAGGGAGCAGCTCCAGGCTGATCGGGAGCAAGAGCGCCGTTCGCGGTGCCTGGTGGCAGCCAGACGCCCGGCACCGTGGCGCGGCCTCACGTCTCTGCGCGAAGGACGAGGGCACGCCTCGATGAGATGGCGCGGCCGTGTTGCGCGCGGGCTGACGACGGCTGTCGGCGCGCTCGCGCTGACAGCCGTCGTTGCCACTGGTGCTAGCGCCCAGGCTGGGCTGTGGCGGGTGGTTCAGGCCAGTGACGGCAGCCTGTACCTGCTGACAGGTGGTCTGCGCTTCGCACTCCAGCCCGACCCTATCTCAGACGACGAGCTTGCCAATATCCCGGACGGCGGGCTGATCGTCAACCCGGCGTCCGGGACGGAGCGGAGCACGTCTGAGCCGACCGTCGTCCCAACGCCCTCCGCCACCGCAACGCCCGAAGGAGCTGCCGGCCCGACGGCTGGGACGCGGGCGAACCCCGTCCCGCTTGGGACGGCGGGAGCGCTCGCTGGCGGCTGGCGTCTCGTCGTCCAGAGCGTCGACCCGAAAGGAACGGACACCATCCGTGCGCAGAGTCCGGCCCGCGCCGGTCCGCCGGCTGGCTTTGGATACTTCCTGGCGCGGATCCAGGCGACGAACGGCGGGTCGGCGGCAGCATCTTTCCAAGCGAGCTCGCGGCTGAGGGCTGTGGGTCCATCGTCGGTGCCCTACCTGGCTTTCGTGAACTCGTGCGGGGCCATCCCCGACCCTCTCCCCGAAGCGGCGGTCGGTCCGGGTGGCTCGGTCACAGGCAACGTCTGCTGGACGGTTCGGACGAGTGACGCGGCGGCGCTGGTCCTGTACGACGTCCCGCCAGTGCAAGGCTCCGACTCAGTGCGCCTCTATTTCGCTCTCCATCCGTAGGGAGCGGGCGCCCCGGCCCAAGCAGGTGGGCTGAAGTCGTGCTCCATTCTGATCATGTGAGCTCCACCTGCTGAGGCCCTTGCCTTTGTTCGCGCTACGCGCTCAGGGGAGATGCTGGCCGCAGGTGGGGCAGGTGTGGGTGCCGCCGACGTCGGCGCCCTCGCCGACCGGCGGCTGCGCGGTCGCCTGGTGGCCGCTCGGCGCCCCGCACTTCGGGCAGGATTCCGGCGCCGCGGCGCCGCGCTCGTGGTCGCCGCAGACCTGGCAGACCCAGGTGAGGGCCAGCTCGTGGACGAGGTCCGCCCGGCTCACGATGCCTACCAGCTTCTGGCCCCGCAACACTGGCACCCGCCTGATCTTGCGGCGCACGAACAGGAAGCGGACCTCGTCGACGCTGGTGTCTTCCATGACGCTGACGACGTCGCGGGACATGACCTCGCCCACGCTGCGCGCGTCGGGGTTGGCGATCAGGTCGTATTCGCTGACGACCCCGACGATGTGGCCAGCGTCGTCGCAGACCGGCAGACCGCTGACGCGGTAGCGGTTGAGCGTCTGGGCCACCTCCTGCAGGGGGGCCCCTCGCGGACGCTGACCACGTCAGAGGTCATGATGTCGCGGACCTTCATGGCTCGCCTCCTGCCGCCTCATCGCTGCCGACACGAGAAGCGTACCATTGGGCGAGCCCGGTTTACTTCCTGGCCTCCAGGGGCACGAAGGGCCGCTCCGCGGGGCCCGTGTACTCGCCCCGGGGCCGGATCAGCCGCCCGCCGCGCAGCTGCTCCTCGATGTGGGCCACGTACCCCGCGGTCCGGGCGATCGCGAAGATGCTCGTGAACAGGTCGCTCGGGATCCCCAGGGCGTGGTACAGCCCGGCCGAGTAGTAGTCCACGTTCGGGTTGATGCCGAGCGCCTCCGTCACGATCGCGCGCACCGTCTCCTGGATCTCCGCGATGTCGCGCACGCCGCGGGCTTCGGCGACCTGGGCCGCCAGCGAGCGCAGCTGCCGCGCCCGAGGGTCCCAGGTCTTGTAGACGGCGTGGCCCATACCGGGAAACCGGAGCTTCGGGTCCGCCCGCTCATCGCGCGTCGCCGCGGAGTAGCGGGCCAGCCGCTCGCGCGCCCACGGCGCAGCCCGGCCCGCGTCGCCGATCTCTTCGACCATCTCGATGACGTCCTGGTTGGCGCCACCGTGGCGCGGCCCTTTCAGCGCCGCCAGCGCTGCCACGATGGCGGCGTGCAGGTCGACGTACGTGCCCGCGGCCACACGCGCCACGAAGCTCGACGCGTTGAACTCGTGCTCCGCCTGCAAGGTGAACGCGACGTCCATGGCGTGCGCCGCCAGGTCGTCCGGCTCTTCGCCGGTCAGCATCCACAGGAAGTTTGCCGCGGTGTTCAGGTCCGCGCGCGGGCTCACCGGCTCCCTGGCGTCCCGTAGCCGGGCCCATGCGGCGACTAGCGCGGCCACCTGGCCGAGGAGACGCTCGGCCTTGGCGCGCGTCGCGGCCGGGGCCATGGATTCGGCGTCGGCGTCGTAGTGCGACAGGAGCGAGACGCCGCTGCGCAGCACCGCGAGCGGGTGGGCCTCGCGGGGGATCAGCCGCAGGTGCTCGATCAAGACCGGCGGCAGGGCGCGGCCGGCGGCGAGGCGGTCGCGGAACGCGGCCAGCTGGGCCGCTGTCGGCAGCTCGCCCTCCCAGAGCAGGTACGTGGTCTCTTCGAAGGTGGCGCCGGCGGCGAGCTCCTCGATCGCGTAGCCGCGATAGATCAGTCGACCGGCAACACCGTCGATCGTGGAGATCGCCGTTGGGGCGGCCACGACCCCCTTGAGCGTGCCGCTGGCCGGGGCGCCGGCCGACCCAGACGTGGCTGGCGCGGCTGAGGTTACAGACATCGTCGTACGAACCTCCGTGTGGGGAAAAAGATGCGAGCGAACAGAACGTCCCACTGGTAACCGTACCGCCCGCGACACAGGCGCGCCTATCACCCGGCTGCCAGTTCGAACGCCTGGGCGACCTGGAGCGCGCCTATCAGGCGCGGAACTTGCTTTATGCACTATGTACTTCTGCGGATTGACACATGCGTATCGCCCAGGTAGCCCCGCCTTTCGAAAGCGTGCCACCGTCCCGCTACGGCGGCACCGAGCGCGTCGTGGCAACGCTCACCGACGAGCTGGTGCGCCGCGGCCACGACGTCACCCTCTTCGCGTCTGGCGACTCCAGGACCGCTGCCCGCCTCATCCCCACCATCGACCGCGCCCTGTGGGGCCGTCGGCCCGTCATCGAGAGCTTCGAGCCGTACTGGGCGATCACGCTCGGCAAGGTGCTGCGCGAGCTCGGCTCTTTCGACGTCGTGCACAGCCACCTGGACTACTACGGGTTCCCGCTGGCCCGACTCGAGCAGCAGCCGGTGGTCACGACGCTCCACGGACGGCTGGATCTGCCGGACCTGCAGCCGCTGTACGCCGAGTTCTCGGACGTGCCCCTGGTTTCCATCTCGGATGCGCAGCGGAAGCCCATGGCGCAGGCCAACTGGCTCGCGACTATCTACCACGGTATCCAGCTAGACGAGTACACGGCCAACACGCACGCCGGACGCTACCTGGCGTTCCTGGGGCGCATCTCCCCCGAGAAGGGGGTCGACACGGCCATCCGCGTGGCCCAGGCTGCCGGCATGCCGATCCGCATCGCCGCCAGGCTGCCCTTGCCGTACAAGAAGGACCCGAACGTTGCCCGCGACTGGGAGTACTACGAGAACGAGGTGCAGCCTCTGCTCCAGGGTCCAGACGTGGAGCTGATCGGCCAGGTGGGCGGGCTCCAGAAGAACAACTTCCTGCGCAACGCGGCGGCTCTGCTGTTCCCGATCCGCTGGCCGGAGCCGTTCGGCCTGGTCATGGCGGAGGCTCTGGCCTGCGGCACACCCGTGCTCGCCCTGGATCAGGGCAGCGTACCGGAGGTGATCCAGGACGGCGTCACGGGTTTCATCCGCGACACCGAGGAGGAGCTGGTGGAGGCAGTGGCCCGTATCGCCGAGATCGACCGCGCCACCTGTCGCGCCGAAGCGGAACGCCGCTTCTCGCCGGAGACCATGGCCAGCGCGTACGAGGGGGTCTACGGGACGCTGCTCGGCCAGAAGCGGGCGGCCCGCGGCCCAAAGCTGCGCGCTGTCAGCTGATGATCCCCGATACTGTGGGGTAGGTGCTCCGAAGCGTTACGCCCGGTCAACCAAACGACAACGTCCAGGGCGTTTGCTAAGAGGAGCACATCTAGCGCTGGTGCGTCGACGCCGTCGACAGCGATAGCGACATCGGAACGGCCCTGTGACGGGCCTGGTGTCGGCGCCCCAGCTCCATCGCTGTACCGTCGATCATCGATCCCCTGGAGTTCCATGCTGCCCTTCCCCGCCGCTGCATCCGCGCCGCACGCTGCTCCGGCTCCCCGCCGCTGGGGGCGCCAGGCGCCCATCCGGGCAGTCGATCGTGGCGCTCTCGTCGCGACTCTGTGCGACCTGGGCCAGGTTGGGCGCCTGGAGGACCTGGGCACCAACGGGCCGCTCCTCGCCTCCGCGGGCAGCACCAGCCTGTTCCATTGCCTGTTCGGACGCGACGCGCTCCGTATGGCGATGGACCTTCTCGACGACTTCCCGGCCGTGGCCCGCGCCACCCTGCTGGAGCTAGCCAGGCTGCAAGGCGTCCTCGACAACCCGCGCGCCGAGGAGGAGCGGGGGCGCATCCTGCACGAGCACCGGCATCCTGACGACCCCCACAGGGAGATCCTGGCCCAGCGGTGGGACTTCCCGTACTACGGCGCTGTCGACACCACGCCACAGTGGATCAACCTGCTCGGCCGGTACTGCGCGGGGCACGGCACCGCCATCCTGGACCAGGTGGTCACCAATCGGGCCGGGCAACGCACCACGGTTCGCGACAGTCTGCTGGCCGGGCTGAGCTGGATCGTTCGTCGTCTGGAAGACCCCGCGGGCGCTGGATTTCTGTGGGTCCGCCGCGCCTCACCGCTCGGCATCCGCAACCAGGTGTGGGAGGACTCGAACGACTCGTACTACCACGAGGATGGAGCGCTCGTCGACGGCGAGGCGGCCTTCGCGCCGGTGGCCATCCAGGGCTACACGTACGACGCGCTCCTGCATGCCGCCGCGTTGCTGTGGCGCTCGCCCGGCCCGGGCGTCGTCGCGGCCGAGGCGATGAGCGACCTCCAGCGGCGCGCGGCGGTGCTCCGGGCGCGGGTCCTGGCGTCGTTCTGGCAGCCGGACCTGGACACGTTTGCGCACGCGCTGGCGTTCGACAGCGGCCGCGGGGCGCGGCCCGCCCGCGTCGTGGCCTCGGGCGCTGGCCACCTGCTCGACAGCCGCCTGCTCGACGGGTGCGACGCGGCGCACTACCGGGAGCGGCTCATCGCCCGTTTGCGAGCCCGCGATCTGCTGGCCGGCGCCGGCGTGCGCACCAAGTCGACGGCAGCGCCGCGCTTCGGACCCGGCACCTACCACAACGGCTCGACCTGGCCGATGGACACCGGGGTGATCGCCGACGGCCTGCGGCGCCACGGCTGCGACAGGCAAGCTGACGACCTCGACAGGCGGGTCGTGAACAGCTGCGCGCGCCTTGGCGGCTTCCCCGAGTTCTTCCGCGGCGACGTAGACGGTCGGGTCAGGGTCAATCGGACGACCGTCGACGTCGTGGTGGACGGCGTGTCGAACCGGGTCGAGCAGCCACCCCAGCACCGCCAGGGGTGGACCACCACGCGCGTCTGGCGCATCCTGCGCCAGCGCGGCGGCCTCTAGCCAGTTTCCGGACTGAGCGTTATCGTCGCGGAGGCCAGCGGAGCGGACCGTCGCGTGATACGAAGATGTAGCACCGCACGGATTCGCCTCGGCCTTGGCCATAAGTAGTATCAGTGGACTCTGAGTCTGCTAGTCAGTGAAAAGGAGTCATGGGCCGAACTGAGGAGGCTGCTATCTTGCCGTACCACTGGACCACGTTGTTTGTGCCCAATGCATGCTGCTCTGCCCGGCAGGGACCTAGCGGGGCTACGACTGCGGGTAGCGGTGCGTCATGCAGCCCCGCTCGTTCCCGAACGTACGATAAGGCGGGCGGACATGAAATTGGTGGTCTGTCTGCGAAATGGGACGGTGAGTGAATGGTCGTTCATAGCCGATCGCTCTTTCCGGAGGTCCCTGCCGGCAACGGGGCCAGCGAGGAGTATTCAACAGGCATCCTACCCTCGCAGAGGATCCGCTGGCTCATTGCCGCCCGCCACCTAACCGCCATCACCCCCTTCGACGACGACCAAATCCAGCCAGCTAGCATCGACCTGCGGCTCGGACCTGTGGGCTACCGCGTACACGCGAGTTTTCTGCCAAACCGATCATCAGTACGGCAACGCCTGAAGGACCTCTCGGCGCACGAGATTGACCTGACTAACCCCATGCTCTTGGAGCGCGGGTGTATTTACATTGTTCCGCTTCTGGAGGAAGTCAACCTGCCAGGCCAATATTGGGCCAAGGCCAACCCTAAAAGCACGACGGGGCGTCTTGACATCTTTACGCGACTCCTCACCGATTCCGGCACGAGGTTCGATTACGTGCCCCCCGGCCACAAGGGCAACCTCTACCTCGAAATCGCCCCGCAGACATTCAGCGTTCTGATCTCGCAGGGTATGCGGCTCAGTCAACTGCGGTTCTGGCGAGGCACCCCACCTCCATCAGACGCGAAGCTACTCCAACTCCACGAGAACGAGACACTTGTCTACGCTGGGGGCGAAACGCCTGCTGAAGTCGTTATAGCCAAAGGGTTGTGGATCTCGGTTGACCTGGCGGGATCCGGCCCTTCTGGGATTATCGGCTACCGGGCAAAACGCTACACGCCCGCGATAGATCTGTCCAAAGTCAATTTCTACGACCCAGCCGAATTTTGGGACCCCATCGTCCCAAACGGGCGACAATACATCATCCTCGACCCGGACGAGTTTCACGTTCTAGTATCGCGGGAACGTGTGAGGATCCCACCCAGCTTCGCCGCAGAGATGGTGGGCTATGAGCCCGCCTTAGGCGAATTTCGCGTTCACTACGCTGGATTCTTCGACCCCGGATTTGGGTACGGTGACGCAGAACCTAAAGGTACTCCCGCCGTACTTGAGGTACGATCGCATGAAGTGCCGTACGTTCTAGAGGATGGTCAGCGGGTCGCTCGCCTGATCTTCGAACGATTGCAGAGCACTCCCGACCGGATCTATGGTCCCGGAATAGGATCCCACTATCAGTTCCAAGAACTAGCGCTAAGCAAACAGTTTCGCCAGCCGTAAGCGAGGATGCACTGAGACCGTGGTAAGGGATCCATACGTCGCATTAGGCGAGGTGCTTCAGGGTCCGCCCTCACTACGCGCCCCTCTCAATTTCGACCATCTGGATAAATGCCACACCGCGCTCGTTCTCGATGAATTTGGCAGCAGCCGATGACGCAAGTGTGTGGACGCACGCGTGATGTACGCTAAGTACTGCGTTCTGTAGCCCTGGATCGTCTTCGAGTGATATGACTTTGACACCTGACTTTTGCGCGCTGTCAATCGAGATGTGCCGTGCGTGGGACTTAGTTAGTGCGTGGTCTCCGAAATCAGCGACGATCCGCTCGGCTTTGGCAGCTGCACCTGGATCGCCCTTGAACATGCCAGTTATGAGCCATTGCTTGACCATCTCATTGGCCCAATCGACCGCCTTTTCACACTCCCCTACAAACGCAGGACGGTAGTTCGCAATAATTGGCTGCCAGATTGGGATGCGCGAGGGATCCCTCTTGATCTCATCCGCTGCCTTGCGGAATTCTTCGATGACCCCGTGCGCGGGCGTGCTGCCGATCTGTGGGTCGATGGGTCCGAGGCTAGAATGTTTACCCATCACTACCTCATGGCACGAGAGCGCCATCATTGTCCCGGCGGACATTGCCAGTTGGGGGACGATGGCCCGGATATTGGTGCCAAACATGCTCCGTAGGTAGTCAACGAGTGACTCGGTGGCCGCAATGTCGCCACCTGGCGTGTGAAGGATTAGGTCCAGACCTTTCGTGCGATCCATCTGGTGGATGGCGGCCATAAAGCCATTCTTATCTGCATCGGTCAGGCTGAAACTGTTGGGCGACTGTCGGACAATGTCTTCCTTTTGCAGCCAACCGGAATAGTAGACAATTAAATGGCGGCCTGTGAGGCCGGCGAGTTCAGTAAGGTACTTCCGCCGGACTAGATCGAGGGGTCCTCCCTGGGTGCGCAGTTCGCTCCCCTTGGCGCTGATCTCGTCGAGCACTTCACGCCAACTGGCCACACGCTAGCCAGCCGGCCAAGGCTCTGAGCTCCCGGCGAGCCGTGTCACGTATCGCGACTCCTTAGGGTTTTGGCTCCGGTGGTGTGCTTGGAATTGATCGCGCTGAGCCTGTGTAGCCAACCCGAGTCGATGGTAAACCTCCCAGATCTCCGCATTCGACCCGAGTCGCTGCACAGCGTCCGTATCTACGGGGTCAGTTTTGCGACATTGTGGACAGGCCATAGCTCCTCCTTTTCCGCGGTTCCTGCTAGCCGCGACGGGAACCGCGGCTCAGGGTGCCACCCCAGACCACTTCATTGTTGTTCAGTGGCGGACACTGGGTCAATGACGATTGACGAGGTGGGCTTGCAGTTTGCTGAGATTCGGTGGCCCGGGTCTACGACTGGCCAGCCACAATGGCTTGTGGGCCGGGTGGCGCGAGGGATGATGGTAGCATTCGCGCTCGGGGCTGCTCCCGGCGTCGCGGCGAGCCCACGGGTGCTCGTGTGCACGGCTAGAGGAGTGCGCCATCGGCGAGGGCACCGTACGGGCTACCCCGGCCGCGCCGGTGCTGGGCTGTCAGGTTGAGATGACGACCGACGGCACGAGCCCCGCCATTACCACCGCGTCCAGCAGCTCGAACAATGTACCCTGTCGGGCAGTAAAGGTCGCGTACACCTGCTCGCGCCGTGCCCACAGTGCCTCGCGCGTGCTCCGGTCGATCATGCTAGAGCCTACTGGCTTGCCTTCGGCCGTGTCCCGGATCTCCCACCCTTACATCGGCGGTCTTAAGTCATAAGCTCAGGGCTGGGGCGTCTGGGGGAGGGCTTCGCTGCGCCGGGACACGGCTTGCTCTACCTGCGCCAGCAGGTCGGCCAGGTCGAACGGTTTCTGGATCACGCCGTCGGCGCGCCGGGCATCGCTGCCCATCATGAGCATGGCGTAGGCGCTCACCACGATGACCGGGATGTCGTGCGTGGGCTGGCTGCTCTTCAGCTCGTGCAGGACGTCGAGACCAGACTTCTCAGGCATCGCCAGGTCGAGAAGGATCACGTCCGGGTCGTGGCCGGCCGCCATGTCAAGGCCGGCCTTGCCGTCTGACGCCTGGATGACTTCGTAGCCTTCGCCCGTGAGAAGGTCCGCGATCAACGAGCGGATCCACGCGTCGTCCTCGACCACCAGGATGGTCCCTTGCACTTTCGTGGTCGCGCTCATGGTCATGAACCGGTGACCTCTTCTCCGGTGGCTCCCCACCGAACCGTGGGCTCGAGGTCCGCCACCTGCTTTACAGAGTGTACCAGGGGGCGTGCGAGAGACTCCCGGGTCGGACCTCAGGTTAGGCGAACGAGCTCCCGCTGCGGTGGCGTCGTCACCCGCAGCGCGCCGTCCGCCGTGATGGCCAGGTTGATCTCCGAGCGGACACCGAACGTCGGCAGGTAGACGCCAGGCTCGATGGAGAACGCCGCGCCTGGCCGCAACAGCCGCGTGTCGCGGGTCTCGAAGTCGTCGATATTGACGCCGTCGCCGTGGGCGCCCTGCCAGCCGAGGGAATGGCCCGTGCGGTGTGTGAACGCGTCCCCATACCCGGCGTCGGCGATGACACGGCGCGCCGCGCGGTCGACGTCGGCGCCCTGCACCGGCGCCCCCGTCTCGAGGCGCTGGGCGACAAGGCGCACGGCGCTGTCCCGGGCGTCGCGCACGATCTCCCAGACCCGGACCTGCTCCGTGGGCGGCGTCTCGGCGGCAGTCGCCATCCACGTGATATCGGCGTAGGCGCCCTGCTCCCCGTCTGGCCGCTCCACTTCGCGCGCCCACAGGTCGATCAACACCAGGTCGCCCGGCGCGATCGGCAGGGCGACAGACGGGTCCGGCGCATAGTGAGGGTCGCCCGCGTGGGCGTTGACGGCGACGATGGGTGGGTGGTCGTACTCCAACCCTTCGGCCGCCATGATGGCAGCCAGGTGACGCTGCGCGTCTACCTCGGTCCACCGCTCTCCCCGGCGAAGCCGCTCGCGCATCGCCGAGAAAACCGCCTCCTTGGCGCGCTCCAGCGCGGCGGCCGCCCGCTCATGGCTGGCGAGGTCGGCGGCGTCCCAGGCGGCCACGACTCCGGCGAGGGCGTCGGCCGACGACAGCGTCTCGATGCCCAGCGACCGCACGAGCTCCAGGGTGCCGCCGTCGACCCGGCTGACGTACGGGATGGCGTTGCCTGGCGAGTACTCCATGAGCACCTGCCGGGCGTCACCGACGAGAGTCCGCAGGCCGGCGAGCATGTCGTCGCGGCTGCCGTAACGCTGGACCTCGAGCCCAAGCCGGGCGAAGTTGCCGGCGTCCACGTGGTGGATGAGCAGGCGCGCGGCGCCACGGCGCGGCAGATACAGGAAAGCTCGGCGCGTCGATTGCGGCAGCGCTGCGCCGAGCAGGCGGCCGAAGGCGGGATTCGAGCCACGGAAGTCGTAGATGAGCCAGCCGTCGGCGCCGGCTCGGTCGAGCTCATGGGCGACGCGGTCGTGGCGGCGTAGGCGCAGCCCGGATCCAGATCCCGCCGACGACTGTGTCTCCCCGGGTACCGTCACGGGCAGGCCACCTCCGCCGCAGAGTGTAAAGTAGCCACCATGCAAGGGATCTCCCAACTCCGCCGCGGTCGCGGCCTGGTCAGTCGCGCCAAACGCCTCCGCCTACGTCGCAAGCAGCCGCGCTATGCCGGCCAGAGCATCCGCTCGGCGTTCAGAGCCGCCCCCGCCAAGCCACGCGCGAAGCAGGCCTACCTGGGATCGGGCGCCGACCTGGCCCAGATTCTGGGCTAACCCGGATTCTTCACGCCCGCCGGTCTATGACTGATGCAGGCTAGCGGACCACGTCTGAGTCTGAGAAAGTTTCTCAATGACCCGGACCACGCGGTCGGCGAGTCGCTTGCCGGGTTGGCCGCGGCGCACGGCGACCTGCTCCGGTATGACCGGGAGGCAGGCTTCGTCGTTCGTGTCGACGCCCCTGTCCCTGGCAAGGTAAGCATCGTCTCCGGTGGTGGCTCGGGCCACGAGCCCCTCCACAGCGGGTTCGTGGGCCGCGGCATGCTCGACGCCGCGTGTCCTGGGGCAGTGTTCACCTCGCCCGTCCCGGACCAGATCCTGGCGGCGACCCGGGCAGTGGACGCGGGCGCCGGCGTCCTGCACATCGTCAAGAACTACACCGGCGACGTCATGAACTTCAAACTGGCGGCCGAGGACACCGAGGACGCCGCCATCCAGGTCGCCTCCGTGCTCATGGACGACGACGTTGCCGTGCAGGACTCGCTCTATACAGCGGGCCGGCGTGGCGTTGGCGCCACGGTCCTGGCGGAGAAGATCGCGGGCGCCGCGGCCGAGCGGGGCGAGCCGCTGGACGTGGTGGCCGGCTACGCCCGCCGCGTGAACGACCGCGCCCGCTCGTTCGGGATCGCCCTGTCGTCCTGCACGCCGCCAGCGGCGGGCGCGCCGCTGTTCGACCTGCCCGCTGGCGAGATGGAGGTCGGCATCGGCATCCACGGCGAGCCGGGCCGGCGGCGCGCCCCCACCGGGACTGCCCGCGACGTGGCCCGGCTGCTGGTCGAGGCGATCGTCCCGGACCTCGAGCCGCGCGCCGGCGCCGAGGTGCTCCTGTTTCTGAACGGCATGGGCGGCACCCCGCTGCTGGAGCTGTACCTGCTCTACGGCGAGGTCGAGCGGGCGCTGCGCGAGGTGGGCCTCGCCCCGGCCCGGCGGCTCGTCGGCAGCTACATCACGTCGCTGGAGATGGCCGGTGCGTCGCTCACCCTGCTGGAGCTGGACGCCGAGCTGACGGGGCTGTGGGACGCGCCGGTGCACACACCGGCGCTTCGCTGGGGCGTCTGACAGCACCAGGATCCAGGGCGTGGACACGAGCACGATCGTCGCCTGGATGCGGCTGGCGGACGCGGCGATCAAGGCGGAGCGCTACCACCTCGTCGCGCTCGACGCGGCCATTGGCGACGGCGACCACGGGACGAACATGGCGCGCGGCTTCGACGCGGTGGTCGCGGCCCTGGCCGATGGCGCCGACGCCACGCCGGGCCAGGCGCTCACGCGCGCCGGCCGGACGCTCGTCTCGACGGTTGGTGGGGCTAGTGGGCCACTCTGGGGCACGGCGTTCAGGCGAGCCGGCCGCCACCTGGGCGACGCGCCGACGTTCGACGGCGCCAGCCTGGCCGATGCTCTCCAGGAAGCTGTCGCGGGCGTGGTCGCCATTGGCGGCGCGGGCGTCGGCGACAAGACCATGCTCGACGCGTTGGCGCCGGCCGTTGCCGCCTTGCGCCTGGAGATCGCGGCCAACGGCTCGCTGGCGGCGGCGTTGCGGGCGGCGACGGAGGCGGCGGAGGCCGGGGCCCGGGCGACAGTGCCGCTGCCAGCCCGCAAGGGCCGCGCCTCGTACCTGGGCGAGCGGTCCATCGGCCACCAGGATCCAGGCGCGACGTCGACTGTGTTGATCATCCGCGCGCTGGCGCAGGCGGCCGCCGGCTGAGCCGGGCGACGATGGCGCAGCTGGCGCTTCGCGGCGTCCCGGCCGGGCCCGGGCGAGCGGCGGGCAGAGCCTCTGTTGCCCGGGCAGCGACCCCTCTCGCCGCACACCCGCCCATCCCGCCGGCCCAGCGCGGCGCCGAGCTCGACCGCGCGGCACTGGCGCTCCAGCGCGCGGCCGTGGAGCTCACCACCATGGCGGACCGTCTGCGAGCCAACGGTCGCGCGGACGAGGCGGAGATCGTCGACACGGGCGCTTTGATGGCCGCCGACCCGGCCCTCGAGCAAGCCGTCAACGGCGCCATCCAGGAGCGGGGCGCCACCGCCGCGGCGGCCATCGTCGCGGCGGCCGACGCCCACGCCAATCTTCTGGCCGCGCTCGACGACCCGGCCCTGGCCGCGCGGGCGGCCGACGTGCGGAGCCTCGGGCAGAGGGCAGCAGCTCTAGCCGGCGGGAGGGCCGGGCGGCGCGACCCGAGGGATGCCCACCTTGTCCTGGTGGCGGACGACCTTGGGCCAGCGGACCTGCTCGACGTTGGGCCAGAGATCCGGGCCATCGTCCTGGCTCAGGGGAACGCGACGACTCACGCCGCCATCCTGGCCCGCTCCCTGGGCATTCCGATGGTCGTTGGTCTGGGCGAGGGGCGACGGGCGATCCGCGACGGGGAGCTCCTCCATGTGGATGGCACCAGCGGCGTTGTGCTGGTCGGCCCGGACGCCCAGGACGTGGCGGGGCAGAGCGGGACGTCTCAGCTTCGAGCCACGCAATTTCAGCCCCCTGCCGAAACCCGTGACCGCTGGCCGATCAGCGTTCTCGCCAACGTTGCCACGGGCCGCGAGGTGGCCATCGCCCTGGCCAGCGGCGCCGAGGGCGTCGGCCTCCTGCGCACCGAGCTCGCATTCATGGCCGCCCAGGGCTGGCCCGACGAGGCCGCCCACCGCCAGGCGCTCGCCCCGGTCCTGGCCGGCCTTGACGGACGCCCGGCGACCGTGCGCCTGCTCGACCTCGGCGGCGACAAGGCGCCGCCTTTCCTGGCCGGGAGCCACGAGCGCGGCATCCGTCTCCTCCTGGCCTCACCCGATGCCTTACGTGCCCAGCTGCGCGCCGTGCTCGACCTGGGCCGCCGCACCAGGCTCCGCCTGCTGCTGCCCATGGTGGTCGACCCGGACGACGTCCGCGCGGTCCGGTCCCTGCTGATCGAGGCGGCGGCCGAGCTCCGGATCGGCGCCCTGCCCCCGCTCGGGGCGATGGTGGAGGTGCCCGCGGCAGTAGCCATGATGGACCGGCTCAGCCCGGAGGCGGACTTCTTCAGCATTGGGACGAACGACCTGAGCCGACTCCAACTGGGCCTCACCGACAGGGCGGCCCCCGGCGCGGCGCCCGCGCACCACCCGGCAGTGCTGGCGCTCGTCGCCGCCACCGTCGCGGCGGCGCACGCGGCGGGCCGGCCGGTCGCGGTCTGCGGCGAAGCGGCCTCGGACCCCATCGCGCTGCCGCTCCTGCTCGGCCTCCAGGTGCGCGAACTCAGCGTGGGCGCCGCCCGCGTCGCGGCGACGTGCTCGTGGGTGCGCGCGCTCGACATGTCGGCCCTGGCCGGGATGGCCCGCCGAGCGCTGGCGGCCGGCAGCGCGGCGGAGGTAGCGGCGATCGTGCAGCCAGTCGCTGATCTACTTCTGGAGGCTGCCGATACAGGCGGTGAGAGCCGCGATGGCCGCGGCGGCGTCGTCCCCGTCCGCCCTGAGACGCACGGTGGCACCGGCAGTGGCGCCTAGCGCCATCACGTTGAGGACGCTCCTGGCGTCTGCCGAGCGGCCACTGGACTCGAGCGTGATGGTGACGCGGGCCGCGAAACGCATGGCTGCCCTGACGAGCGCACCCGCCGGCCGGGCGTGGAGGGCGACGTCGGGCGGGAGCTGAACGAGCGCCTCAGAGCTTGGCGGCACCACGGGCCTGTTCGGCGGCGCGCGCCACGTCGTCGAGCGAGGCCCCGGCCGACGCGACGACGGCTGCCGCGACCGCCCCCTCGACGAAGGGCGCATCCACCAGCCGAACGCGCTCCGAGCCGGCGCGCTCCTCGATCAGACCGCGCAGGATCAGGAAGGCGCTGCCCAGGTCGCCAAGGGCGACGACACCGTCGCCAGTATCGGCGCGGTCGAGAGCGGCGCTGACGAGGTCGCCGCTGGTCCCGAGCCCACCCGCGGGGTCGCCGCCGGCTGGCTCGATGCGCACCTCGGCTCCCGCCACCCCTGCCGCCAGGCGGGCCAGGCCGCGCGCCAGCTCGGCGCTGTGTGAGACCAGAACGATGCCCACCATCTCGTCGCGGAGGGGTTGGGGTTGGCGAGGGCGCGGCGCGCTACGCCGGTGTCTCGTCGGGGAGGGACGTCAACGCGCCGTCCGGCGCGTCCTGCACGGCGCGCCGGAGCAGAGGCGCCAGGACGTCCGTGGCGCTCTCCTCGAAGTGGCGCGGGAGCCCAGGATCGAGCGACCAGTAGAACGCCTCGCCGCGCGGATCGGCCAGCAGTAGGCCGGGTGTCTGGAAGAGCGGGATGCGCGCCACGCTCCACATCCAGCCGATGCGGCAGGCGGCCAGCGCGATGAGATGGCGGGTGATGGCTTCGCGGCGTCCGACCGCGCAGGCCACCTGGGTAGCGACCGAGCGGGCCTCCTGGACGATGGCGCGCGGCACGCCGAGATCCTCGGGGAGCCAGGTCGTCGAGCGCCGCAGCAGCACTGTGTAGTGGCTAGGCGGGAGCACGGGGGGGACACGCTGCACGATCAGGAGCAGCCAAGCAGGCTCATTCAAGCGTACCCGAGACACGCGGCCCGATGCACCAACGACGGGCTGCCAGCGCGGCCGCGAGGCAGAGGACGCCCAGGCAGCCGGCGCGCGCGTGCGCGGTGGCGGTGAGGGAGTGGCGCATGCGCTGAGCTTCGAGCTCGGCCTCGTCGATGGGCGCCAGGCCTTCTCGCCGCCGCAGAGCGTTCTCCAGTTCCAGCTGCTCGCGCCGAGTCCGCTGGAGCGCCTGGTCGATGCCGGCCCGGCCAGGATCGTCAGCGGCCTTGGAGGCAAGCAGCTGCTCCCACAGCTGGCGCTCCTCCTCGTACATGTTGCGCCAGTCGGCGGCATGCTCGTCCAGGTCGGCCTCCCAGACGGCGTGGTCACCGGGCTCAGGGGGCGCGGCAGCCGGCCGCGGGATCGGCAGCCCCTGGACGCGGGCCGCGTCGTACTGGCGCCGCCGCTCGGGGTTGCCCAGGAGGGCGTAGGCACGGTTGAGCGCGGCCATCCGCTCGGCGGAGCCGCCGGCGAGATCCGGGTGGTGCTGGCGCGCGAGCCGGCGGTACGCCGAACGGATCTCGTCCGTCCCCACGTCCTGGCCCACGCCAAGAATGGCGTACGGGTCCTCGCCGCTGTCGCCGCCGGGCGGAGGCCTGCTCATCGAGCCATGTGCAAGACGCTCATCAGGTATTGACAGCGCGTTAACCAGCCGTCGCACGGCGCCGTGGCAAGCTCACCACGACAGCCTCATCAAGTTCAGAGTACACGGCTCGATCCAGGGCTCGGGCTTGGTTGTTCTACACGCACAGGTGCTCGCAGGGCAGCTTCCCGGAGGCACTATGGCCGCTCAGCAGTCCCCCGAAACGGCGCTGGCGTCGTTCCCGCCCACCTCTCACCCTCTCGTCATCACGCGTCGAGCTGCCCTGGTAGGCCTGGCGGCCAGCGCCATGACGGCCCTCGTCGCCGGATGCGGCGGGGCTGGAGGCGCAACGGCCACGGCAACGGCGACAACGACGAGAGCCACCGAGGTGGACCAGTCGTCACCCACCTCATCCACGACTGCTGAGACGCCTACCCCGACTACAAGGGTTTGATCAGCCCTGAAACGAAGCTCACCGCGGTAGACGATAGGACTGTCCAGTTCGTGACGCCTGAACCCTTGGGAACCTTCCCGTACACCATCTCGCTGGCCAGCTTTGGGGTATTCAAGACGGCCGTTGAGCCGCATCGGCTACGTGGCGCTCGGGATGCTAGCTGTCATCGTGCTGGCGGCGGCAGTCGGCCAGACCCTCTGGGCACACGACCCGTTGGCGCAGGACGTGACAGCGCGCCTGCAGGATCCGTCGCCGGCGCACCCTCTCGGGACTGACAACTTCGGGCGGGACATTCTCGCGCGGCTCCTGGGCGGGGCGCGCTGGTCGCTGACAGGAGCGGCCGTCGTGTGCTGTGGAACGAGCCTGGTGGGTTTTGTCATCGGCGCGATCGCGGCGAGCGGCGGTCGGATCGGAGACAACGTGATCGGACGGACGATCGAAGCGTTGCTCGCGATGCCGAGCCCTAGTGATGGCCCTCGCCCTCTCCGCCGTGCTTGGCCCGTCATTCACCAATCTGCTCGTCGCCCTCGTCGTCACGGGGTGGCCGAGCTACGCGCGGCTCTACCGCTCCCTCGTGCTCAAGGAGCGCGGGCAGCCCTACGTGGACGGAGCGGTGGCGGCCGGCGCCGGCCGCCTGCGGATCGTCGCCCGCCACATCGTGCCGAACGTGGTGGGGCCAGCCGTGGTTCTGGCCACTGCCGACTTCGGCAAGGTGATCCTCGGCTTGGCAGCGCTGTCGTTCCTGGGGCTGGGCATGCAGCCGCCTACGCCCGAGTGGGGCGTGATGATCAACGAGGCGCGCGCCTATTTCCAGACCCGGCCCTGGCAGATGGTGGCGCCGGGCCTGTGCATCGCCACGACGGTGCTCGCCATCAACCTCACGGGTGACGCGGTCCGCGACGCCTTCGACCCGCGCGGCGGACGCCGTTGAATGTCTGGATGCCACCGACAGGGGCAGTAACCTGATAAGGGCAGGCAGCTCCTGATGGACTTCAGTAGTCAGTAGTCAGTAGTCCGAAGATGCGCACGCAGGTCGCGATTCTGGGGGCCGGGCCAGCTGGGCTCGTGCTGTCCCACCTGCTCGCCCAGCAGGGCATCGAATCGGTCGTGCTCGAGCTGCGCGCCCGCGGCTACGTGGAGCAGCGGATTCGGGCCGGCGTCCTCGAACAGGGAACAGTCGATCTGCTCTGCGCCGCGGGCGTGGGCGACCGACTCAAACGGGAAGGGCTGGTGCACCACGGCATCGAGCTCCGGTTCGAAGGCGAGGGCCATCGCATCGCGCTGAGCGAGCTGACGGGTGGGCGAGCGATCACCGTCTACGGCCAGACCGAGGTCGTCAAGGATCTGATCCGCGCCCGGCTGGCGGCCGGCGGGCAGGTCCTGTTCGAGGCAGGCGCCGTCAGCGTTCACGACCTGGACTCGGCCACGCCCACCGTGCGCTTTTTTGACCACGATGGTGGAGCGCACGAGCTGCGCTGCGACGTCGTCGCCGGCTGCGACGGCTTCCACGGCGTCTCGCGCGGGTCCATCCCGGAGGGGGTGCTCTCGGTGTACGAGCGGGAGTACCCGTTTGCCTGGCTCGGCGTGCTCGCCGCGGCGCGCCCGTCGAGCGACGAGCTGATCTACGCCTACCACGATCGCGGCTTCGCGCTGCACAGCATGCGCTCGCCGGAGCTGAGCCGCCTGTACCTTCAGTGTCGACCGGACGAGCGCCTCGAGGAGTGGTCGGACGACCGCATCTGGCGCGAGCTGCAGGCGCGGTTCGCCACCCACGGGGGCTTCCAGCTAACCGAAGGCCCCATTTTGGAGCGGGGCGTCACCACCATGCGCAGCTTCGTGGTCGAGCCCATGCAGTACGGGCGGCTGTTCCTGGCGGGGGACGCGGCGCACATCGTGCCACCGACGGGCGCCAAGGGGATGAACCTGGCCGTCAACGACGTGCGGGTTCTGGCCCAGGCGCTGGTCGAGTGGTACCGTGACGGACGGACGGAGGGGCTGGAGAGCTACTCGGCGACGTGCCTGCGGCGCGTCTGGCGGGCCGAGCACTTCTCGTGGTGGATGACGTCGATGCTGCACCGCTTCGTCGAGGACGACGACGCTGGCTTTGAGCAGCGCCTCCAGCTGTCGCAGCTGCGCTACGTGTGCAGCTCGACGGCGGCGGCAACGACGCTGGCCGAGAACTACGTCGGCCTGGACATGGTGTAGCAGGACGCCGACCAGGGTTGTAGCCCAGCTGATCTACAGTGTTGTAGACTGCATGATGCCGCGGGAGACGACGACGGTGCGCGTATCGCGCCGGACCCACAGTTTGCTGGCCGACATGGCCGCACAGGAGGGCCGCTCGGTTGCCGACCTCATGGACCAGCTGGCCGAGCGGGCCCGCCGCCAGCGGATCCTCGAGCAGTACAACGCGCGGATGGAAGACGTTCTGCGCCAGTCCGGCGAGTCAGCCAGCTGGCGACAGGAGCTGGCGCTGTCGGAAGCCAGCGCCGCCGAGGCGCTAGCTGACGAGCCAGCTTACCCTCTGACGTGACCGACACCCCTCCCGCGCGCGGTGAGGTGTGGCTACAGGACCCGGCTCGCCAGCTGCAAGGCCGTGAGCAGACCGGCGCACGGCCCGTGCTGATCGTGTCGGCGGACCTCATCAACCGCGGCCCGTCACGGCTTGCCATTGTTGTCCCGTTCACGACGCGCAACCGGGGGATAGCACTCCACGTACCCGTGGACCCGCCGGAGGGTGGCCTGCGGCAGCGCAGTGTGCTGCTTCCCGAACAGGTGCACACGACCGCGCGAGAGCGTCTCGTAGAGCGCTGGGGTCGTGTATCGACCGCGACACTCCGCCAGATCGAGGACCGGCTGCGTGTCGTGCTGGACCTCGACCAGTATCAGTGAAGGCGTCCGTGATAGGCGCGGGAGGAGTGGAGCGTGATCGCGACGACCATCGGCCAGATCGTTCGGGGAGACGCCGAGATCTTCCCACCCTACCTGTACGAGGCGTACCAGTCGACGCGGCGGCGCGCCCCAACGCTGCCGCTCATCGACGTCCCACTCACGCTGTCGGAGCTCACCGGGCCTGGCCCAGCGATCAGCGCGGTGACCCCCGAGGACGGCGACCTGACCCGCAACGCGGGCACAGGGGGCGAAGCCGTTGGCCAGCGGATCATCGTGACTGGTCGCGTGCTCGACGACGCGGGGCTGCCCCAGGTGGACACGCTGATCGAGGTCTGGCAGGCGAACGCGTCCGGGCGCTACCTGCACAAGCGCGACGGGTGGCCGGGAGCGCTGGACCCGAACTTCCTCGGGATGGGGCGCTGCCTGACCGACTCCGAGGGCGTCTACCGCTTCCTCACAGTGCGGCCCGGAGCCTATCCCTGGGGTAACCATCCGAATGCGTGGCGGCCGGCGCACATCCATTTCTCCCTGTGGGGGCCCACCACCCTGTCGCGCCTGGTGACCCAGATGTATTTTCCCGACGACCCGCTGCGCGTGCTTGACCCGATCATGGGCTCGGTGCCCGCGGGGGTGGCGCGGGACGCGCTCGTGGCGGCGTACGACCACGGCGTCACGGAGCCGGAGTGGGCCCTCGGTTACCGGTGGGACATCGTGGTGCGCGGCCCGCACGCCACCCCGTTCGAGGCAGCCCGGGTCGCCGTCCCATGAGCCGCCACCCGCTGGCGCTCACGCTGACCGCGTCGCAGACGGTTGGCCCGTTCTTCGGCCCAGCCATGCTCCGCCCGGACGCCGCGCGCAACGTTCTCACCGAAGATGCCGATCCAGCGGGTGAGCGCATCCGTATCGAAGGGCGCGTCTACGACGGCGACCGCCTGCCCGTCCCGGACGCGCTGGTGGAGATCTGGCAGGCGAACGCCCACGGCCGCTACAACCACCCCGCCGACAGCCGCCCGTTGCCACTGGAGCCCAACTTTCTCGGCTTCGGCCGGTCCGGCACGGACGGGGACGGCGGCTTCTGGTTCGACACTGTCAAACCCGGGCCCGTGCCAGTGGGGGACGGCGCCATGCAGGCCCCGCACATCGTCGTCAGCGTGTTTGCCCGCGGCCTGCTCAACCACGTGGTGACGCGGCTGTACTTCGCGGACGAGCCGAGCAACGCGGCCGACCCGGTGCTGGCGCGGGTGCCGCCGGAGCGGCGGGCCACGCTGCTGGCAGCGCCGACCCGGGCCGGCGGCTCGACGATCTACCGCTTCGACATCGTCCTCCAGGGCGAGGGCGAGACCGCGTTCTTCAACCTGTGACCTGGCACGATCGCCACCAGGCCTGACGTGCTGCCGCTCGCCATCGGCGACTCGGGCAACGACCCTGGCTGACTCCCCTGCGCTTCCTTTCTCGTTATTCAGTACGCCAGAGATGGTGGCGGCCTTCTCTGGGGAGGCGCTGGTGCGGCGCATGCTCGCCTTCGAGGCCGCCCTCGGCCACGCCGAGGCGCGCGCCGGCGTCATCCCGCTGGACGCGGCCTCGGCCATCGCGGCCGCGTGCCAGGTAGAGGCGTTCGACGTGCCCAGCCTCTACCGGGACGCCGTGACGGCGGGCACGCTCGCCATTCCCCTGGTGCGCAGGCTCACCGAGCTCGTCCAGGCGGAGGGGCGGAACTTTGTCCACTGGGGCGCCACGAGCCAGGACGCCATCGATACCGCCCTGGTCCTCCAGGTACGGGATGGGCTGGGCCTGCTCGAGACAGGGCTGCTCGCGGTGGGCGCGGCCTGCGCATCGCTGGCGGCCCGGTACCGTCGCACGCCCATGGCCGGGCGGACGCTCCTCCAGCAAGCGCTACCCATGACGTTCGGGCTCAAGGCGGCCCGCTGGCTGTCTCTTGTCACGCGCCAGGCCGCGGCGCTGCGCGCCCTGCGCGGCCGCGTGCTCGTGGTGCAGCTTGGCGGCGCCGCCGGGACGCTGGCGTCTCTCGGCGCCAGCGGCGGCGAGGTGACGCGGCTGCTGGCCGAGGAGCTGAACCTTGCCGTCCCGGAGATGCCGTGGCACACCGAGCGCGACCGGGTCGGGGAGCTGGCCGGCCAGCTCGGCGTGCTGGCTGGCGGCATGGGGAAGATTGCCACGGACATCGTGCTCATGGCGCAGACGGAGGTCGGCGAGGTCACGGAGGCGGCGGCGCCGGGCAAGGGCGGCTCGTCCACGCTGCCCCAGAAGCGCAACCCCGTGGACGCGGTCGAGGCGGTGGCGTCGGCCCGCCTGGCCATCGGCCTGGTGCCGGTCGTGCTGGGCGCGATGCTCCAGGAGCACGAACGCGCGGCCGGCGCCTGGCAGGCGGAGTGGGCGGCTGTCCCCGACCTGTTCCGCTACGCCGCGGGCGCGGTCGGGCGGGTGCGGAGCGCAGTTGCCGGGCTCGAGGTCGACGCCGACCGTCTGCAGGCCAACGTGGAGCTCACGGACGGGCTCATTATGGCCGAAGCGTTGAGCATGGCGCTCGCCCGCCAGCTGGGCAAGGAGGGGGCGCATCGTATCGTCCAGGATGTGTCGCGGCGAGCCGCGGCGGCCAGCGGGGGTGGCGGTCTGCGCCGGGCGGCGCTCGAGGACGAGCGGGTGCGGGCCGTCCTGTCCGCGGAGGCGCTCGACGGTCTGCTCGAGCCGAGCGGGTACCTGGGCAGCGCCGACCTGTTCATCGACCGCGCCCTGGCAGACTACGACGCGCTGCGGCACGCCGCGGACGCATCTTTTGGCCACCAAACACTGAACACTTAACGCTTAACACTTGACAGCGCCCCGCGCTGATGGCGATGCTTCGGGGAGAAGAGCTAGTTAGACGACAAACGCATAACGGGCTCCGCTGGGGGAGCGAGTAGCTGAGAGGCGGTATCAAGACCACCAACCCCTGGAACCTGATCTCGGTAGCACGAGCGTAGGGAAAGCGGACAGGGGCGTTCGAGCCAGGGGCGGCCAGACCGGCGTCCTGTTGGTCAGCGATGTCTCCGCCGCCGCGGCCTTGCGCGTGGCGTGCCAGTGGGAGACACCGCGATGACACCCGGCCGCATGACAGTGGCCCGCTATTACGGTCCAGGCCAGGACCTGAAGCTGGAGGACGCGCCTTTGCCGCGCCTGGAGCACGGCGAGGTGCTGCTGCGCGTCCGCGCAGCCGGGGTGTGCCACACCGAGCTGCACCTGCTCGACGGGGTGCTGAACCCCGGGGTCACGCCGCTGGTCCCGGGCCACGAGGTGGTTGGCGAGGTCGTCGCCGCCCGTGGTGCGGGTCAGCGCCGCCCGGGGGAGCGCGTTCTCCTGTACTACTTCGCTCCCTGCGGCGCCTGCCGCTACTGCCGGAGCGGACACGAGCAGCTGTGTCCTTTCATGGCGCGCCAGTTCGGCTTTACCGCCGATGGCGGCTACGCCGAGTACATGGCGGCGCCGGCCACATCGCTCCTGCCACTGCCGGACGGGCTCGCTGACCAGGACGCGGTGGGCCTGGCCTGCGGCGGGGCGACGGCGCTCCACGCGTCCAGCGTCGCCGAGGTGCGCCTCGGCGAGACGGTCGTCGTCTACGGCATCGGCGGCGTCGGCCTGTACCTGGTCCAGGTGTGTCGACTGATGGGGGCGCGGGTCATCGCCGTTGGCCGGACGCCGGAGAAGCTGGCGCTCGCCGGCGACCTGGGCGCTGAGCTGGGCGTCGACGCGCGTGAGAACGACCCCGTGGCGGCCGTGCGCGAGGCCACGAAGAGGGATGGTGCCGACGTGGTCTTCGACCTCGTGGCCAGCCGGGAGACGATGCAGAACGGCCCGCGGATGCTGGCCCGCCGTGGCCGGCTCGTGTTCACCGGCTACGGACGGGATGCCCTGGCGCTCAACCCGCTGCTCCTGGTGCTGCGGGAGATCCAGCTGCGGGGCGCGATGGGGAATACGCTCGCCGAGCTGGCGGCGACGATCGACCTGGCTGCCCGGGGCGAGCTGCGCAGCGCGGCCAGCGCCCTCTACCCGCTCGACGCGGTGAACGAGGCGGTGGCGGCGCTGCGAGCGGGCCGCGTGGTGGGGCGGGCAGTCCTCGTCCCCCAGCCGACCGGCAGCGTCCGCGACGCACTGGCGCACCGTGCTCCGCACCAGGCGGCTACTCGCGCCGACCGCGACGCGGCTTACACCCGGGCTCCCGTGGCCGACGTGCCCAAGAAGACTCAGCACCAGCGAGCCTCTGACGCTCGGGCGACCCCCCTGGCGCCCCGACCAGGTCCACGTCCGTTCGAGAGCGAGCTGCTCGCGGTGATCGCCCGGGGGATCGACCAGCCCCTGCCCGACGACGAGTTCGACAGCCTGGCTCTCGGACTCTTCGCCTACCAGTACGCCACCAACGAGCCGTACCGCCTGTTCTGCCAGAGCCAGGCCCGGACGCCGGCCGACGTCGCGCGCTGGACCGAGATTCCGGCCGTCCCCATCGCCGCGTTCAAGGAGGTGGTCCTGGCGTGCGAGGGGACTGCGCAGGCCGCCGCGCTGTTCATGTCCAGTGGCACGACGCGACCCGAGGAGCGCAGCCGGCACTACCACCCGGACCTCACGGTCTACGGCGCCTGTATCCGCGCCAACTTCGCCCCCCACGTGGTGCCGGACGGGGCCAGCCTGCCGTTCCTGGTGCTCAACCCGCCGCCCGCCGCCCAGCCGCACTCGTCCCTGGCCTACTACCTGGGCGCCATGCTCGACACGTACGGAGCGCCTGGCAGCGACTACTTCATCGACGACACAGGCCTCCAGCGCCCGCGCCTACTGGAACGGCTCGCCACCGCCAGCGAGCCCGTCTGTCTGCTGGGTACGACGTTCGCCTTCGTGCACCTGCTCGACTCTCTGGCCGAGGCGGAGGTACACCTCACTCTGCCCGACGGCAGCCGGGCGTTCGACACGGGCGGCATCAAAGGGCGGTCGCGCGAGGTGGGCCGCGACGAGCTCGAACGGAGTATCACCAGCCACCTCGGCATCCCGCTGGAGTACCAGGTGAACATGTACGGGCTGACCGAGCTGTCGACGCAGTTCATCGACGCGAACCTGCGCCGCCTGGCGAGGCGCCTGCCGCCGCGGCGGTCCAAGACGGTTGCCCCATGGGCGCGGACGCGGGTCCTCGACCCGGTGAGCCTCGACCCGCTGCCGCCCGGGGAGGTGGGGGTCCTGTGCCACACCGACCTCGCCAACCGCGCGTCCGTCTGCACGGTCCTGACCGAGGACCTGGGCGTGCTGCGGGATGAGGGGTTCGAGATGGTGGGACGAGCGCAGGGCTCGCAAGCGCGCGGCTGCTCCATCGCCATGGACGAGCTGCTGGCGGCGACGGGTCGGACGCGATGATCGACGGGAGCGTCCGGACGGGAGCGACATTCGACGCGTGGTGGCTCCCGGGGTTCTCGCCCACGGCCGACACGCCCTGGTGGACGCTGGATGGCGGCACCTGTCAGGTCCGGGCGCCGCGGCTGACAGCGAGGCAGCTCGCCGACGTCATGGAGCAGCTGCGGGCCGCGCGCGCCAGCTACCTGCGGGCGCTGACGGTCGACCAGATCGCCCAGACGATCGGCGCCGCCGTGCACCGCTGGCTCGACCCGTTCTCGCCCTACCTCGACGAGGCCGAACAGCGTATCGCCGCGTTCACCGGGTTCCCCGAGGCCGCGGTCCGCAAGGGGCTGGCGGGATTTCTGGGGACGCTGCGTACGGAGAACCTGCGCCGCCTGCTGCGCGACGAGCTTGGCGATCCGGAGCTGCTGGACGGCTTTCGGCCGCGCCTGGTCGCGCCCGGGCTCAGCCGCGCCACTGGCCCGGAGCTTGTCGTGCACAGCTTCGCGGGGAACGTTCCCGGCCTCCCGGCCCAGAGCCTGGTCGCCGCGACTCTGTGCAAGGCGGCCAGCCTGGGCAAGGTGGCTGCACACGAGCCGATCTTCGCCTCCTTGTTCCTCCGCTCCCTGGCGGACGTCGACCCACGCCTGGCCGCATGCCTGGCAGCGACGTACTGGCCCGGGGAGGACGCCGACCTGGCCACCGCGGCTTTTGGTGGCGCCGACGTCGTCGTGGCCTACGGCTCCGAGGACACAGTGGCGGCCGTGGCGCGGCAGGTCCTACCTGGTCGGCGGCTGATCGCGTACGGCCACAAGCTCAGCTTCGGCGTGGTGGGGCGGGAGCGCCTCCAGCCCGGGACGCTGGACGAGCTGGCGGATCGGGCCGCCTACGACGTGGCCCGGTTCGATCAGCAGGGCTGCCTGTCGCCACACCTGTTCTACGTGGAGGAGGGGGGCGAGAGCACGCCGCGAGACTTCGCCCGCGCGCTGGCCGGGGCGCTCGATCGCTGGAGCGCCATCGTGCCACGCGGCCGCCTCGGTGAGCCGGAGCTCGCCCGCGCGGCCGCCGTGCGACGGGACCACCAGTTCCGCGCGGCGGCGACTGGCGGCGCGGTCTTCGGCGGCGGACAGTGCCAGGCGTGGTGCGTGCTGTTCGACACCGGTCGGGACTTCGCCGCCAGCTGCCTCAATCGCACCGCCTGGGTCAAACCGTTGCGCGATGCTGCCGACCTGGCCCAGCTGCTGGCGCCCGTGCGGCGCTACGCCCAGACGGCGGGGATCGCCTTCACCGGCCCACGCCTGGGCGAGGTCGCCGACATCCTGGCCGACGTTGGCCTGGACCGCGTCTGTCCAATCGGGCAGATGGGCGATCCACCGGTGACGTGGCACCACGACGGGCGGTTCGTCCTGCTCGATTTCTTGCGCTTCACGGACGTGGAACCGGAATCGACCGCCGGCCGCTGGGAGTTCGGCCACCCCGCCGATGGGCTCCTACGCGTCTGGCGCTGACAGAGAGCTGACCGAGAGCTGACAGAGAAGAGGAGGGCAGGAGAGGCATGAACGCCGAAACGGGGCTCGTCCGGCCGGTCGGCCTGACGCTCGGACTCGAGGAGCAGCCGCCGCTGCCGCAGGCGGTGGCTCTGGGGCTGCAGCACGTGCTGGTGTCGAACGTGTGGCTGGACCCCGTGTTCGTCGCCGCCGCGGCGGGCCTGGCCGCCCCCCTCGCCGCCAACTTGGTCAACGCCATCTTCCTGGCAGCGGGCATCACCACGCTGATCCAGTCCACCCGTCTGGTGCGCTTGCCCGTTGTCGAAGGCCCGTCGGCGGCGTTCGACGGTCTGCTGATCGGCTTCGGCAAGAGCGGCCAGCTCGCCATGGCGACGACCGGCCTGCTGGTCGGCGGCGTCATCGTGTTCCTGATCGCGGCGACCGGGCTGCTCGGACGTGTCCGGCGCCTGTTCTCACCGGCGGTGACCGGCGCGGTGATCCTGCTGGTCGGCATCGCCCTGGCGGGCTTCACGTTGATCGAGTTCTTCGGGGGCAACCCGTCCAGCGACAGCTTTGGCGCGCCCAGTACGCTGCTGATCGCCACCGCGACGCTGCTGACAGTGGTGCTGCTGAGCTGCTTCGGCAATGGCCCGTGGCGCTCGTACGCGTTCATCTGGGGCCTGCTGGTGGGCGATGGTGTGGCCGCGGCCCTCGGGCAGCTGAGCTTCGCTGCCGCTGGCAGCGCCGCCTGGGTTGGCGTTCCGCAGCTTCTACCGTACGGGCCGCTGCAGCTGGACCTCGGCATCACGCTGGCGCTGACCATCGCCTTCTTCATCGCCGTCATCGAGGCCATCGGGGTGTACTACGCCGCTGGCGAGATCGTCGCTACCGAGATCACCACGCACCGGATCAACGCCGGGGTGGCTGGCGCATCGTTCGGGTCGGTGCTCTCGGCGCTGTTCGGCGGCTTCGCCACCACTGCCTACGCGCAGAACGTTGGGCTGCTGAAGCTGACGGGCGTGGGCAGCCGCTACGCCGTGACGGTGGCCGGCGTGCTCTTCCTGGTGCTGGCGTTCATCCCCAAGCTGGGGGCCGTGCTCGTGGCGACGCCAGACCCTGTGGTGGGTGGCGTGTTCCTGCCGGCGGCTGGCTCGCTCATCCTGACGGGGGTGATGACGCTAGCGCGGACCCCGGACACGGCGCGCCACGCCACCGTGGCAGGGCTCGCGGTGATCATGGGCACGGGCATCCCACCGATCAGCGCGTCCCTCGCCACGCGGATGCCGGCGATCGCGCTCGAGCTGCTGAATCAGCCAGTGGTGGTTGGCGCGGTCGTGGCGCTCGCGCTCGAGCTTGTCCTGGTGCAACTACCCGGCAGGCTGGCTAAGCGCGTAGCGCGAACAAAGGCAAGGACCTAAGCAGGTGGAGCTCAGATGATCGGAATGGAGCAAGACTTCAGCCCACCTGCTTAGGGACCCTGGCTGAGGATGCTGCGTCCGCCATCATGCCGCCAAGAGTGTGGCGGCGTCGGCCAGCATGCCGCGGCGCGTCTTGATAGTGACGTGCTTGCAGCCCGGGCAGAACAGCATGGCGCCCTGGTGGGCGCGCTCGCGGGGCGTTAGCCAGTGCACGCTCTGGGAGGCGCACCGCTCGCAGCGGAGGCGGCCTGGAGCGAATTGGGGTCCGTTCAACCGGGCCATGGGGGCGGTCATGGGGAGGGTCTCCTCGTGTGGTCGGTGTCAAGGGTTTCTAGGGGACGCGCCTCTTGGTAAAGCGCCCCGGATGTTTCGAGCCCTAACCGCCCGCTCATGGTGAGCCTGCCCTTCGACAGGGTCAGGGTGAGCGGAGCGCATGGTGAGCTTGTCGAACCACAGGCTCAGGACGAGCGGTCAGTCAGTAGCGCGCTACTTGAGCTTCACGTTTTGAATCTTGAGAGGAGCGTCCTGGCGCCGCTGCCGGCGCCGCTTCTGCTCGTAGGTGACAACGGCCCTGCCGAGGCTTTGCTTCCCTTTTCTCGCCGGAATGAACGCGCCGCGCTTGCCTTTTCGGGCAGGTGGCTACGACCATCTAGCCGTAGCCACCTCTGGTCGGCTCTAGGAGAAGACCGAGAACTCGATCTCCTTGCTGGTGATGAACTCCAGGAGGGCTGGGGTCCCGTCGCGGGTCTTCTCGATGCCGCGCTTGATGGCCGGCACGATCTCGCTCGGCTCGGTGACCCGCTCGCCGTACCCGCCGAAGGCGCACGCCATGTTGGCGTAGTGCCCGGAGATGTCGGTGCTCCGGTATTTGGCAGTGGCCGCCTTCATGATCGGCAGCTCGATGGCCATGGAGAAGTTGTTCAGCAGGATCGACAGGATCGGCAGACGTTCGCGCACCGCCGTCTCGAAGTCCATCCCGGTGAACCCGATGGCGGCGTCGCCCCACACGTTGATGCACAGCTTGTCCGGCCGGGCCAGCTTGGCGCCCATGGCCAGACCCAGCCCGTAGCCAAGCTGGGTCGTTTTTCCCCAGCCGATGTACGAGAGCGGCTGGGTCGTCTCCCAGAAGGGCGACAGCTGGTCGCGCGGGCTGCCGGCGTCGTGGGTGATGATCGTGTTCGCCACGTCCACCGTGTGGAGAAGGTCCCACAGCACGCGGTACGGCGACAGGGGGGTGGACTCGGAGGTCAGCTTCGGCAGCCACCTCTGCATCCAGCGCGAGCGCACCTCGACGATCTCGGCGGCCACGGCGTCGGCGCGGCCGCGCGGCTTCCCTTTCAGCCGCTCCTTGAGCTCGCTGTTCAGCGCTTCGAGGGTCAGCGCGGCGTCGCCGACGAGCGCATGCTCGACCGGGATGTCCTTGTTGAGGTCGGCCGCGTCGAGGGTCGCCTGGATGTAGGCTGGGCCCTTGGGCATGCTGATGCCGTAGTTCGTGATGGAGAAGCTGCAGCCGATGCCGAAGACGACGTCCGCCTTCGTGAGGAAGTGGTGCACGGGCTCCGGCATGGAGCGGCCGCCGGAGCCGAGGGACAGGCGGTGCGTCTCCGGGAAGGCGCTCTTGCCCTGGAGGCTGGTGGTGACCGGAGCCTCGAGGAGCTCGGCGAGCTCGACCAGCTGCTGCCAACCGCGGGCGTAGTGGACGCCCTGGCCGGCGTAGATGACGGGCCGCTGAGCTTTCAGGAGGGCCTCGGCAACCTCGGCCACTGCCCTGGGGTCCGGGCCGCTGCGGGTCCTCGGGGCGGGCTGGTAGGCGAGGGGTTCGGAGACCTGCTCGCCCATCATGTCGGTGGGGATCTCCACGAGCGCCGGCCGGGGGCGGCCGTTCCGCACCTGGGTAAACGCCCGGCGCAGAGCGTCGGGGACGGCGTCTGGCACGGTGACCTGCTCGCACGACTTGGTGACGTGCTGGAAGTTCAGCAGCGCGCTGAAGTTGGGCGGCACGTTGGCCACGCGCCGCGGGAAGCCGCCCGGGAGGACCACGATGGGGCTGGAGTCGGCGTAGGCCTGGGCCACACCGCCAAAGGCGTTCTCGGTGCCCGGGCCGTGCTGCATGGCGAAGACGCCGATCCGCTGGCCCGAGGACAGGCGGCTGACCGCGTCGGCCATGTGCAGCCCGGTGCGCTCCTGGCGGACGATGATGGTGCGGATGTCTGCCGCGGCGGCGGCCTCGATGATGTGGTTGACGGGATACGCGATCAGGAACGTGACTCCTTCGCGCTTCAGGATCTCCGCGGCGGCATCGGCAACCTTCATGGCTCGTGTCCTCCTCAAGGCTTAAGGCTGTAAGGCTGTCGCCAGCGTACCGCAGCCTGCCGTGGCCACGCCGGCCGGGACTGTTAGCATGGTGGGCACACCCCGGAGCGCTAGGTCTTACGAGAGAAGAGGAGTACGCAATGCACCAGCAGGGGCTCTCAACCTGGATTGGCGCGCGTCGTCCGCGCGCGCTTACGACGGCTGGTCTCGTGGCAGTCGGCACCGCCATCGTCACGGCGCTGGCTATCGGGTCGCCGGTGGCGGCCGCCGAGACGTCCGTCACCGGTCAGGCGGCCGCGACACCCACGCCCTTGCGCCTCACGCTGGCGACGCCAACACCTTTCCGCTCCACAACCACGACGACCACCACGACCACGGCGCCCAGGGCGGGCGAGCTGCCGACCGACATCGCGCTGCCACTACTGGTCGGTGGGGCGGCATTCCTGGGCGGGGGCACCTACCTGCTGCGGCGCAAACCGCGCACCTAAGCACTTAGACACTCACAATAGAAGCGGGATCGGCACCGCATGGGCGACCTGGAGCGCAGAGGCGCCGCCGCTGTGCTCCTCCTGGTGGGCGCGGCCAGCGTCCTGTTCGGCGGGGGCCTCTGGGCGCAGTCCTGGTACGCCCGCTGGATCTGGTCCCAGTCTCCGGACGCACAGCGCGTGGACCGTCAGGTCAACGCCGAGAGGCCCGTCTGGTTGTCCGACCCCGAGGTACGGCCGACGGTGGTCGTGGTCCGCCCGACACTGGAAGGCAACCCGCCGGCGCAGCCCACGGAACAACCGGCACCAGCCCAGGTGGCGCCGACGCCTGCCAGGGCGACCGCCGACCAGATCGACGTGGTCGACGTGAGCTTCGCATTCCTCGAGCCACCCGAGCCCGGTGCGTCCGCGCGCCTGGCGATCGTGCTGCGCAACCGCGCGGACGGCCCCAGTGGTCCCGTCGCCGTCGCGATCCCGGCCGCGTGGTTCACGTCGTACACGGACTTCAGCATGGTCCCGACCGCGCGCGCCGACCGTACCGACCAGGACGGGTCGCGGGTGCTGGAGTTCGACGGCCCGGCCGCCGCAGCCGTCCAAACTATCGAGCTGGGTGTCGCGGCCAAGGGCGAGACGACGGAGCCGCCGGACGTTCGGCTCAGCCTCGTGGGCGGCGGCGCGATCGGCGAGGCCAAGCCGAAGACAGTGGCGCCGCGCCCGCGGCCAGGGCCGGCGATGGCCCTCTCCGTGCCGCGCCTGAACCTCGACGTCGGTGTCCTGCCCGTGGATTGGGAACCGCCGCCGTTCGTCATCGGGCAGATCAAGAACAGCGCCAACGTGGGGCAGGGCAACACGGTCCTCGTCGGGCACCTCACCGGCGCCGCTGGCAACGTGTTCGCCTACCTCGACCGGTTGAAGCCCGGCGACCCGATCACTGCCACGTCTCGCGGCCTGGACTACTCTTTCATCGTGAGCGACCGCCTGGAGCGGCCGAACACGGATACGGCGCCGCTGGCCCCGACCGACTCCCCGCGATTGACTCTTATGACATGCACGGGAACGTGGAACCCGTTCACGCGCGACTACAGCGGCCGCCTGTGGGTGATCGCCGAGCCGCCGGACCAGGCCGCGGTCACGATCGCCGAGCGCGCCGCCGAGGCGGCGGTCCAGGCCACGGCCACGGCCATCGCCAACGCGACGGCGACGGCCGCGGCCACCCCGGAGCCCAGCCCCACGCCCGAGAGTACGGCGACCGTGGCGCCGGAGCCGACCGCGACGCCGTTCGCCGCCGAGGTCGCGCCGGCCGGTGGGCTAGGCAACACACGCGCCGCCATCGACGGCGCCGTTGGTCCGCCCACGGGCGAGACGTCCGGGCGGCTCGTGGTGTACCGGAAAGGGTCGAGTGAGGTGCGGGTGAAGTACACCCCTGACCCGCCGCGGTCGTTGCTAGTGGTGCAGCTCCCGCCAGCGAACGCTCCGCTGACGTTCGCGGCGGCCGTTGGCCAGTCGCGGGCGCTCTTGCCGAAAGACAGCGCGCCGCGGACGTCGGGGCCCGAGGGGAACGAGGCGTTCGTGGTGGAGCGGTTCACGAGCCCGACCCTTGCCCGGGCGCTGCCGGCGGCGCTGTTCGAGGAGAGGCACGGCCAGCCGGGCGACCTCCTGGTGGTGTACCAGAAGGACCGGTCCGGCCACGTCGCGCGCGTCCTGGTGGGGGCGGGCGACGACCCGGACCTTCTGATCGAGCAGGCAGCGACATAGCCATCAGCTGTCAGCTATCAGCCGACGAGCTATCAGCCGTCAGCACGCAGTGGGGTGAGTGGCCCGCTGCGCCTGAGCACGACGCGGCGGTACGCTTCCCTAGCCTTCAGCTGATAGCTGATAGCTGATAGCTGACGGCTCGTTAGTAGCCGTGGAGGAAGTGGTCCTGCGCGTCGTACGGCCGTGGCTGCACCTGGACCAGCGGGTCGCCCAGCGCCTTGCGCACCGCGTTCAGCATCACGTCGATGTCGAACGGCTTGTACACCAGCTCCTGGACCAGCTCGGCCTCGGCCTCCGACAGCTTCACGCTGGAGGCGGCCACTACTACAACCGGCGCCTGGCGCGTCGCCTCGTGCCGCCGTATCTGCTGCAGCACGTCCAGTCCGTCGGCGTACGGGAGGTTCAGGTCCAGGACGATGAGGTCCGGCTGGCGGCCCCGCGCCAGGCGCAGCGCTTCCCGCGGGTCCCACGCCCGCACCGCGCGGTACCCCTCCTGCCGGACGAGCCCGGCGATCAGCCCGCCAACCGACGCGTGGTCTTCGACGACGAGCACGACCTTCCGTCGCGGGGTCGCGGCGCCGTGCGCCACGCGGCCATTGGTCGACCCTCGCGGCGCATGCGGCACGCACCGAGTATAAGATCCCCAGGACGCCTCCCCGACGCGCGGGTCCTTCCGGCCGCCCGCCGCTTTGTTACTGTTACGATCGCCGACGCTATGGCGCCCGTCGTCCGTGTTCCACCACCGGTGATCGACCTCATCTGTCCTGACTGCCGCGGGGCCGTGGCTGGCCAGCCGCCCAGGTGCAGCGGTTGCCTCCGCACGTTCGAGGAGGAGCACGGCGTGCCCCTTCTGTTGCCGCGGGCCTTGCTTGGCAGCACCGAGGCGCGCCAGCACGCGCTGTACGACCACGCCGCTCACGGATACGACGACGTCTTTCATCCGCACGTAGCCGAGCACTACCTGGAGAAGCGCACCCGGCTCGTCAAGGAGGTCCTGCCCCAGGGCGGCAGCGTCCTCGACGTCGGCTGCGGGACAGGTCGCCTGGCCGCGGCCATCGCGGGCGAGGGCTTCGACGTCTTCGGCGTCGACCTCTCGCCACCCATGGTGCGCCAGGCCCGCGACCGCGGGCTGCGGGCGACCTACGTGGCGACCACCACCGTGCTGCCCTTCGCCGACGACAGCTTCGACCTGGCGCTCACCGTCGCCACGCTGCACCACCTGGAAACGCCGCGGCGCGTCGCCGACACGGTCGAGGAGATGGGGCGGGTGGTGAAGCGTGGCGGCTTCGTGGTGCTCTGGGACCACAATCCGGGCAACCCGTACTGGCCCATCCTGATGAAGCGGGTCCCGCAGGACTCGGGCGACGAACGCCTGGTCCCTCTGGAAGAGCTGCTGGCCGACGTCCGCGCGGTAGGGCTCAGCCCCCACCGCGTCTTTCGCAGCGGCTTCACCCCGGACTTCCTCCCCGCCTGGCTCGCGGCGCCGTGGCGGCTGCTGGAACGGGCGGTCGAGACGGCGCCGCTGCTGGACCGCCTGGCGGCGCACAACGTGGTGGTGGCGCGCAAGCCGGGATGAAGCGGCCCTGGCGCGTGGGCAGCACGCCGCTCCTGGTGGGAGCGGTGGTCGCCGCGCTCGTCGCCACGCTGCTGCTGCGCGATTCCCCCGGGTTCGTCGTGCGGACGGACGACGGCGGGTACGAGGGCGACATCACCAGCTACGTGTACTGGACCCGCCTGGTGGCCCTCGGCGGCATCCAGGTGGCCTACAGCGGCTCCTGGCCCGAGACCTACGCCGTCTACCCGCCCGTCACGCTCTACGGGTTCCAGGTCGTCGGCACCCTCTACCGCGTCGCCGTCGACCCGTCGTTCGACCTCCAGCGGGCCCTGGCCAGCAGCTGGCTGCCCCGTGGGTTCAAGGGCGCTGCCGTCACCTGGCACCTCGCCTCGGCGCTGGCCCTGTTCCTTCTCTTGCGGCGCATGACCACCGCGCGGCGCGCCAGCTGGAGCGCCGCCCTCTACGTGGCCAACCCCGCCGCCCTGTACGACGCCGCCCACTGGGCGCAGCCTGACGGGGCCCACGGGCTGTTCAGCATGCTTGCCGTGGGCTGGCTGAGCCTGGGTCTGCCGCTCCTGGGCTGGGCGGCGATGGCCCTCGCGGCGCTGGCCAAACCCCAGGCGTGGGCGATACTGCCGCTGCTGGCCCTGGCCAGCTGGCGCGTCGGCCGTCTGCGCGGTCTAGCCGCGGGGGCCGCTGTCGCCATCGCGACGAGCCTGGCCGTCGTTCTCCCGTTTCTGCTGGCGGGACGTCTGGCCGACCTGCTCAGCTTGCCAGGGACCATCGCCAGCGTGATGCCGGTCGCCACGGCAGACGCCCACAACGTCTGGTGGCTGACCCTGGCCGCGCGCGGGCTGGATCCGCTCACGACGCTGGACTCGGCCCGGCTCGTCGGCCCGGTGACCTACCGCACGGCGGCGGTGGCGCTCGTCCTGGCTCAGTTTGCTCTCACCTACTGGCTCTTCTGGAGCCGGCGGGCGACCCTTGCCGAAGCGGCCGCGCTCGGCGCGCTCGGGTGGTTCGTGTTCACCACCGAGGCCCACGAGAACCACCTGTTCCTGGCGCTGCCGCTGCTCGCCCTCGCGTGGCCGTCCCGCCCGGGCCTGCTGACCGCCTACGCGGTGCTGTCGGGGACGCTGCTGCTGAACATGGTTCTGCACGACCAGCTGGTGCTGGAAGCGCTCGGTGTGGGTCTGGCGGACCCGTTCGTCCAGTGGCTGCGTGGCGCCAACGCGCTGGCCAACGTCGCGTGCTTCGCGGCGTGGTCGGTCGCGGCCGCCCTGAGGGAGCGCCCAGCCGACGAACGAACAGCCAAGCGTCAGCGACGAGCCGTCAGCCGTCAGCCGTCAGCAGCAAGCTGATAGCTCGTGGGTGACCCCGGCAGGATTTGAACCCGCGGCCTAGTGGTTCGAAGCCACTCGCTCTATCCAGCTGAGCTACGGGGCCAGAACAGGAGAGATGTGCCTGATGTCCGCTGTCCGATCAAGACGTCGAAGCGACTCACTGTGGCCATGAGCCGCCGACTATCCGGGGTGAGCGATGGGGCTCGAACCCACGACCTTCGGGGCCACAACCCGACGCTCTAACCGACTGAGCTACGCCCACCACGCGCGGCCCGGAGGCCGGCGAGTCCAGAGTATACCAGACTTTCCCGTCCACTCCCGCCGCCGCCGTGCCGCCGCCTAACGCCTAAAATGGGTGCACGCGGCTGGCGCGGTGCCGGCCTGAGCAACGAGCGAAGAGCGAAAAGTGAACAGCGGGCGACGAGGGCATCCTCCCGAGCAGGTGCGCCAACTGCGCACACCAGGAGGACGTCTGCCCACCTGCATGGAAGGGGTCCTATCCTTTTGCCGAGAGTATCCGTCGTCATCCGCGCCAGGAACGAGGCGCGCTACATCGGCGCAACTCTGGCCGCGCTGTTCCATCCGGCGGCACTGCCCCCGCTGGACGTCGTCGTGGTGGACTCCGGCTCGACCGACGGGACGCAGCTGATCGTCGGCTCGTTTCCCGTCACCCTGATCCAGATCCGACCTGAGGATTTCACCTACGGCTACGCCCTGAACCTGGGCGTCGCGGCCACGGCCGGGGACATCGTCGCCACGTTGAGCGCCCACTCGCTGCCCGCGGACCCGGAGTGGCTGGCGCAGCTCGTCGCCCCGTTCGCGACCGGCCCGCGCCTTGCCGCCGTGTACGGCCGCCAGCTGCCGCGAGCCAACGCGACGCCGTTCGAGCTCCTGGGTATGCGCATGACAGGCCTGCTCAGCGACAAACCGCGCCTCCTGGACAAGCGCCCCCTGTTCTCGAATGCCAACGGCGCCTTCCGCCGCGGCCTGTGGCTGGAGCACCCTTTTGACGAGCGGATCGGCGGCGCGGAGGACATCGCCTGGGCCCGGACCATGCAGGAGCGGGGCTACCTGATCGCCTACGAGCCGACCGCCGCCGTCTACCACTCGCACGGGGAGCCGCTGCTCGAGCACCTGCGCCGCGCCAGCCGCGACCTCCCCACGGTGGTCGGCAACTGGCTGCACCTCGGCCCCGGCGACGACCGGCCATCACTGGTTGACACAACCGCGCCCGCGGCTGCGGAGCCGGACTAAGCGGGCTTTCGCTGCAAGAGACGCCGTGGCGCTCGACAGGCCAGAACACATGTTCTAAACTTTGATCGTGCCAGCGGCGGCCAGGGAATTCGTCAGCACGGAAGTACATCGAACTGAGAACTGATGCGGCCACCCTTTGGGCCGAGACCGGTGTGAACCTGGAGCGGAAGACGGGATTCGAACCCGCGGCCCCGTCCTTGGCAAGGACGTGCGCTACCGCTGCGCCACTTCCGCGCGATGATGTCTAGGATAGCAAATCCGCCAGGGGCAGCCAAGACCTACCCTCGGAGACGGACGAACTCTGGAAGTGCCGCGCGAAGGGACCGTGCCGCCGCGTCGCTACGGCAGGAGTTGCCGTGATACACCACCCAACCAGGAAGGGCAAAACAAGTGAGGCGGTCATCCTCGCTGCGCTCGTTAGACTGGGCAAGTCAGTGCTCATTCCATGGGCTGAGGAGCGTTACGATCTGGCCCTGGATGAAGGCGGGCGACTTGTAAGGGTCCAGTGCAAGACTGGCGTCCTTCGCGATGGCTGTGTCAACTTCAAAACTAGCATCACAGACATGCGGCGCCCCCTTGGCGATGGCGGATACGCCGGGCAAATTGACGCCTTCGCAGTTTATTGCCCGCAGAACGACAAGGTGTACTTAATTCCAATCGAGTCGGTCAAGACGACCATTGGCGCACGTCTACGACTAGAGCCTACGAAGAATGGACAGACGTGGAATGTCCGTTGGGCTCGAAATTTTGAGCTTTCTGCTAATCCCTAACTCCGGAAGGACACTGGCCGTGGACCTAAGCCAGGAGAGTCAGCGCCCGATAGCGGCCACGACGACCGTGCGGACGGTGTCTGAGTTCGAGGCGTTCGTCGGCGAGGAGCTTGGCGTCGGATCGTGGCTGGCCATCACCCAGGAACGCGTCGACGCCTTCGCCGACGCCACGGGCGACCACCAGTTCATCCACGTGGACCCGGAACGCGCGGCGCAGACGCCCTTCGGCACCACAATCGCCCACGGCTTCCTGCTGTTGTCCCTGCTGCCCGTGTTGAACCAGGAGCGGGGTGGCGGCGTCCAGGTGGCGCTACAGCCCCGGATGGCGCTGAACTACGGCCTGGACCGCGTCCGCTTCACGGCGCCGGTCCGGGTCGGCAAGCGGATTCGCCTGCGCACCCGGCTGCTCGGGATAGATCGCGTCGGTGACGGCGTGTATCAGCTACGCTACGGGCAGACCGTGGAGATCGAGGGAGAGCCCAAGCCGGCCATGGTCGCCGAGACGATCAGCCGGATCTACCTCTGACCCCCGGTCGGCGGCTGGCCGAGTCTGGCCCGGCGGCGTCGGCGCGGCGTCGGCTCCCTCGACCAGCAGCAGCGCAGGAGGCAGGGGCATGGGATTACTTGACGACAAGGCCGCGTTGGTCACCGGCGCCGGCCGAGGCATCGGCCGCGGGATCGCGCTCGCGCTGGCGCAGGCGGGTGCCAGGCTGGTCGTGAACGACCTGGGCACGAGCCTGGCCGGCGAGGGCGCGGAGCGGCAGGCCGCTGACCAGGTCGTCGACGAGATCCTGTCAGCCGGGGGCGCGGCGGCCGCCAACAGCGGCTCCGTGGCCGACTTCAACCAGGCCACCGAGATGGTCGAGCAGGTGGTCGCCGCCTACGGACGGATCGACATCCTGGTGAACGTGGCCGGCATCCTGCGCGACCGCATGATCTTCAACATGAGCGAAGCCGAGTGGGACGCCGTCATCGCCGTCCACCTCAAGGGCACTTTCAACTGCATGCGCGCGGCGTCGATCAAGATGCGCAGCCAGGGCAGCGGCCGCATCATCAGCATGTCGTCGGTGTCGGCGCTCGGCTCGGCCGGCCAGCCGAACTACGCCGCCGCCAAGGCCGGCATCCTGGGGCTGACGTGGTCCACCGCCAACGCTCTCGGCAAGTACGGGGTCACCGCGAACGCCATCCTTCCCAGCGGCGCCACGCGCATGATCGACTCCACGCCGCGGGGTCGCCAGGTGTTCGAGCGCACCGGCAAGTGGCCGAGCGAGATGGCGAAGGGGACCGAGTCCGACCCCGACAACGTGGCGCCACTGGTGGTCTACCTGGCCAGCGACGCCGCGGCGGGCGTGAACGGGCAGGTGTTCCATTCGTACGGCTACGGCTACGCGCTGCTGTCCCAACCGAGGCCGGTGCGGGCGGTCCGCGCCAGCGGCCGCTGGGACCCGGACAGGCTGGCCGCCATCTTCCCGCGGACGCTGGGCGCCCACCTCGAGCCGCCCCCCGGGCTCGACTTCGGGACGGACCTGGACGACCGCCCAGGCGAGGAGTGGTCCGATCTCGGACCCGGCGAGCGCTTCTGGCACTCGACCTGGGAGGACCCTGGACGGGACAGCTGACGACGAGCTATCAGCTGTCAGCTATCAGCCGTCAGCTAGGAGCCCGCGAGCCGCGCGAACACGATCGCCGACGGGCTTCCTGTTTGGACCACCTGGCCGGTGGGCGCGAGCCGACCGGTCGCCTGATCGACCGCGAAGCCGACGATAGTGTCGCTGTCCTGATTGGCGGCGTACAGGGCCTTTCCCGATGGGTCCAGGGCGAACGTTCGGGGTGTCCTGCCACCCGTAGGCGTCCAGTCGACCGCCGTGAGCTCGCCGCTGCCCCCGTCCACCGCGAAGACAGCTATGCTGTCGTGCCCACGGTTCGACCCGTACACGAACCGACCCGAGGGATGGACGGCTATCTCAGCGCCCGTGGTGGTGCCTGCGAACCCGCTCGGCAGAGTCGAGACCACCTGGAGGGCGTGCAGTGTGCCACGATCCGCATCGTAGCCGTAGGTCGTGATCGTCGGGTCCAGCTCGTTGATCACGTAGGCGTAGCGCCCGTTCGGGTGAAAGGTGACGTGCCGCGGGGCAGCTCCTGGCCGCGCCGGCGCCGAGGGCGGGTCGGCTGGCAGCAGCTTGCCCCGCTCGGTGTCCAGTCGATAGACGAAGACGCGATCGAGGCCCTTGTCGGGTACGGCGAGGAAGGAGCCGGCGGGGTCGAACACGATGTCGTGCGGGTGGGGGCCCGTCTGCTCTACCGGGTGCGGTCCGGGGTCGCCGGTCGTTTCTACCCTGTCCACGAACGGCTCGAGCGATCCATCGGCCTCGACCGGCAACACTGCCACGGAGCCTGCGCCGTAGTTTGCCACCGCGAGGTAGTGGCGGCCGGGGTGAACTGTCAGGCTGACCGGATTCTGGCCGCCGCTCCGCCGTGTATTGAGGAGCGCCAGTCGCCCGGTCGCCTGTTCGATGGCGAAGGCGCTGACGTCTTCGAGAGCGCCGCCGTGGACCGAGTACAGAGTTCTGTGCCGCGGATCGAGCGTCAGGTACGAGGGGTTGGCGAGATGCGCGAGCAGCTGCACGTGGGTCCACAGGCCGGACTCAGGGTCCACCCGGAAGACGTTGATGCCGTCGCCGCGACCGTTGCGGTCGGCGGTGGTGTAGCAACCGACGAAGGCGATCATCACGCCGTTCTGCCTCCCCTGCCGAGGCGACTCGATGCTATCTGGAGGCCGTGGCTGAAGCGCACCCGCCGGATCCGGGTGCCCAGGCGATGGTCACGAATTGAGGCCAATGCTCAACACGGTGCTTGGCAGGCTGACGGACGGCTCCTTGTGCTCGGTGACAGCCGTGCCGATGGCGAAGAACTCTATGGCGTTCTCGCCCCAGCCCCAGGTGCTCTCTTCGACCCGGACCCCCACAATGCCTGTGCCGCCGCGCTCCTCCGCCTCCGCTTGCATGCGCTCCAGCGCCAGCTCGCGAGCGGTGTACGTCGCCTGTGAGTAGACCTCGAGCTCCGTGTTTCGACCGATCGTCTTCAGCGACTGCATCATGCCCATGTGCCGGATGTGATAGACGCACGCGCCCATAGCCAGGCTCACTGGGCGATAGCCAGACTCGACGAGCTTCCAGAAGTCCTGGCCGCTGAGGTCTGACGTGAACGGGCGATTGTCGTGGGTACGGTAGCGCTCGCCTGCCTGGTGGCGTACTGCCGTCCCGATCGCTTGAAACTCAAGGATATTCTGCTCGAAGGCATAGTGCTTGAATTCCAGGCGGACGCCGACCACACCGTCCGCCCCGAGCAGGTCGGCCTCTTCCTCCATGCGCGTCATGGCCAGCTCACGCGCGCCGTACATGGCCTGCGTCAGCACCGTCAGCTCCTGGGACTGGTTCCAGTTTTGCCACTGGAAGCCAACGTGGTAGATGCAGGAGCCCATCACCAGCGCGAGTGGTAGGAAGCCGGCCCGCCGCACCAGCAGGAACTCGTCCACCGAGAGGTCGCTGGTGAAGAAGCGCGGTGTCGCACCATCGCCACGCATGTCCTGCAGGCGCTCGGCGGCGCCCGCCGGCAAGCCAGCCTTTGAACCGGGTGTATAGGCCATGAGGCTGATCTCCCTGTGAGCGCTCGTGCGCGGCGTATGAGCTCGGTTCTGTCTAGACCTGGAGCAGCTTCGCGAGCGCCGCGCGACCGCTGGCGGTGCGCTCGAGCTCGGCGGCGATAGCGACACCAAGCTCTTCCAACCAGGCGTCTATCGGGAGCGAGTCCGTGCGCAGCGCGACGCCGCGCACCACGCGGGCTCGGCTAGCCTCGAACGCATCGCCCCGCCCACGTTCCAGCCGGTAGCGCATGCCGCCCAACTCAACGGCCAGCCGCACCGTGTGCTTCGGACCCACCAGACCGTGCGTGCGGCGCACCTCTATCTGGCGTGGCAGGCTCGACTCCAGAAACGTGGCCAGCTGTTCGACGAGGGCCTGCTGGTCTTGCTGGTACCGGGACAGCAGAGCCCCGCCCACGCCGAGCGTCTCCCAATCTGGCGCCGAAGATGCAGGCTCTGCCACGGAATGCGCTGGTCCAGTTTTTCTCCACGCGCCTGAGGGCCCCCGTGGCCCTGGTGCTGCGTGTGCCGGACAGTGTAGCGAGCCGGATTGGTGGACCAGCGCGAATACGCGGCCGCGATACCGGGCATGGCCTACCATGCCCACAAGACAGTCGACGGCGTTACGCTGAAGGCACCGCTGACTGCTGAAAACAGCCGAGCGGCCAGCGCCGACAGCAGGAGACACCTGACCACCATGGCCGAAACGGAGACCCACGAGCCGGCCGGCTCCGCGCGGGTCGTGCACCACGGACGCTCTACCCTGCGTACCCGCTTCATCCAGCCGGCACAGAGTTTGCGTTTGTCCCGTCACAGCTCGCCCGCTTGGACGTCGTGGCGGGCCAGAAGGGAGACGGGCATATGCAGTTGGATCCGGGTGGCTTGATCGCCTGGCTAGTGGTGGGCCTCATCGCCGGCTGGCTGGCGGGCCAGTTCATGCGCGGCGGCGGCTACGGCATCGTCGGGGACATCGTCCTGGGAATTATTGGCGCCTTTGTTGGCGGCTTTGTCTTCAGCCTGATCATGCCAGGCGCCAGTGTCGGGTTGATCGGCAGCATCATCGTGGCGTTCATCGGTGCGATTATCCTGATCGCGCTGGCGCGCGCCCTCACAAGGGGTCGCGCCGCCGTCTGACGCGAGCGCGCACGGCTCGACACGGAGCGGGCGGGAGAGATCTCCCGCCCGCTTTCGTTGCCCGTGGCGTTCCAGCCCGGCGCATGCTGCCAGGTCAGGGAGCGGGATGGCCGCGGCGCGGTACGTCGCGAAGCTCGGGCGCGGCCGCGAGCCGGTCGTAGAGCTCCTTGTTGATGACCACCGCGCGCTCCGGCAGCCCGCCGAGCGCTGCCTGGAGGGCGATGTCGGCGGCGCGCAGCCATAGGGCGCGCAGCCCGCCCACCGAATAGTTTGCCAGGTGTGGGCTGAGCAGCACCGTGTCCAGGCCGACCAACGGGCTGGAAGGGGACAGCGGCTCCTCCTCGAACACGTCCAGCGCGGCGCCTGCCAGCAGCCCGGAGCGCAGGGCCGCGGCGAGCGCTGCCTCGTCGACGATGGGCCCACGGGCGGTATTGACCAGGTACGCCCCCGGCCGCATCAGCGCCAGGCGGCGGCCGTCGAGCAGGTGGCGTGTCTCGGGTGACAGGAACGTGTGGATCGAGACGATGTCGGCGCTGGCCAGTAGATCATCGAGCTCGACCAGCCGCACGCCCAGGTCGCCGGCCTGGGCGGCGCTGACGTACGGGTCGTGGCCGAGCAGCCGGAAGCCGAAAGGACGCGCCCTTTCGGCCACCAGGCGGCCAATGCCGCCCAGACCAACCAGCCCCAGCGTCAGCTCGGACAGCCGCTCGATGGGCGCGACCCGCGCCAGGGCGGCGCCCCGGCCACCACGGGCCCAGGTCCCGTCGCGCACGACGCGGTCCATGGCTACGACCTTCCGACTGGTGGCCAGGATCAGGGCCAGCGTGTGGTCAGCGACGTCCGGGGGAACCGTGTCGGGCGTATTGGCGACGAGGATGCCGTTGTCGGATGCCGCCTGGACGTCGACGTCGTCGTAGCCGATGTAGGGCCGCACGAACAGCCGCGCCCGGGTGAGCGCGCCGAACACGGCGCCGTCGACGGGCATGTTGCCAGAGACCAGCACGTCGACCTCGCCAAGCCGCGACGACACAGCGCCATCGTGCCGCAAGGGCAGCTCCAGCACGTCGACCCCCGCGGAGCGCCAGGCAGCCAGCGCATCCGGGTGTGGCTGCATCGCCGGCGGCAGCGCCAGCGCGATCCGGCCAGGCACGGACCAATGCCCCGGCTGCCAACGTGATGGCTCAGGCATGGTGAGTGGTGTCCCCAGGGTACCGGACACGCCGCCGGTCAGGCGGTGGCCACCACGAAGTTGAAAGTGGCGCTCTGTGTCCCGTCGGCGTTGTTAGTGATATTCAGCAGGAGGCTCGGGTCGAAGATGCTGTCGCGACTATTGCCGGCCTTGCCCGGGAAGAAGAGCTGCGTCGTCAACACCGAGCTGCTGGGCGCCTGCACCTTCACGTGGATGTGGCGGGTGCGGCCCGGGTACAGCCCGGGCACCACGGTCGTGACCGTGTAGGAGCCGTTGGCGTCGGTGTACTGGTGTCCGCGCAGCGTGTAACCCGTGTTGTCGTACGCGCCGCCGGCGTCCGCCTGCCAGAAGTCGAGCAGGGCGTGGGCGACCGGCTGGCCACCCTGGTCAAGCACCTGGCCAGTGAGCGTGAGCACTGTGCCTTGCAGACCAGGCTGCACGAGCGAGCTGGTCTCTGGCGAGTTCGTCTTGTAATACGGCCCCTCCGTCTCGGCGAGCGTGAGCGCCTGAACACTGGTCGTCTGCCCCACGGTGGTGGGACTCAGGCCCGTGTCGGTTTGCGCCTCCACGGACGTGCTCTGCCCGGGCAGCGTCTGGGCAAAAGCCGCGGGCGCTACCGCGGTTCCAAAGACGGCGCCTGCCGCGATGATGCCGAGGCCGAGTCGGACCAGGCGGTGTGGCTGCATGCGGCTGGCGTGGTGCGTCATGGGTCTACTCCGTAGGCGGTTTGTCATGATGCATCCACTGTGCAGACCCAGGCTTGGAAGGACCTGTGAGCCGCCGTCTCAGGCCGGGCAGGTGCGCCCGTGGCCTTCGTCGGCTCAGCGGCGCTCGACGCTCCGCAGCCCCTGTTTCGCGGTCCACCAGTCGATCTTCAGGTGATCCCCGCCGGGGCGGATCAGCGAGATCTCGGCGACGTCGGCCCGGAACAGGTGGAACGGCCCCGCTGGGACCGACTGCCCCGTGTGCGCCTGAAACGCCTGGCGGAACTGCTCCACCGTCAGCTCGTCCTCGACCGCGACGGCGCGCCCGGATATGCGGGCGTCGCCGTTGGTCACCTGCTTGTCGGTCGTCGCGTTGTGGAGGGCGAAGCGCTGATCCCGCGCGAGGTCGTCCGCCTTCCGGGACTGGAGCATCATCCCAAGCCACAGCTCGTCCATGGCGAAGAGCGGCTCGATGCCGCTGATGCGCGGCGAGCCGTCGCGCCGGAGGGTGGCCATGAGGGCCAGGCCGTGCGCCTCGAAGCGCTCCGCGACGGCCGCGGCGAGGTCGGGAGCAGCGCGTGAAACGTCAGACCAGGAGGGCATGGCGCTGGGAAGCGTAGGGCCAGGACGTGGGCGTGGCCACAGCCTGCACTATCGAGTGTATCCGCCGCTACTGGCGAACCGTCCCTTCGGGTGTGCCGAGGTGCTCACCGACTCCGGCGGGCCGGCCGCCCTCGGCTGCCAGGTGGTGGCGTAGTCGGTGGCGAACTGCGCGAAGCTGATCGGGGCGCGCCCGCGCGGGATTGGCCGTCGCGGTGGTGACCGAGGCCGAACCACAGCTTCAGATGGTCTGGCCGGTCGCCCGTCTGGGTGATCGTCCGGTGCCGGCCGTGCCGGCTGGCTATGCCCTGCGACCTACCGGCGTGGGGATGAGCCGCGGTTTTATGAGGTGATGGCCCTCGCAGGGTGGCCCGGCTGGGATGACGAACGGCTTCGCCCCTGGATCGGCCGGGGCCCGCCGGAGAGCTGGTTCATGGTCGTGCAAGCAGATACAGACCTGATCGTGGCAACGAGAATGGGGTTGCACGATCACTCAGAGCAACACCCTTTTGGCAGCGAACTGGGGTGGGTGGCCTGTGATCCTGCCCACCGAGGGAAGCGGCCCGGCGGTAGTGGGTCAGTCTGAACGTCACAGTTTGAGCGGCGTGTGACCGGGCGCGCCCAACCCGTGCGATACTCGGATCATGCCTAACAGCTCACGCAAGCCAAAGCGACCAATCGACCTGAATCAACTCGCGGGCTCCATTGTTCAGGCCGCTACGGATGGCGAGGCTGTGCCCCACGACAACGGGAAGGACCCGCTGGCGGTCGAGTTGGGGCGGCGCGGTGGCCTCAAAGGTGGCAAAGTACGCGCCTCAAGGCTGACGCCAGAGCAGCGCCGCGAGTCCGCCCAAAAAGCGGCAGCGGCACGGTGGGCGCAGAAATAAGCCCGGCATCGCTGATGTCATGCCGGCATGAGACGCGCGTTAAGCCGGCAAGCTAGCGCCGCCGGCATGCCGCTTGTGCCACAATGTGGGCATCGTGTAGGTGCACGATACCAGGCGGGTGCTAAGGACACCCGCCTGGACCTTACATGCAACGGCCCCCGTAGCTCAGTTGGAACGAGCGCTCTGGTGCTAACGGAGAGGACGCCCGTTCAAATCGGGCCGGGGGTACCGTCGCATGTTCGCTTTGGAGAGGTGTCGCTTGGGCAAGCTAAGGGTCTCTAAAACCCAGAACCCGTTACAGCGGGTAGGTTCGACTCCTCACCTCTCCGCTCTTGATGATGGCTTACCCATCGGTGCCCATCAAGAGACGCCATGGGGCAAGTGCCCCATGGCCGGCACAGCCAGCAGGCATGCGGGCGTGGATTTGCCCACATTGAATAGAAGGGGGTATGAGTATGGAACATGAAGTGGACATGTGGGAGCAGCAGACACTCAATCTGCTGCATGCTGCACAAGTTGAGCTAGCTCGCCAGGAGCAGCGCTTTGCTCAGGTCGTGGACGACCGCACGCGAGCACAGAGACATGTTGAGGCGATCCAAGACACATTAGAGATTTATCGGAGCAGGCGTGGTCGGCCTGCAGTCCCATCAGCGGAGTCCACCGCGGAGCTATCCGCTGAGTACGAGAGCCTGAATCCGAAGCAAACCGTAGAGAGGTGGGCGGACACCCACGATGGCCTTGTGGTGATGACGGAGATGACGGGTGCACTCGCCGCTGCGGGTCTCTTCACGGACAAGCGCACAGCCGACGGCGTGCTGTATCCAGTCGTACGGCGTGGGAACCTCTACGAAAAGGTCAGGCGCGGGGTATACCGGAAGCGCCCACCCGTGCGCCTAGCAGACCCGGATTCGTTGTCGCCAGCCAGCCTCGTGCGTCACATTGGAGCTCACGGTGCTCCCGCAGCTCCGTCTCCCACCGTTCAGCCCAAGACAGAGCGCGAGTGGTGGGAAGAGGATGACGAACAGTCTGATGAGGACTCCAACGCCCTTCTAAAGTCCGTGAACGGAGTCTCCGGCGCTGGGCACGCTTAGGAACTGACCCCCGCCGATATTTGCGGCTGCGTCCCCACGCCGCAGTTACCCTTTGCGTAACCGGTTACGTATAATGGTCAGTGTGAACCGACTGGGCAGGGCGGAGCGCGCAAGAGTGGTCGCCTGCTTGGTCGAGGGCAATTCGATCCGCAGCACGGTCCGAATGACCGGAGTAGCCAAGAACACGATCCTGAAACTACTGGTGGACGTTGGGGCGGCATGCGCTGACTACCAAGACCGGACCCTGCGCGGCCTACCGTGCCGGCGGCTCCAGTGCGACGAGATTTGGGCGTTCTGCTGGTCCAAGCAGAAGAACGTTGCGCCCGAGCATGAGGGGCTATTCGGCTACGGGGACGTGTGGACCTGGACAGCTATCGACGCGGATACCAAACTGGTGCCCTGCTGGCTGGTGGGCGAGCGCACCGTGGACGATGCCACCATGTTCGTTGCAGACCTCGCCGGTCGGCTCGCTCATCGGGTTCAACTCACCACGGACGGCCACAAGCCTAACTGCAAGCCGTTGAGGATGTGTTCGGGGCGGAGATCGACTACGCGCAGCTCGTGAAGCTCTACGGCCAAGACCCGGAGACTGAGCGGCGCTACAGTCCGGCGAAGTGCATCGGCGCGGAGCCCCGCCCCATCATGGGCGACCCGGACCCCGAGCACATCTCCACCAGCTACGTCGAGCGACAGAACGTCACGATGCGGATGGGGGCATGCGTCGCTTCACTCGCCTGACCAACGCCTTTTCCAAGAAGGTACGGAACCTCGCCGCCGCGGTGTCCCTGCATTTCATGTACTACAACGTCGCCCGTCCGCACCTGAGTCTTAGAGGCACGACGCCAGCGATGGCGGCCGGGGTGGCCGATCACGTCTGGGACCGTCGAGGAAATCGTCAGCCTCCTCGACACGTCACAACGAACTGACCCACTACCGGCTCGGCCGAGCCGCAAGCGCGGCGGTGACCGCTCGGCTGATGCTCGCCGGCTACCGCGACATTCATCTGTACACGGAGGACTTTCGCCTGGCGGCCCTCAAGACCTACTTGAGACTCGGCTTCGTCTCGTTCCCCTACGAGCCAGGCATACTTCCCGGTGGGCGCATATCTGCGGGCAGGTGGGGTGGCCATTCACTTCCGATGCCTGGAGGCGCGCCGCTCACGAGGACGACGGCTACCCCCATCCTAGGAAGCAGACTCAGTGATTGGATCTGTTCAGAGCCGCGACGCAAGTGCGCGGCGCCGGATTCTCATGCCAGTGGCGGATGTCATGTCGAGGCGTGCGTAGAACAACTGGAGCTCCGGATCGCAGAGCAGGTCGACGGCGTACAGGCCTCGGAGCTGGTGCAGCATGCGTCGCACCAGCTCCGAGCCGATCCCCTGGCGCTGATAGGTGGGCAACACTTCGAGAAACGAGATATAGGCACTCAGGACGCCGTCAGAGATTGCTGTGATGAACCCAACCACGTCGCCGGTTGGCTCGTCAATGGCCAGCACCAGGTGGTCGCTGTTGGCTAACACGGCGTGATGCATCTCGGACGACGGCGGCTGCGGCCAGCCCACAAAGAATCCGTGGAGATTGTCGGGCCGAACCGGGCCAAGGGAGTCTCGGTAGGTGAGCACGACTCTCCGATCAGGTCTGCACTGCCGCCGCTACGCGGCTGCCGCGCGCAGGAGCCACCCGCGGTTCAAGCGCCGCCCTTCGGCTCAGGAACTGAGCGAAGTCGATACGCCCACGCCAGAGGAGCTCGTGTTCGTCCGCGAGAGTGTGCGCCGACGACGGCGTTGCGCTGTGCCAGAGATGAGCAACGACCGTCAGCCCGGGCAGAAGTTGGTCGTGCGCAGCAACGGCGCGCTGTCGGGCTGGCCGGGGAGCGCGTCCGCTCACCCGGCGCTCGACTCGCTTCTGCCGTGACCACGTCCCTTTGTCGTTACACGACACACCGTCGTGGCTGTCACACCAGACTCGCACAACAATGGGCTTGTTCGAGTCCGCCGTCAGTACAGCGCAGTAGAGAGTCGTGTCTTCGTGCGCGTCGGCGTTGCAAGTAGCCGTCACGTTGCCAGAGAAGTCCGGCAAAGCCCAGGCGTGCGCCGCGGCGGCCGAAACGCCGCCGACCACGATGTCGGCGTCCCGTGCCAGGGCGGCGACTGCGCGCCAGCTTCGGCATCGGCCAGGAGGAGGGCTCATCGTGCCACCACTCTGCGACGTCGCGGCCACCTGAACGTGCCAGGTGGCCGATGCCGGCTCACACGCCGCGACGTGTCCGGTGCGTTGGCTGGACGCTGTGGACTGCCTACTCGATCGGTGATGCGGCTACCAGTCGTCGCCCGACCTGCTTTCGCACACAATGGGCGCCGCCAGATCGATCCCGGCGCTCGGTCCGAACCGCAGCACCATCAACCCGTCGTCCTCGTCCGCCGTGCGCACAAGCGCCACGCTAGCCCGGGCGAAGGACGGCCCTCGCCATCGTTCCCAGCCGAACCGCTGATAGAAACCGGGATGGCTGGTCGACAGAGCGCCCATCTCGAACGCGGTTTGCACCAGGCTGGTCGCATGGGTCATCAGCAGAGCACCAAGTCCTTGTCGCCGCCGCTCCGCGGTCGTTGCCACGCCCTCGACATACCCGGCCTGGAACGTCCGCTGCGCTACCTGGAGAAGGCGCGGCACGACGGCCGCGTGTGAGACGGGAGTCCCGTTGTCGAACACCACGACGCGCCACCCGCCGCGTGTGTGGTCCCAGTCGTCTTCTGAGAAGTCACCAGCGTACGCCTCGAACACGAGCCGCTGAATCTGGGCGAGCACATCACGGCACATCTCGCCGTCGGTGAGGACGCGCGTCTGGAGCACACAGACAGAATGCCGGGCAAGCCGCCCGCCGCGCCAGCCCGGCCGTCATCGTTGCCTCGGGTGTTGAACAGGGGGTGGCGGTGTCCCTTCCGAGTCCACCCGCCGCGGCGGCCGTGCCGGTGCCCAAGTCGCAGCCCCTGTCTCCTGCTTTTTCGTTCACCGGGGTGGCATAGCCCCCACTCTCCTGGCCACGGCAGGGCGGCCCAGAGAGTAGCTAGCCCTGCTGGGCTTGAAGCCGCGTCCCGACCGCGTCCGCGACGACCATGATCCCGCCTTCGCCCAAGCGGACCACCTCACCGGCTTGGACAACCTCCTCCTGATGGCGCATGACCCGCTCCGCCAGCGAGGCCGACAGGACGTACGCCGTCACCGTGCGCGCGTCGGCGTCGACGTCCAGTTGGCCGATCGTCCCCAGGAGTTGGCCACTCTCGGTGACGACCTTGGTCCCGGTTACCTGGCTCAGCGTGGCCGCCCCGGCCAACTGGGCGAACCGCTCTTCCTCGTTGATCATGTCCGGACTCGGCACGGTCAACGCGTCGGCACCAATGGCCGTGACGCTGTCTCGCGGGAGCGCCGCGGTCTTGCCGAGCAGGCCGCCCTTCTTGACGCGAAACCCCAGTACCTGCCGAAACCGGGCGTCGAACAGCACGTCCTCGACCTGCCCGACCTTCTCGGCGTTCGACAGGACGACCACAGATCGCCCCTTAAGCTCACTCGCGTGCATCCGGATACCTCCCGCCTCAGGCTACAGCACGGCCATTGCCAATCGGGCGCCGTCCACCGCTCGCTGCACCGTGAGCGCGGGCCCGCCTCACAGCACGCGGCGAGCGCTAGGCCCGAGTCGGCGATCTCGGCCGACTCGTGGCACAGGTCGCGGCTGTCGCCCCATCTCCTCGCTTAGAGCGGCTTGACCACTGTCAAGCGGCGCAAGCCGTGGTACGTGTCCAGCTGCAGCAGGGAGGTCGCCCCGCTGGCAATCGCGAACGTCCCGTCCGGGGCGAGCGAGAAGCTGGCGGGGCTCACGACGCCCGAGTGGACCAGCAGGGAGAAGTTCGACGCCGGCAGCAGGTTGGCGTACGCGACGCTTGTCAGGCTGAAGGGCATGCCCCAGATCGGCACGACCGTGACGCCCCACCCGCCGGCGGCGCGCGCATCGATCAGCAGGGGGTAGCCGTAGAACGCGAGCGTGGCGGTGCCCCGGCCAGCCAGAAAACCGCCGCCGGTGACGTCGTGGGCCGCGTCGTACGACCAGTGGCCGTCCAGGCCGAGCTTGAAGGAGAAGTTCGCCACTTCACCGGAACCCTGCTGCACCGAGTAGTAGGACGCTGGCACCATGCGGCACTGCTTGTACGTAATCCAATCGTCGTTCGTCGCCGGGATCACCAGGAGCACGCCCGAGCCGGACAGGTAGCGAGCATCCAGGGTGACTTGGAAGCCATTGATGGTCAGCGTCGACGTGCCGCGGCCACCCAGGAACGCGTCGTAGGCGGTGTCGTAGTCGATCGTTCCCCGCGGCGTGACGCTGAAAGTGAAGTCCGCGAAGTAGCCCGAGGCGACCTGGAACGAGTACAGACCTGGTGCAACCACGAGGGACTGGATCGTGCGAGAGTCCACCCAATCGTTGGTGACACCCGGGATGATGAAGTCACGGTAGACCAGCGGCGTCGCATCGATCTTGATGGCGAATCCGCTGCTGGGGCTTGCCTGGGCCACCGACCCGGCGGCCAGCGTGGCGCCCAGCGCACCGGCGGCGAGACCGAGAGCGCCACGCAGGACGTCGCGCCGATCGGCGCGTGCCGCGAACAAAAGGTCGTTCATCCATGTTCCTCCCTTGGCCGCGCGTCTGGGTTCACTGCGCGATCCACGACGTCACGGAACAGAACGCTGCTGGCGCCCAAATTCACCTCAGCCTAACCCGAGTCGGCGCAGGGGCGAGTTCTGGCGGTCCGATCCAGGCCGGCCTATGCTGAAAGGACGCGTGACCGCCGCGACCCGCGTCCCTCTGGACAATCCGCTCTGGGGGCACTGGCTGACGTTCACCCGCGATCAGCTCAGTCGCCTCGAGCAGCTCGCGACCTATGGCGACTGGGTCCCCCTGCGCTTCCCTCCACTGAGGGCCGTGCTCGTCAACCACCCCGCCCTGGTCGAAGACCTGCTCGTCACCCACAACCGGGACTTTGTCAAGCCACTCAGCATCCAGCGCCTCCGGTCGCTGCTCGGCAACGGCCTGCTCACCAGCGAAGGCGATCTGTGGCGGCGCCAGCGGCGGCTGATGCAGCCCGCCTTCCACCGCGAGCGCGTCTCGGCTTACACGACCAGCATGGTCGAGCTTGGCGTGCGCGCCGTTGCCGGTTGGTCCGATGGCGAGGAGCGCGACATCCACCAGGAGATGATGCGGCTCACCCTCGCGGTCACCGGCAAGACGCTCTTCGGCGCCGACCTATCCGGCGACGCGGGCGAGGTGGGCGCCGCGCTGGCGGTCGCGCTGACCGCGCTCGAGAAGCGGATCGAGAGCTTCGGCGTCCTGCTGCCGGACGCCGTGCCGACGCCCACCAACCTGCGGCTGCGGCGTGCCGTACGGACCCTGGACCGGTTGGTGTACCGCCTGATTGCCGAGCGGCGGGCGAGCGGAGCGGACCACGGCGATCTGCTCGCGCTGCTGCTGGCGGCTCGTGATGAGCAGGATGGCACCGGCATGACCGATCAGCAGCTCCGCGACGAGGTGATGACGCTGGTGCTGGCCGGGCATGAGACGACCGCCCTCGCCCTCACCTGGGCCTGGTACCTGCTAGCCCAGCACCCGACGGCGGAGGCGCGGCTGTCCGCGGAGCTCGACCAGGTGCTCGGCGAGCGCCTGCCGTCAGGGAGCGACCTGCCGCGGCTGACCTACGCGGGCTGGGTGGTGGCCGAGTCGCTGCGGCTCTACCCGCCGGCCTGGGCCGTCGAGCGGGCGGCAATCCGCGACACTGAGATCGGCGGTCGTCGCGTGCGCCGCAACAGCACGTTTCTCATGAGCCCCTGGACCATCCACCGCGACCCGCGCTGGTTCGAGCGCCCGCTGGCGTTCGAACCCGAGCGCTGGGCGGACGATCTGGCCCGACGGCTGCCACGGTTCGCCTACTTCCCCTTCGGCGGCGGGCCGCGCCAGTGCATCGGCAACACGTTCGCGCTCACCGAGGCCACCCTGCTGCTGGCCACCATCGGGCAGCGCTTCCGGCTGGGGCTGACGCCGGGCCAGGAGGTGGTCCCGGCCCCCGCGATCACGCTGCGCCCACGTGGCGGCCTCCGAATGCGCCTGCAGCGGCGACAACCGGTCCCGCGTCTGCCCGTTGCCACTGCGCCCTCAGCGGCTTCGGGTGCCGGGTAGCTCTCGCCCACCCACACCAGGCCGCCGGAACGTTCCCACGTCGTCGCCCAGCTGCCGTTTCTTGGGCACGATCAACTCGGCGAGCTTCTGGTCCGTCGTCTCGGGATGGTCCATCTCCTCGCGGTACAGCCCGAGCACCGGGTTGGCCGTGTTCTCCAGGTCCGCTCTCGTGCGGATCGGTCAGCGTCGGCCGCTTGTCCCTCCGCCCAGCCCGGTTGCGGTTCAGCAGAAGCTGTCGGCTGATGGCTCAGGAGAAGAGAAAGCAGTAAGCTTGGCGCACCCACGGGCAGAGCCTGATTGGAGGACACGTATGAGACTCAACCAGCTTTACGCCATCATGAAAGTGCGGCCGTATGTCCGCAGTATCGTCCTGACGCTGTTAGCGGTGGCAGTCGCTGTCCCCGCCTTCCTCATGGAGGGGTCGGCAAGCACCGCGTATGCGCTCGGCGTGGGCGAAGCCTGCATCTTCGACGCCCGCTATGGGGCCCTGGGCGAAGGCCATGTGGGCTGGGGCTACCAGGTCGGCGGCACCACCACTTACGTCTTCGGCGCGACCGAGGGCAGCAATGCCTGGAATGGGTACGCGGATAAGGGACAGTTCAACGGCTTCTGGAGCGGGCAAGGAAACCGCAACGCGATGCTGGCGGCCTTTCGTGGCACCTATGGCGGGCGCCACCAGAACTACTACACCGGCTACCGTTGCGAGCGGGTCGCCAACAGCGCGGTGGGCGCCGCCAACGCGAAGGTTACGTGGGCGAAGAACAACGGCTACAACGTATTCGGCAACAACTGCATGGACCACGCCTACGCCATCCTGAGCGCCTACGGGGCAAACGGCATGGAGGCGCCGTGGTGGGCGGTGGAACCAAACACTTGGTTCGATCAGCTCAGCTCGTCGTGGTCGCCCGAAAAATCGCTCTGAACCGGTTGGTGAGGAAGACGGCCGCTCGTGGGAGGGGTAGCGCGCGCGTAGATCCCAGCCGCGGCATGGCGGCCAAGGGCGAAGACTGGACCAGGAGGGGCAATGAACACTCTCCGTAGCCAGTCTTCGCCGGCCGGGCAGCGACGCCGGCGCACCACACAAGGGGCGAGAGCTCTTGCGTCTCGGGCTCACGCTGGTACGGCGACGGAATGGGGGACAGGGGCGGCGAGCTCGGCTCGTCGCCAACCGCGGCCTCGTACCACACACGCGGGAGGTCGGCGCCCGTGGCCCGGCGGAGTACCTCCGAGGTGGTGCACGAGAGGATGTATCTGAACGCTAGGCCGTGCGTTCAGATCAGAAGAGCCGTCCTGATTACACAGCACTGGTGCAGTTGGTCGTGATCTGGTGGTCCACATCCCACCCGCAGGCCCAGGCTTTCGTGTTCGGCGCGTACACCATCGGCGACCACAACTGGGCCGACTGCAACAGGACCGGTGCGGCCATCTCTATGATCATCGGCTCGACGCGGGTGACGTCCACCTCCAGGAACTGCCGGGAGTGGTCGAGCGAGTAGACCTGCCCCCAGTTGGTCCTGCAGGTCGGGCTCCACCAGACCTGCGTCTGCATACGGGCACCGGTCCGGCTGTCGGTCCAGTTCGAGGCCGCCGCAACGTAGGCATCCCGACCCCAACAGCCCTGCTGATCTGGCCATTTGCCGGTGCAGTTGCTGTCCGACGGGCTGGCGGCACAGGTCGCGGCCGCGGCCACGGGCGGAGACCCAATGCTGCTGACAACGAGCGACGCAGCTGCTAGAAGCGAGCTAGCGACGACTTTGCTTCGACGTAGGATGGTCATGAATGCCTCCTCCTTCCAGACAGCGGCGGAGCCGTGGCTCACGCCCTGTCCGGATCGCTCAACAGAGATCGGTGCGTATCGTCCATGCCCAGAGACACAGTACCACGAGGGTGCTCATGCTAGGTGCTCGGACAAGCGCAGGTGCCCGTGCCGTCCCACGCGCTGACTGGCCTTGCTGGCATGACCAGACGGAAGCCAGCGCGCGGGTTGACGGTTCGCCGGCACCGCCTTTTTCAGCGGTGGTCACTGTGTGGGACCGCGCTGGGCTGCGTGGGACCGCGCTGCCAGAGGCGGCCTCAGGTGGCCGCGTACCCGCTCGGTCCGGAGAGCTGGTCAGCCGCTGCAGCGTAGAACTGCTGGTCGGCCCGGATGCCCAGCCCGTCGACGAACCGGTTCATCAAATTGAACAGGCCGCAGACCATGACCGCGTCATGCAACGCCCGGTCGTCCCACCCGGCGGCGAACACCGCCTGCGCGTCCGCCCAGCTCAACCGGCTCGGGGTCAGCGTGAGCGTGCGGACGTAGGCCAGTACCGGTCTTAGCGCCTCGCGCACCGCTTCCGTCGGCAGCTCGGCGAGCAGCGACCCCAGCAGGCCCGCGTCAACCCCAAACCTGGCCGCGGTCGCGGTATGCACCCCCTGGCAGAACCCGCAGTCGTTCAACCCCGACACGTACGCAGCCAGCAGCTCCCGCTCAGCCACGCTGAACGGCGACGGCCCGCGCATCACCGCCTGGGTGTAGGCAGCCAGCGGTCCAGCGGTCTCGGGAAAGGCCCGCTGCACGTCCGGCAGCACCGCGTCGGCCGCCAGCGACCGCAGGTAGGTCATCGGTGCTCCTCCTGTCGGGACAGCTGAGCGGCCAGGGTGGCCCCATCGGTCCAGGTGTTCTCCCGGCAGATCAACCCGTCACGGAACTCGAAGACGTGCAGCAGCCGAACCGTCACCCGCTGGCCGTGGCCGGGAATGCCCAGCGGGGCGCCGACGGCCCGGCCGGTGACCAGATGCTCGGTGACGCACGCGTCCTCGGCGTGCCAGCGGCGTAGCAGCCGCATATCTTCGACCTCGAGGTCTGATTGCAGTGCCGCGTAGAGCGCCCGGGCCGCGTCCTTGCCGTGCAGCGGCCCCGTCGGCATCCCGACGTCGTCGTGCTCAACGTCGTCGGTGTACACCGCCACCGCGCCGTCGAGGTCGCCGGCAATCTCGGCCTTGAGATGGGTCTCGATCGACCCCGCCTCCAGCTATGAGCGGCCCGGCCACCGGCGGCGCTGGATCGCCACCGCGCTGGCCCCACTGGCCGACCGCCTGGACGCGGACACCCTGCACCGGCTCTCCGCCGCCCTCACCCTTGTGCTCGGCATCGACCCCATCGTCACCCTCACCGACATCACCCACCTCGACCGCGACACCGCGATCGACGTCCTCGAGTGGACCGCACGCACCCTCGTCGAAGCCGTCCTCCCCGACAGTCCAGCGACCGCTGCTGAGCCTGAGTCCTCGCACGCGTCGCTGCCAAGTGAACCGGCTGGATCGACCTCGTTACGCGCCACGTGATCACGCCAGCCGACGTGACGATTCGGCATGACTGTTGCCAGGTACCCTTCTTATCCTGCGCTCGCCAGGAGCGCTCCGGGTGGGACCAGCGGTTCGCGCCGGCTGGGGTTTAGGAGCTTGCGGCAGGCTCAGGTACGAACGGTCGCCACGATCCGGTTGTGCAGGTCGTCGATCTTGGCCTGAGTCGTCTAGGTCCTGAAACTTGTCGATGAGGACGCGGCGCTCCACGTCCTCCGGCAGGGAGCCTCTGGTGCCCGTCGTCTTCCAGCCAGCGTGAGCACGGAAGGCTCAGCCGCGTACACTGTCGATGGTGGAGCGCATGCACAGCGCGGAGCCGCGGCGGGGGCCGAGGGTTGGCGGAGGCTCTTTGGACGCCGGGGCCGGCTCCGCGGTTGCTGGCAGTGGCGGGATCAACCATAAGGGGGTGCGGTCGTGGGCAAGTATTTGGTGGTCGCTCATCAGACCCTGGGCGGAGAGCAGCTCATGGACGAGGTCCGTCGCCGGGTTGTCTCCGGGCCGAGCTCGTTCTTTGTCCTGGTTCCGACAATCCCCAATCCGGTCGGCAGCACCGAGGAGACCGAGCGCCGCGCAACTCTGACGGCGCAGTCCCGCTTGCATCAGGCGCTGGACCAGTTCCGAGCTGAAAAGATAGATGCCCGCGGCGACATCGGCGATCCCGATCCGCTCACGGCGATCGACGCCGCGCTGACGGAGGAAGCCTTTGACGAGATCATCATCTCGACGCTGCCCAGCGGCATTTCTCGGTGGTTGGGGATGGACCTCCCGCACCGGGCAGAGCGGAAGTTCAAGCTCCCGGTGACCACGGTCACCGCCAAGGCCTAGCCGGCGGCGACGACTTGCTAGCCTGGTGGCTACGCGGTAGGTACTGCCCCCAGAGTGTGCGCCAAAAGTCGTCTGTCTCCAGGAGGAGAACCATGCGCGGGCTCTCACGCAAACTGTTGCTCGTCGCCTTCGCGGCGGCCCTGACTGTGTTGACTGTTGCCACGTCGAACGTGTCGGCGGACCCAGGGGGTCCCTGGGCTATGGTCTCACGAACAAACCCACACCCACACCCGTAGCCATCAGAGCTCGCACAACTGCCCGCACAGACGGGCTGATCGCCCCTGAGCTCGCTGGCCGTTCCGGAAGGCGCCACATCGCCTCAGACCAGTTCTCCTTTCGGTTGCCACTCACCACCCATCACTCATCACTCATCAAGGGGACGCACGTGTGGCGGGCCGCGCGACGTGGGCCCAGTGTCCCAGCAGCACGATGGCCGTCGCGGCCAGCGCCATGATCGGCACCTCGACCGACGACGGGACATCGACAGCACGGGCCACCACGTTGTCCTGGAGCAATAGCGCCGCACCCGTCCAGGCGATCACCGCCGACCCGAGGTAGGTGAGCCACCACAACCGACTGACCAGCGCCGCGATCAGGTTGCCGCCGACCATCATGACCGCCACGCTCAGGCCGAGCCCGAACAGGAGCAGCGCCAGGTCGCCGTGGCTGGCACCCGCGACTCCCAGAACGTTGTCGACACTCATGACGACGTCAGCCACGAGGATTGTGAGCACAGCCTCGCGCAGGCTGCCCGCCGCGTCCCCGGGCTCGCGGACGTCACTCTTCTTCAGCAGCCGGAAGGCGATCCCGAGCAGCAGCAGACCGCCCACCGCTCGCAGTCCGGGGATGCCCAGCAGCAGGGCTGCCGCGGCGGTGAGGGCGATGCGCAGCATGACCGCGGCCAGGCCGCCCACGACGATGGCCTGCCGGCGCTGTGCCGGGGGCAGGCCGCGCGCCGCCAGGCCGATGACCAGGGCATTGTCACCGCTCAGCACCAGGTCGATGAGGACGATGCTCGCGACCGCCGACAGGAACTCTATAAACATCGGACCCTCCGCAGGATGGCCCGCCGCCGCGTGGTCGATCGGTCGATTGAGAGAGGGCATCCGCCACGGGGACACGCTCCACGACCGACCCGGCGTCGGGTCTGGCTCGTGGAAGGTCTCGCGCGCGGCGTGGATCACGCCTGCTCCGGCCGGGTCTAGTGGCCAGGCCACCGTCCCGTGCTGACGACCGGGGCGCCGCGACCTCCTGGTGGAGCTCGGTCGGCTACTCCCCTTCCGCCGGAAAGTGTACCGCGCCGACCAGTTGCCCCCCCAGGATTGATTACCGGCCGCGGGCCGGACGGTCATGTGCTCAGTAGTTCAGTAGTGCCTTCTCAGGCCGCTCTAAGGTCGCCTCCGTAGAGTCCGTGGACGAGGGGCGCAAGGACCCACCGCCCCTCGCATCTCGGAAGGAGGTCTCACGACCCCATGTCTCGACTCTCATTTTCCGCCAGGCGCGGTCTCGCGGCGACCGGCGCTGTCCTGTTGCTCGGTGGCTCGGCCGTCGGCATCGCGGCCGCCCAATCGACGCCATCGCCAAGCCCGGCGGCCTCGGGCCAGACGAGCCAGGCCAACTCTCACTACCAGGCATTCATCGACGCGCTGGCCAAGCGTCTGGGCATCAGCTCGGCCACGCTCCAGCAGGCCATCGGCCAGGCCCGCACCGACGCCGGCCTCCCCGCCGACGGCGGATTCGGGCTCGGCCACGGCGGCGGGCATGGCGGGTTCGGCAAGGACCTGAGCGCGGCGGCTCAGGCCATCGGCATTCCCGTCACCCAGCTGCAACAGGAGCTTGCTGGGAAATCTCTGGCGCAGGTCGCCCAGGCGCACGGCAAGAGCCCGGCCGACGTCGCCGCGGCCCTCAAGAACGCAGCCCATCAGCGTATCGACCAGCAGGTCGCGTCAGGTCGGCTGACCGCGGATCAGGCCACGCAGCGCAAGCAGCAGGTGGACCAGTCCATCGATCAGCATCTGACCGAGGTCGTGCCACAGGGCGGCCCGCGCGGAGCGGCCACGCCAACGTCCTAGTTCACCACTGCATAACCGGTTGCTCCTGCCCGGCACCTGTCGGGCAGGAGCAGCCACGGCTGCCCTAAGCAGGTGGTCATAGTCCTTAAGTCTTGCTCCATTCTGATCATCTGAGCTCCACCTGCTTAGGGCCTTGCCTTTGTTCGCGCTACGCGCTTGGCCCAGATTGGGGGACAGCCCCGGGATGCGCGACAATGACCACGTGGATGCGATTGTCGCGTCCCGGCACACCGCCCAGGCGCGGGAGCTGGACCAGGCGCTGAGTCCGTGGCTGCGGCGGCTCACCCTTGAAGGGCTGAGGCGGTGGCTGGTCCGCGGCGCGACTGTGGGGTTGAGCCTCGCCAGCCTGGTCCTGGCCGTGGGCTGGGTGCTGCCGTGGCCCGAGAGCGCGCTGCGCCCGGTCGCGCTGCCGCTCGCGGCGGCCATCGTCGCGGCTGCCCTCCTGGCCGGCCTGCGGCCAGCTCGGACGGTACGGCGAGCCGCCGCGCTCGACGTCCGCCTGGGTCTGGACGATCGCCTGGCGACCGCTTGGGTGAACCGCCATGCGACCGAGCCGATGGCGCTGCTCCAGCGCGAGGAGGCGCTGGCCCGCCTCGCGGAGCGCTCGCCGGGGAAGGAGCTGCCGCTGGGCTGGCGGCAGCGCGAGCTGGCGAACCTGGCAGGCGTCGCGACTATCGCCGCCGTACTGCTTCTCGTACCGAGCCCCATGGAGGCGGTGCTCCAGCGCCAGGCGCGCGAGCAGGTCGCCGTGCAAGCGGCCGCCGAGCGGGTGGCGGCGCTGCGCCAGGAGGTCGCCACCACCACCTCGCTGACGCCGGAGCAGGGCCGCCGGGTGGACGAGCTGCTGGAGCAGGCGCAGGTCGATCTTGCGCAAGCCGCCAACGCCCGGGAAGCAGCGGCGATCCTGGCCAGAGCCGAGCAAGCGGTGGGCCAGCTCGGCGACCCGTCCGCCGAGGCCCACCAGGGCGCGCTTGCCGCCATGAGCGAAACGCTGGACCAGGAGCCGCTGGCGCGGCCGCTGGCCAGAGCTCTGCAAGGGGCCGACGCGCCGGCGACTGACGCGGCGCTGCGGGCGCTGGCCGATCCGAGCCAGCAGCCAGCGCCGCAGCAGCGGCAAGCGCTGGCCCGGGCGCTGCAGCGGGCGGCGAACGTCGGCCGCTCGGATGCGCGCAGCGCCGGGGCGCTCCAGGAAGCGGCCCACGCCCTGTCGGCTGGGGAACCGGCCGGGGCGTCGCTCCAGGCGGCCGCCGACGGGCTGCGAGCCGCCGTGGAGTCTGCCAACGCGCAGGCCGAGCTTGGCTCGACCACCCGCTCGCTCCAGGACCTCCGCTCCGGGCTCCAGCCGGGAGCCCAAACAGGCCGCGAGGGACCGCCGGCCGGTTCCCAAGAGAACGCCCAGTCGCAGGCGGGCTCGGACGGCGCCCAAGCGTCAGCATCGTCCGCGTCCGGGCCGAGCCAGCAGGACGCTGCCGCCGATGAGCTCAGCACAGGCGCCGCTGCCGCGCGCGGGCAGCAAGCCGGGGTCGGCTCCGCTGCCCTGAGCGGTGGGCCGGCGGCCCCCATAGCGCACGAGGCGAGCGAGGACGTTTTCGTGCCGGGTCGCGCTGCCGCTGGACCGGGGGACCAGGAAGCGGCGCAGCAGCCGCCCGCGCCCAGCGGCCAGCCACGCCCGTACCGCGAGGCGCTGAGCCAGTACACCCAGAGTGAGCGGGAGTACGTCGAGCGCGCCGACGTGCCGCCGAACGTCCGTGAGCTGGTGAAGCAGTACTTCGCCGACCTCGCGGGATCGTAGCCATGGCTGATCCGGCTGATCTGAACCTCGTGTCAGAGGTCGACAGCGAAGCGGTTGGCGACTTCGTCCAGCGCGCCAGCCAGGTCGAGCAGGCGCTGGGAAGGGTCATCGTCGGCCAGCGAGACGTCGTCCGGCAGGTGCTCATCGCGCTCTTCGGCGGCGGCCACGTGCTGCTGGAGGGCGTGCCGGGTCTGGGCAAGACGCTCCTGGTGCGCACCCTGAGCGACGTGCTCGCGCTACCCTTTGCCCGGATCCAGTTTACGCCCGACCTGATGCCGGCCGACATCGTCGGCACCACGATTGTTGGTGAGCATCTGGACGGTCGCCGCGGGCTGCACTTCCAGGCCGGCCCCATCTTTGCCAATCTCGTCCTGACGGACGAGATCAACCGCGCCACGCCCAAGACGCAGTCGGCGCTGCTGGAAGCGATGCAGGAAGGGACTGTCAGCGTCGGCAATGCGACGCGGCCGCTGCCGCGCCCGTTCTTCGTCCTGGCTACGCAGAACCCGCTCGAGATGGAGGGCACCTACCCTTTGCCCGAGGCCCAGCTCGACCGGTTCATGTTGAAGGTGCTGGTACCGTTCCCGCGCGCCGATGATCTGCAGGAGATCTTGCAGCGGACCATGCGCCCGCGGCCGCCGGATGGAGCGCGGCCGCCCGTCGCCAGCGCCGCCGACGTCCAGCGCATGCAGCGGGTGGCACGTGAGGTCGCCGTTGCCCCGCACGTGGCCGCGTACGCGGTGCGCCTGGTGCTGGCGACCCATCCACGCGAGGCGGCCGCCCCGCCGTCGGTGCGCCAGTACGTCCGCCATGGCGCGAGCCCGCGCGGCCTGCAGGCTCTGGTCGCCGGCGCGCAGGTGCGGGCGCTGCTCGAGGGCCGCTTCAACGTGTCCCGCGACGATCTCCAGGCGGTGGCCCGCGCCGCCCTGCGCCACCGCCTGATCCTCGGCTTCGAGGCCCAGGCTGACGACGTGACAGCCGACCGGCTCGTCGAGGACGTGCTCGGGAGTGTCCCGGGGCCCCGTCCGTGACGGCGACTCCGGCTCCGACCCCGACCCGGACCGCGCCACTGTTGGACGCGGCCTTCATCCGCCGGCTCGAGGCGCTCGCCCTGGCCGGCCGACGCGCGCCTGCCGGTGGCACGGTCGGCCAGCGGCGCTCGCGCGCCACTGGCGCGTCGGTCGAGTTTGCCGACCATCGCACCTACACGCCAGGCGACGACTTCCGCCGCATCGACTGGAACGCCTACGCGCGGCTGGGGCGCCTGTTCCTGCGGCTGTACCGCGCCGAGGAGGACCTGACCCTGGCGCTGGTCCTGGACACGTCGGCCTCGATGGCCTGGGGCAGCCCGTCGAAGGTGCGCCTGGCGGCTCGGCTGGCCGCCGCCTTCGGCTTCATCGCGCTGCGCGGCGGAGACCGGGTGGACCTGGCGACCTGCCGCGGCGAGGGCGTCGCGACGTGCCTCAGGGGCCAGAGCGGCCAGGCAGCCATCTGGCCGCTCTGGCGTCGGCTCGAAGGGATCGACTGCGGCGGCGCCACCAATCTGGACGCGGCGCTGGGGGCCTGCGCCCGCCAGCTGCGCGGTCCCGGCCTGGCGCTGGTCGTCTCCGACCTGCTCTCGCCGCCGGGCTACCAGCGCGGCGTCGACGCGCTGCTGGGCCAGGGCCACGACGTGGTCCTGGTCCAGGTGCTGGCTCCCGACGAGATCGAGCCACCGGCCGAACTCCTCGGCCAATGGCACCTGGTGGACGCCGAGAACGACGCGGCGCCCGTGGAGCTGACTGTCACGCCGAGCCTGGTTCGCGCCTACCGACGCATGCTGGCCGCCTACACTCAGGAGATCCGCGAGTTCTGCCGGCGGCGGGGCGTGACGTACCTGCTGTTGCGCAGCGATGCGCCACTCGACGAGCTGCTGCTGCGGACCTTCCGCCAGGCGGGCGTGCTGGCGTAGGTGGGGTGGGGTGGGGGTGGAGAAAATCCAGCGTGGGCCTGCTTAGCCTCACTCCCGGGCTTGCCGCCGCGCTCGGCGTGCTGGCCCTGGCGATCGTCGCCAGCTACGTCCTGAAGCCGCGCCAGCCGAGGCGCCGGGTGTCCAGCACGCTGCTGTGGCTGGCGGCGCTCCACGAGGCGGACGCGCAGCGGCCGTGGCGGCGGCTGCCGCCGAGCGCCCTCCTGCTGCTCCAGCTGGTGGCGCTGGGCGCGATAGTGGCAGCGGTGGCGCGGCCCTACCTGCTCAGCCGCGACGCCACCGGGACAGACGCCGTCGTCCTGCTCGACGTGTCGGCGTCGATGCAAGCCACCGACGTCGCGCCGAGCCGCTTCGACGTCGCGCGCCGCCGGGTGGCGGAGATGATCGACGCTCTCTCCTCAGACAGCGCCCTGACGCTCGTCAGCCTGGGGGCCGAGCCGCGCGTCGTGGCACCCAGGACCGGCGATCGCACGCTGCTGCGGCAAGCCCTGGCCGACCTGCGGCCCACCACCCGGTCGGCCAACCTGGCGGCTGGCCTGTCGCTGGCCGCCTCGCTGGCCGAGGGACACCCGGGCAGCCGTCTGATCGTCGTCGGCGACGGCAGCCTGGACCGCTCGCAGGAGCCGGCCTCGCTGCCGCTGCCGGTGCGCTACGTGCCCATCGGGGTCCCGGCCGAGAACCTGGCGATCGCCGGCTTCGGCACGCGCGTCGCCGACGGCGCACTGGCAGCGCTCGCGCACGTCACAAACTATGGCGCTCAGCCCCGCGTCGTCGGGATCGAGTTGCGGGTGGACGGCGTGCTGTTCGACGCGTCGACGCACAGCGTCGATCCCGGCGGCTCGGCGGACGCGCGGTGGGACGACCTGCCACCGTCGGCGCGCGTGCTGGAGGCGCGGCTCGTCGACGACGATGCGCTCGCCCTGGACAACAGGGCTTGGAGCGTCGTCGGCGACGATCGCCCGACGCGCATCCTGCTGGTATCCGAAGCCAACGTCTTCCTGGAGCGGGCGCTGGCGCTGCGTCCGGGCGCCGAGGTGACGCGCCGCACGCCGGCCGCCTACACGGCTGAGCTTGACGGAGCCGGGCCGTACGACCTGTCAGTATTCGACGGCTTCGTGCCGGCCGCGCTTCCCCAGGGCGGCAGCGCGCTGCTGCTCCACCCGCCCGCTGGCAACAGCCTGATCGGGGCCCACGACGACGTCGCCGTGTCGCGGCTGGACGCGCTGCGCGACGATCACCCCGTGCTGGCCGGCGTGCCGCTGGCCGGGGTGCACGTGGCCCGGGCGCGTCGGCTGGACGTGCCGCCCTGGGCCGACGCCGTGCTCGGCTCGCCCGAGACGCCGCTGCTGGTGGTCGGCGAGCAGGCCGGGCACCGGCTGGCGGTTCTTGGCTTCGACGTGCACGCGTCCGATCTGCCGCTCCAGCCGGCGTTTCCGGTGCTCGTCCACAACCTGCTGGACTGGCTCGTGCCCGCCAGCAGCGTCGCCACACCTGTCGTGGGCGTGGGCGAGTCGGCCGCCCTGGTACCGCTGCCCGACGCGCAGAGCGTCGAGGTGCTCACGCCCGACGGCCAACGCATACCGGCGGCGCCCCCCTTTCCCGCCCAGCCCTTCGGGGACACCGACGCGCCCGGGGTGTACCAGGTGGTGCAGCGCGATGCCCGTGGGCGCGAGACCGGGTCGACGTTCGCCGTGAACTTCGTCTCGGAGCGGGAGTCGCGGCTCGAACCGGGCCAGGCCGACGACGGCCGTCCAGAGACGGCGCCGGACGCGTCCGGCGCCGTCTCTGGCTCCAGTTCCGGCGCGCCGCGTGAGGTCTGGGAGGGCGTGGCGCTGCTGGCGCTGGCCCTGCTGACCGTGGAGTGGTGGGCTTACCACCACCAATAAACAGTAGGCAGTAGGCAGTCTGACCCGTGCCCCAGCCTCACGTCGATCAGCCGCTCGTCCTGCTGGCGCTGGTGGCGCTGGCGCCGGTCCTGGCCCTGGTCTCGTGGCGGCGGGGGATGGCAGGGCCGCGCGCCCGGTTCAGCCTGGCTTGCCGCCTGGTGATCACCACCCTGCTGGTGCTCGCCCTGGCCGGGCTGAGCATCCGGCGGCCAGTCGACCGCCAAGCGGTGGTGTTCGTCGGCGACGTGTCGGCCAGCGTGCAGGACGCGCGCCTTCAGTCCGAGGCCTTCATCCGCCAGGCGGTGGCGGCGAGGCGGCCCGACGACGTCTACGCGGTCGTCACTGCTGGCCGACGGGCAGCTGTGGAGCGTGTGCTGGCGGCGAGCAGCGACTTCGAGCGCTTCCAGAACCCCCAGCCGGCGGACACGACCGACCTGGCGGACGGGCTGCGGCTGGCAGGCACGGTGCTGCCGGCCGCCTACCAGGGTCGCGTCGTGCTGCTGTCGGATGGCCAGGAGACCAGCGGCGACGCGGCGGCGCAGGCGCAGCTGCTGCGAGCGCGCGGCGCCGAGGTGGACGTGGTGCCCTTGCCCACGTGGAGCGGTCCCGAGGTGCTGGTCGACGGGGTGGCGGTGCCCTCTGTGGTCCACGCCGACGAGCGCTTCAGTCTGCGCGTGCAGCTGGCGTCCAACGTCGCCACCAGCGCCACCGTCCGCGTCTTCCTGGACGGTGGGGCGCTGGGCGAGCAGGCGGTCGACCTCCACCCGGGCGCTACCGACCTGACCTTCGGTGCGCGGCTGAGCGACACCGGCCTGCACGAGGTGCGCGCGGTGGTCGAGGCCGCTCAGGACACTCTCGCCGTCAACAACGAGGCGCGTGCCGTGGTCGAGGTGCAGGGGCCGCCCCGCGTGCTGGTGGTCGAGCAGCGGCCTGGCGAAGGGGCCAACGTCGTCTCGGCGCTGAGCGGCGCGGGCATGCGCGTCGAAACGCGGCCACCTGCCGACCTGCCCGCGCAGCCCGACGCGCTCGGCGCGTTCGCGGCCGTCGTTCTGGCTGACGTGTCGGCCGACAGTCTGGACGAGGCCCAGCAGACGGCGCTGCGCGGCTACGTGCGCGACCTGGGGCACGGACTGCTGGCCATCGGTGGCGACAGCAGCTACGGCCAGGGTGGTTATCTCGGCACGCCGCTCGACGACCTGCTGCCGGTGCGTTCGAGCGTGCGCGGGCACCGCGACCAGGGCCGGGTGGCGCTGGTGCTGGTGATCGACCGCTCAGGCTCGATGGCCGACGACCCGGCCCACGAGGGCACGACGAAGATGGCCATGGCCCACCAGGCGGCCGTCCTGGCGGCGGATCGCCTGGCGCCGCGCGACCTGGTCGGCGTGCTCGCCTTCGACTCGACCCCGCAATGGGTGGTCCCCATCACGAGCGTCTCGGTCATCGGGCTGCCCGCGCTCGAGCAGAAGATCGGCGCGCTGGACGCCAACGGCGGCACCGAGATCTACCCGGCCCTGGCGGCCGCGTTCGAGGCCATCCGCCCAGCCCAGGCGCAGTACAAGCACGTCATCCTGCTGACTGACGGGATGTCCCAGGAGGGCGGCGACTACGCCGCCCTGCTCGACCGGATGCGGGCCGCCAACGTGACGTTGTCGACGGTGGCGATCGGCGGCGACGCCGACCAGCAGCTGCTGTCGCGGCTGGCCGAGCAGGGCGACGGGCGCTACTACTTCGCCGACCATGCCCGGGACATCCCGCGCCTGGTGACGCGCGAGACCAGGCTCGCCACGAGTGGCCCGCTGGTGCAGGGGGTCGTCAGCCCGCGCCAGGTGGCCCCCGACGCCACCCTGGCCGCTCTCGCCAGCGGAGGGCTGCCACCTCTGAGCGGCTACCTGGTGACGACGCCGAAGGATCTGGCCGAGAAGCTGCTGGTGTCCGATGACGGCGACCCCCTGCTGGCGCGCTGGCAGTACGGGCTGGGCCGCGCGGTGGCCTGGACGAGCGACCTGCGCGGCCGCTGGTCCGACGCCTGGGTCAGCTGGCCGGGCACGCCGCAGCTCTTCGCCGCGCTGGTGGACTGGGCCATCCCGCCGCCGCAGGGGCCGCTGCGGGTCGACATCCGCGCCGATGCGGCAAGCGCACACGTGGTCGTCCAGGAGCGCCAGCTGGGGCCAGGGCCGGCTCAGGTTGGCGCGCGCGTCGGCCGGCCGGGCGAAGAGCCGCTGGATGTCGGGCTGACCGCGACGGCGCCTGGTCGCTACGAGGGAGAGTTCCCCATAGGCCCCTCGGGCATGTACCGGGTGCGTGTCGAGGAGCGCCGCGACGGCGCCGTGGCGGCAGCTGCCGAGACGGGCTTCCCGGTGTCCTACGCCGCCGAGTACCGCCACGTCTCGGCCGACCCGCAGCGCCTGGAGCGGATCGCCCGCGCCGGCGGCGGGCACGTCCTGGGCAGTCCGGCCGCTGCCTTCGCCGACGACCTGCCGCCCATGTCCAGTCCGCTGCCCCTGGATCGTGCGCTGTTGCTGCTGGCGGCCGCGCTGCTCCCCATCGACGTGGCGCTGCGGCGGCTGCGCGTCTCGCCGGCCGAGGTGCGGGACTGGCTGCGGCAGCCGCGCCGGAGCAGCATTCCGGTGCACCTGGGCTGGCCATGGGCGGCGGCAGGCGCGACGCCCCCCGCGGCGGCGTGGGCGCCGGGCCGGCCGGCGCGCTGGCTGGCACGTGCCAGGCGATCGGCGGCGGGCCAGACGCGCCTCACGGCCGGGCCGGCCACGCCGGCGCTAGCCCGTGAAGCGGAGGCGGGGACAGGGAGAGAAACTGAGCCCGGCGCGGCGGACGAGGACGCGCTGGGCGAGACGCTGCGCTGGCTTCGGGCCAGACGCGGCGACTAAGTACAGCGTCTCGGAAGTTCCGAGTCCTATCGGCCCGCTCATGGTGAGCTTGCCCTTCGACGACATCATGCGCGCCGGCGGAAACGCCTGAGACTACCAGCGGTGGAGTCGGGTCTACGATCTGAACCTCGAACGCGCCAGACAGGCCAACGCCGCCGCGGATGCCTACCAGCGGCAGCTCGGGTTCGGTCGCCGCGAGGTGACGGTCGACATTGATGGCGTCCCGCGGCGGCTGGACATTGCCGACCCGCTGATCTTCCGGTAAACCGGTAAAATGGTCGTCCAGTGAAGCGCCAGTGACCGAGCCCGCCCTGACCACGCGCGACGACTTCGAGGTCTGGATCGTTCACATGGACGACGCGCTGGCCGAGTTCTTTGCCCAACTGCCCGAAGACGTCCGCCGTAACCTGGACTACGCCCCGCGCTCGCTCGACAGCCTGGAACGCTGGCTCTTAGATCGGTACGCCTTGCCGCAAGCGCTGCTGGCGCCGTCGGAGTCGACAATGCTTGACGGCGCTGCCCGCTACGTCGGCGAGACGTTCCGCAGAACGGCCGGCGGCCGCTGGACGATCGATCTCGAGAACAGGAAGAACGCGTACTTCGGCCTGCCCGTCCTTGTCGGCTACCGCACCCCCGTGGCCCCCATGTCCCTGGTCACCGCCAGCACCCACCGCCGCATCGGCGCCTACCTGCGCACTGTCCTCGAAAACACCGCCGCCGACGAGCAGTCCAGAGCCTGACCGCAGGAGCGGACGGCGCCAAGCGGGAGGGAGCGCACCGATCGGCCACACGGTCAGCCGAGCCGCTTGCTCAGCTTCGGGTCGAGAAAGTCGCGCAGAGCGTCGCCGAGCAGGTTCGCCGCCAGCACTGTCAGCGCGATCATCGTTCCGGGAAAGACCGCCAGCCACCACGGCGGCTTGAACGACTGTGCCAGTACGCCGCCGAGCATGTTCCCGAGACTCGCCGTCGGGGGCGGCACGCCCACCCCGAGAAAGCTGAGGGCTGCCTCGGCGAAGATGGCGGCGCCCAGGTTCAACGTGGCGACGACCATCACCGGCGCGAGGCACTGCGGCGCCACCTGCCGCAGCATGATCCGGCCCGCCGGTGCGCCGATACACCGCGCCGCCTCCACGAACTGCGCCTCTTTGACAGATAGCACCACCGAGCGGGTGATGCGCGTCGCCAGCGGGATCTGGGTGACGCCAATGGCGACGATCACCGTCCGCAAGCCCGGCCCGAGGCTGACCGAGAGCAGCATCGCCAGGATCAGCGTCGGGAACGACGTCAGCACCTCGATCAGCCGCTGGCTCAGCATGTCGTACCAGCCCCCGACGTAGCCGCTGCTCACGCCCCAGAGCATGCCGATGGATACCCCGAGCACGACTGACGCGGCGCTCGCCAGCAGGCTGACCTGCGACCCATACATGATCCGCGACAGGACATCCCGACCCAGGGTGTCGGTCCCGAGCCAGTGCTCCGCGGACGGCGGCTGCCGTGCGACGCCATAGTTGTTCGTGAACGGGTCGTACGGGGCCAGCTGGGCCGCGAACAGGGCCACGGCGACGATCAGCAGCAGCAGGAGCGCCGCCGCGACGCCGAGGGGAGACGATCGCACGAAGCGACTCAGCCCGTGGACGAAGCTCCGTCCCGCAGTCGGCGGATGGACGATGAACGGCTCGATCGGTGCCGTGGCGGGTCCCGCGTGTGCCATGTCTGGTCGCCTCTACGCGGTCACTGTCACTGGTAGCGAATCCGCGGGTCGATCCAGGCGTAGCTCAGGTCGACGGCGAGGTTGACGACGACCGTGACCAGCCCGTAGATCAGCACCAGGTTCTGGATGACTATCCAGTCCCGACTGTTCAGCGCCTGCACCAGGTAGCTGCCGAGGCCGGGCACGCCGAAGGCCGTCTCGGTGGCGACGGCCCCGCCCAGAAGCGCCACCATCGCCGCGCCCGACGTGGTGACCACGGGCAGCAGAGCATTGCGGAACACGTGGCGGGACAGCACGAAGCGCTCGGTGAGCCCCTTGGCGCGGGCCGTGCGCACGTAGTCGTCGTGCAGCGCTTCGAGCACTGACGAGCGGGTCATCCGGGCCAGCCCAGCCGCCAGGCCGACGCCGAGCGCTATGGCCGGACCGACGACCATCTCGAGGTTCCCGACAGGGTCCTGCCAGAGCTGGACGATGGTGAGCGGCGGCCGCCAGGTGAAGGTGAGCACCAGGAACAGAACGAGGCTCAAGCCAATCCAGAAGCTGGGCACCGCCAGGAACAGCGTCATGAAAACGCGGGTCAGCGTGTCGGCGACGGAGTTGCGGCGCGTGGCGCTCAGGATGCCGACGGGCACGCCGAGCAGCCAGGACATGCCCATGGCAAGGATGGCGATCTCGAGCGAGATGAGGCCGCGCCGGATGATGGTGTCGCGAATCGGGTCCTTGTTCCAGAAGGAGTGGCCCAGATCGCCGCGGGAGACGTCGCCGAGCCAGCTGACGTACTGCTGCGGCAGCGGCTTGTCCAGCCCGAGGCTGGCGCGCGCCGCCTGCAGGTCGGCCTCGCTGAGCGTGTACTGCCCCTGCCCCTCGCTGGCGATCTGGGCGATCGGATCGCCAGGCAGCACGCGCATCGCTATGAAGATGAGCACGGTGATGCCGAAAATCGTCGGCACGGCCGTAAGCGTGCGGCGCACCAGATAGCGTTGCACCCTGGCTCTCGGATCCGGAGCGAGCCGTGTCTAGGAGTCGAGCCAGGCCGTGTCCAGGCGGCCCCATTCGCTCTGGACGCGCTTGTCGAGGGCCGCGCCCTTGACGTTGGCGCGCCACATCAACAGGTGGTCGGTGTAGCCGATGAACAGCCACGGCGGGTCCTGGTCGAGCAGGTCCTGCATCTGGTCGAGCAGCGCGCGCCGCTTCGCCGGATCGAGCTCGCGATCCGACTGCTTCAGCAGGTCGTCGAGCTGCGGGTTGCTGTACCCGCCGAAGTTCTGTGAGCCGCCAGTCTTGAAGTAGGTATTGGCGATCGGCGAGAAATCCGAGATCGGTCCGCCTGGCGTATCGAGCACGAGGGTGAACCGCCCTGCCTTCTCGTCCTCCACCAGCAGCGACCGCTCGGCGACACGGATCTTGACGGTGATGTTCAGGGTGCGCTTCAGCTGATCCTGGATCGCGGGCGCCATCACCTCCGCGTGCGGCGGGACCGAGGCGGACAGCAGCTCGACGCCGTCGACGCCGTTGGCGTACCCCGCGTCGGCCAGCAGCTTCTTCGCGTCCTGGAGGTCCTGCGTCTTGTCCTGTCGGTAGCCGGGCAGCTTGGCGATCTGGTCGCGCGGCGTGGCAAACTGCCCCCCGTGGGGTACCCAGCGCGACAGGTCGATCTGCTCCTGGGTCTTGAACGCCTCGATCAGTCCCTGCCGGTCGAGCGCGAGATGGACGGCGCGACGGACCCGGGGATCGTCGAAAGGCTTCTGCCGCGTATTCATGATGACTTGGTAGGCGCCAAAGGTCGTCACGCGGTTCGTCTTGATCGCGTCAGTCTTCTGGACGCCCTCGTCCCACGTCTCCTTGGCCACGTTCCACGACAGGTCCGCCTGTCCGGTTAGCACCGCGGTGCCGCGATCTGACCACGCCGGGACGTGGACCAGCTCCAGGGTGTCAACGTAGGGGAGGTCTTTGTTCCAGTAGTTCGGGTTCCTGGTAAACGTCCACTTCTCCCCTTCTTTGTACTCCTTGAAGACGAACGGCCCTGTCCCGGGGGCAATCTGCACGGAGCGTAGGTCGTTGTTGTTGGCATCCAGCGTCTTCTTCGAGTAGATAGCCTGGGTCGTGTCCGTCAGGAGGAGCAAGAAGATCGCGGACGGCTCCTTCAGCGTAAACTTCACGGTCAGCGGATCCACTGCCTCGACCTTCGCAACGGACGAGTAGCGGTCCTTCAAGATGCTGACCACGCCCTGCGGCGGGAAGATCATCCGGTTGTAGGTGGCGACGACGTCGTCAGCGGTCAGCGGCGCCCCGTCGTGGAACGTGACGCCGCTGCGCAGCGCAAAGGTGTAGGCGAGCCCGTCCGGGGCGACGTCCCAGGAGTGGGCCAGGTCGGGCACGATCGTTTTGAGGCCGTCCACCAGGTTCAAGCGCACCAGGCTGCTGTACGCCGGGCAGAGGACGGACGCCGCGCCGCCCTGCTGCATGTCGTAGTTGGACGTGGTGACGCCGAAAGCCAGCCGCAAGAGGCCACCGCGCTTGGGATTCGGGTCCGGCGACGAGAACATGCCGGCGTCGGTCGCGCCCGCCGCGGTCGGCGCAGCGGCGCTCGCCGTGCTGGCCGGCGCGGCCTGGCTCGCGACCGGCGCCGGTGCGGCCAGGACCGCGCGCGTAGGCTCCGCCGCCTGTGGCTTGGCGGTCGGAGCTGCACCCTGAGACCCACCGCCGCCGCCGCAGGCCGCCAGGAGCTGGGCAATCGTGCCGCTGGCGAAGCTGAGCAGCGTGAGCCGTTGTACCAGCTGGCGGCGGCCAAGCTTGCCGCCGCGGAACGCCTCGAAGACGTCAAGCGTGGGCTCGCTCAAGGACACCCCTCCCTGCTCCCTGTGGTGCTTCTCTCATGATAGGCGAGCGTGTCCTCGCAAAGACAGCACCCAGTGTCAATGCCGCCGTGCTCAGAACTCAGAACTCCGGGCGCTGGCTGGCTCCCGCGGCGCCGAACGAGAGACCGCGGAGCACGTAGCGCTGCGCGGCGAGACCAATCGTGATCGGTGGCACGATGGACACGAGCGCGACCGCCGCGCTCGGGTGGGCCTGCATGTACAGCGGGATGGTCACGGACTGGCTGAACGTCACGACCAGCGCCAGCACGTAGTCGTTCCAGGCGCCCAGGAAGACCAGGATGAAGGCTGCTCCAAGCCCCGGCGCGCCGAGGGGAAAAGCGATGTGCCGCAGAACCTGGAGCTGCGAACACCCGTCCAGCATGGCGCTCTCCTCGGCGTCTCGCGGCAGCCTGGCGAAGAAGTCGCGGACCAGCCAGGCCGCGAACGGGGTGCCGAACCCGATCTCGCCGAGCGCCAGGGCGAGCTGCGTGTCCAGAAGGTTCAGCGTGCGAAACAGCAGCAGGTAGGGAACCGCCAGAACGGCTAGCGGAAAGAGGCGCTGCCCGAGAAAGGCGGCGCTGATGCGCTCGTTCGTGACCGGTCCGACGCGGTACCGGAACCGCGCCAGCGCATAGCCCGCCATCGCCCCCAGCACCAGCGCCACGACGGCCGCGGAGAGTGAGACCACTATGCTGTTCGCCAGGGCCAGGGTGGCATCGGACCCGGGCCGGAACGTCACGACGAGCGACCGGGCGGTCGGCACGAAGTCGACGAACGGGAGATTGCCAGCGCGCGGGGACGGCTTGAATGGCGCGACGAGCAGCCAGTAGAGCGGGAAGCCGATCCAGGCCGTCCAGGTCAGCAGGATGGCGTAGACGGCGACCGGCTTGAGGGCAATCCGCCGCGCTCGCTTGTGCACCAGCGGCCCGGACTATACCCTGGCCGTGTCGGGCGCGCACCGGTCTGGGTGCGCGGCCCACCACAACCGGGGGGGGATGTGCATGACCGATCACTCGCGCACGGGCCGCGTCTCGCGTCGCACCTTCATCAGCCTCGTCGCAGCCGCGACGACCGTCCCGCTCTTGCAGGCCTGCGGCGGGCAGGCGCCAGCGACGACCGCCACCGCGGCACCAGCAGCGGCCACGGCGGCACCCGCCAGCGCGGCCACCGCCGCTCCCAAGCCCGCCACCTCCGCCCCGGCCGCCGCCGCGGCAACCACCGCGCCGGCCGCGGCCACGGCCGCCCCAGCAGCGGCCACCGCCGCCCCGCCACAGGCCACCACCGCACCGGCCGCGGCCACGGCCGCACCGGCCGCTGCTGGGAAACCGTTCGCCGGCACCACCATCCGCTACGCGGGCCTGACCAGCATGGGCCAGTCGCTGGTCCAGTACACCAAGGACTGGCTCGACGACCAGGGCATCACGGTCCAGCTGTCGGCGTACGACCAGCAGGGGCTCCCGCAGAAGATCGTGGAGGCCGCCGCGACGCACACCTACCTGGCGGACCTGGTGCAGCTCGGGCCCAACGAGTCCATCGCGCTCAAGTCCCAGGGCTACCTCGACGAGGTACCCGCCAGCGTGCTGAGCCAGCTGTCGATGGACGAGGTGCTCCCCATCTTCTCGCGCCTGCTCGGGTACAACGGCAAAATCTACGCCCTGCCGTACGACGGCGACGACCACATGATGGCCTTCCGTGGTGATCTCTTCAGTAACCCGGACAATCAGGCCAAGTTCAAGGCCAAGTACGGGTACGACATGGACCCCGTCCAGGGACCAAAGGACTGGGTTGAACACGGCAACTACGCCGAGTTCTTCACGGGTACGAACTGGAACAACAGCGGCCAGAACGACGCCTTCGGCTTCTCTCATATGACCAAGCGGGGCGACACGCTCTTCTGGGGATTCTTCTCACGCGCCGCCGCCTACGCCAAGCATCCTGACGATCCGGGCTTCTTCTTCGACACCAAGACGTTCAAGCCGCGGATCAACAGCCCGGCCTTCGTCCGCGCCGCCAACGAGTGGCGCGACGAGTGCAACAAATGGTCGCCACCGGGCGGTGCGACACAGGCAGGGTGGGGCGACGTCATCCAGTCCTACGTGACCGGACGCACCGCCATGTGCGTCGGCTGGGGCGACCACGGCACGAACGCCCAGGACGAGACTACCTCGGTGATCAAAGGCAAGTCGCGTTACGCCATGACGCCCGGGTCGAAAGAGGTCTACAACTCCTCCTCGGGACAGTGGGAGACGCTGCCCCAGGTGAGCCGCGCTCCCTACATCGCCTACGGCGGCTGGAACCTCCAGATGCCGAAGGACTCCAAGCAGAAGGAGGCCGCCTGGGCCTGGGGCACCTACTGCGCGAGCTTGCCGATCTCCAACCGCATGGTCACCCTGCCCACTGGCGCCAATCCCCTCCGCAAGAGCCAGCTGTCTGACGTCAAGATCTGGACCGACGGGCCCGCCAAGTGGGACAAGGACGAGGCGGCGAGCTACATGAAGGCGATCCAGGACACTATCACCCACCCCAACCTCGTCGCCGACCTCCGCATCTCAGGGTTCTTCCAGTACGTCGAGCCGCTCGAGCTGGCCGTCAGCCAGGTCATGGCCGGCCAGGCCGACGCCCAGAAGGCGCTCGACGACGCTGCCGACGCCTGGACCCAGATCACCAACAAGTTCGGCGCGGACAAGCAGAAGGCGCTCTACCTGGACGCGCTAGGGGTGGGCGGCTGAGAGAGAGCCCCGGTGGACGCTTCGACCAAGCCCGTTCCGTTCGGCGTGGCCCGCGCCGCCCGGCCGTGGGCCCTCTCCGACCGCCACTACCGGTGGATCATGCTTCTGCCGTCGCTCGCGGTCGTGCTGGCTCTGACGCTGTTCCCGCTCGCCTTCTCGCTCGGCCTCACCTTCACCAACTGGGACCTGTACAACGGGGACACCGTCAACTTCGACGGCCTGCACCAGTGGGGCAGGCTTCTCACCGACGCTGGCTTTCTGGTGCCGGCCCGCAACACGGTTGTTTTCACCCTCGGCGTCGTCCCGAGTGAGTTCCTGATCGGCCTCGTCGTCGCCCTGGCGCTGAACAACTGCACGGTTGGCCGCACCTTCTTCAGGATCTTTTTTCTCGTGCCGCTGATGGTGAGCCCGGTTGCGACCTCGTTCATCATGGGTCGCACGATGTTCGATCCGAGCGTCGGCCCGATCCACGATCTCCTGGCGCGCGCCGGACTGCCGCAGATCCCGTGGCTGACCAACCCGGCCTGGGCCATGGTCACGCTCATGATCATCGATTCCTGGGGTGGGACGGCGTTCATGATCCTGCTGTTCACCGCCGGCCTGGCGGGCATGCCCCAGGAGCCGTACGAGGCGGCCACCGTGGACGGGGCCTCCGACTGGCAGGTGCTGTGGCACATCACGCTGCCCCTGATGGCGCCGGTCATGGTGGCCGCCGTCCTGATCCGAGCCCTGGACGCCTTCAAGATCGTCGACATCATCGCTACCGTCACCGGTGGCGGCCCCGGCAACGCGACCGAATCCTTGACGCTCAAGGTCTACAACCTCGCGGTCAAAGGCGGCGACGTGTCCTACGGCGCCACCGCCGCCTACGGTCTCGTCATCATCATGGCCGTCTTCACCACTCTGTTCCTGTTGCTGTCGCGGCCAGCGGTGCGCCGAGCCACGGGTGACGAGTGACCGGTGTCCGCCGCGGGCGCGGCATGCAGGTGGGCGTCTACGCGGTTCTGCTCGCCTGGACGCTGTGGCTGGCGTTTCCGCTGTACTGGCTGGTCATCGCGGCCTTCAAGACGCCGTTGGCGCAATCGCAGCGCGCCACCTACCTCCCGTTCGTCGACTTCCAGCCGACCGTCGCCGCGTGGCGCAACGTCTTCGGCCAGACAGGCGGCCTGGATCCGCGTACCCCGTTTGCCAACAGCGTCGCCATCGCCTGCGGCGCGGGGATCGTCTCGCTCGCCATTGGCTCGATGGCGGGGTACGCGCTGGCGCGCTTCCAGTACCGGGTGGGCGCCATCAACAACGATCGCATCTCCACCTTCCTGGTGTCGCAGCGCATGTTCCCGGTCGCCGTCCTGGCGGTGCCGTTTCTCATCCTGTACCGCGAGCTGAACCTCCTCGACACGCAGGTGGGGATGATCATCGCCGAGATCGGCTTCGGCACGCCTTTCGTGGCCTGGCTGGTCCGCGACTTCTTCGCCAGCCTGCCGAAGGAGATCGAGGAGAGCGCCCTTATCGACGGCTGCAACCGCCTCCAGGTGCTGCGCCACATCGCTTTTCCGCTTGGCGCGCCGGGGCTCGTGGCGGCGTTCATCCTGGTCTTCATCGGCGCCTGGAACAACTACTTCCTGGCGCTTGTCCTGACGTTCTCCAACGCTGTCACGGTCCCGCTCTTCATCCAGACGCAGGCGCAGTACGTCACGGGCGTCACGCCCTGGGCTAACATCGCCGTCATCACGCTCGTCTCGGTCCTGCCACCCGTGCTCGCCGGCCTGCTGCTGCAGCGGTACCTGACGCACGGCCTGACGTTCGGGGCTGTCAAATGAGCACGGATCAACACCCCTGATGGAGTACGTCACTTTTGGGACGGCCGGCGTGCGCGTGTCCCGCCTCGCCCTCGGGCTGGGCCTCCGCGGCCAGGCCGACGAACGGCACGCCGAGCAGCTGATACGCGCGGCGTTCGAGAGCGGCATCAACCTGTTCGACTGCGCCAACGTGTACGGGCTCATGGATGACCGCGCCTACGCCGGGCGCTCGGAGGAGATCCTCGGCCGCGCCCTCAAGGGCCGCCGCGACGACGTCGTCATCACGTCGAAGGTCGCCAGCCCGGTCGGCCCTGGCCCGAACGACAGCGGCGGCTCGCGCTACCACATCATGCGCGAAGTGGAGCGCTCGCTGCGGCGGCTGGATACCGACCACATCGACGTCTACCTGCTGCACCGGCTGGATACCGAGACGCCCCTCGACGAGCAGCTCCGCGCGCTCGACGACCTCGTGCGCCAGGGCAAGGTGCTGTACACCGGCGTGTGCAACTTCCAGGCGTGGCAGGTGTGCCGGGCGCTCTGGCTGCAGGACCGCCTGCACGCTGCCCCGTTGATCACCGTCCAGAACCCGTACAGCCTGCTGAACCGCGGTCTGGAAGCCGAGATGTTCCCGTTGGCGCGGTCGCTGGGCGTGGGCATCATGGCCTACGCGCCCCTGGGCACTGGGCTGCTCAGCGGCGTCTACGGGCCGGATTGCGAGCCGCCGCCCGACACCCTGTGGGGTGGCCGCCGTCGCGGGCGCCTGGCCCAGACGCTGCGCGGGCAGGCAGCCGAGGTGCTGGACACCGTTCGGGACGTGGCCAGACGCCTGGACGCGACAGTCGCCCAGGTCGCGCTGAAGTGGGTCCTGTCACAGCCGGAGATCACGGTGGCGATCTCCGGCGCCGACACCGAGGCGCAGATGGCCGAGAACGTGGCCGCGCTGGCGGTCGAGCTCACACCCGAAGACCGCCAGCGGCTCGACGCGGTCTCGGCCGGCCTGTCGCTGATGCTGGATGGCCCACCGCCACCGGAAACGGCGCCGGCGCCCGCCGGCCAGGAGGCACAGTAGCTCATGGCAGCGCTCAAGCTCAAGATTGGGGTCGTCGGCTGCGGCGCCATCGCCCAGATCCAGCACCTGCCGCACCTACGGGAGCTGGACGGCGAGTTCGCCATCGGCGGGCTGGCCGACCTGTCGCCCCGGCTGCTGGAGGCGGTCGGCGAGCAGTACGGCGTGCCGCCGGAGCGCCGCTTCCTGGACTACCACGACCTCGTCAGCAGCGACGTCGACGCGGTGATCGTCTGCCCCTCCGGCTCGCACGCGCCGGCCAGCATCGCCGCGGCCGAGGCCGGCAAGCACGTCCTGGTCGAGAAGCCGATGTGCACCAACGCCGACGAGGCGCGGGCCATGGTGGCGGCGGCCGACCGCGCCGGCGTGCTGCTGATGGTGGCGTACATGAAGCAGTACGAGCCGGCGTACCAGTTCGCCCGGGAGCATGTCCGCGAGATGACTGACGTGCGCTTCATCCAGGTCAACCACCTTCATCCCGACAACAGTTTGCACACGGGCGAGTTCAAGGTGCTGCGCTTCGACGACATCCCGGCCGCGGCTCGGGAGGCGACGACCGCGCACCACGCGGCCGGCGTCGCTGCGGCGCTGGGCTACGACCGCCCGGCCGCGGTCCCGGCGGCCCTGGCCGACGCCTACAACCTGATCCTGGGCAGCATGATCCACGACATCGGCAACCTGCACGGCCTGTTCGGCCCGCCGCGGCGCGTGCTCAGCGCCGAGATCTGGCTCGACGGCCGGGCCGTCAATACAGTGCTCCAGTACGGCGACGGCCAGCGGGCCGTCTGCTCGTGGGTGGACCTGCCGGACCTCTGGGACTTCAAGGAGACCCTCGAGGTGTACGGGTCACGCGAGCGCGTGCTGGTGTCGTTCCCGACGGGCTTCTCGCGTGGGCTGCCCTCGCACGTCACCCTGCACGGCATGGACGGCGATCGCACGCCGTGGCGCCGCCAGTACAGCTGGCACGACAACCCGTTCAAGCTCGAGCTGCAGCACTTCGGCGCCTGCATCCGGGCCGGCCAGCAGCCGGCGACCCCGGGCCAGGAGGCTATCGCCGACATCGCGCTCGTCGCCGACATCGTCAAGACCTACATGCGGTCGCGACAGGACGGCGCCCACCGCGAAGCTCACTCCTGACTCCTGACTCCTGACTCCTGACCTGGAGGTTCCCGTGCCGCTCGAGTTCTTCGACGCCCACCGCGACGTCCGCAACCTGTTCATCAGCCCCGAGATGCGCAGCCGCATCATGCGGGTCGAGCCGGGCCAGACGACCACCGGCCACACGCACGACCTGGGACACGAGGCGTTCGTCGTGCTGGACGGCCAGGCGGAGTTCACCATCGACGGCCAGGCGGCGACGCTGGGCCCAGGCCAGGTCTGCATAGCGCGTGCCGGACAGTGGCACACCGTCCGCTGCGTGGGCGACTCCCCGATGACCATGTACCTGTCGGTGACGCCGCACATCGAGCCCACCCACACCCTGTGGGATCGCGAAGGCGGTACGCAGCTGCCGTACCGGTATGGCGAGTCGACGCGCGCCGAGCGCGAAGCGCCAACCGGAACCGGCGCCGCCGAGCCGCCGCAAGAGCTGCTCGCGCGCTACGTGGCCGCGACCGCCGCGCTGGCGGACGCGGCCCAGGCGAACGCCGTCGCCCAGAAGGCCGCCGCGGCCGAGCTGCAAGCCGCGCTGGAGCGCGGCGACAGCGCCGCCGTGCACGACGTGGTCGACGCGATGTGGCGCTCCTTTCGCGCCACCTACGCGAGCCTCCAGACGCTCGAGCAGGTATGGAACCGGGTGGCCCCGCTCGCGGCCCCCGGGTGACCACCTCGGTCGTCCAGCTAACAACTGGTGCTTGGGCGACGATGCTCGTGGTGACCACGTGGCTACAATCGCACGAAGGTCTCAAAGGTATGGCAGTGACGGGCGTGCTCCCTGAGTTGGCGTTGCGGTCACAGGACGCGACGTGGAATCGCGCGCGGTGGGAGACGTTGCCAGCTGACGGCAACCGCTACGAGGTCATCGACGGGGTCCTGTACATGTCCACTGCCCCAAGTTTCTTTCACCAGTGGATCGTGCGTCAGCTCATCCTCGCCCAACACGAGCAGGTCGATCGGCAGGGCCTGGGCACCACGATCATGGCGCCGATCGGCTTGTTCATGCCCGGCTGCGATCCGGTCCAGCCCGACCTCCTGGTGGTCGGTGCTGCAGACACGGACATCATCCGAGGTGGCCGAGTAGAGGGCATCCCAGTGCTGATCGTCGAAGTGCAATCGCCGGGCAATCCTACCTATGACAGCCGTACCAAGCGCGAGGCCTATGCGCGAGCCGGTGTCCCCGAGTACTGGGTCGTTCGCCCAGCGAGCAGGGACGTGCTGGTCTGCCAGCGCCCAGATCGGACCTTGGGCGACTTTGCGCACACCGAGCTCGTCGGTTCAGACGCTGAGCTGATCTTACCGGCGCTATTCGTGCGAATACGCGTCGGCAGTGTGTTCGACGGCGCACCTGACACAACCCTGTAGAGTTTGCGAACTCGTGGAGTGCTGGGCGGGCACGTGCCCTGATCGGCCGCCCCCTCTCTCACCCGAGCTGCCTGGCACCGGGCCCGGAATTTCCGGAACCCTGTGCTTTAGCTAGTCCAGCGGGTGGACGGCGACGTCCACGCGGAGGTGCTCGGCCGCGTGGCCGCGGAACGTGCCACGCGTCGGCGGCACGTCGGCGTAGTCGCGGCCGATGGCCATCTTCACGTGGCTGGTGCTGGCAACCAGGTTGTTCGTGGCGTCGAAGCCGCGCCAGCCGTAGCCGGGGACGTACGCCTCCACCCAGGCGTGCGAGGCGCCGGCACCGCGCGACGGCGCCTGCCCCGCAGTCGTCGACGCCGACCCGTTCGGCACGATGTAGCCGCTGACGTACCGGGCCGGCACGTCGATCGCCCGGCTGAGCGCGATCATCACGTGGGCAAAGTCCTGGCAGACGCCCTCCTGGCCCTTCAGCACCTCGGGTACCGTTGTCGCCACCGTCGTCACGTCCTGCCGGTAGCGGAAGCTGGTGTAGACGAACGCCATGAGCTGCTGCAGCGACGCCAGGACGTCCTCCGGGCCGATCGGGCGGTACGGCCGGGCCAGGTCGGCGACCTCCGGACTGGTTGGTACCAGTCGGGACGGGCTGAGGTAGTCCGCCCGCTCCCGGGCCTGCAGCGGTCGCGGGGGCTGGCGCGGCTGGCGGAACGGGTCGTCCAGCAGGGTGCGCACCACGCTCCTGGACACAACCTCCAGGAAGTCGTGCTGCTTGGCGAGCGTGATCAGGTGCGCCGCGTTGGCGAAGCCGTCGCTGTACGAGCGCACGGCCGCCACCGGCTCCGTCAGCAGCTCGAAGCGCTCCCACTGCTGGTCGCCGTCCGACCGGGGCCCCAGGCGCGTGTCCATGACGCCCTCCAGTACCTCGGCGTCGTACTGCAGGTGCGTCCTGTGGGTGATCGCCACCCTCATTGTTGCGCGGCCATGATCATGGCGGCACGAGCCGACGCGACCAGCCGACCGGCCCGCGGCTCGTCGCGCAGGTACGCGGCCGTGACGTGCTCGCAGACCGTCACGATCCGGCGCTGGACGTCCGCCAGGAACTCCGGGAAGCCCTGCTCGAGCACTTCGTCCACGGCGGCGTGCTCCAGCTCCGCGTACAGCAGGCCGAGCGCCCGGACGGCTGGGCTGGGGGGCTCGCCGCGTCTCTGGCGCGGCTCGGCGATGGCTGCCAGCGCGTTGGCGGCGGCTCCCAGGCTGAAGCGGACCGACTGCGGAAAGACCGGGTTCAGCAAGAGAAACTCGATAGCGCGCGCCGGGTCGACGCGCAGCGAGTAGTAGCGCGCGTAGGCCTCCGCCGAGCCGCACGAGCGGAGCACGGCGAGCCAGCGCAGGGTGTCCTCGTCGCGGTCGCGCTCGTCCCGCAGCAGATGGGTCTGGAGGTTCAGGATGCGCGTCACGTCGTCTGCGCGCTCGAGGTACTTGCCGAGACAGAAGAAGTGCCACGGCTCGTCGTGCGCCAGCGTGCTGTCCGCCAGACCCTGGAAGAACTGCGCGCCGTCGCGGACCCGACGATAGAACCCGTGGGGGTCGGCCTCGGCCTGCGCCGACAGCCGCGGGTCCACCAGCGACAGGTACAGGGTGTTCAGCTGCTCCCACATCTCGCTCGAGATGCTCTCGCGGACGCCGCGGGCGGCGGCGCGCGCCGACGCGATACACGAGACGAGCGAGTTCGGATTGCCCGGATCCAGCCCCAAATACCGCCGCACCGCCTGGGACGAGGTGCCGACCCGACCCGGCACGTGCACCTGGAGCTCGCCCGCGGCGTAGCCGAGCACCGGCGCCCACAGGTCCGCCTCCGCCTCTTCGGCGACGTCGAGCTCCAGGTGCCAGGTGACGTCGATCAAGCGCACCGTCGAGATGGCCCGCTCGAGATAGCGACTCAGCCAGAACAGGTCGTCGGCAACCCGCGACAGCACAGGTCAGTCCTCCCAGCCGAAAGGTCGCGGGTCGACATCGAGAACCCACGTGTCCTTGCCGCCGCCGCCCTGGGACGAGTTCACCACCAGCGAGCCCCGCCGTAGCGCAACGCGCGTCAGTCCGCCAGGCGTGACGCGCACCCGGCGTCCAAACAGCACGAACGGGCGCAGGTCGACGTGGCGGCCCTCGAAGTGGTCGTCCACCCAGCAGGGGTGGCGGGACAGCGCCAGGGTCGGCTGCGCGATGTAGCCGCGCGGGTTGGCCAGGATGCGCGCACGGTACTGGGCCTGCTCCTCCCGCGTCGAGTGCGGACCGATCAGCATGCCGTAGCCCCCGCTCTCGTCCACGGACTTCACCACCAGCTCGTCGATGTGGTCGAGGACGAAGAGTAGGTCCTCAGGCTCCGTCGGCAAGTAGGTCGGGACATTTGGCAAGACGGCGTCCTCGTCGAGGTAGTAGCGGATGATCTTCGGCACGTAGGCGTAGATGGCCTTGTCGTCAGCGACCCCCGCGCCGATGGCGTTGGCCAGGCTCACGCCGCCCATCCGGTAGACGGCCAGCAGACCAGGAACGCCCAGGAGCGAGTCGGCGCGGAAGGCGAGCGGGTCGAGGAACTCGTCGTCCACCCGCCGGTAGATCACGTCCACGCGCTGGCGGCCGCGGGTGGTGCGCATGTACACGGCGCCGTCGTCGACGAACAGGTCTGAGCCCTGTACCATCTCGACGCCCATCGCCTTCGCCAGGAAGGCGTGCTCGAAGTAGGCCGAGTTGAACACGCCCGGCGTCAGCACCACGACTGTCGGGTCCTCGGCCGACGGCGGGGCGATGGCCCGCAGCACTTCGAGCAGGTCCTGTGGATAACCATCGACCGAGCGCACGTCGTAGTCGGCAAAGATCTGCGGCCAGGTGCGCTTGAGAACCCGCCGGTTCTCGACCAGGTACGAGACGCCGGAAGGGGTGCGCAGGTTGTCCTCGAGGACCATGAAGGTGCCCGTCTCGTCGCGCACCAGGTCGCTGCCCACGACGTGCGTGTACACGCCAAGCGGGGGGCGCATGCCCCGAAGCTCGCGGCGGTAGCCGCGTGAGCCGAGCACCAGGTCGAGCGGCACGACGCCGCTCTCCAGGATGCGCTGGCCGTGGTACAGGTCGTCCAGGAACAGGTTGAGCGCGCGGACCCGCTGCTCCAGGCCGCGCTCGATGACCCGCCACTCGCTCGGCCGGATGAGGCGCGGAACCAGGTCGAAGGGCATGATCTTCTCGACGCCCTCGGCCCCCTGGTTGACGGCGAACGTGATGCCGCGCGCCTGGAACGACAGCTCTGCCGCCCGCTGACGTCTGGCGACCTCGGCCGGGTCGAGTGTGGCCAGGCGGCGGGCCAGCGGCGCATAGTGAGCCCGCACCCGGCCTGGCGCCTCGAGCATCTCGTCCCAGAACCCTTCCGGGTCGTAGTGCAGCAGCGCCTCGCGCGGCTGGGTGCCGCCGCCCAGATGCGTCACGCCGCCACCTCGCCGGCGGCTGCGCCAGGATCGTCGCGGTCGGCGTACTCGACCTCGATCACCTCAGCCTGTTTGGTGGCGCTCAGCTGGCCGGTCGCCGGCCCGGTGAACACACCCGAGGTGGGCGTGACGTCGGCGAAGTCGCGCGCCGTCGCCACGGTGATGTACGTCAGGCCGCCGCGCCGTTGGTGGGTGGGGTCGTAGACGATGGCGCCGCCGTCCACCAGCGCCTCCACCCAGGCATGCGGCGCCCCGTGGCCGAGCAGGTGCCCGGAGACGTACCGCGCCGGAATGCCGAGCAGCCGCAGAATGCACAGCATGATGTGGGCGTAGTCCTGGCACACGCCCTTGCCAAGATGGAGCGCCATCGCGGCCGGCGTGTGCACGCCGGTCAGGCCGAGCTGGTAGTCGATGGCGCCCGCTGCCCAGTCGTGCGCCCGCTCGGCCCGCTCGCCTGGAGAGGCGGCCCGCGCGGCGATGTCGGCCGCGGCGGCCCGCAAGCGAGCGTCCGGCGCCGTCAACCCCGTCGGCCGCAGGAAGCGCTGCTCGTCCGGCCACCGCTCTGGCCCCCCTGCCGCGACCCGCGACCGCTCCACCGTGTACTGGACCTCGAAGTCGATCGCGTGGCGGACCACGTCCGCGTGTACGCGGCAGACGCGATTACCCCAGGTATCGCGCTCCCAGACCACTGCCGCGGCTGGCGCCGCGCCGCGCACGTCGAGCCGGTGGCTGACGAGGCGCTGGTCCCCGTGGAGGCGCGGCGGCACCATCAGCAGCCGCTGCTCGACGTTGCTGACCGGGCCGCTGTAGGTGTACCTGTAGTGCTGGCGCACGGCAAACACCGCCCGCGCGACCCGCGGCCACTCGACGGCGTCCGAGCCCGGGATCGAAGGCAGCGTCGCCGCCATCAGCGAGCTCCGTGCTCGACCGGCTCCAGGGCCTCCAGCGTATCGGCGTCAGGCTGCGGCACGGGATCGTCGCTGCTCTCTTCGGCCCAGACGGTCATGGAGTCGAGTCGGGTGACGCCGTAGGACGTGCTGAGGGCGACGTCGGCGACGTCGCGGCCGCGCCCGATCACCACCCGCCCGACGCGGGGCTGGTTGTGGCGCGCATCGAAGGCGTACCAGCGACCGCCGAGAAAGGCTTCGAACCAGGCGTGGAAGTCCATGGCGACGTCGGGTGGCTCGACGTCGATGTCCGGCAGGTAGCCGAAGGCGTACCGGGCCGGGATATTCAGGGCACGGCAGAACGCCACTGGCAGGAGCGCAAAGTCACGACAGACCCCCACCCGCGACTGGTAGACGTCCATGGCGGACGTCGTCGGGCCGGTGGAGCCCATCTCGTAGCGGAGGTTCTCGTGGACCCAGTCGCAGATGGCTTGCACCCGGTCCCAGGTTGGCGGCGTCTGGCCAAACAGCTCCCACGCGGTGTCGAGCAGGAGGTCCGACTCGATGAAGCGGCTCGGCAAGGTAAAGACCAGGGTGTCGTCCGGCAGATCCTCGACCGGCACCTGGGCGGCGTCGCGGCTCACCGGGTCGGGGCTGCGCTCGACTTCGACCACAGCGTCGTAACGCACGGTCAGCGAGCCCGGCGGGGTGGTGAAGCGCCAGCAGACGTTGCCGAAGCCGTCGACGTACTCGTGGAGCGGCACATCGGGCTCCAGCCAGCGCGACTCGTACACCGTCAGCACGTCGGGCCGCGGCATCGGACGCATGAGCATCACCATGGGCACGGCGAACTCCGAGGCGTAGCGGAATTCGCAGCCCAGTCTGAGCCGAATGGCGTCGTGCTGCACGCGGTACCTCCGTCAGTGTCACCCCAACAGCGGTACCCGCGCCACACAGCACGCGCCAGCGGCCAAGCGCGGGGCCCGCATCAGGAGCGTAAAGCGCGCGGGCACGCTGGCGGTTTGTGCCGAGTGCACAAAAACGGCATGGGGAGGCGCGTCGTCGCCTACCGGGACGAGCGCGAGGCGGACGTGTGGACCTCGCCCGGGCTAGGGGGTAGCCCGTCAGCGCGGGCGTGGCTCAGGCGTACGGGCTGCCTGACGCGGCCACCGGCGCCGCGCCGCGCAGATCGGCGACCGCCTTGCGCGCCGCCGCCCCGACGAAGCCGCCGTCCGAGCCCAGCGGGCAGAAGTTGAAGCCCTGCTTGTAGCGCCGCAGCACCTCCTCTGGGCCGGTCGTGTGGATGCCCGCCTGGAGACCGTGCTTCCTGGCGCTGTCGACGATCTTCTGGACCGCCTCGACGTGCTGGGGGGCATCGTGGTCGAGCTTCGGCTCGAGCCCCATCGTGATCGCCAGGTCGGACGGCCCGATGTAGAAGCCGTCGACACCAGGGGTGGTCGCGATCGCCTCGAGGTTCTCGATCGCCTGCGTCGTCTCGATCATGACGAAGCAGAGGACCTCCTCGTTGGCGTGGGCGAAGTAGTCCGACCCGGCGTAGAAGCGGGCCCGGTTCGCCCCGTTCGACCGGTAGCCGAGGGGAAAATACTTGGTGGCACCGGCCGCCTTCTCGGCGTCGGCGCGGCTGTTGACCATGGGCACGATCACGCCGTAAGCGCCGGCGTCGATGACGTACTGGATGTAGATGGGGTCGTTCCAGGGGACGCGCACCAGCGGGGTGACGTCGGTGGTGCTGATCGTCTGGAGCGCCATGACGGCGCGATCCGGGCCGATCCCCATGCCGTGCTGCATGTCCAGCACGATGGCGTCGAAGCCGGAGTTGGCCATCGTCTCGACGATGTACGGGTCTGGACTGCCCAGCCAGCCCACGGCGAGCGGCTTCTTCTCCTGCCAGAACTGCTTCACTTTATTGGGACGCATCCGCCCTCCGATGGTGAGACGCGACGCTGGCCACGGGCCAGGCGCCGGGCCCTAGCATAATCCATTGTCGACGCACGCGGGGCGCCACCACGACAGCCGCGGGGACCAGGCTCACCCGGGCCGTGCGCTGTACGCGGCGATATCGGCCTCGGTCATCTCATCAGCTGCTACCAAACGGTAGTGCTTTTCGAGAAGCTTCTTGACACCACCAGCGCTCCGTTCCATCTCGAAAAGCGCGATGATGCCGCCCGTCATGAACTGGGCCGCGATAGGCCGACAAATGAGCTTGGGGAACTTCGCCGCGCACAAGGCATAGTCCTGTTCTATCTGGACAACGCTGAGCCTGTCGCCTCCACCTTTGGCTTGCACTGGGAAAACGTAATGCGCGCCGCGCCGATCCACGCCAACGTATATCTCATCCGTCTCCACCTGGCCGACCTTCGCCACCTGTGTGCGCAGGTGGCTCTGCAACGAATAGCAGACCACGCCGGAAAAGAGGTCGATCAAGCGGTTGTATCGCACCCTGGCCAAGAGAGCCTGCTCGTCGGTAAGCGCATACAAAGCGATCACACCCGGCGTAGCGTCAGGCACTTTCGTTTCTGAAAGCATGGGGTCGGGCAGGATGTTGGCCTCACCCGTGACCGTCGCCACAAACCTGTAGCGGCCCGATCCAGCCGGTCGGATAATCCATTCGTGGCCCGCCGGCGCCGCCGACTGAACCGACGCGGGTAGTTGTCCGCGATACCGAAAGCTGTAAACAACGTCTCCTAGATTCTTCGGCAGCCGGATGCCGAGCGCCTGCGCGGCGGCTGTGATCTGGTCACGCTGGACGAGTACTTCGGTGTCGCCTTCTACGTAGCGCTCCTTGAAGACATGCTCAATGAGTCGCTCGTAGCGATTCGGCGGCCTTTCAGTCACGCGCGACCACGGCCCGGCCAGCGCAGCACGACGACCTCCTCGCGCAACTGCTCACCGGTCGCCGTGGCGAGCCGCGTTCGGAACAGGTCGATGCTGACAAGCTCGTAGCCGAGTGACTCGGCAATCTGGGCCAGCAGCTGGCCGGTGCGGATCATCACTTGCAGGTACGACGCCTGATCGCCGACGACGTAGGCCAACCGTGCCCCGGGACGGAGGACGGTGCGCAAGCCGGCAAGGTGGCGAACCATGCCGCCGAAGTACAGCTTGGTGACCCGTGCATACAGGCGCTCGAAGCCAGACGTCTTGCCCAGTGCGATACGGCGGGCCTCAATCTCATCCGCTATTCGCTGTATCTCAGGATAGCTCAGGACAAGCAGATCGTCGTCATCCTGCTTGTAGACACCGCGGGTATTGGAGCGGAGGAATCCCTCCTTCAGAGATCGCAGCTCGGCCTTGTTGGAGATGAAGCCCAGAAGCACCGATTCCAGTCGCGTCGTGCGCGTGTAGTCTTTTTCGTTTGGGTACGGGGGCGACGTGATAACAGCGTCAATCGACTCGGGTTGCAGCGCCGAGCTCACGTTGGGCGCAAGCAGATCGCGCGCGTCCCCGAGGAGCACCGGTGGTACGGTTCCGCGATCACGAACCACGTGCAGGTCGTGAGCCATCACTTGCATGCTGGCCAACCAGGGGGCTACCACTGGCGCATCGAGCTTTTGAGGTCCGACGCCAACCTCCGGCCCAAATTGGAGATTGCTACTGCGGAAGACCAGTGTTTTTGCAAGGGCTAGGCGCTCGTGCGCGCCGTACCGCGCATTCCAATGATCCGCCAGGCAGTCCAGTAGCACAAGCGCTTTGTGCAACGGCAATGGGCTGATGGAGCCCGTAAGCAGCAAATCAAGACTATCGCGTTGCAGTGTCCTCAGATGGTGATGTCCGTTAGGATGAACCTGGAAGAATGGTTCGTCCTCGATGCCGTCCTGTCCAAGGCGAGTGGCCGCCTCCTCGGCGACCGCCCGCGCGTGCTGTAGCAGTCCATCCGGGTCTGGGCTCCAGTCAACTTTGACACGACTGGCAAAGTGAGCCATGGGGTTCGACTCGACGCCGACGCTCGGCACGCCCAGTTTCCTGGACTCGACGAGCGTCGTTCCAGTGCCGCAAAAAGGGTCGAGAAGCCGCTCCTGGCTCGTGATCCCAAACCGCTCGACGTACTCACGTACCAGGTGTGGCGGAAATGAGAGCACAAAGCGGTACCAATCATGCACTGGCCGGTCGGCGGGACTCAGCTTGTTGGCTTCTCCATTGGTGTGACGGTTGCGCGTCTCTTGATGGCTCATCCGAGGCGGGCGTGAGTGTACTGCCAGGTGCGTCACATGGACGTCCTGCCGGCATCGCTGCGGCGCCCCGGATCATTGGGCAAGATTCCGTTGGTCAGGAGCCTTCCAGGGGCAGCGCGATCTGCTTGGCGCGCCGCTCGGCGGGCGGCGGTCCAGGGCGGCGCGGTAGTCGCGCGGCGCGTAGACGCCAGGGTAGGCCCGCCGGTAGCGGGGCAGGAGCTCCGGGAACTCGCGCGCCACGAACCCGAGGTAGTGCTCCTTCACGAACGGCATCGGGCGCAGCGGCGATGAGCCGAAGAAGGCCGCCCCGTGAGCCCGGGCGGCCGAGGCGACCGCGTCGATGGCGGCGGCGGAGTCCGTCACGCCCGGCAGGACCGGCGCCATCAGCACGCCGGCCGGGACGCCAGCCGCGCGCAGCCGCCGCAGCGCGCCCAGACGGTAGTAGGGGTTCGCAGTACCGGGCTCGAGCCTGCGCCACAACTGGAGATCCACTGTGCTGATGGAGAAGAACACGCGGACGGCGGCCCGGCGAGCAAGGTCGGCCAGGACGTCCGCGTCGCGCTGCACCAACGGGCTCTTGGTGAGCAGCGTGATCGGCGTCACGTGGTCGCGCAGCAGCTCGAGGGTCCGGCGCGTGAGGCGGTAGCGCCCCTCGGCCGGTTGGTACGGGTCTGTCGCCGTACCGACGGCCACCATGGCGCGTCGCCAGCTCGGCCGGGCCAACTCGCCGGCGAGCACCTCGGGCGGGTTCACCTTGACGAACACCCGCGCCGAGAAGTCCTCCGCCGTCCCCCGCTCCGCCAGCCGGTGGTACTGGATGGCGAAGCAGTACACGCAGGCGTGCCGGCAGCCGGCGTAGGGATTCAACGACCACGCGAAAGGCATCCCGCGGACCCGGTTCAGCGCGCTCTTGCACGGGGCCTCGACGTACTCGGGTCGGGCCATCGGACCAGTCTAGAACACGTGTTCTAACCTGGCAAGCGGGGCTGGCTACTCGGGCCGGCAGCCGGCGTAGATCACGTAGTCCAGCTGCTTCCAGTACACGTCCACCGCGGCGAAGCCAGCGTCCCTCAGGTAGGCCAGCTGGCGGTCCAGGTCGCTCATGTAGCGCACGTGGTTCTCGTACCGCAGCTGTTGGCTCGGGCTGCGATGCTCGCGCGCCTCCCTGGCCGACGGGTCCAGGCGGTCGTTCACCCGCTGCCAGGCGGCCTCCACGGCCGGGTCGATCGTCCGCACCGGGTCGAAATTCACGAACCAGCCGCCGGCTGCCAGGCGCGCAAAAATCTCCCCGAAGAGACCCTGCTTGCGGTCGTCGGGCAGGTGGTGGACACACTGCGCCGTGATGACGGCGTCCACCGGCCGCGGGACGGCTGGCGGCCACTGGGAGCCAGTCATGTCGAACTCCACGTAGCGGTAGCGGCCCGCGAAAGGAGCCATGGCAGTCGCCCCTTCGCTGATCATCTGGGGCGAGAACTCGGCCAGGATCGCCTGCGACCGAGGGTACGCGGTGAGAACCGCTCGGGCCGCCGCCCCCGTGCCGGCGCCGAGGTCGACGAACGTGAACGCCGCCTCGTCCGCAAAGGGCAGCAGACGGGCGACGAACGCCATGCGTTCCGCCAGCCGCCGCTCGCGCGTGCCGCTCCCCGCGGCCCACTGCTCGGCCGTGGCCGCCGACTTCCAGACGGTGGCGTTGGTGTCGCCGGACGCCGCGTCACTCATGGGCGGCCATGCTACCCAGGCGGCGGTACCGGGGTCAGTCGGCCCAGGCGCAGCAGCCCGTCGCCCGCGACCTTCCAGGCAACCGTCTTCCGGCTCAGGCCGGTCAGCAGGTTCTCCTGCCACAAGAACAGGACGGGCGCCGCTTCGCGCTCCACCTGGTGAATCTGGCACGCGAGGTCGGCCCGCTTGGCGTCGTTCGTCTCGCGGCGCTCCTGCTGTACCAGCAGGAGCGCCTGGCCGCCGAACGGCGCTGGCAGCCCGGACGGCCCACCGTCCTGCACAGCGCGGAAGCTCTCATCGACATCCAGCACGTCCACCGTGGTAGTCCCGAACCAGGCGCGGGCCGCGCCCGGGTCGCTCGTCGGCGCCGGGCGCGCCTCGATGCCGGCCGCCGCCATGGACTGGGCCAGCGCCTGGACGATCGCGCCGTCCTCGGGCGAGGAGTACGCCAGCTCCAGCTTGAGCGACAGATCCTGGACGCCGGCCGCCTGGAGCAGCGCCTGCGCCCTGGCCGGGTCGTACGGGTAGGCGCGCACGGGGCAGTAGCCGAAAGCCCCTTGCCCGGTGAGCGTGGCGTTCTGGACGGCCTGGCCGGCCAGGAGGCCGTCGATGATCCCTTGCTTGTCGACAGCGTAGTTCAGGGCCTGGCGCACGCGCGGGTCGGCCAGCGGCCCCGGCGCCGCCGTGTCCAGCGACACCCGCGAGAGCCGGCGGGCGTCCACCACCGGCGGGACCGCCAGTCCCGGTGTCGCCTTGACCGCTGGCACCTCGGCCGGCGGCAGGCGTAGCGCCACGTCGACGGCGCCCCGCTCGAGGGCCGCCGCGCGCGCCGAGGCGTCGGGTATGGCGCGGATCTCGGCCTCCTGCACCTTGGGAGGGGCGCCCCAGTAGCGCGTGTTGGGCACCAGAACGACGCGCTCGCCCGGCACCACGTCCGCCACCACGTACGGCCCGGTTCCCACCGGCCGAGCCACCAGCGCCTGGGAATTGCCGCCCCCGCTCCCGAATGGGCCAGGCGGCGTGATCGACGCGCCGGGCGACGCCAGACGGTGCGGCAGCAGCGGATCCGGCTCGCGCGTCTCGAAGCGGACCGTCGCGTCGTCCACCCGCTGGACGCGGCTCACCGACGGCAGCGGGTCTTGCCCACCGAGGCTGGCGGCACGAAGGCGGTCGAACCAGGCGACGACGGTGGCGGCGTCGAAAGGCTCGCCATCGCTGAAGCTGACGCCCTTCCGCAGGGAGAACTCCCAGGTCGTCGCGCCGGCGTGTCGCCAGCCTGTGGCCAGGCCGGCGGCCGGCTGGAGCGCCGGGTCGAGCTCGACGAGGCGGTCATAGACGTTGACGACGACGTCTCTCTCGGAGCCGGTGGCGCCAAGAGCCGGATCGAGCGGGCCGATGGTGCCGGGCTCCGCCACCACGACCTGGGCGCGGTGGGGTGGCGGGGTGGACCCCGGCTTGGGCCGCGGCGGAGCCGGCGGCGCGCCCGGCGGCGGCGGCAGCGCGCGGCTGTTGCAGGCGGACAGCACGAGCGCCAGCACCAGCGCCAGCAGGTGTGCCAGGCCGAGCCGCGCGCGGGGCAGCGAGAAAATCCCTCGCGGTCGCATAGCGGCGTGGCTCCTACTCCTACTCGCCGACGATCCTGTCCGCGACCTCCGCCACCTCCTTGTTGCCCGACGCCACCGCGTCGAACGCGTCCTGTGCCTTTTTGGCAGCCTCGGGCGGCACGTTGCGGATCTCGGACAGCGTGAAGCCGTTGCCGGGCCGCATCTCCACGTAGCCGCCGCGGGTGCCCGACTGGACGCTCTTCATGATCTGGACGTAGGGGGTCGAGAAGTCCGACAGCAGCGAGACGGTGAGCCGGTCCAGCGCCAGCTCCCTCTTCTCCGTGTAGTAGGTGGTGAAGAAGACCGGCTTGGGCGCCGCCTTGGCTGCCTCGGCGACGCCGTTGACACCCAGGTTCACGCTGACGACGACGAAATCCACCCCGCTGTTGATCTGGGTCGCCGTGGTCTCGCGGGCCTTGACCGGGTCGTTCTGGTCGCCGACGAACTGGTAGACGACCTTCGTTCCGGGCGCCGTGTCGTCGGCCGCCTGCTTGATAGCGTTCAGCGACGCGACGAAGTCCGGCAGCTTGACGCCGGCCACGTAGCCCACCTGCTTCGTCTGCGTGGTCGCCGCCGCCAGAACGCCGAGCGCGTAGAAGCCCTGGTAGAACTTGCGGCCGATGTTCCAGACGTTGGGGGGCAGATCCGGAATCTTGCCCGAGCTCTCCATGACGAACGTCGCGTCCGGGAAGGCAGGCGCCAGCTTCTGCACGATGGTCAGAAATTGGCCGCCGTGGAACACCATCACGTTGGACCCCGAGTTCAGGTACTCGCGGGCGACGCGCTCGGCGTCGGCCACGGCAACCGACTCCGAGTAGGTGGTGTCGGCGCCGGTCTGCTTCTTCACCGCGTCGAGCGCCTGGGCGCCGACGGCATTGTAGTCGGCGTCCTGGGTCGGGCCGGGCAGGATCATGGCGATTTTGAGCGGGCTGGCCGCGGCCGGCTTGCTCACGGTGGCGGCGGCGCTGGCTGTGGGGGCGCCAGCCGCGCTCGGCGCTGCCGGCGCGCAGCCGGCGACGACGACCAGCGCGATGGCCATGGCCAGGGCACCGCCGGGGCGCCACAGGAAGGGGGCGTGGTGCGCGACGGGGAGCGGTCGTGAGCTCATGGGCGTGCCACGCATCGTACCCTAGATGCTTCCCAGCTTTTCAGGCCGCATGAGTGAGCTCCTGGTCGTCGTCAGACCACCGAAACGTGCCCCGAGCGCTGGACGACTCTCCAAACTCGTGGCAGCGGGCAGGATTGAGACGATGGGCATGGGCGTCCAGTGTCGTGACACGCGCTGTCCACGAGAGGTGGGAGCGGCCGGGCTCCGCTCGGGTTGCCGTTCGGCCGCGGGCACAGCGTGTGCAACGGATGAGGAGGCAATGACGACTGCACGACCCACCTGGAAGCCGCATACCGAGCACGGCGAGCTGACATCCCAAGACCGAGACGACTTGCCCGACACGGCGTTCGCCTTCCCGAAACAGCGGAAGGAGCCCTTGACCGACGCCTCCCACGTCAGGAATGCGCTAGCCCGGTTCGACCAGGTTCAGGACGTTTCCGACGCGGACCGCGACCTCGCCTTTGCCAACATCAAGAGGGCCGCGGCCCACTACGGCATCGACGTCGAGGAGTCAAGCTGGCGCCAACTCGGCAAGCACCCCCACACGCCGAACCGCGCGCACTGAGGCGGTCGGTCCAGGGCATCACGCGGGGATCGACCGCTCAGCCCATGGTGGTCACGACTGCCGCGGTACTCGCGGCCGCGGAATCTTCGGAGTACAGCAGGATGAGGTACCAGCCCAGCACGACCAGCAACGGCAGGTCTTCACTCTTGCCCGCGCCGGCCGAGATGTCCACCAGTGCGCTAGTGGTCATGAAGCCCTGCCTCGCCTTGAAGCGCACCAGGGGCGCTTCGTCTTTGCCGTGCCAGAGCCACTGGGAATGCCACACGTTGGCCACGGACAGCCGCGCGACGTTGCCGGCCGCAAACTCCAGCGTGCCACCACCTGTCCAACTGGCGCGGAAGACGGCGAGGTCTGTGTCTGCGCCTGGCATACGAACGGTCACTCGCGGATGCCCGAAGCCCTCGCGCTTGAACGTCCAGCGGCAGTCGGCCACCGCGGCGTCTGCCAACGACCCGCGCTGAAATCGCAGGACGGCGAGGAGCTCCTCGCCGGCATGTAGCTCGAAGTCACGTTTCGTCCGAGCGGGCTGTTCCCACAGCAGTTCCGTCCCGGCGAGTTCGGAGATTGACCGCATAGCTTTAGCCTACTGGAGGCTGCCTGCGGGAGGACGTGGAGCGCCACGCCCTGGTCGTCAACCTCCTGGACGTGGACGACATGGAGAGCCGGGTACCGCTGGCGCAGTATCGCGCCGATCTGGCCGCCCTTATGGACGCGCTGCCGGCTGACAGGACCGTGTACTCCGACCTGCCGCTGCTGCCGGGGCGCGGGCCCTACCAAGCGCTGCTGGCGCAGCAAGCCGACGCGCGGAGCATCCGGCGCGCCGACTTCGGCGCCGTCTTTGGCGGTGAAGGTCGGCGGTTGGATATCTTCTCCTGGCTGCCTCCACACCTGAACAGCCGTGGGTACGGCTACTGGTTCGCGGCGTTTCAGCCGCCGATCGACCAGCTGCTCGGCCGCCGCTCTCAACCGGCCGGGCAGGCTTGATGCGCACGGTGGAGCTGCCTGTTGTCCGCATCCCGCGCCACTGCTTCCAGAAGAGGGCGAAACACGGTATCCAGACACCTCAACGGGAGATCGACCTGGTCAAGCGGCGCTTGAAGACGGCCGCTGCTGACTACGCGACGAGGAGGGCAGGCACAGCGTGAGCACCAAGATCAGCGATAACACGATCACCGTCAGTTCGGGCAATGGGTTCCGCGATCTCGGCCGCCCTGAGCCCGAGCTGCTCTTGTTCAAAGCGCAACTCGCCGACCAGGTGCGCGTGGCGAATCGGCCGCTGCGGCTGGACACAAACGCAAGCAGCCGACCATCTGGGAGTTGATCAGCCCCGCGTGTCTCACCTGACGCGCGGGCACCTCGCGGGTTCTCGACCGATGCCTACTCGCCGTCCTGAAACGCCTCGACGTCACCGTTAGTGTCACGCTCGAGGACCCGGCCGGGCAGCCCCAGGATCGCGCCCTGCTCGCCGTCTGAGCCGCGACGACCGAGCAGTCAGGCACGCGCGGACAGCACCGACTTCCGCTCGTCCGGGCCGGCGGACACAGCACCCTGCTCAGCGTGGCGGCCGGCGTGGCGGAGGCGAGGCCAAGGCCCACCCCGCACTGCACGTGAAGGAGAAACCGAGCCATGACCTCGCGAGAGATGCCCGGACGCGCCGCAACGCATGTGCCTCCCGGGGGTGGGCGGACCGTCTGGTTGGTCGGCGACACCTACACTGTCAAGCTCGCCGGCGAGCAGACCGGTGGCGCGTTCTCCTTGAGCGAGGCGCTCGTGCCGGCCGAGGGCGGCCTGCCTCCCCACATCCACGACCAGGAGGATGAGACCTTCGTCGTGCTGGAGGGTGAGCTGCTGCTGGAGGTGGACGGCCGCGCACTGGCGGCCCCGGTCGGGACGGTGATGCACGTGCCGAAGGGCACGCGGCACAGCTACGTCAACGTGGGTGGCACCACCGTCCGCATGCTGTTCCTGTACACACCGGCGGGCATGGAGCGGATGTTCGGCGAGATCGGTCAGCCAGCCCAGCCGGGCGTCCTGCCACCGCCGAACAGTGCCGAGGACGTGGCGAAGTTGGCGGCAGTAGCAGCCAAGTACCACTTCACGCTCCTGCCACCCGAGACCGGTCTAGTACGACAGCCTCAGATAGCTCGCCGTTCGAGAGCGCGGTAGCGGTCGACCCACTCGTCGGTGAGGGCGTCTGCCTGCCGCTGGTGCTGCCAGGCGCGAGAGGCTCCTCGCGCCCAGCGCGAGATCCCCAGGTAGCGGAAAATCCGCCGGGCCACCTTCTCGGGTGCCCGCGCCAGGTCCTCGTAGGCGACCACGAGTGGTTCGATACCGTGTTGCTGGAAGAAGTCCTGCCAGGCCTGGTCCTCCCACTCGGAGAGCCGCACGAGGCTCTGAATGGCCTCGAAGCTGAAGGGCGGGTCGATCGGTGGCGCCTTGGGCACATCCGTGCTCCGCCAGACCTTCGTTTCGAGTGCGCGGTAGTACGAGATCCCCTGGCGCACTTTGTCGTGCCGAGTGAGCCACACATAGTGCAGGTTGGGGAAGGTGGCGGCCAGCACATCGGGCGGGTGGGCATCCGTGCGCCCGAGCAGCGCGGCCAGCTGCGGCACGAGAGCCTCCAGCTGGTCCCACATCAGCTTGGAGCCGAAGACGCCATTGGCCGTCGTGCCTTCGCGCAGCAGCCGACGGAAGTAGGTTGGGAAGTCGGCGACTCCCCACCGCTCGTGCCAAACGGGTGGGTTCCAGAAGTACTCGTCCGGCTGGCCAGCGAGGCCCGTGCTCCGCAACACCTCGCACAGGAAATTGGAGCCACTGCGCGGCGTCGCGCAGAGGAGATAGGACCGCCGGATCGACGCCCCGTGGCTCACGTCAGGATGAGTACCTCACCGGGGGGGCCCGGACCGACCCCGTGCCGGCGGTAGTGGCAGCGGCGGGCGATGGCCTGGTGGCGCCGGCGCCAGACCGACCAGGTGTGGCGCGCCGCGGGGGATCGTGCCGGCAGGGGCAGGGCCGCCTCCAGCAGCCGGCGCACCTCGGGCACGCTCAGTGGCACCAATTCCGCGCTCAGGTCGGGGAGTTGGCCCGCGGCCGGCCGGGCTCCATTTTCCCCCCGCTTCCCGCCGCAACTCGGCGAGGAAGGTATGCGCCAACAGCGCGAGGGTAATGTGGCGGTACCAACTGTCGTAATGGCGGACTTCGTAGTGGTCCAGCCCGGCCTCGCCTTTGCCCTCCTCGAAGCATTGCTCGATCGGCCAGCGCGCCCCAGCCACGCGGGCCAAGGTCCCGAGCGGGGTGTCCGGTGGGGCGTTACTCAGATAGTAGGCGCGCTCAGTCGGGTCGCTCACCGAGCGACGAACCACCAGCCACCGTTCGGGACCCGGCCAGCCCGCCTGGCCGACGGCGACCCGCAGCGTCGCCCAATCGTAGACCCGCAGCCCTTTGGAGCCGGCCGCCACGGCGATCCGCCGCCAGGCCGACGCGGGCAGGGTCTCGGCCACGCTCGCCGCCGTGTGCGCCGTCCAAGTCCGCGTCACCCGCACGCTCTCCCTGCTCGCCGACGGAGCGGGTGGGCGCTCGAGCCAGGCGGGGGTGGTGGCGGGGATCGCCAGTACGTAGTGACAGCCGGGCACCACCCCGTCCAGCCGCTCGCGGAGCAATGGGTCCTGGCCATAGACCGTATCGGCGGTCACCCACCGCCCCGGTACCCCGAGCGCCCAGGCCTGCTCGAGCATGGCCCACGCCAGCTCCGGCTTGGTCTGGAAAGGCACCGCCTCGGGCACCGCCGCTTCCGCTCGGCGCTCTGCATCGTCCACCCAGCCCTGCGGCAGGTACAGCTGCCGATCCAGGAACGCGTGCCCCTGCGGCCCAACATAGGTGAGGAACACGCCCACCTGGCAGTTCTCGGTCTTGCCGACCGTCCCGGTGTACTGCCGCTGCACCCCCACTGACTTGGTGCCCTTTTTCAAGAAGCCCGTCTCATCCACCACAAAGATGCCGTCGGCGTCCCCGAACGACTCGGCAACGAACCGGATCAGCTCATCCCGGACAGCGTCCGCATCCCAGCGGGCGGCGTACAGCAGCCGCTGCATCCCCTGCGGGTCCGCCTCCCCGACCGCCTCGGCCAGTTGCCAGCCGTTCTTACGCTCGACCGGCCCCAGCAGCCCCCGCAGATAGCGGGCGCTGCGCTCCCGCACCTCCCGCCGATAGAAGAAGGGAGCGAAGCGGGCGTGGAACGCAACGAATGCCTCATCCCACATGTCCAGACCGCCTAGCTGCTGCTGCTCGACCAACTCCATGGCAGCCCAGGATCACCGGCCCACCCCGCTTTGGTCAAGTGAGGCTGTCGTACTAGGGCGAAGCAACCTTCGCCCGGTCTCTGACGAGTGTTTGATCGGCGAGCGCGCCTGACCGGCTGCACCCTGGTGGTCTCGGGTGGGGAAACAGCGGTCCTTTGGAGGGTCGAACTAGGAAGGGAGCCAACCAACGGCTACGACGCCAGGCGATGTGCTCCTTGTGGGAAGTGTGCCTCTGGAGAACGCGGACGAGGTCATGCAGATGTGAAAGTCCCAGGTGCTCCAGACAAAGCTGCGAGCGGTAGCCGGCGATCACGCCCGCGTCCTACAGACGTCGCAGCCGATGGCCGACGGCCGCGGGTGTCAGCCCGACACAGCGCCCCAGCTCGGTGAGTGAGGCGCGGGCGTTTTGTGAGTGGAACGCGGGCTGCGCACCGGCATCCCCGTTCGAATGGACGCCGGTCGCGGCTACCCTCGATGCCATGTCACCTGGACTCAGTGCCCGCATCCCCGTCCTCCTGGCGAGCGGCGTCACCGCCGCGATGCTGCTGGTGCCTCCAACCGGCTGGGGGGGGCCAGGCGAGCGACCCAAAGACGGTGCGCGTGTACCACGCCGGTTCGCTGGACGCGGCCGTATCCGATCTCGGGCCGGACTTCACGGCGACGACCGGCTACGTGCTCGCGCATGTGCGCGGTCCCTCGGGCGCCCTGGCCGACCAGATCCGGAGCGACGAGATTCAACCGGATGTGTTTCATGAGCGCCGACGCGGACGTGAACGACACGCTGATGGGTCCGAGTAACGGCGACCACGTCAGCTGGTACGCGTTGATCGCTCGCCAGCGCATGGTCCTGCTCTACAGCCCCACGTCTCGCTTCGCGTCGGCGTTCGCCGCGGTCGCGACGGGCGGGCAAGGTCTCGATGCCGTCCTGAATTCCCCTGGCCTGCGCCTCGTGCGCGATGATCCGACGAACGATCCGGCTGGTTATCGCGCGCTGTTCGTCTTTGAGTTGGCTGAGGGTGAGCCCCTCGGGAACAGCGCATATTTTCCCGGAGAGTATTGTGACGAGTACGCGCTATCTTTCGCTGCCGTTGGTGGTGATCATCCCCGGCACTCTTATGGTCATCCTGGACAACACGGTCGTGAACGTCGCGTTGCCGACGCTCGGCCGCGCGTTTGATACGGATCTGAGCGTTCTGCAGTGGGTGATCAGCGCCTAGATGCTGGCCCAAGCGGCGGTTGTCCCTGGCCATGCGAAGGAAGGCCTGGCCACCAGTGGATACCCCGACGGCCACCACTGGGGCGTTCGCGTTGGCCATTGACACTGCTGCTAGATCTCGATGATCAGAACGCCGCCGCCCAGCGCGAGTACGCTTGGTGGCGCTATCGGACCACTGCCGCGCGCACATACATGAACAGACACAGCGGAGTCAGTAACCGTCGCTGAAGCACTGCTCTCCGCAAGCTTGACCGACCATGACGCTCACCGAAGTTGGATCGGCGCGATCCCTAACTCCGCGCAGACGCCATCGGTCACAGCCTGGTGCTCAGCCGAACGATGGAACTCGGCGTACTCGAGGCACCACAACATTTGGCGCACTGGTCTCCGAACGGCGTAGAGGTGCGCCAAACGGGCGACCTCTGTGTATCCCTCGCGAATTGGAGCTCCGGCAGTGAATGCCCACACCTCGAGTCGAGTCAGATCAGATTCGCCTGTACTCGCCCAGGCGCTTTCGAAGTCAAAGATTCCCGACAGGATTGGCTGACCATCGCGCACTTCGAACAGCAGGTTTGTTAGGGTTTAGGCCGCGGACGTTTGTGCGCGGACCATTCTGGCTATGACGGCCATCGCATCGAAGTGACGGTTGGGCCTATCGCCGGGCATTTCCAACTTCACAATGAGGCGCATTGCTGGCCACTTGGTTTCAACGGACGCGACGACGTAGTTCTCGTGGCGGACATACCATTCGGTCGCGTGTACCGCCAGTTGGGATTGGGAACGCGACGCACGACTTCAGGCACCGCTTTCTCCCTGGACAAAGGTGGAAAGTCGGCCGCCGACGGCGGACTCATCTACGTCGCCGCTAGCCTCTGAAGCCGTCGGGCTGCGTGCTGCTGCCCGCGCGCCCCTCGGGTAATGTCCGCGGGTCTGGAGCGTGAGTTGGTAACAAGCGATTCCTCAAAGACCGTCGTTTGCCGTTGAAGATCGCAGGGCCACTTCGGCGGTGCGCAGTGCCGTGGCGAATGGTAGTGGCGCCTCGCCGGTGCGCCGCGGTGCACGATAGCCGCCATACACCGCGTGACCTGCTCTGAGCCAAAAGCAGTCGACACTGACGAAACCGGCCTCTCGGAGCCAGAGCAATTGCTCGAATAAAGGCGACGGCATGTCCACCGGATCCGGGTAGCGGAAGATGTTCCAGTGCGTGTTCATGAACTGCTCGAACGCTCGAGCTGAGCCAGGCGGCGTTTGCGCTTGGCGTTCGGCTGCTCTGTCCCAGCCGGCGGCGGACAGTTCCAGTGCTTCCGCACGCTTTGGCTCGACGACATCAGCGATGAGCAATACACCGCGTGGACTGAGGCGCTCGGCGACCGCGGTGAACAGCCGTTGCTTGCCCGCGGAGTTCAGGTGGTGCACCGTCAGCGAACTGACAACCGCGTCGGCACCTTCGATCAGTTGCCACCAGTCACCCTGGGCAAGCGTGAAGCTCTGGACCTCGCCGCGCGTACCAAATGGCCGTACGCGCTCGGCGGCTTGGACCCACATGGCTTCCGATCCATCCAACGCCAGTACGGTGACGTTTGGAAACGCCTCGAGGATTGCCCACGTCATGCGTCCTTCACCGCAACCCAGCTCGACGACGCGGCCTGCTTCGTGCAGTCCAACGGGCAAGAGCGTGAGAAGTGTGGCCATCTGCTCGGCGCGGTCTGGCACGGCGACGACGGCCAACTCCCGATATATCAACGAGTCCGCCTCAGTCCACGTCCAAGCCACGCGGTTATTCTAGGGCGCCTTGGTTCCGGGCGTCTGAAGAGATGAGTCAAGTTTTCACGCGGCAGTGGGCAGGCGGGCGTCGACAAGTAGCGGATGCCTCAAGGCCGTGGGCGTCAAAACGACTGACGCCGCTCACTTGGGGAGCGACTCGACCTGGCGGGCGCCTCGAGCAGGCGATCGAACAGCCGCCGCGGCGGTCGACCCGGGCCGGGGTGGTCTGATGGGGGAGTCACCTGGCACAGCCAGTGCGGGTCCGCGGCAGCCGTCATACAGAGCCGCCTGCACTGCTGACCACCTGCCAGGCGGGCGGGTGCTCGGGGTGAGCATCCAGACCGTCCGCAACTGGGTTGCCGCGGGCCGTCTGCCGGCCGAGAAGCGCGGAGTGCGCACCATGATCGCGCGCCAGGCGGTGCTTGACGAGATCGAACGGTCACGCGCTCGGCCAGTCCCCGCCGTCGGTGATGACGCTCGGACGCTCGAGCGGCGCCAGCAACTCCTGGCCGGTCTACCAGCGGACCTGGTGCGGTCGCTGGATGCGCTCCACGGCAAGATGGAGCGGGGTGAGAGTCTGAGTCAGGAGGAGCAGGACCGCATGGCAGCTCTGGAAAGCGAGATGATCGCCGCGGCGGCGCGCCTGCTGGCGGGCGCCGCCGCCTAGCGTCGCGCTTGCCGATCTCCGACGAGGTTCGCCGCGCCGTTCTGGACCGCGCGGGCTCGCCGTTCGTGCCGCTGGACCATCATGAGATGACGGCCCCATTCCGGTGGGACGTTCTCGGACAGTCCAACTAGATTAAGACTTAGCGCGCTTCACGGTCGTACGGTTGGCCGACCGCGGCCGGCGCCTGGGCGCCGCGGTAGACGCGCGTCAGGACGACGATCGCCAGCAGGTACGGCAGGGCCAGGAGCAGCTGCGGCGGCAGGGCCTTCGTCGCCAGCGCCAGCCGGAACTGGAGCGCCTCGACGTAGGCGAACAGGAGGGCGCCCGCGACGACCGCCCACGGCAGCCAGCGCGCCAGGATGACCAGCATGAGGGCGATCCAGCCGCGCCCCCCGACGATGCCGTCCGAGTACCCCCCGGTGATCGTCAGCGGCAGGTACGCGCCAGCCAGGCCGATCAGCGCGCTGCCCACGAGCGTCGCCGCGCAGCGCATGCGCGCCACGTTCACGCCGACGGTGTCGGCGGCGCGCGGGTTCTCGCCACAGGCGCGCAGGCGCAGGCCGAGCGGGGTCGCGAACAGGACGAGGTGCACAGCTGGCACGAGGATGAACGCCAGGTACACGAGGGCGTCCTGACTGAACAGGACGTCGCCCAGGACCGGCAGTCCCGCCAGCCCGGCGATAGGCAGCGGTGGCAGAACCGGCACCCGCGGCGCGGCCAGCTGGACGCCGACCACCGCCCGGTACAGGAGCGACGCCAGCCCGAGGCCGAACACGAGCAGCCCCAGGCCGACGGTGAGCTGCGGGCCCCGCAGCGCCACACCGTAGTACGCGAGCACCAGGCCGAGCGCCGCCCCGGCCAGGAGCGCCGCCGCCAGGCCGGCGGGGTAGCTGCCACTGGACCACGCGACCAGGAAGCCGACGGCGGCGCCCACGGCCATCATCCCCTCGATGCCCACGTTGAGCACGCCCGAGCGCTCCATCAGCAGCTCGCCCAGCGCTGCCACGACGAACGGCGCCGCGATGGCGACGGTGAGCCGCAGCAGCTGAGGATCGACGAATAGGGCCGGCGTCATGCCTGCTGCCGCCGCCAGGCGAGACGCCCGAAGCTTCTCGAAAACGCTGTGCGCGACCGGAGCGCCTCGACGAACAGGATGGCCAGCAGCACGATGGCCTGGAACACGAGGACGGCGCTCTGCGGCAGGCGGACGCTGCGCTGGAGCGAGTCCGAGCCGACCAGCAGCACGGCGAAGCCGAGGGCGGCCAGGGCCACGCCCCAGGGGCGCTGCTTGCCGAGGACGGCGAGCAGGATCGCCATGTAGCCGTAGCCGGGGCTCAGGCCCAGGATGAGCCGCTGGTGGTACCCGCTCACCTCGATGGCGCCGGCCAGTCCGGCGACGGCGCCACTCAGCACCAGGGCGACCACGGCCACCTGGCCGACGTCGATGCCGCCGACCCGGGCAGCGACCGGGTTGTCGCCCACCGCGCGGATCGCGTAGCCGAGCCGCGTTCGCCGCAGGAGCGCGGCAACCGCCAGTGTGACCACGAGTGCGACGAGGATGCCGGCGTGGGACCCGGCGGCGCCGCCCAGCTGCGGCAGCGCTGCCGCGGCTGGGATCGGCTTGGTGATGGCCTCGCCCGCCAGCGGGTCGTTCCAGGGCCCGGTGGCGAGGTAGTCGGTGAGCTGGAACAGCACGAAGTTCAGCATCACTGTCACGAAGATCTCGTTCACCCCCCAGGCTGCGCGGAGCAGGCCGGCGGGCAGGACGGCCACCGCTCCACCGAGGACACCGGCCAGGAGCACCGCGGGCAGCGCCAGCGGGCTGCTGCCCAGGGCGAAGGCGACGCCGGTGGCTGCGATCGCCCCGAGGTAGATCTGGCCGTCCACGCCCACGTTGAGCAGCCCGCCGCGCATTGCAAGGGTGACGCCTACGCCGCCCAGGATCAGCGGCGTCGCCTTGTTCAGCGTCTGGCCGATCCCCCCCGGGCTCCCGAGCGAGGAGCCCAGGATCGTGCCGTAGGCCACGGCCGGGTCGGCGCCGATGAGCGCCAGCAGCAGGCCGATCAGCGCCAGAGCAAGCGCTAGCCCGACGCCGTACGTGGCCACCTCCGATGCCAGCCTCACGCCGCCACCCCGGCCATGAGCGCCCCGATGCGGTAGCGGTCGAAGTCGACGCCCCCGCGGAGACACGGCGCGCTCAGCGTGCCGCGGTACATGACGACGATGCGGTCGCTCAGCTGCATGAGCTCGTCCAGATCCTCGGAGACCAGCAGCACGGCGCCGCCCGCCTCGGCCACGTCGAGCAGACGCTGCTGCACGAGCGCCGCCGACCGAAGATCGAGCCCGCGGGTGGGGTTCATCGCTACGACGCACGCGGGCTGCCGGGCGCTCTTCACCAGAGACAGGGCGCGGGCGACCAGCACCTTCTGGATGTTCCCCCCGGACAGCTGAGCCGTCGGCACCTGCTCGCTCGGAGCCGCCACCGCGTACTCCTCGATGGCGGCGCGCGCGGCCGACCGAACGCGGGCGGCGTCGAACAGCCACGACCCGGAGCCCAGCGTGTGGGACGAGCCGAGGGCGAACGTCTCCGCCAGGCTCAGGTGGGGCAGGATGCCTTCGACCAGCCGATCCTCCGGGATGTAGGCGAGACCCTGGCGGAGACGATCGCCGACCGACGCGCGGGTCAGGTCGCGCCCGCCGACACACAGGCGGCCCGAGGTGATCAGCCGGGTTCCCACGATGGCCTCCGCCAGAGCACGCTGGCCGTTGCCGGCGACGCCAGCGACGCCGAGCACCTCGCCGCCGACGAGCGCCAGCGTGCAGCCGTCGACATCGGCCGCGGCCACCCGCTCCAGCGCGAGCAGCGGGCTCGCCGACGGCCGCGGCCGCCGCGGCGACCTGGCGACACTCCCCTCGCTCAGCTCCACCCCCTGCTCCTCGCCGCGCGCCGCGCCCATGAGGAGCTGGACCAGGCGCGGCTCGCTCGCCTCGGCCCGCGCCAGCGTCCCGACGCACTGCCCGCGACGCATCACTGCCACCCGATCACCAATGTCGCGGATCTCGCGCAGCCGGTGCGTGATGAGCACCACGGTCAGCCCACCAGTGACCAGCTGACGAATGGTGGCGAACAGGCCACCCACCTCGTCTGGAGTGAGGTGGGTGGTCGGCTCGTCCAGGATGAGCACCCGCGCCCCACGGTACAGCACCTTCAGCAGCTCGATCTTCTGCTGGACGCCGACCGACAGGGCGCGGACCGGCGCGTCAAGGTCGACCCGCAACCCCCAGCGTTCCATCAGCTCCCCGACGACCTGGCGGCGCTGGCGAGCCGACTGGCGCCAGCCGCCCTCGTGGCCGAGCACGACGTTCTCGAGCGCCGTGAACGGCGCCACCAGCTCGAAGTGCTGATGGACCATGCCGATCCCGTGGGCGATGGCAGCGCGCGGTGAGCCGAGCCTATGGATCGGCGCGCCGTCGACGACGATGCTGCCCTGGTCCGGCTGGTAGAGACCGGCCAGGACGTTCATCAGGGTGGTCTTGCCGGCGCCGTTCTCGCCAGCCAGGACGAGTACCTCGGAGTGGCGCAGGTCGAGGTCGACGCCGGCGAGCGCCTGGACGGTGCCGAAGCGCTTCGAGATGCCGACGAGGCGGATGACGGAGTCGCTGGCCATCGGAGACGGGCCCTTCAGGGAGAGCTGGGAGAGATGGGGAAGGGGGAGCCCGGTGACTCTGACTCTAGCGCAGCGGCAACCAGCGGCGCCGGGCTCGGCCTATTCCAGTGTGCGCGTGAGTGAACCAGGCGAGCCGTTCCGCACGTATCTACGGGTGAACACGGAACATGAAGCACGGAACACGAAGCACGACACGAGTACGGGGAAGGGGCGCTTTGATGAGCGGTCGCCAGGACTGGGCGCAAGCGGATGTGCAATGCCTGCTGTGTGGGCGCCTGCAGGGACGCCTCATTGGGCCACTGCCAGAGGGGCACGACCGCCGCGCGGTCGCCCGCACCGATGTCCAGTTCGCGGCCTTCTGCCCGGCCGACCGCTCCATTCCCGCCATGCGGTTGGCCGGCGGCGAGCGATTCCGCTGCTTGACCTGCGGCGGCGGCGTGCTCGTCGACGAGGTCCACGTCTTCTCGACGTATCCGGAGCCGGTGGACGAGCCGTCCGCGCAGCCGCGGCGTGGCCGGCCGCCAAAGCCGTGGCGGCACCAGCCGGACCAGCGCCTCGCCGACTTCGGCCTCGCCGGCTAATGTCGTAAGCAAGCGCTGTACACTTCCGCCGATGGCTGCGGACGCCGGGGCGCTGGCGCGCCACACCGGGGGCTGGGTGCCGCCCGCGGGGCAGACCGCCGCCCCCGACGTGCAGGCGCCGCCGCGCGAGACAGAGAGCGCTCAGCCGCGCGAAGCCATCCTGCCGCCGTACTCGGTGGTGCTCCACAACGACGACCACAACGACATGCTGCACGTCGTGCAGTCGCTGCTGAAGGCGGTCCCCAGGCTGGGCCGAGCCCGCGCGGTGACTATCATGCTGGAGGCTCACAACCGGGGCAAGGCCGTCGTGACGACCTGCCCGCTCGAGCTGGCGGAGCTGTACCGCGACCGCCTCCAGAGCTTCGGCTTGACGGCCACCATCCAGAAGTGCTGAGCGGCTACTTAATACTTAAGTAGCTCTGGCCAGCCCGCGCTACACGACCATCTGGACCGCTCGGCGCTCACGGGTGCGCAGGGTTGACTCCAGTTCGGTCAAGAACGCCTGGACCACGCCCCCGGGCGAGCCGGCGTCCTTGCGCCGGATGGCGTCGATGCTGCGCCGGATCGGCGGCGCGTCCGCCACGTCGATCTGCGCCAGCAGGCCGGACGCGATCTCGCGCGCCACTGACACCCGCGGCAGCAGCGCCACCCCAAGCCCCTCCTCGACCATCTTCTTGGCGGCCTCGATATTGTCGAGCTCCATCACCGTGCGCGCCACGATGCCAGCGTGCAGGAACAGCGACTGGGTCAGCTCGAAGTAGCTCGACGTGCGGTCGAACATGACCAGGCGCTCGCGACCGACCTCGGCCATCTCCACGGTGCCGCGCCGCGCGAACCGGTGCTGCGGGTAGGCGACCAGGACCAGCTCGTCGTCGTACAGCGCTATGGCCTCGATGTCCGGGTGGCGCAGCGTGCGGACCAGGCCGACCTGCACCTCGTCGTTCAACACCATGGCCAGGATCTCTTCCGAGTGCCCGGTGCGCACGGCCACGTCCACGCGCGGGTGCAGCGCGGCGAAGCGCTTGAGCACCGGCGGCAGCACGTACGTGCTGACCGCCGGCGCCGCGCCCAGGGCGAGCCGTCCGGCGCTCGCCGAGCGCAGGTCCGCCAGCGCCTGGCGGCCATCCTCGAGCGACTGGACCGCCCGCTCGGCGCCCGAGCGGAACACCCGGCCGGCATCGGTGAGCCGCACCCCGCGGCCGGTGCGGACGAACAGGGTCTCGCCGAGCTCCTTCTCGAGGGCCTGGATGCGCGCCGTCAGCGCTGGCTGCGTCACGTACAGCGCCTCCGCGGCGCGACTGACGTTGCCGGTGCGGGCAACCTCCAGAAACGCCTGAACCTGCCCGAACAGCATGGGCTGATATTAGCGAAATCTATAGCGCCACGCGTTGCCGCCACATAGCTACCCCGGTCGCGGCCGCGTGGGCGCGGCTCAATCGTCGCCAGACGGCGCCACCGAGCGGGCCGCCGCCTCGTCGGCGACGAGCGTCTGGTGGATGCGGGCGGCCTTCTGGTGGCCGATCTTCAGCTTGCGCTGCAAGTACGAGAGGGACAGGTCGCCGTCGCTCTCGGCCAGCAGGTGCCGGGCTTGGTGGAGCAGGCGCTCCTCGGGATCCTCCTGGCGCGCCAGCCGCTCGAGCTCCTGCTCGTCCAGCTCGGTGTGCCGCGACACCCCCTGGCCGCGCCAGAAGGCGCACAGCGCCTCGATCTCGTCGTCCGACGTGAACGCCCCCTGGAAGCGGCGCGGGTTCATCTCGTCGCCCGCCTGGTACAGCCCGTCGCCCCGGCCCAGCAGGCGCTCGGCGCCGGCGCGGTCCATGATGACGCGCGAATCCGTCTGCGACGAGACGGCGAAGGCGATCCGCGTCGGCAAGTTCGCTTTGATGAGTCCGGTGAGGACGTCCACGCTCGGGCGCTGGGTGGCGACGACGAGGTGGACGCCGGCGGCCCGGCCGAGCTGGGCCAGCCGGCAGATGAGCCGCTCGACGTCCTCGGCGGCGGTCATCATCATGTCGGCAAGCTCGTCCACGACGACCACCAGGTAGCCAAGCCGCTCGTCGGGGAAGCGGTCGTTGAAGGCGACGATGTTGCGGGCGCTCACCTCGGAGAAGCGCGTGTAGCGGCGCTCCATCTCGAGCACTGTCCAGCGCAGCGTGGCGACCACCTTGTCCATGTCGGTGACGACCGGCAGCCGCAGGTGGGGCAGCTCGCGGTACTGGCTCATCTCGACCTGCTTCGGGTCGATCAGCACCAGCTGGACCTCGTCAGGCGTGCGCGCGACCAGCAGCGACGCGATCAGGCTGTTGACGCAGACGCTCTTGCCCGACCCCGTGGCGCCGGCAACCAGGAGGTGGGGCATGCGCGCCAGGTCGGCCACGACCGGCTTGCCGGCGACGTCCATGCCGATCCCGATAGGCAGCCGGCCCCGCGTGAACAGGGGTGAATCGACGAGGTCCCCCAGCTTGACAGTGGCCACCGACGTGTTCGGGACCTCCAGGCCGACGAGGGCTCGGCCAGGCACCGGAGCGAGGACCCGCAGCGTGGGCGCGCCCAGGCGCAGGGCCAGGTCGTTCTGGCGCGACACGATGCGGCTGACCGCCACGCCGGGCGCCGGGTCCAACCCGAACTGGGTGATCGCCGGCCCCTGCTGGATCTCGACCACGCGGGCCTTCACGTTGAAGCTGAGCAGCGTCTCCTCGATCGTCCGGGCGCGCGCCTTGAGGTCAGCCGGCGAGAAGGAGGCGCCCTCCGCCGCCGGCGCCAGCATGGTGGGGTTCGGTCGCTGCCAGGGTTGGCGCTGCGGGGCGGCGGGCGCCGCGCGCGGGGCTGGCGGGGCACCCGCGGGCGGAGACGGTGACACAACATCGTCGCGGGCTCCCGGCGCGCCGCGCTGTCCGCCCGGCCCGAGAATCACCAGGCCGCTCGCGTCCGGGCCGGGGCCGGGGCCGAAGCCGGGCTCCGGGTCCGCGCTACGCTGGGCCCGCGTCGGTCCTGCCGTGCGGTGCGGCGCGGCGCCCGGCTGCACCCGGACGGGCGCCAAACGGCGGACGACCGGGCCGAGGCGCGTCAGGCCGGCCCGTACCCGCTGGAGGCCGATCAGCACGGCCAGCGCCAGGAGCGCGGCGCCGACCAGGAGCACCAGGCCACCGACGCGGCCGAACCCCGCGTCCAGCACCTGTAGCAGCGTCGCGCCCACCGCGCCGCCCGACTGGAGCTCGTGGACGCTGAGCAGGACCAGCAATGCCAGGGACAGCAGGAGCGCGGCCGCCGTCCGCGCGGGGGGAAGCGGCCGGCCGCGAGCGAGCAGCCACACGAGCCAGGCCGGCCACGCGACCGCCAGGAGCGCCCCGTCGCCGAGAGCGGCGCGCACGGGCTTTCCCGGCGGGGTGGCCGGCAGCAGGATGCCGACGGCCGCGGTCAGGCAGAGGACGCCGAGGGCGAAGACGAGCCAGCCACCCGGGGGCTCGGCGCGGTGCCACCAGCGGACCAGCCAGGCGAGGGCAGTGCGCGAGCCGGCCAGGCTTGGCGCGCGGCCGCCGCGGCGCGGTGCCGACGTGGGCCGTCTGGCTGAGCGCGCCGGGGCGTGGTCGACCCGGGGCCGCCGGGCCGGAGCGCGGGCTGACGGTGGCCCGCGGCGGGCGGCTTCTCCTGGCACGGCCGCGAGTCTAGCCGCGCCGCACCCGGGGGCGGTAGCGCCGTCACGGCATCGTGACGGGCCCAGGACGGGCGCCGTCTGCTCACAGAGAAGAGAACGGGACAAACCGTCACGTGACCGTCACACGGACGCCTGCGGTCGGGGAGCGGGTGGCTGTGACGCGGCCTCGCTATCGTGGCGGCATGAGAGCGAGATCACTCGCCTGGGCAGTCGCGGCGGCGGCCACGCTGTGCGCCATGGCGTGCGGGACGCTGTTTACGCAGGCGCCAGAGCCGGCGCCGGGCCCACCGGCCATGCCAGCCGGGGAGAGCTCGGCGCCGGGGGCGGCCTGGGCCACGTTCCTCCATGACGATTGCGAGTGGTCGGCGCCCCGCACGCCGCCCGGCACGTGCTTCGGCAGCCGCGGGCCCGGTTTTCAGGTACGCGCGGTGCGCCGCGAGGGCTCGCGGTGGTTCGTCTGGGATCCGTCGACGAAGGGCTTCGCCTACGTGGACCGGAACGCCCTCAGCCTACCGGCCGGGTTGACGGACGAGGACGCCGCGGCTGCCCCGGCGGCGGCGGTGAAAGCCGTCGTCGTCTGCATCGACCGCGCCGCCTCCTACCGCTACACGGGCGCGGCGCGGTCGGCGGTCGCCCGCTGGCTGCTGAGCGCCGCCCACCCGGGCGATGTGTTCTACCCGCGGTGGATCGAGGACAACTCGTACAGTCCCGAGGCGGCTATCGTGCCCGCCCTGCGCGTCCCGCCGGAGCCGCCACCGGCCGCGACGCTGGCCACTCCCGGACCGCCGAACCCGTTCGACACCGGGCAGGTCGCCGCGGCCACAGCGACGGTCGCGGCGATCGCGGCGCGCGCCGCCGACGACGCCGCCGCGCGGGCCGCCACGCTCGGCGCGGCCCGCGCGGAGCTCGAGCACGGGGTCGATCAGCTGCTGCGGGTGCAGCCGGAGCCCGCCACGGTGGGCGACACCGCCGGCTGCGTGGTGAAGGGCGCGGAGCTGCTGGCGCCGTTCGCCGGCGACCGCTACCTGGTGGTGGCAACTGATCTGGAGGGCGGCGGGCCGCCGAGCGCGCCAGCGGGAACCGGAGCCGGAACCGGAACCGGAACCGGAACCGGAACCAGTGTCGCGCTGGACCGCGTCCAGGTGCGCTTCGTCTACACCCAGTGCGACCTGGCCGCGCGCTGCGACGCGCTCGAGGCGGCCTGGACGGCCCTGGCGGCGGCGGCCCATGCCGCCAGTATCCGCTTCTCGGAACCGAGCGAGGCCCTGGCCGGGCTGGAGCGCTAGAGCAGGCCATGGCGTTCGACCTCACCGCCCTCACCGCCCTCCCCGGCACGGCTGACCCCGGCGCCATCGGTCGGGCGGCTGCCCTCGCCCTGGCGGTGAGCCTGGTCGTCGCCGTGCTGCAAGAGGTGCTGCGCGGGGTCGTCTGGTCGGTGTTCAACGTCGTGGCTACGCTCTTCGCCTTCGTCGCCGGCTCGCTGCGCACGCTCATCGACTTCCTGTCGGCGGCCATCGCCGACGGACTCCAGGGGTTGTCGCAGGAGGGCGGAAACCGGGGTGGGGGTGGGGGTGAGGGTGAGGGTGAGGGTGAGGGTGAGGGTGAGGGTGAGGGTGAGGGTGAGGGTGGGCGCGGCGGCGCGCCGCCGTGGGTCGGCTGGTACGTGATAGGACCGCTGCTCTACGTCGTGCTGGCGACGATCTTCGTGCTGAGCGACCTGACCGTCGCGGTGCTCATCTTCGAGGCGATGGGTCTGACCCTGGGGGTGGGGGTAGGGGCGCGCTGGCGCATCCCGATCCCGCTCGATGGCGCCATGGGGGTCCTGTTCGTCGCGCTGGCCGTCTTCTGGGGGATCCTGCTGTTCGACCTGCTGGGGCTGACGCCGTTCTCGTACATCTGGAGCGGTTTGAGCGACCGCCATCGGCGCCGTTTCCTCGTCTGGGTGGTCGCCTGCCTCGGGGTGACCCTGGCGGCCGGCCTGATGATGGGCGTCTGGAGCCAGGCGCAGGTGCGTGGCGGTCTGCCAGAGCCGTGGAACACGCTGGTGCCCTGGCTCATCAGGGGCAGCCTGGTGGCGCTGCTGCTGTCGGCGACGGCCCTGTCGGGCAAACCGCTCGGCTCGGCCGTCACCGCGCTGTGGATCGCCGCGCTGTTGGTGGTGCGCACCGTGGGCCACGTGTGTCTCGTCGTCGTGCGCCTGGTGCTCGTGCTGTGTCGGGAGCTGGTGCACGTGCCGCTCGCCGTGGTGGCCCTGGTGGCGTTCGTGGCCCACCGGGTCTGGAACTGGGCGGCGGGGTTCGCCTGGGCGGAGCGACTGCACATCGGGCGGTTGACGGTGACGCCTCTGCCAGCGCTGGGCAGCGACGGCGCGGGCACGCCACCGGCGCCGAGCCTGGCCGGCGTGGACTCCGCGGGACGAGCCGCCCTATGATGCCGCTCACCTCGACGAGAGGGGGACAGTCCCATCCACAGCGTTTCAGCACCGTCGCTCGCGCGCATCGCGCAGATCAGCGTGTTCGTCCAGGACCTCGACCGCGCGGTCCGCTTCTACCGCGCCACTCTCGGCCTGCCCTTCCTCTTCCAGGCGCCGCCGAACCTGGCGTTCTTCGACTGCCAGGGCGTCCGCCTCATGCTCGACGTCCCGTCCGAGCCCGGCTTCGCGCCGCCGAGCTCCATCGTCTACTACGCGGTCGACGATATCCACGGGACGCGCTCCACCCTGGGGGAGCGCGGGGTCCACTTCCGTCAGGAGCCCCACCCGATCGCGCGCCTGGGCGACCGGACGGTCTGGATGGCCTTCTTCGACGATACCGAGGGGAACGTCCTTGCCCTGACCAGTGAGGTGCCCAGCGGCGGAACCGCCAGCGGCTGAGGGTCAGCGTCAGCGTCGCCGTCAGCGTCACCGTCAGCGTCAGCGGCTGGCGGGCGGTGCGCCCCGGCTCTCTTCTGGTACGGGCTATTACGGGTGGGTTCTGGTCGGGGCGCTGGGAGCGACCGAGGCCATCTCGTGGGGGGTCCTGTACTACGCCTTCGGCGTGTTCCTGGAGCCGATGGGCGGCACGCTCGGCTGGTCCCGCGGCGAGCTGACCGGCGCCTTCTCGCTGGCCCTGCTCGTCTCCGGGGTGACAGCCGTGCCGGTCGGCCGCTGGCTGGACCGCCACGGGCCGCGCCTGCTCATGACTGCCGGGTCCTGCTGTGGCACCGTCCTGGTCCTTCTGTGGTCCCGCGTCGCCGACCTGGGCCACTTCTACCTGCTGTGGGCCGCCATCGGCGCCACCATGGCCACCGTGCTGTACGAGCCGGCCTTCGCCGTCGTGGCGCAGTGGTTCGACCGCAAGCGGGCGCGGGCCCTGACCGTCGTCACGCTCATCGCCGGCTTCTCCAGCACCATCTTCCTGCCGCTCGCCGGCTGGCTGGTGCAGGCGCAGGGCTGGCGCCCGGCCCTGGTGACGCTCGCCGTCCTCCTGGCGGTCGGCACCATCCCGCCGCACGCGCTGCTGCTGAGGCGGCGCCCCGAGGAGCTCGGCCTCTACCCGGACGGCGCGCCGGCGCCCGCCGGCGGCGGCCGGGCCATCCCGGTGCCGGGCGTCCCGCTCGGGGTGGCCGTCCGCGACCGGACCCTCCGTTGGCTGGCGCTGGCGTTCTGCCTGGCAACCTTCGTCGGGTTCGGGGCAACCCTGCACCTGGTGCCCATCCTGCTGGGACGCGGGTACACCGCCACCGACGCCGCCAGCCTGGCCGGACTGGTCGGGGCCATGCAGGTGGTTGGCCGGCTCATACTGGGGCCGCTTGGCGACCGCCTGCCCCTGCGTGGCGTGGCGGCGGGGGTCATGGCGCTCCAGCCCGTGGCGCTGCTGGCGCTGCTGCTCGTGCCCGGCCCGGCGGGCGTGGTCCTGTTCGTCCTGCTGTTCGGGGCGGCCCGAGGCGGGCTGACGCTGATCCGGCCGGCGTTCGTGGCCCAGCTGTACGGACGCGCGGCCTACGCGAGCGTGGCCGGCGTGCTGGCGTTCGCGGCCACCGTGGCCCAGGCGCTGGCGCCGGTCAGTATAGGGGCGGCCTACGACGGGCTTGGGCGGTACGAGCCGATCCTGTGGGCTCTGGTGGTGGTGTCCGGGGCGGCGATCGTGGCGCTGGGGCCAACCCGCCAGCCCGGCGTGGCGGCGCCGGCCCGATAATCGGGAGCTAACAGCTAACAGCTAACAGCCGACAGCTACAAGTGGGCGAAGGCGGCGAGGTCGGGCGGGACGTCGGCCGCGGCATCGTCGGCGACCTCGTCGGGGTCGTTCTGGGAGCCCATGAACCGACTCCAGCCGAAGCCGACGGCGAGGGAGAGGAGAGTCCAGCCGGCGAGGACGCGCGCGAGAGTTTCGAGAAGGTCCATGGGTCCTCCTGGCGGCGCGCCGGCCGCTATACTGGCTGATTTCACTTCCTTAGTGAACATCTTACGGTATTGCGCGGCGCCCGCACAGGCAGCGAACGCCCTGCGCCCCTTCTCGACAGCCAGGCTCCGTTGCCCGGCCGCCGTTCGGCACCGCCAGAGGCACGGAAAGCACGGGAAGCACGGAACAGCGCGCGAAAGGATCACCCTACCCCTCAGCTGTCGCGCTCGGCCCCCGCCAACGTCACGGTCACGCCACACCTCGGCGCGTCAGCCGCCCGTTTGCCCGCGCGCCCCTCGTCGGCGACGATTGCACCACGAACCATGAGTCGCACCATCGTGGACACCGCGAGCGCGCGCGCCGCTCAATTGTCGGCGACGATTGCACCACGAGCCATGACTCGCACCCGTGACTGACCCGCGCCAGCAGCGCCAGCCCGCCGTGAGCCTCCTCTGGCCCGGCGGGTCGCGGCCCGCGACGAGCGGCGGCCACACCCTCACCCCTGAGGCGGCGGCCGACTTCCAGCTCGCCGAGATCGTCCACGCCCTCGCCCTGGCTGTCGGCGACGGGCGCCACGGGCGGCGCGACCGCCGCGAGCAGTTCGCGCGCGCCACGCTGATGGCCCTGAGCATCGATCCCGCCGTCATCGCCTACCGTCAGGACGTCGTCGCCGACCTCATCGCGGACCCCGCCCTGTGTCAACGGTTGAGCCAGGCCCTGCCCGGCCTGGACGCGCTCGCCGAAACGGCGTCGTTCGACAGCTACAAGCCCTCCGGCGACGGGGCGATGGCCCGCCTGGTGGGCCGGCTGGCCGACCTCGAGGTCTTCGTCGACGCCGCCCGGCGCCTCGACGACGCGCTGGCGCCAGCGCCGCTCCGGTCGGTCGCCCTGGAGGGGCTGCGCCACGAGGTCCACGCCATCGCGACCACGCCCACGTTCCAGGCGCTGGAGGCGGAGCTGCCGGTGCTGCGAGCCACCCTCACCCAGGTCAAGAGCGTAACGGTCGGCATCAACCTCACAGCGGACCTGGTGCCAGAGTCGGCGACGATCCTGGCGTTCAGCAGCGAGCGGGTCGAGGGACGCCGTGGCCTCCTGGGGCGGGCGCTGGGCGGCCAGCAGGACGGGCGCGGCCTCTCGCCACTGCAGCGCGGCGGCGCCGCCAGCCTCAAGGGTCCGCCAAACGACCTCGTCCGTGACCTTGACAAGCTGCTCCAGGACAGCGCCGCGCCCGTGGCCGAGGCGCTCGAGCGCTACGCCTCCGTGTCGGCCGCCGCGCTGGCGCGGCTCGGCCCCGAGCTGGCCCTGGTCATCGGCGCGGCCCGGCTCGTGGAGCGCCTGGCCCGCGCCGGGCTGCCGATGTGCCGCCCGGACATCCTGCCGCTGGAGCAGCGCGCGGGCGAGCTCGCCGACGCCTACGACCTTGGCCTGGCGCTGCGCTTGCACCCGCCAGAGGGAGCCGAAGCGCCAGGCGGCGTCGTGACCAACGCTGTCACGTTCGACCCGGCCCGTGGGCAGGTGTGGATCCTGACCGGTCCGAACCGGGCCGGCAAGACCACCTACACCCGCGCCGTGGGCCAAGCGCACATCCTGTTTCAATCAGGCCTGCCGGTTCCAGCCAGGTCGGCCCGCCTCAGTCCCGTGGATGCCATCTACACCCACTTCCCGGCGGTGGAGAGCGCGCGGCTGGGCATGGGCCGGCTCGACGAGGAGGCCGAGCGCCTGGCCGAGATCTTCCGCCGGGCCACCCCGCGGAGCCTCATCCTGCTGAACGAGGCGCTCGCCGGAACGAGCACGCTCGAAGCGTTCGGGCTGGCCCGTGGCGCCGTGCGCGGCCTGCGCCTGCTCGGCGCCCGCGCCATCTACGTGGCGCACCTGCACGAGCTGGCGGCGGCGGTCGACGAGATCAACGCGACGACGCCCGGCTCGGGCACGGTCGCCAGCCTGGTCGCCGAGATCGAAGACGAGGGGAAGGGGGAGGGGGAGGAGGACAGCGTGGCGCACGGCGCGCCTCCGCCACGGCGCCGCAGCTTCCGCGTCTGCCCGGGCCCGCCGCTCGGGCAGAGCTACGCCTCGGACATCGCCGAGGCGCACGGGATCAGCTTCCCGCAGCTGGCCCGGCTCCTCCAGGAGCGCGGCGTCGCGCCCAACCCGCCCTAAGCAGGGCGTCTCAATCCTTAAGTCTTGCTTGTTTCTCGTCATCTGAGCTGCACCTGCTTGGGCTCTTCCTTTGTTAGCGCTACGCGCTTAGGGTCAGCGGGTCAGCGAGCCAGCCTGGGCAGCACCTCCTTGCCGTAGAAGTCGATCACGCGCAGCTGGTCCTGCTGGCCGCTGTGCACCCACACCTCGTTCACGCCGGCGTCCCACCACTTGTGGATGTTGTCTACGTGCACCTGCGGGTCTGCGCCGACGGTCCAATCCCGCCACCCGTCCCACGCCGACAGCTCCTCCGTCGCGGTCTGCTGGATGGCGACGCCCACTTTGAACTTGCTGTCCGACCGCGGGACGGACGGAGCCGCGAGGACCGCCGGGGCGGTGAGCAACGACGCGATTGGGGCAGCCACACTGGCGGCGGCGGCGCCGGCCAACAGCGACCGGCGGCTAACTGAGACAGCGGACGACACTGTGTACCTCCGAGACATAGCACATGCTCCTCTGGCTGGCGGCGCGAGCTGACAAGGATGACAGCCGCGGGATGTGAGACCGGGGGCTACGGGCCCAAGGCCAGCGTCTGCTGGCTCGGGGACACCTCGGCGGCAGTGCGCCACGGGGATGCACATCCCGTACCGCCGCCGACGCGGGCTTCGGGATAGTATCCAGAGTGGACGACTGGCAGGCACCAACGGGCGGCCCGCGTCGCGGGTGCCAACACTCGGCGCTCGGTCCCACCATGCCGCCCCTCTCATCGGGAGCAGGGGGCCACAGGGGATGATCGGGTATCCGGCCAGCCCTGGAGTGGACCATGAGCCCAACCACCGACAACAGGACGGCGACCAGGGTGGCCCAGAACGGCCCGGATTCTTCTGGACCGTCTGACACGCTCACCATCACCGACAACCGGACTGGCGCGAGCTACGACGTCGCCGTCCACAACGGCACCATCCGCGCCACCGACCTGCGCCAGGTGAAAGTCGGCCCCGACGACGCCGGGTTGATGACCTACGACCCGGCCTTCGTCAACACGGCGGCCTGTCGCAGCGCCATCACCTTCATCGACGGCGACAAGGGCGTCCTGCTGTACCGCGGCTACCCGGTCGAGCAGCTCGCCGAGTCGAGCAGCTACCTCGAGACCGCCTACCTGCTGGTGCACGGCGAGCTGCCGACAGCCACCGAGATGGAGGCGTGGCAGCACGAGATCACGTACCACACCTTCCTGCACGAGAACGTGAAGAAGTTCATGGACGGCTTCCACCACGACGCCCACCCCATGGGCATGGTGCTGGCCACGGTCGGCGCGCTCAGCACCTTCTACCCGGACGCCATCCACATCCAGGACGCGGACCAGCGACGGCTTCAGATCCACCGCCTGATCGCCAAGATGCCGACCATCGCCGCCTTCGCCTACCGGCACACGCAGGGCCTGCCGTACATCTACCCAGACAACGAGCTGTCGTTCACGGGCGACTTCCTGAGCATGCTGTTCCGCATGGGGGAGCCGCGCTACCAGGCGAATCCCGTCCTGGAGCGCGCTCTGGAGGTGCTCTTCATCCTCCACGCCGACCACGAGCAGAACTGCAGCACCAACGCCGTGCGCAGCGTCGGCTCGTCCCACGCCGATCCCTACGCGGCAGTCGCCGCGGGCATCGCCGCCCTCTCGGGTCCGCTGCACGGCGGCGCGAACGAGGAGGTGATCCGCATGCTGCGCGAGATCGGCACCAAGGACCGCGTGCCCGAGTTCGTCAAGCACGTCAAGGCGGGCGAGCGGCGGCTCATGGGCTTCGGCCACCGCGTCTACAAGAGCTACGACCCGCGGGCGACGATCATCAAGCGCACCGCCGACGAGGTGTTCGAGGTCACCGGCCGCAACCCGCTGCTGGACATCGCGCTGGAGCTCGAGCGGTACGCGCTCCAGGACGAGTACTTCATCCAGCGCAAGCTGTACCCGAACGTGGACTTCTACTCGGGCCTGATCTACGACGCGATGAAGCTGCCGATGGACATGTACCCGGTCATGTTCGCCATCGCGCGCACCTCGGGCTGGGTGGCGCAATGGCTGGAGATGCTCGGGGACGAGGAGCAGAAGATCGCCCGGCCGCGCCAGGTGTACACGGGCGCCGGGCGGCGCGACTACCCGGCGCCAGCGGCGAGGCAGGCGCAGAAAAGGAAAGGGTAGCCGGGCCATGGACCTCGGGCTGGCGGGAAAGGTCGCCGTCATCACGGGCGGCAGCGAAGGCATCGGCCGAGCGGCGGCCCACTGTCTCGCCCGCGAAGGGGCGCGGGTGGTGCTGTGCGCCAGACGGCGCGACGTCCTGGAGCGGACCAGCGGCGAGCTGGCGGAGGCGACCGGCGCGGACGTGCTCCCGGTCGTGGCCGACGTCATGGAGCCCGCCGACGTGGCGCGGCTGATCGCCACCGCCGTCGACCGCTTTGGCCGCCTGGATGCCCTGGTGAACAACGCCGGCACGTCGCGCGCCGCCCGCTTCGAGTCTGTGACGGACGACGCCTGGCGGGACGATCTCGAGCTCAAGCTGTTCGGGGCGGTGCGGACCACGCGCCTGGCGCTCCCGCACCTGCGCCGGGCTGGCGGCAGCGTGGTCAACGTTCTGAACATCGGCGCCAAGCAGCCGGGCGCCGCCTCCGTGCCGACGTCGGTGAGCCGGGCAGCTGGCATGGCCCTGACCAAGGCGCTGTCCAAAGAGCTCGCCCCGGACAACGTCCGCGTGAACGCGGTGCTCATCGGGCTGATCAAGAGCGGCCAGCACGAGCGGCGCTGGCGCGACCGCGGGCCAGGCGGGGGCAGCCTCGACGCCTTCTACGCGGCGATGGCCGAGGAGCGCGGCGTCCCGCTGGGCCGCGTGGGCGAGACCGAAGAGGCGGGCAGCCTGATCGCCTTCCTCTGCTCCACCCCGGCGGCCTACATCACGGGCACGGCCATCAACCTGGACGGCGGCCTGTCCCACGTGGTCTGAGCGCCCGCCCGCCGCTGCCTCTGTACCATGCGGACGGTCGGATTGATTAATCGGACTACACGGACTAAACAGCTGAAGGGACGGGGCGCATGAGGTTTGGGGTGCAGCTCCTGCCACAGGACGTGAGCTGGAGCGCGTGGCGCGACGCCTGGCTGCGCGTCGACGAGCTCGGCTACGACACGAACTGGAGCTACGACCACGTCCACGCGCCGCGCGGCGATCCTGCATCGCCCTGCTTCGAGGGCTGGGTTGGCATGGCTGCGCTTGGCGCGCTGTCGCGCAACGCCCGGGTCGGCATGGCGGTCAGCGGCGTCCTGTACCGCAACCCGGCCCTGCTGGTGAAGATGGCGACGACGCTGGACCACGTGACTGGCGGCAAGACCATCTTCGGCATTGGCGCCGGCTGGCACGAGAGCGAGCACGAGGGCTACGGCTGGGGCTTCCCGCCGCCCGGCGAACGGGTGTCGCGGCTGGCCGAAGCGCTGGAGCTCACGCACGCGCTCTGGAGCGGCGGCGACCCCAGCCAGCCGGTGGACTACAGCGGCCGGTACTACGCCTTGAAAAGGGCCTACTGCAACCCCGCGCCGCTGCAGAAGCCACACCCACCCATCATGGTCGCCGGCAGTGGCCCGCGCATCATCGGGCTGGTCGCGCGCTACGCCGACTGGTGGGATACCTGGGCGCCGGTGTCGGAAGCGTCGCAGCGCCACGACCGGCTGAAGGCGGCGTGCCAGAAGATCGGCCGACCGGTGAGCGAGATCACCTGGTCCGTCTCGACCGACATGGTGTGCGACAACGACGCCGCTCGCCTGGCCGACCGCGTCGACGCGGCGGTGGGTCGCGGGACCCGCGACCCGGCGGTGGCCCGGAGCCGGATGCTGGTCGGCGGCACGGAGGAGGTCGCCGAGCAGGTGCAGGCGTACGCGGACGCGGGAGTGGACCATCTGCTGCTGCACGTTGGCTCTCCCTACGACATGCGTGGCGTGGAGACGTTCGCCCGCGAGGTGATGCCGGCGTTCCGCTGAGCGGCGAGCTGTCAGCTATCAGCTATCAGCCGTCAGCTATTAGAGAGACGATGCCCGCCTTCATCTGCCGCACCTGCGGCGTCCAGTACCCGCCCTCGCCCCAGCCGCCGGCCGCCTGTCCCATCTGCCAGGACGAGCGCCAGTACGTCGGCTGGAACGGCCAGCAGTGGACCACGCTCGACGACCTCGCCCGCGAGGGGCGCCGCAACGAGATCCGCGAGCTCGAGCCCGGGCTGGCCCACGTCGCCACCGTGCCGCCCCTGGCCATCGGCCAGCGCGCCCTGCTCGTTCAGACCGGGCAGGGCAATGTCCTGTGGGACTGCGTCAGCTACCTCGACGACGCGACGGTCCAGGCTCTCGACGCGCTGGGCGGCGTCCAGGCGATCGCCGTCTCGCACCCGCACTTCTACGCCACGATGTGTACCTGGAGCAGCCGGTTCGGCGACTGCCCGGTGTACGTCCACGCCGCCGACCGGCAGTGGGTGCCGTACGCAACCGAGGCCGTCAAGCTCTGGGAGGGGACCAGCCTGGAGATCCTGCCTGGCGTTACGCTGCTGAACACCGGCGGCCATTTCGACGGGTCGGCCGCCCTCCACTGGGCGGGCGGCGCCGCTGGCAAGGGTCTCCTGCTGACCGGCGACTCGCTCACAGTCGTCATGGACCGCCGCTACGTCAGCTTCATGTACTCCTACCCGAACCTCATCCCGTTGCCGGCCGCGGCCGTGAGGCGCATCGTGGACGTCGTCCGCCCCTACCGCTTCGAGCGCATCTACGGCGCCTGGGATGGCCGCGTGGTCGCGGCCGACGGGCCGGACGCCGTGGAGCGGTCGGCAGAGCGGTACATCCGCTACCTCGAGGGCCGCGGCCCGGCGTAGCAGCTTGATCCTTGATCAAACCTGCCCGTGGCCCATTCAACCATCTCAACCACATCCTGGGAGACCCGCTGTGAAAACATTCGGCCTGGCGCTGTGCTTGCGCAACGACCCCGACAAGATTCAGGCGTACAAGGAGCATCACCAGCACGTCTGGCCCGGCGTGACCGCCCGCCTGCGCGAGGTCGGCGTCCAGGAGATGAAGATCTGGCTCCTCGGTACCAGGCTCTTCATGTACATCGAGACTGACGACGCCTTCGAGCCGAAGCGCGACTTCGCCCGGATCAACGACGACCCGACGTCGGCAGAATGGAACGAGCTCATGGGCACGCTGCAAGAACGGGCGCCCGAGGCGTCGCCGACTGACTGGTGGGCCGAGATGGAGCTGGTGTTCGCCATGAGCTGGCCGCAGCACATGCCCGCGGCCTCGCAGGCCCTGTCGTCATGAGCGCATCCCCGCGACCGAACCCCGAGGCCAGGCGGCCGCTGGGCAGCACTGGCCTGAGCGTTACGCCCCTGTGCCTCGGCTGCGCCCCGCTGGGCGACATGCCCGACACGTTCGCCTACAGCGTGCCGGAGGACCGCGCGCTCGAGCTGGTCCGCGCCACCTTCCGCGGCCCGATCACCTTCATCGACACGGCCGCCTCGTACGGCGACGGCGAGAGCGAGCGCCGCATTGGTGTCGTGCTGCGCGAGCTGGGCGGCCTGCCCGACGGCTACGTTCTGGCAACGAAGGCGGACCGCGACCTCCACACGGGGGACTTCAGCGGTGACCAGATGCGCCGGTCCGTCGAGCGCAGCCTCCGGCTGCTCGGCCTCGACCGTCTCCAGATCTGTTACCTCCATGATCCAGAGCACACGTCGTTCGAGGCGGCGGTGGCCGCGGGCGGACCCGTGGCCGTGCTGCGGCAGCTGAAAGACGAAGGCGTCATCGAGCACGTGGGCCTGGCCGGTGGCCCGATCGACCTGATGCTGCGCTACCTGGAGACTGACGCGTTCGAGCTGGCCATCACCCACAACCGCTACACGCTGCTGAACCGCGCCGCGGCGCCGATGCTCGACCTGGCCCAGAAGAAGGGGCTGCCCTTGATGAACGCGGCGCCCTACGGCAGCGGGATCCTGGCGAAGGGACCCGAGGCTTATCCGCGCTACGCGTACCAGCAGGCGCCGGCGGCCATGCTGGAGCAGACCGAGCGGATGGCCGCCGCGTGCCGCCGCTTCGGTGTGCCGCTGGCGGCGGCGGCCCTCCAGTTCTCCCTGCGCGACCCGCGGGTCGCGTCGACCATCGTCGGCATGACCCGCGTTGAGCGCATCGCCCAGACCGTGGAGCTGGCGCGGCAGCCCATCCCCGACGAGCTGTGGCAAGAGCTCGACACGATCTCGGCGACCACCGAGGACCCCGAGACGGCGCGCTGGCGCTAAGGCTCGCCGTCGCTTCCTATGTCATCTCTCAGTCAGTCAGTCAGTCGTTCTTCACCACCCCGAGCGCGAAGAGGAAGACGGGGCCTCTCGGGGTGCCGACGCCTGTCACGTCGTCGTACCCCGGCCGCGTGTGCAGGGTGCCTGTCTGGTTGAACGTCCTCAGGGTGGTTCGGAGTCCGCCGCTGGCGTCCTCGGAGTTGAGGAAGTCGTTCCGGGCCACGGCGACCGGTCGGGGCGGGTCGACGATGTCGTGCAGGGCGGTGCGATACAGACCGGGCACTCGCGCCAGCCCGTAGATGGCGGGGTTGGCGAAGCCATGGCGACGGTGGGCCGCCTGGTCGGCGAGCGCCTCCATGCCTGCCATCAGCGGACTGGATAGGCTCGTGCCACCAATCCGGTACTCGCCGTAGCGGACGGCGCCGTCGGTGAAGGTCTGCGTCTGTCCGATGAGCATCCCCGTATTGGGGTCGCCGTCCATAGCGATGTCCGGCACGGCTCGCCCGTTGCCGCCGAAGTGGCCGGCGATGTCCGGAGGCACAACTCCTCGCTGGTAGAACGGCTGCTCGAACACGCGGCTCGTGCCACCGCCGCTCCCGTACTGGTACGCGCCGGGTGGCGGCGGCGACCAGGCACCATTGGTCAAGACGCTGCGGCCGGTGCCCCAGCCCGTTTCAAACAGGTACTGGTCGCGCTGGCCGACGGCCAGGCTGGTGCCGCCCACCGCCGTGACCCATGGGTCGGAGGCGGGGAAGTCCACTGTGCGCGTGCGCGTGCTGGCGATCTCGTCGCCGCTGTCGCCCGAGGAGAAGAAGACGCCAATGCCCTCGACCGCCGCCTGGGTGAAGGTCGCCGTGTACGCGTCGATCAGGTCCGGAGGGAGATCCTCGCCGCTGTTGCCCCAGGAGTTCGTGATGATCTGGGCCAGATTGCCGTCCACGATCGTCGTCAGGGCCGCGAGGAGATCGGTGTCGTTGCAGCTCTGGGCGCCGACGTAGAGCACGTTGGCGCCGGGCGCCATGGCGTGGACGGCCTCGACGTCCAGCGTCTCCTCACCGTACCAGCCCTGTGGGCCGCACGGGTCGTTGGCCGGGACGTCGAAGATCCCCGGCGGCACGATCTGGCGGAACTGGTCAGGCCGGAAGGCTGCCTGCCCGTGCCGACTGGCGTACTGATTCGCGTCCTGCAGGATGGTCGGCGCGGCGAAGGCGTCGGTGATGGCGACGGTCTGGCCTGCCCCGTCGATGCGCGCCTGCAGGAGCGGCTGGACACCGTACGCGCCCTGGAGCTGGGCCGGCTCGTAGCCGCACGGGACCCAGGGAACCACCTGGCCATAGGCCGGCGGCACATCGGTGGCAAGCTTCTCGGCCCAGTACGCGGAGCACGGTGGGGCATTGACGAAGGCCGGGCTCGGCGGCGCATCAGGGTCCGCCGCGATGTGCAAGGGACGGAATCGGGCGCCCTGGCTGAGTCCGACGATCGCCTGCACCGAGCCGGCGATCGAGGCTGGCAGGGTCGGCGGCGAGGTCGGCGCGCGTCGCAGCTCGCCACCCACCCGGTACGTGGCGAGGCGGGTGCCAAACGCGGCCTCGGCCTGGGCGACCGTGCCCTCGGCCGCGACGTAGCGGCCATTGTCCGAGACGTGGGTGACCCGTAAGCCGTGCTGCTGCAAGTGCGCCTGCACGGCGTCGACGCTGGCCTGGGCGGGGGCGAACCGGTCGCGGAACTGCGCCGGCGTCAGGTACTGGCCGTACTGCCCGCTCGCACCGTCGGAGACCGCCCGAGCCAGGCCCGCGGCCGCATCAGCGTCCCGCCAGCGCAAGTAGACCGCCAACCCGACGCGCTGCGCCTGGTCGACCGGGGCGCCGACGCGGTCGGGCGTGGCCCACGCCGGGACGGCCCGCGCCATCGGCACCCGCGCCTGACCGTTCGGCGTGGCCTCCTGGGCCGCGGCTGGCGTGAGAGGCATCATCGCCACCGAGAGTAGAGCCGCAAGGGGCAGCGCCGCCGTCGCGCGGACTCGGAGAACACGCACACCCATGCGCGCGGAGCCATGCTCACGCATGCCTGATCTCCCAACCTCCAAAACGTCCGGAGACTCCCCAGCCCCCGGCCGGACCAGCATATCACCACTGAGAGACGACACCCATCTGGCAGGTCTCCTGCTGGGCGCCGCGTCGCTCCGCGGACCGCGCTCACGGGCGTGGCGCGACCAGGGCTCATGGGCTAAGGTGACGAGGAGCGGTGGCAATCGAGAGCACGCCCACTCAGCCAGCGGAAGTCCGCGTGCTCCCACCCGGGCTCGATCTGGATGCCCACCTGGCGGCACTTCGGGCGCGCGAAGGATTTCACCGCCTGGACGTCGACGGCGACCGCCTGCTCCTCATGCCACCGGCCAATCCGTGGTCCTCGTACGTCGGTATGCGGCTGGGCATCAGCCTGGGCGGCTACATCAGCCGCAACGGGCTACCCCTGGAGCTGTTTGGCGCCGATGCCGGCTGGCTGTTGACAGCCGAGCCACTGCCCTACGGTCGACGTGTGACGCCGGACCTGTCAGTCGTTCGCCGTGAGCGGCTGCCCCAGGGCGTACCACCGGCCGGATTCTGGCCCGTGGTGCCCGACCTCGCGGTGGAAGTGCTGTCCCCCAGCGACCACTGGCCTGAGACCGAGCGCAAGCTGGCGCTCTATCGCCGTGCCGGCGCGCCGCTGGTGTGGGTGCTCGACCCCCGCGCCGGCACCGCCTTCGTCTACGCGCGGGGGCAGCTGCTCCACGAGTGGCTGCGCGAACGCGGCGACCGGCTGCAAGCGCCAGACCTGGTGCCCGGCTGGGAGCTCTCCTTGCGGGACCTGCTCGCGGGCTGGTCCACGGGCTAAAGCGCCACTGCGCTACGGGCCGACGCCCGCGGCCGTCTCCTCGACCAGCAGGTCCACCACGTCCTCCAGCCGCCCGGTGCGCTGGTAGGCCGCGCGTTGGCGGGCTGCGCCGGTGCCGCGCCGCCGCGTCCCCTCCACCAGTGACAGCACCTCGTCCCAGTCTCCGCCCTCCTCCAGCCCAGGCCGCACGAACGCGAGCAGGCGGTCGACCACGTCGGCGGCAGGTGCGGCGCGGCCCACCTCGACGTCGACCAGGTCCGCGTCGAGGCCGTCGCGCGCCGCCAGGAAGTGGGCTACGCGCAGCAGCTCTGGGCGCACGACCGGGCCTGGCTCATCGCGGACTGCCTGCCCGTAGCAGGTTCGCGCCAGCCCGCGCACGAGCCCGGCCACCATGATCGCCTCGTCGACAGTGGCGCACACGTCCGCCATGCGGAACTCCAGCGTGGGGAACCGGGCCGAGGGGCGAATGTCCCAGTAGATGTGCGTGCCGTCCTCGATCGTCCCGGTCGCGGCCAGAGTCTGGACCAGGGCGTCATAGTCGGCCCGCGACGAGAAGGGGTGCGGCGGACCGGAGAGCGGGAAGCGGCTCCATAGCTCGGTGCGGTAGCTGGCGAAGCCCGTGTCCTCGCCGAGCCAGAACGGGGAGTTGGCCGCCAGGGCGAGGATGGGCGCCAGCCAGACGCGCGCGCGGTTCATGGTCCCGATGGCGAGCTCCGGGTCACCGATGCCCACGTGGACGTGGCAGCCGCAGATGACCAGCTCCTGCGTCAGCTGCTGGTACTCCCGCTGGAGGTCGCGATAGCGCTGCTTGGGTGTCGTCTGCTGCTCCTGCCAGTGCGAAAAGGGGTGCGTGCCCGCCGCCACGATCCGGTTGCCGTTCCCCCGGGCCGCCTCGATGACGCCGCGCCGCGAGCGCACGAGCTGGTCGCGGGCCTCGGCGAGCGAGTGGCAGACGGGGGTGGCGATCTCGATCTGGGACAGGTACAGCTCGTTCGTGACCTCGTCGCCGAGCGCCTGGCGCGCCCCGGTCAGGATCCGGGCAGCGCCCGAGTGCAGCGCGCGGGTCGCGGCGTCGACGATCTGGTACTCCTCTTCAACTCCGATGGTGAAGTCCTCAGACTCAGACTCAGACTCGGATTCGTGTTGCTGGACGGATTGCGCTGGCATACGGCCAGTATCCTCTCTCGCGTCTCTCGCGTCTCTCGCGCTGGCCCGAAGGGTGTTCGTCCGGTGGTGGTCAATCGGGGGCGGCGGGGCTCCTGAAGAACTCGAGGAGCTGCGCCGGCGGGCGCACCGGGCGGCCGTCCGCGAGCCGCACCCAGACCCATTCGGTCCCTACCTCCGCGATCGGCTCGCCTGCCGGCAGGCGCGAGATGCAGGTGCGCCGGTAGCCGCGGGCGCCGCGCATGGGCTCGACGCGGGTCACCAGCTCCAGCTCGTCGCCGTAGCGGGCTGGGCGGTAGTAGGTGATCTCGTGGCGATGCACCACCCAGCCGCCGCCTTGCCCGGCGGTCCACTCCGGGCCGAACCCCGCCGCGTCCGCGTGCTCGGTCGCCACCTGCTCGGCATAGTTCAGGTAGACGGCATTGTTGACGTGCCCGTTGACGTCCAGCTCGTACTGCCGCACCCGCCAACAGGTGCGGTACGTGGTCCGGACGTCGTCCCTGCGCGGGTCAGCGTAGTGTAAGCCAGCAGCCACCGCGTACCATGGGCGTGAGGATACCGGGCTTTCATGGCGACCGAGCTGCTGCGCCGCGACCAGCCCTTCGTCCTACGCCAGTCACGCCCCGACCTGGCCGACGACGCGGCGTTCCTGGCGTTCCGACAGGAGCACGCCGACCTGCGCATCGAGAGCGACGAGGAGGGCACGCTGACCATCATGTCGCCCTCCGGCTGGCGATCGGCAAATCGGAACGCCCACATCACGGCTCAGCTCCTGGCCTGGGCTCAGCGGGACGGCACTGGCGAGGTCAGCGACTCGTCCGGGCTGTTCCGCCTGCGTGGCAACGCCCGGCGCGCGCCGGACGCGGCCTGGACACGCCGCGACCGCCTGGCCCAGGTGTCCCCGGAGCAGCAGGAAGGGATCCTGCCCATCGCCCCGGACGTCGTCATTGAGCTGCGCTCGCCCACGGACCAGGCCGCCAGCCTGCTGGCGAAGATGGACGAGTACCTGGCGGCTGGCGTGTGTCTCGGCTGGCTGATCGACCCGGTCGAGCAGCGCACCTACGAGCTTCGACCGGGACAGGCCGTCGTCGTCCAGCGGGCCCCGCGCCTGCTGCGCGGCGATCCGGAGCTGCCTGGCCTGGTGCTGGACCTCGACCCCATCTGGTGACCGTGGCGCCCGGGCGTGGAGCCGGGCGGAGGGAGGGCTGGCGGTCAGCGAGCGGCCACCAGCAGCGAGGCGGCGATGGCGCCGACGGCGGTGGTCAGGCCGATGAGGAAGCGCGACTCCAGCAGGGTCCAGTTGTGGCGGCCTCCGTGGGGGTCCAGGAACAGCCCGTACGGAGGGTGTATGGTGAGCGACTTTCGGGTGTAGAGAGAGACAGGCTGACGCACGACAGACACCTCTTAACCCAGCTGTCCGCGACACCCCCAATGCCCGCGTTAGGTGGAATGCGGTCAGCCTACGCTTTCCGCGCCGCGGCGCTAGCAGCGCCGGGTCACAAACGCGTCTCAGCGGCTGCCTGGCTCCCGGCGCAGGAGCGCGCTCAATCGGTCGAGGCCTGGCTCGGCCTCGCCGAGCGCCAGGACACAGTCCGCCAGCGTGCCCGCCGCCGTCCCGCCAAGGACGGGGGAGACCAGGTCGTGGAACTTCGCCACCAGGCCGTCCCGTGGGACCGGGTTCTCCGGCTCACCTGTCGCGTACTCGACGCGTGTCCCCAGAGTACGACCGTCCCGGAGCTCGATCTCGGCCGCGGCTGGCCAGCGCCCCGGGTACGGCGCGTCCAGGGCCGGGTCGCTGTAGCACTCGGTGCGCGCCATCAACGAGCGGATGGCGGGGTCGCGGACGCTGTCCAGCGAGTAGGCGCTGAGGCCCGCGGAGCCGTGGACGAGGGCGACCGCGGCGGCAAAGGGCGCGCTGAACTGGGCATCGACGACGTTCTCGGGCCGGCGCTTCGCCTCGATGGGGTCGGCGACGAGCAGCGCGCCGCCGGACAGCACGCCCAGGCGCACCCGGGCGACGTCCTCGGCGGCGATGGCGTGCTGCCGCGCCAGCGCCAGGACGCCATCGATCAGGCCGTGGTTGTAGCGACAGCAGGCGTACGGCTTGATGGAGACGCGCATGATCTGGAGCGGCTCGCCCAGGTCGGCCAGCAAGCGCTCTGGCCGGGGGGCGTCGGTGTAGCCGTGGAGAAAGCCCAGGCGGCCTTCGAGCACGGAGGCCGGCGCGGTGAAGCCTGCGGCGGCCAGCCGGGCGGCCACGATGCCGGCGTGGGCTGCCCAGCCGGCGTTGAGGCGCTTGGTCCACGAGCCGTCGGCCAGGTATTCGAGCGATCCGGACGCCATGGTGCCGGCGATCCCGAGGGCACGCGCGAGGCCCTCGGCATCCAGGCCGAGCAGACAGCCCGCGGCCGTGGCAGCGCCGAAGACGCCCGCGACGCCGGTCGGGTGGAAGCCGCGCGCGTAGGCGGAGCCTGGGTTCAGGGCGTTGCCGACGCGCAGCACGACCTCGTAGCCGGCGACGACCGCCTGGAGGAAGTCCACCGCCGCCGCGGCCACCTCCTCGGCCAGGGCCAGCGCGGCTGGGATCACGACGACACCCGGGTGCAGCGACGACTCGGTGGTGACGTCGTCGAGCTCCAGCGCGTGGGCCGACGTGCCATTGGCAAGCGCCGCCCACTCCGCCGCGGCGCCAGCTCCGGCTCCGACATCGACACCGGCGCCGATGCCAATAACGCTCGCCCGGCCGGCCGGCCGCGTGGCGCGCACGATGGCCAGCGCGGGCTGGCTCGACGCCTGCTCTGCCCCGCGCAGCGCGACGCCGAGCAGGTCCAGTAGAAGCTCACGGGTACGGTCGCGGACGTCCTGGGGCAGGCGCGACCAGCGGATGTCGGCGCAGAAGGCCGCCAGCTCGCGGGCGGCGGTGCGCGTGGGCGCGGCGACTGTGCTCACAGAAGCATCGTACAGCGGCCCCGCTGTCGCACCCGGCCCGCCCCAGAAGTAGCGGTGCGCCGCGGCTGCTCCGTATTAGACTGCAAGTCCAACTATCTGACGTTCCACAACGCATGTCGCGACGATGGGGAGGCAGCGATGCAGGTCAAGGCGGCGGTCCATTACCAGGCTGGCCAGGGCGTCGAGATCGAGATGCTCGACCTGGAGGAGCCGAGAACCCACGAGGTCCGGGTCCGCTACGTGGGCAGCGGCGTCTGCCACAGCGACCTCCACCACATCCAGGG
>JAABUZ0100000078.1_pt1 | contig 232243 bp, 207 predicted proteins | sample 5562091 | NCBI WGS metagenome assembly JAABUZ01 (sample SAMN12813069, study PRJNA571459) | rock metagenome | isolation source: Antarctica rocks | place: Antarctica: Victoria Land, Linnaeus Terrace sud | collected 2015-12-21
CAATGCGGTACAAAAGTCAAGCATGATGCAATCGGGCAGAGAACCCCTCTGCCCAAGCCCCAAGAAAGGAAGACCTGCTTCCTCCCCTGCATGAATGACGGGGTTTCCGCAGGTCGAGTTCTATGAATGAAATGTAGCATGTAGCTTGTGCAAAGTCAAGCATATATGCTTATAGACGCACAACTGTTATGCCCCCGCCCGCGCTTGTTGAAATCCCTGCCCTTGTTGTATTCCAACTGCACCTTGAGGTGAGGGTGGCGTTGTCACATTTCTCTTGCGCAACTTGCCCGTCACGAACCAGAGGAATGACAACATTAAGGCCGACTCGACGATGTAGACGAGTAGGAATGATGGGAAGGCGAACGAGCCGCTTCCTATGACGCCGTTGGCAAGGTAGGGCCCGATAGGAGCCGGTAACAGTTGCAGACCAAATGAGCCGTTCCAGATGGCATGCTGTAGTATTGCATAGCCCCAGCAGCCAAACGCCAGTAAGAAGCGATGCTTGCTCTCGCCTGGATGCGTCAGGAAGTACCAGCCGAGCGCTACCATCGCCGCTCCAAGACCATGTAAAAGGCCAGCAGTGCTGCGCTGCAGCGCGACATCGACCCAGTTCTGATAGCCCGAACTGATGTAGCTTGATGTCTCGATAAGGTCAAAGCCGATACCACAACTCAGGCCAAGCACAAAGGCTTCTGCCGCGCTCTCTACGCGCCCAATGAATGCTACCACCGCGAGCGGCTTCACCGACTCCTCGACAAGTGGTGCTATCACAGAAACGAGGACAAACAGGAAACCAATTGCTCGTGGATCGGAAGGGATAGGCTGATTGGGATTATCGAGCGAGAATCCCGACCCTGTTACACCGACTACGCGCGCCGCCACGACGGTCAAAATAAGTTCGAGGATAAGGGCAAGCACAATGGCAAGCGTCGCACCGCTGGCGAGTGCCACCGCGAACCGTCGCCACTTTGTAGGCCATTTCGTCCCTCTGGGAAAATGGAGACGACGTACAACGAGTGATAGTATCGTCAATGCTGGAAGTATGCCTGCAAGCGCGATAAGGAAGATCGTCAATGGCACATTAGCGACCGCCTTCCCATTGGCACGCAAGACTGCTGCGATGATGATAACGACGATGTACAGGGCGAGAAATATCCAGAACAATGGTAACTTGAGTTGAGATGATGGTTTTCTGAGCAGTGAGCGGATGCTGTGGTAGAGACCAAAGCTGCCACCGAGCAGGCCAGCGATAGCAAGTGCCACAAACATGACGACTCCGCCGAAAAATTGGCCCTGGTTCTGGCTCTGTATCCTGCTTGCTGGAACTAATGAGAGAAGGAGAAGGATTAACACACTCCCCAAGCCGCCAAGAAATGCCAGCGAGGAGCCAATTGTGGAGAGGATGGATATAACAAATAGGTATCTATCACGTTTGGGATACGCTGGTTGCGCCTGATATGGGTATCCATAGTATGGATAGCCAGGGTAGCCGTAGGGATATCCTTGATAACCAGGATAGCCCGCGTAGGGATTGCCATAGCCGGGATGTCCGTACTGTTGTTGTGGAAAGCCTGGATAAGCGTTCTGCTGTGGCTGTCCAGGATAACCAGGATAGCCAGGGTACTGTGGTGCCTGTGTACCCTGCTGTGCTTGTGGATACTGCTGTGAGTATAGCGAATACGCCTGTCCCTGTACCGATTGTCCTTGCCCCTGCTGTGGGTATGCTGACTGTTGGGCAGGAGGATGCAGTGGAGTTCCTGGATGAAAGACTAGCGGTCCCGAAACATGCTCACGGTAACTCGGCTCTTCATGATGATCCTCTGAGTATGATCCCAAGGGGTTGGGGCGTGCTGGCTGTGTACGCTCTCCATCTCTATCGTCCTGCCTTCTATCTGAAGTGTTTTCTCTCGGTGGTTGCCCCTGCGTATTGGGGTCGGGTTGCGGCCCTATGTATTCGTAACCCACGATTTTTTTAGCCTTTTCTTCGACAATGCAGTTACATCTTTTTTTATGATTACGAGAGATATACGAATGGAATTTACGAAAGGTTTCCTGCTAGCTATCAGAGTGAACAGAACAGGACGAGCGACGCCCGTCCTGTTCTGTTCACTCTGATAGCTAATGAATTATCGCTCTAAGACCTGGACCTCAATGGCACCCTTGCCAAGCACTGCCTCCAATTTTTCTTGTAAGACCTGGTCGTAATGGGTGGTGTTGTCGCCTGGCGTGAGTCTCGCTTGCCATTCACCATTGGCAACCAGGATTTCATAGTAGTCGCGCCCCGGACGTTCCTGAATGTGTCGATAGATATCCTGCACCTTCATGATGTCGTTTGAGACGGAGAGTTCATCAGCGCCACTGAGTTGTAGTGTGAGCCAGACCAGGTGTTGCTTACGGTTCATCTCTTCCTCGACTGCCTTCAGCCGTGAGACACTGTTGCACAGAATCCCCGCTTCGTCACGGCGTACCTGCACCTCACCGCGTATAATAACCACGGTATCCTCGACCCACAATTCCGTCGTCTCCTCGTAGACCTTGGGAAAGACAGTCACGCTGATGGAGTTGTACATATCTTCCAACTGGACAACGCACATCGTGTCGCCCTTTTTAGTGGTGATGCGGCGTGCCTCCCTGATTGTCCCGCCCATCACCACCTTTTGTTTGTCGAGTTCTTCGGTGATCTCAACCGTGGTATGCGTCACCTGCTCTTTGAAAAGGTCGCTGAGATAGGCCAGGGGATGTTTTGAGATGTAGACACCGATGAGTTCTTTTTCCCATTCAAGTACCTGCTTGCGTGGAAGCTCTTTTGCATCCATGCTGAGGGCAAAATCGAACGCGGTACTTACCTCCTCGGCCTCGCCAAAGAGACTCATTAAACCTCGTTCTTTGGCGGTACGCTCGCTCTTCCCAAATTGCATCGCACGCTCAACCGAGGCGAGCAAGATATGGCGTTTGCCATCCGCGAGCGAGTCCATCGCCCCCGCCTTTATCAGCGTCTCAACAGCGCCCTTGCCAACAAATTTAGGGTCAACACGTGTACAGAAGTCCGCCAACGACTTGAATGGGCCGCCCTCGCTGCGAGCACGCACGATTTCACCAATCGGGCCTTCTCCGATGCCTTTGATGGCGAGGAGGCCGAAGCGCACACCTTCATTTTCTACCGTGAAGCCTCTATCGCTCTTGCTTACATCAGGTCCGTGTATGTCAACGCCCATACGCTTACACTCAGCGATGGCGTTAGCAATCTTTTTGGCATCTGAGGCTTCAGTCGTCATGGTCGCAGCCATGAACTCAGCCGTGTAGTTGGCTTTGAGATAGGCAGTGTAGAAAGCGACCACTGCATAGCTTGCAGCGTGCGCTTTGTTGAAACCATAGCCACCGAAGGGAAGGACCAGCGTAAAGAGTTCCTCTGCATCTTTTTGCTTCATCCCACTGTTGACGCAGCCTTTGATAAAATCGACCTTATAGCCCTCCACCTCGTCCATCTTCTTTTTACTGAGAGCTTTGCGGAACTTGTTGACCTTGCCCCACGAGAAGCCTGCCAGATTTACAGCGATGAACAGTACCTGGTCCTGGTAGACGATGATGCCATAGGACTCTGCCAACCACTCGGCCAGGCGTGGGTCCAGGTAGGTTATTTTCTTACGTCCATGCTTAGCGGCGATGAAGTCGGGGATACTATCCATCGGGCCAGGGCGGTAGAGCGCGATCATCGCCATCACATCCTCGACGCGTGTTGGCTTGAGTTGCTTGATGTACTCACGCATCTTAGGGCCTTCCAACTGGAAGATACCCGTGGTCTCACCGCTCGCTAACAGTTCGAAGGACCTTGTCCGTTTCTCATTCTGCTCTTCATCTCCTTCTACCTCGTCAAGCGGCACCTTCTCCAGGACAATATCTTCACCTCGCGACTGCTTGATGAACTTGAGCGCATTATCCAGAATGGTCAGGTTAGAGAGACCCAGAAAGTCAAACTTGATCAGGCCAAGTTCTTCAAGATGTGCTTGCTCGTATTGCGTGACACGGCCAAGATTAGGGTTCTTTGGATCCCTTAATTGAAGCGGTACAAAGCGTTCAAGCGACTCGTTCGCAACGATGACTCCTGCCGCATGAACCCCCGTTGAGCGCACCGAGCCTTCCAATTTCAGTGCCTGATCGACGATCTCTTGCACTTGCTTGCTTTCCTGATACAAACTGCCAAGTTCTCTTACAGAGTCCAACGACCCCTTGAGAGTGACTTTCGGACCTGTGGGAATGAGGCGGGTGATGCGGTCGCCTATTTCCTGCTGACCCATGACGCGGGCAACGTCTTTAACCGATGCCTTGGCTGCCATCGTGTTAAACGTGACCATCTGGGCCACGCAGTCGTAGCCATACTTGCGGGCGACATAATCAATGACTTCTTCACGACGGTTATCGGGGAAGTCCATGTCGATATCAGGCATGTCGGCACGCTCTGTATTAAAAAACCTTTCAAAAGGTAACTGGTAACGTAGCGGATCGACATTGGTAATGCCCAGCGTGTAGGCCAGGACGCTTCCTGCTGCCGACCCTCTAGCGGAACAGCGAATGCCATGAGAGCGCGCATAGTTCACAAAATCCCATTCAATCAGGAAATAGGGCACAAAGCCTTTCTCAGCGATCATGTTGAACTCGTAGTCAAGCTGTCGCTGAATCTGCTCGGTCATCTCACCGAAGCGTTCTTTGACACCTTCCAGACAGATCGCATACAGATACTCATCCTGTGTTTTGTATCCCGCGGGAATGGTATAGTTGGGCAATTGTGCTTTGTAGGCCAGTGGATCCACGCTGCACTGCTCGGCGATACGCACGCTATTGGTCAGCGCATCGGGCAACTCGGGGAAAAGGCGCAGCATCTCCTCTGGACCCTTGAGGTAATATTCGTGACTATCGAACCGCATGCGCTTGGGCGAATCAAGCTGCTTACCTGTTTGCACGCAGAGCAACACATCATGTGAGGCCGAATCGTTCGCATCCACGTAGTGCAGGTCATTCGTCGCCACCATTGGGACGTGCAGATCTTTATGCATCTGGTAGAGCATTTGATTGAGCTTGCCCTGTGGCGACGGCTCTCCGTCGTCAAATATGCCGTGATGCTCTTGAATTTCGAGATAGAAGTTCTCCGGCCCGAACACATCCTGGTACCAGCGTGCGGTTTTGTAAGCCTCTTCTGTTTTTTCCTTGAGGAGCATTTTCGGAATCTCACCGGAGAGGCAGGAGGAGGTAACGATTAAGCCCTCCGCATACTTTTGCAGGACGCCCTTATCAACACGGGGTCTAAGGTGCCAACCCTCGGTATTGGCGATAGTCGTCAACTTCATCAGGTTGTAATAACCAATATTATTTTTCGCCAGCAGCAGCAGGTGATGGTAGTCATCGCTGAACCGCTTCGAGTGGTCGTGCATATCCTCAGTCAGGTATGCCTCAATCCCAATAACAGGATTAATCCCGCCCGCTTTGCAAGCCTTGTAGAACTCAATGGCACCATACATGGCACCATGATCGGTAATAGCCAGGTGATTCATGCCCTGAGTTTTCGCCTGCTGCACAAGTTTTTTCGTACGGCTAAAACCGTCTAGCAATGAATACTCGGTATGGACGTGCAAATGCGCGAAGTCGGCTCCCATGGGGTTCCTCCGTAGAAATATTTTTCATGAGCAAGCATAATAGAACGAGAGTTCATTCGTCAAGTGACTATAAGCATTGTGTGTTGTCTATCAGATACAACGGTTGGGGACGGGAAAATATCAGAGGATACAAAATCAGGGCATCCATACGGATGCCCTGATTTTGTATCCTCTTGAATATCTACCAGCGAAAAGCATAGCCGACGCCGCGCACAGTCTGAATCAATTTAGGATTCGCCGGGTCCTCTTCCAGTTTCTCACGCAGCCAGCGAATGTGTACATCGACGGTGCGTGTGTCGCCCGCGTAATCGTAGCCCCACACATTGTGGAGCAATTGGTCGCGCGTTAGCACCGTGCCGCGATTGCGCACAAGATACACGAGTAGATCAAACTGCTTTGGTTGAAGCTCCAAATCCTGTCCACGGCAATTGACGCGTCGGCCCGCGAGATCAATACGCAGGGGACCGACGACCAGTTCGCGGTTGGGGCGTGGCACCTCCTCGGATGCGTCCTGAGCGGAACGGCTCTCGCTGGCGTGGGGATACTCGGAACGACGCAGCAAGGCACGCACGCGGGCGAGAAGTTCTCGACGACCGAAAGGCTTCGTTACATAATCATCGGCTCCAACCTCAAGACCAACTACTTTATCGATCTCGTCGCCTTTTGCGGTCAGCATCATAATGGGTGTTGTCTCGGTGTTTCCTTCGCGGCGCAACTGCCGACAGACCTCCAGGCCGTCCATTTCAGGCAGCATCACATCCAGGATGATAAGATCGTGTCTATCACGACGCGCCGCCTCTAACGCACTCGCACCGTCTGCCGCCGTCTCCACCTGATAGCCTGCCTGCTCTAAATTGTACGCAATAGTCTCTGTCAATACTGCCTCGTCGTCCACGACGAGTATTTTCCGTGCCACGAAGTGCCTCCAAACAGACGCTTAACCGAAGCGTCCGCTAATGTAGTCCTCTGTCTCTTTTCTCTTGGGATGCTCGAAGAGATCAACGGTAGGGCCAATCTCGATCAGCTTGCCACTGAGGAAGAAGCCCGTGTACTGTGAGACGCGCGATGCCTGCTGCATATTGTGTGTCACAATGACGATGGTGTAGTCCTTCACCAGTTCGTTAATCAACTCCTCAATCTTGAGGGTCGCGATGGGGTCGAGCGCGGAAGCAGGCTCGTCCATCAGCAACACATCAGGCTTGACCGCCAGCGCTCGTGCGATACAGAGACGCTGCTGCTGACCACCGGAAAGACCAAGCGCGGAGCTATTTAATCGATCTTTCACTTCATCCCAGAGCGCAGCATCATGCAGGCTCTCCTCGACAGTATCCTTAACTTGTTTACCTGACTTCCCTTGAACGTGTAGACCGTAGGCAACGTTCTCAAAGATCGACTTTGGGAACGGATTAGGACGCTGGAATACCATACCCACGCGTTGACGCAGCAGGACAACGTCCTGATTTTTGTCATAGATATTCTGCCCATCCATAACGGCTCGTCCCTCAGTACGTGAACCGGGGATGAGGTCGTTCATCCTATTGAGGGTGCGCAAGAAGGTTGACTTGCCACACCCTGATGGTCCGATAAGGGCCGTGACCTGACGTTCGCGTATAGGTATCGCAACGTCGTACAATGCCTGTTTCGCCCCGTAAAAAAAGTTCAAGTGCTCTACGTTGATCTTGAGGTCTGCGTTCGTATCTAAAAATTGATGAGCATCAACTTTCCTGTGCACAAGGTCCGTAGGGGAACCAGCAGGCGGCTGCTGTTGCACTGCTGCTTCGTTCGCCGCGTTTTGACCGCTTATGATTGTTTGTACTGCTTGCCCCTGTTGCGCGGGGTGTTGATTAAGACGAGATGGTTCCATTGCCATCAGCTTACCTCTCCTTATACACCTTTGACCTTATTTTAAGCTAACGGATACTCTTTATGCAATGGGATAGCGGCATCAACAATGAGACGGTCCCCCACGACGACAAGGCGAATGTAGCGTCCAGCGAGAGCCTTGCTGATGAAGTAGGGACGCCCCTCGTATGAGATGTGACCACTCCGAGCAACTTTACGTGAAAAGATGTTGGCACCCTCTGGCAGTGTTATATACCCGCCTGGTAATTCTGCTGAGATATTCATAAACAGCTAGCTCCTCAATTCTTTCGTGCAACCTTTTGTCATCTATGCGAAAAACTATTACAACATCTACGGTTACGCAGCCGTTACGCGGCGTTGAATAAGACGGCCAAGACCACGTGCGGCCAGGTTAAGAACCAGCAGAAGCAGAACAAGCACCGCACTTATTCCTGCCGCCAGAGCCGTTTCCTGATTTGCGGACAAGCCAGTACTGCCCGCACCTAGCCCTTTGATATAGTAGAGGCGAGTCGTGAGGGTATCACTGGCAAGAAATGGATTCAAGGTAAACACATTAGCAGGATTGAAGGTACCCATCGTAAAAAGGAGAGCAGCCGCCTCTCCGATGATCCTACCAGCTGTCAGAATAGTCCCTGTAACCAGGCCAGGAAGCGCGGAGGGAAGAACGACGTTGCGGATCACGCGCCACTTTGTAGCTCCAAGGGCAAGCCCTCCTTCACGCAGTTCACGAGGAACCGACGACAATGCGTCCTCAAAGAGACGTAACCCCAGGGGGAAATTCAGACAAAGCAGGGTGAGCGCACCCGCTAGTCGGCTTATGCCCGCCCCCCCATAGACTGCGAAGGCGAGAAATCCAAACAGTCCCAGCACAATGGATGGAACGCCTGCCAACGTCTCAGCCGCGAAGTGAATGGCCGTCACTAACCATCCTCTAGGAGCGTACTCAACCAGGTAGATTGCAGCCGCCAACGAGATGGGAACGAGGAACAGTTCGGACAGGATGAGAATGTAAAAGGTATTGAACAACTCCGGCGCGATACCCGCGTTACCAGTTCCGTAAAAACCAGTACTAAAAAGTACTGGTGCTCCGTCTATAAGTAAGTGCAGGATGATGGCGATGAAGAGCACCGCCACGATTACCGTGATGATCCAAAGAATACCCAATGCAATGCTATTGTTCACATGTAAACGCTGTAATAAGCGTTTCCGCTGTTCGAGTCGCCTACCACCTGATGCGGGTGTGGAGGGTTGAGTAACTTGTTGCAGACTCATTTATACACACTCCTACTAGCCAGGTAGCGGCTGACACAGATAAACAAAAATGAGATGGTTAGCAGGACAAATGCCAGCGTCCAGTACGCGTTGCGCGCGGCTCCTGTAGTCTCCCCGAAATCCTGCGCGATGAGTGCTGTGATGTTCACGTTAGGCTGAAAGAAGACAGCAGGGGTGAAAAGATTCTTGGGTGCTTGCGCACCGCCAAGCACCAGAGCCACCGCTAGCGTTTCACCAATAGCGCGAGCCATACCCAGCACGACCGCTGTTGCTAGCCCCGTTGATGCGGCAGGAATAATTGCTTTCGACATCATCTGCCAGCGCGTCGAACCAAGCGCAAGACTGGCTTCACGTACACTACCAGGTACTGCCCTCAATGTATCTATAGAGATACTGATGATCGTAGGAAGAATCATCACGACCAGCACTAGTGTTGCCGCGCCCAAGCCGTAACCACCCAACGGTAGCCCACCAGTGATAGGTGCCGATGCCTGTTTTAGAAATGGTACCAGTACAGTCAGACCTAGAAAACCAACGACTACTGAGGGCATTCCAGTAAAGATTTCGATCAGAGGTTGCAAAATCCTTGTGAGCCACCGAGGAGCAGCTTCTGTAAACAGAAGTGCCGTACCGAATGAAAGCGGCGTCGCGATTATCACTGATAGGAGTGTGATGATGACCGAGCCCAGGATGAGCCCAGCCGCACCAAAACTAGGATGCCCGTTCCCTGTAGGGTCATTGGCACCAGTAGGGTCCCAGTTGGAAACTGTGAAGAAATCTTTGACGTTTGCGCCTTGAAAAAATACAAGAAACGCGTTTGAACTGATGAGAGCAATCACTGCGATCATTACTACAATAAGCAGTATGGCACAGATAAAGAATATCACGCGCATTGTTCGATCAAACACGTATGTTTGTTTACGCGGCGGTGCCAAATTCTCGTACAACACAAGTACCTCCTTCCTGACTGTAAAAGTGGGGCAAGGTCAAATGTACTGCGGTCTCTCTAATGTTCTGCCTTCACCAGATACACTAGAGAGACGAAGCACATCGTGACACGATTACAATCTATTGCTACTAGCTTTTTGGCTGGTGAGCCTGTATCGCGTCCTGAGACATGTCGGATATGGCGATGAAATCGAGCTTCTGCGCCTCAGCCCTGGCATCGCTGCTCGTCATATAGTCAAGAAATGCCTGAGTCAAGCCACTTGCTTGCCCCTTCGTGTACATGTGCTCGATGTTCCAAAACTTGTATGAGTTGTTCTTGATCTGATCTAGAGCTGGTGCATGACCGTCGATAGAGACGGTTTTGATGCTATCAACCTTTGCTTGATGTAAAGTGATATAACCAATCGCACCTGCGTTTTGCTTGATGTTCTGAGCAACAACGCCAGTACTATCACTGGTCAAGTTAGACGGACCGGAGATAGTTTCAGGGCCACCCAGAATGTACTGTTGGAACGTGGCACGCGTACCAGAGCTAGCAGGGCGACTAATCACTGTGATTTTCTGATCTGCCCCGCCCAACTCCTTCCAGTTCGTGGTCTTGCCACTGTAAATGCCCTTGATCTGATCGGTAGTGAGGTTTGGGACACCTGTCACGCTGCTATTGATCGCGAGCACGAAAGGAACTACTGTGACCTGGTGATCAACCAGGTCGGACTGGCTGCTGGATGCAAAGACATCGGAGTTACCAATGTTGACCGCACCAGAGGCCGCCTGTGAGAGACCAGTCTTACTACCGCCGAGGTTCGTCGTGATATTTGCACCCTGGCATTTGCCCTGGTATACAGTTGCTATCTGCTTTACGAGTGGTGCCAATGCCGTCGAGCCAGAGGCGGTAATGCTACCCTGCACACAGGTGTACTTGCCAGGAGTGCCTAAACTTGCCTGTGAGGTACCCGATGGAGTGCTTCCTCCGCCAGTTGTAGGGCCGTTAGCAGTAGTACCGCCACAAGCGGAAATAAACATACCTAGTGCTACTACCACCATCAAGATGGATGCAACACGCCATTGCTTCAACATAAAATTCTCCTACTTAATCCAGAATTAAACACGAATAATGATGCAAGATATCAGTGGAAAATCGACTTTCTCGCCACTGGACGCTCCCCCACTTCTTGCTGTCGCATTCATACGTTAACACTCATGGATTAACCATGCTTTATGGATAAGTTAAGAGACCGTTAAATATTCCAATAGGATAGGCCACAAACTTACCATATCCTCAGATTGGACAGCTTGAGAAGTCACAAAAGAGGGAACTTCATACTCATCTGTTAAACCAGATAGTGAACTATGCAAAAAACATATACGAACAGATTATCCTCATAGCAGAAGGTGAGTGAGATCAACATTCGTTGTCAGCTTGATCCCGAAGCGTTATGCTCTCATAGTGACGCTACTGTTGATACTCAATGAAGCTGCCATCTTTAATAACGTAGAGGCTCGGCAGGGTGACGGTGGGCAGACCGTTGCCGGACTTGATTTTGAGGCGGTAGAGGGCCAGGTCGTTATCTTGTTTGCCCGTATAACCTATACGGCGCGCCTCCCCACATATGCGGTCGGGGGCGAGGGTGCTGGCAACTGGCAGCTTACCCCACGAGTGCTTCAAGGTTGCGTTGGTAATCGCAACCGCAGGAATATATGTCTGTTGAGATGGTGATAGCAACTCGTGGCTCATAGATACGCTCTTCCCTCACACGTCCTTATTAGAAACCATCAAAATGTCGAGAAAATGTTCAAAGAAATACTCTTTGCTACAGCTTACACGCACAGCAATACAAAAAGAGAGACATGTTGAAACATGTATAATTACATTCTTACGAACAAAAAGCCATCTTCCTTGCGCATTATAATGCGCAAGGAAGATGGCTAGTGAAACTTATTGGATTAGTAGTTTCCTCTATCTCTGGTGTTGTCGGTGGGATCCACACGATCAGCGTTGTTGAACGTGGTATTATCACCCTGGACAACTGGATTTCCTGATTGGTCGAGGCGGGCTTCTTCACGTCTAACCGTATCTGTGACCTGCTGATTCTCCTGAACGGCACGCTTGCCAAGGGAAACTTCATCCGTCACGACTGGAGTTTTGGTTACTTCTACCTGCTCCTCGCTGACGGGAACGCGAATGCTCTCATCCTGACCAATAGGGGTGTTGTCTACCTGTCCTCCGCTAACAGGGCGACGCTCGAGCACCACTTCTTCGTGAGTAACTGGAACGTTAACGGTCCTCTGCTCCTCAACGACTTCCTTACGCAGTCCCACTTCGCCTGTCTGTACGCGCTCCTTGCTGACGTTCAGTTGTTCCTCTCGGAGTCGCAGCCGACGCTGCTCGTCGGTCTCGTTCGCGTACTGCGCATCGGCAGTGGTTCCCTGTGCATAGTTGCCGCCTGTTTGGGCATAATCCGCCTGCCCGTAGGTATTTGCCGTGTTGGTCTGGGCATAGCCCGCATTCTGTGTAGACGTAGCACTCTGGTTGTAATCGTAAGCACCGTTGTTACGCAGGATACTCATTACCTCTTGATCGCGTCCATCAGGTCTAACGGAGACGACAGTACGGCCTGATCTGAACTCGTTATCGTAGTAGCTTGCTCGGTCCTGTGGAACGCCCAGTTTTGTGAGGTCATCAAGCAAGTTCTTCGTAACTGCTCCACCCTCACGCATGGCAACGCCTACCTGGTCGTAGCCGAAACCAGCGGCACGTAACTGATCGATTGCATTCTTCGCCTGTCTCTCATCTTGGAAAACGCCTACTACTAGTGGAGTCTGTGTCAATTTATTGCTCCTTTCATAATATGTTCCAACGTGTGTGGGGAAAGGCTAACACCATAAACCGGAGTATCTCATTCGCACTACACATTCGCTAAGAACAATCAACAGTATCTCTACCATAACTTTTTTTCATTGTTAAAGAAATGTGCATCCTTGCATGCATTTTTTCCACATAAGTGGATACCTGTGGTACACGTATGAGACAGGGAAAAAGTTACAAAATTACCTCTGCTATCCCTTTCCTACGTTAAAGCGGAAATGGACAATATCACCATCCTGCACAACATAGTCTTTCCCTTCAAGGCGCTGCTGACCCTTCTTTGCGGCTGCGGCGAATGAGCCGGAGGACATGAAGTCTTCGTAACGGGTCACCTCGGCACGGATGAAGCCGCGCTCAATATCGGAGTGAATTTTTCCAGCTGCCTCTGGTGCCTTCGCACCTCGTGTGACGGTCCACGCACGCACTTCGTCCTCGCCAGCGGTCAGAAACGTAATCAGGTTGAGCAGGCGGTAGCCTACCTGGATGACGCGATCTGTGCCCAACTGAGGTAGCCCCAACGACTCCAGGTACTCGTGAGCATCCTCCTCTGGTAGTTCCGCAAGCTCTGCCTCTAGGCGTGCGGAGACAGCAGCTACCTCCGCCCCCTCATTTTGGGCTCGTTTGGCAATAGTGGCGATGCCTTTGAGTTCACCTGTCAGGTCTTCTATGTCCTCGCCAGCAGCGATCCTTGCCAGCAGTTCTTGAGCCTCGCCCAAGACATCCTCACTGACATTCAAGACGTACATACGCGGCTTCATAGTCAGTAGGAAAAGTTCACTAAGCACGCCTCGCTCCTGCTGCGATAGTTCAACCTTACTTGCCGGAATCAACTCGTTAAGAGCACCCTGCAATTTGCGCAGAACCTCTAGCTCTTGCTGATACTTCTTGTCGCCGGATTTGGCAGCCTTCGTCGTACGCTCGATACGCTTTTCAACCGAAGTGAGATCAGTCAGAACAAGCTCCGCGTTGAGACTGTCCAGGTCACGGTTGGGATCAATGTCTTCATAGACATGCGGCACGTTGCTATTGCTAAAGGTGCGCAGCACAATCGCCAGGGCGTCAGCATTGCGAATGTGCCCCAGGAACTCGGGGCTAAGTCCCTTGCGTTCCTCCTGTTTTTCCTTCGTCGCCTGTCCCATGCCTGCGACATCGACGAATTCCACCGTCGTGTAGGTAGTCTTTTTAGGATTGAATATTTCAGCAAGCGGCTGCAAGCGTGCATCTGGAACCTGAACCACCGCGAGGTTTGCCTGCACAGTGCTGGTCGCATAGCCACCAATGGGAGCGCCCGCTTTCGTGAGTGCATTAAACAATGTCGTCTTCCCGCTCTGCGGAAGACCAATAATACCTATAGTAAGGGCCATATATATCTGTTCCTTCTCGACATAACTTTAACTGAGAGCATACTTTTTGCTTCGTCTCTTTTACTTAGCTTCATTGTACAACCTTCTCGCCCTTTATGACATACTCTTCAAACTTTTTCTGCCAGAATTCCTCACATTCATGTCGGCACTGCGTGCCGACGCACAAGAAAAAGGATAAACTTCTTTATTTCTCTTGACGCTGCGACCGCTGGACACTACAATACAGACAGATAAAGTGTTCCCTATATAGACCGGAGGTATGTTTTCATGCCATTGTACGAGTACCGTTGCTCCGATTGTAAAGCGAAGTTTGAACTACTTGTGACTCGCCAGAATGCTGATGATGTGGTGTGTATGAAGTGTCACAGCGAAAAAGTACGCCGCCTCCTCTCTACCTTTGCACTTTCGCGAAGTGGAAGTGAAGACTCGTCGTATAGCGACGATGCAGCTCCTATGATGGGAGGCTGTGCCTGTGGTGGTGGTGGCTGCGGCTGCAACTAGCGTAAGCAACACGCTATCCAGCTATCATTGATGCTTGAAGAAGATAAAGTCATTACCATGTTCAATAAAATTAGCTATCGACGCGGCGTGATAGAGGGCATTGTCCTTTTCACGCTGGGTCGGCTCGGTGCGCTCATCAATCCCGTCATCTTCCCTGACTGGACCTATGTTGCCGCGCCACTACTCTTCCTGGTACTACAATTTCTAATCGCGCCTGTATGGGCTACACACCGTATCGCATCATCCAGGCGAGAACGAATGAGCAAGCGCTTCTGGCTGCTCGGTCCGCTCCTTGCTGCTCTCTGCTTTGGCATCGACCTCGTAATTACACTCGCTTTCGGTCTGCCTGTGAATCTCTTTGGCGTGCAACAGGGTTCTGCTTTGCAGCGCCTCTTTACTAATGTTGCTAACCATCTCTCCCTCGCGGATTTCGGCATCTACGAATTGAAGACAGCCGCGCTTCTGTTCGCGTTTTTCACCCTATGCGTGATCTGCACGAGATTAGCAATGGGTGGCTTTCTGCGCTTTACCATGCCTGCCGGTGGAAATAGGGTGACATTATAATCTTTGACAAGAAGGGGTAAACCTGCTGGTTAGCCAGCAGGTTTACCCCTTCTTGTCAAAGATTATATGGAATAGTTGCTTCTCACTTGCACATTTGTTACAATGACTGTACAACGTCAAGCGTAAGCTTCAATTGTTCTGGTTGGGTGAGATGAAAGGTACGGTAGCAGCCTGTGTCAAAAGTGTATGCGGTCGCAAACCAAAAGGGAGGGGTGGGAAAAACTACCACCGCCATCAATCTTGCTACGTATCTAGCTGCGTCAGGGCGTAGAGTATTGCTCGTCGATATCGACCCACAGGCCAATACCTCTAGCGGCATTGGTGCGGCCAAGAACAGAAAGCAATACACTATCTACGATCTCATGGTGCAGGAAAACGATGATGTTTCGATCTTTGATGTGATTGTACCCACGTCACGGCGGGAACTGGTCGTCGCGCCTTGTACCGTGGACCTGGCGGGGGCAGAGATGGAATTGGTCGGAGCATTGGCGCGCGAGCATCGTCTACGCCATGCGTTGGAGCCAATCCGTAACCGCTGTGATTATATCATCATCGACTGCCCTCCCTCGCTTGGCCTGTTGACCATCAATGCTCTTGTCGCCGCGGACGCCTTGATTATTCCTATTCAATGCGAATATCTGGCCCTGGAAGGATTAAGCCAGTTGCTCAATACCGTCAACATCGTCAAAAGTAAGCTAAATCCTGATCTCTATATTGCCGGTGTCGTCATGACGATGTTTGATCCACGCACACGCCTGGCAAGCGATATCGTCAAAGAGGTGCGCAATCATTTCCCCGATGAGGCGTTCCAGACGATCATCAATCGCAATGTCCGTTTAAGCGAGGCTCCCAGCTTTGGACAGGCCATTCTCGATTATGATCCGACCTCTCCTGGAGCACTGGCTTACCGTTCACTCGCCGAGGAGGTACTGGCTCGTGGCTAAGCAAAAGTTTGGTTTGGGACGCGGCCTTGATGCCCTCATCTCTGGTGCCTCAGACGTTTTGTCGGTACAACAGCCATCACGTATTGATGCCGGGAATATTCTTCAGGTACCAATTAACAGCATCATACCCAATCCACGTCAGCCCCGCCGCATCTTCCGCGAAGATGACCCCAAACTGCTCGAACTGAGTGCCTCTATCAAGGAACATGGTCTGCTCCAACCTATCGTCGTCACACGGCTGGATACGCTCGATACGGCAGATGTTGTGAACGAGCCAAAGAAGGATATCAACTCCTGGTTTGTCGAGGAGGAGCGGACGGAAAAAACGCCAACAAGAGATGTGGACCAGGGGCTGCAAAGTGTGCGCTATCAAATCATTGCAGGTGAGCGCCGCTGGCGCGCCTCACGGCTTGCAGGTCTGAGTAAAGTGCCTGTCGTCATAAAAGAAGTCACCTCGCAGCAAATGCTCGAACTGGCCTTAATCGAAAATATTCAACGTGCCGACCTTAACCCCATTGAGGAAGCGCTGGCCTATCAAGCCCTGGTACAGGAGTTCGGCCTGACACAGGAGATGGTGGCAAAACAGGTCGGCAAAGATCGCTCGACCATCACCAACTTAATGCGCCTTCTACAATTGGCTCCCAAAGTACGTGACGCGCTTATTAATCAATCTGAAAACTTTAGCGAGGGTCATGCGCGCGCCCTTATTGGCATTGCGCGAGAAGAGGACCAGATCACTGCAATGGGCAAGATTATTGCCCTCAAATTGAATGTACGCCAGGCGGAAGAGCTGGCTTCCAGTATCAGAGGGAAAGAAAATGTCGATGCGGTGATTGAGCGCATGACGGCACCACCGCGTCGCACCACCGAAGTTGAAGAATTAGAGACGCACTTCCGCGATGCGCTGATGGTCAAGGTTGATCTCAAAAAGAACTCCAGGGGGAAGGGTACACTAGTCCTACACTTTAACAATCAAGATGAACTCGAACGTTTATATAGCCGACTGGTAAAACAACGTGAAGAAATGTAGTGGCGGGGCTTGTCTCCGTCAGGTTTGAAGGGATCAACTATATGACCGCTACAGAACCCAACGAAGCTGTTGAAAGCCCGTTCGACAAGGCTCGGCACAAACTGGTGGCAGCGCGCATCGAGTTCATGGGACAACTGGCGAAGCTCAGCAAAGACGAATTAACACAGCGGCCCATCAAGGGTGAATGGTCGCCTCTGCAACTTGCTCATCACCTCTACATTACCGACGGACTGGCATTAGAGCAAATGAAACGAGTGCAGAACGAAGACAACCCCATGATCGTCAATACCGGTGAACAGTCTCCACGTCTCACAGAAGCGTCAGAGCCTCCCTTCTCCCTTGATGCTGTGTTAGCTGGCATGGCAGCGCGCCGCGAAGAACTGTTCGAGTATCTATCAAGTCTTCCTACCAACGCATGGAATCGCCCCTTTCAACATCCCGAGTGGGGGAATCGCGAGTTCTACCAACTGGTAAATGTGCTTCCAGCGCACGATCAAATGCACTCGCAACAATTGATAAAGATCAAGGCCGCGATGCAAGGCTAGAACACCAACCAGGGCGAGGACAAGCCATAATACTGTTTAAATAAGTGCAGGACCTGTCTTTCTTCTCAGGTAAATACCTGAAATATCTTGTTCAGTAAAAAGGCTAAAAGTATGACAGACCAGGCCTCGCTCTTCGGGTCAAATAACACTCCATCGGTACAAGAGAATACGGCCCCATTCACAAGCATAGAAGAGCCGCTTGCCGCGCGCATGCGCCCTCGCACCCTGGACGAGATTGTCGGACAGGAGCATCTTCTGGCGTCTGGAAGAGTCCTGCGCCGCAGCATCGAGGGAGACACTATTACCTCCATGATTCTCTGGGGACCGCCGGGAAGCGGGAAAACTACTCTGGCTGAAGTGATTGCGCGCCAGACTCATGCCCATTTCGTCCGGCTCAGCGCCGTTTCTGCGGGCGTGGCCGATCTGAGAAAAGTAATGGAGGATGCCAAGAAGCTGAAACAATTCTCCGGACAACGCACTATTCTGTTTATCGATGAAATTCATCGCTTTAACAAGGCACAGCAGGACGCTGTTCTTCCTCACGTAGAGCATGGCGTGGTAACTCTCATCGGTGCTACTACCGAAAATCCGAGCTTCGAGGTGAACTCTGCCCTCTTATCCCGTTCACGCGTTTTCGTGCTCAAAGGACTGAACGAAGAACACATCCTGCTTCTTCTTCAGCGTGCCTTACATGATAAAGAGCGCGGTCTGGGTCAATTGAACCTGGCGATTGATGAGGATGCACTTCAGGCAATCGCAGTCTTCGCCAATGGCGACGCACGAACGGCGTTAAATGTACTGGAACTGGCGGCGCAAGGAGTTGCTAACGATAATACAGAAGGCAAGAAGAGGAATATCACGCTCTCGATAGTCGAAGAGGCGATGCAGCATCGTGCGCTGCTCTATGATAAGAACGGCGACCAGCATTATGACACGATATCCGCGCTGCACAAAGCGCTGCGCGGCTCCGACCCCGACGCGGGACTCTACTGGCTAGGACGCATGCTTGAGGCGGGAGAGGACCCGCTCTACATCGTGCGCCGCCTCATCCGTTTCGCCTCGGAAGATGTAGGAATGGCAGACCCACAGGCTCTACTCATCTGTGTCGCGGCACAACAGGCCGTTCACTTTGTCGGTCTACCAGAGGCAAGTTTAGCACTAGCACAGGCCGTAGTGCATTTAGCCACCGCTCCCAAAAGTAACGCCCTTTACGCGGCATATAGCGCGGTGCAGGAAGATGTACAGAAGACACGCAACGACCCTGTACCTTTACAAATTCGCAATGCCCCAACGCAGTTGATGAAAAACCTCGACTACGGCAAAGACTACAAGTACGCACATGACTACTACAAAGATATGCAGATTGAGGACCCTGAAAGGCCGCCAAGCGCGCAAGTTCAGGAATATTTACCCGAGAGCCTGAAGGGACGCCGCTACTACCAGCCTGGACAGCAGGGCAGAGAAGCCAGTATTAAGCAGTGGCTGGAGAAACGACACGAAAACCAGTTGTAGGGGCGCGATTGATCGCGCCCGGGGAGGGGCGGTAGGGCTGTTGCTCTTGAGTCCAACAGGGGGAACGCGGCGCATGCAGTTGAGCTTTCTCAGCAGGCTCTCGAACGTGTACCCTCTGATGATCTGGCACGCCGCAGCTATATCCTGTCTCACCTGAATATGTGCATACATTATTGGCTGCCCTCGACGTCCACGCACAACCAGAACTATCCCATAATGATGCGCAAATTTCTCTACACACGCTTGTTGAGCCGCTTAGTGAGCGAGAGGTCGAGATATTGCGCCTTATCGCCGCTGGCATGTCAAACCAGGAAATCACGGAGAAACTTATTATTGCTATGAGTACTCTTAAGACGCACATCAATCATATCTATGCAAAGCTTGATGTACGCAGCCGTACTCAGGCGATTGTGCGAGCCAGAGCGTTGAATTTATTGTAGGGACCTGGTTATGCACTTTACTAAAATAATGCCAGAATGATCCCCGTAGGGGCGCAATTGATTGCGCCCCGTGGTCCTCGGCAAGGCAGGGGCGCAATCAATTGCGCCCCTGCAGAGAGTCTGCATGACCGGATTATTTTGTAAAACGGCTTTATCACGCCTCGGTTCGGCGTGTCGAGCGGGACGAGGGCGTAATGAATTAGGCCCCTACATGCCATCAATCAACCTCCTACATCAACCATAAGGTTGACGCATCCTACCCCATCTTACCACTACACTTAAAGAACAGAATACATAGCTGTCTCAAAGTTGTTCCTTAGTGCAATACCAAAGAGAGGTTGTTTTTATGGCATCTACCCCTCACAATGCTAGCGCTATTGAGGTCAGGAGGCTTGTCAAGCACTATCCCAAGGCGACGACGAATGCTGTAGATGATTTCTCCTTCACGGTGCGACGCGGTGAGATTTTTGGCTTGCTGGGACCAAATGGCGCGGGGAAAACAACGACCATTGGTATCTTAACCACCAACGTCGTTCTTTCTTCTCATTGGCATACAATCATTTCGTAGAAGAGTCGTTTCGTAACTTTGTTTAAAGAAGAAATGAAGAAGCGGATAGACTCTATCCGCTTCATTGCATATCCTCGTCTTTGATTATGCTATTCGTGAGACATGTCTTCCTCTTGCTTAAGAAGGAGCAAATGGGCCAGCGCATGCTCTTGCTCTAGCGTGAGCCTGATTGGATACAACCCACTTTGAGCGTCTACATGAAGGACAAGGCGACCTGTACTATCTCTTGTGAAGGTGAACGCTCCTATACTTAGTTCGGGATCAGCATTTTTCCTTGCAAGATGGGTTGCTCTCGATGTGTCCATAGAGTCCTCCTAACTCACTGTACCCTTCCTCATCGATATGTAAGAGATACATCCTTTGGTTTACTCAGCTTTATGAGAACGCCCCCTTGTTTTCATACACTCTCTCGTAGCCTCTGTTTAATGGCCTCGACGACCGCTCTACTAGTCTCTGAGTGACCAGGGCCATTGAATCTGCCGACGACACAAAGACTCGTCCTCCGCTTCTTTCAATCATTGCGCTGAGACGATGAAGACGCGTTGTATCTTCGTATCGCGTCCATGTCGGCGCGTGAGCGGACCAGGAAACCACACTCTTTCGGCTTGGGGTCGTCTTGAGTATTTCTGCTGGAATGAAACGCACAAATTGTCCTCGGTCGTCAGCATAGAGTGGCCCCAAAACAAATCCGTCGCAGCCAGCGCGTATCCCTTCGGCAGCAATGCGTTCATATTCCAGGTCAGAAATGTGTGGCAAGATTGGCCGCACGGCTATAAACACGGGAAGCCCTATCCGCTTCAGGTTTGCGACCGTTAACATCCTCTCACTTGGAGAAGGTGTATGAGGCTCCACAATAGAGGCGGAGTCCCAACAACTTACGGACACCAACGCACTTAAAGTAGTACCCTCTGCTTCCATGTGTTTATAAATCTCTTCAAGAGCGTTAAGTGTGGATGCTCCAAGTGCCGCCTTCGTGCTAAAGTTCAGGTTCTTGCCCATAGTGGCTAACCGTTTCAGCATTGCTATGCCGCGTTCTGGACGAGCAAAGGGATCGCCGTCATACCCGAACTGAATCGTCTCGAACTGAGTATCATGTGCAAAGCTCTGGAATTGGAGGAGAACCTCCTCGATACTGAGCTTGGAGAGTCCAACTTCGCCACCTCGTGTGTAGCAATATTTGCACCCAAACGGACAAGGCTCTCCAACAGGCACAAGGACGCGATTTTTCTCTACTTTGAACAGAATTCGCTTCGCCACAAGGTACATCCTTCCCGTAATGTAATTGCTCGTTTCCGCGTACAGATGTCGCTTCGTTCTCCTGAGCAGAAGAAATGCTTATCATTCTCTTTTCTGCCAATTTATCTATGGAACCACTGAGAGAAGTGTAACACAGCAACGGTAAAAATCAATACATTTTAAGAATTCTGCGAAATTTGTAGCATTTGCAAAGCATTCCTTCTATAAAGAACTTTTGTAAACGCGCATCAAATAAACGGGGGGTTGGAAGAAAAAGGAGAAATAGAAGCCCTATGTATTGCTTTGCCGTATCAGTAGCAGCTTGTTGTTTCCTCAGAGATATGAACAAATGGTGCTATTTGAAGAGAGGAAGCCCGTATGACATCAGGTGTACTAAAAATGCACATACGGCAAATTTGTTTATCTACTTGCGCTACCGGTAAATATACAGTATCCTTTAAACAGGAGAATAGAGAACAACAGGCATTTGATTCCGAATTTCAAAGCATCCTGATTTTTTTAGGCTTGCTCACGTTGTTTGATACTGGAAAGGATGGACACAACATGCCGTCAGAGGTGCCACAAGTAAGCGGTTCAGAGGCAAGATTGCTTGGCGATGAACGGTTTCTGCGCAAGATTGCCTATATGTATTACGAAGATGGGCATTCACAGGAAACTATTGCAGATATGGAGTTTTGCTCTCGGCAGACCGTGAGTAAAGCCTTACAAAAGGCGAAAGAGCGAGGTATTGTCCGTATTTCTATTGTACCCGATGTTCGTGCAGGCTATTTACGGAATCTTTCCCGCGATGTGCGTACAGAGCTGAACCTGGAGGATCTGGTTCTTGTTCCTGGTCGCAGCCTTGAAGGGGTCGCTGGGAATGAGACGCTCGACGAGGTTGTGATTGAGATTGCTACCGCTGCTGCCGACTACCTCGATCAACTCCTTACAAACTCGGATGTTCTGGCTGTTTCTGGTGGGGCAACATTTATGCGCAACGTTGTACGATATCTGAAGCCAACCAAGCTGCTCCCAGGTCTCCATGTCGTGGCTACTATTGGATTCGTTGAAGCTCGTGCAAGTTATGGGGATGCGAATCTGATCGCATACGATGTCGCCCAGGCATATGGGGGGGCACATGCATGGCTTTGTATTCCCGCGGTTTCCACACCCATTCCGCATCTTGAAACACACCTTGAATTACGTGAAATGATAGCGGCAGCTGGAGAGCATCCCATTCTGAGAGAAGTATACGAGTTGATTGCGAGAGCAAATGTGGTAATGATGGGACTCTGGCCCCCGCATAGCAACGATGAACTGGTGATGAGAGGAATACTTAACAAGGAACAGGTAGAGGCGGTAGAGGCTTTTCATCCAGCAGTGGATATCAACCACTGGGTATTTGATGCACAGGGCAGGTGCATCAACGAGATGCTTGATCCACCACCGTACTATCTCACGGGTTTTGCAATTCCCCGTCTCAAGGAGAAAATAAAAAAAGAAGGTGCTAAAGTGATTCTTGTCGCGGGAGGAGGTCCTTCGTATGTCCCCGCTATTTGTGCCACTCTGAAGGCTGGTCTGGCGAACATCTTGATCACTGACCATGTGACGGCACAAATGCTGTTGGAACATGAGTAACACATGCAACAAGCTTCTAATACGCTCCTGCAGCGCCTGAATGCGTATAGATGGGAAGATGAAGCAGAAGGTGCTTCAGTAGCATTCAGTAAGAAGATGATGGTGAAACACCCGAACATCTGGCACCAAAGCTGCGAGGAGGGCCACATTACTGGCTCTGGTTTGGTCCTTGACCGAGCGAACAAGAAGATTTTGCTTATGTACCATCGCAAGCTTCAACTTTGGCTGCAAATGGGAGGGCATGGAGAAGGTGAACTTGATCCCTCACACATAGCGTTACGCGAGGCGACTGAGGAATCGGGTCTTCCTGATCTAACGTTTTTTCCTAATCCAGATCAGCCGATGTTCATCGATGTCGATGCGCATCTCATACCTGCCCGACGTGATATCCGAGAACACTACCACTTGGACTTTCGATATTTACTGTGTACTTCATTGCCAGAAGAAATCCAGCCTTCGAAAGCCGAAGCAAACGATATACGCTGGTACTCGTTTCTCCAAACCGCAGCCTTGCCGCTCAAACCAGCAACCCTGCGACTAATAAAGAAGGCCGAGAGGCTTCTGAATTCTTTGTAGGAGCTGAAATAGTAAAGTCAACGTTTCATGACATGAAAACGATATACTCTGCTGAGTAGACAGCAGAAATGAAACGTGACATTTCGTAGCACCTCTGGTCCTGGTAATATTTGGTTCATAACAGTACGGATTCTTTGGCTAGTAAAGAAAAGAGCATAAGTAGACATGAGCAGCAGGAAACACCTTAACATTCCTCTAACAGCCGCTTTTCATGAAGAGATGGGCTATACGCCTGAGTCGCGAGCGGCATGGTTTCGCAAGATGCAAGCGTCGCAGCCCATTCGGTATCGCCCTGACGGTGGATTTTGGGAGGTCTTTCGGTATGAAGATGTTCAGCGCGTACTGACAGATCATACCACCTTTTCGGTGGAGTTCATCAGGCTAGAGGGACTTCCTGATGTTGATGACATAGGCAATACAGATCCACCCCGTCATCGCCAGTTGCGCAATCTAGTATCCCAGGCCTTTACCCCACGTCGCATTGCTCAGTTAGCACCTCGCATTCGTTCCATCGTAGATGACTTATTGAATCAGGCCACTACCGATGGTCAAATGGATATCGCTCAACAGTTTGCCTATCCCTTTCCAGTACGAGTCATTGCAGAGATGCTGGGTATCCCGCCAGAGGATCAAGAAAATTTCCTGCAATGGTCGTATCAACGATTAGGAGTGTTGCCCCCTTCTGAGCATCCCCAGCAGGGTGGGTTGGATGCATACCTCTTGGAACTGCTTGATCAAAGAGAGAAAGAGCCTCGTGACGATCTGATGAGCGCATTGCTTGCTGCCGAGGTTGACGGTGAACGGATGGACCACAAGCAGGTGCTCGTTATTTGTGAGGTGCTTCTGTTCGCGGGTAATATCACAACAACTATGCTTGTCAATCATGCATTCCATCACTTTGAGAGACATCCAGAGGTCTTTGAGGAACTGCGCCTTGATCCTTCTTTGATACCAGGGGCGCTCGAAGAAATCTTGCGTTATGAGTTTTCGTTTACCAACTTGACGCGTCTAGCGAAACGTGATAGCGTGCTGGCTGGGCAGGAAATCAAAGAGGGGGAGGCCGTGATAGCATGGATGGGTGCAGCAAATTTTGATGAAAAGTATTTCCCTCATGCCGAGCAATTCGACATCAGACGCTCTCCCAATCCACATCTCACCTTTGGGAATGGTATCCATTATTGTCTAGGTGCTCCTCTAGCCCGTCTGGAGGGCAAAATCGCGCTAGAGAGAATTTCGGAGCGTATACAGGATATCCGTGATAATCCTGAGCACCCTATTCAGTATTTAGAACCAAGGTTAGATCTCATCTATAGTCTCCCGATTCTCTTCACACCTGTATAGGCTGGAACCGCTAAGTCCTCGGATTTGCTACTAAGGAGGGCAGGCAGCTAGCGACGGGCACCAATGGCCCGTCGCTAGCTGCCTACCCTCCTTGTAGCAAATACGGTATGCTTTGATGCATCAAAAGACCTTACCTATACAATAAATACCCCGCGAGTCCTGCCAGACCTAAAATAATCAGCAGATTCACTTTGCGCGTCAAACCCAGAGCGAACGCCGCCACTGCGATAAGCCACCCTTTCCAATCTGTTCCCGGCTGCCGAATGATCGACCAGACTACTGTTAAGAGAATGCCGACAACAGCGAGCGAGACACCGCGCATCAATCCCTGAACCCACAGTTGATGCTCGATACGGTTGTAGCCTGCGGATACAGCCAGAACAAGGAGTGCGGGCAGCGTAATAGCAATCAGGGCAATAAACGCGCCAAGGTAGCCATAGGTGAAATAGCCGAGGCTGACAACCCACAATCCATTGGGGCCAGGGCTGATCTGTCCTATGGCGATAGATTGTCCAAAGTCAGTCTCTTTTGCCCAGCCGTTCGCTAGCAAGTCCTGGTGCAAGCTTGGCAGATTACTAAAACCACCTGTCGAGAACAGCGAGGCTTTGAGGAAGAGTAAAAAATAGATCAGTGGGTTGATCACAGCATGCCCTCTACTCTTCCTTGTCCTCAGTTATACGCCTGGGAGTGAAGAATACTATCCCTAGAAGAGCAGCTCCTAGCACCACCACGACGACCGATAGTTTCAGGACAATAACTGCTATTGCACATGCCGCCACAATTCCAGTACTGATCAAAAGCTTTACGATACCCTCTTTGTACACCGTTACGACAAGTGGTCGGGCGAAGCTCAATGCAACGAGAAACATAACACCTGCCGTCGCTGGTATGACGCCATGCAGTATCGCCTGCACCGCAGGCACATTCTGCACCAGCTTGAAGCCCGCCGCAAGAAGGCAAGTGATCGTAGCACTCGGCAGCAAGAAGCCCATGAGTGAGACAGCGATACCCTTGACACCGCCGAGTTTGCGTCCAATAAGGATGGTGAGTGCAATCAGATTGATGCCCGGAGTGAAGATGCACAAATTCCAAAAGTTGCTCATCTCTCTCTCCGTAACCCAGTCATGCTTCTCTATAAATGTGCGACGAATCAGGAAGATGGTGGATGCACCGCCCCCAAATGATTGCAGACCAATAACCGCCCAGATACGGAACAGTTTCCATAGGTCGGGCTTCGTGTAAGCATGTTCTATCAGCATGAGTTGAACAGCTTACACGCGATCTTCTATTGAAATCCACTGCCTATCATAGTCACCACCATAGGTGGTAGAAGGTCGGATCAGTTCATCTTCGGCATACTGCTCAAAGATGTGAGCTATCCAACCACCAACGCGAGAAATGGCAAACACTGAGGAGAAAATCTGAGACTTTAAACCGATACCGTGCAGGACGAGAGCAGTATAGAATTCGACATTGGTGTTGAGGCCACGACCAGGTCTATATTCCTCTAACGCCTTCAGTATGACATTTTCTACAACACGGGCGTCTGTATAGAGCTTCGTATCTCCGGTCTGTTCAAACAGCTTCTCGGCAGCAGTTCCCAGCGCGTCGGCACGCGGGTCACGCACCCTATACACGCGGTGTCCGAAACCCATGAGGCGCGTTTTCGCATCCAATCTCGTTTTTACCCATATCTGGGCTTCCTCTTCGACGCTCTTACCAGATTTAGCCGCGTTATCTCGGATTTCAAAGACCATGTCCATCGCTGGCCCCGGTGCACCACCATGCAAAGGACCCTTCAACGAACCAATCGCGCCGACTACAGCCGAAACCATATCAGAGCGTGTACTCGCGATGACACGTGCTGTAAAGGTCGAGTTATTCATGCCGTGATCGATCACGGTATTGAGGTAGGTCTCTAAAGCTCGGACGGCGGCGGGATCAGGTTCTTCGTCGTGTAGCATGTAGAGGAAGTTTGCTGCATGAAAGAGGTTGGGATTTGGCTCAATCAGAGCCTGATTGTGTAGTAAACGCCAATAGGTCGCGACAATGATTGGGAAACGCGCTAAAAGCCTGACACCACGCCGCATGTTAGCTTCTTTCGATATATCTTCATACTCTGGATCAACCAGGCTTAGCGTATCAACCCCCATGCGCAGCGCATCCATGATTGACAGCTTTCGTTCAGCCGCGGCACGGAGTATCACCATGGTAGTTTCAGGCAAACTTCGGTTCTCGATCAAACTGCGTCTAAAGGCTTCAAGTTCACCTTTATTGGGCAGACGGTCATTCCAGAGTAGGTAAATCACTTCTTCGTGAGTCGCATACGGGACAAGGTCCTCAAGCGGAAAGCCAGCGATGATGAGTTTCCCTGCCGTACCGTCAATCATTGACAATCGCGTTTCTGTCAGAATTACATCACGCAATCCACGCGCTATCTCTGTCATAAGTTTTCCCCTTGTTAGATGTTTAATCACACTGTTTAACGTTGGTTCAACGGCACAAACTTTGTATCCATCGGACCTGTATAATCGGCTTCGGGTCGGATCAGGCGGTTATTGCTCACCTGCTCGAGAATATGTGCGGTCCACCCGGCGATACGGCTGGCGGCAAAGGTGGGCGTAAAAAGATCACCGCTAAGTCCCATTGAGGAGAGAAGTGCCGCCGAGTAGAACTCGACATTCGTGTAGAGGCGGCGACCCGGCTTCAGTTCGTCCAGTAGCGAGAGTGCCAGTTCTTCGACGCGACGAGCCAGTACAAACTCTTGTGGATCAGCAACACGGGCCATCTCGCGTAGCTCCTCCGCACGAGGATCTTCTGTCTTGTAAACGCGATGACCAAAGCCCATTAAACGCCCACCTTGTACTATCGCGGTGCGTATCCAGGGTTCGACATTATCTACCGTCCCAATCTCGTTGAGCATGTCCAGGACCTTCGAGGGCGCTCCACCATGCAGAGGACCTTTAAGCGACCCGAGTGCCGCGACAACTGATGAGACGATATCTGATTTAGTGCTTGCGACGATACGAGCAGTGAAGGTTGAAGCGTTCATGCCGTGATCAGCGTGCAGGACGAGATAGGAGTTTAACCCTTTCACGTGCTTCTCTTGCGGCACCTGCCCTGTCAACAGATAGAGATAGTTAGCGGCATAGTCCAGTTCGGGAAGTGACTCTAATGGCTCTAAGCCGTTGCGCAGACGATGGAAAGCCGCGAGAAAGAGGGGGAAGCGAGCAGTAACAGCAATTGCCTGTTCAATCGTTGGTTTGCCCTTGATCGTCATGGCTCCCCAGGCAGAGATCCCCGTGCGCAGAGCATCCATCGGTTCCACTGTCTTCGGCAGATTGCGGATTATTTCCATAACTGGAGCAGGAAGTGTGCGGTCTGCTGCCAGTTTCCCTTTGAGGTCTGCCAGTTCTTTTTGACTGGGAAGGTGCCCAAACCAGAGAAGATGCACAACCTCTTCAAACGTTGTAGTACGTGCCAGGTCATGAATGTTGTAACCATGATAGATAAGACGACCTGCTGTTCCCTCAACCTTGCTGATTGCGGTTGTGGCCGCTACAACTCCCTCAAGCCCACCTTTATTCAACTTGACGGGTTGCGGGTTGGTTTCTGAAATCGTCGTTGACATAGCTATTCTGCCCCTCTGCTTATCAGGATAGCACCGAATACCAAACACCTTCTTTAGAAGTTGTACCATTGATACAGACAAATGTCAATGCTTGTCGATCTCACTATATACTACTCGATTTACATTGATTGCTGTTTGAACATTGATCGACAGGACCGTTCAAGAAAGTGATTGACAAAATAGCAGCAGCCTTCTATCATTAAGAGAAGAATAATGCTCTACAAATTAGGGACGGAAGGAGGGCAACTGATGATAGAGTTGAACGGAGAAAACTACCTCAATGGGCATGAAGCCTGCCATTTGCTGGGGGTGAAGCTATCGACACTCTACACATACGTAAGCCGAGGCATACTCAAAAGCTATAAGCAAGGCATCAAGCGACAGCGGCTCTACAAAAAGGCTGAACTTGAAGCCTTGATACGGTTGCGCCCCAGCAACGAGCCCTCTTCCACCACGGAGCAGGCTGGAAACCTGCCAGAGCTTCCACATGCCGAGGATTGGGTTCCAAACGTGTAATGACCCCTATTTCCTTGCTGACACTTTTCCCATGCTTGAAACGTGGCTAAGGAAGAGAAAACATTACACATCAGGAGTGTTATCAATGGAAATGCGTCAATTGGGCAAAACGGATATGCGGGTGAGCGTGCTGGGCTTTGGTGGAGTGCAGATAGGAAGCAATTCATCCCTGACAGATGTAGAGCAGTTGCTAGGCAGCGCACTCGATGCTGGCCTCAACGTCATTGACACGGCAGAGTGCTATGATGATAGTGAGGAGATGATTGGCAAAGCTGTTGCAGAGCGTCGCAGCGACTATTATTTGTTCACTAAGTGCGGGCATGCTGTCGGCGAAGAGTTACCGAATCTTCCAGATTGGGACCCACGTTTGCTCGAAGCGAGTATTGATCGCAGCCTACGACGCCTCAGAACAGATCACCTCGATTTAATTCAGTTACACAGTTGTTCACTTGACGTATTGCGTAAAGGCGATGTAATCAAAGTCCTGCAAAAAGCTCAGGGCGCTGGCAAGACCCGCTATATTGGCTATAGTGGCGATAACGAAGATGTACGCTATGCTATTCGTACGGGCTTCTTCGATACGATACAGACCTCAATCAACATCGCCGATCAACAAGAGATCGACTTCACGCTTCCAATGGCGCGAGAGCGCGGCATGGGCATCATCGCCAAGCGGCCTATCGCTGAAGCCGCCTGGCTGCATACGACGCTGAACAAGAGCGACTACGCCTACCCCTACTGGGAGCGCCTCCAGAGGCTCCAATACGACTTCCTCATCGACCCCAATTCGGTTGGAATCGCCTTGAGGTTCACCTTGAGCGTCCCCGGAGTCGATGTAGCCATCGTTGGTACGGCAAATCCTGCCCGCTGGCAGCAAAATGCTGACCAACTAGCCCAGGGACCTTTACCACAAGAGTTGTTCGATGCTATCCGTGCCCGCTGGGAAGAAAGGGCTGACCAGCACTGGCTGGGACAGGTGTAGTAAAAAAGACTCTTCACTCCCAGGATATGATCCATATGGTCTAGTAGGGAGACCTCTTGTGGCTCTCCTTCGCTCGTGCAAGAAGACCCACAAGAGGTCTCCCTACTGTGTCACGACGCCTTCTCTTGACGCTATGTTGTAACCTCCCACCGTTCTAACCACTGTCTAGTCTTATGTTCTCGCGCACGAATAACCACTGTATGCTCATACATGCGTATCGCAAAGGTCGCCTGTACGTCAGGATTGTCAGGTCGATATTCTAATCTTGTATGATCAGCATTCAGACGAGGACCAGCGTTTCTACCTGTATACCAGGGCGACATAACGTTGAGGTGCGTGATCGGATGATCTCCCAGCATTTCCGTGAATATAAGCCGTGGCGAGCTCCAACCGGAATGTGTGTGTCCACTGATGTAGAGGGCGGCGTTAGAATGCTTCGCCAGAATTGCGCGTACCTCAGACGAGTTCTCGACAAAGAAGAAGGGCTCGAGCGAGTCAGCATCAAGATTGCGTGCCGGGTCACGGTCCAGCACAGTGTTATGCAGCGGGCAGTGCGCGAAGACGACGGCGAGACGATTGGAGTTAGCCGCGAGCGTCGTATCAAGAAAGTCAAGCGACTCCTGCGGCAGAATAACATGAGGGTTCTCCCGCTGCATTCCTGGTAAAAATGGAGTTGGTTGCTCAAGCATGATGCAGACTACCTCGTCTTTTGGTCCTGCAGTCCATGTATAGCGAATCGGTTTACCCCAGACCGCTTGAAACTCTTCTGCGGTGTGCAAATTATCTTCTTTCCCGCTTTCCAGGAAGCGCTCAGGCTGGTACTCATGGTTGCCGATACCCTGATAGAATGGCATGTCGCCCAATTGTGCTGCAAGTTCGCGCTTGGCAAATTCGTAGTTTGCTCCGTATCCCGTATCCACGATATCCCCAGGGGAGACGCAAAATGCGGGAAAGCCCTCTTCACGCCACAGAGCGTGTATATCGTCAAACACCGTAGCCATGCGTGGAGTGTGAATGGCTCTCCATTGCCCGCTGGCACGAAAGTGCATGTCACCGATAACCCAAAAATAAAGCAACTCTTGCTCTTGTCTGTCGTTCATATGTGCCGCTGTGCCTCCTGAATATGTTTATAATGATATTGTAACTGGAAAATGTTATGCAACTGTGAAGTCACCTTGACAGGTCGTATTCATACATGCAAGAATGCAACGTATCAGGAGACCCGCAAGAGGTCTCCCTACTTTCCCTCAGAGGACGATATAGCCTATTTCCGCGATGATGAGCAATAGGCAGTGAGGAGGCCAGAGGCATGCCACGAGCACATCAGCCCCATCAAGATGGTCAGGGCGACCAGGAACGCGTTGTGGCGACGATTGAGCAAGAGCAGGTGCGCTTCGTCAACCTGGAGTTTACAGATGTTGTGGGTATGGCGAAGTCCGTGACCATTCCTGTAGAGCAGTTTTCCGATTGCCTGGCACACGGTAAGTGGTTTGACGGCTCATCACTCGAAAGCTTCGCACGTATCGCCGAAAGCGATATGTATCTTTTCCCTGATCTCTCAACCTTCGCTGTACTCCCTGGAACGGTGCGTCCCTCGTCGTCCGCACGAATAAATGATGTTGTGATGGGTGATGATGGAGCGGATGTCGTGGCACGCGTTATATGCGATGTGCGCACTCCCGACGGAGAACGGTTCGATGGCGATCCACGCGCCACGCTTCTGCGTGCGATGAATGTTGCGCGTTCGCTTGGCTACGAGTTTCATGTCGCGCCCGAGCTTGAGTTTTTCCTGTTGCGGCTCGAAGATAAGACGCCCACGCCACTACCGCATGATCGAGGTGGTTATTTCGATCTCTCCACTGATCTCGCTGCCACAGTACGCCGCCAGATGGTTAACGCGCTGCAACAGATGGGAATTACGATTGAGGCAAGTCATCACGAGGTTGCGGCAGGGCAGCACGAGATAGACTTTGAGAACAACGAGGCTCTGCATATCGCCGATGGTCTGATGACCGCCAAATATGTATTGAAAGCAATTGCGGCCCATCACGATCTCTATGCGACATTTCTCCCCAAGCCATTTTACGAGGTGAACGGCTCTGGTTTGCATATTCATCAGCAGCTTGTAGATCTCAAAACGGGGCAGAACGCTTTTGTCGATGAGCACGGCGAATATGGTCTCTCCGAGGACGCCCGCCACTTTATCGCGGGACAACTCGCCCATGCACGTGCTCTATGTGCCATCGTAGCCCCTCTGGTGAACTCATACAAACGCCTCATTCCCGGCTTCGAGGCCCCCGCCTTCATCAACTGGGGCCGCGTAAACAGGCAAGCCCTTATTCGCGTCCCGCGTCCAGACCCTAACCCACAATCCTCGATGCGGATTGAGCTACGATGCAGCGATCCCAGTTGTAACCCCTATCTCGCATTAGCGGTCATGTTACGAGCAGGACTAGACGGTATTCAGCGCAAGCTGACACTCACAGCCCCAATGGATGAAAGCCTGTTTCTACAAGACGAGAGCGAACGCATTGGCTCCCGTGCGCCCCTCTTGCCCTCGACGCTGGGTGAAGCACTTGATGCCCTACGCGAAGATGCGCTCATCCGTGAGACGCTCGGTGACTCCATCTACGAAGGGTTTCTCGATGCCAAAAGCATCGAGTGGACCGAGTATCGCAAACAAGTACACGCATGGGAACTTGAACGCTATCTACCCGTGTTCTAGCAATTTATAACACATTGCTATTTCTGTGTCAATGGTCGGTGTGACTTTTATGACCTCATTAGGGATGCGTACACCTGTTCATATTCGTCGAGCATGCGCTCTAAAGAGAAGTGTTCTTCGACGTGAGTACGGCAGCGTACGCGGGAAAGATCAGTTAGGTTAGCGACAAGGGCTGCTGCCTGAGAGCGATTTCCAGCCTTGACGATAAATCCTGTCTCATCGTGAAGGATAATCTCCTCAACAGCACCACGGCGATAGGCGATCACGGGAGTACCCGTTGCCATTGCCTCGACTGGTGTCAAGCCAAACGGTTCGTCCCATTCAATCGGGAAGAGCAGGCCGAGGGACTGACTCATGATTTTCCACAAAGCCAATCGCTCTAGCTGGCCTAGGTATGTGACCCGTTCTCCAACTCGTTGTAGCCTTGGCAGAATACGCTTCTCATAGTATGTATGGTCATAGATAACACCTGCAATAAGCAGATGTCGTCCGGCTCGCTCGGCTATCTCAATGGCGTCCTCAACTCCTTTTTCGGGTGTGATGCGTCCAGCGAAGAGGAGTGGAGCATCTGTTGCTATTTCTGCCGAGAAAGGGATGGTGCTGAGGTCTAGCCCATTATAAATAACGTGGTCAATGAGTGTATAGCTTTCATAGCTACGGGCACAGGCTTGCGAAACGGTGCTGAGCGTCAGAGGATGGTTCTGTCGATCCAATACCTGCAGGGCGTTGTTGATCTCTGACGAAACTGCTGGCAGGTGAATGCTATGGAGCACGGGTACCTCTTGGATAAGAGTACTACAGGCGAAGGCGGGCCAATCGAAAGCGTGGACATGTACAATGTCGAACTCGACGAGCCGTTGACGCAATTGTAGAAAGAGTTCGAGAAAGATATTTGCCTGCGCAAAGAAGCCTCGGTCTACAGGACGCTCTTGCGCTGAATAGGAGAAGCTAGCGGGCCGTACGCTCCCTGGCACTGCTATCTGCTCGATAGAAACGCCAGGGACGAACGAGCCTTCGCGTGCGAACATGGTGACGGTGTGCCCACGCCGTAGGAGTCCCTGTGCGAGGTCGGCTAATAGTGCCTGTGCTCCTCCTGTGTAGGGTTGAGCGATGGGCGTGACCATGGGAGCGACGAGGGCTACCCTCATGCTTCGCCTCGATAGACAGCAATGTTATTCTCGGTCTCGTAGAGCTTTACCTCGTAGAGCAATCCTTCAGGGAAGTTCTGTTCCAGGCGTTCCCAAAACTTGATCACCAGCATCTCTGTCGTGGGAATCACGTCCTCTAGCCATGGTACGTCATAGTTGAGATGCTTGTGATCAACCCAATCAACGACCTGCTCATTAGTGATTTTTTTCATGTCAGCCAAATTCAGCACCATACCCGTGCGGGGATCGGGGTTTCCTTTCACCGTCACCTCAAGCGTATAGTTATGTCCATGTCCATTGGCATTCGCGCACTTATCATAGACAGCATAATTCTCTTTCTCAGTAAGCTGGCTGCTCCATAGTCGATGCGATGCGCTAAAGGTCGCGCGTCGTGTCAGGTAGACCATAATATGTCCTTTGTATGTTGTACGTCGGGGCACAAGGCAACCACAAGGGATCGCCCCTACTATATTGCGCCGCCTTCGGCAGCCAGGCCGTGTATAGTAGGGGCGATCCCTTGTGGTCGCCCTGCTACGCATTGCTAAACAATTCAAGATTGCTGCCGCTGAACATTTTGCCTGTGTCGTCAGCCAGGAAGAGCAGTATATCAGCCATATCTTCGGGCGTCATGCCTGCTTTAAGATGTGGAGCCGCCTGGCGCAGCATCTCGGTGTCGATAGCGCCGGGACTAACGGCGCAAACGCGGATATTGTACGGCTTGCCCTCTACCGCCAGTATCTCCGTAAGGCCAGCCACACCCGATTTTGACACGTTATATGCGCTCAGACCAGGGAACTTCTCTACTCCCTTGACACCTGAAAGCGAGGATATGTTAACGATAACCCCCTGGTGCTGCGTCGTCATAATACGAAAGGCTTCGCGACAACACAGGAACGTCCCACGCAGGTTGACCGCGATTACCTGATCCCAGGTTGTCACATCCATTTCAACAAAGGGGCGAACCGCGACTATTCCCGCGCAATTGACGAGCACATCAACGCGCCCATACGTTTCTTTAGCCTGCTGAAAAAGGGCTTGTACATCCTCTTCACGCGACACATCGCCCACGACAGCAATGGCCTCTCCACACCGCCGACTGATCTCCGCAACCACTTCATCGAGTTGAGAATGTGTTCGACTAAAGAGAACGACTCTTGCGCCTTCACGTGCAAAAAGTTGTGCGGTAGCGCGACCAACACCGCGTCCCGCTCCAGTAATTATTGCGACACGATCTTTCATACTCATGCAGTGATTATAGCAAGTCGTCCTATGAGTAGCAAGGAAACGAGAGCAAACAGATACAATGCTCTAACTCTTGAATACTTGTACATATGGATGTATACTCAGTTGTACCAAGGAGAGCAGTAGTAAACGTATTAATGCTCTCATGAACGAGCCTGAAAAGCAGGCTAAGCCAATGACTGGTGATCTTGCCGGATACCATAGTATACGAGCAGTTGGACAACGCTACCGAATTATTTACAAAATCGAGGACGAGCACGTTATTGTATTTGTAGTTGGGCTTGGTATCCATAAAGAGGGAGATGAACTGTCTTTTCCTTTGCTATAATGCTGAGTACAACCTATGTGGTAAAACGTAGAGACATGATGATCGTGTCTATTGGTGACACGACAGGTAGTGATCGTGAGTGTATTTCGATTGAGCAGTCGTCTGGGGGGCGCATGAGTGCAGCCACCGTATTATCTGGATTTCTGAAAGACTTCGGCTTAGTAGAGGTCTTGCAGGTGGTGGAGTTAGGAGGAATGACAGGTGCAATTCAACTAAGGCAAAATCCAGTACACACAGGAATTATCTACTGTAACGAGGGCAAGGTGGCGAACTGTTCTGAGTTCGATCCTGCTGCCCTGACGCTGGGTGATGTGCTGCAACAACTGGGCATGGCAACGCATCAGCAGGTCGAGGCTGCCTTCTCGCAACAGATCTCTGATATTGTAGGGAAGCGTATTGGTGAGCGACTCATCGCCATGAGGGTGCTCAATGAGAAGCAGCTGCGTGACGCTCTGCGTACCAAGGCCCTGTGGACGGCCCGTGAGTTGGCGATGTGGCAGGACGGAACATATGAATTTATCGCTAGTGCAGATGTGCAAAAATTATTACCCTATGGGGAAACACCGCTCGATATAGAGGTCATGCGTGCAACAATGGAGATGGTACGCTATGGCGATGAGTGGCAAGCCATGAAAGACTTTCTCCCGCAAGGTATGCGCACGATGCTTCAGCTATCACCAGCCATTCCGCGCGCAATGAACTTTCACATGAGCATCGTTGAACTCTTGCTGCATGTAAATGTGCATCGACGCGTCCGACGTATTGCCAGTGCGGTGCGTCGTCCAGAGTTAGACGTGGCACGTGAACTGACACAACTAGTGCAGCAAGGATTTCTCAATCCCGTCTTTCAAGAGGTTCCTTACCAATCCAACAACCGCAAGATGCGTCTCCCTGATCCAGCAGAGAAGCTCCGCCTGGAAAACTTCGAACTGCTGAACCTGCTGAGCCGCATGGAACAGGAGTGGGAGAAGCAGCGCACGCCGATGGAGCAACTGCCTACATTGGTCGAGTTCGTCAACTGGACGATGGATGCGCTAAGCGATGCCTGTCATGCCAAAGGGACCGAATTGGATCCCAATACCCTCAAGATGCTACTCATCAATGAGCATCTCATGTACATGGGAACCTACGAATTCCAGGTCGATTCCAACAACATTGACGTTAACGACTTCACAAACCTGTGCAATATCATCATGAAAGACCGGATGCAGGACGCTACTGATTTCTATGATGAGGCATCATCGGTGCTTCAACGTATCCTCCGCACCCTCTTCTCCGCTATCAATGCGCGTGTAGTGAATCCGCGCGAACGCCTTGAAAACCTGGAGGTATGGGAAGCCATGTTCGAGCAGTTCGCGCTGACACGCACAGAAATATAAAAACCGAACACAGAGTGATGCTACTGGACGCCGTAACGCGGCGTCCAGTAGCATCACTCTGTGTTCGGTTCATTTTTGGGTTGGGTATGACACGAAGACGCTTTTGATCTCGCTGAACTCATTGACTGCACCTGGGCCAAGTTCACGATGACCATTGCCGCTCATCTTCATACCACCGAATGGTAGGTGAATCTCCGCTCCAGTCGTCGGCGCATTTACATAGACCAGGCCGGACTCGATGTCACGAATGGCGCGAAAGGTGAAGCGCATATTCTCAGTGAAGATCGCCGTTGAGAGTCCGTACTCTGTCTCGTTCGCTATCTGTATCGCCTCTTCGTAAGAGTTCACGGGAATAATGGACACGAAGGGACCAAAAACCTCTTCACGTGCGATACGCATGGTCGGGGCAACGTCCGTAAACACGGTCGGCTTGTAAAAGGCTCCATCACTGTATTCGCCATCGCTCAACGCGGCCCCACCCATAAGTAACTTTGCCCCTTCGTGTTTGCCGATCTCGGTGTACTCGTGAACAGCTTTGACGCGTCCCTTGTTGACCAGAGGACCCATATCAATCTTAGCGTCAAGTCCGTCGCCTATGCTCAGTTTCTCTGCCGCTGCAACAAGGCGACCCGTGAAGGCTTGCTGTACCGATCTCTGGACGATGACACGACTCGTCGCGGTACAGCGTTGACCTGTCGTGCCAAATGCACCCCATGATACACCTGCCACAGCCAGGTCCAGGTCAGCATCCTCTAGCACGATCACGGCGTTCTTGCCGCCCAGTTCTAATGCACAGCGCCGCAGATCACGTCCACAAATCTCGGCGACACGTCGCCCGACCTCGGTTGATCCCGTCAAGGAGATCATATTGATGCGCTTGTGGCTTGCCAATGCATCGCCGAGAGTTCCTCCTGGTCCTGTAAGTACATTGAAGACGCCAGCAGGCAAGCCTGCTGAATGCAGCATCTCCGCTAGCTTGAGCGTGAGCAATGGAGTATCGCTGGCCGGTTTGAGGATGACCGCGTTTCCCGCGAGCAGAGCGGGAAACGCCTTCCATGCTGGAATAGCGATGGGAAAGTTCCAGGGTGTGATAATGCCGACGACACCGAGCGGATGGCGAACAGTCATGCAAAACTTATCGGGCAGACCCGATGGAAGCGTCTCGCCCTCCGCGCGTCTTCCTTCGCCTGCGATGAACTTCGCCACGTCGATGGCGGTCTGCACGTCGCCACGCGTCTCTTTGAGCACCTTGCCCATTTCGCGCGTCATCAGAACGGCGAGTTCCTCTTTGTGTTGTTCGAGCAAAAGAGCCGTTCGCAGCAAGACTTCGCCGCGCTCAGGAGCAGGTGTCGCTGCCCATCCACGCTGTGCCTTAACGGCAGCTTCGACAGCATCCTCGATGTCGGCAGCGGTTGATTTTTGATAATATCCGATGACCTCGCTGATATGAGCAGGATTGCTACTTACAAATGTTTCGCCACTTCTGGAGTCCCGCCATTGACCTCCAACAAAGTTCTGAAATATCTGGCCTTTCTGAGCCTGGGTAATTGAAGACATGAAAAATCTCCTCTATGAGCTATGTGGGTCGTCATTGACCAGTTGTCTGGCACCTGTCAAATAATGGATAGGAGGCAAAACCTCTACCAAAGTCATTATATCAGGTGTGTATGGAAGGCGTCGAGGAGAGGATAATGTAGAGGTCTCATTTATTACATCCTCCTCCCGCTCGTGCAGAGCGGGAGGAGGATGTAATAAATGAGACCTCTACATTATATTTTTTGTTATACTGATTCCACAGTCGGACCACTACCTTGTGTGGGAGGCACCTCTGGTGTTGGCATGTTTGGTGTGGGTGCCTGCTGGCTCGCGGCTGGAGGAGTTTCCTCGGCGTAGTCACCCTCTTGTGCGGGTCGCTTGAAGATGTAGTAAGCCGAGTTTGAGGTCAACGACTGAATACTTACCAGTTCCCATTCCTCGCGTCCCAGACCGTTCATGTAGCGGCGTGCGAATGTACTGCGTCGCTCGTTTCCAATCAATGTCTCAAGCCCCTCGCTGGAGATTCGCCCGCGATAGTCGATATAGACAACCTTGTAGGCCCATTGAGCCATGATGTTGCTCCCTTCCCTGTCTCTTAATTTCTCTTTTTCTGACACGTGGCGTGAAAAGCTGCGACCGCTCGCACGTCATACGCATTTTGCGTGTTCACACTCGGATGTTACTGTGCCAGAGATTGAGTCCCACTGCTAGGACCTTCGATACTATATCCGATAGCATCTCTCGCTCGAACGACTCAGAAGTGTTGTGTCTCATCATCGCGCCTCGCTCGCAGGATAACTTGCACACAATGAGCGTTCTTGCGAACGGCTGCTAACACATTGGGTTCCACAGTCAACGTGCCAGCAGTCGCAGGTCCTACTGCAGTAGGTTCCTCTGCACAGTGGTAGTATAACCTCAATCATGGCAAGCGGCACCGCCAGTTTCGCCAGTCTTTAAAGCAGTGAAAATTGTCTGGAAGCAACCTGTCTATTCGTACAGGTAGGGACCTACGCACCCTCAAACAGGGCGAGGACAAGCCGTCGCCGTAAGGTGACGCAGTAATATAGTAGGGGCGACGGCTTGTCCTCGCCCTGTTTGAAGCTGATCCACTCCCTGCACTGACGGCTTGTCCTCGCCCTGCTTGAGGTCATCCACTCGCTGCACAAACATTTTTTAATTCAACGGCAGTGTGAAACAGAAGGTTGTACCTTGAGGCTCTTCGCTGTCGGCATCTTCAGCGGGTTCAAGACCAAGTGTACCGCCATGCGCGTCAATGATCGACTTGGTGATGTAAAGGCCGAGACCAGAGCCTTGACGCGAACCGGCTCCTGCCAGGCGTACGAAGGGCAGGAAGAGTTGACTGGTCTCCTCCAAGGGAATGATTGTGCCAAAGTTGTGAATACTGACATGTACCATATTAGATGTTGTCCAGACACGTGCCGTGATGATTGTCTCGTCATCAGAGTATTTGATGGCGTTGTCAAGCAGGTTTCCTACCGCTTGTTGAAGCCGCCCACTATCACAGTTGCTGATGATAGGAGTATCGGGAGCATCTACAACGAGCTTGTGATGAGGAGCGACGGGCCGCAACTGATCAACGATCTCTATCACCAGGGCCACAATATCACATTCTTCACGAATGAGGGTAAATTTGCCTGTAGAGAGACGCGACATGTCAAGCAGATCGCTCACAAGACGGGTCATACGCCGCGCCTGGCTGATAATGATATTTGCGTTACGGTGAAGTGGGGGATTAGGTTGGCCGCCTTGTTGGCGGATAATCATTTGTGCGTAGTTGATGATGGGTGTAAGGGGGCTACGCAAATCATGAGCAATCATAGCCGTAAATTGTTCTTTACTGGCTAGCTGTTCTTGCAACAGAAGGTTAGCCGCCGTAAGCTCGTCTATCCGGCGTTGCAGTTCCTGTATTTTTACTTTTTCGTCCTCAGACTGCTTTTGTTCCACCTGCATACCCGCTATCTCCCTATCACATTCGTCTTCTCTGTTGAAGGTTGTGTAATTGAAGTATACCTTGTTCCCGAAAAAGGGGGAATGATAGGGATATTTTATAGGAATATTGGGTAGGTGATAAAAGTGCTGCGTACTTGTCTATGTAACAATAACTTTGTATATCCCTCTCTTATTGAGAGGGAAGAATATCCAGTTCTTGTAGTTCTTCTTGTGCCATTTCGCTAAATTTGCTGATATCGAGCGTCCGGTCGGCATGGGCGATCAAGTGGCGAATACGTTCAACCGTTGATACCCGCATATAATGGTCAGAGGTGAGAAGAAGTTCACCAACTGCGACCTCGATCTGCTGTCGCTGTATAGCAGCAAGCATTGATTCTGTTGCCATGCTTCACGCCTTCTATAATATTCATATGTTCCCTGATGAACTTTGACAACCGAAGAAGGGAATTCGTAGGGGCGCAATTGATTGCGCCCTGTTCTCGCCACAGGAATGGTAGGGACAGATGGGGCGCAATTGATTGCGCCCCTACACTTATACGGTACTTGTAGACGCTGCGGTCTTGCTTCCGCTCGTTGTTGTGTCCGCTGTGCTGCTTGCACTACTTTCAGCGGTCTTGCTCTCGCTGGCCGCTGGAGCCTCGGTCTTAGCACCTTCGGTCGGTTGGCCGTCGTCTTTAGCACTCGCTGCCGCACTTGCGCTATCTCTGTGGTCAGTCTTATAGAAACCTGAGCCTTTGAAAACGACTCCTGTGGGGAAGAGAACACGACGAATGTGCGCGCCACATTCGGGGCAAGTGGTTAAAGGTTCATCGGTCATCTTCTGCCATGTCTCGAAACGATGACTACATGTTTTACAAAGATATTCATACGTTGGCATATACCAGTCACCCCTTAGGATATTTGGACGTGGATTACATCCTTAAAAATGTTATGTATTTTATCGGGTTACTATCAAGAAGCCCTTGATAGTACTACGTATACTAGCGTGAACTGAGTCTACTGTCAATCTATTCTATCTTTACCAACACCCATGTAGAGCCAATTTATTCCACTTTCCCAATGTACTCTTTCACCTTTTCGGCGGCATCGCGAGTCATACCATTTAGGGCGGCAAGGTCGTCGATACTGGCGGCGCTGATGGCCTTGACCGAGCCGAAGTGCTTCAAGAGAGCCTGTTTACGCTTGGGACCGATGCCTGGTATCTCATCGAGTACAGACTTGAAGGTACGGTCAGAGCGCAGCTTGCGATGGTAGGTGATGCCGAAACGGTGCGCCTCATCGCGGATGCGCTGTACCATGTAGAGCCCTTGTGAGGAGCGCGGTAGAATGATTGGATCAGGTGAACCAGGAATATAAATTTCTTCCTGAGAGCTAATCCGAGTATGATCTTCTTTCGCGACGCCTACCGTCGAGATGTCGAGGTTCAGGTCCTGCATGACCTCCATGACAGAACTAAGTTGCCCCTTACCACCGTCGAGAATAATCAGGTCTGGTAAAGCCCAGTCGTGCTGCAGTTCCTGCGGCTTTCCATTTGGACCATCATCTGTATTTTCGATATGTTCCGCACTGGCACGACTCTCCGGGTGTTCACTCAGATGAATCTCCTCCACGGCAACGGTGCCTTCTTCATCGACCATATGCGCCTGTGCCGATGCTGCTTTGCGGAATCTTCTACGTATCACCTCTTGCAGGCTGGCGAAGTCGTTGGAGCCTTCGACGGTTTTAATCTTGAAGCGGCGATATTCACTGTTTTTCGGGCGTCCACCCTCGAAGACGACCATCGCTCCGACCGAGTTTGTCCCCTGTGTGTTCGAGATATCGTAGCACTCGATGCGCTGTGGGGGCGATGCCAGGTTAAGTGCCTCTTGCAGTTCTTCGAGCGCGAGTTGTGTCTTCTGCGTGTCGGTGAGCCACTTGATCCGCTGCTGCTCCAATACTTCTTTCGCGTTCTGTTTGACCATCTCTACCAGCCGTAACTTATCACCACGTCTGGGCGTGTTGATCGTCATCGCTGCGTTCTTCGAGGCTGTAGAGCTTTTTCGCTTCTCCCTGAGCCAGCTTTGTATTACTGATAGGTCATCAGGTTCTACCTCGACGATGATCTCAGTGGGAATGTGTGGAGAGGTTTCGTAAAACTGCTGCAGAAACTGTGTCATGATCTCGCTGGGACTACTGTCTCGCGTCCCTTGCAGGACAAAGTATTCACGTCCAACGAGTTTACCGTTGCGGAAAAAGAACACCTGCGCACAGGTCTCGTCGTCGCCACTTGCTAAGGCGATCACGTCCTGGTCGTCCTGGCCCTCCGTGTTGATTATGCGCTGCTTTTCCAGCACCTGCTCGACCGACTTGATGCGGTCTCGAATACGCGCTGCCTCTTCAAAGTTCAAATTCTCTGCCGCCACCGTCATCTTCTCTTCCAGGCTTTTGATGACCTCGTCGTGCTTGCCCTCAAGAAAGAGAATAACCTGCTTAATAACCGTATCATACTCCTCGCGCGAGGCGTAGGCAACGCAGGGAGCAATACAGCGATGAATATAGTATTGTGTGCAGGGACGTGGTAGAAGCTTTTGTTTCCATCCAGTCGCAGGCTCGCCCTTACGTGGCGATGCCCACACACTGGCATCATAGCGACAGGTGCGAAACGAAAAAAGCTTATTCAGCAGATCGAGCGTGGCATCTACGGCACCCGAGTTCGTGTAGGGACCAAAGTAGCGGTTGCCGTCGCGCTGAAAGCTGCGCACACGGTAGACGCGTGGAAAATCCTCGGTAAGCGAAACCTTGATATACGGATAACTCTTATCATCACGCAGCAAAACATTATATTTAGGACGGTGCTGCTTGATGAAGTTGCTTTCCAGCACCAGGGCCTCGACCTCGTTCTTGACGACGATGAACTCGATATCATCTATCTTCGCCACCATGCTGCGGTTCTTCGGGCTGAGGTCGGTTGACTCCTGAAAGTAGGAGCGCACACGGTTATAGAGCGAGATGGCTTTTCCCACGTAGAGGATTGTCCCCTGTGCGTCCTTCATCAAATAGATGCCAGGCTTATGAGGCAGTGAATTAAGGACAGATTGGATTTTTTCGTTCATATATTATGAATACCCTTGAGAAGCAAGTGGATAGGTGAATGCGGTTTGTACCCTTCACATTATACAACAGTTATGGCTTTTTAGGGGTTCACATAAGCATTTTTCTGTCAATATAAGCCGTAAATAAGTTACTTGACACCTGTTCTGTCAAATGTTACTATTGCCTCGTGTATAAGGAAGGGCCAGTGCAAAAACGCACACCCTTCCTTTTGTTTGTTACACAATTTTTGTAGAAGTTGCGGCAAGGGTAGTAACAGATGACATATCGCTTGTATATCGACGAAGTGGGTAACTCAACTATCAGTACTCCCACTAATCCTCAAGAACGTTATCTCAGTTTGACTGGCGTAATCCTTGAGCACAATTATGTAGCGACTACGGTATTCCCAGCAATTGAGGACTTAAAGATGCGTTACTTTAAGTCTCATCCCGATGAGCCTATTATCTTACACCGTAAGGAATTAGTTAACAAGAAACACCCTTTTAAGAGCTTACAGGACCCAGAGGTTGAAAAGGCATTTAATGAGGAGTTTCTAGGCTTACTTGAGGATTTGGACTACAAGGTCATAACAGTTACTATCGATAAGCAGGAACATCAACAAAAAATACTAGAGGAGAGCAAGTATCTTCGTACTCCCGAGGGGCAGGTAGACGGATGGGGAAGAAAATGGTTGCCATAAGAAAAACGGCCACAAGGGCCGCGAAGGCTAAAACCTTCCACCTCCAGGAAACTGGATTACTGTTATTATAGCACATTTAGCTAATTTGTCAATCTTTGTATATTCGCCTATTCGCTTGCTTCAGTATCCTTATGTATCTCCTAGTTGATTACTGCTAACAGCAGTAATCAACTAGGAGATGTGTGTACTTACCTTCATCACTCTTGCCCTCATCAAGCCCTCAAGGTATACTGTTGTGTAGCGTTATACGTTCCCTTGTTCCCACAAATGGAGATGAGCAAAAACATGCTGTCCTTTGCTCTTTAATAGAAAATATGAGCTGTATTGGTACTGCTGGACATGTCGATCATGGTAAATCCACCCTGGTAAAGGTGCTGACAGGCATCGATCCTGATCGGTTGGCGGAAGAAAAAGAACGAGGCATGACGATTGACCTGGGCTTCGCGTGGCTGACGTTGCCAGGTGGACGCGAGGTGAGCATCGTCGATGTGCCGGGACATGAAAGCTTCATTAAGAATATGCTGGCTGGCGTTGGTGGAATTGACGCCGCCTTGCTCGTGGTTGCCGCCGATGAAGGGGTTATGCCACAAACACGTGAGCACTTAGCTATTCTCGATTTATTACGCGTGAAGCGTGGTGTTGTCGCTCTCACCAAAGCCGATCTGGTAGACGAAGAGTGGCTTGAGCTGGTGCGCGAAGAAATTCAGGAGCATCTCAAGCCGACAACGCTGGCTGACGCAGCCATTATCCCCGTCTCTGCCTATACAAAGCAAGGTTTGCCTGAACTGCTTTCGGAATTGGACCGTATGCTTGACGAGTCGCAGGAGCGGCAGAATGTAGCACGCCCACGTCTTCCGATTGATCGCGTCTTCAGTCTGACCGGCTTTGGCACCATTGTCACGGGTACGCTGCTTGATGGCGGTTTCAAGGTGGGACAGGAGGTCGAGGTATTGCCGCAGGGCTTGAAGACACGCATTCGTACGTTACAGACGCACCGCCACCTGATTGAAACGGCACAACCAGGAAGTCGCCTCGCGATGAATCTCGCGAATGTGGCACGTTCTGACCTTGAGCGTGGCAACGTCGTAGCAATACCTGGGCAAGTACGCACTACAATGCTGTTTGATGCGCGTATCGACCTGCTGCCCGACGCTCAACACTCGTTGGCACATAACACGCTTGTTGATCTCTACACCGGTTCACAGGAGATTCCCTCCCGTGTGCGGCTGCTCGACACAGAAGAACTGCAACCAGGGCAGAGCGCGTGGGTGCAGTTGCGCCTGGGCCGTCCTACAGTGGTGACACGTCGTGATCGCTTTATTCTGCGCATTCCCTCACCCAGCACAACCATTGGTGGAGGCGAGGTAGTAGATGTGCAGCCACGCTACCATCGCCGCTTCCAGCAACAGGTGTTGAGTACGCTAGAGAGATTAGCACAGGGATCGCCAGAGGAGATAGTGCTTGCAGCGCTGGACAGGCGAAACCTGGCTCGGACTTCCACAAAAATAGGTGGAGCAGGCAGCAAGCCATTGTATGGGCTAGTGGGCTATGAACTGCCGGATATCGTCAAGCAGAGCAATCTGTCTGAGGATGTGACGCGAAAGATACTAGAGACGTTGTTATCAGAAGGAAGGGCACGACAAGCAGGGACATTTTGGTTTGCGCAACACATCTGGAACCTGCTGACGGAAGAAGCGGTTCGGTTAGTGAGCGAGTATCATCAGCAACATCCACTACGCGGTGGACTCTCACGGGAAGAGTGGCGTTCACGGCTAAATCTTTCTCCCAAGATGGCGGCAGAAGTCTTTGCGGTTTTGCAGGAAGAGGATTTGTTGTCAGCGGTCGCGGACACGGGAGCAGGGACTTCGCGTTCGAGTAGCTCAGGTGGGTTGATACGTCTTCCTGGCTTCACGCCGAGCTTTACTCCAACTCAGCAGCGCCAGGTTGAGCAACTGTTGCAAGTCTTTGCCGAAAATCCCTATACACCACCAGGGCGCACGGAGGCTGAGGCAAGAGCAGGGGCGGATGTGGTAACGGCTCTGGTCGAGCAAGGGAGGCTCATGAAACTGGGCAGCGATGTGTTGTTCCTGCGAGAAACCTACAACGAAGCTTTGACAAAGTTAGTAGCGTACCTGCACGAGCATGAAACAATGACGGTGGCAGAGGCACGTGATGTGCTGGGCGCGACACGAAAATACATGTTGCCGCTCCTGGAACACATGGATGCGTTACGCATCACGCGACGAGCAGGCGATGTACGCACATTGGGCACAACGGCATTTAATCCGTCTAACGTTATGAGATAATGAGACCCCTACTTTAGGCTCAAGGTGTTCCATTATACGACGAAATAGGTTAAAATAGTGGCGCAAAAAGAATAGGATCGCCTTTCGTTCAAGCCTTGGTAGGAATGACGTAATCGAGGATGTGATGCCATCGACCTACGCCTTGTGTTTGTAGCAAAAGTGCCCCATATCTCACAGTCCTGACAGGAGACCTGGTGTGGGTGGGCACAGGTACAGTGCGGAGAGCTATGCAAATCGAAGTTTTGGGTGAACGATACCAGTTACAAGACCCTATTGGTCGTGGTGGCATGGCTACGATCTATCGTGGTCTAGATATACGCATGGAACGCGTTGTGGCTATCAAGGTACTGCGCGAGGTGTACAGTACCGACCCAAAGTTTGTGACCCGTTTCCAGCGCGAGGCGAGAGCCGCATCGTCACTACAACACCCCAATATCGTCCAGGTATACGATTACGGACAGAGCGATGGCAATTACTTCATTGTGATGGAGTTGATCGAGGGAACCGACCTGCGCCGCTATTTACGTTCGCGTGGCGTCCTCGCTATCGACCGAGCTGTTATCATCGCCCATGATGTCGCCCTTGGCCTGGGAGCCGCCCACCGTCGCGGTATCGTTCACCGCGATGTAAAACCACAAAACGTGCTCGTCGGGCGTGACGGTTCGATCAAGCTCACCGATTTCGGCATTGCCAGCGTCTACAAGGATATCAACGCTGAGCGTCTTACTACAACAGGTATGACCCTGGGTACTGTTCAATACTATGCCCCTGAGCAGGCGCAGGGCGAGATCGTCAGCCCTGCCGCCGATGTATACGCGCTGGGCATCGTGATGTACGAGATGTTGACCGGAAGAACTCCATTTGATGGCGACACTCCGGTAGCGGTTGCCATGCAGCACATTCAAGACGCACCTATACCGCCCACTCAGTACAACCCAAATATTCCACAGGCCCTTGAAGACATCATTATGCGCTGCCTGGAAAAGGTGCCAGAGATGCGCTTCCGCGATGGTAGCTCCCTGGCCCGTGCGCTCGAACTGCTTGGAGAAGAGGAGACTGGCGAAGACCTGCCTTCCAAACTTAGCTCCGGTGGACTACGTACTACAGGTGGACCAAGTTTTAACACGATTCCGCCTCGTCCAGCCAATAACAGCCCGCTAGTGAACGGACAGGGAGGTACGCAGGGATTGCCTCCAGGCCCGGTCTCGTCTCCCAACAACATGATGGCTCCTCTTCCCTATAATCAGAACCAGCATGGGGCACTCGAGAACGTGGCAAACGATGCCACCATAGTCAATGGGACAAACGGTATCATGGGAACACCCATGCCAGACCCAACCTTTGTTCCTGGCGCTGGGCCTGGGAACTCGATGCCCGGCTTCGATCAAGGGCCAACACTCTACCATGCCCCCGATGTAATAGGGTCGGGTACAACGCGTCCATTTCAGCGCGGCACGATTCCACGCTCCGGCGTCGTACAGCAGCAGCGCGCTTCGCGCTTCGCCAGCATTCTCACCGTCCTTATCCTGCTGGCAACATTTTTGTTGCTCGGCTTCAGTATCTTTCTCGCTGGTCAACTAGGTTTCCTTCCAGGCTTATTTCCAAAGGGGAATAATCAGGTTTCACCTTCTGTCGTACCAGGCAAACAAGTGCCTGATCTTGTTGGTAAGACGTATGATCAAGCGAAAGCACTGGCAACCAGCAAGGGTTTTAAGTTGCAGGTGAGAAAGGGGCAACCATCGGGCGTAATAAAGAATCAAAACCCGCCGCCTGGGGATAATGCAAGCCAGGACACGATATATGTCGAGACGGAACCTGCTACAAGCACAGCAACTCCTACAACAACGGTTCCCGGCGGACTTGTTGGAAAATCAGCAACACATGCTAAAGATGCGCTTACACGTGCAGGCTTCGGCGTCACACTGATCAATGCAGGACTGAACAACAATGCAGGAACGGACATCGTGGTGAGTACAGACCCGAATGGTGGCGCATCTGTTCCTAGCGGTCAGAACGTGAATGTATACGTATTGAACTGCGACATGTGTACAGCTGGCACGCCCACACCAGTGGTAGGAGGAACAACGCCGACAGCAGGTACCACTCCTTTGCCGACCGCAACGCCGACGACTCCGCCAAAGCCGACCGCGACGCCGACAACTCAACCGCCGACTCCAACGCCGACAACTCAACCGCCGACTCCAACGCCGACGACCCCGCCGCCGACTCCAACGCCAACCAAACTGCCATTGCCGTGAGACTAGAGGGGACCGTTGGCAAAGATGAGGGGAGTGCTTTCCCGGGAAAGCACTCCCCTCATCTTTGCCAACGGTCCCCTCTAGTCTCTTAATAAGCGTGCTATACTGTATGGAAGATGTATGTGATGACTGTCTGGTACCTGGACAGAAGATAAGTGAGGACGCTAGATCATGATGAAACTAGACGGAGCAATAACCCCAGAGAATACGCAGTTCGTTCTGCTGTGTTTTGAAGGCCCTGATGTCTACTCCACGGCTGGTGGACTGGGCACCCGTGTAACTGAACTTAGCGAAGCCCTGGCAATACAGGGCTATACAACCCAACTGGTATTTATTGGCGACCCCTATAAGCCCTCAACAGAACTACGTGTGGATGGACGCCTGACACTCAAGCGATGGTCGCAGTGGGTGAGCAAGTATTATCCTAATGGCGTGTATGACGGTGAAGAAGCTAAACTATATGACTTTAACGAAAGCATTCCGTATTATATTTACAATGAGATTATGCGCCCAGCGGCAGCCAAAGGTAAAATGGTGGTCATTATGGGCGAAGACTGGCATACTGCAGAGGTGATGTGCCGCATCTCCGACCTGCTTTACTGGTATAACATACGTCAAAAGGCTCTGTTGCTGTGGAATCTTAACAGTCTTATGTCGCTGCACCGCGTCAATTGGGGACGACTCAGCTTTGTCACAACGCTCTGTACAGTCAGCAAGTACATGAAACATAAGATGTGGGAACTCGGCGTGAATCCGCTGGTAATCCCCAATGGCATTCCTACCCGCCACCTGACACCCGTGAATGGCGAGGATGTGCAACGTTTGCGCGCGATTGCACAGCGTGGCGACCCCAATAGACTCTTCCTCTTCAAGATCGGTCGCTTCGATCCCGATAAGCGCTGGCTTATGGCAATTGAGGCCGTGGCCCGTTTGAAACATAGTGGTAATCCCGTGACCCTCTTTGTGCGCGGTGGCATCGAGCCGCACGGTGCGGAGGTCCTCCAGCGTGCCTATCAGCTCGGCTTGAGCATTCAGGACGTGGTGGCGCAACGGCCCACTCTGCAACAGTGCCTCGACGCGGTAGAGAACGCGGGTCCCGCCGACATCTACAACCTGCGTTTCTTCTTGCCGGAAGAGTTTGTGCGCACAACCTATGCCGCAGCCGATGCGACACTGGCAAACAGTGGACATGAGCCATTTGGCCTCGTCGCCCTCGAAGTCATGGCAGCACAAGGCATCGCCGTGACAGGCAGTACCGGTGAGGACTATGCCATTTCGTTCGAGAACGCCATCGTCACCGAGACTGATGACCCCGACGAGATCGTAGGCTATCTCCTCTACCTGCGCCGCCATCCAGAGGAGCAGAGACGTATCCGCCGCGCAGGAATGCACACCGCGCAACAGTTCCTATGGGATCATGTAATCGAGAACCTCGTCGGCAAACTAGAGTTCCTGGCGCGTAAACAGGGCATTGTCCTTGAGTCACAAGTACCAGCAGAGCCAGTGACAGAAAGATCAGTAGAAGTAGAGCAGCGCGTTCCTGTGTTTGAGGAATCGCGTACTAGCCTCTAATACGAGTAAGCACAAATACAAATTCACCTCAGTGCACACACTGAGGTGAATTTGTATTTGTGCTTACTCGAGATCGCCCTTACACCTGATACAACAGTTTGCGGTGCATCACGGAGATCAATGTATCGGTAAGCGTGAGCATACGCTCGAATTGTTCGGTTTGCAACTCTAATGAGAGGTCTTCTTCACGCCAGCGGGGTAACAGATGTTGCTCGTAGGCCGCTATCTCGCTGCGCACAAGTTGCTTCAACTGAAACCGAATAAGGGCAGGCAGGGCAATGGGCAAACCTAGCTGCTCTAAATGCTGGTATAGTCCCAACAACAGCACATCATCACCTGTAAAAACAATCTCTCCGTCGATTTCTTGTGGAAAGAGAAGTTCCTGGCCCTTCAGCTCATCAATCTGCTCTACTGTTGTGCCACAGCGCTGTGCGAGGTCCTCTTTAGAGAGTCGTACCTGCTGATCGCTTGTGTTGAGGCCATGCATGAACCGCTGCTTAAGCGCGATATTCATCTGCATATCGCCCTGTTGCGCCCGGATTTCCAGGAGCCGTTTGATAACGTCTAGTGGAAGGTTCTGCTGCTCCTTGAGTTCGCGAATGATCCGTAGCACTGCCACATGCTCTCGCTCGTAGTAAGCAACGCGACCACGCATGAGTGGTGCTGGCAAGAGTCCCTGCGTATTATAGAAGCGGATGGTGCGGCTCGGAATGCCCGAAAGGTGGGCAAGATCATCTATACGCAGCAACCGTGGCTGTATGTCAGCTTGCACTTCGCTCTGTACCAACAACGCTACCTCTTAGATATATATTGACCCTCAAGCATGTCTGATCTATTTTACAACATGCATCAACACAAAAATAGGCTGCTGTAGCGATCAACGTGGCATTGCCACGTTGATCGCTACAGCAGCCTATTTTTGTGTATTGCTAGAATACTACTTCGATTTCGGCGCGGGTGCAGGCGTCGAAGACCCGTTCTTATTCATTTTGGCTTGCTCATCCTTGATCTTCTGCTCCAATGCCTTCAGGTACATCTGAGCACCATCAAGGTCGGTATCAGTAATGGCATCAAGCTGCTTTGGTAGGTTCGAGACTTGAGTAACCCACGACTCAAGCACATGTTGCACAGCCTGTAGCGTGGGATTATCCATAAACCCCTGAGCAAGAAAGCCACGAGCAGTCTTCACAGCGCGCAGCATACCATTGAGAAAATCCCCTGTAACGGCAGCACCAAACTTGATGATTGGCGAGACAAACACATCATAGGCAACACGCGTCAGCTTGGCGGCATTGATAGCACCACCAAGAGTAAAGCCTTCAAGATTTTGTAGAGCGGTGAGAAGCTCTTTACGCGCGTTATCCGCGCCCTGTGCTACGCCCTTGTTGAAGGCATCCTCTAGCTGATGCTCTATATTTGATGCAGCGCCGTTTACGGCACCAGGTATCCTGGGAACTAGTTCGTAAGCCGCAACTCCGCCTACCGCTGTGGCACCCAGGCCAAACAACAGTTTCCGGCGTGATACCTTACTTTTATTGTTGTTACGCCGCCGTGGTTGACGTATTTGTTCGTCCTCATATACGTCTTCGTAATCGTCCTCTTCCGGTTCAATATATCGAGTTCTTACAGAGGCACGAGGGGAAAAGGCGGCAGAACGGGGAGGAGCCTCGATATAGCCCATACGGACATCCATCGGGTCGGGATCTTCATAGTCAGCATCGGGGTCTACCCCTTGATAATCTTGCCATTCGCCCTCTTCATCTTCCTCATCGCCAGTCTCAATCAACTGGCGAGTAGAGGGAAGATGTGGCGCGGCAAGGTCACCGCTGCGTATAGGACGGCCTCTATATGATAAATCATCTTCCTGCTCATCTTCTATAGAGCGTCTGGTAGGTCTCTCGTATGTTTCCTCCTCTAGTAACTGCTCTTCCTGCTCCTCGCCTTCACCAACTGAGCGACCCTTACTTGCTAAAATGTTTTTTCGTGTAAGCTGCCTGGTTCTGCGAAGGTCAGGGCGCTGTACAAGTTGTGTGCTCACCCTATTCGAGGTGTTCTCGTCCGTGGCTCGCTCCCCCTGTGCACCTCGGTTCTGTCCGCTTCGTCCAGTACCATTCTGCAATGGATCATAGTCGTATCCATACTGGCGTCCGGGACTCTTACGATACAACTTCCGTTCCGAACCATCTTTTGCCATATTTTTCTATTCCTCCTGAACAACCTCTTAAGGTTCTACACAGGCTGTGGGCGAAGGGCGCAATACGCCGTTTCTTTGCTTTCTATTCAGCTATAAAATGAGTTCTATTTCACTTGAAAGTAATATTTGGCACGATATGAATACACCCTCAGTATACACTACGGGTAACACACGAAAAGTGATACAAAAAGACTCTTCCTCCAAGTGTACCATGAACTCTTGTCTTCAGCAACATTACCGTCCTAAAGAATTTGGATGAACAATACACTATGCTATAATGTCCCTTAGTGTTCATGGCACCAGTCGCATGAACGCGAAAGGCCAGGAGTAAAGAGACTATGTCTGACGTAATAAACGAAAAAGAAATACCAATAGTTGCATGTGTTACGGTGGGGATGTTCCAGGAAAATTGCTACCTCTACGCCTGCCCTCAGACACGCGAGGCGGTGATTATCGACCCCGGCGACGAGGCAGAGCGTATCCTGGAGAAGATAGAGGAATTGAAACTCGTTCCTAAATATATTCTCAACACACACGGACACATAGACCACATTTGCGCGATTGACGCGGTAAGCGCGGTCTTCCCCGTCCCGCTCGCTATTCATCCTGATGATGTGTATATGTATACGGATGAGCGTGCCGCGAGGAACTTCGGGCGTCGCGCACCATTAGTGAAGCGTAAGCCGGATATCCTGCTCAAGGAAGGTGACCATATCAACTTTGGCACTCTTACTCTTGAGGTGTTGCATACCCCTGGTCATACACGGGGTGGGGTCTGCTTTGTAAGTCGTCCTTTCTGTGTCTTCAGTGGCGACACTCTCTTTAATCGCAGTATTGGTCGCACAGATTTAGAGGGTGGCAACTATGAGCAACTTATTCGGTCGATTCGTGAAAAGCTTTATCCTCTTGAAGAAGACCTTGTTGTATTCCCGGGTCACGGCGAACCGACTACTATTATAGAAGAAAAACACGAAAATCCCTTTGTGAATGTAGAGGAGTAACTATTGTGTCAACCATATGTGTGATCGGTACAGGCTACGTGGGCCTTGTTACAGGCACATGCCTGGCCGATATGGGGAACCAGGTCACATGCGTCGATATCATACCGGAAAAAATCGAGCGCTTGAGACGAGGCATCCTCCCTATTTATGAACCTGGCCTGGAAGAACTGGTCGAGCGCAATGTGCAGGCAAGGCGACTTCATTTTACTATCAGCTATGACGAGGGCCTTGACAACTGCGACTTCATTTTTGTTGCGGTCAACACACCTACAGGCACCAGCCAGGGTGGGGCTGATATGCGCTACGTGGAGAGCGCCGCACGCAGCATCGCCGAAAAGCTCGATCACTACGCGATCATCATCAACAAGAGTACCGTTCCCGTGGGAAGTGGTGACGTGGTTTCGCGCATCATTCGCAGTAATCTCAAGCTTCCAGCTATACCATTCGCCGTCGTTTCTAACCCGGAGTTCCTTCGCGAAGGCTCTGCTGTTCAGGACTTCCAAAATCCTGATCGTGTTGTGCTCGGCTCTACAGATCAAGAGGCCGCTCACCGCGTCGCGCAACTCTATCTACCACTTCGTGCCCCTATCGTCATCACTGACCTCTACACGGCGGAGATGATAAAATATGCGTCGAACGCGTTCCTCGCAACAAAGATCTCGTTCATAAATGAGATTGCGCAGATATGCGAGCGCCTGGGAGCCGATGTTAAAGAGGTCGCTACAGGTATGGGTTATGACAAGCGTATTGGGCGAGCCTTCCTGGACGCCGGGCTCGGATATGGGGGCAGTTGCTTTCCCAAAGACGTCCGTGCCCTCGCTCATATGGCCGATGAAGCAGGTTTACATCCTCAGTTGTTGCATGCTGTCATGGATATCAACCACGACCAGCGTCGTCTCGTCGTCTCGAAGCTGATCGCTATTCTCGGCTCACTGCGAGGCTGTACCATCGGCGTCCTCGGCCTGGCTTTCAAGCCAAACACCGACGATATGCGCGAGGCAGCCTCGGTGGATATCATTCGTTGGGTCACCAGTCAGGGCGCGATAGTTCACGTCTACGATCCTGTCGCATCAAAAACTGGACGCGAAGCTCTTGAGCGCGAAGGTATTCGTATGGAGGACATTTGCTTCTGTAAGAATGCCTATGAGGTCGCAGAAGAGACCGATGCACTCTTGATCGTTACTGAGTGGAACGAGTTCAAATCTCTCAACATGCTGCAAATCCGCAACTCGATGCGTCGTCCTGTATTGATCGACGGACGCAACATCTACGAAGCAGATGAGATGAATCGTCTCGGCTTTATCTATCGCGGTATGGGGCGCGGTACCGGACCCGCACCTACAGTCCTACCACCAGGAGATACAACGGGCGTTCTGGAACAGACACAACAGGAAACACTGGGCTTGGAGGTCAGCAAACAATGAACGACGACCAGCCGCTCCTCTTTACTCCCCTTGTACGTCAGCCAGGGGGCGTGCTTCCAGACTGGCTCTTTGGACCAGCAGGAGTGGCTGGTCTACCCGCTCCACTTCAGATGCCGCAAGGTGTCAACGTCGCGGTCGGCATCGACATCATCGAGGTTGACCGAGTACGCAAGGTCCTTGAGCGACACGGCGAGCGCTTCCTCAAACGCGTCTTTACAGAGATCGAGGTGTGGCAGTGTCGCGGCAAAATCACACGTCTCGCGGGTCGCTTCGCGGCAAAAGAGGCAATGAGCAAAGCCCTCGGCACAGGCATGCATGGTGTCGCATGGCACGAAATGGAGGTGGTCCAGTTGCGCAGCGGTCGCCCCTCCGTCCGTTTGCATGGCAATGCCAAACATCGCGCCGAACAACTCGGCCTCAGCGCCTTCGATGTCAGCATAGCTGATTTAGCACAACTTTCCATTGCCATTGCCATCGGAGTTCAAACCGATAAAACAAAAGATACTCCATAGGGGCCTACATTCCTTTACACCATCATCACGCCCATACGCCCTAACAACTTGTGGCTGATGTCCGCGCGATACTTGATAGGCATACGTCCAGGAACACAGTGTGAGTCGGAGCCTGTGCTGTAGAGCAAGTCGTTCTTGCTGACGTACTCAAGATAGGTCTCGATGACCTCTCTGCTGTGATAGGGATGGTAGACCTCGATACCGTCAATGGGTATCTCGCTGCGCAGCTGGTCGAGCAGAGCGGGATCATAGAAGGTAAAGCCGCTTTCGCGGCGGCCAGGGTGTGCGATGAGGCACACAGCACCACTGCGATGAACAGCATCGACGGTCTCCGCCATATCCGCCTTGATGGTGTGAAAGCCAGCCTCTGTAATCATTCTCATCGCGGTCCGCCAATCGGGAGCATGTCCGTGTTCGCGCAGAAGAGAGGCGTTGTCGGCGGGCCGACGCAGCTTGCCACCGTTCTCCTTCAATAGTTCCTCCTGCCGAGGAAAATCGTAGCCTCTGCGGCGTAGTTCCTCATTCACCTCGTGGGTATTCTCTAGTTGAAGATGAACCACCTTCTCTGTAAGCGGACCCAACTCGTTCTGCTCGGGATCGAAGCCGTAGCAGAGCATATGGCCCATTCTGCCGTTCCAGTCCGTACTCATCTCAACGCCAGAAAGCACCGCTAGCTGTTTGGCATCTGCTAACTGTTGTATCTCCGCGACCTTATCAACACGGTCATGATCGGTCACGGCTACAAATTGAAATCCTTCGGTCACAAGGTAGTCGATGAGTTGCTGCGCGGGCCAGCGTCCATCACTGTAGTTCGTGTGCATATGTAAGTCAATCGGAGTATCAGGGGTAAGAGTCACCCGTGAGGTCAAACGCGTCAAGATAGGCTCCTTTTATATAGGCAAGTCTCATACATTAGTTACTCCTCATGGTACCACATCGGTACCCTTTTCTATAGTAGACTCGTTTAATACAGTGATGAATAAAGAGAAACAAGAAACAGACGTGCGAGTTGAGAATAGCGTCGAGCGGCATGTGACTTTGCCGCATGCTGCTCGACGCTATTCTCAACTCGCCCTTTTTCTATCGCTAGCCGCCATCTACCTTTTGATAGTGATATCACAGGTCACTATCCACCCACCTGGTGTTGGAGGTGGCTCACATTTTATCTATCTTGCTGACGGGTGGCTGCATGGACATCTCTATGTTAATGACATACCACCAGGTCTCGCGGACTATACGCAATATAAAGGACACTGGTACGTCGCCTTTCCACCACTGCCCGCCATACTTCTACTTCCAGTTGTAGCGATCTTTCACCTCTCATATCAGGCGATTATTACGCTGGCTTTCTCCGTCTGCATGGGTGTACTCAATATCTGGCTGATGCTGCAAGTGCTGACGCGCCTTGTGCGGAACCATGCCATAGGTGAGAAGTTTGCTACAGTCGCCTGGCTGCTCGTGCTGTTCACGCTCGGCACCGAACTCGTCTATGTGACCATGAAGGGAAGCGTCTGGTTTGCAGCGCATGTAGTCGCCACAACCTTTTTATTGCTTTACATGAGCGAGATGTTCGGCAAGCGGCGCGCGTGGCTGGCGGCAATATTTCTCGGGCTGGCGGCGCTTTCACGCAGCACAACTCTTTTCACCTTCCCCTTCTTCCTCGTCCTGACCTTCGCGTTAGAACGTCAACAGCCGCTCGCCCTGGCGAGGCAGTGGACCATTTTCGGTGCTGTGCTGGGCGTCTTCATTGTAGGGATGCTACTCTACAATCAAGCGCGGTTCGGTTCGCTGCTCGACTTCGGTTACAACACGATGAATGTTAATCCGTTGGTAGGCAAAGACCTGCACACCTATGGACAGTTCAACAAGCATTTCGTCCGCACCAACCTGCGCTACATGCTGCTCGAACCGCCCAAAATCATCAATAAATTCCCCTACCTCACCTTCAATCCCTTCGGCACAAGCATCTTCCTGACGATGCCCGCCCTGCTATTCGCATTCCTGGGCTTTCGCCATCGAGAGCAGCGCTGGCTTGCCGCATCTCTGGCTGCCGCATGTGTCCTGCCAGTGGCTGCACTGCTGCTCTACTTCAACACGGGTTGGTACCAGTTCGGCTATCGCTTCGCCCTGGATTTCCTGCCGTTCCTATTCTTGCTAGCGGCATTGGGCATGTCATCACATCCAACATGGCGTGAAAAGCTGCTCATCACGCTCTCAGTGCTGCTTAACGTGTGGGGCTACTTCGTGTTCACCTACTACCATCCGCCACTGTTGGCATAAAAAACACAACAACGCCCACCAGGCGGTGAGCGTTGTTGTGTTTTTTATGATGCTTGCACTGTCCTCACCTCAGCAGCAACACGCGTCTGCATATCTTGCCACAAATCCTGTATATCCCGCTCTGTGGTACGCAAGTTTCCAATCGCCACACGAAGAGTAAACCTGCCGTATAGCCTGGTGTGCGAGAGGAAAAAGCGACCGACGGCGTTGATTTGGCTCATGATGTGTTCGTTCAAAGCCTCTAGCTGCGCCTCGTCATCCACCCCCTGTGGATGAGCGCGCAGGCAGACAAGGCTGAAGGGCGTTGGAGCCATAATCTCAAAGTTAGGTGACTCTTCGACCCAGTGCGCCAACTCTTGTGCAAGGTGGTTGTGCTCACGAATACGGGTAGCAAGTCCCTCTTGCCCGAAGTAGCGCATCACCATCCACAACTTGAGCGAGCGGAAACGACGCCCCAAGGCACTCCCGTAGTCCATCAGGTTAGGAATCTCGTCGCCAAGGCTCTCGGCGTTGCGCAGATATTCAGGAATAAGGCTGAACGCAGCTTTGACCACGTCCGGCTTGCGCGTGTAGAAGACGCTGCAATCCAATGGAGTAAATAGCCACTTGTGCGGATTGACGATGAGCGAGTCGGCGCGTTCACAGCCAGCCAGGATCCACCGCATAGCGGGATCTACGGCTGCCGCACCACCATAGGAGCCATCGACATGCAACCAGAGCTTGTATTTCTCACACACATCCGCTATCTGCGGAATGGGATCGATGCTGCTGGTCGAGGTCGTACCCACTGTGGCGACTACGGCGAACGGCAGCCAGCCAGCAGCAATATCCTCCTCAATGGCGCGCTCTAGCTCAACGGCGTTCATACGGAACTCGCTATCAGTTCCAATCTTGCGCAAGCCTTCCTGTCCAACACCCAGTACAATAGCAGCCTTATCTACGGACGAATGCGCATCCTGGGACGTATAGAGGCGCAGGCGTGGCACATCGCTACGACCTGCCATACCCTTTTGACGAATGTGCAGATCGGGAATTGCCTCACGTGCCGCGACCAATGCATAGAGCACACCCGAAGAGGCGGTATCATTGATGACGCCAAACAGAGGATGTGGTAGACCCATCATCTGGCGTAGCCAATCGAGCGTCACCTGCTCCAACTCGGTCGCAGCCGGAGAGGTGCGCCAGAGCATCGCGTTAACGTTAAGCGCGCTGCACAACATCTCGCCAAGAATACCGGGGCCAGAGCCTGTGATGCCAAAATATGCCATGAAACCTGGCGAATTCCAATGCGTGATTCCCGGCATCAAAATAGAGTCGAAATCTTTCAGAATCGCCTCCATCGCCTCCGGTTGTTCAGGAGGATGATTGGGGAGCGCATGACGAATCTCTCCTGGTATAGTGCGTGACAGAACGGGGTAGTTGTTGCCCACTCCCGCTAAATAGTCCGCCATCCAATCGACTATCTCATGCCCATAGCGACGAAAATCTTCAGCAGCCATATCGCCAGTCGCGGTTGTCTGTTGTGCTATATCGAGCGCTGTGCGTTCTTCCATTATGATAGGAACTCCTCTTTTACTAGAGCGATAATACTATGAATAATAACACATTCGCTCTTTCCATCATCCATAGGTCACACCTCTCTTGTGATTGCGTCTTCTTCTGCTTATACTGTCAACAGACAAGGGCTGAACAACGTACGAAGGGTGAATATCATGGCAGATGAACAGGCGCTTGCAGCACTTTTGCAAGGAAAAAATACTTGGAGTGCATGGAGAGCTACACATTCTACGCGTCCAGATTTGAGCGGGGTTAACCTGACCAATGCCAACTTGAGCGAGGCCGACCTGAAAGAAGCTTACATGATGAATACCGACCTGAGCGAAGCCGACCTGAGCGAAGCCGACCTATGCGGGGCTAATCTAAGTGGAGCTAACCTGAACGGGACTAACTTGAGTGAGGCTAACTTGACCAATGCCAATTTGAGCGGAGCCGACCTGAGCAGAGCCGACCTGAGAGAAACCTACATGATTTGTACCAGTTTGAGCGAGGCTAACCTGAGCAAGACTAATCTGAGTGGAGCTAACCTGAGTGGGGCTAACCTGAGCAGAGCTAACCTGAGTGGAGCCAACCTGTACATGGCTAACTTGTACAAGGCCAACCTGTACAGAGCCAATCTGTACAGAGCCAACGTGTATGGGGCCATGATGCTTGAGGCCAATTTGAGTGAGACTATTGGAATATCTGAAGATAGATAGCACACCACATACTACAAAGAGCAGACGCGAGGAAAGATCGAACTACCCTCTCATACCAGTTCTTCCTCGCGTAGTTGAGTTGCCCAATCGAGTTCCAGCCGCCATTGGTCAGCCATATGCCGCATGACTTTGATGAGCACATTAAATCGAGAGAGACCCATGCCATCCTGCTGGTGACGCCGTATTTCCTCTATCTTTGCTGTCAGGTAGAGCACATGTGCTTGACAGAAATTGATGTAGTGGTCAAACAGAGAAAGCCGCTCTGCCGACTCAAGATGCTCCATTGCCTGAACCTTGTGCAAAAACAACTTCTGATACTCTCCGAGATTGGAAATGGTATCCATCATCAACTCGTGAAACCGCTTACGTCCGCTGTGCGTAATCTCAAAACTGCGGAGGGGACGCTTTCCTGTCTGCCCGCCAGATACTTCATTGCTCCCAACAACGAACCCTTCTTTCTCCAACTGGGATAACAGCGGATAGAGCCGACCATGACTAAACTTGAGGTATGGGCCCGCGAAATCATTCATGGTTTTTATAATAAGATATCCGTGAGCTTTCCCTGACATCAAGAGAGAGAGGATAATCAGTTCGTACATCTTCCAGCCTTTCCACGCATCCTGGTCTACTCGTTCTTCCTTAAGGAAACGTCTTTATAGCATAGTAGATTTTAATATATCATTTTAACGGATATTGAGCATACATCCATTACATATATCCTATGTCTATTTTGGAAATATACGCTGATTTAGCAGTAAACGAGACACGATCATGAATAATAGAATACTCACCCGACGAGGCATCAACCAGCAGATGGTTGATGCCTCGTCGGGTGAGTATTCTATTATTTCTTACCTACGCTGCATTGGCTTTACTCAGCCAGTTCTCAAGGTCTTGAGACGATACAGGGCGGGACATATAGTACCCTTGAGCTATATCACATCTGAAGTCTGCCAGGAGTTGCAAGGTCTCCTTGTCTTCCACGCCCTCGGCTACGACCTGTAGACCCAGGCTGTGCGCCATCGTTACGGTCGATTGGACGATGGTAGCATCTACCTCTACGTTGGACATATGTTGTACGAAGGAGCGGTCAATCTTCAATTCGGTGATCGGCAGACGCTTAAGATAGGCCAACGATGAATAGCCAGTGCCGAAGTCGTCAACGGTTATATGTACACCAAGTGATGAAAGGCGTGTCAATATGTCCAGGGTACGCTCGATGTCCGTCATCACAGCACTTTCCGTTAGTTCGACACATAAGAGGTGCGAAGGAACGCTATAGCGTTCAAGTAACGCCGCAATCGTGTTTGGCAGCGTCACCTCATGCAGGTCCCACATAGACAGATTGACGGCAACACTCAGTTCACGGCCAGCTTCTAACCACTCTCTGCATTGCCGGATTGCAGTTTCCAGGACCCAGAGAGAGAGAGGCACAATGAGTCCTGTCTGCTCAGCCAACGGGATAAACTGGTCGGGCGGTATAAAGCCATACTCGGGATGCGGCCAACGCACAAGAGCCTCAACGCTATGCACCTCTCCGGTTTGAAGCTCTACTTTCGGCTGATAATACAATTTCAACTCGTTGTTAGCTATAGCCTGGCGCAGCGCACCAACGAGGGCGAGGCGACGTGGACTATAGGTATCCTGGGCAGCATCATAGAGAGCATATCCTTGGTGCGCCTGTTTAGCCGTATACATGGCGACATCGGCACGGCGTAGGAGAGTCACGGCATCGGCTCCATGCTCAGGGTAGAGCGCAACGCCGATACTAGCCTGAATTTGCAGAGAAATCTCCCCTATAGTGAAAGGCTCCTCGAGCGCTGCATGTAAGGCAGAGGCGACCTGCTGCACACTCTTCTCACCAGCAATAGGAAGTAGAACAGCAAACTCATCCCCACCGAGTCGCGCAACGGTAGCGGAGTCGCTCATCACTTGACAGAGGCGCTCACCCACCTGCCGCAGCAGAACATCACCGTGATGGTGCCCAAAAGTATCGTTAATCTCCTTGAAGCGATCAAGGTCCATCATGAGCAAGGCCACGCCACTCATTGCCCCTTCCGTATGCTTGATAGCATGCTCGGTAGCTTCAATAGCCTGTTCTAGTCGTTCCACGAGCAAAGCACGGTTCGGAAGATCGGTCAGGGCATCGTGCGATGCCTGGTGTCTTAGTATGTCTTCCATAACTACCTGTTCCGTGACATCGCGGGCGTTAATGACGAAACCATGAATAGCCGGATCATCGAGACAGTTGTGAACTGTATACTCTAGCGTCACTAACGAGCCATTTGCATGACGGAGACGACAGAATTGTCGCTTGGTTTCATCCACACAATAAGCGTTCGCGAAAGCTGTAAGCGCCTGCTGCCAGTCTTCGGGCGGCAGAAAATTAAAGACGCTTACACCGACCAACTCTTCTGGAGCATACCCAAGAATGCGCTGATGCGATGGGCTTGCGTATCGGCATATGCCGGTATCATCGAGAACGAGAACCATATCGGAGGAGTGTTCAATCAACGTACGAAACCGTCGTTCGCGCGTCTGTAATGCTTGCTCTGCCTGTACACGTGCGCTAACATCTGTTGCGAGGCCAATTACTCCATTCAGTTGTCTCTCTTCATCATACAGAGGCGTGTATTGCGTTTCAAAAACTATATCACCTATAGTAGTAGTAAATGTAAATGCTTCACCCGCCAGAGCACGACGTGTATAATTGACAATTTCTGGATAGTCCTGGGAGACATCGAAGACAGATAGTCCAACTACCTGTTCTGGCTGCAATCCCAGTACTTGCAAGCCTCTCCCTTCTGAAAGAGTGAAGACGCCATTACGGTCAAGTGCAAAGAGGACAATTGGCAAATTGGAGATAACCATGCGGAAACGTTGCTCGCTCTCATACAGCGTCTGCTCTATTTTTTTATACTCAGTAACGTCACGCATAAGACAAATGAACTCGTCTTTTTCGTTGATGCCCAGGCGTGTCTCGCGTATGCGCTCTTCCCCTACTGCATTATGTATTCTCTCCTGGAATATCTGCGCCTGCCGCGTATCTCGAACTTTTTCCATCATATGCAGCAGCTGCGCATGTACCGCGGGTGACAACATATTCGTTATATTTGTACCGATAACAACATTGGGAAGTGAGCCTGCACTCCCAGCAGCAGCCTTGTATCCCAGCAAGGTACCCTTGCAATCAAGATGGAAGAGATAATCAGGGATAAGGTCTAGCAGCGCACGTATAGTAGTTTCACTTCTAAATACCTCTTCTTGTATTTGTACCATACCGTTGTCATCGCTCCCTTGTCCACAGTTGTCACCAGTTCAATCCTGGTACCATCTCTCCTTTCTATCGGCATCCCCTCTGTCGGCCTTTAGGATCATCGTGCCCCTACACCCATATCTCCTGCTGTGGTACAATAGCGGCGACTTTGATACACAACTATGCGGATAATAGAACCCTCCGCCTTCTATGACCCCTATTTCTTTCGCGATGGAGTTTGATGATGTTGGAACATAAAAATTTATTGGCTGGCCTCAATGAGCCACAACAGAAAGCCGTGACCACAACACAAGGCCCGGTCCTCATTCTCGCGGGTCCGGGGAGCGGCAAGACCCGCGTCATCACCCACCGTATCGCCTACATTGTTCAGGAAGAACAGGTCTCGCCGTGGCGCATTCTCGCCGTCACGTTCACTAATAAGGCGGCGAAGGAGATGCGCGAACGCCTCGAAAAGCTGGCAGGCATCAACGAGTCCAAAGAGATGACTATTGGCACCTTCCACGCAATCTGCGCACGTGTATTGCGCATGGAGGCCGATTCGCTGGCACCGTACGGTCTCAGCAGATCGTTCGCCATTTTTGATACCGACGATCAGACCTCACTGGTCAAACGGGCTATCAAACAACTGGACCTGGATGAGAAGTTGTACAGGCCAGCAGCTATACACGCCAGCATCTCTCGCGCCAAAAACGATCTGCTCATTCCCGAGCAGATGGCAGAGCAGGCTACCAAGTATAGCGAAGAGGTGGCGGCACGCGTCTACAAGGTCTATCAAAAGCTACTTCGCACCAATAACGGCGTTGATTTCGACGACCTGCTGATGCTCACCGAGCAACTGTGGCGGCGTGAACCGGAGATACTACACAAGTATCAGCGCCGCTGGCAATACATCCACGTTGATGAGTTCCAGGACTGCAATCTGCCGCAATACAAGTTGATACGTCTGCTGGGTTACGGCACCGATCAGCGGCATGATGGACTCGGCAATGTCTGCGTGGTGGGTGACGACGACCAGATGATCTACACATGGCGCGGTGCCAGTGCCGAAAATGTTCTGCGCTTCGAACGCGACTTTCCGCAGGTAAAGATCATCATTCTCGACCAGAACTATCGCTCGACGCAGACCATTCTCGACGCGGCACAGGGCGTCGTCAAACGCAACAGTCTTCGCAAGGACAAGAAGCTCTGGACAGCGCAGGGAACAGGCGAGAAGGTGATAGTTCACCGGGCATACAACGAGGAGGAAGAGGGATTATTCACGGCACGCGAGATACTGCGCCTGTTGTCACGCGGCGAGATCGAAAAGCGCAGCGACGTTGCGGTAATGTACCGCACAAACGCCCAATCCCGTGCCATAGAAGAGCAATTCTTGCGCCTCAACATTCCCTATAAGGTGATTGGCAGCCGCAAATTCTATGAACGCAAAGAGATCAAGGACATGGTCGCGTATTTGCGCCTGCTCGCCAATCCGAACGACGACCTGAGCCTGCAGCGCATCATCAATGTGCCAAACCGTAAGATCGGCCCCAAAACGCTCAGCGAGTTGCAGCAATGGGCCAACAGACAAAATATCTCGCTCTACACCGCTGTTCAGCGTATCGACGAGCATCCCACGCTTGGTAAAGCGGCAAAGGCCGCTCTCGAAAACTTCAGCAAGTTGATTGCTGATCTTACCGAGGCTATCGACGAACTCTCCCTGCCCGAGCTGCTCGATAGAATCGCCGAGCGCAGCGGCTATGGTCCCGAACTGCGCGCCGTTCCAGAAGAAGACCTGGATCGCTGGGGCAACGTACTTGAGCTGCGCCGTGTCGCGGAAGACTACTCAGAGATCGAGACGCGTACAGCCCTCGAACTCTTCCTGGAAAACGTCGCCCTTGTCGGCGGTGCCGATACCGCGCAGACAAGCGAAGATGGCACTCTGGCTCACGAAGAGAACGGCGACGCGGTGACGCTCATCACGCTCCACGCCGCCAAAGGACTGGAGTATCCCGTCGTCTTTATCGTCGGCATGGACGAAGGCTCACTGCCACACGCGCGCTCGGTCGGCAAGCCAGAGCAGCTTGAGGAGGAGCGCCGCCTCGCCTATGTTGGCTTTACTCGTGCCATGCGCCGCCTCTACCTCGTGCGCGCCTCGCGTCGCTCCCTATTTGGCGAAACGCAATACACTGAGCCATCGCGCTTCCTCGAAGACATTCCTACCAGCCTCATCTCGATGGCTGGGGGTAGCAGTTCGAAGAGCAGCTCTGGTTTATCAGTAAATAGCGGGTCGCGCACAGCCCAACGTACCAACTGGGACGACGACTACAACCAGGACACCTACGCATCGCAAGAGAGCGGCAGAGTCTATGGCAGCGGGACCACCCAGAAAAGTAGCACCCCCAAATGGTCCCAGCCACCAGCATCGCATCCAGGTTATTCTTCACCACCAATGGTCCCACCCTCGGCATCACGGGGAAACTTCTCACAGCCAGCCCAACCCGCCAAGCCGAAAGAACAGCAATTCAAACCCGGCGACAGGGTGCATCACAGTCTCTTCGGCGAAGGCGTCATTCTCAAAAGCGAAATGGAGTCAGGAACCGAATTCGTAGAAGTACAGTTCCAGGGCAGACACGGCAAAAAACGCTTAAGCATGGACTTCGCCAAACTGGAGAAATTGTAGGGTATTAATGATTGAAAACCCACACGCAGACCTTATACAGATGCTCAGTGCGCTGTTAATACAGCTCAACGCCCTGCAAACGGTGATACAGGAAGAGCCTGTAGACCTTTCTACAGTCCGCGAGGGTATGAACACCATAGAGCAAATGACGCGCGAGGTACTTTTTGTGGTACGCGCAGCGGACGAAGATGGACCTCCAGCAGAGTTAGAGGGCGTCACACTGGCGGAGGCACTGTCGCGGCTCGTCGAGGAGACGGCGGAGGCGCTGAGGCTCTCCAGTCGTGTCTCATTTAATGGCGTTGACGACCAGGGGCGCTCCAAAGAACAGGATTTGTCTCCCGCTGCAGAGCGCGTGCTCTACCTGATTGCGCGAGAGGCGTTATACCAGGTGCAGCAGCACACTGGAGCACGGAGACTACGCCTTGTGCTCACCTATGGCAAAGACGACGTACAGATGAGCATCGAGGACGATGGGACACTTCCCACGCCAACAGAAGAGGAACCTGTTCCCGCGTTTACCAATACCGAGACACTCAATAGTGATGGACGCAGCGAACTGCGACCCTATATTGATTTACGCCATCGCATCGCGCATCTCGGCGGTTCGCTAGAGATAGGACCTTCGAGTGAGCAGGGCACACGCGTTTTCGCTCGTGTTCCCTATAGCGAACATACGTCTAATGGCGTAGCACAGACTACGACTGAACCTGACGCCCCCCCACCTACCTTGTCTGATGAAGCCGACAGCACGCGCCTCATACACCTCCTGGTGGTAGACAATCAGGCGGTAACACGAGCTGGACTGCGTCGTCTCATCGACAGCTACAAAGATTTACAGGTCGTAGGAGAAGCCGCCGATGGAGTCCAGGCAGTGAGCGAGACGCTTGAACTCGGCCCGCAAGTCGTGCTGATGGACACACAACTTCCCAACGGCCAAAGCCTGGAGGCGCTGCGCCAGATCAAGCAGCTCAATCTCGAAACAAAGGTGCTGCTCCTCTCCGCACAGGACCGCGAAGAGTACCTGTACGAAACGCTCCGCGCTGGTGCTGACGGCTACGTGTTGAAAGACATCGCACCCGATGAACTCGCGCAGGCAATCCGTGTCGTGGCAAGCGGCGAGGTGCTAGTACAGCCGCAACTTGCAGGAAGATTGCTCTCGCGCTTCGGTAAACAGGGAGGCCGTGCCCCCTATGAATCCTTGACGGCGCGAGAACTCGAGGTGCTGCGCCTGCTGGTACGTGGACTGCGCAACAAAGAAATAGCCGCCCGACTCTTCGTGAGCGAGCGGACAGTAAATTTTCACCTGGCGAACATCTACCAGAAACTCAACGTCTCCGGTCGCACAGAAGCCTTGAGCAAGGCCATCGAACAAGGGTTAGTTACCACGTAGGGGTCTAATTTATTACACCCTTGTTTGCCAGAGAACCAACGTGGGATTACTGGCAAACGAGAGTGTACTGAATTACACCCCTACAACCGTTATATCACGCGATGAGCTGCCCTGAATGCCAGGTGTCGATAGAATGCTTCAAAGATGCGATATACGCGGCTTCGTTATTATTGTCGCTGGTAGGAGCGTAACGTGGAATAATCTGATCGACAGTATTCAGTCCCCAGACCGCGACGTACAGGTTGCGAATCAGCTTGTACCATGCCTCAAAACCTGCTTCCCAGGAGGGAAACCAGGCATAATTATCCCGGCAGTCCGCGGTAGGAATACACCGTAAATTACCAAGTGAAAGACTCGACTTCGCTTCGCCAAATTTACCAAAGGTGCTTTCGTGCTGGAAGAAAGCGAGTGCAAACGCGGGATCAATTCCGTACTTTACACCAAGATCGTAAAGTGCCTGTCCCTTGCCAGCAGCAGGCGAATTATAGGCAGCGAGTACCTGGTTGATGAAGTCTGCATTGATCGTAGGCTGGCCCAATACGTTATAAGGACCTGAGCTTAGTGCCACCTTTGGTTGCACGGGCCCATCTGATTGCTGCACCTGGGCGGCAAGCGTTCCACCCACCTGCACATCATACACCTTCCCGCCGAAGAGATTGACCAGTTGTGCATCCCCTTCGCGCTGCACCATAGACGACGAAAGTAACACAATTGAAAAGATCACAGCAGCAACAATGCAGATGATCAATGAATTCATCCACACTTTATGTCGTGCCAAAGGATGTGGCGCATATTCATCAACTACCCTTGAGTTTTTGGCCGGTATACTGGATACGGAGGACGCGGTAAAATGAAGCGGTATCGGCGTTCTTGCAATCGAACGCACCTTGTCTAATGCCTCATTCATTTTAATGCGCAGTGCATCCAACTGACTCTCTTGTAATTCTTCCTCTTCGACCATCACCGCCGGAAGTTGACGCGTAGCACGCTGGGGAACACGAGATTGCGTTGGAACCGACTGTGCAGGCTCTTGTGGTGTCTGCTTTCTTGCATAACTACCACTCGCCATAGACAACCTCCTTATGAAAAAAAGAACATTTGTTTTAATTATACCACGAGATTGCACTCTATGCGCGCCTGTCATCTCAGCATTTTGACACGCAAAGACACAAAGCACTGACTAGTATATCACTTTCTGCGTAGATATCAAAGGTAGGGGCCCGATTTATCGTGCCCAGGGGTGGGGCCATACCCATTTATCGCCCCTAGGGGTGAGGCCATACCCATTTATTAGGGCCGAGTTGCTATACTAGAGATGAATCAGATATAATACCCCTCAACACCTTGATAAACTCACGTGCAGAGACGGCATGTAATGCCCTCTTGCACCTTTTCATAGCGGGCGAAGAGCAGGCCGCCTATTTCACCGAAGGAGCGTCATGACGCAGCAACTGACCATCATCCTCGTGCCGCATACTCATTGGGACCGCGAGTGGTATCAGACCTTTCAACAGTTTCGTATCCGCCTTGTAAGAGTCGTAGATAAGTTGCTCGATATTCTGGATAGAGATGACACCTTCACTTACTTCATGCTCGATGGTCAAACCATCGTTCTCGACGATTACCTGGAGATACAACCGGAGCAGGAGGAGCGTCTGAAGCGGCATATACGCTCAGGACGCATCCAGGTTGGTCCCTGGTATCTTCAACCCGACGAGTTTCTCGTCAGTGGCGAATCACTCATTCGCAACCTGCAAATCGGCCTACAACAGGCTGCCGGGTTCGGAAACCCCATGCGCGTCGGCTACGTCCCTGACAGCTTCGGACATATCGCACAGTTGCCACAAATCCTTCAGGGAGTGCGTATAGATAACGCCGTCCTCTGGCGGGGTGTTGGTGCCGAGGCTCAGAAAAGCGAGTTCTACTGGGAGGCTCCTGATGGTAGCCGTATCCTGGTGCTCCACCTCGCGGACCCCATTGGCTACTCCAATGCGCGTCAGATGCCGCTTAATCCAGAAGAATTCGTTACCCGCGTCGAACTGCTCACCGCCAATATTCTATCCAAAGCAACCACAAACACCCTCCTTTTTATGAATGGCTCCGATCACCTGGAACCACAAGACGGCCTCCCCGCCACCATCAAGGCCGCGAACGAGCTACTTACCTCGATTGACCCATCACGTCAAAAACTTCTTACTCACCTCGGATACTCTCAACAAGAGAATGGTGCAGCGCCGTATGACTCTATTCATGTACAGATAGGGACGCTGCCTCAGTATATTGAGCGCGTTTGCCAGCGCATCGCACACGATAAGGATATACAGGTGTTATCGGGCGACATGCGCAGCAGCCAGTACGCGCACCTCTTGCCCTCGGTCCTCTCCGCTCGTATGTGGATCAAGCAGCAGAACGCGGCAACCGAGCATCTATTAGAGCATTGGGTAGAGCCGTTGACGGCATGGGCGTGGAAAGCAGGTTCTTCATATCCGCAAGGACTGGTCAGGATGGCATGGCGATACCTCTTGCAGAACCACGCGCACGATAGCATCTGTGGCTGTAGCCTTGACCAGGTGCATCGTGAGAACGCCGTACGCTTTTCACAGAGCCAGCAGATAGCAGAGAGCCTGGTGACTCAGGCGATGCAGCAAATCGTAGCAGAAACAGATACTCGCGCCCCATTTCTAACGCCGCGCGTGGGCTACGATCCTGTGCCAATTGTCGTCTTCAATCCTGCTCCCGGCCCACGTACGGAGGAGGTACAAACGGAGGTACAACTCCCCGGCTCTCTGCATAACGCGGTCATCGTCGATCAGCAGAGGCAACACATTCCCTATCGTGTCGTCAATCGCTGGCGTCAGGAACTTGGCTCAATGCCATTCGCACGCGAAATGCTTGCCTCTGCTATTGCCCTCTCCGGCGTTACCTCGCCCGCACAACTTACTCAGATGGCGCACAGCTTGATTACATCTGCACTTGGGCAGAGCGATGACTCACATGTAATCTCGCGCGTTCACGTTGAAGACTCTACCCAATCACCTATCCATCATGTTTCGCATGCTCCACAGTCGGGCGTCGTCTACATCGAGATCATGATCGCCCCAGCAGGACGTGTCGTTGTCAACGAGCAAGAGATCAACGCCGCTGGACAACACATACTGAATATGCTTGAACGCGACGACATTCATACTCTGGAGATATCGCTGGTTGATCAGGCGCGAGAAACGATTGACTTCCTGGCAACCGATCTCCCCGCTTATGGGCATAAGACCTTCTGGCTCTACCCGCGTGGACTCAAAGAAGAGACGACAGAAGGACAGCTTGAGCAGACTGAGCATGTTCTCAAGCTACAACAGAACAGCATCGAGAATGAGTTCTATTCTATAGAGGTCAATGCGCAGGATGGCACGCTAACAATCACGGATAAAGAGACAGGTGGAACTTTCGCGGGTCTGAATCGTTTTGTAGATGGAGGGGATGTTGGCGACCTGTATACCTATTGTCCACCTGAACACGACACCCCTGTTAGCGAGCCATTGGAGCCGCCAAAAATCGAGGTTATCAGCGCGGGTCCGGTACGTGCAACGCTGCGAGTGAGTGGCTGTTGGGCCTTGCCCAGTTCCTGTGCCCCGAGTCGCACCGAGCGCGATTCTCGTACAACTCTCTGCGCAATTACCAGTGATATTACACTATTTCCTGGCGTTCAACGTATTACTATTCATACGAGTGTAGACAACAGGGTAAAAGATCATCGCTTGCGCGTACTCTTCCCTGTATCATTTACAGCAGAGGAGGTCGCAGCCGAGGGAACCTTTGAGGTACGGATGCGCCCGGTGGCTCAGTCCATCCCTGCCGATGTCGCGGAATGGATAGAGGGGCTGGTCAACGTCTTCCCGCAAAAACGTTTTGTCGATGTGAGTAATGGTGAGATAGGGCTGGCGGTCCTCAATCGTGGCCTACCAGAATACGAAATTGTACAGAGTGGTCCTGGAATTGCCGAGAGTGAAGGGCAACAAGGAGGACAGATGGCGCTAGCGTTAACACTGCTGCGCTGTGTCGAGTGGCTTTCACGCGGTGATCTCTCTACGCGTCGTGGATATGCTGGGCCGATGGAGCGTACACCGGAGGCGCAGTGCCTGGGTCACCAGGAGTTCGACTATGCACTTGTTCCACATCGTGGGACCTGGGAGACGGAAGAAGCACGAGTGCTGCGCGAGGCACAGGCATTTAACGTCCCCGTGACCACACGGGCAGTCGTGACAGAGCAACACGCAGGTCAACTCCCTGCCGAAGCAACTCTCGTCGAGGTTCAACCAGGAGAACTGCTTGTCAGTGCCGTGAAGCGCAGCAACGATGGACGCGGAATCATCGTCCGAGTGTACAATCCGCTTCAGAGGGAAGTCAATGCCAGGATTCGCCCGGGTGTTGCATTCACCCGGGCATATATGACAAACTTATTAGAGGAACGTCAAGAACCTGTAGACATTTCCAACACTCAAACCGTGAAGGTAGCAATACGGAGTGGCGAAATAACAACATTGGTGTTTGAGTAGGACACGACATGATTTTGTTAAAAGCCATAAGTGGTTTATCCGCTGCACGACCTGTCTATCGTCCTATCATTACCCATATGTTGAACGTCGTGCGGCGGGCAAAGGTACCCCCTTGCGGGTGCCCCTGTTCGCCAGCAAGAACGACCTATGGGTTATCGTAGGGGCCTGATTTATCACGCCCCCCACCGTAGGGGCCTGATTTATCACGCCCCCCGGACGAGCGAAGCAATGTCCGTTCCCTGTTCATGCAGCGGATACACCGTTAAGCCTATAGTCCTATATTGTTGTTTTCTAATAATATGACACGTTGTAAAATTGTATATAGACCCAATAGAGTCAGCGCACTGCGCTGCGCCTGGAGAGGCATGATCCCTCATGTCTCTACCCTATTATTCTCTAACCAGAAGGGGGCCTTTGTCTTGTGAATATTGCAAATATGAATATAGTGATCGCTGCAAGTGGTGGAAACATTCTTACGACCCTACAGGGGCTGGTGGGACCTCTTATCGGATGTACAGTGGCGTTTGTCGTGATTTTCTGGTTGAGTTTGGTGATCTGGACGTTCCGCGATATTCGCTCGCGCACACAGGACCTGTTCTCACAAATTCTCGCAACTGTGCTAGTAGCAGTCTTTTTCGTGGGTGGACTCTTTATCTATATGATTCTGCGTCCTCGCCAGACGCTGGCAGAGATTTACGAACGTCAATTGGAAGAAGAGTCTCTGCTGGCAGAGATGACCGAGCGTCAGACGTGCAGTAACTGTCATGCACGAATCGAGTCGGACTTTCAGGTTTGTCCCTCCTGCAGCCAAAAGCTCAAACGCGCCTGCCCCAAGTGCGAACGTCTGCTAGAGCTGCGTTGGAGTTTCTGCCCTTACTGCGCAGCCAATGTCTCAGGCGCACCTATGCAGAGCATGCCAGGAATGGCGGCCATGCAAAACGCGCAGGGTGGTATACCTATGGGCAGTGGTCAGATCGGGAACAGATATTAAATGATACAAAACCCGACACAGGTGGGTAACCTGTGTCGGGTTTTGTATCATTCCCCCATTTAGGTTGTCCGTTCAACCTACTTTGTTTATCATGGAAAATGTGGTATAATTATGTGACGAAAACGTGGCATCATTACCACTTTTTCTAGGCTTTATCAGAATATCTATCAGAGGTGCGGTTCAGCCCTCCGCACAAACCTACCTGCTTATTTATACATAATGCACCTCTACACGGCTGTGTATAGGGGTATAAGTGAAAGCAGGGATGGTTCATTATTGTCATCTCTTCGTAGATGGCAAGATACTGTGAAACCACGGGGCGTGACACCTGTATCGCATCTTCCATAATAATATGGTTTTTTTGAATAAAAGGAATGTACGGTGCTATGGCGAAAGCAAGAGAATCCATGATAGCAGAGCAACTTCCCACCTCCTCCAACGATGAGAGCTCCTCCAAAGCTCTCGCGGGTAATGGTGGTAATAAAAGTAATAATGGGCACATTAATGGCAATGGTAGTGGTGATTATGGCGGACAAAATATTCAGATTCTCGAAGGCTTAGAGGCTGTACGTGTGCGCCCAGGTATGTACATCGGCGCAACCGACCACCGTGGCCTGCACCATCTCATCTATGAAGTCGTCGATAACAGCATCGACGAAGTAATGGCGGGTCAGGCCGATACCGTCAAGGTTATCATTCACGCGGATAGCTCAGTAACAATCAGCGACAATGGGCGTGGTATTCCAGTGGACGAACATCATCAGCGTCCTGGTATGTCCACGCTTCAGGTCGTCATGACTGTGCTGCATGCTGGCGGTAAATTCGGTGGTGGCGGCTACCAGATCAGTAGTGGTCTGCACGGTGTCGGCGTCTCGGTCGTCAACGCACTCTCCGAGTGGTGCCAGGTTGACGTAAGGCGTGATGGAAGCCTGTGGCGACAACGTTATGAAAGGGGCATTCCCGTTACTCCACTTGTCGAAGTAGGGCCCGCCGAAGGTACGGGTACAGAGACCTCTTTCTTGCCAGACCTCACCGTCATGGAGACACGTGATTTCAGCTTCGATGTGCTAGAGCAGCGCTTCCGCGAGATGGCCTACCTCAACCGAGGACTCACCATCGCCCTCGTTGACGAGCGCACCGACCGAGAAGCAACCTTCTACTTTGAGGGCGGACTCGTCTCATTCGTGCGCTACTTGAATAAGAACCGCACCAAATTGCAGGCGCGCCCCGTCAGCACAATACGTGACGCGGATAACATCAAGGTTGAACTAGCGGTACAGTATAACGATAGCTGGACCTGTACCGAGTTCTCGTTTGCCAACGGCATCAACACCGTCGATGGTGGCATGCACATCACCGGGTTCCGCAGTGCTCTTACCCGCACTCTCAACGACTATGCGCGTAAAGCCAACCTGCTCAAAGAGAAGGACGGCAACCTTACAGGCGACGACGTGCGCCAGGGCCTGACCGCTGTTGTCAGCGTCAAGATACCCAACCCGCAATTTGAGGCGCAGACCAAGAGCAAACTAAACAACGCCGAGGTACGTCCCGTCGTCGAAAACATTACCGCGGAAATGCTCACGCGTTACCTGGAAGAAACGCCGAGCGAGGCGAAGGCGATCATCGAGAAGTGTATGCTCTCAGCAAAGGCGCGTGAAGCCGCCCGGGCCGCCCGCGATCTTGTACAGCGCAAAAACGTACTCGACACGACGCTCCCAGGCAAGCTCGCGGATTGTTCAGAGAGAAACGCCGACCGCTGCGAACTGTACTTGGTTGAGGGTGACTCGGCAGGAGGTTCAGCCAAACAGGGCCGTGACCGCCACTTTCAGGCCATCCTACCCTTGCGCGGTAAAATTCTGAACGTCGAGCGAGTAGGACTTGACAGGGTACTCAAGAGTGAAGAGGTAAAGAACATCATCACCGCCATAGGTGTCGGCATTGACGAGCACTTCAACATGGCGAAACTACGCTACGGACGCATCGTCATCATGTGCGACGCCGACGTTGACGGTGCGCACATCCGCACGCTGCTGCTCACCTTCTTCTTCCGCCACATGACGGACCTCATCACCAGTGGGCATCTCTACATCGCGCAGCCGCCGCTCTTCCACATCAAGATCGGCAAACAGGTTCGCTACGTCTACAGCGACGAAGAGCGAGACGCCATCGTCGAAGAATACAAAACCACGCACAGCGGCAAAGAGCCAGAGGTAGGTCGCTACAAAGGACTCGGCGAAATGAACCCCGAGACCCTCTGGGACACCACAATGGACCCGGCCAAACGCACCGTCCTGCAAGTAGGCATCGAAGAAGCCATCGAAGCCGACCAAACCTTCACCATGCTCATGGGCGACGACGTAGCCCCCCGCAAACGCTTCATCGAAAGCCACGCCAAAAACGCGAATTTGGACATATAAAGAAGTTGTGTTGTTGTAAATTATCACAAATATTTGGCCCGCTATCATAAATATTTGGCGGGCCAGATACTATTGATAGATCAAGCATTGAAATAAGTTCTGATAAGTAACGATGCCATACCGAAAGTTGTGTAGCGATGGGACGTAGGAAAAGACCCAATTCCCTCCCCTCTGGAGCCTTTCTTCTGACGGCTTCAATGCTCTCTGTTCTCCTTCCACACAGGTCTACTGTACTTTGCCAAGCACTCCTGCCAGCATGGAATCATCCCTTTGCTGCCAGTACAGGCAAAACAAGCAGAACAAGCGAAATTTTGTGCGAAACAGCAAGCTGTTTTTTGGGCAAGCAGAAGGCTGCGAACTCGTTGAACCAGCAAACCTTTCATGGCAAGACAGCAAAGATTGCACATCACGCAGAAAATAGCATATGCTGAGACGAGGAGAAGATCACTCTCTCCTCCTTTTTGGCATCTCACCTGTTGATGAATCCGGTCTCATATTTTTGATTGCATGTTGTACAAGTTCGCATAGACGCCATTCAATGCGATTAACTCCGCATGCGTGCCCTGTTCACCGATCCCGGTGTCAGATAACACCACTATTCTTTGGGCATTGCGGATGGTTGACAAACGATGGGCGATGACAAGCGTTGTGCGGTTGTCGGCTAACTTTTCCAATGAATCCTGCACAGCCTTTTCACTTTCATTATCCAGCGCGCTCGTCGCTTCATCAAAAATGATGACAGGGGGATTTTTGAGGAAGACGCGCGCGATACTCAACCGTTGCTTTTGCCCGCCTGAGAGTCTTACGCCGCGTTGACCGATATCCGTGTCATAACCATCCGGTAACGCCATGATAAAATCATGCGCGTGCGCCTGTTTGGCCGCGTCAATGATTTCTTGCTGACTTGCGTCAAGTTTCCCGTAGCGGATATTGTCCGCAACGGTCCCAGCAAACAAATAGACATCTTGCTGGACAATACCGATATTCCTTCGCAATGAGCGCAAGGTAACATCTCGGATATCCTGCCCATCCAGCAGTATTTTTCCCGCATTTACTTCGTAGAAACGCGGAATTAACGAGCAGAGCGTTGTTTTGCCCACGCCGGAAGACCCGACTAAGGCAACGTATTCGCCAGCTTGTATCTCCAGCGAGAGGTTCTTCACGACATAATTATGATCTTCTTTATACTTGAAGCTGACATCTTGAAACTCCACATTACCCCGAACCTGTGTCAGATCAATCGCATCTGCCGCGTCTTGTAGATCGGGTGCCACCTCCATCATATCCATAAACCGGTGAAATCCGGTAATTCCTTTCTGATAGAGCCTGCCAAAATTGACTAATTTCTGAATGGGATCAATGAGGATACTGGCACATAATAAATAGGTGAGCAAATCAGCTACATCCAAGGAAGCGTGAACAATAGCGACGCCGCCAAAGATGATAACAGCGATGGTAATGAACTGTGTGAATGCAATCAATCCGCCGGAAAAGTACGACTCACTTTTATAGCCGTCTCTGCGGCTGGCGACAAAGCGCGTGTTTGCGTAGGTTCCGTATTTTCTGCTTCTGCGGCTGGCTGAAAATGAGTACCGTGTTCCCGTCCCACAAAAACCAGATAGGGACGGTATATGGGCGTCCATCCGATCCAACGGTCGTCAGCCAGGCAATAATGTTGGAACGCAAACGCTGCTCGGCATGCCGCCCCCATTCTGTCGTTACATCGAGCATTTGTCTTCCTTTCTTGCTAAACGTGGCGTTCAGCCCTTCAATTGCTTTACGCTCTCTTTGTACCTATACACTGCGATAAAGCCCGTTTATTTCGTAAGAGGCAAGGCTTTCCTGCTGGCAGCAGGTCGTGTTCGTCCATCGGTCACATTTCCTTGTTTCATTTCGTCATAGTAATGACGAGCGAAACTCACCCGATGTGACAGGGAGACCGCTTCTGTTCCCCGTGGAAGCGCCGGGTGAGCGGCACCGGGATGTTCAGTTCGTATTCAGTTGAGTAGAAGGAGTTCTTTTATGGATCAAGGGTTCAGCGTGGTCATCTATCCCGTCAGCGACCTCGCTCAAGCGAAGACGCTCTACCGCACGCTTTTGGGGGTGGAGCCATATGTGGATGAAGCGTATTATGTGGGCTTTCGGGTGGGAGACCAGGAAATCGGGTTAGATCCCCAGGGCCATCACAAAGGCATGACGAGGCCGGTCGGCTACTGGAAGGTGAACGACATACAGACCAGTCTGCAACTCCTCCTCGGCGCTGGCGCGCAAGCACAGCAAGAGGTCCAAGATGTTGGTGGGGGAAGCTGATTGCCTTGGTTAAAGACGCAGATGGGAACATCACCGGGCTTGTTCAGTCACCGTAAACGCACCAGAGACGCCACTCTTTAACTGGAGGAAAAACAGACCCCTGCCCTTGCCGGCAAGGGCAGGGACGCTAAGAGCGCCGCGGCTACCATCTTCACTGCACGGGCGGCCCTCACCACGCGCTGCCCGTCGTCCCGTCCAGGATGGACTGGGCAAGTCGGGTCAGCCGAGGTTGCTGGCCTGGATCCGCGTCCAGGATCTTTCCGATAGCAAAATGGTATCCTTGAGCCGAGGGTGGTTGAGATCCTCTTCGAAGCGATGAGCGGCTCGTTTGAAGTTTGCAGAAAAGAGTCTCGAATGAAAAAAGATCGACTTCCAAATTAGGGGGAGCGTCATGCCAGAGAATGAATATGTGCTATATCCACTTGGCTTTCTTCAATCGCCTCTCAAAGAGCCTGGAGAAGCTCCCAGGCAAGGCCGTGAAGGCGCCCCTGACGCCTGGCTCGAAGTGAATGCGTCGGTTGCAGAGGGGCTTGAAGCTATTGCGGTGGGCGATGAACTCATCGTGATTACCTGGTTGCACAAAGCGCAGCGCGACATCTTGAAAGTGCATCCCCGTGATGACGAGACCGTGCCTCTGGCCGGAGTCTTTGCCACACGATCTCCCGATCGACCCAATCCACTGGGCTTACACCGGGTGACGGTTCTGGAAATCGCCGGAGAGAGGTTAAAAGTGGGACCGATCGAAGCGATTGATGGCACGCCGGTCGTCGATATCAAGCCCGTGCTCCCCCAATCGGCTGACGCAGAATGAAACAGCCTCACAGGTGCATTCCAGCAACGCGCAACTCTGTGCCCGGGAGATTGCTTCGCGCCCCGCGGCTTTCCGGATGATGGCAAAACGCGTGATGTGACTACGCTCTTTGAGCCGTCTTTTAGGGCAGTGAGCGGGATCTCGTCTCACTAACTTCGATAACAAGGGATGGACCGAATTAGGCTGATCTCACTAACTTCGACAATAACAAGGCACTAATCTCGCTAACTCTGAAAATTAGTGAAGTACGCTGCTCTGGTCAAACTCACTAATGCTCATTCCATCTCAGTAACTCTGATCACAGTCTCACGAACTATGAGATCCTACAAAGTTGTAATGTCTGTAGGATTTCGTAAATATTGAGACTATGACCATAAATATTGAGACTCGCCTATAAGCGACTCTCAACGGCTGTGTTGCAAAAATGGCAGAGAAACTAAACCACCATCACAGCTTGCTCAGTCTAACCGCTTGCTCAACCAGCCCAGCTTGTCCGGGTTTACGACCACGTAGACTCTCCTCACATGTTCTCCCTCGATATCCAGCAGCAGCACTCCGTAGGGGCGGCCATCCAAGTATCCTACGATTGCTGGCTGTCCGTTTATCTTCTCCATACGAGCCTGTACAGCAGTTGGCATGTTGCGAAGACCACCCAGCAGGCCGCGAGCTACCTTCTCAGCTCCGTATACGGGCTTGAGCCCGGCCTGAGCCTTGCCGCCGCCATCTCCAGTGAAGACGATATCGTCGGTCAACAGGTTTAGCAGTCCCTGCATATCGCCGCTCGTACTGGCTCGCAAGAACTGAAAGGTAATGCGCTCCTGCTGTTCGTAAGAGACGCCGAAGCGTGGACTGTGCTTCCCCAGGTGTTGGTGCGCACGGTGCAGGGTCTGGCGGCAATTGGCCTCACTTTTGCCCACGATAGCGGCGATTTCGGCATAGTCGTAGTCAAAGACCTCGCGCAACAAGAAAACGGCCCGTTCCAGCGGCCCCAGGCTTTCCAGTAAGACCAGAAAGGCGAAGGAAAGCGATTCTACCAGAACGGCCGTTTCGGCTAGTTCCTGAAATTGGCCCGTTGGAATAGGCTCAGGTAGCCAGGGGCCAACGTATATTTCGCGTTGTGCCCTCGCCGAGCGCAGTTGATCGATACAGAGCCGCACGGCTACTGTTGATAGGTAGGCTTTGGGGGATTGTACCTCCTCTTCTTTGGCCTGAAGCCAGCGTAAAAAGGTCTCCTGCACGATATCTTCGGCGTCCGTGGCACTGCTCAGCATACGATACGCGATGGAGAAGAGCAGCGTTCGGTATTGATTGAATGTCTGTGCTGTGTTCTCTGGAATGCTCACCTGAATACTCTTCCCTTGGCACTGGTTTCGATCTCACCTTTTTGTACATTTCGTGAAGTAGTGTCTATCATGAGTTTCCCTCCAACTCACCGCACTTTCCCAGTCACTCTTTAGTATTCCCAGCCGACAGCTTTTGCTCCATGAAACGTGAAGATGCGAAACTCTCCTTCAGGAGCAGTTGCGCCACCCCACGGGCACTGGCCATGCAGGCGTCAACTAGAAATCCTTCGGAGCCGATCCAGTCTCCTGCCAGGTAGAGGCCAGCAATGCCCGGTACGTGCGCATCCGGTCGCCCAGCAAAGCCACTACTGTTGGCAGCGGGAAGCATACCAACGACATCTATGTGTGGCAGGTAGATGCGTTTAACCAACTCGTCGCGCCAACCTGGCTGCACTGTGTCGAGCAGGTCTTCCAGATCGCGCTCGTCCTCACGTGAATCAGTGGGGTGCGCCGGGTCAAGGTACTTGACGGTGTGTATCAGAGCACCGCCTAGCGGTGCAATCTTTGTGAAAAGCGATTGAATCGACAGGAAGCGCGGGCGTTCCAGGTCGAATACTACCGGATGGCGTAAGGAAGGCAGATGGCGCAGAGCCACGTCAAGGCAGGCGATCCGTATCGGAACTATGGCATTGACCGCCTGACGCAAGGCAGGATAGCTGTCTTCGTTTATCAGCCTCACCGCGTCCTGCGGATCGGTGGCTATGATGGCGGCAGAGGCACGCACCGTGCTGCCATCGCGTAGGCGCACACCCTGTACACGGCCATCTCGGTGTTCAACTGCCTCGACGCGACTGCCGCTCATGATGCGCACTCCAGCTTGCTCCGCTGCTCTGCTCAGTCCATGCACCAGGGTTTGCCAGCCACCATCAATGTAGAGGACGTTGTGCTTGAGTGAGAGCTGCATTTGTGTGATGAATACTTCCACGCTGACCTGGTCGAGCGCGGCACTGTATGTGGACGTGCGTGCGACCGATGCCAGAATCTGGCGCACTCGCGACCGCTGTACGTGACGTTCCAGCCACTCCTGTACGCTCACGCGCTGCAGTTCCTGCACTTTCAGCCGCGCAAGCACAGGAAACAGGCGCGTGAGTTCCAGTTTGTCGGCTGCATTGAGCAGATCGGTGCGCAACAGCGTGAGCGGGTTAGATGGAAAGAGATGCAGCTTGCCCTCACACAACAGGAAGTATCCCTTCGGACTGTGCCCACTGTATGGAATCCCCAGTTCCTGCAATACCTGCGAAGCTGCGCCTCCATAGTAGAGGGCGTGCGCGCCACGGTTGAAACAATATCCGCCATAGTTCTGCGTGGCTGCGCGACCTCCCAGACCCGAAGCCTTTTCAAAAAGTGTCACAGTTGCGCCTGCGCGGGCAAGATAACAGGCGGCACTCAGACCAGTCATTCCGCCACCGACCACGACGACATCAATGTGTGCGAATTGCGAATCCATTGTTATTCGTTCCTTACTTTCTTTCTAAAATGCAAATTGACGCACACTAGACGGAAGAGTGTCTTCTTTTGTGACACTTGTGACTGTCGGAAGAAAGCTACTTTTAGAACTGTTAAAGCAAGAGCTTGTGTTGGATATGTCAGAACTGAGACCACAAGGAAACCAGTAGGGGTGATAGGTGCCATCTTTGTGGCATAGTTCTTCAGCGACTGCCTGACAGAGAATATCTTGCTTCCAGTAGACCCAGATCAGTGCTTCGCTTGTGGGTGACGGGCGAACCGTTACCATTTCATGTGACCAGTAGCGGAGCAGATCGTTCTCCCTCTCACGATAATGCCAACCTCGCCATGCCAGCGTTCCGTCGCTTCCAATTAAGGCTTCATATGCTGGGAGCACTTCTCGCAAACTGGGAACAAACCAAGCGGGATCGTCTTTCAACGTCTCTGCTTCCGCAAGGCCACGATGGCAGGAGAGCATCAAAGCCGCGATGAAGGTAGGAAGCGTGCCACTCATAGCAGCGATGTATGTAGTAGGCCATGTTCAGCAACAGGTAGCGCATTTCTGAGAAATACAGTACTTCAGACACAGCAATGTTTGGGAATTTCCCTAAAGCTTACCTGCTTGTCTCCATCTGGCTTGCTGAGCACGCAGAATGGCTTGTGTGCGATCAACGACTTGCAATTTACTGCAGATATTAGAAACATTATTCCGTATAGTCTTGAGACTGAGGACAAGTTTCTGCGCAATCTCTTCATTCGTGCGCCCTTGGACCATGTGATCCAGGATACTTCGCTCGCGTTCTGTGAGATCAGGAAACAGATGAGTTGAGGGTTCACTAGAACGCGAGGTGACAAAAAAGGCAAGAAGGTGTTGGGCAATCGTGGGGCTAAAGATGGCCTCCCCACTCCCTACAGCTTGAATGGCACGCACGATCTCGGTTGGACCCGCCCCTTTAAGCACATAGCCTCGTGCTCCTGCCCGCAAGGCAGCAAAAACCAGTTCATCTTCCTCAAACATTGTCACCACGAGGATACGGATGTGTGGACTGCTCTCTAGAATGCGCTTGGTTGCTTCTATGCCACTTCCATCAGGCATCTGCAGATCCATCAAAATGACATCTGGTTGTAGTTTATCGGCCAGCTCAACCGCTTCCTCTTCTGTGGTTGCTTCACCTGCAACCTCAATTCCTGCAATCGAGGAAAGCAAGGCACGCATTCCATTGCGAAAGATAGGATGGTCATCAGCAATCAGTACCTGTAACATATCCATCGTTTACTCCTTTAACAATGGCAGACATGCTTGTACGCAAGTTCCCTGCGTTTCCATTGCCATGACCTTGCATGTTCCTCCAAGTTCAGCAGCACGCTCATGCATGGTCATCAGCCCGATACCACCACGTCGCCGTTGTGTAAGCCCAATGCCATCATCCATAACCTCTATATGCAGTACATCTTTGGTAAGCAAGAGCAAGACACGACAGGTCTTTGCCTGTGCATGACGGACGACGTTCGTCAGTGCTTCCTGAACAATACGATAGGTAGCAACCTCAACAGCTGCTGGCAACGAGGGGAGCGGTTCTGGCACCTCCACCATAATCTGTACGCCGTTTTGCCGCGTAGCACTAGTCGAGTGAGATAGCCAGGAGCGAATGGCTCCGACCAGTCCCAACTCGTCAAGGGTTGAGGGATGTAAATCATAGACGATGCGCCGAATATCACGTACTGCATATTCAATATCATGATTTACCTCGGTCAACAGCAGATCTGCAGCAACCTGTCCTGGTGGAAGTATATTGCGTACCGCCCCTATTTTGAGCGTGAGACCCGCCAGCGTCGGACCTAGCCCATCATGCAAGTCGCGTCGTAGACGGCGACGCTCTTCCTCACGGGCTGTGACCAGCCGTTTGCGTGAATGCTGCAAGTCAGAGGTGAGATGTATAGCATGAGCTACGACGCTCGTTTGGCGTGCAATATCATCGAGCAAGCGTAAATCAGCAGGAGCGAACAATTCGCCAGGAGCGCGTTGTGAGAAGATGATCTCTCCAATGTGCTCTTGCTGATAGACAAGAGGAAGATGTACAACCTCTTCTTGTGGCTTCCCATAGGTCGCCACAGTCAAATAATCCTGAGCTTTTTTGAGGGTAATAGCAATATAAGGCAGTTTCAGAGTTTGCGCCACCATTTCGGCAATAGAAGATAAGGTGGCCTCTGGGGTCAGTGTTGCCTCGATGCGTTTTCCTAAACGAGAAAGCAGCGCGTAAGGATCATCTCGCTCTCCATACATCAAGCGATTGACACCACGCTGCAAATACTCACGCAACGGTTGGAAGAGCACAGCCACCATGCCGGTGGCAAATAGAGAGACCAGGAGGTTGCCCTGGCTCTGGAACAAGAGACCGAGGCCACTTACAACCAGCATATATCCCCCGATCGTGCAAATGGTTAATGTCGCGTAGACCAGGGTTCGGTTGATGATGATATCAATTTCCCAGAGACGGGAACGCGAAATAGCAAGACCAATAGATAACGGAAGTACAAGTAAGGACAGAAACCCAATCGTAATCGAAAGGAACATCATGATTATGGAAGAGTTTCTGAAAATTGCAGTGATAATTGCTCCAATAACGGTATTTCCTAGAGTCGATATGATAATCCCGAAGAGTACCCACTTTGTTTGTTGACGCTGGATAGGATGAGGAGTCCGTCTAAATCTATAGATCTGAGCAAAGAAAAAGATAAGTGTGGGACTGATAGGCAATACAATGAAAAGCCAGAGGGGAGGTAATCTAATCCACTCTGGTCTAAATAGGAAGGTAAAAAGCAGACAAATCGTGTAGATACCTTCAATGATAGCAATACTCCCTATCCAACGTGGAACACAATGCCAATCAGGGAAAAAACACAAAAAGAGATCCGAGAGGTAACCACTGAAAGCAATGATGACTACAATGAGTAACTTCCAGATCAATATGTGGGGACCTGCGGGCCACGGAATGCCATTAATTCCAGTTAAAATATTGGCACATCCCTGTGCCATGAGCATAAATGAGGTCAACAGAGCCATACTCTCAGAAGATCTACGCCAGAAGATCACTAGAGCAATTGCAAAATAAACCAGGGTGGTGATACTTGTGATAGTCAAAACATAGGTGGCAAAAAAGCTTGTAGGAAGACCCATTGCTCGCAATTGTCGAGCACTTGATAAGGTGAGAGAAAGTACTGAGCAAGGAGATGTTGTACATACCATTTGCAAGCGAGCAAACGCTAGAGGCAAACTGGTAATGGTAAGAATCAGGCAAACAGTAGCAAAGACAAACCATGCTCCTCGCCAAAGCAAAAGCTTTCCTCTCTGCAATGGCCTACTACAGTTCGCTTGAGATCCTAAAGATGTAGTAGTCTCAGCAGGTAAACACGCCAGGCCCCAACGCTTCAAGTGCATGCTCCTCGCTTATCCAGACGTAACGCGATTTTTATGTTGATGAGAAACAAGTATGCTGATTACATGGTAGTGCGAATATGTTCTGAAGTCAATGTTGAACTGGCCATAACAGTGACAAGAAGCATTAATAAACTGTTACATAGCTCTACCCAATTAGAGCGTCCTTGATAATCCGCAAGCAGTCCTCAACGTACGTCGATATAAACGTGTACGTTTGCATTGTTTAGGGAAACAATTTCGTATCTGCCTGAGTTGGCGAACGTAATGTCTTGTGACTGCCCCTGAGAAATCTTGAGACCTGGTGGTTGTAACTCGGATGGTCCTTGTGCATTCGCAATACACCTGCCATTATCTCCCAGACAGATCGTCACATCACCCTGGGTCAGGTTGCTAAATTGTACCGCCTGACCAGCAGATATCTGTTTATCTACATGGATAGGCCCCATGGGATTCAACGTTATACTAGCTGCATGACCACCACAACCGCTCATGGCAACCACGAGAAGTAGAGTGGTAAACGCCTGTATGAAAACAGGAGTAAACAACCTGAAGCGAACGACTTTGTTTGGACTGCGTTGTGAAACCAGTAGAACGCATGGATCTTGATTCATGATGAACCTCCGTACACAATCTGATAGCTTCCAATGAGAGAGGACAGGGTGCTTGCTTGCGCAAGTGCTCTTTGATGAACGTTAGCGAAAACCGCCAAGCGCACTGACTTCACTTACTGAGGCAGTTTGTACTTGTCCCTCCTCATTAAGCCGCGCTTGCCAGGAGAAATCCCGCTTGCGATACCGTACCCACAACGAAATGAGTACAATGCCCAGGACCAAAACGAACAGTGCAACTAGCCCGCTCTCAGTTGGAAAGGGCGCTGCTCCCACCATGATAGCGGGACCAGTTATGTTAATATGAAGCAAGGCATGACCGTGTGTGGGCGAATCGGCATAGCCCAACCCCAGCACGTTATTGAGAAACCAATCCCAGCTTGTATGGAAACCGATTGCCAGCCACAAACTCCGCGTGCCCAGGCGAAGGATGACTGTCAAGATGGTGAAGAGTGGTATGGCAAGGCCAACAAATGAGACGATAGCGAAGACAGACCCTTCGCCAAAGTGCAAAACGTGAAAGAGTCCAAAGAGAACGCCAGTTATTAAGACAGCCAGCCAGATCGGAAATCTTTCCCCCAGGTTTTGGAAGGCGTAGCCGCGAAAAGCTAGTTCCTCTGTGAAGCCTGGAACGATAGAGCCACCCAGAAGATTGGCAATCACAATACCGATACTGAAGGCCATTCCACTGACGCTGAACTCGGTGCCCACGACTTGTATCCAACCGAAGCCATAGTCAATGCCGAATACCAATCCAAGCATTACTCCCCCTAGCACAAACCCCAGGAGTACGAGGGGTAATCCTTGTCTGAGAGGTGTCAAGCCGATACCTCGCCACGGACGTTTATCAACATGACGACGAAAAAGGTACGTCCATCCAAGAACTCCCAGGACGTTGAACAGCATGAACAGGCCATTTCCGAGCAGGGCTTGCACAACAGGCGGAAGATTGCTTGACCATCCGAGCAGAACCAGTTTTGCTAGTACTGGGCTGGCTACGAGAAGTACGAAGACGCCACACAGGTAGAGCAGAATGCGCCAGAACAGGGTGAGCCGCTTATCGTGCGCCAAAAATATGCTTTGTATGCCATTACGTGCTTGTACAGCCATGAACAGTTTCCTTTCAACTATGCTCTTTCGCTTGAAGAAGCGCAGCTATGAACTCTTCCTTCCACAATGCCATCATCGCAGAAAACACTTCTGATGATGGCTTTTCTTATAAAAAGGGAATTGAGAGCGCCACAGCGACGTACAAGCTGACAACATCTCCAAAGCGCCAAGGTTCTCCACGAGTGATAGCCTTTCCCGAAACCGAGTTCACGCCAGCGAACACCAAGCAAGAGCATAAGGACTACCGGCACGATGACATTCACGGCAACATTCGCCAAGAGAACTATACCAGCATTATGAGCTTTTGTCGCTGCACGCATCGCACCGAAAAGGGGGCCAAGGAGAGGGATATTGAAGCGGTTTGCATCAACCGTACCGTTAACTACAAGGTCGAAGTACTGGATAACAAGCACCATAAGCACGATTACACCTATCTGAATCCAGAGCCGTGTACGTGAGTACCCAGGTGGCATTACTAACGTTTCCCATTATTCTCTCCTGTACTTCGATATGCGTTTCTACGGATCTGAAAAATCTTTTACTATCTCTTCCCTCCCATCTACTGTGAGTATAATTGACAGAAATTCCCATGTCACGGGATATATTCCCGCTCTTTCGGGGAAGTTCTTCCCGACAAAGCGGGAATTGCTTTCTAAAGCTTAGAGCTGCTAGGAAAGCATATTGGCCTGATAGGGTCACTATATTATTTGAGATGAAACAGACGTTAAAACCTTTTCTCTGCCTCGTCGTTATTGCATGTGCTGCGTAAATAGAGAAAAGCAGCTTATTCTTGATGACTCGACAGGAATAAGGCTGATATCACGCTTATGCTCAACGAGCTTGAGAAAAGGCTTTAAACAGAAACAGGTGAAAAAACAGGGCCACTACGCTGCTATACCCTCTTTTCCTGAGATATGCTGATAACTGAGTCCTCTAACGCTTTGCAATGTCAGTGCAGACGAAAGCCACAATTTAGTGCAGACGAAAGTCAAAAGTGACACACACCTCCAAGGATGGTTGCTGAACATCGTCAGGTAACCACCAGGGTAGCCTTGCCGTAAGCACATAGTGGCTCACGCTTGTGTAGTCGAGGTCGGCAGTTCTTTAGCCTCCACTCCTGTATCCCCTTCAACGGAGGCGCGCACCTGTGTGGTGGGCCTGACACTGGCTACCGCCCAGGCGAAGATGGCGAGACTGAAGGCAACAACAACGGCGATATCTACCCACAGCGGGATGAGCGCGATCCCGCCGCCGTACTGTCCCAAGTACGAGATGACTGCCATACCGATGAGGTACGGCCACAGCCAGAGCGTGTACCGGAAGTCGAGCGGCGGCCGGGTACTGGCTGAGCTCGTAACCAGGGAGATCGCCATGAGCACGAAGCCCAGGACGAGCAAGGCGAGTAACCGCCAGACGACACCCCAGCCGCTCCAATATACCAGCAGATTGGCAGCGATGAAGCTAATCGGCGCGAGCACGCGACCGCCTTTGAGCACAAACGGACGCTGGTAATCAGGATCGCCCCGGTGCAGTGCCGCGTAGGCCAGCGGCGTGAAGACATACATGAGCACTGCCGCCGAGGTGACGAAGCCCACAAACGTTTGCCATCCAGGAAACGGCAGGAACAGCAGCATGCCGACTATGAAGGAGAAGATCAGGCTGACGATCGGTATTCCCCGCACGCTCACCCGCGCGAAGACCGCCGGAACGTAGCCTTCGCGCGCGAGCGCATAGGGGAAGCGTGCGCTACTACCAAGGTAGAGGAGGGCCGTGCCTGCAGGTGAGATGAAGGCATCAATGTAAAGCAGCACTGCCAGCCACGTCAGGCCCAGGCCAGTGGCTAGCCCGGCGTAGGGACCAAAATTCCCCTTGCTAATCGGATTGGACCAACCATGCACAAGGTTATGTGGAGTCAAGGCTGCGATGAAAACAACCTCGAGGAGCAGGTAGATGACCGTACCAATTATCTGCGCTCCGATAATTGCTCGCGGAATAGTGCGGCCGGGATCGCGCACCTCCCCGGCGAGTTCAACGGCTTGCTCGAAACCGATTAGGGCGAATACAACCCCGGCCGGAAGGGCTTCAAGAACTCCTTTGATGCCATATGGAGCGAATCCACCGCCAGCGGAGAAATTGCCCACATGGAATGCCGCGATGCCGAGCGCGATGATGGTGAGCAAGGGAATGGCAATCTTCCACCAGACTGCTGCCGTGTTGGTCTGTGCCATACGCGCGATTCCCCAAGCGTTAATCGCAGTGAAGATGAGCATCAGAATGGCCGCCACCAGGTAGCCCAGCGGGGTGAGGACCGTGACTCCGCCGCTCATCTGGGACAGACCTGGCAGATAGTTGGTGGCATACTGGAGCGCGGCCTCCACCTCGATGGGGGCGAGGGTCACGCTATAGACCCAACCCATCCACCCGGCGGTGAAGCCCGCCAGGCCCCCAAAGGCGTAGTGCGGGAAACGGGCCGACCCTCCTGCGACCGGGTAGGCGGCACTGAGTTCGGCATGAACGAGCGCAAGCACCGCGACGATTGCCGCTCCAACAACCCACGAGATCACTGATGCTGGCCCAGCGACCTCGGCCGCCGAGAGCGCGCCGAGTAACCAGCCAGATCCAATGATCGAACCGACCACGGCGAAGGTGAGGCCGAGCAAACCCATATCTCGCCGCAGTTTGTGCTCTTCGCGCTGACCCTGAGGGTCGGTTACGTGCATGTCCGTTTCCATAGTCACCTCCAGAGTACAATACTTGCAGATGGGAACGCCTGCTCTACTTTGTCTACAGTTCTAGTCGCATGCTAATCATTGCTATGTTTTCTACGCATGGACAATTGGCCTAATAGATATATATCCAACAATCCAAGCCCTGTCAAGGACCAAGCAGACCTACGCTCCATGTAATAGCTACTTTGCACATCCGTTCTTAAAAAAAGGAAAAGATCTGAAGATAAAGGAAGAGCTTAAATTTTTCTGGGACAATCCAGACGCAATCTCTGCCGCTGTCTTCAAATAATCTTGAAGTTTTATCGGTCCTTTGGCCATCCCCTCTAACTCTAATGACAATGGCTCTCGTGGAAAGCTCCACTCGGCTCTTGTGCTTGCAGATTGTTTCAGATAAGATAGACCTCTAAGCCTGTTCTCTGAAGTGCAGATTTTTTAAAGAGGCATCAGCTTCTTTCATTCAAAGGTACACCCATGAGCAGCATCTTCGCTACCATCATCTTTGGCCTCGCCGCCTCCCTTTTCTGGGGGAGCGGCGATTTCAGTGGTGGACTCGCCTCACGCCGCGCCAACGCCTCAAGCGTCGTTACAGTCGCCTATGCGGTTGGATTTGTGCTGCTGGTCGCGCTCGCCCTGATCTGGAAAGAGCCGTTTCCCTCCCCGCTCGACTTTGTCTGGGGAGGGCTTGCCGGATTGGCGGGAGCTGTAGGACTGATCTCGTTCTACTCGGCACTGTCAATTGGGCGCATGGGCATTGTAGCTCCCGTTTCTGCAGTGCTGACTGCCTCCCTCCCCGTTCTTTTCAGTGCCTTCACACAAGGACTACCCAGTCTACTTCAACTCGGCGGCTTCGTCCTGGCCCTGCTTGCGATAGGGCTTATCTCACGCCCAGAACAAGCAAAAGGGCGTCCAGAAGGAATCGGACTGGCATTGCTGGCCGGTTGTGGCTTTGGCTGCTTCTTCATCCTCATCAGCCGCGTGAACCACACGGCGACCTTCTGGCCCCTGGCGGTTGCACGCTTGACCTCTGTGCTACTTTTGCTGATCGTCGTGCGGATTCGGCAGCAGCAGGTGCGGATGCTGCCCAAATTGATGATTGCGCCCCTCGTGTTGCTCGCAGGAGTACTGGACGCCATCGGGAATGCTTTTTTTGTCCTTGCTACCCATGTCGGTCGTCTCGATATCGCAGCCGTTCTCTCCTCCCTCTATCCTGCGGCGACGGTCCTGCTGGCAGCACTCGTTCTACGAGAGCGCGTGACGCGTATTCAGGCCATCGGTATTCTTCTGGCACTGGCGGCGGTTCCCTTGATCTCGGCATAAGCAGCCGATCACTCACATCGTCCTCCTAAGCCCTCATCCAGCCAGGACAGTAGCATCGACGCGAATCTATTCTCCAGATGCGATTGCAATTGGTCGCACAGGCGAGCCAGTGGCTCCCCGCAGCTTGAGCGGCAGGCAGATGAAGGTAAATTCGTAGCACTGATCGTGAGCCAACTCTTCCAGGAAGAGGTTTTCTACGATATAGATACCATTGCGTACAAGTAGGATCACATGGCCGGGCAGCGTTACCTTAAGATCAGGATCGACAACGCCAACCTCATCCCAGGCCGCATTGTCGGCTCCTACTGCCTTGACTCCTCTGCTGGCAAGCCAGAAGGATGCAGCAGTGCTCACCCCTCCCGCTTGCAGATACACACTCGGATCCTGCCAGAGCGCGCCGTTACCAGTTCGTAACAGCACAACATCTCCCTCACCTACCGAGACTCCCTGCTTTTGAGCCGCAGCTTCTAGCTCATCACTCCCGATTGGGTTCCCGGCTCCTATGCGGTCTACCCCTCGGTGACGTGCGATATCAAGCAATACTCCGCGTGTAAGCAGTGGAGCAATTCTCTCCACGCCCAGTTCTGTGAAACCATATGGCGTTTGAATGCTGGCATCAACCTCTCGACCACCGTACAGATGTAAATCCTCGGCCTGGTGACATAGGGCATCAATATGCGTACCTGAGTGCTCCGTCGTGTATATAAAACCGGAGGCACTCGTCCTGGCTTCTCCCATACCGCGCTCGTGATGACGGTGCAGGGTATAAAAATATCCAGGTGCATGGCTTGGATAGATTGGGGCTCCAAAGTAGCGTGGCTGTTCAAGATCGTAAATACGTGCGTTGGATGGTATATTCATAGCTTTCTCTCCTCTTTTTTGACAAGGTGTATATGCATACATAGTAAGATGTGTGTTATTAGAGGTGTCGTACATTGCTTGTTCAAGCAATGTACGACACCTCTAATAACACACATCTTACTACAGCCCTACCTACCCTCGCAGAAACTCCGTCTGCAACAAGCGTTGAGGGAAGTTACCAGCCTATGCCAATGGTCACACTGCTTGGTGGATTGGCGTTCGGGAGAATCTTGACTGCACTCTGATCGTTCACATCGTCGTTTTGTTTTCCATAAAGATGGGACGCTCCTTTCCTTGTGTTGAAGATAGGGCACCCTTTTCCAGGAAGTGTATCGCATCAGATGAAAAACATCTGTCGATTTATGGATGTGTCCATGAGTACCATCCAGTATCGTACTGGAGTCCGCTCTTCTGGTAGGTGAACGAATAGGAGACGGCATTGCCTGAATTTATGCCTCCTGCTGTATACTCCCAGCGCGAGGTACTACTGTTATAGGTCATGTTGACGTTTTGTTGCGTGCCACCTGCAACCGTATAGTGTGCAATGACATAGCCTGCCGTCCAGCCGCTGGGTTGGAAGCTGAACTGCGCCTGATTCGTGCCAACACTGCTTGCGCTCTGCGTAAAGCCGCTGCCCGGCGTTGTTGTGGACGTAGGGGTAGGTGTTGCCCCGCCGGTAGAGCCACCCGAGGTGGATACTTGCACATTATCGACGATCATGGATACTCCAGACTGAGTCGCGGAGGTTGGGCCACCACCGAACGCGTTGGGGAAGCCGCCGCCCATCGCCAGGTCAAAGATGATGAAGAAGCCATGATCCACAGCGTTTGCCCATGTCGTCGCATCGACCTGGTTGGCATTGACAGTGAAGTAGTTGGCACCATCTAAATACCAGCGAATCTGTTCAGGTGAAACGCTTCTATCAACAATTACCGAGTACGTATGAAAGCTGGTCTGACAGCCAGGACAAGCGTGCTGTCCACTGCCGATACCAGTTGTTTCGTTGCAGGGACCGCCGGGATCAACACCACAATGCAGGGTACCGAAAACGGAACTCAGCCCATTGATATCTTCCATCGTATCGATTTCACCATCGTTAGGCCAGTTATGGTCTACCCGGAATTGTGCGCCGAGCATCCAGAAAGCAGGCCAGTAACCAGCAGCCGCAGCCCCAGAGACATTAGGTTGCTGAATTGAGGCACTTACCTGTAACTGACCACCAGCAGGTGCTGCAAAATCTGTACGTTGTGATTCAATACGCCCGGATGTCCAGTTCCCATTTGCGTCGCGGATAGCGGTAATCTTTAGATGACCGCTTCCATCCTGCTGCACATTCGCCGTGCTATTCGACATGGTCTCGATCTCCCCGGTGCCCCACCCTGTTCCGGTATCATAGAGCCAGTTGGATGTATTGACTCCTGTGCCAGCCGCTCCATTGAAATCATCACTCCAAATTGGAGTCCAGGCGGTGTCCGCGTGGGCTTTGTGTATCCCACGAGAGGATACGACGCTTATGGCTGCAACCATCAGTGATAGAATCAGCAGCAGTGTCACAACTCGAAGAGCCTTTGAGGTACGGTGTTGCTGGGAACAGTTTGCCTGATCCCCTTGAGGAAACATATGCATGAATTGCCCCTTTCCAATAATGAATAGGACGTAGCGAAGCAAGGATATCCTCACCTCTCCCTAAACAGACGAAGGTATCAGACGCGGAAACTGGAAGTCAATTTCCACACAAATAGTGTCAAGAGTATGACAACGGGACAACATGACGACGATACTCACAACATCTGTAAAAGAACAGAGAAAGACAACATGGGCATTCTATTTCTTTTAAGAAAGGATAGAGACGGCGCTACAACCCAATCGAGAGAGACCGAGGAGCACCACTAGATGCTCGCACGACGAGGCGCGTTGGTACCTGGATACGCAGAGAGGTGCGTCCTTGAATATCCTCAATGGAACGTTCTGATCCTTGCTGCGTAGATCGTTCCTGTGGTCCTTTCTCCATGTGATGGTTCTGATCAATCATCGTTATGAGGACTTCGAGGGCTTTCCGTCCCATCTCAGAAAATGGTTGTCGAATTGTGGTGAGAGAGGGCCTCATGTGAGCAGAGAAACTATTATCGTCGAAGCCAACAACGGCGATCTCTTCTGGCACATGTATGCCCTGTTGCTCAGCGACTTCTAAGAACCCATATGCCATTTGATCATTGGCAACGAAGATTGCCGTGGGCCAGTCACGTCTGTCACGTGAGAAGAGCATCGTGGCGCACTGACGCCCACTAGCAGGCTCGAACGTCCCTTGCAGAAGAAGCGTTGGGTCGGTAGGAATTCCGGCATCTTGCAAGGCTCGGCAATATCCCTGGTACCGTTCAACGGCGCAGTAGTAATTCTGGGGTCCCAGCATATGAGCAATACGCCGATGTCCAAGGTCGAGTAAATGGCGAGTGGCCTCATAAGCACTGGCAGTATTATCGACACCGATCCAAGGAAGAGTCGCTGGTTCTGCCTGGTCATCGATCGTGACCAGAGGGAAACCTTGCTGGAAGCGATTGGTGAGATGACGCGAAAGCTCACCGGGGAAAATTGCCAGGAGACCAGCGACCATCTTCATACTCAGAATGTGGTCGAGCACATCGGAGTGGTTGCGTTCAAAACCGATGCTATACAACACAATTTCGTAGTTGGTACATTCAATATATTCAGCAACACCATGCATGATTTCGGGAACAGAAGGCCATGTCAACGGAGGAGCAAGCACGCCAATCAAGCGGGTGCGACCACCAGCCAACCCAATGGCGGTGATACTGGGAACGAAATCATACTCTTGCACGACCCGTTGCACGCGTTCACGCAGGAGAGAATTGACGGATGGATTGTGGTTGAGAACTCGCGAGACCGTAGCCTTTGAGACACCCGCGAGCCGTGCAATATCCTGAATCGTCAGCTTGTTGTGCATGCTGCCTTCTTGCTCCTCTGCAATATAGGGACAGAAAAACCATGCCTGAGCATCATTGCGCTATGAATGTACGAGACGCGTATGCTTTGCTACAGCAACTATAACCCAGAAACCGGTTTCTGTCAAGGGTATGATGTACCAATTTCAGAATGACCAGGACCTTACACAATGCTCATGGCCCTATTACTTTACAGCATGCCCTCCCACTACTCCCACTACTCTCACTACTCTGGATGTAGGAGCGGTGTATCGCAGTGAAAGACCTTGCCTCTCTCATGCAGAAAACGTTTCATTCAGCAACGTTTGAACAGCCTTGAGGATACACCCGCGTCCTTGATTTCTTCTCTCTTTTCAGGGAAACTCTTCCTAATAGAGGCTCATCAAATTGCTTCTCCTCACCATCAATTTCGCACCTTCCCCCAACGATGTGTTGGTAATAACCAAATCGGTAATGTCGGTAATAATCCACGCTCCTGTGTCACAGCAGGCCGCTGAAAAGAAATGTTTCGTTCAAGAGGCGGCGGCAACTACTCTCTTCTGAAGGGAATAATAGTAAAGCTCATCCGGCTTTCAGTAATGACGGTAACAATGGTAAGATTTTGCTCGACTTTCCAGTTAGCCTTCATACACATGCTATAATGAGCTTGATAAGCTAACTTTCTACCAGATAGAAGAGTTCACATGAGTACCACATTCACCTTTTCAACAGACGCGTCGTGGGAAGAAGCTGATACACTTATCAGTATCCTACGCACCTGGGGTGTTGAGTACCTGGTTGGAGAAGACCATCCTATCAACCCTACTGACATCGCAACAGATCGACAATCAACAGTCAAATTAATACAACGTTTAGCAAGATGCGCGTATCCACGTATACGTGATGCAAGCATATCGCTTTTTTTATTACATCCCGAACTTGTTGATGCCATACTGGAAGCAATACAGATAAGTGAGACAGAGATAGCGGAACAGATTATCACTTCTACACTGGCTGCCCTCTATCTGCAAAGACTCTGGTCTGTGCGCTTGGCAATGGCACTTGGACATATACCTGACTTCCCTGGACAACCTTTCGCTCACCTCTGGCACAGTAGGCACTTGCCACCACCAAAGTGTCACGATGGTGAATTGGGACTTGTAACGTTACAAAAATTTGAGCAAAACCGCACATGCTTACCATTCACCTTCATTGGTGATTGGCAAAACCAGATAGACCATCTTCTGCTTCAGGAGGAAGCTCATCGCCGTGTACTTGCCGTCTCTACTGCCCAACTTCTGGAAAATGAAAAAGATGACTGTCAGGACTTAGATATGAGTATGCGACCAAACGTTGACAAAGGGCAAATTGAGACATTCCTCAAAAACCTGGGGAGAGCCTTTCGCAAACCAGGAAGACTGTATCTGGTAGGAGGTGCGGCTCTTGTACATATAGGGTTAAGGTCTGGCTCCACGCAAGATATTGATGTAGAGGTACGTGCAACGAATGAGGATGAGATGTTAGAAGCTATTCGTCGCCTCAAAGATACAATGAAGATAAACATTAAATTTGCTTCCCCTGGCGATTTCATACCTATCCCCAGTCAGTGGGAGATGAACGCTAAATATGTAGGTCGCTATGGTACGATTGATGTTTTTTACTTTGACTTCTACAGCATAGCACTCAGCAAAATAGAGAGAGGAAATACGCGTGACATCAATGATGTTAGGCTCCTCGTTCAGCAAGGTATTATCACTCCACAAGAACTTGATGCAGCTTATAATGAAGTTCTTCCAAGAGTAGGCAAACGTCCTTATAACAGGCTTGATCCTCAAAAGTTCGCAGAGCGTTACGCCGCTGTGCGCCAACTACTCTAACGCTAATGATGTTATCTTCTTTCTGAGAAAACACAAGTAGATCGCTCATTGACCCTCACTATCAGAGGTTCTATAATATAAGTGTATTTGTGGTACTTCATCAAGTATAATCTCACTTATACATTCATTAATAGAAATTGACCAGGATTGACGAAATGGCACAAGTTGAAAAGCATATTCTAGACCAATTTAAACAACTCTCTGAAGCTGATATTCAAGCATATAGCGATAGTATGAGCTATAATAAAGGTTATACTTACTACCTCAATAATTACATCTTTGATCCAACGCTCCGTGAATCAATTCTCAAAGCCTTGTGCTATGGTTCGAGTGGCGGCCCCTACCGTGTCGAAGCTACTCTGGCATCGGTGGCTGAAAAAAGTTTAGACAAACTAATGTCTTACGACTGTAGCTGCCCACGAGGTGGCTTTTGCAAACATATCGTTGCTTTACTTTTGACGTGGCTTCATCATCCAGAGCGGTTTGAACTGCGTTCAGATCTGATGGTACGTCTGAAAGAGAAAAGCCGCGAGGAGCTACTGGTAATTATGGAACAGGTGTTGCAGCGACAACCCGAAGTGGAATCGCTGGTAGAACTGCTGTTGGAACTGTCACCATCCAACTCCGTGCAGGCTGGGAAAACTTCAGGAAGAAGCGTCGGGCGCACGATCAATCCTTCTGTTATCAGGAAGCAGGTCGTATCGGCTTTCTATGATAGTGGAGATGGATGGGGAGCCGCTGCTACTATTGCTGAGGAGCTATCTCGATTGTGCGACCTGGGGGATAACTTTGCCGAGGCTGGTCAATGGGCAAATGCGCAGGTCATCTATGCCACGATTGCCGAGGAAGCCATCGCACACTATGAAGAAGTAGAGGACGAGGGTGATATTAGTCAAGTCATCGAAGAATGTGCCGTTGGTTTGGTAAATTGCCTGAATGTTCAGCCAAGCTTACCTAAAGATGAACAACTTGACGCTGCGGAGCGCAAAGAACTGCTCACCACTCTAATCGATCTCTGGAAATTTGGGCATGATTACGCAGACATCGACGCGGATATAGTGGGTACTATCACGAAGAACGTGACCGAGGATGAGAGGAAGATGCTTGAGGAATGGACTCAGCAGGAGATGAGGCCAGGAAGTGACTTTTCTAGCAATTGGCACAACCGGAAAATGATCGGTTTCCTGGCCGACCTGAAAGGACCTGAACAGTTCAGCGATGCAGACTTGCTTGAGGAGTATCGTAAAGCTGGCCTGTACAAGGATTTGACAGCGAAATTGCTCCAACTTGGTCGAAGGGATGAAGCCTTCACCATTGCTAAGGAAAAGTTGACCGACGCGACCGATGGAACCTGGTTTGCAGAGCAATTAATGCTGCTGAATGATGTGTGGAGAGAACAGGCTTTTACATTTGTTGAAACGAGACTGGAAGAGGCTGAGCGTCCCAGTAAGGGGAAGCAGCAAGACTTCTCAGCAGTGCATGGAATAGACACTTATCGGCGCTGGTTAAGCGAAAAGTACAGCACATACGGTAAAGCAGAGAAAGCCCTAGACATTGAATTGGTTCGTTTCCAGGCCCAACCCGACGAAGCCACTTACCGTTCTGTTCAATCCATCGCGCAACTGCCTGGGCAACAGAAAGACCTATGGTCTACTCTGAGACCACGCTTACTCAAGGCGTTAGAGCAGCAAAATAAGTGGGGGGCACTGATCAGCATATATCTAGCTGAGGGAGAGGTCGGTCACGCCCTATCTGCCCTGACACAGATGGAAAAGCAATCAGCCATCTCACCCTACGGGTACGGATATGGCTATCGCTGGACTTCAAGTAGTTATCAGCTTCAAGTGGCAAAAGCTGCCGAGGCAGAATATCCTGATGACTCTATCCGTCTCTACCAACGCGCAGCGGAAAAGCTCATTGATGCACGGGGTCGCGAAAATTACCAGCAAGCCGCAGAATACTTCACCCGTGTCAAACAGCTCTACCAAAGGCATGGGCGCGAAGCAGAATGGAATGCCTATATTACTGACCTGCGAAACAAGAATAAAAGCTTACGAGCATTGAAAGAAGAGCTAGATACGCGAAATTTGTAGTAAGAGAACCGACGCAAAGTTTATCGGAGCTTTGTCAGGACGTTTTTCCGAGGGCATGTTCATGACGACAGCAACTATGCGCCCAGTGCTCTGCAAAAGGCAGCAGTATCTATCCCTCGCGTGCTGACATTAAATGGTGGTCAGGTTATCTCGGTCATGGCATCCCGATATGAACATCAATCGGCAAAGGGCAAAACAGATTACTCAGGAATGGAGACGATTGAAGCGAGAAGGAATAGATATCGCTGCTTATTACAGAAGTAGAAAAGCCCAGAGGTGATCAACCAGGCCATAAGAAGAAGGATACATTAGGGCAATTGAGAAGTCGAGGTGAGCATGAGAGAGGCAAGCTCTCCCACTACTCCCACTACTCTGGAGCGGCGAGGACCTTGCGTAGCCTCATCCGGCCCTCGCTACTCCCACTACTCCCACTACTCCCACTACTCTGGACGGAGGAGCGGTGGATCATAGTGAGAGGGCTTGCCTCTCTCATGCAGAAAACGTCCCATTCTGCAAAGATGTGTTGATAATAATCAGAGCGGTAATCGTGGTAATGATAGTAATGGAAGTCCCCTTGCATACTCCCCCCACGATCTACCAGACGCATCAATCGGTAATGTCGGTAATAATCCACTCTACTCTGCCACGTCCTCTAACTCTGTTTTACACTGCCTCGTCTACACCACTACCATGCACAATCACATCGCCTGCGCGCTCGACGCGAACTTCTTCGTGCTTAACAGTATCCGCTATCTGTCTGTTCTCTTGAATCTGTTGTTTGTGAACAACGATCTCCTCGACCACGACAGGCTGCTTATTGATAACGACCTGTTCTTCGCGGACAAGAATGCGGATTGTACCACCATTCCTGAGCATCTCTCCTCCATCGACCATATCAGCATTTGTCTGATTGGGATTGGAGCGAAGCTTCGTCGTCGTATCCTCTTCAAAAGAAGTGCCTGACCGATCAAGAGCAGGTTGGCTTCCAACAGTTGATCCCGTACTCACAGCCTGCGCGTCGAACTGGGACTCACCAGGACTACCTGTGGCGGGGAGGCGCTCGATAATAACCTCTTCGCGGGTAACGGGAACGGTAAAGGTCTTATTCTCGGTAATGATACGTTTGTGAATACGGACCTCACCTGTCTGCACCACCTGTTTGTGAACGTCTAAGCGCTCTTCTCGTATAGGTATGACGCGGTTGCCGCCACCCATCCTGCTCGTATCTGCCGAGGCGTCATAAGCTCCGAAGCGGTAGAGAATGTTCTCGGCCTCTTGTTGACGTCCATATGACTCAACCATGATGACAGCATGACCAGCCTCTATTTCGCGTGTGTAGAAAGGAATATCCTCTTGCGCTACTCCTGCATTTGTCAGTTCGTCGGGCGTATCACCTGTCGTGGTGTCGCGACCCGAAAAAATGCTTTTGAGACCGCCAAGAGCACCACCTGAGTTTCGTCCTAGAAAGTGAATTTGATCATCTCTAAAACCAACATGTTTTAGTTCACCTATAGCTTGCTCCGCGAGGGCACGATCTCGGAAGACACCGATCACCATTGATCGCTCAGTCATTGCCATATGTTTTCTCCCTTTTTACAATATCTTTAGATTGTAGAAGCTATTTTCCTATTTCTTATGTATAACACGGGGAACATCCATGAAAAGTTGCGGTTCTGCACTTGCATCAAGCTATGTACTTGTGCTAGCTTGTTTATATCCATCAACATATAGCTCAAGGAAGGCTCTCTCTCCATGACTGACATTGTCGTTGTAGTACGTCTCCTCGTCGTGCTGCTTCTTATCGCTTTACTTGTTATCCTGGTAACGCGTCGGTTATCCGTGCCCTACACACTCGGTCTCGTGGTTGTAGGGCTGGTTATCAGCATCTTCATTCAGGGTTACAGTATTCATCTCACTCCAGAACTGGTACTATTCGTCTTTTTGCCAGCACTCCTCTTTGAAGGTGCATGGTCTGCCTCGGTACGCATTTTGCGTCAGAATTGGCTGTCAGTCTTGCTGTTGGCCGGTCCTGGAGTGTTGTTAGAAGTGGTGCTAATTGCTGTACCATTACACTTCCTCACCGGGTTGGATTGGGGTGATGCGTTTCTACTGAGTGCGATTTTATCGCCGACCGATCCCGTTGCGGTCCTGGGACTGTTTCGCCAGTTGAAGGTCGATAAGGAACTTTCGACCATTATTGAGGGTGAGAGCCTCTTTAATGACGGTATAGCAGGTGCGCTCTACGAAATTTTTCTGTCAGGGGTGTTGATCGCTACACACGGTCAGGCACCAACAGCACAGCAGGGAGGACAGGGCATACAAAGTCTTATGGCGCTGCTTGGCGGCGTTTGGTCATTCATGATTATATCGGGCGGTGGTGCGTTGATTGGTGGGCTTTGCGGTTTCCTTATCAGTCGTGCCGTCAGGTTTATCGACGACGCCCTGATAGAAACGACGATTACTATTGTGGCAGCATACGGCGTCTATCTGCTGGCTGATTTTCTGCATACTTCTGGCATTCTGGCGGTCATTGTTGCGGGACTGATTATTGGAAGCTATGGACAAAGCCACGGAATGTCGGAGGTGACACGTGAAGCGGTTGACAACTTTTGGAGCATCCTGGCCTTTGTTGCCAATGCTCTCGTCTTTTTGCTGGTAGGGGTACAACTGAATCCTACGCACTTCCTTTCCTTACCAAATGCGCTACCACTGCTGAGCACCGCTGGACTGGTAATTATTGCTGTGCTTGTAGCGCGTATCATCATGGTGGCTCTTTTGCCACAGGGCCTTCCTCCCGCGCCAGGAACACGTCTACGTTCCTGGCGGTTTGTCATCTTTTGGAGCGGTCTGCGTGGTGCTCTCTCGCTGGCGCTAGTCCTGGCACTCCCTATGGAGGTACCAGACCGAAGTACACTGGTCTTCTCAACCTACGCCGTAGTGCTCTTCACGCTACTCGTGCAAGGATTTAGTCTGCGCTGGCTATTGAAGCGCCTCGCTCTCGTGCCACGTGTTCCGATTGTTCCAAAATGATGTCATCATACAAACGCGTACAAGTTGCCATCACGTGCTCCGATAAACAACCAGGAGGACAGTACTGCTGGTGAAGAGGCTACAGTGCTATGCACATCAGCATATTGAATTCGCTGTCCATTCGTGACATTGATCACCTCTATGCCGCCATTGCCAGGCTCAAAGCCATCACCTATGGTAATAAAGAGTGTTTGCCCAACGATAGCAGAAGAGGCATAAACAATCATTGGAATTGCGTCTTGCCAGTGTGCTGTACCCGTTTGGGTATCCAAGGCCCAGCAGACCGCTCTTTGCCCAACTACCCCTATAGCATAGAGAATGCCATTGGCGAAGGATGGTGAACTCTGCATAATGTATAATGATTGCATCATAGAATAGTATCGACACCAGCAACGGAAGGATGGCTCAGCGCATGACGACAAATAGCAGACCCGACACAGCAGCAGGTTCAAACGCGACGAAAGCGTATCGCAATCGCATTGGTTTTGTAGCGGACTCCCCTAACTTTCCTGGAGAATGGAATGATGTGGTTGAGAAGGTCAAGATCGCTGACGAGCTAGGCTTTGACTCGGTATGGCTCGGCGAATCATGGGGCTACGAACTCTTTACCTCAATGGGTGATCTTGCCCGAGCCACGAAGCGCATCAAGATCGGCGCAGGCATCGCTAATATTTATTCACGCACTCCCGCTCTGATCGCCAGTACAGCGGCAACGCTCGATGAGCGTTCAGGTGGACGCATTATGCTCGGCCTCGGCCCATCGGGTGCCAACGTCGTTGAGCACTGGCACGGCATCAAGTTTGAGAAGCCGGTCAAGCGAACCCGCGAGTATGTCGAGATCATCAGAATGATTTTGCGCGGCGAAAAGCTTGTCTACAATGGCGAGTTCTTCCAGCTCGAACGTGGCTTTAAACTGCGTTTCACTCCACTGCGTGCCGATCTCCCCATCTATATCGCGGCGATGGGACCCAAAAATGTCGAACAGTCGGGCGAGATTGCGGATGGCATCTTACCCGTGTATTGGCCTGCGAACAAGTGGGGCGAGTTACGCGAACAACTGGATGCAGGTTCACGTACAACTGGCCGTCCACCGCATAGTGCCGCGATTGCTCCATACATCACCAGCATCGTTTTGCCCGAGAGTGCCGATGAACAAATGCGCAAGCAGGCATACATGAGGGCGGCTCAACCCCTGGCTTATTATATTGCCAGAATGGGCGTGTATTACGCAGATATGCTCACACGCCACGGCTTCGGTGAGGATGTTCAGGCCGTGATAGAGGCTAACCAACATGGATTGAAGAGTGCGGCAGAGGCCGTTAGCCCGCGCCTACTCGATGAGACTGCCATCGTCGGAACACCCAAAGAGGTTGTCGCCAAACTCGATCAATGGGCGGCAGCAGGAGTCGATGAGCCACTCCTGGCAATGCCGGGCGGTTTAGTTGACGAGGCAGACTCACAATTGAGTGCATTGATGGATGCGTTGAAAGCAGAATGAAGATTCACTGAACCCTAAACTTATCAGCGTGCTTCAGACGTCTGCCGATAGAGGGATGGTCGTAGAATAAAAACTCGATGATGGGCGATGGTTCAATCTCGGCGAGGTTCTGGTTTGCAAGGCGGGTCATTGCACTCTTGAACGGCTCGATCATCTTTGTAGCCTGTAGGGCATACTCATCGGCCCGGTATTCAATAGCTCGACTGTAGCCATTGGTGATTGGCATAACGATAAAACCGAAGATGCCCGTCAGAACAAGCAAGAGCGGTAAGGTGGCCGGATCGCTAAGGCTTGTATAGCGATGCTGCGTCTCCACAATCCAGTGCAGACTGACATTGAAGAGGTAGAGGCCAGCGAGCGTGAATAGCGATTGGCTGAGAATGAGCTTCCAAATATCATGATGTACATGATGACCTAGTTCGTGCGCCAGCACAACCTCGATTTCGTCGGGCGTGTAGTGATCCACCATCGTGTCGCCCACCACGATGCGGCGTGTGTTGCCAAGACCCATCAGAGCAGCATTGGCCGCGGTAGTCTTGCTGCTCATATGCATTGTGAAGACGCCCTGAATACGCGTATGGGCGCGGTCAGCAAGGTTGACGAGACGCTGCTTCAGATTCCCCTCGGGCAAAGGGCTGAACTTGTAGAAGAGCGGAAGCAAGAGCACAGGAGCAAGGTTCGCCATAATAACCGAAAAGAAGAGCAGGATCAGTGCAACCCACAGCCACCACAGTTGCGGCTGTATCGCCAACAACAGATAGATAAGTTCGACAACCAGGACCTCAAAGATAAGGCCCAATACCAGTCCCTTGAAGCGGTCTGCAAGCCAACCTCGTAATGTCATAGTCGAGAGTTCAAAACGATGAGGCAGCACAAAACCACTGTAGTATGAGAGAGGTGCTGTAACGATGGTATAGCCTAACATAAAGACGAGAAGATAACATGTTACCTGTAGAGGATACCAGCCCGCAATGGGTTGCCAGTTCAATGGGCTGAGAATATTTCGTAGCCACATGTCAAATCCGATGAGGAAGATCAAAATGACGCCTACTACTGAAATCGCTATATTCACCAGCGAGAGGCGACGACGGGCGTGAGCATACTCTTTCGCCTTTTTTTGTCGTTCGGTGTCAACCTCAGCGGGATGTGTTGTATCGGTTTGTTCAATGTTTATATCCATGTGTCTTCCTCACATCTATGTATCTGACCTCAAGTGCATTTCAATACTACTGTTATAAATTATAGGAGTACATCGTAATAAAGGGCAAGCTAGTTATTTTCTGCATCCGTTCTCCTGTGCTAAGTGTTTCAGGTCTCACTCTGAACTCTTACACATGTGCGTCACGTACAACCCCTGCTGCCTCGTATTCACTACACTGCTCCCGGTTAACACCCAGCGACTCTAGTATCTGAAATGTGTGCTGTCCTAATACGGGGGCCGGTCGATATATTTTTCCTGGTGTCTCTGAATATTTGACAGGAAAGCCGATTGCGTGGACGTGACCCGCGACAGGATGCTCGATCTCTATGTCCATCTGGCGGGCGTGGACCTGGGGATGCTGGTAGACCTGGTCGAGCGATAATACGGGACCACACGGCACACTCGCTTGCTCTAAAATCTGTAGCCACTCGTCGGTCGAACGAGTTGTCAGCGTTTCGGTCAGCGTTTCAACCAGTACGGAGAGGTTTGCCATACGGTCACTGTTGGTTGTAAAGAGCGGTTTGTGGAGCAGATCAGGACGATCAAGGGCCTGGACGAGGCGTTCCCAGTTGCGCTGGTTAGCTGCTCCAATAGCAATCCAACCATCTGCCGTGGCGAAGACCTGATAAGGGGCCGAGAGGCGGTGCGCCGTACCCAGGCGTTGAGGAGGATTGCCCGTTGCCCAATATTCGTTGGACTCCCAGATAGTATAGGCCAACGCACCCTCGAAGAGCGAGGTGTCAATGTATTGACCCTCACCTGTGCGCCCGCGTGCGATGAGAGCCGCCAGGATTGCATGGCTGGCGAAGAGACCCGCATTGAGATCACTGATAGGGACGCCCACCTTCGCGGGTTCCTCCGATGAACCTGTCACAGATATAACACCGCTCATGGCCTGTGCCACCAGGTCAAAACCGCCTCGGTCAGCGTATGGGCCTGTATGACCATAGCCAGATATGGAACAGTAGATCAGGCCAGGATGTTTCGCATGCACCTGCTCATAGCTGAAGCCTAGATGCGGCATCGTGTCGGCACGAAAATTCTCTACCAAGACATCAGCGGATGCAATTAGACGCCAGAGTAACTCACTTCCTTGAGATGTGCGAATATTCAACGCGACACCATATTTGTTGCGATTGACCGCGATGAAGGCGGCAGACTCACCATTGTAGTAGGGCGGGGCCATGCGCCGCGAATCGTCACCACCGCGCGGATTCTCGATTTTAATCACCTCAGCCCCTAAATCCGCAAGCAACATAGCACAAAATGGGCCAGCCATGATCTGTGTAAGGTCTAAGACGCGAATACCTTCAAGTGCAGCTTGCAACATGTGCCTCGCTTTCTTTGCTGTATACTGTAAATGACATACAACCAAAATATAAAAGGAGATGTGCAGCCATGTCAAACGAAGAAGATACTCGCAATAATCAGGAAGGCGCGGTCTTGCTGGAACAAACGGGGACAGTCGCAGTGATGACACTTTCGCGTCCAGCCGCCCTTAACGCGCTGACATGGGCTATGTATCAGCAGATAGAGGCGCATCTACAGCACATAGAAGACGATGAGAGCATTCGCGTTGTGGTCGTGCACGGAGACGGTAAAGCGTTTGCCGCTGGCACCGACATTCAGCAGTTTCAGGGCTTTACAGGGAACGATGGAGTCGTATATGAGCGAAAAATGGAGACTATCATCGAACGGCTCTATATGCTGCCCAAACCAGTACTGGCAGCCATACATGGCTACACAGTTGGCGCGGGAATTATTCTCGCTTCAGTCTGTGATCTGCGCTACGCATCTCCAACAGCCCGTTTTGGTGTCCCAATAGGTCGGACTCTGGGCAATTGCCTGAGTGTGAAAAACTATCGGCATCTCGCCGACTCCTTCGGGGCTATGCGAGCCAAGGAGATGCTCTTCACAGGACGACTCCTCTCGGCGGAGGATGCCTTGCAATGTGGCTATCTCACGGCACTTCTTGAAGATGGTCGGCTCTTCCCCCATGTAATGGAAGTCGCGCAACAGATCAGTACGCTAGCTCCATTGACGATCTGGGCAACGAAGGAGGCGCACAGGCGATTAAACTCGGATGCCAATGAGCCCTCCTTCGATGATGTGCTGGACCACGTTTACGGTAGTGCTGATTTCGCCGAAGGAGTCCGTGCATATGTCGAAAAGCGCAAGCCAACATGGACAGGAAAATAATGTAGGACGTATCGAAAGAAGACCTGTCATGGCATGCATGCCATGACAGGTCTTCTTTCGATACGTCCTACATCTTCTCTCTGTACTACAAAATAATTATATAAGCTAAAAGTAGCACATTTGGATGATTTTTCCTTCAGATGCTTTCTATACGCATCGTGAAAAGTATTTTTTTCGTAATTACATAATGATGTCTCTTGTACCTTGCATTGACGAATGTACATCTATGTGAATACATTGCTATAACGATGTAAAAATTGTGTGAAAAGTCCTATATTGTGTAAAAGTGGGCATTAAATCACTAGACAAGAAGATATGCCCTCGTGCATACTATGGGAGTACGTTAAACATGTTGTTACTACAAAGGATATACATTGTAATGACATAACATGTTTACCAGTAATATTCCCAGAAACTCAAAAATGCCCATACATGTAAAAAGTAGGAAGGAAGAGGAAACCATGCTTGGAGCACATGAGCAACGTAGTGAGGTCGCGCGCTTGTTGTCACAGATCAGCGCAGAGTATGAAGCAGCGCAGCGTGGCATGTCCGGTTTGGCCTATGGAACGTCACAGCACGATTTCATCACTACTCGCATGGAAAATATGGGTCAGATTCACTCTCAATTGCAGTCGTTAGTGGGCGACGTAGCCATTGCAATGATCGCCGACCAATTAAATACCAACCGTCCATAATTACTCACGAATACTCAAAAATGATGTGAGATGGGCTCCCAGCCGAGCCGGGAGCCCATCTCACATCATTTTTAAGCCTCATGGATATCTATCCATGAACCGTGAGAACTTCTTTCACCTCTGGCAGATCAAGATGCAGTTCAAAGTAGCTCAATTTCTTGGGAGAGGGCTTATTCCAGACGCCTGTAACCACAAACTCGGTCTCTTCGCTCTGGAACTCCTCCTGATCGATAGCGTTATGTGCACCATCGTGGAAACATCGCAGCCAGTCTCTCATGTCCTCATCAGAGAGCAGGGGCGCTCCCTCACAGACAAACCACTCTGCAATACCTTGAAGATAAATACGGAAATCACTGGAAAGGGGATGCTGGCGCTTTATAGTGTAGCTAGCCTCTCGCACGTCCTCGTAGCCCGCCATGTGTAAATAGTTAGCAAGTTTTGAGCCAACCCAACTGTCTTCAAATGCATATCCTTTACCGACACGCTGCTGTTCCCACTTCTCGCGTGCCCGTAGTACGCGCGCTTGTAGACCAGTATCTATATTATGGAAACGCATCGTTCCAAAGTCGATATCTTTGATAGCAATCCGCCCCCCCTGCGTGAGATAGGGCCCCATTGCAGCAAAGGTAGATACGGGATCGGAAAGGTATTGACTGACATTAGCACTAAATATCAAGTCGGCCTGTCCATGTTGAATCGGTAACTGTTCTAAAAGTGCTTGCTTATACTGCACCTGGCAGCGATACCACTGATTTGCACTGCGACTCTGGGCCGTGACCAGTGCCTCTGGAGAGATATCTACACCAATAATGCGTCCGCATGGTCCAATTGCTCTGGCAAGCATGGGAGTCCATAGCCCTGGACCACAACCTGCATCAACCACAAACCACTCTTTTTTGATATCCAGATCGCGCACCATCTGCTCTCGTTCACGCGCCTTACTCTGGTGATGCGTCTCTAGCCACTCAATTGCGTTGAGCGGAAGCCCACATTCATTCATATGCACTACATCGTTTACTGCCATGACGTATCTATCCTTTATCCCTATCGTTCCTTATTATGCGAAAAGTCGCTAAAGAGCTTTTCAACACAAATAAATATTACCTTGAAATTACTAACCATACAACATTGTTAGTACTATCGTCTATACATTGTATTCCAAAATAGATAACGTTGGAAAGGATTTCCCATTTCATTTGCATGACTTGTGTACAAAACAAAATCAAGTGCTCTATCTGGGTTGATTACGTAGGGACTCAATTTATAATAGTAATATCTTTTTTCTCCATTTTGCTTACCTCACTTCTATAGGATGTAACCATTGTGCTATACTACGTAATCAAAACGTTTAATAGATATAAGGTTGTTTTTAATGTAAGAAAGAGGATATCTGTCTTATGAATATGGAACCGGACGCGCCTAAGCAACCTAAGAGACGGGGACGTCCACCTGGGTCACGAAAAAAGCCTGTCATGACACAAGCAGAAGCACAACAGAAAACGCCAGAGATCGTCTTTGATGATGAACAGCTGGCCTATACTCTTGCAGAGGAAAAGCTTTCCCCTTTCAGTAGCCTGTTGAGACATATTTTGCGACACGACCGTGCGGAAATCGCACGCGTTGCCAGAAATCTAGAGATCGCAGATATCACCATGTATCGCTGGATGAACGGGAGTTCGGAACCACGCAATGTACATCTAAAGCGTCTACCGGAGGTGCTTGGAGAACACCGAGGAAACCTTACCTATGCGATTAATCAGACCTTCCCAGGCGTACTAGACTTTCCTTCTACAGGAGTACGTGAGGTACGCAAAGACATTTATCGCCGTGTACTGGATTTGATGACGACCACAACGGAGGACGACGCCCGTTTCTGGCAGGTCACTCAGGCAGTCTTTGAATATGCACTATTACACCTTGATTCTGATCGCCGAGGATTAGCTATTACCTATGCCAATCTTATGCCAGTTCATGAAGATGGTATTCATTCACTGCGAGAAGTTGCTATGCGCGGAAACCATCCCTGGCCCTTCAGCCTCGAAAGCAAAGTGTTTCTTGGCAGTACGACGCTGGCTGGCGCAGCCGCTATGCTCCAGCGGCTTCAGACCTGGGATAACCTGGATCATGAAAAACGCCTGTTGGTAGATATCGACGAGTTTGAAAACAGCGCGGCAGCCTGCCCGGTAATGCGTGCCGGGCGTATCGCAGGTGTGCTTATCATCTCTAGCGTACAAACAAGTTTCTTTGCGGATGCCATGGCATGTCAGGCAGCGACAGAGTATGCCCAGTTACTATCATTGGCCCTGCGCGAGGAGGATTTCTACCCCTGCTCACTCCTGCATTTACGGCCTATGCCAAAATTAAAGTGGCAACGTGGAGAGATTGGCCGCTCGTATGTCAACCGCATCATCGCCTATGCGCGTAAACATATGCTTTCTCGACGGGAAGCTGAGAAGCGTGTTCTCTACGAAATGGAGCGCGAGTTCGAGGATTTGGGTCGGTTTATGAAGGAGAGACCGCGGGAGATAGAGCTTCTACCTAAGAACGTAGAAAGGTCGTAGGTCAATGACCTACGACCTTTCTACGTTCTTAGGTAGAAGCTCTATCTTACCAGAGATCAGCCATCTTTATAGAATAGTATATATATAGATAAGAAATTCGACTAGCTAGCGAACGCTCCTGTTTGCCCTGCCAATGAGGACATAGTAGGCATAGGTATGCCACCCGCGACACAAGCGCGGAGGTCCTCACGATAGAAACGCCAGGTGCTTCCTACCTTGTGACCAGTGAGCTGGCCGGACCACATAAGACGATAGAGAGTGGAACGACTCACTCTCAGGTAGTTCATCGCTTCCTTGAATGTGAGCAGGATATCATCTTGAACCATCTGCACGGCCATGTGTTCTCTCCTTCATAATGTTGCAATAAATCCTATTGTTACGACAGACGTGGACAAAGGTAAAAGAGTGTGAATAGATGGATACAGCGTAACAGTTGTTGTGTGTCAACTGATACAATTTACTGTCTCATTGCATACTATGATAACCAATGGTGATACATTTCTCTGTTAAGAACTCGTTGCGATGTGGTTAAGTTCTCTGTATGTCAGGTGAGATATTCGTAACCGCCTATGTAGATGAGCTTTTACCATTTCTTTGCAAGCAACGTGTCCAATGCCTCAACCTCACAGGAGACGGGAAAGATAGCCATACCCGTGACCTCTCGTAAGCGGTGGATGGCATCAAGATTCCTTGGGTTTGCCATGGCTATAGTGAGGCAGTGATGATCGCGTCCCACCGGAACGCAGCGGAGCTGCAAGGCGATAGAATGTGGAACAAGATTCTTCAAGCGCGTCGGAAGTTCTACAGGAAGCCGCAAGAACGGCACTGCAGAGTCCTGCCTGGATGCATCAGCTGGCCTGGCATTATGATCGGGGGCGTGTTTGCGGGTGGATACAAGAATATGAGCAGGTGTATCAGTATCATCCTGAAGTGCATATTGCTCCTCCTTCAGGTCATCGTCAAGCTTTCCATCCTCAGGTGAAGTCTCTCTTGCTGGCATCGTATCCCATAAATGTGTGGTGATGGCAGGGCGCAAATTCTGACGACGTGCAATACTACCTGCGTTAGCAAGTAATTGCTCCAGAGATTGCCCTAGCTCTGGATAAGTGCCGATTCCCATAACGATATCGGTTTCGCGCGTAAGCGGAGGAATGATCGTCTCTGCCTGTAGAAGGCAGACACTGTGATAGATGCGTTCCAGGATGCGATATGCTCCTTGCTGATCGACACCAGGTAAGATAATGGCGGCACCTTTACCTGTATCGATAAGCAACTGGTCATCTTCCCGTATAGCGCGCTGCACATTGATCATAATTTGCTCTAGCAGAGTATTCGAGGCATGATAGCGATGGCGTTTGTATACTACCTCCGTTTGGGGCGAAATATTCGTGTGTTCTAATTGTGATACATGCAGTAAAAGCACGCTCAACTCTGTTGAACGCGGGAATAGGTTACTCAAGGCCGAACGCAAAGCACTATTCAGGCTGTGTGTGACAGGAACTAGTTGATTGTCGTCTTCATCGCTACTTATGCCATATGCAGGTTGCTCAGATACCCCATTTTCAATGTCCAGAAACAAGGTCTGTTTTCGTTCTAAAGATGGGAGCGTGCATAGATGGGAGATGGGCAGGCAAGTACAATAATCGACGTATGCAGTGCTGGTTGTTTCCTGTGCTACTGCATGGGTCGATGTATCTCTTCTCTTCGCGTTCATTTGCTGCTCACGTTCTAGCTTGCTTACTACGCTTCCCCATTCGCGTGAGTAAGGCTATCGAGTATGATTATACGGCGGACGAGATAAGAAAAAGATGCAAAATGTGTTACGGTGTGGTTGAGAAGCAATAAAGTTGGTTAAGAGACAGTAATTGTGTATAAGGAAGGAGCATGATAGGGACAAGCCTTATCATGACTTCAGTTTGCATTACTCGCCTCGACCTTATGGTTCAATGGTGACAGAGGCAGTAAAGGTATAGCCAACCCCTGGTACCGTCATGATGTACTGTGGGCTGTTCGGGTCGGGTTCGACCTTCTGGCGCAAGTGACGAATATGAGTCTTCACCAGACCTGAGTCGCCAGCCTCGTCATAGCCCCATACACGCTCGATAATCATGTCGGTGGTCAGCACCTGACCCGTATGAGTTATCAGCAGGTGAAGTAGGCGGCTCTCCGTCGGCGTCAGGCGCACCTTTACGCCATCTCGGGTCACTTCGTGCCGCATCGCATCGAGCGTAACAGGGCCAACCGTAACCGAAGAGGAATTGGAGGAGCCTCGTGTACTTGTTGAACGTCGCATCACAGCCTTAATACGTGCTAAGAGTTGTCGTGGACTAAACGGTTTCCGCAAATAATCGTCCGCACCCATCTCCAACCCACGTATCTCGTCATCTTCACGATCATGTGCGGTGAGGATCAAGACCATCGAGTTTGTTTCACTTCGCATCTGGCGACATACCTCGAAGCCATCGAGTTTGGGCATCTGGACATCAAGAATAACGAGGTCTGGAAGCGTCTCGCGCCACCGCTTAACCGCCTGCTCGCCATCAAATGCACGCACTACGTCGTAGCCGTGTCCTTTGAGCCAGTAGCTCAGCATATCTACCATGTCGCGGTCATCATCCGCCACCATGATTTTCACGCGCATTCCTCCTACAGGTCTGCATTACAATACACATCTATATACTGATGTATTTCAGCGAGAACTATCTATTCTCTTTTGTCGCACTCTCTTCTTAGTAACGCGACGAGCATAGCTCAGTAACATCATGATACAATTTGGGCTATAGACAATCACCAAATGGCCCTATTAGAAACTCATCGACAGAATAGAACGCAGTCGTAGAGGTCGCATTCATTACACCCTGTGTTTCGGTAATCATCCCACAGTAGTTCTGTGGTGACACGGGTGTAATGAATGCGATTCCTACACGATCCTGCGTTATCGCATTCTTATGAAAGGCAGAACAATGTATGGAACGAGAAGAATTGTTGGTCTTGGCGCGAGAGGCAGCGCAAAAGGCGCGCTGCCCCTACTCGCATTTTCGTGTCGGGGCCGCATTGGTGGCAGGTGGAAAGACGTATGTAGGAGTAAACATCGAAATATCCAGCTATGGACTCACCCTCTGTGCCGAACGGTCTGCGTTAGCCTCAGCCCTCTCTGCTGGCAGTCTACCTATAACACACATAGCCGTGGCGTGCATCGACGCTCTCCCTGATGCTCCACCCAACGAGCGTACTCCATGCGGGGCCTGTCGTCAGTGGATTGCCGATCTCGCACCCAATGCCACCATCTTCATTGATGGCATCGAGCGAGATTTCACTATCTCTGACCTGCTGCCGCATGCCTTTACCCTATGAAAACTCTCTTGACAGAAGCTTAGTACTTGTGTACGCTATAAGTCCCAGGAATTTTAAGGCGACAGCGAGTAGTGCGGCGTTTGATTTCTGTTCGGAGCATACTATGAAACCGCGTTTCACCCTCGGAATTGAAGAAGAATTTCAGATGGTGGATAGGCACACGGGTCAACTCGCCTCACACATTCACACGATTTTGGAAAAGGGCATACCGCTGCTTGGCGAGAGTATCAAGGCGGAAATGTTGCAGTCAACAGTAGAATTGGTGACAGATGTTTGCCCCACGATGCATGACGCCCGCCGTGAGGTGCAACGTCTGAGATCGACGCTAGCGCGATTGGTCGATGAGGAGGGACTCGCGCTCATCAGTGCTGGAACACACCCGAATGCACACTGGCAGGACCAGACAAGAACAAACAGTCCACGCTACGAGGAGTTGGAGGAGGAGTATCAAGACGTGGGACGATCCATACTCATCTTTGGAATGCATGTTCACGTCGGTATTGATGACCACGACATGGCCGTTCCACTGATGAACCAGGTTCGCACATGGCTGCCGCATATGCTCGCCATTTCATCCAACTCTCCTTTCTGGGCTGATCGCTACTCCGGCACAAGATCGTATCGGGCGATTGTGTGGAAGCGCTTTCCACGTTCGGGCGTTCCCGATGTGTTCACTTCAACAACCGACTTTGACGCCTATGTCCAGCACTTGATACGCACAGGTTGCATCGACAACGGCAAGCGCATCTGGTGGGACGTACGTCCACACTCATTCTTCGACACTATCGAGTTCCGCATCTGCGATATGCCTGCCACAGTTGAGGATACGTTAGCTATTGCTGCACTGTGTCAGGCTCTTGTGGCGAAACTGACCTGGATGTACAAGCACAACATGACGACACATGTATTGCCACGTAATTTTATTGAGGAGAACAAATGGCGAGCCATGCGCTATGGTCTGGACGCCGAAGTCGTCGATTTCATGCAGAACCGCCGCCTGAGTATGCGTCATTCCATCGCGGAACTGCTCGATTTTGTCGATGATGTAGTCGATGATCTAGGAAATAGACGCGAGATTAGCTATCTGCGAGAACTGCTAGAAGACCCACGCGGCACAGGTGCCGACCGCCAGATCACTGTCTACGAGGAAACCGGAAGTACTCATGCCGTCACGCAGTTTCTGATGCGGCAGACGTTGCAGGGCATGATCCTCGATTCCGCTCAATAACAGGAATAAGCAAAGATATTCGTGTCCACATGCTCAGCGTGTGGACACGAATATCTTTGCTTATTCCTGTTGCATCTTCCATTGGGTCTGCGCCTGTTGCAGACCTAACAGTTCTTGTTCGAGCTGGATGATCTGCTCTTGCAGTTGTTGTTTCTGCTGTTGCGGACCCAGCAGACGCATATCCTCAAACCATTTATAGCCTTTTTTCAGTATGCCTTCCGGTACGAACGCGGACGTTTGATTATATTGTGCGCGGGTGGCCGACATTTGTGTATTGACCTGCCTCAAATACAATTTCATTTGCTTAATCTGAAGCTTGAGTTGCTTGATCTGATCCTGATAGGGGTCGCGCGGCTTCGCGCTGCGCGTACGTGTGCCGCGTCGAGAGTACATTCTCGACGGTGCCATTGCTGGCTCCTCCTCCATAGGATAGGCGGGATAGGGGTCAACGGGCGCTCGTTGCATTACAGCACCAGGAGCCTGTAGAGCATTGCCACAGTTCTGACAGAAGTGCGCACCATCCTGGTTATAAGCACCGCATTGTGAGCAGTACATAGGGTATCCTCCTCTAGGAATGTTCTCTATCTATATAACGATGTACAGGCTGATAAGGGATTGTCTAGCCTCTTATGAGCCTGTACATCGTATTTATTGCTATAACTCACGTTTCCCGTTTACCTCATAGTTCTGGTTGGTCATGTCGGACTTGAGGTAGTCATCATTCAAAACTCTCAAGATTGCATACTTTTCCCTCGCCTTTGCTTTAGGATCAAACAAAAGCTTTTCTTGCCCATTTATCTCTACAGTCTTCACGGGTAGCTTGAGCCGCTCAATAACCTTCCTGACATCCCCCATTTTGATATTTTTTATGTAAGGCTTCACTTCAATTTTTTTGAGCTTTCTCATCATTGGGAGGTTTCCCTCGCAGGCTTCTACAAACTCTTCAAAGTTTTCTATAGGTACGTTGATGTTAATAATATTTAATGTTTCTCGCACAGTTGTGCGTATTTTCTCAAAAAATCGGAAAATGCTTTCAAAGCTTTTCTTATCTATGATAAACATAACACCGCTACGGCTCATGCAGTCGATTTGCTCATCGAAGAGGAGGAGTGGCTCCTCTACACGGTCGTAGTTTCCATCGTTTCGTTGCATAGCAAGCAAAAATGATTGACTCAAGACCTTCTTGGGAGTGTGCGCGCGGAAAAAGTAGACAGGATCGCCGTTCTCAGGTTGCACTACGATCACGTAGAAACGCAAGCCCTCTACAAAGTGCTTATCCTCCGCGAATATCTCAATGTCTACTAATGACTTGAGCGGATTGATCTGTTCCAGAATGGTATTATATGCGGTGAGATCAAGCATTTCGATCTCGTATTCTTCTGGTGTGCTTTCGATAAAAAATTCTGGAAAGAGCGTATCATCAGCATTCACGTTCTTTTGATACTGTTTCAGAATTGTTGAAACAATATCACGAAACCCTTTTGTCAGTTTCTCAGACATCTGTAATCGTTCAAAGCTTGGTATAGAGTCATTTTTATTAATAGAGGCCAGACAGACTGTCACCGTAGTGGTATTCGAGTGTATATCGAGCGATAAAATTTCGTTAAAGAGAGTAGAGGCACGGTCAGCCGCTACGGTAGTTGTTTCGCTTGTGACAGAGATGCCATCACTCGTCATATTTATTTCTCCAAGAATATCCCACTGCCAACAGTAACGAGAGACACTGTGTCGCCACGTTTGATACGCCGACGTGTGATGAGCGCGTAAGAGTCTTCTCCGTGCTCCAGTGTGACCTCGTAAAGACGGTAGCCTAGTAAGAGATTGAGCATGGGATTAACACGAATCATGTCTTCAGAGTTGACGTAGACAACGCCCAGTATGAACACAAATATCACAAAGGAGGCTATTTGCTGCCAGCCACTCAGTGGCAAGGTGACAAAGGGAATAATATAGCTTGCAACATATCCCATAACCTCCCCGCCTCGCGCGTGTCTACTTGTGACCTTTTCTCTGATGGGAGACATCCTGGGTGCAAATCCAAGGAAGTAGACAAACATCCCGATTAAGCCAAGCAGTCCCATGCCGAGAGAAACCCATGCTAGTAGTGGCCGCTCTTCGAAAAAGAGTATCCAGATGATTAGGGCTAGCGGAAAGTAAGAACTCAAGAACAGCATACAGCGAATCAAGATAGTCACGGATATTTTCCTTTCCGCTCAAGATGCACGGCATCTCAGGTAGATACTGTACATGAAATTTATGTAAGCTGCAATATGTAGTACACCGTCAATGTTCATGTGATATCAAAACCAGGGCACCCGCAAGGGGATGCCCCTCCCATACGACGGCGTGCCACAGGCTCGTTCATGTATGGGAGGGGCATCCCCTTGCGTGGCAACATGTCTGGGGGACATTTGCCCTTGCCCGAGCCAAATGAAGGTTGACGGACTAGTAGGGGTCTAATTAAGGAGCATGGATTATTACCAACATTACCACTATTACCATTATTCATTATGTTCATCATGTACATCAATCTTCCCAGTCACGGCTGCTGAAATGAGCGCAGTGCTATACTCTTGTAATTTCTTTATGCCCTGCTGAATTCTGGTAATGAGTGCGTCAATCAGAATTTGGGGGCCTGGTTGCGTATATTATTCTTTTTCTAGGAGTGTGTACATATCGAGCACGGCGCGTTTCGTTGACTGTAGCACGCAGTCGATGCGGCTTTTTATAAGCTAACATTATACTGTTTCGGATGAGGATACTATTTCTGATCTTTGTAAGTCAACCTCAGATTCTCGTTCTCGTCCTGTGCCTCTACCACCTCACCGTCCAACACTTTTGGCTCTAATGGTGGTTTCGGCTTTTGGGGAACGCCGTAGGTTGCGGCAACTTCGCCTTTGGGTACGGGTTTTGAGTAGCGCAGCACGAAGTAGGTGATCGGTAACAACGCGACGAAGAGGACGAGCGAGGTCCATTGGGCCTGTTTGAGTCCCCAGTTCAGGCCGAGGAAACTGACAATTACGTTGTCACGTACAAAGAAGAGCAAGAATTGTGTGATGACGTAGCAGTACAGGTAGACCAGCATGAGGACGCCCGGACGCGTGACGCGTCGAGCGAGGAAGAGGAGCAAGGCTAGAACTACTATGTTGGTGAGCAATTCATAGGCCGCGGCTGGCTGTACAGGCACGTTGCAGGTCGCGGGCTTAAGACAGGCCCAACTACTGGGATGCTGATAGATGGTTGACCACGGCAGAGTGCTTTGATAGCCGATGATGTCACCGTTGATAAGGTTGCCGATGCGCCCGAATATTTGACCAGCCGCCGCGAATAAGACGCCCGCGTCAATCAGCACCAGGGGGTTGACGCGCTCGATACGCGCACGCCAGACAAGCGTGGCGATGACCAGGAAGATGGCTCCGAAGAAGGCCATGCCACCTTCCCACGTCGCCAGGATGCGCCACGGCTGCATGAGATAGCCAGAAACAAGATCAGGCTGCTGCAGCACGAAATAGAGGCGACCCCCGATCACACCAGCCGCAATACACCACCAGAGGACTCGATAGACAAGTTCCTGAGTGATGCCTTTGCGTGCCGTATAGCCCTTAACAAACTGCAGACCGATGAGAATAGCGACGACATACATCAGCCCGTACCAGCGTATTGCAAATGGCCCAAGCTGTACGAGCACAGGATTGATATTGATATAGATATATGGTGGGCCGATACGCAGCCAACCCCAATCAATACTATACGCCAATGTAAGAAAGATACTCATAACTGCTCCAAACTGCTTCAATACGAGTGCAAACACCCCTATCTCCTATGATAGTACGAGACAAAGATAAGCGCAAGTGAGGGTACAATTATGAATGTTGCCAACATTCATAATTGTGCCTGCGCGATTGACAAAGGTTATAATACAACGTAGTATAACAGTACACGTAGTTCACATGCCCGGAAGAGAGATGGCATGAGTCAGTCGCTTGCACAACCAGTTCTTTTTCACAATGCCAGCAAGACCAATTCTGTAGGACTCAAGGTAGGCATCGTTGTGGCGCGCCATGATATGCAATGCGTTGGAACGCTGTTCAGTCGGGCCTATGAGGTGCTTATCCAGTACGGAATTGCCGCTGATAATATCCAGGTTGTAAGTATTCCGCGTGCGTATGATATAACCAAAACTGCACAGAACATGCTGGCAAGGGACGCATATCATGCTGTTATTTGCCTTAGCTGCTTCACACAGGATACGTGGAACAGGACGATACCCTTTTCCCCTCGCGGTACAGATTCCAACAAGAGCGTGCAGTGGGTTGCATTCTACCGTGGTATACCGATGACCTTCGGCATGATCGATCTCGAGTCGCAGCAGCCCGAAGCAATAGTCGAGTGTGGGGCACAATGCGCACGTACAGCAATCGCGATGGCAAATAAGATGAGGTAGGTAGACAACAAGAGAGCATCCCACGGCCTGTGCACAGGCCGTGGGATGCTCTCTTGTTGTCTACCTACCTACACCTGTTTTTCTAATTCCTGAAACATATAACAGTTATACCTCACGGCTCTATACAGATCGGCGAGTCGAATATGTTCATTAGGAGAATGGGCACCACTTCCCCAGTAGGATGCGTTGCCGGGGGCTGCTAGTCCTGGAAGCCCCACGTGGCGACGTAGTGCCCCTAGGAGTGGAAGCGTTCCACCAGCTATAGGAGTTACTGCCACCGGTTTTCCCGCGAATTCTTCAGCAATGGCGGTGATGCGATTCACAAAGGGAGTTTCCATCGGCGTCACGACGGGTTCTGCTTTCGAGAAGACGGTGATTCCTATATCTTCGTAGCCCGCGAGTTTCAAGTGCGCCTGCAATTTGAACAGGATATCCTGTGGGTCCTGATCGGGTACCAGGCGAAAGTCTATCTTTACCATTGCTCTGGCAGGAAGTACAGTCTTGATGCCTTCGCCCGTGTAGCCGCTGAGCAAGCCCGCTATATTGCAGGTAGGGGTAAACGAGGTGCGTTCTCGCAGTGCGGCTCCCGTTACTCCGTCGAGAAACCGCTCGACTTGATAGGTAGCCATCAACTGCCCATCCATATCGGTCTGGTCTGCGATGGCGGCGCGTTGTGCTTTTGTTGGCTGGCGCACGTCGTCGTAGAAGCCTGGGATGCGTACCTGTCCCTCTGGTGTGCGCAACATAGCAAGGGCTTGAACGAGCCTCCAAGCCGCGCTGGGAAGAATGGCTGCCGCGCCCGAATGGGCATCGACACCTGTGCCCTGCACATCGAGTTGTATGTAGAGCAATCCCTTGGTTCCCAGAGTCAGAACTGGACGCCCCGTATCATCAAAGTTTGAACCTTCCCACAGACAGCCATCGGCCTGTAGCAGAGAGGCGTACTTTGAGGCAATGGTGTCGAAATGCGGACTACCGACCTCTTCCTCGCCCTCAATAATCCAGCGAATGGTAGTGGGGATTTCGCTATTGGTGGCGCGGAGTGCACGAATAGCCGCGAGCCGTGAAGCTATCTCCCCTTTGTTATCCGCCGAGCCACGAGCATAGAGATTGCCTTCACGCACCGTTGGCTCAAAGGGAGGCGATTGCCACAGGTCGAGCGGTTCGGCAGGCTGCACATCATAGTGGTTGTAGAGCAGAATGGTGTGAGGACCACTGCCTTTTAGCTCGCCATAGATAGCAGGTGGTGCCCCTTCCGCGAACAGGCGTTGGGTGCTAAAGCCAGCATCTCGCAGCAGCGACTCCACCATATCAGCCATCTCTACCATCCCTATCCCCTGAGCGGCGATACTTGGCTGATGGCAGAGTTGCTCAAGTAGAGTTTGTGCATCGTTCTCGTGTTGATCGAGGTAGGAGGTGAGGGTGTTGATCATTATTGTCCCATCTTCTGTAAGAAGTTCGCTATGGTGCGAATGCCCTTAAAAAACTGGTCGAGGGAGTATTTTTCGTTTGGCGCGTGCAGGTTGTCGTCGGGCAGGCCGAAGCCTATCAGCACGACGGGGACGCCTAGCTTTTCGTAGAACAGAGCCGCGATTGGAATGGAGCCGCCTTCACGCAGGAATACAGGGTCCTTACCATAGCTCTCCTTGAGGGCGGCAATCGCTGCGTCGATAGCTGGACTTCCCGGTGATACCAGTATACCTTCACCACCATGAAGATTATGTACCGTTACCGTTACATCGGGCGGGGCAACCTCTTTCACGGCACGCTCGAAGAGTGTAAATACCTCTTTTGATTTGAGGTCTGCTGGCAGGCGCAGGCTGATCTTGGCTTTGGCGACGGCTGGGATAACCGTCTTCGCCCCCTCACCAGTGAAGCCGCCAACGATGCCATGCACCTCCAGTGTTGGGCGTGCCGAGATGCGCTCCAATGGAGGATATTCTAACTCGCCTGATAGCTGTGAGACACCCATCTCCTCACGCAGGGATTCGTTGATATGCAAAGGGTCGTGCTGCCAAAACTCCTTTTCCTCGTGTGTCGGCTTGCGCAACTTGTCATACAGCCCTGGAATGTGGATATGCCCATCGACATCTTTTAAGTGGCTGATGATGATGGCGAGCGCATGAAGTGGGTTGGGGGCGACGCCCCCATAGGAACCTGAGTGTAGATCGCGTTTGGCACCGTGTACCTCGACCTCGGTGTAGATGATGCCACGCAGGCCAGTGATGAGAGCAGGTATATCCTTCGCGGGCATGTGCGTATCGCAGATTAGGGCGGCATCACACTTCAGACGCTCAGGATAGGTCTTAACATAGTGTTCGATGGACTCGCCCCCGGCCTCTTCCTCACCCTCGATCAGCACACGAACATTGACGGGAAGTGCGCCATGAGCGGCCATGAGCGACTCAAGAGCTTTGAAGACAAGCATGGTCTGACCTTTATCATCGCAGGCTCCCCGAGCGTAAATGTTTCCGTCGCGTATCGTCGGTTCAAATGGTGGAGAGTTCCACAGGTTCACGGGATCAACGGGCTGTACATCGTAGTGTCCATAGATCAGGACCGTTGGTTTCCCTGGTGCCTTGAGCCATTCAGCATAGACAAGGGGATGCCCCTGCGTCTCGATCAGTCCAGCGTTGTCGAAGCCGATACGCTTCAACTGTTCAACGGCGTATGCTGCCGCGCTACGAATATCGCCCGCATGCTCTGGAAGCGTGCTGATGCTGGGGATACGCAGCCAACCCTTGAGGTCTTCGAGAAAGCCGTTTTCGTGCTCTGTTATGTATGTTTCTAACTGTGCCATATACAAAATCCTCTCCTTGATAACTAATACATACTATCGTATCAAGGAGAGGGGTAATTGTCCAGTGGGAAATGGCATATGGCAGGGCTATTCAAACGTTGCAGAATGGGACGTTTTCTGCATGAGAGAGGCAAGCCTTCTCACTATGATCCACCGCTCCTCCGTCCAGAGTAGTGGGAGTAGCGGGAGTAGTGGGAGTAGCGAGGGCCGGATGAGGCTACGCAAGGTCTTCGCCGCCCCAGAGTAGTGAGAGTAGTGGGAGTAGTGAGAGGGCCATTGCTTCGCTCGTCCGTGGGCACGATAAATCGGGCCCCTACAGTTGCAATAACAGGAGGCGTTCCCGCTCTTGCGCTAAATGAGCTAGTTGTTGTGTCATTTGCCGCAATTCATTACTGCCTATGCTATTCCAACTTTCGGGGGTCAGTTGCGAAACATATTGATAGATTTGCTCACTGTTGCGTACTAACATCAGATCGAAGTTGAACAACTGCGTATGATAAGCACTGCTCACCTGTGTTATAATGGACTCTGAACAATCGTTCTTATTAACATGTCGATCAATTTCTTCTTTTTTATTTATTGGTGCAACCGCTCATGAACGGGGGAACGGACAGTGCTTCGCTCGTCCGTGGGCGCAATCAATTGGGCCCCTACGCTATCCTGTTTATGGAGCGGATGCACCATTTATGGAGTCTATCGTTATGCCAATACGTCAACTCGCGCCTGATGTTGCTGCTAAGATTGCTGCTGGGGAGGTGGTCGAACGTCCCGCCTCCGTGGTCAAAGAACTGATTGAGAATAGCATTGATGCGGGGGCAACACAGATTCGCGTTGATCTCGCGCATGGTGGACTTCAACTTATTCGCGTCACCGACAATGGCTCGGGTATTCCTGTCGATGAACTTCCCCTGGCTCTATCCAGGCACGCGACCAGCAAGGTCTCACAGATCGACGACCTGGAACACATTCATACGCTCGGGTTCCGTGGCGAGGCTCTGGCAAGCCTTGCCGCTGTCGCGGAGGTGACGCTGCTCAGTCGCCATGGCGGCGTGGCGCAGGGAGCGCAGATCAGCGCGGTCAATGGACAACTCTCTGATGTCACAACGGCGGCCTCGCCGGAAGGAACAACGCTTACCGTTCGTAACCTGTTCAGTGCTGTACCCGCACGCCTCAAGTTTCTCAAGAGCCGCAACACCGAGGTGAGCCATTGTCATCACCTGCTGGAACAATACGCCCTCGCCTACCCTGAAATTCGTTTTAGCGTCTTTAGTGACGGAAAACAAATATTTGCTACGCCAGGGGATGGGCAGTTGACGAGTGTTTTAATTGAGGTATACGGTCTACAGGTCGCGGAACAGATGGTTCGTGCAGGTAACGCGGAACAGGCTGACTCGTCAAATGAGTCAGAATATCCCATCGTGACCGGCTATGTCAGTCGCCCAACATGCTACAAGAGCACACGACAATATATCTCGTTCTTCGTCAACCGTCGTTGGGTGCTCAGCCGTATACTTACTTCCGCTGTTGAAGGTGCCTATCATTCGCTGCTGTTGACAGGGCGTCATCCCATTGCTGTGATTAACATACAGATCGACCCGGCTCTGCTTGATGTCAATGTCCATCCGGCCAAAACAGAGATACGCTTTCTCAAGGAGCGTCGCGTCTTCGCCGCGATTCTGCGCGCCGTACGTCAGGCTCTCCTAGAAGAGCCTGAGATGCCCGAGTGGAAGCAGCGCGAGGAGCAATCTATATCTACCAATGGAGTCGATGACATAGGAGCGCAATTCATTGCACCTGATACTCAAGAGTCATCCGACGCGACCGATGATGCAGAAACACAATTCGCCACGCTCGATTCCGATGCACCTACCCTTCCGCAAGACAGTCCCTGGCTCACAGTAACGGAAGAGGAGACAGGCACAAAGCCGCCCATCCCCTCTCGCCTCTGGCAAACTCACATCCGTCATTCCGAGGAGAGCGGCTCTAATCCCGAAAGTACCCAAAGGGCAGGGCGAGGTGTTGTTACGGACGAGGAAAGGCTTGCTCCTGTACTAGAACGTCCACAAGATATATCCTTACCAGAAGCGTCTCTTCCACCCGTTGTGTTCCCACAAGAGATGCCTTCGCGGAATACAACACAGACGGAGCTTATAGGAGGTCAGACCGTTGACCCACAGCAAACGCGTCGCCTGCCACATCTACGCGTCATCGGGCAGCTTTCGCAAAGCTACATCGTCAGCGAGGGTGAGGATGGGATGTACCTCATTGACCAGCATGCGGCGCATGAGCGCATACTTCTGGAGCGCATGGTCGCCGCGATGAAGGCGCGTACACCAATGTCGCAACTGCTGCTCACACCCATACAGCTTTCGCTCGCGCCGAGCGAGTTGGAGGCAATAGAAGATCACCAGCAGCAAATGACAGAGATCGGTTTCGCGCTTGAAATAGCCGAGAGCAATACTCTCTCAGTACAGGCGGTGCCGAGCATCCTCGTCAAGCAGATGAACGCTCGCTCACTGCACGAATTGCTCGTCGATCTAACCGCTTCCGAGAACCTGGGGCATACTGAGACGTGGGAAGAGCGTGCTCTTGCGAATGTCGCCTGTAAAGCGGCGATTAAGGCAAACTACTTCCTGACCGTGAGCGAGATGCGCGAGATGATCGAACAGTTGGAGCAGACTCAAGCGCCCTACAGTTGCTGTCACGGTCGCCCAACGATGGTACATTTTGGACTGTCCGCCTTGGAGCATCAATTCGAGAGGCGGTAACAGTATGCTTGCCGATGTACTGACCTCTGCCGCGAGTTGGAACACGGAGCGTTCCTTGCTCACCTATCTCGTGCCGCAAGAGCTTCAGGCCGAACTGCGTGCAGGCCAACTGGTAGCAGTACCCTATGGGGAGCGCCTTGTTGAGGGGGTCGTGTGGCATATTTTGCCTGACGAAGACAACGCGCCAACTCTCGATAATGACGATGAAGCGCTGCGCCCACTTCACGACATCCTTGACCCTGAACCCGCCCTCTTGCCACATCAACGCCTATTAGCGCAGTGGATGGCGGAATACTATGTAACGTCACTGGCACAAGTCGCCTTCATGATGCTCCCACCAGGATTGATGCAACGCTCACAGGTCGTCTTGCACCTGGTCAAAGACGAAATGACTGCTTCTGTAGAGGCAAACGCCCGGACATTGCGCCTGCGTGCGTTAGTCGGACTACTGCTTTCAGAGGGAGAACTGGATATTGAGCGACTCAAAGAGATGCTTGGGCAGAAGCGTGCGAAAGAGGTCGTTAAAGAGGCGTTGGAGAGCGGACTCATCGAACGCGGTGCGCAACTGCACAGTCCGAAAGCGAAGGTTCGCGTCAAACGCGTTGTCCGACTTGTGGCGCAAGGAGAGGCGTTAGAGAATTGGCGGCAGCGTATAGAGGAACGGGTTCAGCAAAGTCTCGCTGAAGCTGAGCCTATTCCTGTAGCACCGGATAATGTACGCCGCCGTCCAGGTGGCAAGAGAGGTCTCAAGAGCGGCATTCCCAATCCGTGGGCGATTCCGGGCGCTACCGCGACCCTCACCCTTTCACCACAGGATAAGGCTGGCCTTGTCGCTCGTCGCCAGCTCGCCGCCATTGGCCTCTTACAACAAGAGTCCAGGTCTGGCTCCTATTGGACGCCAGGGATGCTCTGCAAAGCTTGTGAACTTACGGCTAAGCAGTTACAGGAGCTTGTGCGCGACAGTATCATTGTCATCGAAGAGACCGAGGTACGGCGTGATCCCCTGCTAGGACGTGCCATATTCTCTACCGTTCCGCTTCAACTGACAGCAGATCAATGGCGAGCATTGGAGAGTATTTTAGGGGCGGACAATGATTGCACCACGGAACAAGGGCACCCACAAGGGGATGCGTCGTCGTATAGGGGAGGGGCATCCCCTTGTGGGTGCCCTGTAAACCAGGCTTCTCCCCAGCCCATCCTGTTGCACGGCGTGACGGGAAGTGGGAAGACGGAGGTATATTTACAGGTGTTGGCTGCGCTAATCGCAGAGGGGAAGCGCGGTATCATGCTGGTACCGGAGATCGCGCTGACGACGCAGGCGGTGCAGCGCGTTGCGGGTCGCTTCCCTGATCGTGTCGCAATCATTCACAGTGAACTCAGTTCGGGAGAACGTTATGACGAGTGGCGGCGCATTCGTGAAGGCAAAGTCGATATTGTCATCGGTTCCCGTTCAGCTCTGTTCGCGCCCGTTCCGAATCTTGGCATCATTATCATCGACGAGGAACACGAGCCTGCCTACAAGCAGGGTGAGCGCAGACCGACCTATCATGCACGCGAAACAGCGCTGGTGCTGGGAAAAATTCTGGGCATCCCTGTTGTACTGGGAAGTGCTACGCCATCGGTTGAGACCTTTTACCGCGCCGAGCAGGGCGTCTATCATCTCGTCGAGTTGCCGGGACGGATCGGAGCGTCATTGCCTCCCGTGGAGATCGTCGATCTACGTACCGAACTTCATGCAGGCAACACAAGTATTATCAGCCGTCGCTTACAAGAGGAACTTGAGCGTGTTTTGACTATGGGGCAGCAGGCTATTCTCTTCCTCAACCGACGTGGTGCGGCGAGTTGTGTGCTGTGCCGAGATTGTGGCTTTGTCGCCATCTGTGATCGCTGCGATATCCCGTTGACCTACCACTCGACCGAGCGTATCCTGCTCTGCCACTACTGCGGCCAAAAGAGCAAGGTCATACAATTTTGTCCCAACTGCAAAAGCTCGGGTATTCGCTACTTTGGCCTGGGAACCGAGAAGGTGCAGGAAACCATTCAACGCGGTTTCCCTTCTGCTCGTCTGCTGCGCTGGGATAGAGACACAGCCCGCAATCGCCGTGCTCATGAACAGCTTCTGGACCGTTTCGCCAACCGTGAGGCGGACATACTCGTAGGAACACAGATGATTGCGAAGGGACTTGACCTGCCCGGCGTGACGCTGGTCGGTGTCGTCTCTGCCGATATCGCTCTAAACTTGCCGGACTACTCCGCTTCTGAACGTGCCTTTACTCTACTCACGCAGGTGGCGGGCCGTGCTGGGCGTGGCGCGGAGGCGGGACGCGTGATTATCCAGACGTTTAGTCCACAGCACTTTTGTATCGACGCGGCCTCGCGCCACGACTACCACGAGTTCTACCAGGCAGAAATCGAGGCACGACAGCGCTATGGTTATCCACCGTTCCGTCAGTTCGTCAAGTTCACCTACAGTCATGAGAACCGCCATCGCTGCCAGAACGAAGCCCTGCTGCTCTGTGAGCGCCTCAGTGAGTGGATTGAGCGACTAGGATTGACGAACACCGATATCGTCGGACCCGCACCCGCGATGATGGAGCGCATACGAGGCAAGTATCGCTGGCAGCTTATCGCACGCGGCCCCGATCTGCATCAACTGCTAAGAGTTATTGATACTCCCGGCTGGGAGGTCGATATTGACCCCGTGAGTACAGTGTAAGTGGTCTTGATATAAAGGGGGTTGGAGGGACTATGGGTATCATTCTAGGATTGATGGCGGCGGTTTGCTGGGGAGCCGCCGACTTCATGGCACGCTACGCTACACGCATCGTCGGGACCTATCGTAGTGGAATCAGTGGCTTGGCATGGGGGTTATACTTGTTGGTGTTGGGCTTGTGAATGTGTAGGGGTCTAATTCATTACACCCACCTTGTCACCACATATCCAACGTGGGATCATGGCCCAACGTGGGTATAATAAATTAGACCCCTACGGGCAGGATTATGTCCCTAAAGGACAGAGACCCCCTTAATAGAGGTATTGCAGTCAAGAACCCATCCTCTAGAAATGGCTATAGTTACCAGAAAGGAGCGCGTGTTTCCTCTCTCAGCCTGAAGGCGTGAGGGTCTCCACACGCCAACGTTTGATGAAAAGGTCGTCGCGTCGTAGATCAAGTCAAAATTCTGGGTTACTGATCGGTGTGGTTCTCTGTGTCATCGTACTCGTCGTTGGTATTTTTCTCTATGTTTCTCATACATCAGATACGGCATCAACAGCTTCGGACCCCGCCGTATTTAACGCAGTGACTCGCGTGAATCCAGCGCTCCTGGCGCAGATTGGGACGGGAAATGCACAGAGTACTATACGTCCTGTCAAAGGTAGTTCCTCTCTTACTGGGCCAACGGGCAAGCCAGAGTTCTTTTACGTAGGCGGCGAGTTCTGCCCATATTGTGCCGCGCAGCGCTGGTCTGTTGTCGTAGCCGTCAGCCGCTTTGGCACCTTCGGTCCGCTCTCACAAATAACATCGTCGGAGCAGAACCTCTCCTCACTGAGCTTTCATAACAGCACATATAAGAGTCAGTATGTCGATTTTGTTGGAATGGAGACAAAGGATAATCAAGGATACCAATGTCTCCAAAGGTATTCTTGGCTCGGCGAACTACCTGACTGCGGCGATCTGTGCGTCAACGCAGAACCAGCCTGCAAACGTGTGCCGGGCCAGCTACATCCAGCAAATCCAGAGGTCGCTTTCTAACCCATCGACCTATGTTGGAGACAGGCAACTGCTGGTATATCAGAGCACATTCGATGAAGCGAGAGACAAAAAACGTACAATATACCCCTGATGGATTACCAAGCTGTGCGACAGTACTTGAGGCGCATAGGCAAGACGATTGCCGAGGCGACGTTCGTTCCGGCGAAAGAGATTATCGCTGAGTCGGAGTTTTTTGCCTAGCGTGGTTCTAGCAAAAATAGGGGGTGCTCCTGGTGAATTTTGACAACCGAAGAAGGGAATTCGTAGGGGCGCAAGTGATTGCGCCCCACCTGTCCCAACGATTCCTGTGGCGAGAACGGGGCGCGATCACTCGCGCCCCTACGTGTTATTTCTCCAGCACGTAGGTCCCAGGTGCAGGAGTAATCGGGGGGTAGGTCGCGTTGCCTACCGATGGCGGTGTGACTTGCTCACCAGAGCGAGGTTTGAGCCACTCTAGCCAATCGTTCCACCAACTGCCGTCATGCTGCTCGGCGCTCTCAAACCACTGGTCCGCGCTCTTTACGGGCTTATCGTTCGTCCAGTAGCCTCTACCCTTGGCGGGTGGATTGATGACACCCGCAATATGACCGCTGCCTCCCAAAGCAAAGCGCGAGGAGCCGTTGGCAAGCTGAGTGATACGCCATGCCGACTTCCAGGGAACGATGTGGTCCTGCTGTGTACCAACAGCGTAAACATCCTGGTGAATTTGCCCGAGATCAAGAGGAACAGCCTTAAGAACAACTTTGTTGGGCTTGATAAGATTGTTTTCAAGATAGGTGTTACGCAGGTAGAACGCGTGTGCGGCAGGAGTCATGCGCGTGCCGTCATTATTCCAGTAGAGCAGGTCGAAGGCTGGCGGCTCCTTGCCCAAGAGGTAGTTGTTCACGACGTTGCTCCAGATCAGGTCATTGGCACGCAGCATATTGAACATGCTCGCCATTGAGCTGCTATCCAGATAGCCTCGCTCCATCATTTGACCCTCGATATACGTTACCTGTGGCTCATCAATGAAAACGGATGTGTCACCAACTTCTGTGAAGTCTTGCAGAGAGACGAAGAAGGTGGCGGTATCAAACGTCGTGTCACCTTTTGCGGCAAGATAGGCCAGGGTCATAGAGAGCAGTGTGCCACCAATACAGTAGCCAACGGGATTAATTTTCTCCGAACCAGTAATATCTTTCACGACATCCATTGGATGAAGCAAACCCAATGTCAGGTAATCCTCGAAGGCGGTATTATCCATCGAAGCGTCAGGGTTCTTCCAACTCACAACAAAGACGGTGAAGCCATTATCAACCAGATACTTGATGAGGCTATTCTGCGGCTGCATGTCCAGAATGTAATATTTGTTAATCCAGGGTGGAATAAAGAGCAGAGGAATGGCATAGACCTGTTCTGTTGCAGGTTTATACTGGATTAGCTCGATAAGTTTATTGCGGTAAATGACCTGACCAGGAGTTAAGGCTAAATTGCGTCCAGGCTCAAAAGCGTCTGTATCGGTCATCTTCACCTGCCCAGCCTTAATATCACGCAGGAGATGCTCCACGCCGATGCTCAGGCTTTGCCCGCCGCTCTGAATTGCCTCGTGAAGCACTTGCGGGTTCGTGAAGGTAAAGTTGGTCGGGCTAATCGCATCCAGAAACTGGCGTATATAAAAGATCATCTTGCGCTTCTGATGTTCATCCAGCCCCTGAACCTCGGAGGCGGACTTGAGCAAGGTGGTGGCGGCAAGCAGATAGCCTTGTTTGAGCGCGTCGAAGACGGGGTTCTGCTGCCAATCTGCTGCACTGAAGCGTTTATCACCTTTCGCAGGAGCGATAACAGGCTCACTGTCCTTGACCCCCCAGAATTTGAGGGTAGTATCTGTCATCACCTGTGTATACTGTTGAACGAAATTATTATAGTTCGTCCAGGCACGCCCTGGATTACGTAAAGCATCAAGCCATACCTGTTGAAAGCTATGAGTTATCTCGCCAGGATCAATTGGGAACAATTTACTGTAAGGATTGGCCTGCCATAGCTGATCTATAAGTGAGAGCCAGGGATCTTTCTCATCCTTGTTTAGATGCTCGGTGGTCGTCTGCATCACTGGATTCGCTCTCATGGTGCTCTCAATAAGCTTGTTCCAGGTTTCTATAGGACTCTGACCAGTAGATGATACATCTGCCATATGAGTAGCTCCTTTCGCTATCCACCGCAAAAAACAAGAGGGAGACCTCTTGTGGCAGGGCGTTTCTATCAGAAGGCAGCATAGAGCTTGTAGGGGCGCGATTTATCGCGCCCCTAGACGACCTCCTTGTTATTCCCGGCTCTACAAGAGGTTTCCTCTCCTAGCGTTCCACAATCATTGCTACGCCCTGGCCGCCGCCAATACATAGCGTTGCCAGGCCATAGTGTGACTGCCGCCGCAGCATTTCGTGAATCAACGTGATCAACACTCGTGTGCCACTAGCCCCAATCGGGTGGCCTAGCGCGATTGCGCCACCGTTCACGTTGGTCTTTGCTCGGTCGAAGCCGAGTTCTCTGCCTATCGCCACCGCCTGAGCAGCGAAGGCTTCATTGGCCTCGATTAAATCCATGTCTCGCACCGTCATTTCAGCCCTCTTCAGGGCAAGTTTGGTGGCGGGTACAGGACCCATACCCATAATGCGTGGCTCGACTCCAGCAGTGGCATAGCTTCGAATGGCAGCTAATGGCTTCAAACCAAGCTCTTCGGCCTTCCTGCGGCTCATAACCACTGTCGCGGCACCACCATCGTTAAGCCCGGAAGAGTTGCCCGCCGTTACCATTCCCCCATCTTTCTTGAAGGCTGGCGGCAACTTGGCAAGCTTCTCTGCTGTGGTATCGGCTCGCGGCCCCTCATCCTTCTCGACAATCGTCGTTGTTCCCTTCTTACCAGGAACCTCTACAGGTACAATCTCGTTGCGGAAAAAGTTGGACTCAACCGCATGAGCTGCCCGCAACTGACTTTGCAGGGCAAAATCATCGATCTCTTCACGGTTCAGGTGGTAGTCAGAGCAGATGTTTTCCGCAGTTATGCCCATATGAATATCGTTAAAAGCGTCGATCAAGCCATCCCGCAGCATCTCATCAACCAGTTGACCGTCGCCCATGCGGTAGCCAAAGCGAGCCTTCTCCACGAGATAGGGGGCCTGGCTCATGCTCTCCATACCACCGGCGACGACGATTTCAGCCTCACCCAGTTTGATTGCCTGGGCCGCCAGCATCACAGCCCGCAGGCCACTACCACAGACTTGATTGATTGTCATCGCGGGAATAGAAACGGGCAACGCGGCATGAATGGCCGCTTGACGAGCCGGGTTCTGCCCCAGACCTGCTTGCAGTACGTTGCCCATAATGACCTCATCGACCTGATTTGGCTTGAGGTCAGCCCGATCTAGTGCTGCCCGAATAGCAATCTCGCCTAACTTGACGGCTGGTATTTGTACTAGTGAGCCACCATATATGCCAATCGCTGTACGCACTGCGCTTACAATAACTGCATCTTGTGCTTCAGCCATGAGTCTTTACTCCTTCGTAGGGTAAGAATATATCTTCGCTGCTCCATTAAAAACAAGGGGTCAGGGCACATGTCCCCCAGACATGTTGCCACGCAAGGGGGTGCCCTGGCGTCCTTCTACTACTCGTCCAATGTGCTAATGTCACCAACCGGATGACCTAGCTCCTGAGCTTTGACAACGCGCCGCATGATCTTGCCGGAGCGAGTTCTGGGCAGGTTAGGTACGAACTCAAGCTCATCTGGTGTGGCTACCGCACCAACAATAGTGCGCACATGCAATTTGAGTTCTTTGGCTAGATCGTCTGAAGGCTCGAAGCCATTTTTGAGAATGACGAATACCTTGACGCGCTCACCCTTCATCTCATCTGGTTTGCCAATAGCCGCAACCTCTGCAACGGCAGGATGACTGACCAAGCTCGACTCGATCTCTGCCGAACCGAGGCGATGACCACTTACCTTGATGACATCGTCCATGCGCCCCTGAATACGGAAGTAGCCATCGCTATCCATATGAGCGGCGTCACCAGCAGTGTACACGCCAGGGACATTGTTCCAATAGCTTTCGTACCGCTCTGGATTGCCAAAGATCGTTCGCATCAGACTGGGCCAAGGTTGACGTACGATTAAGTACCCACCTTTGCCTTTAGGAACTGAGTCGCCATTCTTATCCGATACGTCAGCCTCAATAGCTGGCAGTGGACGGGTTGCGCTGCCCGGCTTGAGTGGGAGAATTGGAGTTGGGCTAATCATAATCGAGCCGGTCTCGGTCTGCCACCAGGTATCCATAATCGGCAATTCGTCGCGTCCGATGTTCTTACGGTACCACATCCAGGCTTCAGGATTGATTGGCTCGCCCACCGATCCTAGCAGGCGCAAGCTAGTGAGATCATGTTTGGCAGGCCACTCCTCGCCATGCTTTGCCAGGCTGCGAATAGCGGTTGGGGCAGTGTAGAGGATCGTCGCTTTGTGCTTCTCGACGACACTCCAAAATCTATCGGGGGCCGGGTAGGTTGGCGTACCCTCAAAGAGAATACTGGTTACGCCAGTCATGAGTGGTCCATAAACGCTGTAGCTGTGACCTGTCACCCAGCCTATGTCGGCGGTACACCAGAACACGTCGCTATCTTTGATATCAAAGACAAATTTGGTGGTGGCATAGACGCCGACAGCATAGCCGCCATGTACGTGGACGACTCCCTTGGGCTTGCCTGTGCTGCCACTGGTGTAGAGGATGTAGAGCATATCTTCACTATCCATTGGCTCACATGGAACGACAGTATCTTCGGGAATGTCGGCCAGCAGATCGTCCATGTAGAGGTCACGGCCCGACTTCATAGCGACATCTTTTCCTAGCCGCTTAACGACGACCATCTTTTCGACGGTTGGAGCGTCGGCAACGGCCTCGTCGGCAATCTTTTTGAGTTCGATTGTTTTGCCGCCGCGATAGTTGCCGTCGGCGGTGATAACTACCTTCGCCTCACAATCATTGATGCGATCTTTCAATGCACTTGCTGCAAAGCCGCCGAACACTACCATATGCACCGCTCCCAGTCGAGCAACTGCCAATAGAGCCGCCACGAGTTCGGGAATCATGGGCATATAGATCGCAACACGGTCGCCCTTCTTTACACCCAAATTTTGCAAACCCTTCGCCATACGGTTCGTCAGCACATACAGGTCTTTGTAGGTGATGGTGCGGGTCGAGCCGTCGTCGCTCTCCCAGTAATAGGCTACTTTATCGCGCGTAGGAGTCTGCATATGCCTATCCAGGCAGCTATAGACGATATTGCACTTTCCGCCCACGAACCATTTGAAGAAGGGCTTATTGGTCCATTCAAAGGTGCTCTGCCAGGGTTCAAACCAGTGAAGCTCTTTTGCCTGGTCATCCCAATATTCAAAGCGGTTTTCTAGCGACCACTTGTAGAACGTCTCGTAGTCTTCAAAGCCTTTCGACTTCATATAGGCCATAATGTTGGCGTTCTTTACTACGTCATTAGATGGTGCGAAAACTCGATCTTCGATCAGAAAGCTATCAGTATGCTCCAAATCAAGGTTGCTACTCATAGAGGCTTAGTCTCCTTACTACGTTGTAATAGCACTACTGTAGAGGGTGTCTTTCAAGAGTGTGGAGTGTGCTATATGTACACGCCGCCGTTGATACTAATGGCTTGAGCTGTCATATAGTCTCCCTCAGTGACGATATAGCGCACGCAGGCAGCGATCTCTTCTGCCGCACCGAAGCGTCCCATAGGAATTTTAGCGAGAATCTTCTCGCGAATGTTATCTGGCACATCCCAGAGCATATCGGTTTCGGTAAAGCCAGGGCAGACCGCATTCACGGTAATACCATGTCGAGATACCTCCAGCGCAACCGACTTGGTAAAGCCGATGATGCCGGACTTCGTAGCGGCATAGTTCGACTGCCCAATATTGCCACCTTGCGCCACAAATGAGCTAATATTCACGACCCTGCCGCTCTTGCGCTCCAGCATGAAGGGAAGTGCTTGCTTGGTACAATTAAAAACGCTGTCCAAATTGGTGTGTATCACCGCGTCCCAATCATTCTTGGTCATGTTTTTGAGGGTTTTATCGCGAGTGATACCAGCGTTGTTGACTAAGATGTCGATCTGCCCAAAGGTCTCGATTGTCTTCTTTATCATCTCGCCTACCTGATCGTAGTCGGTTACGTCGGCCTTCACAGCTATGGCCTTCGCTCCAAGTCCGGTAAGCTCGTTGGCTAGTGCTTCCGCAGGTTCAGCACTGTTACTGTAGTTCACTACTACATTTGCGCCTGACATTCCTAGTTCTTTGGCAATCGCCCAGCCGATTCCTCGACCGGCTCCAGTAACGATTGCTACTTTGCCGTCCAGACGCTTACTCATGCTCATACCTTTACTCCTTTAAAGGGATTACAAGCTTATAGTTATCAGCGTTCGGATGTGCACGGTGAGACAGTGATAGTTTATCGCTGATGACTCATCGGCTTTTGAACAATCCAGGTTCTACTTCAACACGAGGCAGATACCGCCACGTTTCCCCGCAGGGTGGAAATACTGTTTTTCGTTAGTTGGAGAAGCTATGTAGCTTACTCTACAAGACAGGCACTACAAACAATCTAAGGCTCGCCTCGATGAGGCAGGTGACAGGTACCGAAATACTGTTCAATGACTCTAAAGAGTAGTGAGGGAAGGACAAAGGTATTCTACCTCTATCCCGTCTTTTTATTACGGGAGACACACGCGATAAGATACAAGTGTTTAGCGGTGTGTATCCAAAGGATAGTGTAGCATATTGGAAAACTATTTGTAAAGAAAACTGATATACTCTACAATGTTACGAGGCAGGAGCGTACATGGGGCTTAGGCCGTATACGCTCCTGCCTGGTGTAGCCTACTCTTTATGAAGAGTGAGCGTGTTTCAATTTTTTGTTTCTTTCTACTCGGAAAAATTCCGAGAAACTCGTGAGAAAAGTGTCCGTAAGGAGACGCCTAGCCGCCGAGTCCTTTATTAGAATGGCTCATAAAAAATGTGTACATTGCCTCGCTTGCACTTGGGCCGCGCGAGTCAGTATAAGAGCCGCTGGGGCTGCCTCCTGACCACGCATGGCCCATATTGTTGATTCTCCAATATTCTTGGACTACGTTTCCCCCATTGTCATTCCATGCATATACCTTACTGGCATGACCACCTGGAACTTGCATAGGTGTAACGCTTGTGGGACGATTGAAGTAGGCATTGTAGGTCCCGTACGATGCTAAATGGTCAGTTTGCATCCATTGCCGCACGAGCTGATCTCCATTGATAGGAGAGACAACAGGATCATTTGTGCCGTGAAAAACGATGGTGGGGACAACACGAGCGAAGCGTCCCATGGCTTTATAGGCTGCTTGCCCCTGCTGGACCGGATCCGGTCCCCCCTGGCGCATAGCTTTGTACCCATCACGGAGTGAGGTCGCGGCCTGATATTCTAGGGCTGAGTGGGCACCGACTGCCGCAAAGAGGTCGGGATATGTAGCTCCCATAATTGCAGCCATCGTTCCACCTGCTGAGAGACCTGCGATGTAGATACGACGTGCGTCGATTGCCCATAGGGAAGTCGTCTGCGTAATAGTTTGTACAATGCCAGCAATGGCTGCTGGCTCCCCGCTATTTCGGGACTGGTTTGGAGGGGTAAACCAGTTCCAACAGAGTCCCTGATTATAATTGTTTGTTTGCTGTGGATATACCACAATGAAACCGTACTCCTCGGCCAGCAAATTCATTTGTGTAGCAGCGGCAAAATCGTCTGCTGTCTGCGTACAACCATGCAACAAAACGAAAAGCGGGACGGCTGTTCCAACGGAATAGCTTGATGGGGTATAGACAAAGTATGGACGACTACCGACAGAACTACGAAACGTATACTGTTGCCACATAGGACTCCTAGGTTAAGGGGGCATGATAGGGATAATGTAGGGGTCTAATTTATTACACCCGCGCTGCCACCGATGTTGGGTGCTTAGCGAACAGGGTGTAATAATGCGCTTTAATAAAATAATATGGGAATGAGCCTTCCGTAGGGGCGCAATTGATTGCGCCTCGTGATCCTCGCCCAAGCAGGGGCGCAATCAATTGCGCCCCTACGGAGGAATCGATCCATGACCGGATGATTTTGTTAAAAGGCATAATTAGCCCCCTACACGGTTGAAGGCGTGCCGAACGGGGTGTAATAAATTAGACCCCTACTGTGAGCGAGTCTCCAGCCAGCTTCGCATTTTCGGCCAGAGATTCTTCTTCGCATCCGAACCCGTCAACAAACCAATGTGTCCGGCATCGAGAACATAAAGCTCTTTATCCTGACTGCTTATGAGACTCATCGTGGCTTCAGCTTGAGGAAGAGTACATATGTGATCTTTTGTGCCAGCGATATTGAGAACAGGACAGGTGATGTTCGAGAGGTCTACGCGCTGCCCGCGAAGTTTCATCTCGCCCTTCACAAGCTTATTGTGCTGGTAGAAGTCGCGGATCCACTGCTTGAAGGCCGCGCCCGCGAACGGGACACCATCATTGACCCACTTGTTCATAGCGAGCCAGGTCTCCATAGGCTTGCCGTGCATGACGCGATCCCACATGGTAACGTAGGTGCCAATATAGTTTGGGACGGGCCTGGTCAAGCGATTTCCTGTATCAACCAGTTCGCCTGGCACATTTCCAAAAGCCTCTGCCAGGAGATCAGGATTGAGGTATTTCTCACTGGTCATGAGCCCGTAGAGGCCCATAGTGTCCGGTGTAAAATCGGTGGGAGCGGTAAGCAGGATGAGGTTCTTGAGCGGTTTTCCAGGGAAAAGGGAGGCATACATCGCGCTCATTGTTCCGCCCATGCAAAATCCCAGGATGGTCAACTCCTCTGCGTGGGAATTTCTCAGCACCTTCTTCACAGCGCGATGAATATAGTCTAACACGTAGTTTTCGAACGTCAGGTCTTTATCCTCGTCGCCAGGCGTTCCCCAGTCGAGCATGTAAACATCAAAACCCTGGTTCGACAGGTATTCCACGAAACTATTGCCAGGCATCAAATCCATGACATAGGGACGGTTGATGAGTGCATAGATCAGCAGAATGGGAACCGGAAACCGCTTCTCAAGCGATGGCTGATAGTGATAGAGCCTGGCCTTGTTCTTGGTCCAGATCACCTCCTTAGGTGTTCGACCCGTCTCGGCCTTAGCTCCCTCTAGCAGAATGTGCATGGCCTGCATGTAATTCTTGTAGGTATTTTCAACATCGCTCACCGAAGGTAGAACAACATTGTCTTTTATCATCTGGCTCTCCTCATGCGCGTTCTTGCGTTGACCCCAATCATCGTCCATGATGATCATTTGATTTCAATTTTCGGCTCAATATCTTTGGTCTTTTAGGAAACCTCTTTTTTCTTTGGTGCCTTGCGCCGCGCGGCACCATCAGACTTAGCGGTTTCCGAAGCCTCTTTAGCTTGGATCTTCTTTAACACATTCAGCAGCGTATCCAGCTTGCTCTCGACTCCATCCAGGCGTCCTGCGAGACTCTCTATCGCCCCAGTCCTTTCCAGGACAGCGGGAAGCGCATCGAGGGGACCTAATTTGCCCTCAACTTGTTCCAGTCGTGCCGCTAGCCCTCCTATCGCCTCAGTCCTCTTCAGGACAGCGGGAAGCGTGTCAAGGGTATTCAACTTGCTCTCTACCTGTCCCAGCTGCGTCGCTAGGCCCTCTACTAACTCGCTTGTTGCCATATTCGAGTAGCCGTACTCGAAGTTCTCAAAGGCATCCTCGATCTTATCGACCTTGTCTTCTAGCGAGATGACCAGTTCCGCCACTCTGGCAATATCTGAACGCGTAGGGAGTTGGAGGTTTTTAAAGTACTGTTCGTTTACACGATTAGAAACACTGACAGCACTCGTAAAAGTTTCTATGAACTGGCGCTGTGCCTCCAGAAATTGCTCGGAGCTGATCGTATCCCCGACAGCTTGTGACAATGTATCGCTGGTGGCATCGTACCACTGCTTAACGAAAGTGACCGGGTCTGTTGAGCCAATTTCTCCGCTCACCATCTTAGCTCTCGTCTCGTTCAGTATCTTCAGCCACTGGTTGGAGAACTCTACAGAGGCTTTCCCCCACTCGGAGGCTCGTTTCCATGCATCCGTTGTGGCATCAAACCACTGCTTCCAGACCTCTATGGGGTCTATCATGCCTGATGAACCAGCCTTCAACTGCTCCTGGGCCTCTCCTATATTCTTCATCCACAAGCGGGAAAGACCATAGGGGTCCATGGAAGTTTCTTTGCTGCTATCAAGGACATTCGACCATACCTTGGAAGACGTTTCGTACCATTGCTTCCAGAGTTCCATCGGGTCCATGAGATTTGGCATTCTCGCCTCGTCTGCCATTGTGTGTTCTCCTTTCGCATACGTGAGACCGTCACTCTATACAGTAATTTTAACAAAAGGGAGAGATAAAAAAGAGGGCTGAGGCTTGTGCTCTAGCCCTCTGATAATGTGCTATGAGTTTGATTGCTCGGTAACGCTCTGTGTGGCGTTTACCGTGTTCTGATTAGCTCTTTGCACGGCGTCCTGCGTCTGCTGAGTTACTCTCTGAGAGGCATCCTGCATCTGCTGAGCAGTTCTTTGTACGGCGTCCTGCATCTGTTGGGTAGCCTTCTGAACGTTCTCTAGCCCCTGCCGCGTAACTGCATTAGCAGTATTGAAAGCCTGTTGATAGTAGTAGAGTGGAGTGCGTAGAAAGTTCATATAAACATTCATTGACTCCTGCATCAGGCCCTGAAAGTTTTCCTGCTGCTTCTGAACCTGCTGATTCAGCTCCTGCACGACTTGCTGATAGTTTTGTTGCTGCTTCCGAGTCTGCTGCTCCAACTCCTGTTCTACCTCTTGTCCCAAGTGCTGAGTCAGGCTTTGAATTGCTTGTTGCTGTCGCTGAGCCTGCTGTCCCAGCTCTTGCACCAGAGATTGAGTATTCTCTGCCTGGTTCTTGAGAACCTCTAGCCCATTCGTGAACACGTTTTGAGCGAACCTTATGTTCCGCTCCTGCGCTGCAAGAATACTATTGGTGACTGCCTGATTCGACTCTCGAAGAGATCGGATCATATCCAAAGCAGTTTCATTGACGTTATCTTGTGCCATGATCTTAACTTACTCCTCTTTTATGATCTTCTCACAGGAAATCTGCAAGAAGCAACGATTACGAACTTCGTTCGAATTTCTAAACTTACTGCTCGTCCTTCTTGTCCGTCTGTGTTGACTGCCCAGTGTAGAGCTGAAAGAAGGTGTTCATCATCTTCTGATATTGGTTTAACGACTCGGTCCAGAACTTGAGATAAGCCTCGCCGGTCGCTGTGATCGAGTAGATACGCCGTGCGGGTCCTCCCTCAGAGGTATCCCATGTAGAGCAGACCATGCCGTCCTTCTCCATCTGGCGGAGTGTCCGGTAGAACGTGCCTGGGTTCATCGTGGCTAGCCCATAGGCCGTCATCTTCTCCATTAACTCGTAGCCGTAGGAGTTCCACTGCCGGAGCATCAAGAGGACGAGAGGCACGAGCCAATTCTTCGACCAGGCATCAGTTGACACGTTAGGAAAATCGTTATCTTTGTTTACTTCTGCCATACCACACCTATATGCATATAGTTGCTTAGATGCTTTTCTCAAATAGAGTACTTTAGCATCTATATGCATTTTACACATATATACAGGGTTTGTCAAGGGGAACAAGGAATCAACTCGCATCTAAACTCATCCAAATAGCTTCTCATAAATGCTGTACGCCTCTGCGCCAATCTTCGTCCAGTCTCCGTTGTCATCGTATCACCCAGCTTGAGTAGTTTCGAGTAGAAGTGGTCGAGCATGTAGTGTTGGTCGTCGGGCGTATGCTGTTGCGCAAATGGATCGACAGGATGGTATGACCGTGTTTCGCGAGTACGCTGAACCGCGCCAGTCACAGCCCAGCGGAGAATACCAATGGCTCCAATCCCGTCGAGGCGGTCGGCGTCGCGCACACTCTGTGCCTCTAGTGTGAGTGGTTTGACGCCGCGACTGAAACTATGGGCGATGATTGCATGAAGAATGGCTTGCTGTTGCTTGTCGGGGACTCCATAGCTTTGCATGAGCGTTGTGGCAAGTGCCACCGAGAGGTCAGCGTGATGTTCCGTTTCATTATGCAGTGCGGTACGTCCCAGATCATGGAGCAGGGCCGCCATGCCGACGATAAAACGGTCCGCCCTCTCTTGCTCAGCTATGTGTAGAGCAAGTGTGTAGACCCTGCTCACATGCTCCCACCCATGGGCGAGATCGTCTATCCCTGTAAAACGCTGTTGCACCTCTTCATAGACACGCGATATTACCTGTGGCTCTTCAAATACTTTTTCTCTTTGTTCCATATAGTGAAGAAAAACTCTTCTTTTCCTCTCTTATACTATAAAGAAGACACTTGTAATGGTTGCCGGAGATGTGGGAGACCCACAAGAGGTCTCCCTACTGGTTTTATTGTCAATTCATTATACGAAAGTCAGCAATCGCCTATCAAAAATCCCCTGCTTGGGTGATGTTTTATTTCGCTTGCTTGCTATACTACAAATAAGGATATTTACTCGTCAAGTTCACATCTTATAATGCCGGAAGGAGTCGTTATGCATTCTACCCATATTGATGGGAGGCAGCATACTGATACTACAACCGCCACGGAGTCATCTCTGTCTTTCACAAAAAAAGAAACTGCCTCTGTTGCCCTCCAGAGGAGTGGCAGCAGAGGTGTTACAGATACATTGCGAACTGATGTGATAAGTGTGCTCCTCGTGGACGACCATGCTTTGATCCGTGAAGGGTTGCGTCAACTCTTCACCTTAGAGCAAGACATACAGGTGGTGGGAGAGGCGGTAGATGGTATCGAAGCGTTGCATGCGATTCAGCGGTTACGTCCCGACGTGGTATTGATGGATATTCACATGCCCATCATTGACGGCATCGCTGTTACTCGCCAGACTACGCAGGAGTTCCCCGATGTCGCGGTCATCATGCTCACGATGCATCGAGATCACCAACAGATGTTGCAGGCGATGAAAAGTGGTGCGCGAGGGTACCTCCTCAAAAGTGCCTCTATTCGTGAGGTCGCGCAAGCCATCAGGACGGTTCACGCGGGTGGCATGCTGGTCGAGCCGGTGCTGACCGGTGCCATCGTCAGCGAATTACGCCGCCTCTCGGACACCTCCAAGGAGAGTCGACGCTTGCTCGACCTGCTCAGCGAGAAAGAGATCGAGATTGTGCGTTACGTCGCAACTGGAATGAGCAACAAGGAGATCGCCGACAAACTAGCCTACTCTGAGAAAACAGTCAAGAACTACCTCTCAATCATCTTCCAGAAGCTGAATATCCGTGATCGCACACAAGCAGCAATTCTAGCATTGAGACAGGGATTGCTGTCGGAGTGAGTCCAGTCGCAGGGCGAGGACAAGCCATTGTCCCTACTCCAGTCCGTCGCAGGTGACATTGGTAGAGTAGGGGCGATGGCTTGTTCTCGCCCTGCTTACTGGCCCTGACGCTTCTTGTCCAAATGATTCTTTAGAGGGGTTACGTTTTCTTTCGTATCGTCTTCTGGTGTTTGAGGCTGTGTACCTGGAGCATTCTGCTCCAGATAGTAACTTACGATTAGTGCGATACCTACTCCGAGTGGTATCAATCCGGGTAACAGCCACGGGCCAAGGTGGAAGGGTGTGGTTGTAAATGCTGTTGGCAAGAGGAAACCTATGGGGTAGAGACCTACGGTAAGTGAGAGTCCGACCATGGCGATAATCAAGCCTGCACGTAACATACGCCGACTGCGCTTCAATCTTTGTGGATTCTCGTCACGTAGACTATTCGGGTGAATTCCCTGATTAATGAGGGCCATCCGCTCTCGATGATGTAGATAGCGCAAGAGCACGATGAAGCCGAAGAATATGGCGAGGGCCATAAGCCAGCCAATTAAGATAGTCAATGCGTTTGCAGACATACTTGTACCTCACTACTTCTGTTTTACGTATGTATGGTATGATACATAGAGCCAGAAAGTTGTTTCACTTCTCGTTGGGAAAAGATGTGAAACCTTTTCCAGGTATTGACCTTCTAAGAGAAAGTATGAGCGAGTACCAGTTGCACTCACCACAGAGCATAGGGACGTCCCTTTCACATACTACCCCTGTCTATATAGAGCAGGCAGAGCAAGATGATGTGGGGCTCGTTGCTGCAAGCCGAAGCGGGGACCAGGACGCTTTCGCCCTGCTTGTACAACATCATCAACAGCGCGTCTTCAACCTCGTTTATCGTATGCTTCAGCAGTACGAGGAGGCCAATGAAGTTACCCAGGAAACATTTCTTGCAGCGTGGCAAGGTCTGCCGTCGTTTCGTGGTGATGCACGTTTCTCTACCTGGCTCTATCGCATTGCCTACAATTGCTGCTTGAAGCAACTCGATCAGTGTAAAAGAGATAGAGCATTACAGATGGCGATACAAGAAGAGCAAATGTTGGAAAGTGCCGATAGTGACGGGCGCACAGATGCTGAGATCGATGCGCATGAACGTCAAACTCTTGTTCGTGAGCAGCTCTCTACACTTCCCGCGAAGTACCGCCTTGTGCTAGTGTTGCGTCATCTACAAGAAAAGACTTACGAGGAGATGGCAGAGATTCTTGCCATGCCCATAGGCACCATTAAAACACATTTGTTTCGAGCACGCAATCTGCTTAAGGAACGTCTGCAAGCGTTTGAGCAGGAGTTGAGTGCAAGATCGAGAGGCTACTAATGCGTTGTTCTCATGCTGCTCAACAGTTACAACTTTATGTCGATAAACAACTCACGTTAGAAGAGATACGCGTACTTGAATTACATCTCTCCTCCTGTTATGATTGTCGCAGAGAGCTTCACTTCCTGGAGGAGGTTGCTGTCTCGCTTGAAGATATTCAGCCAGTTGCGGAGCCTACTAACTTAACGGCGAATATCATGCGCCGCGTGGCTCTCGATGTGCGAGCATGTGAGCGAGAGCAAGCTGTGTCATATGTACCTTTGTGCCCCTCATTGAGAGAAGCACTGGTTGCTATTGTGCTCGCAACGATAACTACGTTAGGCGTGATTCTAGGTCAACCTTCGCTTCGTACGGTGTTGCCTTTTGCCAACGGTCACGGTCAGCTTACCCAGGTTATCATCAGTACCTCGCAGTTTCTATCAAGCATCAATAGTGGGACATTGACATGGGCCTTCTGGATATTGGGGACACTTCTAGGAGTGTGCATCACTCTTGTATTAGCTGGCGATGAGATGCGCGGCGAATGGTTTAAAGCGATGACTGATCGCTTACCTGTGTGGTGATGTATATAGGTAGGGGTCTATCATGTGTTGTGACAAATGAATGCGGCAGAATCGTGTAGAGGTCTCATTTATTACACTCTCGTGTGCCAATGATCCCATGATGGTCCCGCGACAACAAGGGTGTAATAAATGAGACCTCTACGCAAGTTCTATCTCTCTTGCCGATTTTTTTGTCTAAGCGCGTTATTGGTGCATTCGCTCTAATGAATGGGGGGAACGGACATTGCTTCGCTCGTCCGTGGGCGTGATACATCAAGCCCCTACGGTTGTCCGCGTGGGCGTGATACATCAAGCCCCTACGATTGCCTGCGTGGGCGTGATAATGTCCTTGAATAAAATAATGTGGCAATGATCCCTCCGTAGGGGCGCAATCAATTGCGCCCCTACAGGAGGGCGCAATCAATTGCGCCCCTACAGGAGCATTTCTATGACCGCATTATTTTGTTAAAAAGCATAATCAGGCCCCTACGGTTGCCTGTTCAATTAGTGGATGCACCAATTATAGTGTCCGAGTAAGAGTATAGGATGGTATGGATATAGTCAGAAGGCGTCGCCCCAGCGAGATTGCATATGGTTTCCTTCTACTTTCTCATCCTATTCCTGTCCTGTTCCATACAATCGCAGTTGCGGTTTTCGCTCTCATTGCCACCTGGCCTCGCTTTAATTGGGGTGTTCTTGCCCTTGTTGTCGCGGCACATACAGCTATGCAGTGTTCTATTGCCGTGCTTAACGACTACTGTGATCGTCACCTTGATGCTATAAGCAAGAAACACAAGCCCATTTCACTAGGGCTGGTGCAACCGCGTGAAGCCTTAATCGTCGGTTTGCTCTTAATCGTTCTTATGGTATTGCTCCTGCTGCCGCTTAACCCGCTGGCGTTGCTGATCTCATGCATCTATCTCGCGCTGGGACAAGCCTACAATCTGGGACTGAAATCGACACCGTTCAGCGGGATTGTATTCGCGCTGGCAATACCGCTCATTCCGCTGTATGCCTTCCTTGGGGTGGATCACGTCTTGCCCGTGATACTGTGGCTTGTACCCGTTGGCGCGCTGCTAGGAATTGCTCTGAACCTTGCTAATTCGATACTGGATATCGAGGAAGATGCGGCAAATGGTGCGCGTACCCTCGCCGTCGTCCTGGGGGTAAGAGGTACTTACAGAGCATGCCCTCTGCTCATTGTGCTAAGTATCATCTTCATTGGTGCGCTCACCGTGACACATATGGTATCCGCACAGATACAGATAGTAGCGACTACACTGGTTCTTGCTGGTCTGATGACGCTGGCTCTCGTATTTTTCTTTACTGCAAGAAATGCTGCGAGGCCAAACAAGCTCTATTTTTATCTCGTTGTATTGATTGGTTTCATTCTTGCCGCAGGCTGGCTCATAGGAGTTCTCATCTAATGCCACTACGTCTTACCGCACTCGAAAATATACTCGCTCGTCTCAATATCTTGCCCACACCGCTTTTAGATGCACCACTTGCGGCAGGTATTGCCAAAGTGCTTGTGACCGCCTGTGAAATGGGTATCTTCGACCTGTTGAGCAAGGGAGGGCTTAGCGTGGAGGTGCTGGCGAAAAAGCTAGATAGTGATCCACAAGGTCTGCAACTGCTGCTGCACTTGCTTGTCTCGGCTGGCTATCTTCGCGAGCGCAACGCCAAATATCGCAATACATGGGTGACGCAGCGCTGGCTCACCAGCAGTTCATCCGTAAACATCGCTCCCTACGTTATTCACAGTCCCGATATTGTCGCCATCTGGGATCATATGCCTGAGGTCGTGCGCAACAACAAGCAGGCTATTGGCATGCCCTACGCGGAAGATGCCAGCGTCCCTGAAACTCAGATGCTTCTAGCGAGACACTACGCAGGTCTTGCTTCGCTAGCAACCGCGTTAGGAAGTGAGATCATCAACCGAGTACAGGTACCACGGGGAGTATCTCAACTGCTCGATGTAGGCGGCTCGCATGCGGGTTATAGTGCGCTCTTCTGCCGCAAATATCCACGTCTACATGCTACAATTATGGACATCCAGCCAGGAATAGAGGCCGGACGACGTACCACTAAGATGATGAGGCTTGAAGACCGCATGAGCTTTGTCTGCGCCGACATCGTGCAAGACGATTTCACGCAGCAATTCTCAGAACAGTTTGATATAGCGTTATATTTTCATATCGCGCACCTGTTGCAACCAGAGATCAATCAAGCGACACTGGCGAAGGTTGCGAAGACGCTCAAGCCGGGAGGAGTGCTCGTCTACGTCGATCAGGTTACGGACCAGACGCATAACTCTCGCCTGGCGTCGTTGATGGTACAGTTCATGGCCTTGACGGTAACGACGATAGGTGGGACGTGTTATCCATTTCCGGCAGTGAAGGAATGGTTGGAGAATGCCGGGATGGGGCAGGTGAAGAGTCATAGATTGTTGACGCCGGGGGCGACGCTGATAACGGCTGTGAAGGGATGAAATAAGGTAAGGGCAACAAAAAAGCGGCGACAGCAAATGTCGCCGCTAGTCGGGGTGAGAGGATTTGAACTACTCACAGTTCTGTTTTTGAATAGCTTGCTGCCTCGCTCGGTTGGCTTCTCAAGCCCTTTTCCGCTTCGAGGTTGTCCAATAGCGTCTAATGTTTTCCACTTGTATCTAACCGTTTTGCCCCCTGTTTTGCTCCCTATGAAGTATAGGAACAGATAGTGCTAGGGATGCGAGCTACTAACACACTCCCGTATAATTACATGCATGATTGATAAATACTGCTTACAAGATGTTTCAACAGTTGTGTGAAGGATTGCAATCCATTGTTGTTTTGATCTCCGACATAAGACGATTTCTTCAAACTTTCATAGCCTGTTTATCTTCTAACTCTGCAAGTCTATTGTCCTGATTTGGAAGTGTTTGCCACAACACATTAACGATTTTCCACTTCCCATCATATTTAGCAAGATGCATGTAGTCGATGCCCCACCATGCAACAAGCTTTATACTTGCTATCTGGTCTAGCACGTCAAAGATGATAATTTCTTTTGGAGCGTCCTGTGGCATTCTGCCATCTTTGTTGTAGTTCTTTGAAAGTTCGACCATTTGGGCATAGGTCATGGAGGTAAAGCTATAGCCTGCTTCCCCTTCCTTCTGAAAAAAGCCACTTTTTGCTAAGTCGGGGTGAATGCTACGCTCAATTCTTGAAGGATCAACGTTATAGACACCCTCAACATAGTCTAGTACGGCTTGCTTGACTGCTTCAAGCTCTTGTTCGTTTATTTCGTTCATGAGTATTCCTAAATTTCTCGGTTGCCTTTACCTAATGCGTCACGTAGAGAGACGCCGATTTGTCGAATCTCTCGCTGGCGGCGGGCGTGAAAATCTTCCTCTTCGTCTAAGTATTCTTGTATATTGTAGACACGTTCCAAGTATCGTCCTATTCCAGCGGCTTTGCTTTGGTTTGCTGCGTTAATGGCAAGCTGTATGCCGTCTTGAAGCTCACCGTCTTTGATAAGGACGATGGCGCGTGAAATCATAACTAATAGTTCCCAAAACTTTGTCGAGGGTAGGTGGTTTTGAGCGAGGTTTAGGTACTCTATCGCTTTTTGTGTATTTCCTAAGTCGGTGTAGGCTCGTCCATATTCTTCGTAAACAGTGCCTAGACCATAGTGGCCTTGAGTGCTGCTTCCTTCAAGCTCCAAGTTATGTGCTAGGTCAGTCGCTTCTCCCATAGCACGCTCAAAGTCTTGTGACTCTTTCTTTTCTCTACGGAAATATGCTCGGCCTAATAGTTGGAGTCCATTTCCACGCGCTGCTGCGTCTGCTCGTGGTGTTGTATCTCTTGCGGCTTCAAGATAGGTGATTGCTTTGTTGAAGTTTCCAAGTCGGCGGTACATATCGCCTTGATAGGTAAGCGCAATGTTTAGTAACGTGTGGTCGTTGAGGATGCGTGAAATCGTCTCCATGTGTTCGTAGTAGCTAATTGCTCCATAAGACTCACTAGCTCCCGTTACTTCTGAAAAAACATACCCTGTAGTATGGTATGCTCTCGCAAGACTCCTTAAAAGCTTTGGGTCCTCGCTTGTAATTTGAGTGCGAGCATCTTGTACTAGTCTTTCGATAATATTAAGTGCTTCTTGAAGACGTGACTCCTCGACAAGTGACCATACATGGCTAATGACTTCTTCTATTTGCTCGGCTGTTCGTGGAATGTAAATTGATGCAGCAATTCCTAGACGCTCTGGTTCAATACCTAATAAGTCTGTAATTCGACGTAGCTCATTGATATTGCTTAATTGCCGCTCTCCATTCTCATATGCACGTAGGGTGCGTGGTTCAATGTTGAGGTTGAACGCTAGTTGTTCTTGAGAGAGGTTATTTGATTTACGATAGTCTTTGAGAAATTGACCAGCAAATGATGAGCTTCCTTTTGGTTGTTGCATAGCCACATTTTATCCTCTTCACTATGTGACGCAGTAACAAAAGACAACATGTATTGCCACAATTTGGACCTGTAGTATTTACCTGAAATTTCCAATAATTATAGTAAGCACTGATATAGTATAGCACACTCTAAAGCGGGTTGCGGCCTTGAAAGTGGGCTTGAAAAGTTGGGCAATTGAGAACTACTACAGGAGTAAAATCATGATACACAGTCAAGATTATGGCGCATCATTAACTGCTCTCGACCAGTATGCACGCGAGGTGAAGCGATCTTCACCGCTTACGGATGAGGAAGAGGTACAGTTACTTTGGTGTATCAACAACAACGTTGATGCTCAACAAGCACTTGATCGCCTTGTCGAGGGATACCAACCACTTATGATTGGTCTTGCAAGGCGGTTCGCTCGGCATTGTCAGCATATGGAACTTCTTGATTTAGTTCAAGAGGGCAACATAGGTTTACTTCAAGCGGTGCAAAAGTATGATAGTGGTAAAAGCAACGCTTCTTTCCGAACGTTCGCCTTTACTTGGTCACGCGGTTCCATGCTTACAGCGTTCTGGCAGAACGAAGACGCAATTCGTTTGCCTCTCAACAAAGTGAAAGCCATTAGACAGATGGCGGTAGTAAATTCCCGATTGCTCTCACTACTCGGTCGAGAACCAACGATTGCAGAGACAGCGCAAGAGATGCATATAAAAGAGCGAGACGTGCTGGAATTGGTGGTTTTACAAGAGCAACAGGTGGTAAACCTTTACTCATTCCCTGCTGACGATGATGAAATTTCACTTGAGGATATGCTTGCCGCTCCCTCTAACTCTGATTTCAATGATAGTCGTTTCTCATCGGTAGATGATGCGCTTGCGTCTTTGCCAGAGCGAGAACGTGTGGTCATACATCTCCGGTATGGCTTCCACGATGGTCGGCCATACACGCAGAAAGAAGTTGCCGATTTACTTGGAGTGGCCTGTTCTACTGTATCGGCTTTAGATCGGCGTGCCCATATGCGTTTGCGTCATGCTCTTAGCGCGTAGAGTTTAGTGCTTTATTCTTTTTGATACGAAAGGACCTCGCATGGAAGATGGTTTATTAACGGTTCGGGAAGTCGCTGAGATTTTTCGGGTTGATGACACTACTGTTCGCCGTTGGATTAAGGGAGATGCCCTAGAAGCTATTATCCTTCCTCACTGAACGAGCGACAAGGCTATCGTATTCGTCGCTCGGTTGTCGATGCGATTTTACAGAGTAGTGCGTCTTCTGGTGATATGGCAAGCTATTAAAAGGAGAAATGCTATGGGTTGCTCAAGAATTGTCACCTTCCTGCTGAGTATTGTCGTCGTTGTGCTGTTCTACCTGTGGTGGCTCAGCGTTCATGGGGTCCCTGTCCATTTCCATTTCCTCTAGGGTTCCTAGCCCGCTACTGCAATAGTGGGCTAGGGGATGAGAACGAAGAGTACACGTGAGCACTGCTTAGCCCTCAGTGAGAGATTGTATCTCCTGGGGGCTGTGTGCTGTCAAGTGAGGTGGTGTGTGTCAGCAGTACAACAACAGCATGGACGTTTGGTTCATCATCGCTGTGGGTATCCTCTGGTGGCATTTGTTGGAGAACGGCTTGAGTGGTCGGGGATGGTCGTGGTGAGTTATCGGGATGGTCGTCGGGGTGTTGACTCTTTGTTTGTGTATCACTGTCCTGACTGTGGAGGCGAGTTGAAATTGTGGTGGCACGATCATCAAGAGCGGGGAGGCGGTGATGAGCAAACGTGAGGAGCGGTTGGCACTATGAAACATCATTGGCTCTATCCTGCCAATTGGGATGAACTGGCGTGGGCGTGCAAGGAGCAAGCGGGATGGTGTTGTGAGCATTGTGGCGTGGCTCATGGAACGGAGGCGGTTTCTGAACGAACAGGGGTCGTGTACACGGTGTACCTGGCGGCGGCGCATCTGGACCATGACCCCTGGAACCCTGATGCAAGGCTAGCGGCTCTGTGTCCCTCGTGCCATGCTCGCTACGATTATTCCTGGCGGGAGCGGCAACGCTGGTTGGAGTTGGAGCAGTTGCGTCATCGCGTGTGGGTCAATGCGTACCTGTTTGGTGAATGTGCAGAGTAAGCCCATGAGAAAGGGGGGTCTGTGGAGAGATTGATTGCGTCCGGGGCCTTGGTGGTTCCTACGGCACTTGTCGTTGTCGCGTCGGTGCTTGGGTTGTTGGCGGTACGCTCTTGCTTTGGTCGGGTCGTGATGTGGTTCTTTGTCGGTGCGTCGATCACGGCTCTGGTCTTGGTGGTTGGGACCGTGCTTCATCAGTAAACGTGGTGGGTGGCTTTGCTCTTGGAGAAGGGTTTCGGGAGAAGAAAGGAGGAACACCTATCGACCAGGCGGTATATAACGGGTGGCCCAATGTGTTTACGTGGCAGGTCTATGCCTGTCTGTCTAGTTCCATCGAAACCTACGATGTGGCAAGAGGGCTTGTCAGCGCATCCTCGTCGCTGTTTGAGGCGGCGGATGGGTTGCGAGATTGGCTGCAAGAGGCACGAGACGACTGGTGTGAGCAGTGTCCAGAAGGGGCATTCAAGGTGCTGTTTACAGGGGTTTTGAATAATGCGTTTGGGCAAGTGGATTGGGACCATCTGGCTAAGGCGTTCGATGAGTCGTCATGAGAAGGAGGCAATCATGGCTCTTGTACTCGACGTTGATGGGTCACGTCGTCCTGTTGAACCGGCATCCCCACCAAGCTTTACCCTTGAGGAACTGCAAGGGCTGGTGAATGGGTACATTGAACTGGTGTCATTAGGGGATGGAAGTCTCTTGGTTATCAACGAAGAAGGCAAGCTGCAAGGGTTCGCGTATAACGAGCAAGCAACAGCGCGCGCACGAGGATACTTGTTTGCTGGAGACTACATTGCGGGTCCCGCAGTGGTCGTCTCTGAGCAAGAGCTGGGCGAATAACAAGCGAATAACAAGCAAGCTATTAAATCAGTGAGTGTAAGTGGGCCTCGACTGTCGAGGTCTTTTTTGATGCTCTATAAGGAGGGCAAGATGCTTTTACGTGCCATGATTTTGAGTGGCAATGTGGGCGAGTTCAAGGAATTTGATCGGCTGACAGGTGCGGAACAGGCAGGCTACTCCGTCAACTTCGCGGTGTTCGATCTGCACACTGCTGAAAAGTACAACGTTCAGGTGGTTGATGGGTTTGATCGACTTGGGACCTTAAAGCAGATGCGACGCGACAAGCGCTCGATTGACGAACTGCGTGCAGAGGCCGAACAACTTGAAGCTGAGTTGCCGCCAGCGATGACGGTCGTAGGGCTAGAGGTCCTGCGTATGAAAGGCAAGAGTGCCAGCTACTTAACGCTGGTGTGTCGCTTTGCGCAAATTGAGGTGCCTGAGTCGTCCATTCCTGCTACTCCTGCTGCGGCCTAGTTTCCTGAAAGGGGTAATGAGTGAGCGTGTTTCGTGGCATTGTTCAGAGTCGAGGCAACTGGGTGCGTGAGTCTGAGCATATTGTGCTCCGGCTCGTCTCCCTGGTCTTCTCGATTGGCTCGGCCTATGCGGTTCGTACCTTCTTTGAACCGTTGGATGCTGGCGATCCAATCCACTACATCTTGTGGTGGATCGTGTCGGCGGGTTTCGGATTGTTGGGTTTTTACCTGAGCCGCAGTTTGATGCACCGTATGATGAGCAAGGAACCGATTTGGGCGTATGCTCCCATCTTCCTGCTCGTCGAGTTCTTTGAAATCCTGTGCAACTATACCAAGGCGGTTTCAGCGGTGTGGGCTGGCGGAGTTCCCTGGGTCGTGCATGCACCTCCTGGGCAACTAGGGGCGATGACGGTCCTGACCTATATCGGGTGGTCGATTCTGCCTCTGGTGTCTCCTGCGATGGCGGTGGCTGATATGGATATGACACGTCGCCGCAATGGAGAGAGTGCGGCACAACAGCGCACTCAGGGTGCACCACAACGGGCTTTAGCTCCACCAAATCAACAGGGGCAGCAATCAGGGGTACCGCCATCTCGGTGGGGAAATCCGCAAGGGGCACCCAAGCAAGTTCCTGGGAATAGTGCTGCTCCATCTCAAGCAGGTGCATCACAACAGGTACAGCGATCACACCCGCAAGGGGGTGCAGCCGCGAACAACCCTTTGCCTGGGGTGCGTCCGGCCCCGGTTGCAGCCTCGTAGTTGATGCTGAAACGGGTGCCCTGCGTGTTGAGGCTCTTCATGGCAAGCGATTAGACCGTCACGATGCTGCTCTGGTGCGGCAAGCCTTAGCCGATGGGCATGAGGTGATCTTTGCTGATCGGCACCAGTGGCGGCACTTCATGCGGTCCTCGTAAGCCAGTTCTTCAGTGTCAAGCGTCAAGGCATGTTTCACTCTGCTTTCGTGGTGGTGGACATGCCTTTTCAGCAAGGGGATGTCTCTATGAGTTACACCTATGATGAGCAGGTTGATTATGATTGGATTAAGCGCTCAGCCAAAGAACAAGGCGTCTCGGTCACTGATCTGATCGTGCTGGCTCCACAAAATGACCCGTTTTATACCGGGACTCCTGGCGACTGGTCGTTAGGGGAATGGTTCGCGGCGTTGTGGCATTCCTTCGGCTACCAGAAAGCGCACATTCGGCGGGTGCATTATCAGATCATCAGCCAGAAACCGCCTGTTACCTTGCCCAATGGCAAGCCATACGAGAATACGGAAGAGTGTTGGAACATTCTCAACCTGGCGTCCAAGGCGGCGCGCTACCTCCGGCTGGTTGACCCGGCGGCCTTCAATGATCGGCGCAACCCGGAGACGGTGGTGTATGCCGATCATGAGCAGTATCAACCCGATGTGCGGGTCTATACCAACCTGTACCGTTCGGATACACGCTTTCCGGATTTTCCGGATTTGCCTTCGTACTCGGTTGGTGGTTATGGGGCCGAGCAGGAGTATCACATCGAGGTCTTCTGTGAAAAGTCCACGATGAATGATGTGTTGCTTCCGTTCTGTGAGCGCTATGGGGCGAACTTACAAACGGGCTTAGGAGAGTTGAGTATCACCGCTTCGTTGGCGGTGGTGCAGCGACTTGCTGAAGTGAGCAAGCCGACGCGCATCTTCTACGTGTCGGACTTCGACCCTGCTGGTCAGTCCATGCCGGTGGCGGTGTCGCGCAAGATTGAGTACTTTGTGCGCACGCTTGGTCTGGATGTGGATGTGCGGGTGTTTCCGGTCATCCTGACGCAAGAGCAGGTGCGCTACTACCAGTTGCCTCGCACGCCCATTAAGGACACCGAGCGGCGGCGCATGGGCTTCGAGGAACGCTATGGTGAGGGGGCCGTTGAGTTAGATGCATTAGAGGCGTTGTATCCGGGCGAATTGCAACGGGTGCTCAGTTCCTATGTCGAGCAGTACTATGATACGACGCTTGCTGATCGGGTGCGAGAGACCAAACGCGTCTTAGAGCAGGACATGAGCGCTATCTGGCAGCAGGTGATGAGTCCGTTTGACGGGGACTTACAAGCACTCAGAGAGGAACATGCCGACCTCAAAGCGGCCTTCGAGGGGCAAATGGCAAGCTATGGGCAACGGGTGCAAGGCTTATGGCAAGCCATGAGAAGCGCACTTGATGCGGCGGTGCCTGATGTGAGCGACTACCCGCTTCCACAAGCCTCCATTGGCGATGAGTTGGCGGCTGGTCTCTACAACAGTGAACGGGACTACCTGGACCAGTTGGACGCCTACAAGCTGTTTCAGGGCAAGGACTAGGCAGGAGATGGAGATGTTGAAGTATGAAGGCATTCTCATGGCATCGCCCAATCCAGGGCGCTATGAGGTTGGTGAGGGGGGACTTGATCTGGCGTCGGGAGATGAATGTGAGGTGTTTCTTGCTGGTCAGTGGGTGTCTGCGGTTGTCAGACATAGCCGAGGGCGCAATGATGCAGATGGGATGATGGCGGTTGAGCGTCCGAGAGGGGTGGTTGATGGGTACTACCTGACGGTCGTGGATGATCGAGGGAATATGACGCTGTGTGGGTTGTGTACGGGGATGTGCGTTCGGGTCCTCTAGGGAGGGTGCTGCAAGGTCTTGTGAGAGGGGGCTTATGGCTGGATGGTATGGTTTGTGGCCTGGGGTCGTGGCGTGTGCTAACGATGCCGAGATGTGGTGTGTGCCGTGTGCCAAGCATCGCTATGGTTGGGAGGTGGTTCAAGCGGTTCTCGACGGGACACCAGGATATGAGCAGTTCAGTGATGATGAAGGCAATCCGTTCAATGTCGTGTTACATGGTTCAGAGGACCTTCACGGGATGTACTGTGGCGGGTGCTCTACGCCTTTGTGTGATGAGGATTGTTCGTGTTATCACCTGCCAGATGAGGTCGAGGGGCTGCTTTCCATCGGTGAAGAGGGTGAGGTGTGGAGGTATCGAGGTGGATAGGGTGGCTCTTGTTTCAGAGTACGCTTCGTTGTTTGTGCACAGTTGGAGACAGTATGCGGTTCAGCAACGTGATGGGAGATATTGGCGGGTGGCTGAACCGCTCACGCTGTCTTTGATCTCGGCTCATCTAGCGGGGTTGGTGACGCTTGGGACCTATCTGCTGGATGAGCAAGCAGACTGTTCCTTTGCGGTGTTTGATGCGGATAGTGAGGATGGGTTAGACAGGCTTGGTGTGCTGGCGGGGGAACTGGCACAGCAAGGGATACCGACGATTGTCGAGGCGAGTCGGCGTGGTGGGCATCTGTGGCTGCACTTGGTTGAGCCAGTTCCGGCGTCTGTCGTTCGCGCCTGGCTGCTGCCATATGCGCAAGTGTTTGGGGTCGAGCTCTACCCGAAACAGGATCGGCTTGCTCCTGATGGGTCCGGGTCGCTTCTTCGCGTGCCATTAGGCATTCATCGACGGTCAAGGGGCTGGTATCCCTTTCTGCACTGGTCGCCGTACGGGGTGCTGGCTCCTGTTGCTGACACGATCATGGCTTGCTGTGAGTGGGTGGTTGAGCATGTCGAGCGGGTGCGGCCGCCCGATGCTGCCTGGGCGGTTCTGGAGAATGGGTCGCAAGGGAGTCCACATGTGACGACCTTGGTTGAGCAGGGGGAAAGTGGGCCAATTCGGGCGTGGTGTCGCTCTCAAGAGGTGGTTGAGGTGATCGGTCGCTATGTCGCTCTCAATCGCCGAGGGGTTGGCTCCTGCCCGTTCAAGCACCATCATGATCGGGGTGATCGGCGTCCCAGCTTCCAGGTGTTTGCCGACAGTGACCAGTGCTGGTACTGCTATACCTGGGGACGTGGTGGTGATCTGTTCGACTTCCTGTGTCTGTATCACAACCTCACGCCTCAAGAGGGATGGCTGCGCCTTCAACACGGGACGCTTGGGTAAAAGAAACCCGTCATTTAGGAGTCGAGAGGGTGTTTGAGGACCCACTCCTGTCCTTCATCATCTCGGAGAATACCTGTCAGCTCCCATCCTTGTCTGCCAAGAGAAGCTATCCATCGCCTGAGAGTAATAGCAGGGTTGTTGCTGTCTATAAGAGGGTCGAGAGGGATTTCTTCTGAGAAGACGCCGTTGTCGTGGTAGGTGAGCAGGCAAAGATGCTCGTTCGTCCAGCGTAGGCTACAGTAGTGCCACTCTTGCATAGATCGTCTCCTTGTAGAGAAACAAGCTTCATGGAGAAAGTGTATCACGAGTGAGAGGCAAACAGCAAGGCAAAGGGGGTTCTATGGGATTTTATGAGGAATGGAAGCACAAGCAAGCTCAGGTCGTCGCCCAGCGTCAGGCGTTGATTGAACAGGCACAGGGCTGCTGGCCTGGGAGTCGGGTCTGGTGTTCTGATCTGTTTGGAGGATGGATAGAGGGAGAGGTTGAGCGTGTTGATGCATCTGGACAAGTCTCTATCGTGGTTGGCTATGACCAGGACGATCAGCCGCGCTACTACAAAGTCGATGTGCAGTCACTTGGTCGGGCGGTCCGGTTGGTGAAGGCGTAAAGGCGTGGGTGCGTCGAGGTGGTTGGGTGGCCCAGAGGGAAGGGGCAATGTTCGGCCTTCGTTGACACCCTGCAATCTGGCTCCTGGTCGTATTGCGCCCATTTTCTGGTGGTGGGGGGCAGGGGTTAGTACGCGCGGCGGGGTCCCCTTTGGGGTGCCGACGACGTACTAACCCCGTGTCCTTTCCCTTGACACTTATAAGCGTAAGTCAGTCAAGTACACATTAAACTTATGTGTCACGCTGTATAACATGTTCTATGAAGAGCTTTTATCTTGATTTTCCAGTAGGAATATTAGCAAGCCACCTAGCACGGAAAGTAGTGAAGCAGCAGTAGCATCACCTGGGAACTTATCATCACGACTATGACTTCTGGCCGCTAATATATCATAAGTACTGTCTATTGCTGCCGCTATTTTGTCTACCCATTCAACAGAAGTTTTACTATTATCTAATATATAGCTTGCCTGCATACGTCGTGTAGGTTTTTTTGCGTTATGTTTTTTCCAGTCTTCTTCTGTAAAAACGTCTTCTGGCGCAAGGATTGCTAATACTTGCATTAGAAGCTCTCTTCCTGAATGAAGAGCTTGGCTGTGACGGTCTTCGCTTTCTGATGACAGCGTTTGCCATGCACCATTCCATCTTCTTACAAATCGACTTCCTAGAGGTGTAAGGTAGCTTTCTAAGATAGGAGTCATTGCTAGATACTGCTCTTGGAAAATGCGAGTGTTGGAAAGCTCTGATTGAGTTGGTTCGTGTCCTTCTTCTTGTGAATAGGTTTTTGACTCTGCAATACTACGTACCGAGCCAACAAATGAAGATGTGGTGAGTGTTGGAATAACAATACGTGTATTCATATGCATTGTGGTTGATACCTGATTAAGTCTCTTGGCTATATCGCTATAGTAAGCACCGTAAGCTGTTGTAACATCAGCAGTTTGACCTATGAGACTTTCTATTAAGCTAGTCTTTGCTGTATTTATTTGAGTAATAGCTTCCAAGTCTGCCATCATGTTGCCGATAATAGCGTTGTTCTTTATAAACAAATGGTTTAGTGCTGCTGATACACCTACGGGCTGTGGCTTGAGCCATTCAAGATTAATCGTTTGAACTCTCACTGTAGTATTGATTGCCTCCATCAATTGGCGACCTGCCAAGCTATCCATCATCTTGGATGTGCCATTCATTGCCTCTAGCAATTGATGACCTGCTAAGCCTTTCATCATTTTTGCTGTGGTATTCATTGTCTCCATCATCTGGCGGCTTGGTAGGCTCTCTATCATTCTTGCTGTGGTATTCATTGCCTCCATCATCTGGCGGCTTGGTACACCTCTTAGGATTTCGGGCATGTCGTCAAAGGGTTTAGTGTGCATCAATGGCTCAGCCGCCTGACTAAGTATATATGTAGCAACGTCTGTAGCTTTCTTTGCCTGAACAGGAACATCCATCATTATGCGTGTTACCTCTTCTTGACCTGTCTCTGTTAAGCTCACAGCACGTTGTTGTCTAGCAATCAAATTTGTATCTGCCAACAGCTTAACAGCTCTACTTACCGAAGGTCGTTTTGTATCTAAATCTCTTGCAAGAGCAGAAATTGAACTTGCGTTTTTATTGGCAAGGGAAAGAAGTATTCTACGTTGCAATGTAGAGTTTGTGGGTGTCTTCATTTGATGCCTCCAAAGTGTAACATTTTTATATATGTTACACATTTATGAACAGAGTTTCAAGCAAATAGCCATAATGGTTATTTACCTCTTCTGAATGATGAAAATTTAGGTGAACATAAGATGAGTATAAGCTCCGATATTGTTTCTGATTATTTCTGGTATGTGCTTTAGATGTTTGTATGTAGTAAAGGGGTATTGATGGACAAACGATTGCTGCTACCTGATATCGAGATGCAAGCCGATCTGATCGAGCAGAAAGGTATTGGTGATTTACTACGGTGCCCGAATGCTTGGGCATTGCGACATCGGTTTATCAATCAGGATACAGGAGAATGGAGACGAGCGCGGTGTAACCGTTGGGATTGCTTGTACTGTGGTCCTCGTAAAGTAGATATGTGGCGGCAATTGGTCAAGGTGGCTGAACCAACACTGTTTCTGACGCTTACCAAGTCGGGCAAGACAGTTGCACAATCGGCAAGGGCCTTGACTGTGTTTATGCGTTACTTACGTCGTGGGTCTAAGGGCAACGGACCGAATAAGATTGGGGCACGTCCAGCATATCCAGTGGAGTACTTTGCAGTTCTGGAACGGCATAAGGATTTTGAGCAAAACGGGTTTCACTGGCATTTACTCATGCATGGTGTCGATCACATTCCCTACAAGGAAATTATTCAACCTGGTTGGCGGTCTGCAACACATGGGGATGCTGAAATAGGACATATTGAGTCGATACGAAGGCCGCAAGCGATTGGCTATGTCACGAAGTATCTCACCAAAGCGGTAACGCTCGGCGAGAAGGGTATGCGAAAACAGGAACAAGAGATGCTGGTCCTGGGACTCAACGTACAAGGTAAGCGAGAACTACAACGAGAAACACAAACCGTTGAGGTCGTCAGTCTCGCTCGTCGTATTCGCTACTCACGGAACTTCTTTCCTGAGCGCGTTGCTGATTTGCGATTTCGTCTGTTTTCTGACCTGGAACAAGAGGCAATGGAACAAACTGACGCGAATAGCTTGGCAATAGAAGATGAGGCAGATGATGAGAGTGCTGGCAAGCGGCTGGGACGATCTCCGTGGATGCTGTTTGAAGAGCAAGAATTTACCACAGACGTAAAAGAGTATCAACGACGCAAGCGTTCAGCACTTCTCGATGCGCTTGATGATCTACGTACAGGAGAGCGTACTCTTTCACGGCGCGTCATTAATGTTTGGTCGTTCCAACGAAGTGAGCTGCGTCGTCTCAATAGGGGAACTGGTGAGAGTGAAGAGGTTGAGTGATACCGGAAAAGGTTGGGGCTGGTCTGAAAGACTGGCCTCATTTTTATTGGTCATTTTTAGCTGATAGATGGAGAGGATGTGTGCAAATGGCAAGCCATTGGAAAGTGGGAGATGTCCTTATGGAAAAACGAGAGGATGTTTCTGCTAAAAAGCTTTTGCTGTCTGTTGCTGATGTGGCTATTCATCTAGGGGTATGTCGTCAAACGGTTTATAACTACATCTACCATGAACGTATGCCTTCAATCAAGGTGAGGGGAATGAGGCGTGTACATCCTGACTCTCTCTCTGCTTGGTTGAAAGAGCGTGAACAGGTGCTTGCTTAGGAAAGGGTGGTGTTATGACTGAGAAGAAACGTCGTGGTCATAATGAGGGTTCTGTCTATTATGATAAGGATAAAGACCGTTGGGTAGCGGCGGTTTCAATTGCTCCTGGCAAGCGCAAGAAGTTTTACTTCGAGAAAAAGCAAGACGCTATCAGAAAAAAGAGCGAGGCTTTAAGAGATTTAGAGCGGGGTACTTTGGCTACAGGGACTCAAAGAAGGCTTGGTGAATACTTAGAGGATTGGCTAGAGAATGTTCATAAGAGTAAACTGCGTATTGGCACGTATGTTAACTACAAGAAAAAGGTAAGGTATCTAGTTGATGGACTGGGTGATGTGTGGTTGCAAAAGCTTACTCCTGAACAGGTTCAAGATTTCCTGCGAAAAAAGCTTGATGAGGGGCTTTCCTCAAAGACAGTGCATGAGATACACGGTGTGCTACGTGTGGCACTAAAAAAAGCAGTACGCCGGGGAATAGTGTCAAAAAATGTGTGTGACGTGGTAGACCCTCCTGTTATAGTAAGCCGTGAAGCTGTGCCGCTTTCGGTAGTTCAGGCGCGTACATTAGTGGAGCATGTGCGGGGTCATCGTTTAGAGGTGTTGCTGGCAATGGCAATTGTTACGGGTATGCGTCGTGGTGAGTTACTGGCTTTGCGTTGGTCGGATGTTGACTTTGAACACCACCGTTTGTTGGTACTTCATTCGGTTGATTATATTGCAGGGTATGGATATGTTGTGGGCAAGCCGAAGACAGCAGCAGGTAAGAGGTGGGTTAGCTTCCCTGCCTTTCTCTTTGATATGCTGAAACAACATCAAGCCCAACAGTTAGAGTTGCGAAGTACCGCTAAGAAATGGGATGAACACGATCTTGTGTTCCCTAATCTCAGTGGTGGCTATCTTCATCCTAACCACATGGGCGAGACGTTTCGGAAGCTCTTGAAAGAAGCGGGGTTGCCTGATATTCACTTTCATGACCTGCGGCATAGTGCAGCAACAATTCTGTTGTCTATGGGCGTTCATGTCAAGGTTATTCAAGAGTTGTTGGGGCATACTGACATTTCTATCACATTAGGAGTGTACGGGCATTTGCTCCCGTCAATGCAACAATCGGTAGTGGAAACGTGGGATGGGGTGTTCAAGGTAGGTGATAAGGATGATGAAAAACAGGAGTAAATAGGTTTTGCTCCCTGTTTTGCTCCCGACGATGGTTTCTGTATAGTTGGTGCTTTTGGTTGAATGGCATAAAGCAAGGTAGGAAGCCGCTTCTTGAGCAACTTCCTGCCTTGTTTGTTGAGTCGGGGTGAGAGGATTTGAACCTCCGACCACTACAACCCCATTGTAGTGCGCTACCGGGCTGCGCTACACCCCGAAATTGGAATGAGTCAAGTATAGCAGAAAATAGGTTTACTCGTCAAGACATTTTTCTCCAATTGCTCTTGACAACATCCCAATCTATCGAGTATTGTTTGTACAGAACGAATAGTTGTCAGGTATCAATAGTTGCGTATGGACAATAAAATGTAGTAAGTAGCTCCAGAAAGGAACAAGTTGGCTGATGGTAAGTGATAGCATGCCTGAAGAGACTGATCGGAGCGGATCGGAGATTGACGGGCAGGTTGAGAAGTTTTTTTTGCTCTGGTCTATGGTGCGTCAGCAGATGATGGGGGCGCACTTTAAGCAGCAGCATCAGCTTGCAATAAGTGCTACACAGTTTATGGTGCTTGGTGTGATGGATGAGGCACGAGGACGTGAGCCGTGTACGATTGGTTCGCTGGCGAATCGGTTGGGCCTCGATCCGGCTACACTGGTGCGTACTGTCGATAGCCTGGAGAAGCGTGGTTGGGTTGAACGCCGCCGTGACACTCAGGATCGTCGCCAGGTATTTGTCGAGTTTACCAGGCAAGGACTTGCAAAGCAAGAGGCATTAATCCACCTGTTTAAAATGCGCCTCGCGGAGATTGTGCGTTCGATGAGCGATGAAGGACGTGTTTCTTTATTGAAGGGTCTTCAGGAGTTTGTGAACGTGGGTCAACAACTGGCGGATAAAAACGATATATCGCATTGACAAGAATGCGATATATCGTTATACTGAAAGAAAAGATATGTCGCATTCTATATACTATAAGAAAGGTTGTGCTCATGGTTGAAAAGATAGTAAATACAACAGAGATCACGCGCGAGATACAGACGCTGGATGTGCCTCAGGATGCCATCATTGACGTGCGCGACCTGAGGAAGGTCTATGCAGGTGGAGTTGAGGCGGTCAAAGGCATCAGTTTCTATGTACGGGAAGGCGAGTTTTTTGGCTTCCTCGGTCCTAATGGTGCTGGCAAATCAACGACGATTAAGATATTAATTACACTGCTGGGCCGTACGGGAGGTACCGCGACTATCCTGGGTCGTGATGTCAATGCGGAGAGTACGCTTGTGCGGCGCTTGATCGGCTACGCGGCACAGGAAGCCAGTCCCGATGATGACCTGACGGGGCGCGAGAACCTGAATATCCAGGGCAATCTCTATCATATCGACAAGGCGGTACTCAGGCAGCGTATTGAGGAATTGATTGAACTGATGGATCTGCAAGAGGCGGCAAACCGCAGGGTGGGGACCTATTCGGGTGGTATGCGTAAGCGTCTCGACCTTGCCTGTGCGCTTATTCACCGTCCCCGTATTCTCTTTCTGGACGAGCCGACGACTGGCCTTGATCCACAGAACCGAGCTGGACTCTGGAAGTACCTTGAGCGGCTCAATAAGCAGGAGAGGCTGACGATCTTTCTGACGACGCACTATATGGAAGAGGCCGACAGGCTATGCGAGCGACTTGCTATTATCGACGGTGGCACGATCATCGCGGAGGGCAGCCCTACTGAGTTAAAGGCTCGCCTTGGTGGTGATGTGATTACGCTCTCGTTCAAGAACAACGAGATGTCGGTTGAGGAGCAGGCGAAGCGCGCGCAAGAAGCACTGCAGGGGCAGTCATTTTTACGCAGCGCGACCGTGAGTACAGAGAACAATCTGACGATTGTCGTAGAAAATGGTACCGAGGCGGTTCCTCAGGTGATGCGGCTTATGGATAATTTGGGACTTCCTGTCGCTGGTTTGAATTTGACCAGCCCTTCACTCGACGATGTGTTCTTAAAGTATACGGGCATGCGTATTCGTCAGGATGATCCGGTTGCCTATACACCAGGGGGTGGAAGAGGCCCGTGGGCAGCGCGTCGGCGCAGGTAATACTCAAGCGAAGAAAGGATGTGTCGCATGGCAAATGCTACAAATACGATGAACACGATAGCGGAGCCGTTGGCTCCAGTTGACTCAAATCCGGTTACGGACCTGTTTCGCGATACTGCTACGCTCTATCGTCGGGCGATCTTGAAAATGTTCCGTGTTCCCGCTCAGCTCTACTTTTCGCTGGTGCAGCCGCTGATCTGGTTTCTGCTCTTCGGGCAGCTTTTCAGTCGATTGACGAGTGGATTTGGCGCTATTCCTCCTGGTGCTCCCAATCCAGTGACAGCGCAATTTGGGACTGATAACTATGAGGCGTTTTTCCTGCCCGCCATCATCATTCAGGTATTGCTCTTCGGTGCTGCTAGTTCAGCTCTCGGCATTATCAATGATGATCAGAGTGGCTACCTGAACAAGTTGCGTGTCTCTCCTATCAACCGCATAGCTATTCTGATCGGTGGTCTTCTGGCAGACCTGACCCGTATGCTGTTGCAGGTTGTCGTTTTGCTGCTCGTCGGTTTCATATTCGGAGTACGATTCCAGTATGCTGCGCTGATTCCGCTGATCTTCGTGATCGCGGCACTCTTCGGTTTGATGATGGGCGGCTTAGGCTTGTTTGTGGGACTTACCACGCGTAACACGCAGGCGACATTCCTCATCATTAACTTCTTTACGCTGCCACTGCTCTTCACCAGTACAGCACAATTGCCTATGAAGTTTTTACCGGACTGGCTACAGGTGGTCTCGCGCTACAATCCAGTGACCTATGCGGTCAACAGCATACGCGTGATTGTGACGGGCTTGAACCAGCAGCAAATTTCAGATGGGCAGACGGTATCTGGCATAATATTCCTCGGTTTGGGCGTGTTACTGGTGCTAACTGTGATAGCACTCGGTGTCGCAACGCTTAGATTCAGAAAACAGGTGCAGTAATAGACTGGGATCGGATTTGATGATTTCATCAAAAACCACTCGTAGGGGCGCGGTAAATCGGGCCCCTACAGGACCTACCTCCCGTTTTTGCTAGAACCGTGCCTGATGTAACTGTTGTTAAGAGTTGTCAATCACATTATAATGGTGGACAAATAAGGTAGCAAATGAGGGAAAGAAACATGAAATGTAACAATGATGGTTGTTTGGGGGAGTATGAGCAGCGGGACGTTGTGCATACAGTGCGTCAAGGAAACCGTATTATTGTGATCGATCATGTACCCGCAGAGGTATGTACAGCCTGTGGTGATGTGTTGTTTTCGCCCGAGACTGTACGTCAGATAGAGACACTACGATATACTGCGATGCCTCCAACACGTACTGTTCCTCTTTATGACTTCTCTCAAGCGAAGTCAGCATAGGTACTGCAAAATCAGCAATGAAAAACTAGACTTTATAACCGAACTCTGATAAAATGTGACCCAAGATACTATATTACAAAAAGCGACGATGGGAAGAGTAAGTGGATAGAGACCGCGCAGAGAGAAGAGGCTACTGACTGCAAGCCTCTTTGCGGAACCGTTCGCCGAAGTTCATCCCGGAGCTGGCTGTTGAAATGTAGAGCAGTAACATATCACTCTCACATCGTAGACAGCCCCGGATGTCCCCGTTATAGGACTGACCAAGTGGAATTTGACTGCACATGCTGCCAGGTAGGGGTGCGATTTATCGCAGCCTGCGGTAGATAGCATCGAATTCAATATGGGTGGTACCACGGAGTTTTACCGACACTTCGTCCCTGTTGACGATGCGTCGGTTTTTGATTTTTTGGAGGATGTAGAATGCTAGGACAACTCGATATGCTGCTGAAACAACTCGATGAGCTACTCGCACGCGCCATTGTGGAGTTGGAGCAGATTGACGCGTCGGCGGCGTTAGACGAGTGGGACACGCGCTATCTCGGGCGCAACCGTGGCGAACTCAAAAACCTCTCGGCAGTAATGCCGAAACTGTCGAAGGAAGAACGACCCGTTGTTGGACAGAAGATTAACGCGGTCAAGACCGAATTAGAGCAGCAACTTGCTGCTAAACGCGAGGCCCTGCGTCAACGTGAATTATTGCAATCGCTAGAGCAGGAGCGCATCGACGTAACCTTGCCTGGACGTGAACTGCCTGTGGGACATATGCACCCACTTTCGCGGGTTATATGGGAGGTCACACGTATTTTCGCTAATATGGGCTTCCAGGTCGTGCAGGGACCAGAGGTAGAGACCGACTACTATAATTTCCAGGCCCTCAACCTTCCCGCCGACCATCCCTCACGCGACATGCAGGATACTTTTTGGATTGTGCCAGGCGAAATTTTGTTGAGGACACAGACCTCGCCCATGCAGATTCGCACGATGGAACAGATGCGCCCGCCGGTACGCGTCGTCGTGCCTGGCAAGGTTTTCCGTTACGAAGCGGTAGATGCCTCTCATGAAGCCATGTTCCATCAGATTGAAGGGTTACTCGTCGATGAGCAGTGTACAATGTCTGATTTGAAGGGCTGCCTGGAACGCTTCGCACGTGAAATGTTCGGTGAGAAGCGACGCGTGCGCTTCCGTGGAAGCTACTTCCCATTCACCGAGCCGAGTGCTGAAGTTGATATAGATTGCCCGTTCTGCGACGGCAAGGGCTGCCGCACCTGTAAATACACGGGCTGGTTGGAGATTCTTGGATCAGGAATGGTTGACCCACGCGTACTGCGGCAGGTGGGCTATGATCCCGCGAAGTATCGGGGTTTCGCCTTCGGTATGGGCGTCGAGCGTATCGCTATGTTGAAATACGACGTAAATGAGATACGCCTCTTCTCGGGCGATGACCTGCGCTTCTTGCGCCAATTCTAATACATCATTATGCAATGCATTGCATCGTCGTAGGGGCCCGATTGATCGCGTCCGCGTTCGGGGATCATACAACATTGATTCTGTGGTGAAACAAGGGCCCGATCAATCGGGGCCCTACATCTGTGGTGAAATAAGGGCCCGATCAATCGGGCCCCTACATCTGTGGTGAAATAAGGGCCCGATCAATCGGGCCCCTACATCTGTGGTGAAATAAGGGCCCGATCAATCGGGCCCCTACATCTGTGGTGAAGCAAGGGCCCGATCAATCGGGCCCCTACAAAGGAGATACTCGTATGAGAGTGCCACTGAGCTGGCTCAAGGATTATGTTGACATAAAAGTGTCGCCTGAAGAATTGGCGTACACGCTGACGATGGCAGGATTAGAGGTCGAGACCATTGATTATATAGGCGCGGGTTGGGGCGATAAGATCATCACAGCACAAATTACTCACCTGGAAAAGGTGGAGAAATCCGACCACTTGAACTACACACACGTAAACACAGGCAGCGGAGAGCTTGGTGTTGTGTGTGGAGCACCCAATATCAAGCTGGGTGATAAGGTGCCGCTCGCATTGGTTGGTGCGAAGGTGGGAGATATTACTATCGGCGAGACGAAGAAGATGGGTTATGCCTCACAAGGAATGCTCTGCTCGCCGCGCGAACTTGGTATGGGCAATGATCATGCAGGCATCTACATCCTTGATCCCGATACTCCGCTTGGTGTGCGATTAGCAGATGTACTGGGCGAGGTTGTGCTGGAGTTCTCGATTAAGGCGCATCGCGGCGACCTATCATCTGTAATCGGCATCGCACGCGAGGTTGCGGCTTTGACGGGTCAGGAATTGCACCTTCCACAGCCTGTACTCCATGAGCAGGGAACACCTGCGACAGAGATGGCGAGGGTGACTGTGGAAGACTCTGATCTGTGTCCTCGTTACTCGGCACGCATTATCAGTACCATCCAGCTTGGTCCATCACCAAGCTGGATGGGGCGTCGGCTCCTCGCGGCTGGCCTGCGTCCTATCAGTAACATAGTTGACATAACAAACTATGTAATGTTGGAGCTTGGTCAGCCATTGCACGGTTTTGATTATGAGCTTGTGCGCCAGCGTCATATTATCGTGCGCCGCGCTCACGAGGGTGAGATTCTGATGACGCTTGACGGTGTGAGGCGCAAATTAACGCCTGAGATGCTGCTTATCAGCGATGCAGAAGGTCCAACGGGGATTGCTGGTGTGATGGGCGGAGCGATCAGCGAGGTCAACGATAAGACGACAACGGTGCTGCTAGAGGCCGCGAATTTCAATGCAAGTAATGTGCGTCGTACCTCTGTTGCTCTTGGGCTGCGTACCGATGCATCGAGCCGCTTTGAGAAGGGACTTGATCCTGAATTGACCATAGCAGGTGCGAACCGTGCCGCTCAATTGATGGTGGAACTGGCGGGTGCGACGGTCAATCCAGGCATTATTGATGTCTATGCTGACCCTGTGAAGCCGCATACTATCGCCTTCACAACGCACGAGGTCGAGTGGCTTACAGGCATGAAGGTGACGCAGACCGAGGTTGTGGATGCTTTACGCGCGTTAAACTTTGAGGTCGTCGCGGACGCCGATGAGTTAGGTGAGAAGATGCTGGTGACTGTGCCAACCTACCGTGCTGATATTGAAGAGGGGGCCGATCTCGTGGAAGAGGTGCTGCGCATGATCGGCTATGATAAATTGCCCAACACTATTCCAACGGGTCCATTGCCGGAGCCACAGCGGGAGTCGTGGTTCGACCGTGAGCAGGAGGTCCGCACGCTGCTCGTTGGGGCGGGACTGAACGAGATCATCACCTATGCAATGACGAGCCGCGCGCGTATGGTTAACCTGCTGGCACAGGCGGATGCTACTTCAGCACGTTTTCTGTTAGGTTCGGGGAACAGCGATGGCTCCTCGAACGGTAAACAGGAACGGGCTGCTGTAGCGTATGCGACGAATGGCAGCTCAAAGGCTGTAGCCACATTCGATGCAAAAAGTGTTCCTGCGCTGATATTGACGAACCCGTTGAGTAGCGATCTAGAAGCTATGCGTCTGACACTCATGAGCGGCCTGTTAGAGACTGTACAGGAGAATAGCAAGCGCAACAAGGCGGGCCTACGCTTCTTCGAGATTGGAAGACGCTACCTGCCAACGGCTGATGCGCATAGTCTTCCCGATGAAAGGCGAAGTATTGGTATCGCGTTATGTGGCCCCGCAGAGATTTCGTGGGTGCCGGAGTTGGCACGTCCAGCCGATTTCTATGACCTCAAAGGTGTAGTAGAGACACTTTTGGATGGTTTGCATATTCAGCGCTACCGCTTCACACCGACTCAGCATCCAACGTTCCATCCTGGACGTTGTGCGCTGCTGGAATTGCCACGCCTTTCTGTTCAGGGAGAAGAGACGTTTAGCCCGGTAGGTGTTCTAGGCGAGGTGCATCCGCTGGTGCAGCAGCGATACGATCTTCCACAACGTGTGTACCTATGCGAGCTTGATCTCGAACAGCTTTACGCAGCCGTACCGCCTCGCTTGACCTATCAGCCTATCTCGCGCCACCAGGAATTGACGCGAGACCTGGCAATAGTGGTGGACCAACGTGTATTAGCACAAGAGGTGCATGATGGAATTGTTGCCAACGGTGGAGAACTGTTGCGCTCGGTAGCACTTTTCGATGTCTACGCTGGCGAGCCAATTCCAGCAGGCAAGAAGAACCTGACGTATTCGCTGGTGTATCAGGCGTCTGATCGTACGCTGACAGACGCCGAGGCAAATACGCTGCAAGACAAGATCATTCATGCACTGCATGATGCATTTGGTGCAACGCTAAGGTAAATCATAGCAAACTACATCCATTTTCGTATGCATGTGAAAATGGATGTAGTTTGCTATAGGTAATATGTCCTGTATTGATGTTTGCTTGATGTGACAAACTCAGCACACACGCGTTCTATGGTATAGGCATACTAACAGAAGAGTGCCTGTGTAATTTTTGTGAACGACGAGGGTTGGCACATGCGGGTAGAGGGTCTGGAAAGTCAGAAAAAACGGGACATGGGCCAGTGTTTGCATTGTCACAAACCGTGTAGTGAGACAACTTTATTTTGCGACGACTGTCGCTCGCTCCTGCACAATGATGACGAAGAGGTTGCATCTCCTGGCTCTTATGTAGATATAGCTGATGTATCGACATCACCACTACCAATATTTCCGTTAATGCATGAAGAGCATGGTAGGAACCTGGCTAGCGATACAGTACCGCAACCTACCGCGGTATCTCCTCAGCCTTCTCAGGGTCCACTGACGCCGCCGCCATCAATGCACAGCGTCTATACCGATATGGTAGAGCAGGCGATACAACGGCTCAATGATGCGGCGCGAAGGATTGCAGCGGTAGAGCAGGGAGAGCGACGATCCCCCCGTGCCTCACGTCTTTCGCCTTTCCGTGACATTTCTGCAGACATTCAACGTCACAGCACTCCACTTCCTAAAGCTACTGCAAATACGGGGAATGTACCAAAGAAGCTCTCTGAAGTAACAGGGAGCCGTATGCCCGATCTCTGGCCCTGGCTACCGGACACGGAGGAGGCCGAAAATGATGCCTGGGCGAATCATACTGATCCTTTGATCAGGCGTCGTTTTCCTGATAGTTCTGAGGCCGCACGTATTGAGGAAGAGGATGAGCGTCGTGCCAGGGCGGAAGGAGTTGTCACGCAAACATTCGCTGGTCGTCATCCACAGATGGCCCGTCTGCGTACTGCATTTGTATGCCTGACTCTTCTCGCGTTGCTTGCCCTGGTAATTGATACCGTATTGGTTTCAGTTGCTTTTTTGCATCCTCATCATTCCACACCCGTCATCTCTGGCCCACCGACTTTAACTATCACTTCGCCAGGAAGAACCGATAATCAGGCTCATTATGGACAAAGCATTGTGCTGCATCTTTTGCATTTTTCCGCGCTTTCCAATGTATACATTACTCATGATGTTGAAGAGCCTATGATGCTCAGTACAGGTTCTCCTCTTATCCGGGTCGGACGCAGCGGGTCGGCGGATGTATCGACAGTTGTTGATACCGAATGGGGTCCTGGTTTCCACAATGTTGAGGCTGAGGATGTCAAAAGCCATTACACTGCAAATGCAACGCTACAGATTGTAGGCGCGGGTCCATCTCAGCCGCCGCATCTGGCACTTCAGACGACAGAGCTTGATTTTGGACAGGACATTCAGGGTGCAAACACCCTCAAGCCGTTCAAGCTCTCCAACCGTGGTGGTAGCTCGATCTCATGGGCGGCGAGTTGCGACAAACCCTGGCTAGTGCTTACGCCCACTCAGGGCGTCTTTAGCAAAGATCAGATAATTTCGATTGGTGTTCAGCGTGGCACCTTAGCTCCAGGAACATATCAGGGAAAGATCACCTTTTCATCGAACGTGGGCAGTCCTATATCTATTCAAGTCGATATGAAGGTGGACAAGCTGCCATCTTATGGTGCGGTTCTCATGATTACACCTGCTGTCCTCTCGTTTACGTCGTTTGATGGAGCAGGCGACCCGGCTGGTCAGGTGCTAGTTGTAAGTAATCCAGGTAAACAGCCACTTTCCTGGTCACTCTCAAACAATTCTTCAGCACAGTCAGATCAGGGCGCATTCCTGGCAGCAAGCGGCTCGACAACAAGTTGGTTGAGCACTAACTCGACATCAGGTACAGTCGTTCCCGGCTCTACTAACGTGATAAGTGTCAATGCGCACAGTCAAAATCTTTTGCCTGGTGCTTATACTGATACACTTGTGTTTTCTGCAACTTCCTCGGGTAAAGTGTGGAATAGTACACAGAGTGTAGCCGTCTCTCTCACCGTTCAACCGCATTGCAGTTTGACGCTGAGTACAGGCGGCATGACCTTTACTGCTGTTGCTAACAGTAGCAATTCTGGCAACCAGGCGTTAGCGGTGAGTGCTTCGCCAAGTTGTAGTAGTGCTATCGACTGGCACGCGACCTCTTCCGCAGGCTGGCTCACGATTGCTCCCACGAGTGGTCAAGCCAGGTCTACAAGTAATTCAACTATATCCGTGGGCGTCAATACTAGTAACGTGGGACCAGGGACCTATACGGCAAATATTGCCGTTGTATCGTCTCAGGGTCAGAGTACCCAGTCAGTGGCGGTGGTTGTGACAGTGCAAGCACCGCCGTCGCCTCAGGCACCGATTATAGCAGCTGCACCTTTAACCGTTAACTTTAGTACAACGCAGGGCCAAGCAAATCCTGCGGGTCAGGCTGTGGCTATTTCCAATACTGGTCATAGCGCACTCCGATGGAGTACATCAGTAAGTCAGTTAGCGACGACATGGCTTGGTGCTTCTCCCGTTGGGGGGATGATCGATCCTGGGCAGTCAGGTCAGGTAATGATAAATGTAAATGCTAATGCGTTACCTCCTGGTACCTTTAATGGTCTAGTAACGTTAAACGGCACCGATACGACTGATAATCAGAATCCTGCTGGTGGTAGTCCGCAGACAATAGCTGTCCAGCTTCAGGTCAATCCACCTTGTATACTGGCGCAACCATCTTCAAGTGCACTCGCGTTTACCGCAATGCAGGGTGGTTCTAATCCTGCACCACAATCGGTTGCCCTCAGTGCATCAGGTAACTGTGTGTGGCCTCTGGCCTGGAAGGCAAGTGTCAGCGGTTCCGCGTCCTGGTTAAAACTTTCACCTGCCTCTGGCTCATTTGGGTCGGGCAGTCTTTCTGCTAGTACGGGAGTTGCTCCCAATATCGCGGGTCTGGCTCCTGGGACCTATACAACGCAACTCTCGATAAACGCTGAGGACTCCAACATGCTTGCGGCTCAGGGGAGTCCACAGGTTATCTCAGTCACTCTTACTGTGCAACAGCCGTGTCAACTTGTCCTGTCGCCTGCTAGCCTGTCTTTCAATGTCCCAGAGGGGCAGGTATCCTCGGCGCAGGACGTGCTTCTACATGAGTCAGGAGCTTGTGCTCGTCCCGTCTCCTGGAATGCATCAGGTGATGCGGGAAGTAGTGCCTGGCTCGTGCTCTCGCCTCCGTCGGGGACAGACAGTGGAAATGGTGGGACTGTTAGCATTAGCGTCAACGCGAATACTTTGCCTCCTGGAACCTATAAAGCCGCCGTCACTATAGCGGCTAGTGGGAACGGAAGCGCGCTCGTACAAGGTAGCCCACAAACCATCTCTGTCTCCGTGACGGTAACAGGTGCTTCTGTAAGTGGCGTTGTCAATGCTTGTGTCGATTCCACCTGTGCTGTCTCTGTGCCACTTCCTGGTGCTACGGTTAGCCTGACCAACTCTGCTGGAACGCAGGTTGTAAGTGTTGCCGCGGGTGTAGCAGGAAAATTTACTATGACAGATGTTCCACTCGGAACCTATACTGTCTCCGTTGCTGGAGCTAATAGCGCGGGCATACACTATGTTGGCTCTGTCTCAATCACCGTAAATGGAAACACGCAAAATGTCACTGTAAATGCTTTCCCTGGTTAATATCGAGCCCTACAGATTGTGGTACAATGGGCTGTGCTACGTATTCATGCATTGTTGTATGTCAAGGTACAATATGACACATATTTGAAAAAGCTTGTTTTGCGACGTTTATCAAAGACAAGTGATGAGTACTGCCCATCACCATCCATAATGGGTTATGATACATTACATACACCCTCTAGAATGTACACAGTGGTCAAGGAGGATGGGGAAGCGCCCTCTATGGTACCAGCCCCAGATTGATTTATGGAGACGAAACGCTGCGCCCAATGCCATAAATTGTTACGAGTCGATACGCCGGTATGCAGTCGGTGTAGATATACTTTTACAGAGAATAAGCGTAAGATATCAGTTCGAGGAGCAACAAAACAATCTATCCCACCTGCATCACCGCACCGAGCTGGTCACTACTCTGGGCTACATCCTGAAGATCAACCTTATCAATCAAGTATGATCGCTGTACAGCGTCCTCCCATGCGGGAAACGGAGCGATTGCTTCCGCTACCAAAGTATTACAAAGAGCCCGAACATATCGAGTTACCTATTGTGGATACGCCAGCAAAGGCTGGCGTACGCTACGCCGAAGCGCCATCGAAAGCTGGTGATGTAGTTCTCGCATCTGCTCAGACTCAACAATATAGAAAATCGACATATAAAAAAACGTCTTACGAGGAATCGGAACATAGAAAACTACTTATGTCAGGTCGTGTTATACCCATGTTGCTTATACTCTCTTGCATCTTGTTTCTGCTTGCTAGTGGTATCTTAGTCTTTGTGCTGACGACGAAACCTGCATCTGTAGGAACGAAGGTCAATTCATCAAAGCTCACCAAGCAGGTCCCCGTCTCGCTTACAATGACGACTCCGCGAGTGGGTGCCATCAATATACAAAATACCTCGTTGAACTTTTTAACGACGCAAGGTACCAACCCAAATCCACAGGCGTTTACCATCACAAATACAGGTGATGCGCCGCTTGATTGGATCGCCGTGGAGAGTGGTCCTGGTGCCACATTCGCACCACTCTCAGCCTATCGCGGCACTCTCTCTTCTCAGGCTCATGTGGTAATTACTGTGACTCCAAAGGTTTCGACTTATAAAGATAGTATACTGGCGACTACCATTACCATCTCCGATAGTGATGCTAATACTGGCGTGGCGAGTCAGAAGATACCAGTCACAATCACTATTCAACAAAGGCAGGCCGCCATTTCTGTGTCGAAGGCAAACCTCTATCTGGACAATAGTGGTCAATACACAAATGCCTCTACGATAACGATCACGAATACAGGAAACGCTCCTCTTAATTGGGCTGCTGTTGTGCAAACAAATTCATCAACATATCCCTGGCTCTCTGTGAATAATGCAAGTGGAACGCTGGCACCAGGGGCTAGTAAGACGATAGTGGTACGTTGTGATGCCACGCATCTAGTATCCGGGACCTACCGAGGGTCAATAGTGATTAACGATAGTGACGCGGGAACTCTTGTCGCCAAGCAAACTGTATCCGTTGCGTTTGCGGTGTGATCAGGGGTGTAGTTCATGTTTTTGCACTCAAGGAGCAGGGCACCCGCAAGGGATGCCCCTCCCATAGGACGGGAGGAGTGAGACGCTAGAGTCTCTGGGAGGGGCATCCCCTTGCGGGTGCCCTGCTCCTTGAGTGCAAAATTATGACCCCCACCCTGTGATCAGTGTTTGATTGACGCTCACAGCCCTCCTGTGCTACACTCTGACAAGAATAAAAAGGCCGTGATGCAGCCAGATTTATTGAAGCTATGCATTATACTACATTATCGACGGAGGAGAGAGTCGTGCCGACTATTTCGTTTATACGTGAAAATAAACTGGTTCAAGTGCAAGAGGGTGACAGTGTCCGCTATCCTGGCCTGGAGAATGATGTTCCCGTCTACTGCGGGTTATGGAAGTTTGCCAATTGTCATGGCAACGGCTTCTGCGGTACGGACCGCGTTGCCGTCTCGCCTTCAGTGAACACGAATCCTCTATCCTTTATGGAGAAGTTTTGGCTGCGCGGTGATCTCAGGAAGAATCCGAATGTACGCCTCGCCTGTCAGGTGCAGGTCTTTGGCGATGTCACCGTTGATACACAATGCAAGTGAAGGCCAAGCAGCAAAACACCCCTCATCCATTTATCGGATGAGGGGTGTTTTGCTGCTAGATGACTTTTAATTTCTCACAACGAAGAATAGCCGTTGTGCTAATTGATTGCCCCAGTAAAGTTCGACCATTCCCTCAGTAGGCTCTGGATACGCCCTCTCGATGTGCCCACTCGTAACGCCTCCCTCTTTTATGTCAATCGGAACGGTATCGTACAATGTATTGCCCGTGTACCATTTGATGTTGACCGTCCCTTTCGTTTGAGGGTGAACACTGTAGGTTAAAAAAAATGGTTCTCCTGGTTTGAATACCTGATCCGTCTGTGAGGCAGTTGAGGTTCCTGGTAAGAGATGTAGTGTTGTAGTTGCAGAAGGAATAAGAAGATATGCTGGTCCTTTATCTACACGATCCGGTGGATTAGGCAGTGAAACGGCGGTCGGACGCAGACTTGCTGGTGGGGGATTGCCTCCAGTAAGTACGCGGCTTACGAGATCGAGTTTACCACTTGCCTTCGCATAGTAGCCCGCACCGGTACACATCATCAAGGTGACGATGATGATGCTGAGAAAACCACTGATGGCACGATAGCGAGGAATGATGGCACGAGGTTTGGTATACATGGGTGGAACATACACCATACCCTCTTCAAGAGGCACCATTTGTGCTGCTCGCGCGATATTTTGCGCTGGTACCAGTTGCGTTGGAGCAGCCTGTTGTGGCACCTGCTGGAGTCCCGTACTCCCTTGATAGGGAACTGGGAGCAGTAAATTCTCTTGCTGCTCGCGCGGGATATTTTGCATCTGTGACATTTGTGGTGGTTGTGCAGCGCCAGGTTGCACTCCCCAGAAGCCAGATTGGGGCTGCTGAACAGCATTTCCCGATTGTTGAAATGATGACGATTGCTCCCATTGCCATAGGGCGGCTCTATTACTGTTCTGAGGCATTCCCTGTAATGGGGAGGGTGCTCCACAATTAGGACACGGAGCCTCATTCTCTACACGTGTCGTTTTACAATATGCACAGATCATGCCTGTTCTCCCACATTTTTATGATGATTTAAGCTTACCTATATACTTGCTTCCTTGTTGATTCTATCAATACAATCTCACACTAGCATTGCTGATGCAGGTAATCAAGTATTGTCTCTTTCAATAGGGTAAAAGGGCTATCTTTTTTTGTCCTCTTCACCTTATATAAACGCGTATCATTATGCATCTTTAGGGGCTACATGGGATAGAAATAGTTCCACATGACCAAGCTTAAAGAGATACCTCGGCCCGAGGAGAGCCATCCAAGGGAACCAGAATTTGTTTAAACATACTTGCGCTCCTTGCAATAGGTCTCAATAGAGGTATTATAAAGATAGTGTAAGATGAGGAACGAAGGAATTCAAGTGCGGAGCTTCCATACACTGGCTGACAGGCTTTGAACTCTATCCTTGCTAAGAGCGTCAGGGTTCTCTTGCGGGTGTCTATTGTAACGTGTTACCATTGAGTTATGAGAGTGTGTTCCTAGCATAGAAAGTTTCTTCTTAAAATAGAGGTTATGGCAGAATCACAAGATCAATGGTACAACCGACAAGCGGTGGAGCAACTCGCGTTGCATATTCCATTTGAGCGCGACACCGCCTCCAAATCAGAGCAGATAGAGATGCTGCGCGGGTTGGTCATTCGTCATGGTCGCGCTATGGACCCAACTATGTTTGGTTTCGAGGCCCGTACTGAGCTGATACGCCTGGGTCTATGGAGCCGCATTGGACCAGAATATGAGTAACAAAACAATCGTGATTACAGGCTGTTCAAGTGGCTTTGGACGAATCACAGCTCTGCGCCTCGTCAAAGAAGGCTGGCACGTCTTCGCCACCGTGCGTAAAGAGGTCAATCAAGCCGATCTCGTCGCCGAGGTTGAGGATGGCTACAAAGATAATCTTACCCCCATTCTGTGTGATATCACCAATACGCAGCAGGTCGCGGCCCTTGCGCAAAGAGTTGCGGAGGCAACGCCACGATTGGATGCCCTGCTCAATAATGCTGGAACCGCATTCGCGGCACCACTTGAATTGATGCCCCTGGACGATTTACGAGCACAGCTAGAGGTCAACGTGATCGGCCATGTTGGTGTTATACAGGCATTACTGCCGTTGCTCAAGGCGGCCCGGGGAACGATTATCAATGTTAGCAGTGTGGGAGGTCGCGTCTCTATACCTGTGGGAGGGGCCTATTCCGCTAGCAAGTTTGCTCTTGAGGCGCTTAGTGATGCATTGCGCCTCGAACTTGCTCCTTTTGGCGTGCGTGTTGTGGTAATCGAGCCGAGTTCCAGTCCAACGGATATCTGGAAGGTCAGCATGAAGCGGGCCTTAGATCAACTGCAACAGCACCGAGAAGGGCCTTACGCGCGGCTCCTGGCGAGGTTTGAGAAGATCGCCAGGGTCTCGGCCTCAAGAGGCTTTCCGCCAACGCTCTTTGCGGATACTATCGAGCGTATTCTCTCTAGCAAGAATCCGAGAACGCGTTATGTTGTTCCGCCCGCTGCTGCTATAGAAGTGGGACTACGCCGTTTTCTGCCCGATGCACTCTTTGATCGCATCCTGCGTGCTACGCTGCGCTGGTAGACTCAGTTTTTCTCAGAGGCGTCTGGCGAGGGCCAGTATGACGTGGCTTGACAAGACAAAGCTTTAGCCACCATAACGAGTATGCTATACTTGTACGGAGGTATTCTTACCTTGTACCAGGAGGTAACTTTATGGCTTATCAAATGACTGTCACACTGAGTGACCAGGAATACGCCGCTCTCGAAGCAGAAGCGGCTAAGAGCGGCAAACAACCCGAAACGCTGCTCCATGAAATCATGGCTCGTCAACTTCATACCTCTTCGACACCGGAGACAGCAAAGCGTCCACTAACGGGACGCGAGTTCATGGAGCAGCAATACCGCGAAGGGAAAACTCTCAACATTCCTACGCGACGACGATTAACCCAGGAAGAGCAAGCCGAGCGTGAGCGACTAGCAAAGTTGTTCGCCGGCGGTAAACCAATTTCTGAAATGGTGATTGAGGACCGAGGCCCGTACTAATGGGAACCTACTTTTTAGACACCTCGGCCATCGTCAAACGCTATGTTGCAGAGCAAGGGCAATCGCTGCTCTTAGACCTCTGTAGCCCCGAACAAGGGAACCCAAACAACTACCCTCAAGAAAGAAGTTCTGAGAGCAAAACGGATGAGCGTTGATGTACGCGTTTCGACAAAAGTGGACATCATCAATGTCTCGCACACTCGATTTTCTTCTCCCCTTATACTTCGTAGAGCCAGCGAAGAAGCTTTATCGAGGCACTGAAAACCCTCGCATGGAACAGGTTGTTTTCCTCTCTGCATCAGGTGTATACTCAAGAAGAGGAAATAATTCTACAAGCCACACATGAGAACGTTGACTGTTGTGACATCACACATGACACCATTGACAGCTTACAGCCATGTATATAGCTTTATGCTGGTAGATAGCAGTGTGGCCGTTTACCAGTACAAACAGTGTTGTTAAGGAAAGAGGAGGAAACCAGATAATGGTACTCAAAGATACGCTGCTGTATCTCGCCCAGAATGAGAACTTACGCAACTTCGTCGTACACAATAAAGCCACGCGAGGCGTCTCTCGTCGCTTTGTCGCTGGCGAGGTCCTGGATGATGCTGTACAGGCGACTCGCAGGCTCAACCAGCGTGGCATCAGGGTCGCGCTTGACATGCTCGGCGAAAATGTCTCGGATGATAAGCAAGCTCGGTCCGCCGCACAGGACTACATCGCCGCCCTTGACTGCATTCAGCAGAACGGTATGGATGCCAACATCTCTATCAAACTCACCGCATTGGGACTCGATGTCTCACAGGACTTGTGCGAACAGAATGTGCGTACCATCCTGGAACATGCCAGGCAGAACTCCATCTTTGTCTGCATCGATATGGAGGGGTCAGACTATACCGAGCAGACCGTCGATATCACTTTACGCATGCGGAAGCAGTTTGAAAATGTTGGAACCGTCATTCAATCGTATCTGCATCGCAGCAAAGAAGATGTTGAGCGGATCATTGCTCAGAGCGTGCGTGTGCGACTCGTCAAGGGTGCATACAAGGAGCCTCCTGCCATCGCCTTCCAGCAGAAGAGCGAAGTTGACGATACCTACGTCCAACTTATGCTGATGTTACTTGCGCGCGGCAATTATCCCGCCATCGCCACGCATGATGAGGCTATCATCAATGCCGCTTGTACCTTCGTGCGCGATCATGGTATCAACAAGTCTGCTTTCGAGTTTCAGATGCTCTACGGTGTTCGGCGCGATTTGCAAGAAAAGCTGGTTCAGCAGGGCTATGACATGCGTGTCTACGTGCCCTATGGCTCGCAGTGGTATCCCTACCTGATGCGTCGCATGGCGGAACGCCCCGCCAATCTTATGTTCGTTATGAGCAACGCGCTCCGTTAACCCAGGAGAGAAAGAGAAACGGCATGGTGAGGATGTTGACCGTTGATGGTCAACATCCTCACCATGCCGTTTCTCTTTCTCTGTGATAAAATACGATAATATAATTATCCAAGAATTCAAGAATATGAGAGAACGAGGTAATGATTTCTAGCTGTGTGATCTCTGTTGGTATTGCGGATGTTCGTCACGATCCTGACCCCGCTTCCGAACTTGTGACGCAGGCTCTTATGAATGTAGCCGCAACTCCTGGTAAGATTTCAGGTAGGTGGACACAGGTACTCCTTCATGATTATAAAGGCTGGGTACGTAGTGATGAACTCGCGGAGCCAATCTCAAACGGCTTTACCAGGATTGGAGAGCACTGTGCGACGCCTCTGGGCTTGATTGCTGTAGTAAACGTGACGCACACGCCGCTGTATGCCCATGAGACAGGACACGAGCCACGAGACACGGCATATCTTTCTACTGTTCTACCACTTTTAGACACGACACGGGCAGACCGTGTTCAGGTGGCTTTACCTGGAGAACAGACGGGATGGCTAGCACGTCAGACAGTGGCTATTCGACAGCGTGAGACTCCTTATCCGTTCACGTCGGTATCTACGACGACTGGCTATGCGCGAGCCTTTCTTGGCGTTCCCTACTTATGGGGAGGCGTAAGTTGGGAGGGCATTGACTGTAGTGGTTTTGTTCAGCTTTGTTACCGTATGAGTGGGTACACTCTTCCCAGAGACGCCGATCAGCAGCATGACTCACAGCCTTACAAGGTTAAGCTGGAAGAGATGCAAGAAGGCGACCTGATCTTCTTCGGCGGCAAGTCTATCACACATGTTGCCCTGGCACTTAACCAGAAAGAGTTTATTCATGCCGAGGGACAAGAATACAATCACGTGACTATCAATAGCTTCGACACTGCGGATGCACATTATAATCAGCGGCTCGCCGATATCGTCTACGGACTAAAGCGGGTGGTAGTATAGATGCAATACGAGATCGAGCGCGAACTCTCTACGTTGGGTGGTCGCTCCGCGTGCGTTGTTGTACGACTGGACGAGGCCGCTCCTAGAGAACTTGTCTCGATTCACTGCGATATGCTCTTTCCCGCCGCGAGTCTTGTCAAAGTTCCTATACTGATAGAAGCGGCGCGGCAGATCGAATTTGGTCTGCTTGCCTGGGATACACGCTACACTGTGCCTGATACTGCACATGTTTCCAGCAGTGGTGTCTTAACGGACCTCTCGCCGGACTTACGGCCAACGCTGAGAGATCTCGCACACCTGATGATAACTATCAGTGATAATACTGCCTCAAATATGTTGCTGAGTCTCATGGACATGGATTCCGTTAACACTACCATGCAGCAGTTAGGGGCGAACTCCACTCGAGTTGAACGGCGTTTTATGGACTTCGAGGCGCGCAAAGCTGGAAGCGAGAATTGGACGACAGCAGGTGATATGGCTTTGCTGCTTTCCTTCTTCTGTACCGACTTGCTGCCAGGAAGAGAGCAGATGCTCAAGATGTTGTTGCGCCAGAACGACCACAGCCTCCTGTCTGCTTATTGGAATGAAGATATCCCATTTGCTCATAAAACAGGCGAGTTAGAGGGTATCCTTCATGATGCGGGCATACTCTATCCTCCATATCCGGTGCAAACTCCTCAACCGCCGTTGATCGTTGTGGTCATGACCGCTGAGCAGAGCGATATACCACTGACAAGATACGTGCTGGCTCGTATCGGGCGAATAGTTTATAACCAGGAGGCATTATGACGATTCTACCCTATAAAGGTGTATGGCCCACTGTTGCTAAGGATGTGTTCATTGCTCCAGGCGCTGTGGTGATTGGGAACGTCACAATTCATGAAGGCTCGAGTATCTGGTACAACGCTGTTGTGCGCGGCGATGGCGCTCCCATCGTCATTGGTCGCTACACGAACATTCAGGATAACTGTACCTTGCATGTTGATGCTGATGCAGCATTGACCATAGGTGACGAATGCACTGTTGGGCATAATGCCATTGTGCATGGTGCCACACTTGGCAATCGCGTTCTAGTGGGGATGAACGCTGTTGTACTGTCTCATGCGGATGTTGGCTCTCAAACAATTGTTGGTGCATGCGCTCTAGTCAGCGAGCACAAAAGTATCCCAGGTGGTGTACTGGCTGTGGGTGTACCCGCAAAGGTAGCGCGGAACCTGACCGAGTCAGAGCGTGAGCATCTTGGAAGTAGTGCCGAGGGGTATTACAAACGGGGGTTAGATCATAAGCAATCGGTTGAAGAGTAAGAGCATAGACCGTTCAGGGCGACCACAAGGGTATAACAGTTTCACCGTCACAGGCGGCGTGGTATAGTCTTATCATTCTCCATATGTTGAACGTCGTGCATGGGGCAAGGGCACCCGCAAGGGGATGCCCCTCCCATACGCCGCCGTAGTGCGGAGGTTCATGTATGGGAGGGGCATCCCCTTGCGGGTGCCCTTGTGGTCTCCTGCTTGTCCTCATCATGCACCGAAGCAAAAGATTAGCTTCCCACCGTCACCTGGAACGTTGTTTGCGCTGGTGCTTGACCGGGGCGTTGAATGTTCACTCCAATATCCCATTGACCCGACATGGAAAAAGCTTCACTTTTGTCGAAGGTCGCGGTGTAGGCAGGATTGCCCCCCGTTGCGTTGACAAGTGCTGTCCCCATATCCATTGCTTGCATGTTAGTATGCAATCGCACTTTGGCATCAGTGACTGGTTTGTCGCTGGCATCGGCAATGGCGATTATAACTGTATTTGTCGTGTTGACGCGTCCGGGAAGTATTTGTAACGTCACCGAGAGATTGCCTACCTGTTGCGTCTGTGTAGTGGTTGTGGTGCTTGTCGCGGCGGGTGGATTCGCATAAGAGATATTCGGAAAGACGATAGGTGGTGCATAGAACGCCATCAGAGCGGAACAAAGTAGTACGCCAGCTCCAAGCAGTGCTTGTGTGCTTGCCGCTGCTTTCAGGCGACGTATCGTCTGTTCCAGCGCTGACTGGCGTGCGCGTCGTGCAGGTAGCTCAGCGTCTACAACTGGTAACAAGATGGCCTGGCGCGCGAGCTTCGGGCGCAGCATAAACAAGGCATATATACTGACAAGTAGGATGATTGCGACCAGTACAAGTTTGACAAGGAGAGCACGCCCATAGGGGTCACTCAATAATAGTTGAGGAGCACTGATGGTTGCCTCGCTCAAGAAGAGGAGACTGACCGCCTGAACTCCTATACTAGCGATGATAAACGGTGTCAGGCGGCGCAGAAATGCCAGCAACATCTCCGTATTAGAGTCAAGATCAATGCTTTGAAGCAAGGGGAGTAGTACATACCCGAGATAGGCAAGCCCCCCAAACCAGATACCCTGCGCGAGAAGCGAGAGACCATCGAACACAACCGCGCTTGCACGCGTCTGTGCTACCTGTGCCGCGCTGCCTGTAAGGGCATAAGTGCAGACAATTAGCCCGGCGAGCAGGAGCCATGGAACCGTATATCGCTGTAGTGACGATGGAGTAGACAATGCATTATCAAGTTCTATTACAGCTTTCACCGCGCTTGTTGTACCGGGAGTAGAGTAATCGTGTAGCGACCGTAAGGGGCCAGAATGTGTCGCTCGTGGTTGTGCCTGTTCCGATAGCTCACGCTGCGCACGAGTTGTCCACCAGAGCAGGGTTAATGCACCAACAATTAGAAGTGTACGGAGCAGCCAGAGGCGACCATATGTGGTTTCGTCCAGCAGAAGGCCAAGTGCTGAGAGGTCAAGAGTTCCGTCATTCAATGCGCGGGTAATATGCACACTACGCAGGATCAGCGCCACAAATTCACCTACGAGGAGGGATGAGAGGCAGAGCCATTGCAACGGGACTGCCTGTTTCCTTGCACGGTCAAGTAGTTCACCAGCTCGCTCTGTGCGTGTAAGGATGAGCCGCTCTGTCACAAGAAGCCCTATCCAAAATGTCAGCGCAAGCAGGACGAGCCACTCCCATGCAACGGCCAGAATCCCAAGCAGATCAAGGTTACGCACCTTGTCCAAGTCATTGCTGCTGCCAGGACCGAGGGTTGGTTGTCCTGATACTCCTGTTGAGGAACGTCCGACATCGAAGCCAATAGAACCCCAGGTTGTGTGCCCATCGTCATTGGAAACGGCTGTCCAGCGCACAAAATAGCTGCCTTGTGGAAATGAACTTGAGAGATACGTATCTAGCTCGCGTGGGTTATTTGGGGAGACAGCACTTCGCGTCTGTGTCGGAACGAATGCTCCATTTTGAACATAGGAGACGTTAGCGACACTTATGGAACTAATAGCTGTGTTAAAGAAGATGCGTACTACGCTCGGTACCTTGCTCACTGTCGAGCCATCGACTGGATCGGAGCCGATGACATAGGCATGCGCGAGCGCCGCTTGTGGTTGTATTACCGTCGCGGCAATACAAGAAATCACTATATGCAGCAGCAATGCTGGCAGCAAAACAAATCTGAGAAAACGCCGATGCCTATGCTTCATGGATGCGACATTCTTTTTTATGAGACCAGAATGCACAAAGCTTGTGCATGTACGCAACGATTGTACACCAGTGACGCTATGCTCGCAATATGTCGGTATTCTTGGGTCTTTTCATTCCTGATGAACTTTGACAACCGAAGAAGGGAATTCGTAGGGGCGTAATCAATTGCGCCCCTACGAATTCCCTTCTTCGGTTGTCAAAGTTCATCAGGAGACCAGATGTTTGTCTCCAGGTCTAAAGCCCGTTATAATAAAAAGTACCAAAAGTACAGGAAGAAAAAAAGAATGGTATTCATGAATAAACGTTACTGGTGGCAATCTCTTTCTCGTCTCTTCATGTGGTCTCATGTTATAGGTGTCGTCGGCTTCTATCTGACGGTCTGGTGGCGTACAGTTCCTCGCCCTGAAGATCGTATAGAAAAGCTTGCTAAGAGAAACTCTAACTCATCTTCTGCTGGCAGTGGAGAGGGTCCAATGGTCTCAATTATTGTTCCTGCTCGGAATGAAGAAAACAATATTAATCGCTGTGTACGGTCACTTTTAGAACAGGATTATGAGCATTTCGAGGTGATCACTGTTGATGATGGCTCGACCGATGACACAGGTCGTCTTCTCGATGAGCTAGCACATACTCATTCCAACGGAAATCGTCTCTGGGTGCTTCGTCTCCGGAATGAACTGCCCGAGGGGTGGGCCGGTAAGCCTCACGCTATTCATATGGGAGTACAGGAGTCGCAAGGCGAATGGCTGCTGTTTACCGACGCGGACACCTGGCACGCTGCCAACGCGCTTCGCTCCGCCATCATGCAGGCAATCCAGGAGCGAGCAGACCTGTTTACGATGGGAACGGAGCAGGAATTGCCAACATTCTGGGAACGCGTCTTGATGCCGATGGCGTATCTTGGCATCAGCATGCAGTATCCTCCTCGGCTTGTAAACAATCCCAAAAGCAAGGTCGCAGTAGCCAATGGGCAGTACATCCTCATTCGTAGAGAGGTCTACGATAGTATTGGAGGCTATGCTTGTCCCGACCTTCGTGACACGTTGTTGGATGATCGTGACCTTGCGCGCGTCATCAAGGAAAATGGCTTCAAACTGCACTTTGTCGATGGACAGGACCTGGTACACGTTCACATGTATCAGGGCCTGCGCGATACCTGGCGCGGGTGGCGCAAGAATGCTTATCTGGGCAGTCGCGGTGGATTGCTTTTTGTCCTGCTGGAACTGTTCGGTCTACCTATGGTCTCTATCGTCCCCTTTATTCTTCCCCTGCTTGCTCGCCTGACGAGAACGCGCAGCGGCGGGGGCGTCAGTTCAAGAGAGGCAAGCGTTGCGACTGCGCTAGAACTGACTCCTCTATTGTTATATCGTCTGTGGCTGAATAACATGTTGAGGATACCGTGGTATTACGCCTTCACGCATCCGTTAGCTGGTGCCATCTTCGAGGGAATATTGGGGGAGTCATCATGGCGCGTTCTTACGCGCAGAGGCGTTGATTGGCGTGGCAGACAATACCATAATGAGAAGGTTATAAATTTGAATATCATGCGCTTTGAGCAAAGCCAAAAACTGTTCAAACGTTCGCGTTGAGTGACCAATCGTGTAAAGCCTCTTCATGCACCTATCATATCCGCTTTGACAAGCCCCACAGACATGTATAAAGATACTTTTTTCAAATCATTCGTCCATAGATAATTGGTGCATTCAGCAAAAGGGCAGGGGACGGCACGGTAGGGGCGCAAGTGATAGCGCCCAATAGGTGTCAACTTTAGCGAAACGCGGGAAACCAGGGCACCCGCAAGGGGATGCCCCTCCCATAGGTGAACGAGCCTGTGATGCGCCGTCCTATGGGAGGGGCATCCCCTTGCGTGGCAACATGTCTGGAGGACATTTGCCCTCGCCTCGGCCTTTACAAGCTCTTTTCACCTTTAAGTTGATGCATATTTGGGCGCAATTGATTGCGCCCCTAGTGACAAGCCACCATGCAGGACGCAATCATACTTGCATAAGCTCTTGCTAGATAGGCGTTGCTGAGGGCAGCAATATGTTTACTGAGACTGCCTAACCAGGATTTTGTGTAATGTATCAAGGATTACTTCACCTGGAACCTCGTTCCGTGGAGGGTATATTTCTGGCTCGTAGAATACATGTACTCCGTATCTTCTGAGCAGTCGCACACTTCTCATAAAGGCGGGATGAGCGTCAAGGCCCCCATTCTTACGGACGACAGGGACAGCCAGGATAGGTTTCTTGAGTCCCGTGAACTCGCACAGGAGACCAAGGGCAAGGGTATCGCTGATCCCCAATGCCCATTTGTTCAGCGTATTGAAGGTCGCGGGAAATACTACAATGGCATCCGCGCGTGGTAGGGCATCAGGGTCTTCTGGTCGCTTATACTCGCTGCGTACCGGATGCCCTGTCAATTGGGCAAGCTGAGCCACATCGACGAACTGTGTTGCATTGGGAGTAAGAATCACACAGACATCCCATTCTGCTTGTTGCGCGACCTTCACAAACTCTTGTACTAATGGAGCTGATCCAGCAGCACACGTAATTATGTAGAGAACATCTCCAGATGCCTTATTGCGTTCTGTATCACTCATTGCACACTCATCAAAGCTGCTTTCAAATCTTTCATCCGGGGATGCTTCCCTATTGATGTCACGTTGAGTCTAGCATACATCCCTTGCACACGGCTAATATGTCGCTCTGACCCATACCCTCTCGCTAGCTCGATTCCCTGGATGGCTAAATCTATTCCTTTCTCAATATCCCCGCTATAGGTGTGCGCTTGAGCTTTGATAATCGTGTACGAACCCATTTCACGTACTGGGCGAAACGGCTTGAGTTTATCTGTTTGGTGATAGATTTCTAGCGCCTTCTCGGGTAGCCAGAGCATCGTATATCCTTGTCCACGTTCTTGAAGCACTTCAACAAGATTGAATTGGTTGTACTGAGTATCTATCGTTTGCTTGATGCTTGTGGCGATATCTTCTGCATTATCGATAGACTCTAAAAACAAGTCGTTGTAGCCATATGCAGAGTGCGCTCGCGCCAGTATTTGCCAACGAACTCCTTGCACGTATTCATCCGCACTATTTGTTATAGAACGGATAGCATCCAGTAGTTTTACAGAAGCTTCATAACGGCCTCTCTTTCGCAGGACATCCGCACGATGAATTTGTGCGAGGGAACTGATATTGGGGTCCCTCAATTCCTCTCCTAAATCAAGCATCTCCTGAAAATGTCCCATTGCATCAGTATATCGTAGCTGATCGAATGCGATCTTCCCTTGCATTTCGTGTGCATATGCAAGAACTTTCTGAGCAGGTCTGAGAAATTGACCATGATGCTTAGTCAGTGCATCATCCAACCGGACAGTCAAATTTGTTAAGTTCTCAGTGATGGGAATATTTTCCCCATCGGCCAACCAAAGAAGCCAGGAAAGCTTGATCGTTGCGAGAGAGGGTTCTAGGAGCGTTTGAAGGAGAACATCATCAGCATCAGCAGGCTTTTCGGCGGTAGCACGACGTTGTGGCATTCCTTTACCGATAGCGTCTAATCGTTCGTTGGGGATTCCTAAAATGTCAGCCAAGCGGTTGATCTGCTCTTGTTTGTCCAGCTTCCGTTTTCCTCGTTCAATCAGAGACACATACTCACGCGTGTGTTCCCATCTTTCTGCCAATGCTCCTTGCGACCACCCTCGCTGTTCTCGAAAAGATTTGACCAGTTTTCCAAATGCGTTATTCGTCAGCTTTAGCTCACGCTCCTTCTCGTTTGCCATATCAATTCTCTCTCTTACATTATTGGTTGCTTATTAACACATTGTTCCTAGTGGAGGAACACCTTGTTCCTTGATAATACCACTATTGCTTTTTATACTTCAATAGACGAGACATTTCGGTTCTACGTCCTTCGGGGTGAAATACGTAGGTGATGGTAGGGGCGCAATTGATTGCGCCCGCACGGGAAATTGATGCATGTGCACAGGCGCAATCAATTGCGCCCCTACCATCACCCGGAAGCATGGAGACCTGACATTTCATAACGACATTTATGGGTAGGCAATTTGGCAACGCCAGAAAGTGAGGAAAACATTAAAACGACTCGTCGGAGAGAAAGAGGCGATCAAGACGCTGGCTGAAACGTGGGCGAATGCATTGATATGAAAACAGTGACAAAGACAGAACCTACATTTATAGCATTAGGCAGATGCATTATTGGTGCATCGGCTCCATGAACGGGGGAACGGACATTGCTTCGCTCGTCCGTGGGCGTGATAAATCAGGCCCCTACGGCGGCCTGTTCAATTCTCGATGGTGGACAATCTTCTCCCGGTCGATAATTGTGATACATCAAGCCCCTGTGGTTGCCTGTTCAATTGGCGGATGCACCAATTATGATTGTGCTTCATCGTCTGGAACACTCTCGATTAATTCGGATACGTCCACGTCCAAGGCTGAGGCAATTTTATCGAGTGTTGCTGTATTGACTCGTCTGTAGGGGTCTTTGTAGATGGTTCTGAGGGTATTGTGTGAGATTTGCGCTTCCCGTCGCAGTTTCCCCATGCTAAAGCCTTTTTGGGCTGCGACTTCTTTGACCCGTAATCTCATCATGAACATTTCCCTCGCCTGTGTTGGGAATGATTGTAGCAGAACCATCATCTTGACGACAGTATCAAGATCGTGATAATGTAATTTCATTGATAGTGTCAATACCTAGGTAGTACATTCAATCGACAGAGCGTAGAAAGAGGACAGCGCCGTCTGGTGAAGGATCTGAACAACGAGAGGGCCTCTCGGTGAAGCTGATCTCTTACACGTTCCTACAGCTACCAACCATATTGTCAAACCAGGAGAGAACGAAAGAGACACTCATGGAAAAAAGGAATTAGCATATGGGACAATTTGCATATGATGGATACCAATGGCATTTTAGCAATGAAACCGTGGATGTGTATATGAGCGATGCCGTCTTTCAACGCCATCTCACTCACGACCTGGCAAGCAAGGGTGTTGATACCCGGACGTATCTTCAACTCTTGCAGTATGTCGATCAGGTGCTTGGTCAGCGTATCCAGGCAGCAAAGCACCTCCACGCCCCTGAATATTGGCTAGAGTGTCATGACCCTGATGTACGGGTTCTTCGGCGCCTGTACAAGCTGGCAGGCGAGGGCAGACAGCCGAGGTGAACAGCAAGGGAGAAACACGGTGGTGCTTATATCCTCCTGCGCTCTTCAGTTGATTGAGTGTTCCAACTCCGTTTCTTTGGAGCGATTGCAGCCGGAGGCTTCTATTTGATCTATATGCTGGTATTGCAATTCACTTACGGTATTATCTGGACCATCCATCTCGCGGGAGGCGCGGTCACCACATCAGCACTTGTCGGCTGGCTGCTCACCTATCTGCTTGTCCCGGTGGCGTTGACGGAAGGGCAGAATGCAGAGTAGGGTTGGGCCGATAAGGGAAAGAGAGACAAGCCCTGGTAAGTTGAAGAGCTACCAGGGCGCAGCGCCTGTATGAAGTCCGCTTTATTTACCGCTTGATGCCTTCCACGAACCATTGCTCTTCATCCGTATTAGGGTCAAAGCGGAACAAAGGGACCCAGGAAGCATTCTCGGGGGTGAGGACGACGGCTTTATTCAATAGCCGACCGATCATGCGTAAGAAATCGAGCAGGCGAACTATCTGCTGTTCACTGTTCATATCGCGTGGATCGAGATCAAACTCAATTTCCTGACTCGTATAAAAGTGGCAATTGAGCGCCAAATGTGCTGCATCCACACGCAGTGTCACTCCATCAGCATGAGCGAGGAGGAATATATCCTCAATCTGCTCGGGAATAGGCCCTTGTTGCCCACCAACGATGAGTTCGATAGGATACGAGCTACTCCGAAGAAACGTCAGTAATTTCTGCCAATCCTGTACCGTTGTCCCATGGACATAGATATCGCGGAGGCTTCCATCGGCATAAAAAGCCCTTTGGTACTGCTGCGGAGAATCGTTCATGAATTGCTTTGCTCCTTTGCTGCTCCCTGATGAGTTCCGATTCTCCTTAGACAATCCACCATTGAGGAAATGTATACTTCCCACCCGGATTCGTCGCCATATTGGGCACTTGTTAGCATAGACATACGGATTGCCTGAGCCTATGCTACCCACACTGCCACCCACAGAGTCCTTTTGCGTCCATCGGCCCCACTGTGGGTCGTAGTACCTCGTGCCGAACTTGTAGAGGCCCGTTGTCGCGTCGTAGTAGCCACTGGCAAGGTACAACGTACTGGCATCGAAGTACCCGCCTGCGAACTGCCAGGGGTTGTATTGGGTTCCCGTCTGGTCCTGGGTGACACCATAGGGGCCATACACATAGGTATTCAGGACGACATCGACTACACGTTCTATCGTCCATCACGATTCTCGTGGCATTGCCCCCAGATCAACGCCACTCAAGAAAAGCCTCGTAGGAATGGCTTTCCAGCACGAAGCCCCATTTCTCAAACGCTGCTCGACGAATATCGCCTACTCATGCCAAACTCGTACAGTGGACAAAAATTTCTGGGACCATTATACACCTCTTATCATCTACAGAATTGTGGGAGAATTGGAGAAAGGATGATATTCAGTTTGATGATACGCGAGTTCTCCAAAGGCCGTATAGAGTTCGAATTGTAGTGGATACACTGCTTGTCGCTCGCTCCAAAAGAACACGAGATCGTCCTGCGCAGTGTCTTCTAAGATTAGACCATTAGGACTAAGCAGACGTATACGCGTAATGTGAAAGCCCTTATCAATGACCTCTCCGTAGATATAAAACTCTTTCAAGAGTGGTTGTAAGAGGCTTACGCCTTTGAGTTGAACCCAAGGGAAGGCATGCCGTTCAGTCGGTTCATCCGGTTCCCGTTTTTGTCCGCCACTCATACATTGCACAAACCAAGAGTTAGCTCTGCGGCCAACTTTATGGAGGCTAAGGAAGCAAATAAAATACCAATGTTGCCCAGTTATATCTTGAAACGTTACATAGTGCACTTGATGTGTCGGGACGCTACGCCTTTTGAGGAACTGAAGCGTCGTTAAATCTGGTATGATGTGATGAAGACGAGGGCTGTAGAGGCGCAAATGCTCTCGAATCGCTTCTTGTGGACCTGCTCTACTTTCACTTGAAAGATTCATCTCGTGACCTCCTGTTCAGAAACCTATACTAAATGAAAGCTTGAAAGCGAAAGGTGACCATACAGAACATTTATTCTATTTACGCTCTCATCGTTATTTTAACACACACTAGTGAAGAGCGCGTAACAGTCTTTTGCTCTGTGAACTAGGAACCTCTATTCTTTCTCCTGCTCGGGCGACTGCCTGAACCAAACGCCTCAGCGGTCCGTTGAACTCATGAGGATAGTCACATCAACTACAACGAGGAGGGCATCCAGATACATTCAGTATCCATTCAAGGCGAATAATGATACACTGTATCTGGTGCTTCTCTTCCTACCTCTACTTTGTTCTACGCAATTTGACCACCAATGACATTGTGTATGACCGAGGCATAGATGCCACACGTCTCTCCGTTTGCCAGGGTTGCAATGCCAGAGAAGATTACAAAGACAGTTCCTTGCCCAAACTCATAACTAGGAATGGATTGAGCATATAATGGATCATTTACAACATCACCGACAACCAGTTGAGTCGGATCAAGAAAGCTTATGGACGGCCCATAGATCGTAATGAAACCTACAAACGCAGTGACTGGTCCCAGGTATGATAGAAAGCCGTATACAATGTCAGCCCGCCCAGGTAGGTCACTATCGCTTATAATGACATGTGATTCTCCGCAGTCACCTACTGACCTTCCTGTCGGATCAACTTCGTTTACCGGATCATCGTTGGCATACAGGTACGGGTTCGCCGAAGCTACCGGGTCCTGCTGCGTCCATCTGCCCAGCGAGGGATTGTAGTACCTCGTGCCGAACTTGTACAGGCTCGTCGTCGCGTCGAAGTAGCCACTGGCGAACTGCCAGGGGTTGGCGACCGTCTCGCTCTTGCTGGTGCTGGTGCCAAATGGGTCATAGCTGTAGCTGTCCTTGACGGTGCCGCTACTATCGGTAAGCAATCGTACCGAGCCAATGTCGTCCATCAGGTAGTAGTAACTACTTGAGGAGATGCGTTCGCTCATCAGTTGCCCTCGATTATCTCGAGTATAGTACGTTTGCCCGCCACTGTCCGATGCACTGCCAAGACCCAAGGAACCATAGGTGTAGTTGGTGCTGTTGACGGTCACGCGGTCGGTCTGGTCGGCTCCGCTGTAGGTGTAGGTGTCGGTGTTGATCGCGGTGGTCTGGTTCTTGGCGTTGTAGGTGAAGCTGAGCCCACCACCGCTGGTCAGGTTGCCGTTGCCATCGTAGCTGTAGGTGGTTGTCGTGCCTCCCTTGACACTGGAAGTCAACTCATCGGCGGCATTGTAACTGTAGGTCGTCGCGGTGCCGTTGATGGTGGCCGAAGTGCGGTTGCCTGCTCCGTCGTAGCTGTACTTGTCATCGGCGGTCTGGGAGCCCGAGCCGTTCTTGACGAGCGCCTCGGTCAAGCGATTGAGCGCGTCATAACTGTAGCTTGTCGTGTTGTTGGAGAGGTCGGTCATGCTGGCTTTGAGGTCGCCGTTCCAACTGTAGCCGAAGCTCATGAGCGTCGTGGTCCCCTTGACGGCCTTGATCGAGGTGGTGTGGTTCGCCCCGTCGTAGCCCGTCGAGGTGACGATGCTGTTGGGATAACTCATGCTGGTGCGCCGATTGGCGTTGTCGTAGCTGTAGGTGGTCTTAGCTCCACTAGGCTCGGTGAGCGTGGTGAGCAGATTGACCTGGTTGTAGGCATAGCTGACCGTGCCACCCGCGTCGGTGGAGGAGGTCAGGTTGCCCACCTTATCGTAGGTATAGCTGATCGACGTGCCGCCAGGCAAGGTCTTCTTGGTCATACGGTTGAGGGAATCGTAACTGAACGAGGTCTGCCCTGTGTTGTCAATCACGCTGGTCAGGTTGCCATCGCCATCATAGCTGTCGTTGACTGTCGAGCCATCGGCGTAGGCAGCCTGCAGGACGCGGTCCAGGTTGTTGTAGCTGAAGGCCGTCCTCTGCCCCTTGCCATCGGTGACGCTGCTCACGCGGCTTAAGGCGTCGTAGGTCAGTGCCTCCGAACCGAGGGGAGAGGGAGGTGTGATGCTGCTCAGGTTCCCACTGCCATCGTAGCCATAGCTGGTGACGTTGCCATTGGCATCGGTGAGTTTGGAGATGGTGCCGTTGCTGTTGTAGCTGTAGCTCACGTTGTTCTGCGTGGCGAGGCTATCCTTGACCGAGGCCATGTTGCCCGTGGCATCGTAGGCGTAGCTCAGCGTGTTGCCGCGTGCATCGGTGGTGCTATCGGGATAGTACGGAAAGGACGTGTTGGTGTAGGTTGCTGTGCTCTTAGCCCCGCTGCCATCGGTGGCACTGGTCAGGTTGTTGTTGGTATCGAAGGTAAAGGTGCTGGTGTTGGCGAGGGCATCCTGCCCCTGGGTCACGTTGTAGTTGGTGGCATCATAGGTCGTGGAACTGCTGTGTCCAAGAGCATCCGTCGTCCTGGAGACCTTGAAGGTACTGTCGTAGGTGTAGGTCGTGGCGTGGCCGTTGGCATCAGTGACGACGGTAGTGCCAGCGTTGTAGGCGAAGCTGGTGACTCCAGCTTGTGGATCAGTGATCGAGGTCACGCGATGCGAGCCGTCATAGGCGAGCGTGGTCGCGTTGTTGAGCACATCGGTGATCGAGGTCAGGTCACTTCCCGTGTAGGCATAGGCTGTCGATATTCCCGCCAGATCGGTCATGGTGGTCAGATTGCCGCTGCCATCGTAGGCGTAGCTACACCTATTTACTCAATGCGATTGTACGTCGTGTGCCCCGTGACGTTGGAGAATCTCGAATGCTTTTTGTTGGCGGTCATCGGTCCTGATGGTGACAATGGTGCGTCCAGCTTTGAACTCGTTCTCATAGTAGCGCGCTTTTTCCTCTGGTACCCCCATATGGGTGAAGGTTCCGAGGAAACCACCCGCGATACCGCCGATAGCCGCGCCACCCAAAGTTGCTCCTAATATACCTCCGGCGATAACTGGTCCAATGCCAGGGATAAGGAGGGCGGCAGCGGCCCCAAGCACGCCACCGATGATCCCACCTGTAACGATACCCTCGCGTCCACTCTCGTCTGCCGATGGTTCACGCGTCTGAGTTGTTTCGGTTGAGACTGTTTCTGTTGTAGGAGTTTCCGTTGAGATAGAGGGAGTATCTGGAACTGTCATAGGAGCATCGGGACGTGTATGGACTGCTGTGTCTTTCTCCGAGCCGGGATAGGGCAACCTATCGATGGCCTCCTCTGCCACTGGTAGAACGGTTCCTAGAATACTACTTGCATCTGCTGGGCCGGTGATTGGAACAAGTAACGCGTCTACGGCACCGACAACGCCACCGACGATACCTCTTGTAATTGCCCCCGGACTCTTTCCCGTTGTCTCTGGTGCCTCCGTCGTACTTTCAGTGTACGCGGCGTCATGGCGTGCCGCGAAGCCGATCTCGTTATCGTTAAAGCCTATATGCCGCAATTCTTCTATTGCCTGAGCCGCTTGTGCGCGGTCTTCAAAAACGCCGATTACCGTTGTATGTTCAGCCATTCCTTGCATTTCCTTCTACCGACTCTTTTTCTAACACCTCTTCTATACACGGCTTCACAAATGGAAAAGTTGCATGTGCACAGTCTACCACAACACCTTGACGGCTAAACACATTGCTCAAGGTGTTGTGGTAACACTCCCCCACAAGTCCCATTCGATTGCGAATCGTGATACGGAATGATAAGATCGAGTGAGGCAACGTTCAGAGAAATAAGTTCGTAGGGGTATTCCCCGCGGTGAATGGGCTTGCACGGGGTATGAGCATTACGGGTGTTACGTCAGATATAAGCAGGTTATGAATCGATGCGAAACAAATTCATATATCTGGTCCTCACTGTAGTGGTGTTGGCTGTGTCGTCAGGTGCCTATGTCGTAGGTGGTACACAAGCTTACTTCCGCTATCAACAGGCAAACGTAGCAAAACAAAAACAGTGTGGCGATCAGGCATCGGTGCATGTATGCGTCCTCGTCCCCAAAGCGATATTCAGCGCTTACTACCTTTCTTATCTTGCCGCGCAACCACAAGATAGGCTGTTCACCGTTCAATACAGTAGTGGTAGTCCCATAACACTGTTCATTTATGTAACCATTAACGGATTTAGCCAGACGCAGATGAAGAGTGTTAAGGCGCTTCCTACGACGCAAAATGAGCAATTTTTGCCACCACTCCTCAAGCAAGATCAGGTGTTGGGCAATCTCACTCATGAAGAAAACACCTCGTTACACGTGCAGGTTACGGACGCAAACAAGCATATCTACTATGATAACGATATTTCCCTAGCGCTCCACTCGCGCTGGCTTATGCAGTGGACGCAGGAGAATCGCTTGCGTATAGGCGCATGGGTAACGCCCGATGATCGCGCCGTCGAGAACCTTGTGCAGAAGGCGGAAGGCTATTTACAAAACCAGCCGCCTCCGACACCGCCTGGTATGGTTGGATATAGAGGGGCTTCACAGCAACAGGTGCGTGATGAGGTTGATGCTCTCTACGATGCGCTTCGTCTTAGTTATCATATAAAATACGTGCAAGAGAGTGTTCCATACACTGGTACTGATGGGAATACTAACGCGGTACAAAATATCAAACTACCCAGAGAGGTGCTCAAGCAGGGTAGCGGTATGTGTATCGAGCTGACGGTACTACTCGCGGCGGCGGTTGAGCGCATTGGACTGCATCCAGAGATTATAATAATTCCGGGCCACGCCTTTCTAGGGGTTGCGGTCAAAGATGATGATACTTATTTTGAATATTGGGATGCAGTGGACATAAATAATAATATCGCGGCTGATTCTGCCAATGTTGATGCTGACGGAATCTATGTGAATCACGTGGCACAACATACTATTGTAGATACGATTTTGATTGGTGACGCCCGCGCGGCAGGTATTGGTCCTATGGTGTAAAGAAAGAGGAAGACGACGAACACGGCGGATTTTTCGATCTGGTTTAGTAGTGGATGTTACGGTGGGCTAGCATGCTGCATGATTGCCATTGCTGCTAACGCGCTCTATACGACGCTGTACAGGCGTGGAACAACGCGACAACTCGCGGGTGTGATTGTCGTCTGTGTCGTCTGTGCGCTGCTGCTCCTTCCTGCTGTCGTGTGGTATACCATGCGCTTCAGTGTTGAGCAGGCCACTATCTCTGTCGCCGAGGTGCAGGTCGCGCTTGCCTATGTCGCCCTCTGTGGCTGGTTCCTGCCGTTAAGCGTAACCGTGTCTTACTGCCTCTTCTCGCCGCAGCGCCTCTTAACAACCTCAGTCGAGATACCACTTCAGAAGCCTCGTACAGGCGCTAATCCTGCGAATGTACTGCATCCTCCAAGACATCAGCCAGGAGTATCAGCGCCCTTTGTCTTTAATGAGGAGACGCCATGGGGCTGGTTAGAGTATCGTGGTGGAAACTTCCAGGGGCAGCGCCTCGCGCTTAAGCGCGCTGTAGTGACGATTGGACGCGACGAGGACAACGATATATGGATCGACGACGATATGGCTTCACGTCACCATGCCGAGCTAGCCTGGGATGAGGGACGGATTTGTCTGACCGACTGCGATAGTCTTAACGGCGTTCTGCTTAACGGGAAACGTATTCGTGGTACTGTACAGGTAGAGTCTGGGGAACCGTTAGAAGTTGGCTCCCAACGCTTTATTTTCTCGCTGGCGGAAAAGCCGGAATCAGTGTTAGGGGCGTATGATCCACTTGCCAACCATACCTGGCGTTCTTCTCTTGATTCGCTTACTGCCGGCAGCAATGTGCTTCCCGCAACGCGACCACTTCGGGACGATGGAGCCGTTGCTCGGGTGCCAACAACGTCGTTTGGAGGTGTAGCTGAGAGGGTATCGGAGGCGATGATAAACGAGTGGCAGGAGACAGCATCTCTCAATAAAGTTACTCCATTACCGACTTTAGCCGAACAGAACGGGGCCTTGCTCATTCAAGATGGTGAGATGGCGGGAAAGACCTTCATGCTAGACCATCCAGTTATCATGATTGGGCGTGGCATAGAGTGTAACATTGTAATAAACGACGTTTCTATTTCGCGGCAGCACGCGCAATTCCTACGGCAGGCTAGTGGCGACTACGTGCAAGATCTGACGAGTCGTAATGGTACATTAGTCAACGACGAACCGCTGGCTGAGCCGCGTTTGCTACAGATTGGTGATCGTATCCGCCTAGGTAACATCAATCTTGAGTATACATTCAGTTCATCGACACGAACCTCCGGGTTTCCACAGATCATCACTCCACAATCGTTCGCTCGCTCGCTGAGTGGACCTGTCCCTTTGAAGTTACCAAGTAAACCGAAGGAATAATAACCTATTCATCACCACTCTACCTGTACATTGGTTAACGGAGTCTCACCAAGGATTTGGCGACCGTGGCCGGGGTAGAGGTAGTGTACCTTTAGACTGCGCAGAATGCGTAGGGTCTCCTCTAACTGACGGCGGTTTGTGCCGCTCCGTAAGAGGGGCGAACCGCCCGCTATCGTAATCACCGTGTCGCCGCATAAGAGTTCACCCGTGAAAGGATTATGGAGGCAGAGGCTGTCGGGAGTGTGTCCTGGACTGGCTATGACGCGCCAGTCGGGATGAAATGGTAGACCTGCTACATCGTCTAACCACAGGTCCACCAACTTTGCCTGCTGCGCGTAGGGTGGTGGAAACATATCAAGATGTTGAAGTGTGCCTGGCAACATGTGCCCTGTAAGATGGGTGATTCTTGGAAGTATACTCTGCTCTTCCGATTGCGCTAGTGCGCGAATAGTGGCTGATGCAGCCACAGGAGCGGTGCAGATGCGACGAAGCGATTCTACTCCTGCTGTATGATCGGGGTGGAGGTGAGTCAGCACAATCAAGTCTATGGCATTCGGCGAGTGGTGCAAAACTGTTTGCATGTAGTGAGAGAGCAGACGCACATTGAGATCGGAGCCAGGGTCTATGACGACAAGACACTCATCGTGAATGAGATACGTATTTGCCATTGAAAAACGATCAGTAATCGTATGCACCCGGCGAGGCTCTAGCGCAAAGTGTGGAGTCTGCGGCTTATTGGCTGATGCTGGATTCAAGTATCGCCTCCGATAATTACACAACATCTCTGCGTACATACTATCACCTGTAGCAAGAAATGCGTGCATGTGAATATATGTTATACTGATACATATTTAGGAAGTAACTTCACTACGAAGGACAAGCAGCCTATGTCGCGCATCGAAGAAGGACAAGCAGGTCGGTGGCCTCACTATACCTATATTGTGCCAGAAATTTACACAAAGGCGAAGGTACGCCTGATCGGTTTGGGCAGCTATGCCCCTAAGAGTAGCATCACTAACGAGTTCTTTGCCTACATTTCCACACGTCTTGGAGACCCTCGCAGTGCGAACGACCTGGAGCGTGTCACGGGCCTGAGTACGCGCTATGTTCGTGCAAGCACTATTGCACTATGTCGCAAGATGGCGGGTGACGATGCTCCGGGTCTGCTTCTTGATCCCGACGCCACGAAGGAGGAATCGCTGGTCGATATGGCGGTTATTGCAGCCCAGCGAGCACTAGCAAGTTCGGGTCGTGATGCGTCGGAGATCGACACTGTGATAGGTGCCTCCTCTTCCGATAATGATGCTTTTCCCACTATTGCAGGCATGGTACAGATGCGCCTGGGCCTGGGACCTATACGCGCAACCATGCTCAAAGGTGCGTGTGCTTGCCAGACCGAAGCGTTTCAAACCTGCGCGGAAATCCTCTCGGCTAGCTCCGCAAAACTTGTGCTACTTGTTACCGCTGAGGGTCTGCTGCCAAACATCATGAATGTTCTGGATTGGAAAACAAGTTCGCTCTTCGGTGAGGGCGCTTCCGCTTTCCTTTTGGAGCGTGGCGACGAGGATAGCTATATTATCAACGGCTCCGACGCGCATCAGGCCCTGTCGCTCTATTATCAGACGCCTCTTCGCAAAGATGTACTTGAAATGGCGGAGGTGGACGCGAAGATGCAGCAGTTATATCACGAGGGCAAGGGCAAGGAGCTAAGCCAGGTTCTCGCGCAGTACCTGGTTGGTTATACTAAGATGAATGGGAAAGAGGTCTACCGCGAGGCTCCACGCGCCATGGCTGAAAGCCTCGACGCGCTTCGCCGACATGCGCAACTGGACTACGACGACATAGCACATATCGTGCCGCACCAGGCCAACTCGCGCATTACGCGTCGCCTGGGAGAACTGCTCGTCCATGATTACGGTTGGCCTCCCTCGACGATGGAGAAGCTTGCCGATAACTTTCGCTACTATGGCAACCTCTCCAACGCCAGCATCGGCACTGCGCTCGTAGAGATGTTGCGCCAAGATCGGCTCCACGCGGGTCAGTGGATGGCTCTACCTGCCGTTGGAGGGGGTATGAACTACGGCTGCTGGCTGCTCCGCTTTCATGGTTTAAAGAATATAGAGGCGATAACGCATCCAGCGTAATCCGTAAACACGATCAAGCCTCTGCTGAGTTGATTGGATGTATGCATCCAATCAACTCAGCAGAGGCTTGATCGTGTTTACACCAATCCACGCTCGTAGGTGTAAAACACCTTGCCATCCCACTCGTATTCTATACCTGTCAGGCCGTCACGTATCAAGACGAGATCAGGAGCGTAGACATACGCACTTTCCAGGCTCATAGAGGTCAGGCGACTGCGAAGGTCGTGGGCGACAAGGCTGATCGCTTCAATCGTCATACCATCGATATAGCCTATCGAGAGGCACTTGCCTTGACGGTCATCGCGCTGCTCCGCAATCGCCAGTCCGTCCAGTCGGTCCCAACGACGCAGCAGGTAGACCTGCTCGGCGGCGACCTTCTCCTCTAGTAGTTGAGCGGTGATCTCGTAGGCGGTAAAGCCTACATAATAGAGGCCGCCAACAGCAGGAAAAACATTGGAGGCGTTCAAATAATCAATAATCGCATCAACATCGTTATTTGTCGCCAGTTGTGTTGCCTCTGGACTCGACCGACCTTTTGTTGTGGTTGCTAAGGGATTTGCCCGAAACGGCGCGAAGGCTCCTACCTGGCGCATATAGATACGTTCCATAATGCGGATAGACCCTCTGTTCGTTGACTCAGTAAGCAGGCGCGCGTTTATTGCCCCGCGTCGTATTGCTTCTTCGAGCATCGCCATATTAAGAGCCGTTGCGATGCCTTGTTGACGATATTCTGGGTCAACACGTAGCCCTTCAATCCACGCCTCCGTCTCGTTGAGCATGCGCAGATGTCCTACTCCCACGGGGCGTTCGTTGATGGTTGCGACGAAAAGCTGCCCTTGTGAATCGTGAAGCCAATCGTCCCATACGCGGTCGATATAGTCGCCCCACTCCCATGTGTGGGTGCAAAAGGCAAGAACTCTATCCCGGTCCTTCGGTCGTGCCTTGCGGATCTCTAGTTGCTGCATAGAATTTTCTCCTGTTCTTCACCGTATATATAACGAGAATCTGGCACGCCGTCAATACAACCCTGGCTCTTTTCATACGTTCGTTTGAGTTAGAAACATTCTTGAGACCTAATTCGTATTATAATTATCCTTAAGGATATCTGTAACCATAGGTAAGCGGGCAAAGGCGCAAAGAACAATGAATCGGCGAATGCAAGATAAGATGAACAACACGATGGATCAGGTACAACAGGAGGTTGATAGTAGTCGTGAGCCGTGGTATCGTTCATCAAGACGCACTCGCATACTCGCCCTTGTATACCTCTTACTGTTCGCCCTTTTTACGGCTCTAGCGTGGTTTGTTCATTTTAATCCTGTCATACCAGTTGATGTAGTAATAACAAGAGAGTTTCAGGAAAACAAGTCGCCGTGGCTAGAGACATTGATGATCGCGGTAAGCTACCTGGGAAATAACTTTGCTGTTTTTGTAGTGCTCATTCTCCTGACAGCGATAGCATTCTGGCTGGTCAAGCTGCGTTTGGAAGCTCTTATCATAATTACTCTATCAGTTATAAGTTCTATCACGAACGTTCTTGCCAAAGTCATTGTAAGCCGCCCACGTCCTAGCGTGCAACTGGTCGAAATCCTCCAAAAAGCAACTGGACAAAGCTTTCCCAGTGGACATGTAATGTCGTATGTTGCCTATTGGGGACTCCTGTTCTCGTTCGGCCTCATCCTTTTTAAGCGGAACCGTTGGTGGCATTACGTGCTTCTGATCGTGTCCGCACTGTTTGTCATCCTTGTCGGCCCATCGCGCATTTACCTGGGAGATCATTGGGCAAGCGATGTATTAGGAGGGTATCTCTTCGGTGGACTGCTGCTCGGCATCACGCTCTGGATTTACCTCAAATTAAAAGCAAGAGGTGTCTTGACACCGAAGCTCAAAGCAGGGAAGACACTAATTGACCCTATTGTTCCAACTCCTGGACACGTGAAATAAAAATGATGGACATGACTCGCTTAGAACTTTAAAGAGGGAAAAGTGGCAGTTCGCACCGGAGGCCGAACTGCCACTTTTCCCTCTTTAAAGTTCTAAGCGATTACGTGTTATCTTTATTGGTGCGTCTTCGAGTCGAAGTATTCCTTTGCTGCGTATTTTTCGTCCCATCGGTCTCACCTGTCTTCTTATCCTGAGCGGGAGTGTCGTGGCTGTGAGGTGTAGAACTTGTAGCTTCTTCCACGACTGCTTCCTCGATCTCATTTTGTATCACAGGAGGAGGCCATGGGTTCTCATTTTGAGTGAGAATAGGCATGCTGACATTATCCGATGTGATCTTAGCATCCTCTTCACTTACACCTGCAGGAAGCGAGGTGCTTTTCTCTGTCGGCTTGCTGCTCTGGTCAGTGGAGGGCGTGGCCTGCTCTTGAGAAACATCGGTGCGTCCCTCAGCTGGTGGTTGGTCAGCGCTGCTTGTGGTATCAGGAGGGCTGGTAGTGTCAAGAGTGTTATTGGTGTCCGCGCTCTGGTTTATGAATGGAGTGGACAAGGTAAGCGGGGCATCGTTTGTGGTAAATACCGCTTGTGACTGGTCAGAGGACGTGGGAGCCGCGGCAGGTATCCCGTTGTGTGACTCTTGCTGTGGTGCCCGTAGCCTGGCAACCTTCTCTTCAAGATTATGCTGTTGTTTTCTTGCATCCTCAAGGTTTGCCTGGGCCCTGGCTAGCTTCTGCTCTGCCTTTTGTACGTCCTTTTTCGCTTGCTCTACTTTGAGCATAAGCTTTGCTTCACGTTTCGCCTGCTGCTTGCGCTGCTTCTTGCTCGCGTCCTGGGGTGATGAGTTTGTTTTCTTCGCACTCTTTGTGCCTTTTGTAGCCTTTACAACATCGGTAGGTGTTTTTGCCATACTATCCCTCTCTTCTGTGTTTGTCTCCCGGCAATACATGACAGCGCTTCTATGCGCTGCTTTACGATAAAGGATGGGTATCTACTAAAAATACGAAAAACACGAAAATTTCGTCACAAGACCGATAGGTTGTTCTTCATAATACCACGTTTCTTTCGTCACTGCTCTGTCAGGTCTGTTGCACGATCGGGAAGTGCATCTAGTGGCGAAAACGGCGAGAGCCGTGTTACACTATGCGTATCAACAAGCTTTAATAGAGATAGAGTTGGACTCGTTCTGTACCGTGAACTTTGTGCTCACTCTATGGGGCGAGAAGTCTGGATAGGATTTCCGCATGGAATTGAATGATACAACTGATTATCAACTTTGCTTTGTTTGTGGGCAACGTAACCCCTATGGGCTGCATATGGTCTTTCGCCTTGAGAAGGATAGCGTAGTATCGGACTTTCAGCCACTGCCAGAACATCAAGGGTTTCCTGGTATTATTCACGGCGGTATTGTTGCTGCTGTACTCGACGAGGCTTTGAATCGCACATCTATGTTGAGCGATTCCCCCACATGGATGATGACGGGACGTTTGGAGGTGCGTTATCGTCGCTATGTTCCCTATGGTCCAATGCTACGCACACGCGCATCGCCAGGTGTACAGCGGGGTCGTATGGTGCAGGCTTCTGGTGTTATAACGTTCTCCGAGGATGAGAAGACTGTCCTGGCAGAGGCGCAGGGCACGTTCATGGCTTTGGCACCTGACACGATAGATGCCATCATGAAAGATTATCCGGGGATGCGTGATTTCTTTGACAAATAGAAAGACAACTTCTCCCAGGAGAGGAAAGCTCCTGTTTCAGCTACTGGCTGAAACAGGAGCTTTCCTCTCCTGGGAGAAGCCCTCTACATACTTGCCTCGGGTGGCGTGGTGGCCTATTGAGGCATACCTGGCGTCGTCGGATACTGAGAGGATGCAATCAAAGCACCGGTCTCTTCCAGGATTTGATGCAGTTGCTTAGCATCAATCGTCTCATGAAGGCGTAGTTCTTGCGCGATACGGTCAAGGGTCGCACGATGCGTAGTTAGCACCTCAACGGAACGGTCATAACAGCTACGCACAATATGGTCAACCTCCTCGTCGATCAGTTCGGCGGTCTCCTCACTGTAGCTACTTGGAGCACCTGTGTCGCCACCACTCGCGAAGGGGCTTTGACGTTCGCTGAATGAGACCGTCCCGATGCGTTCACTCATGCCCCAGCGCGTCACCATCTGGCGTGCGATTTGTGTGACACGTTGCAGATCATTCTCCGCGCCCGTTGTGATTTTGCCGAACACCACCTGCTCGGCAGCTCGCCCACCAAGTGCGGTAACGATTTGCGTCAACAAGTAGTCTTTCGAGTAGTTATAGCGATCATCCAGCGGGGTGTACATTGTTACACCAAGAGCCTGACCACGCGGGATAATTGTTACCTTTGTGACAGGATCGACGCCTTCTGTCAGAAGACCGGTCAATGCATGCCCACCCTCGTGATAGGCGGTTACATTCAGGTCTTCGTCTCTCATCACGAGAGGGCGCTCCGCACCAAGCAGAATTTTGTCGAGTGCGTCGTTGAAACAGTTTTGCGTCACGCGGTCGAGGTTTCGTCTCGCCGCCAGTAGAGCTGCCTCGTTGACCAGGTTCGCCAGGTCCGCACCTACCATGCCAGTGGTAGAGCGTGCAACGGCTACCAGGTCCACATCAGGTGCGAGTGGCACAGTACGCGAGTGAATCTTCAGAATGGCGAGACGCCCATTCCAGTCAGGGCGATCAACGGTAACACGACGGTCGAAGCGCCCTGGACGTAGAAGTGCCAGGTCGAGGCCATCGGGTCGGTTCGTCGCCGCGATGACAACGACGGCTTGACGGTTATCGAAGCCATCCATCTCAACGAGCAACTGGTTCAGGGTCTGTTCGCGCTCGTCGTTTGTGTTGATGCTAGAGCCGCGCTGACGACCAACCGCGTCGATTTCGTCGATAAAGATGATGCTTGGTGATGCCTTCTTTGCCTGATCGAACAGGTCACGGACGCGACTGGCACCGACACCAACCAGGACTTCGACGAACTCTGAGCCAGACATGGAGAAGAAGGGGACGCCTGCCTCACCGGCAACGGCTCGAGCTAGCAGCGTCTTACCTGTTCCTGGAGGGCCGACAAGTAGTACGCCACGAGGAATTTTACCGCCTAGACGCTGGAACTTTTGAGGCGTCTTCAGGAACTCGACTACCTCTTGTAGCTCGTACTTCGACTCATCGACGCCTGCGACGTCTGCAAAGGTCGTACTCGGACGATCTTCGAGAATTAACTTGGCGCGGCTCTTACCGAAGCTGAAGATGCCTTGTTGTCCCTGTGAGGCTCTGCGGCTAAAGAAGACGAAGAGGCCAATTAAGAAGACCCAGGGGAGTAGGGTAATCAGCAGGTTGAACCAGAACGTATTGTCGGGGGGCGGCTGATACGTGAATGTTGCTCCACTTGCATAGAGTTTCTGGGCCAGATCAGGGTCTCCGTTGGGGAGCTGAACCGTGTGATACGAGGTAAAGTTCCCGATGGGATGTACAAAGGCGCCCTGAATATCGGTCTGTCCGATAAGTGTGGCGGTCTTGATGTTCTTCTGATTGATCTGGTTGTAAAATTCGCTGTAAGAAATTTCATCTCGTGATGGAGTATTGTTGTTGTTCGCGTTTATGTTGAAGTAGTTGTAGATGTACACCGCGAGCATAACAACCACAAGCACAAGTAGCCATCGGTTGAGGTTCAGTGAACGTTTTGGTGGCGTTTGCCCGTTAGGATTGGGACGACCGCCAGGGTCTGTGCGACTCGGTTGCCTATCGTTGCTATTCTGTAGCCAGTGCATGTTAGCCGGCTGTCTATCCATAGTCAATTACCTGCTTTCTGGGCCTCCGACATGCATGATTACCGACAAGACAAACACATGCAAAAGGGAATGTCGCTTCTATCAGCCGGAGTATGTACTTATATTATATCTTACAGATGTAGTAAGCTGCTATCCACCTGTCCAGGAGCCTATTTCTATCTGTGCTCTTTCGCTTGTAGCCTGGCGTTCGTGTCCACGATTGTTTGTGGTTGTACGCTATCGTTTACTGTCACTGCTGTCAATTCTGCTGTCAAAGAAAAAGAGTCGCTGCGCTGGTCTTTCGGGTAAGTATGTCTTTTTCTTATCCTACTTACCATACGTTTTTGCTGCTGATCTCGTTGCTGTTTTACTGTGTCTGTCTTTCAAGTGTTATTACTTTGTTAGTGTAAATTGGTTTCAATTGAGGGGAAGCGTCTCAGGTTTCTGCTGTGTTATTAAATTGACAGGAGCCTAACTATCCGCAAGACAATGGTTTGATGATGTGCCAACATTATATCGCATCTAGTATTAGAGCTTATACCCTTCTACGATACGTTAGCTCAGGTTGTGGAGGATTTCATATAGTTAGGAGGATTTGCCCTAAGAGGGTTTTGTACTAGGTGGTGGCGTCTCTTTGGTTTTCTCAAATTTTGATATGTCATTTGGTAACGCTATACGCATATAATAGTAAGCAAAAGCCTGGGCCAACTTCTCTTTGTAAGGAGAGAGTAGGCGTAGTCTTTTCCCGCTTGATTTAGCCATTTGTTTTAGAATATCATATGGAACGCTAAAAACTGTACCTAAATCTACAATCTGTATTTCGCATCGTAAATCAATATGCTTACATTCATTCAACATGCAGTATTTATAGTACTTGCCTTGTCTGAGCTGTTCCAATTTATCTATCTTTTTGAAGTTACTATTTACTTTCGCATATTCCTCGTATGACCAGCGAGGACACATTAGAACATAATCTAATTTCCCGTTTTCTAGATCACACGATTGGCTGACAATGACGAGATCATAAATGTCAGCATTACCTTTCACTCGATATGTTGATTTGCCGCCAAGTGTAGTTTCTTCACTCGCTGCAATGAGGGAATAGCTGGGAACGAGTACCTCGCATTCGTCTATAAAATCCCCTTGCTCAAGGTCCTCACCCTCCACGATGTCATACCAGGGATATTCCAACGTCAACTCAATGCTCCTAATATAAATGTACAATCCTTCAAAAGATTCAGTCCAGGTCAGCTTTGGGTTTAGCCTTCCCTCGCCTTATTACCTCGATGGTGACCTCCCTGGATGATTTAGGGGGCATACGCACATATAGGTCTTGATCGACTTTCTTATAAGGCTCAATGAAGGAAACTATTGGATAAATAGCTTCCTCGTTGTAGTTCCTTAGCTGATTTAGCGTGTTAGCCAACGTTATAGCAAGTAGTTTTCCGAAGCTTATCAACCTGTACTCTATAAGTTTTGCTGATTCTACGCCTTTTGTAGTATTAGAAACCGTAAAGGGTGTACTCACATGTGGAGTAAAGGAATAGCTTATATTGGAGATATGAGTTACATCAACTGTACTTAGAGATTTAGCTGGTGGTTGGTAGCTCTGAATGCTCTGGAATGCTTGCATCTTCCTGTCCTTTCGCATTAGCTTGTAATACTGCTGTAAATCTGTTCAAGACTTCTATAAGATTGTTTGTAGCTACTGCCATATTTTCTGCGCTCATGACAATTTTTGAAATGCATTTTGCTTCTGTGAAGGGTAATTCTTTATACGCTGCGACCTGCTCCTCTAATGTACCCGTAATGATAGGGGCTTGTAGTTCAAAAAATAATAACGTAAATTCAGAACCTTGCTGTTGAACAACAAGATGAGTTGCATGATCCGTCCTGATAGAATCAGGAACAAGCCATTTGATTGGCTTGGACATTTGTGTTATTTCTCTACTTGCTTCGTACAGATCCATGGGCTACTCCAAACGATACGGCAATTAATCTTCTCTTTGCTATTCTCCTTCATTATAACACAACGTTAGTTTTGTCGTCTGCGTAGCCTTTCCGATGCACCCTGTATCTGTTTGCCTCTATCGATTAGTCATAGTACGATTATTATGACGATGAATATATACTCGCATGTGTTTCCGTCGATGCAGCGAATGGAATGGACGATGCCTTTGGGCGTTCATGAGAAGTGATAACTTCTCCTTTTGTGCTATTCTATCGCCTGTGAGGAGACTCAATATTGTGTGGCATGAAACACTTGCCGTGTATGTTACAATCGTGTGGGTTAACGGGTAGAATGGCACGAAAGAATAACAACGGCTATTAACTATGGAAGATCCGAAAATTGCAAACAGAGACTATAGATTACAAGCAGCAACAACATTAAGCGAAGATTGGACTAATCCTCGGAGTGGCGCGGTACATAAAGCTGGAGCAGAAGTAGTAGTAGTTGGCTCAGCTCAATATGATAAAAATCACGTCCTCTCATTTGGGCTTCCAAATATGACCGCATTATTTTTAGACAAGTCTTATATAGAATGGGAGGAAAGCCAGCTATTATTACAAAGGGAGCAGTTCTTAGACTCTCTAAGTAAATATATTGCCAGCAGGAACAATAAATCCTAAAGATGATGCAAGTTTTTTTGATCTGTTAGAAAAAAGAATGGTAGTAATTGTCTTTGCTTATACAGCTCTTGAGTCATTTGCTAATGAGAGCATTCCTGACGGTCATATCTTTAAGAGAGGGAGAGATGATAAAAAGTGTACTGAGGAGTATACAAAAGAACAAACGGAGTTTTTAAGTTTAGACATAAAATTAAATAGTGTGCTATCGCCTATCTTTAATGTAAAACCACCTAAAGGTTTTCATGTTTGGACTAAGTATGTGTTTATAAAAAAGATACGAGATAGGATTATTCATATGAAGTCAAAGGATAGACAATCAACGAGTCCAACTGATGACACGATCTGGAAGGAATTATTAAATAAATCGCATTCAAATGTTGCAATAGATGCAAAAAACATCATTGGACATTATCTTAAAGGTGTTCCTGAAAAGCCAAGATGGTTTGACAAATTTCCTTAGAGTGAATAACAGAGGTTGCTTTTGCTGTATTTAGTAGTTATTAGGGGATAATTAGATGAGTGAAAATCAAACATCGCAAAAAACCAAAGAGGAATGGTTAGAGCAGGGTATAGCTCATTTGAAGGCTCAACGTTATAGAGAAGCTCTGCGAGCCTGCGAGTATGCATCCCAGCTTGATACGGCTTGCGCAAGGGCGTATCACGGAATGGGGCTTATTCTTACTCAACTAGGGGATTACGGAAAAGCTCTTGTGGCTTATGAACAGGCTTGTCAGCTTGACCCAGATAATGCGAAGATAGCTTTTGATATGGGAGAGTTTTACTTTGTACTCAAAAATTATGGAAGGGCCTGTATTCATTATAAAAGGGCTATTCAACTTGATCGCAAATACGAACGTTTTTATCTTGCCCGGGTACAGAGCTTGGTTGATAATTCTTGGGTCATACAACCTTATGAATACTACGAATACAATGAAAAAGCCGCTATATCAGTATTTAATAAGGTTCTTCTGCTCGATCCAGATAATACTCAGGCTCGCTCGTTCTTTACCGAGCTTGAACGACGTAAACCAAAGTATGAAAGAGTTACTAATTCTGAACCTGCTTATAAGGAAGTTTGGTTTTCCGGCTGCATCGGTGCAGCTAACTGTAGATGTGTAAACTGTTGGGAACCTTAGACTATTCTGAATAAGTAGTGCTGTCAATTATGCTGTCAACGGACCAAATGGCCTTGCTCATCTACCTGGAAATTAAACCGTAGGGGTCTAATTCATTACACCCTCGCCGTGCTCTACACCCGGGCAAGGGGTATAATGGTGATGAAGGTGTAATGAATTAGACCCCTAAACAGGTTTCGCCGTCAATTGCAGCACGATGCGCTGTGTGCTATGTGGGGCGATGTTCAGGCGATCTGCTGGACGATTGAGTCCATCTTCGCTGGTAACTACAGGCTCGAAGCATACAAAGGCGGAGTCGGGTGCTGAGGCTGGCTCGGACCAGACCTGCATGGTGGAAAGTTTATAGTCTCCCTCTTGAGGCAGTTCTGCTATGGTTAACGCGCCGAGTCGGGGAAACTGGATGGTCACAGCATGAGGGAAGGGATAGGGATTGTCGGGCGGCTTCGTGTCCCACTGAAAGCTGCTGACATCAAAGCCGGGTAGAGTATCGACGACGAGACGCGGCTTGTCCTCCTGCGCAACTGTGAAATAGGGGTGAAAGCCTGGAGCGATGGGCATGACCTCGTTGCTACGATTCTCCATTGCCAGCGTGTAGGTAAGCGCTCCATCGCCTGCCGCAATGGTTGCGGTAAATACAAAATCGTAGGGATAGTAGGGTCGAGTGGCATCGCTGCTGGTAAGTTGGATGTTGATGCTTGTGTCGTTTTGCGCTACAACCGTCCAGGGCAGGCTGCGACCGAAACCGTGAATGGGTAGAGTTGTACCTTTTTCTTTGAAGATGCCATCTTTCAATCGTGAGAAGTTTGGGATCATCAATGGCAAGCCCCAGCGTTTCACGTTGCCCGTCTCTGCTGGTCGATAAAGCACCTCCCATGGCCCCACCTGAAAATGAGAGACCAGACTTAGCTCGGGAATGACTCCTATCTTCGTGTCACTGTGAGTAAGGACTTGCTCACGCGCTGTTGGGAAGTTCATAAATTGTGCCATAAAGGTTCTGCCTTTCTAAATGTGTTCAAATGTGTTCACATCGTCGATTGCGGTGAAAACGTCCGCACACCGCATGGAGATCCGCTCCATGTGTGGCCCTAGCCGGGCAAGATACCGCTTGAGGATATTCACCGCGCTATTCTCATCACGGTCTATCACGAAGCGACATCCAGTGTTTGTGCAGCGATACGTTCTTTTCCAGAGTGGCATGGGTTGCTTATGTCCACATGTACTACACGTCTTGGAAGTATCGCGTTCATCTAAGATCACCAGTTCTTTCCCGTAGAGCATGCATTTGTAGAGCAACATCTGAACAAAGGTGTAGAGTCCCCAATCGTTGAAGACGGCTCTATTCAGGCGCTTGTTTCGCTCTCGATGCTCTTTCATCACCATCTGCCGCTGACTCAAATCACCGATCACAACGGTTCTCTCAACCAGTTTGTGCGCGATGAGATGTGACGCTTTGTGCAGACAGTCTTGTTGCTTGTTGCGCTTCTGCTCTGAAACGCGTTGGTAGACCTGGCTCAAGTGCCGGGATCGCTTCGATCCCTTCTTGCAGCGATCTCGCTTTGACCGGATTTTGTCCAGTTGCTTGTTGGAGTAGTGACTCCCCTTGAACCCTCCGATGTGGTAAAAGCGGCCTTGCTCATTGACGCCCGTTGCCAGCGTCTTGATCCCTAGATCAATGGCAAGCACGCCATCGTGCTCATGCGTTTCTTCTGTGACATCGTGGCCGAATGAGGCGTAATAGTGTCCCTGTCCATCCCTGGATATCGCTACCTCTTTGTAGCCGGTTGGTGCGTCTTCCGTGAGTTTGGCAACCACATCAGGATAACGTTTGTTCTTGCCTTTGCCTCCGGTTGGAAGCGTGATCTGCTTGTCTTCGATCTTGATGTACATTGCCGGGTAGCAGAGGGTGAAGAAGTTCCGGCGTGGACGCACGCGAGGAAACCCCGGCTTTTCCCCGTTCTTGACCCGTCGAAAGAAAGCTGTCATGGCCCCATCCAGGCGAAAATAGACTTCTTGCAAGAGCTTGCCATAGACCCATTTCAGTTCAGGATCGTGTTCTTTACTGGCTTGCAGCGTCTTCTTGGCTTCTTTCCATCCCGGCCATTTCTCCCCATCCCGTAGGTGCATCACCCACCAGTTGTACAAGCCCCTACATTTTCCCTGCATACATTCCAGGGGAGCAGCGTCTTGTTCGCTGACTTCAAGCCTGATCTTTTTGCTGATCAGCATTTCCTACCGCTTTCTTGTGAGGAACGCAGGCTGTGATTGTTAACAGCTACTTGCAATCGTTGACAAGAGTGTACGTCTGCTAGCGTTTTTAGAGTACACTACTTTGAGACGAAAGTCAATCTTCTCAAGGGGGTTTTCTGCGAGAGCCTAGCAAGTACTTGCGCTTGCTAGCGTTCTCTGCTACACTACCTCAAGGCAAAAAGCCAATACGCTCAAGGATTTATAAGTAGAATGCCAAATGTACAGCAATTATTAGATGATGCAGCGATAACAGCATCCGAACTTGCTAGACGTGCCAACGTGGATTACAGAACAGCAAGGAAAGCGATTGATGGCACTGGCCCGATACAGAGAGTAAAAGCGTTAGCTCTCTTACGTGTAATCAATGAGCTTGTTGGGACTTCTTACAGGCCAGAAGACATTGATGGTTTAGAAATTGATTAACTCAGCAGAATAAGGGGTTGCAAGAAAAGCCGTCCTGGTAGCTTTTACTCCTTGGACGGCTTTTTCATGCCCAAATTCTGCCTTATGTGAGATACGTGGTCTAAAATGCATACATTTAAACACATTTTTGAAAACAGTTAAATCCTCCTTCGTAGACCAAAAACCAGGAGACCTACAAGAGGTCTCCCTACTGCATTATTGCCATACTCGTGCAGCAGCATATGCAACCTGTGTAGCATTCTGGTGGTCAATGGCGATTACACCGATACTTCCACTGGTGTATGTACCATCCTGCACGCTCTGAAGCGATGTGTTGTTTACATATAACTGCATAGTACCGTTGTTCGCTGCAACCGCGATTGTGTTAATCTGGTTCTTACCTTTAATTGCGGAACTGGTTGCAGGCTCAAGCAGTGTTTTTGAATGACTTCCATCGTAGAGGTAGAAAGCGTAGCTTCCGTCCTGACACACCTCAAAGAAGTATTCTTTATCATTTGTGGGGTCTCCACGGAAGGATAATCCACCGCAATCCCCGTTGATAATGAGCATGCTCACTTCATAGGTGAAGTTGCTAAAATTTGTTGCTTTGGCAAAGCAACTTCTAAACGTCTTCTGAGTCGATATGCTAACCTGGTAGGTCTTTTTAAGAAAGCTACAATTTGTGTCTTCTAGCCACTGATGGCCTCCGCTGTTATCTTGCAGCAGGTCCACAAAGGCTAGAGCACCACTTCCACCATAAGGGTTTGCGTTTTGCGCCACAGCGGTTGCTGTCGCACCTGTCCGCGCAACTCCCGTTGCCTGCGTGACAGTCGTTGCGGTAGCATTAGAGCGCGTTGTTGCCGTTGCTGTCCCGTTAGCATTGTCAGTCGCGACCTGGCTGTTATGTATGACGAAGAAGGTGCTTGCTGCGCCTATAATTACTAGCAGTGCCAATGCAATTAGTACTATATTGCGCAGAGCATGCCCTTTTTGTCCACTTCCAGGTTGTACGGGAGCGGGTGGAACATAATTGGGAATGCCACCTCCTGGATAAGCCGCCGGTACAGAATTATACTGTTGATAGGGGTTATATTGTGGTCCCCGATTATATAGTGGAGGTGATGACGGATTATATGGTGGCGGAGGTGGGGTATATGACGCCTGTTGTGGTGCTGCATTGTATTGCCCGTATGGTGGTGCTGGTGGCGGGGGTGGAAAGCCGCGCTGTTGGTCCTGATTATATCCTGCCTGTTGAGTGGGCTGATAGCCTTGAGGTCCCGGATTGCCACCATATGCCGTAGCTTGATACGGCTGTTGTGAGGCCTGAGTTGCACTATAATCGGCATTATTTCCCTGATTTGGGTCGGCATATATTGTTTGCGCGGGCTGCTGAGTGTTGCGTACCTGGTAAGTATATGATGCATCACCAATACGAATGGTATCACCTGCCATGAGCTGACGCGGTATGTTGCGCTCAATTTGCTGCCCGTTGACGAATGTTCCGTTGGTGCTTCCCAGGTCTGTGATACCGTAGCCCTGCCCCATTGGACGAATTTCGGCATGGCGTGATGATGCTTTACCATCGCTAACCACAAGCTGGTTATCGGGGGTGCGTCCAATAGTCAAGGGGTTGGTGCCTAATTGCGTTGGTCCATTTGGTCCGTTTAATATTGCTTCCATCAATTCTCTCTCCTCGTGGCATGGGCAAAGTAGTGAACGAACATATCTGCTTCGCTGCTACTACAAATATAAAGCACACCCGAAAAACTGTCTGTGACGTATCCCATCATGCGAAGATAAATTAGTTCACTGTATTGAAGCTATTGGGGGTTGACCAGCATCCATCCATCTTGACCTTCGCGCCTGACTTTGCCTTCGCGCTCCAACTTGACCAGGTGGGCCTCGACAGACCTGGCGGCGATAGGATGTAGGCGTGGGTCTACGTCTGCGTAGATGATTGGCACCATCGCAGTAATGCTGGCACCTGCTGGTAAGGTTTGCAATGCATAGATTACCTCTTGTTCGCGCTGCTGGCGATGTGAGATGTACTCGGCCAGTTTCGTCTGTGCGTCCTGAATGATCGGGCCGTGCGCGGGGACCATTTCCGATATAGTCATGGCTTGCAAGCGTTTGAGCGAATTAAAATAGTCGAGTAAGTCACCCTCTGGCGGAGAGATAACGACGGTTCCTACGCCCGAGATGAGATCACCAGCAAAGAGGGTATGTCGATCTTCCAAATAGTAACAGAGGTGGTCGAAGCGATGACCAGGAGTATACACGGCTCGTAGAGTGTCGTCACCTGCGGGAAAAGTCATGCCATCTGGGACCTCTTCATCGACTTCCGGTGTGCCGGTGCGACTGAACGCGTAGATAGAAACGCGCAGATGTTGACGTAACGTTACGGCTCCCCCGATATGATCGGGGTGTCCATGCGTGATCAGAATACGACGGATGCCGCCACGCCTGGACCCTTCTTGAATGATCGCTTCAATATGCTCCTGGTTATCATCGGCGGGATCAATTACTGTGGCTCCTTCGATTCCTCTTCCAAGGACAATCGTATTGGTTCCTGGCCCCGTCATCATCGAAGGATTGGGGGCAAGAATGATGGTATAAGGGGTATGAGTTTGCGACATAGATACATCCGTCTCCTTAACACACGGCATGCTTATACCCGTTGTTTCCACACAAACTCGGGGTCTTCGGGCAGGTAGATTTGTCCTACGCCATCCTTGAGCGTAATGATGGGTATATGTGTCGGTACATAACGTGTTGTGGCTGCGTCTATTGCCTCGCGTACACTTCTAAAAGGTGTCAGGTCGCGTAGTTGATGGAACGTGGGGAATGCGATGGGAAAGGTGTTTTGCTGGAAACGCTCAAGAGCGTCTGTGGGTCGAATCCATACGCCGTCACTGGTCTCAAGGTTGTCGTATAGGGCCTCTTGCTCGGCGGGCGCTGTAGCGAGGAAAAAATGAGTGTCGTAGCGTTTAGGTAGTCCCTCTGGCGTGATCCAGTGTGCGAAGTAGGCGAGGTTATTGGTTGCCAGTGCGAGATGTTCAGCACGTGCCATCTCGACCAGCGACCCTTTGCGCTCGTTGAATGCCTGACGATAGTTGGCAAAGCGAGCCACGGTTTCCTCGTTAACGGCGAGCATTGTCCCTTCGCGATAGGCTAGTAGTATGTTGGCCTCCTCAAAGAGTTCGCGTATCGCGGCGGCCCTTGCTCCACTGCCCAGCGCTGTACGCCCCTGCGGGTCTGTGGTTGAGGGCGTAACGGGTTCATAGACACCTTCAGTTCTCTCGGCGAGGCCGTCATCTGCAGAGACTGAGCCACCCGGAAACACATACAGATCGGGCATGAACTCGGTCTGTACGGCACGCCGGACCATGAACACCTCTATTCCGCTCGTCTCCTGGCCTGACGCTCCATCGCGCAATAGCATTACCGTTGAGGCCAATCGTGGCTGAACTGTCATAGAGATGTGCTCCATTCCTACGAAATAGTTGGCGTAAGTGGTGCATCCGCTCCATGAACGGGGGAACGGACATTGCTTCGCTCGTCCGTGGGCGCAATCAATTGCGCCCCTACGGGATCCTGTTCACTTAGTGGATGAACCGGTAAGACAGGCTTCTATAGAACCTCTAGCGGAGTATGGCGTTGAAAAGTCGCCATGCTTCCCCTATATACACGCTCTTTGACGACTTTTTAACGGCCCTGCTAGCCGTAGCATGGGCCGACAAAAAAGCTCAGTCTGAGGATATAGTACCATATGTGCATAGATGCGAGAAGACAGACGTTATTGTCATATGTTATGCACAGCAAGTACAATACAGAAAAAAATGGTGCTGTATGTCTATTGATAACAAATCACTTGCCCAATTCACGCCAAACACATCCAACTTGCATGTTGGCCTGATTGGGGACCCCGTGGCGCATTCCTACTCACCGCGTTTTCAACAGGCGGCGTTCGATGCGCTGGGCATTCCGGCATGTTATGAACTCTGGCATACTCCTGCATATGAACTGCTTGGACGTGTTCGCTCCCTATGCAATCCAGGATATCTGGGAGCAAATGTAACTATTCCTCATAAAGAGGCTGTTCTCTCTCTCGTGGATAAGATCGACCCTCTGGCAACACTCATTGGAGCGGTCAATACTATCGTCCATCATGATGGCTACTTGTACGGGTATAACACTGATGCACCAGGGTTACTCTATGCGCTTCATGAGTATGGCCTTGGAACGAAGCAGGATGATGGCACCATCTCTCTTAAAGACTACACTGTAGTGCTGCTCGGTGCGGGTGGGGCGGCACGTGGAGCAGCATTCGCGCTGGCTGGTGCCCACGTCGCGCAGCTCATTATCGTCAATCGGCATCTCGAACGCGCCCAACAGTTGATGGCGCAGGTGCAACAGACGTATAATGGGCCAGTGTTTAGCCTGGACGACCCACAATTTCTTGTGCCTCGTGCATCAACGATTATTATCAACGCGACCTCGCTAGGTATGCATGAGGACAGTAGCCCACTGCCAGCGGAAGTGTTGGCCCGTTTCGATTCCGATACCTTTGTCTACGACATGATTTACAATCCAATACAGACGCACCTGCTCTGCCAGGCACGCACGATGGGGCTATACGGCGCAAATGGTCTCTCTATGCTCCTGCATCAAGGCGCACTCGCCTTCACTCTCTGGACAGGCAAACCCGCGCCTTTGGATGTGATGCGGGCGAGTCTTTTATAAATCGGCATGAACATTTTCTCGTCACCTGGCATGCCAGGTGACGAGAAAATGTTCATGCCGATTTATAAAAGACTCCAACATATGTTGTAGAATAAGGCCAGACCATACAACCGTTGTAAAGGAGACCACGCATGAGATTTGTCACTTTTTCTACCAATGACATTCCCAAGCCGCATCTTGGCATGGTGCAAAACGATGAAGTGCTCGACATTGATCTGGCGGGGCGAGCACTCAGGCTTACGGTACCCGATCAGTTGCTTGAACTCATAGAAAACTACGATCAAGTGAAGGAAGCCCTGGAAGCTATCCAGGAGAAGGCGGCAGGTCGCCGGTTCAGTCAGGTCAAGACCTTTACCGATGCTGGGGCGGTACACACACTACAAGAGGTAAAGCTCACCTCGCCCATTCCGCATCCGCGCAAGAATATTATGTGCATGGCTCTTAACTATAGTGAGCATGCGAAAGAGACCGCGAGCCTTCGTGGGCGTCCAACAACAGCGGCACCAGAGATACCTGTACTATTTACAAAGGCTACCACCACAATGAACGGTCCCTATGATGCGTTCGAGATCGATCCGTCGGTATCGACAGAGATCGACTGGGAGGTTGAGCTAGGGGTAATCATTGGCAAAGGCGGTAAGAATATCAGCCAGGAGGATGCGCTTTCGCACGTCTTCGGCTATACAGTCATTAACGATATCACGGCTCGTGATCTACAAAGTCGTCACAAGCAATTCTTTAAGGGAAAGAGTCTCGATGGCTCATGCCCCATGGGGCCATGGATTGTTACAACTGATGAAATTGAGGACCCGCACAATCTTGCGCTGCGCCTGCGCGTCAACGGCGAGGTGAAGCAGGACTCGAATACGAGCGAAATGGTCTTCTCAATTCCCGTAATCATTGCAACGCTTGCCGCAGGCATGACGTTAGAGCCAGGTGATATCATCGCCACAGGTACGCCAAGTGGCGTCGGCTTCTCACGTACACCCCCCGAGTTTCTGAAGCCTGGAGATGTAGTAGAGGGCGAGGTTGAGGGTATTGGCACAATCAGAAATTCCATTACTGGGGTGCAGAAGTAAAGATATTGGATCAGGCATGAACTTCTTCGCGCATCCAGGATGGAAGGTTGCCCCAGAGGTTGTATGCCACCTGGCGGGTGTGCCAGAGGCGCGGGGGAGCAGTCATATCGCGGTCGTAGTATTGTTGCAGTTCGGCGGACAACTCGACATGGATACCTTCCGGGTCGGCAAAGCGGACAAACAGGTCGTTGCCTGCACCATGGCGTCCAGGTCCCCATAAGATAGGTGTTTGATAACGGCTGAGGTAGTCCGACCAGCGCAGTAGTTCCGGCCCATCCGAAACGGTGTAGCCGATATGGTCGATGCCCTGCTTCCCTTGAGTAAACATGATGGTGTGATGGTCGCTGTTGCAGCGCAGCCAGACGCACTCGCGCAAGAGCCAATCTGAAATGTCGAATCCTAGAGCCTCAGTATAGAAATCAACCATTTCTTCAAGACGGGGAGTTTGCAGGGCGATATGCTGTAGTGAATAGGGTCGCAGTAAAGGACTATGGTTGCGCGTAGAGGAGGAATATGCGGTGATGTCTTCGGGCGTCACCGAAACCTCGATGCGATTCCCATCAGGGTCGCTGAACCAGAGCGTATCTCCCATTTCGGGGTCGCCATCACGTGGCTCTAAGCGGGGATCCATGCCCGAGATTTTCAGACGGGCCGCCAGCGCCGCCAGTTCTGCATCTGTATCGACCTCAAAGGAGAGGTGATGGAGTTGGGACCGCTGGGCAGGTTTTCTTCCATTGGTTGCAACTGGCCGCACATCGTTGAACAGGCTCAGGCAGTGATGTTCATCTCCTAACGCGAGAAATACGGTAGCGTTATCAAGTGCTGTGTCCTGGTCGGCCCCCGATGATATTGATGGCACACGTAGGTCGAGACCTAGCACCTGACGGTAGAAACGGGCTTGCGTTGTTATGTCGTTTGCCCATAACCCCACATGTACCAGCTTATTTACTTTGACCTTCTGAAGTTGCTGATCGCTCACGGTTCTCTCCTCGTGTCTCCACGCTTGATGTTCGGACTATTGAACTCCACCAAAGCGAATCATACACATCCCGGGCAAGAGGGTCAAGAAATCAGCAGAAGGTCCCAGAGCAGAAGCAATTTACTGCATTCGTATTGGTAGCGCAGCGAAACGGATGTGATAAATTCTGCCTCTACACCTCTATTCTCTGTTTATCAGAATCGATAAAATGCTCAACATCACTAGAGGAGAGGTCAATTGTTTCTAGCACGCGTACACGCGGCATCATTGGCATTGGAGTCTCTGGCAGTTGCCGCTTGTGCCGCCCCTGGTGTACGCCAAGGTTTAGTAGCGGCTGATATTTTTGTTTCTGCTTCGACCAGAATTCATAACGTATAGTGCATATCATTATGAGCAATGATCGTCGCAGTTGTGCACCGTTACTAACGGCCACACAGCATTGTGTGTTAGCGGGGCACCACGCTCGACTTACCCTGCTCGTCCGTAGTCTAAATACAGGCACTATTTTATCCTCCTCCCTCCTACTTGCTGTGAAGACCCGCAAGGGTATTGAGACCCACAAGGGGTCTTTCTACTATGTCTATAGAGAAGATTAACCTAGAGCGACACTGAAGTGCCGGTACTTGACCGGCTATCCTTCAGTGCTTGGTGCAGAACACGTCATGGACTTCCACACATCCTCACCCTACTGTGTACGCATTGACTCCACAGCCACCCTGCTGCGATACAGCACTTCCACCACATCCAACCGTCACCACGACCACGAACAGCAAGAAACAACGTTTTCCTCTATCATCACGCCAGTGTAGACCCAACACCTCACTGCATCACCACACAAGTCTCACTGACTCCACCCCCACGTCACCGCCTCAAGGGAGACGTTGTTCGTGCCATTCGTGTTGTATCGCTAACGAGGAGACCTACGAGAGATTCCCAAGGGAGACCCACAAGAGGTCGCCCTATTGACCCTTTCAATGCGTACACAGTCCCATCCCCACTTCCACAACTCCTATACCATCCCCATCCACTTCACACTACCACCCCTGCCATCCCCGCGCTCCACCGTGTCCACAACTCACCACCTCAACACATCCACAAGTCACACGGCTTTCGCAGTGCGTCTCACCAATGTTTGCACGTCGGCACTTCACTATCGCTCTAGGGGAATTGAATTCTCTAAGCTGCTGATAAGATTCTTCTTTTTGTAGTTACCTCCTGGAGAAACCCTCCACCACATTCCCTCCACATCCTGTCTGACCAGTAGCGTCCGGCCATGTATGTATTTTACGGCGGTCATATCTGTTTCTGGTTGCGAAGCCATGAAGATTTAGTTAAGAATATATATTTTTATAGTTGAGTTCTTAACTTTTTAATCTATTTATTTGTCTTTTTCTATATGAAATGCTTACACAAATCATATGCCCCCAGATGAGATATCTCATCTGGGGGCATATGATTTGTGTAACCGTTACTCATTGTCTTCAACGCGCACTCTGCCGCGCATAACATTTGATGCAGGTGTGTGTGTGGGAGGATCCCACTCAAACGAGACCTTTTGGCGTTTGATAGGAACATTTGCCTGAATGGTATCCCAGCCACTTTCGCGGGCCAGGCTGACCTGCATATTCTGCTCATCCACTTCCAGGCGACGCGAGATGACGGAGAGAAGCTCGGTCTTGATAAGTTCAAGTACCTCTGGATTAACCTTGAGGCGGTCGTGAACCAGTACTACCTTCAATCGTTCTTTCGCCAACTCCCCGGGGGTCGGCTTCTTGCGCCCAACTAGAAACTCGAAAACACCCATACCTTGCCTCCCTTTAGTATGATTGAGAACGCAATCGTTTCCCCTCGGTCAATGCAGGTCCAAAACCGAGCAGGCGACGGAGGCGTTCCAAAAGCGATGGAGACCCTGCCACCTCATCGAGCGGAACCTCTACACCCATAATACGCTGGGCCGCGTTGAGATAGGCGCGTCCTGCACGGGAAGTTTTGTCATAGACGGCAGGTTCGCCTCTATTTGTTGCGACGATAATCAATTCGTCTTCGGGAATAATACCAAGGAGGTCAATGCCCAAAACTTCCAATACGTCTGCCACATCCATCATATCGCCCCGTTTCACCATCTCGGGTCGGAGCCGATTGAGGATCAGGCGTGGCTCTGTTTTGCCTGCTGCCTCGACTAGACCAATAATACGGTCAGCATCGCGGACCGAGGCCATTTCGGGATTGGCAACAATGATGATTTCGTCGGCCCCGACAATCGCGTTGCGAAAGCCTTGTTCAATACCGGCGGGGGAGTCAATCACCACGAAATCAAACTCCTGGCGGAGCTGCTGACACAGTTGTTCCATCTGCACACTATTCACGGCATTTTTGTCGCGTGTTTGTGCGGCGGGAAGCAAGAACAGATCGGGCACCCGTCGATCTTTAATCAGGGCCTGCCGCAGGCGGCATTGTCCCTCTACCACATCCACCAGATCATAGACGATTCTATTCTCCAAGCCTAATATAGCATCAAGGTTACGTAAACCGATGTCTGAGTCTACCACAGCAACCTTATTCCCTTGCATGGCGAGAGCGGTGCCAAGATTCGCGGTCGTTGTGGTCTTGCCAACCCCACCCTTACCCGACGTGATGGTGATTATCCGACTGTCCATACAAAACTCCACTAAAAGAACTGTTCGGACTGTGGTAGAAGAACAAGTTGTTCTTAAAATAAGTATTGCTAGAGAGTATACCATGAACTACTCTATAAAAAAAGTAGGGGTGCGTCCTGGGTCTGCATTTTTGCCGATAAAACAATGCGTGTTGTCCGTTTGTAGGGGTCGCATGTATTACACCCTGTGTCGCCATAAGACCAACGTGGGATAATTGCCGAATGGGTGTAATACATGAGACCTCTACAGAGGAGGTTATTTTGCAAAGGATAGGGAAGCGACCTCCTTACCAATTTTATTTTCTGGGCATACGTCCACCTGCCCAGGTTTCAACGACGATCTGCCCCTTTTTGATCATGGCAATCTCTGGGCGCGGCTGTGCCTCGAAGCCTTCGGGGGGACGCGAGAGCAGATGCGCGATACGTAGTTGCACGGGAGATAGGAGCAGTGAGCAGACGAGAGCATTTTCGTTGTCGGGATAGCCTGCATGAACCATTCCGCGCAACACGCCCCACACGATGATGTCTCCACCCGCGATGATTTCGGCTCCCGGGTTGACATCGCCCATCACGACTATGTTACTGGAATGGTGAACGGCTTGTCCAGAACGGATGGTGCGGCGCAGAAATAGCGTGTCAGCCGACTCACGGGAAGCACGCATAGCGCGGGTTTCTTGTATCTCTTTTATTATGGAAGGGTCTATCTGCGGAGTATCTTCAAGTTGCAATGGAATTGTCCTCGGCTCCTTAGATGGCGCTATTTCCTGCTCTATCGGGTTAACCGACATATAGTAGTTCGCGAGGAGATTCTCTAACTGTAGACGCTCACTCACAAGCAATGCTCTACGGCTAGTGTCGACTACTAATGAGGCACCACGAAAGAACGCAGGTGCCTCCGCGAGTCTGTCGGCGAGTGCTCTAAGTAGTTCTCCAAAGGGAGTTTCTGGTTCCAGGGTTAAGAGCAGGCCGTTGCGTGTACCTTTAATTGCAATATATCCTTGCACAGACTGTTGCTCCTCCCTTTCCAGTCTGCCTGATGGCGTTTGCTGCGTAAATGATGTGTCATGCGCCGGGTTGTTCTCGATACCCATAACGTTCCCATCTATTGCTGGAAGCAGGACGTATGAACATTTGAACTGTACTGTAGTAGGTGATAGACATATCCTATACACCGTGACACATTACAGTATAAGTCACTCAGTCATCAAAACGCAATAGGAGTAGCACCTAAGGGGCATCCCCTCGCGGATGCCCTGGTTTCCTGTTGGCTCTGCGAGCCTCTGAAAAGAATAGACGACCGATTTGCCGCCTTTAGGCGGCAAATCGGTCGTCTATTCTTTTCTCTTGAGTTATATATGCAAAGCTATTTTTTGTAGGGCCTTTCTATACTGGTAAGAGAAGCGTGTAGCCAGCCGTCTATGACGCTGATAGTTCAGGAAAGGCCATATAAAAATAGTGATCAGATATTCTCGAAGACATCAACCTTTGACAATTGGGCAAACTATATTCTTAGCAATGCTCTCAATAAGTTTACTCTGTGCTCTATTAGCGGTTCCACTTATGCGAAATTTCTCGGCTACTATACATGCCGCGTCTAGCATCTCGTTGCCGCCGGGTCCCGTCAGCAAGACGTGGTACTTCGCGGAAGGACGAGTTGGTAATGGCTTTCAACAGTTCTTTACGCTGGACAATCCCGATGCCAATGCGGATTGCATGGTAAATTTACAGTACCTCTATACGCTCGATAATACCTCTACCGCTATGAACAAGACGATGAATGTGAGAGTGAATCATGCGACACGCTGGACGCAACACGTCAATGATGATCTGCGCATTCAGCCGACGCAGAAGCCCGGTGCTACTGTCTCAACCATTGTCAGTGTTGATATCAATGCAACGCCTGCCTGTAAGGGTATTGTGGCAGAGCGCCCCATGTATTTCACTTTCCACAACGTTAAAAGTGGAAGTGATGTGCTGGGTGCAACAAGCTTGACCCAGAATGCTTACTTCGCGGATGTCGAGACGCAAAATGGAGCTATATCGTTCCTCACTATTCTAAATCCTCCTGGAGGAAGCGCCGCTAAAGTCGCCGCTAATTACTATAGCGGTGGAAAACTGGTTGATACACAGAATGTGAGTGTTGCTGCTGGAACACGTTTCACCATTACGCCTGGTGAAGCTCATGTTACCCTTCCCCAACATGTTGTGGTAGTCGTCACCTCTGACCAACCCATAGTAGTCGAGCGACCGAGCTATTTCAGTAATATTGCTGAAGGTAATGCGGGAGTGGTATCCAGTGCTAGTTCGGTAGTTGGGGCGTCATCTCTTGCCAAGGACCTCCTCTTCGCGGAAGGCTACACAGGTGGGAAATTTCAGGAGAATCTGCTCCTTGCCAATGTGAATGCGCCCACCACGAGTGCGACTATCAAGCTAGAGTATAACAAGGGACATACACAAACGATCAACGTGTCTATACCAGGTTTCGATCAGACCATCATAGATGTAAATAAGCTTGCGGATCATGCAATGGGAACGTGTGATACTAACCCATGTATAACCTCAGCAGAGGTGTCCGCGGAGATCACCACCGCTAACGGCATCGTCGCGGAACGCCAAATGTTCTTTGGCTATAGCAACGGCAAGAATCTCACGGCAACAGGTGGAACAGATGTGATAGGCGAGGGTGGGTTGGAGTTAAACTCGACCTACAGTTTTGCGGAAGGCTATGTCAACGCTGGTTACAACGAGTGGCTCACACTGCAAAACCCTACAGCGAATGCTGAGAACATCTACGTTACGGTGGTCAACGGCTACGGACGGTCCTACACACAAGCCTACAATGTTCCGAGTGTGAGTCGTAATACAGTAGATATTACGGCTCTCGTTGAAAAATACTTAGTTCAGGCTGGTGATGGTTATCGAGGCTACGAGGTCTCTATGACGGTGCAGACGCTCAACAAGGCCGTTTTTAGCGCTGAGCGTCCTATGTACTGGAATACTACAGGGTCTACATTGCCTACACAGGGTGGGAGTGACGTGATTGGCTATGGTTCCTCGATGACACAATCGGTCGCGTGGTCGGGGTTTGACGGGAATGGACAGCGCAGTGGGGTAAATACGACTGAAACGCTTCTCTCGTCCAGCAACGCCGGGAATCTCACGCGACTATGGCAACAGACTCTTCCAGCAACCGTTGACGGTACCGTTGCCGAATTACCTGGCGTCACAACTGCATCAGGGGTCAAAGACCTGCTCTTTGTTACAACGAAATCTGGCAGCCTCCTGGCTATAGATGCCGTCACAGGAAGCACCGTCTGGAGTCAAGGCACACATGGGCCAAACTATACTACTAGCTCACCAGCCATTGATCCATCCGGTCAATTTGTCTATGGTTATGGACTCGATGGCAAGGCGCATAAGTATGCGGTAAGTTCTGGTGCTGAAATCGTCAGTGGTGGATGGCCTGCTATCATCACACTTATGCCCAATGTTGAGAAGGGGTCTTCAGCATTAAATGTTGGCAACGGCTACCTCTATGTGACTACAGGCGGCTATCCTGGAGATGGTGGGCACTATCAGGGACATGTCGTCGCTGTGAACCTTTCGACTGCTAGCACAACGATCTTCAACTCGCTTTGTGCCAATATTCGCCAACTGCTAGACGGGAACTCGAAAGACAGCAACTACTGTCCCGATGTACAGTCGGGCATCTGGTCACGTGGCGGGGTGGTGATTGATCCTGTCACAGGTAACGTCTTCATCACCACAGGCAACGGACTGTACACTGCGAATACAGGTGGACACGATTATGGTGATAGTGTGGTTGAATTGAGTCCTGACCTCACGAGGCTGATTGATACCTACACACCAACCAACTTTGCCACGCTTCGACAGAACGACCAGGACCTTGGAAGTGCTGCTCCTGCCATGCTTCCTCCGCAAGCAGGTAGCACGACGCCCTACATGGCTGTACAAGGTGGCAAAGACAACATGCTGCGGCTGATCAATCGCCAGAATCTCTCTGGACAGGGTGGGCCTAATCACGTTGGAGGTTCGTTACAGGCGGTAAGCTTACCACAAGGCGGAGACATCTTTACGCATCCCACTGTGTGGAATGATGCTAATGGTGTCACATGGGTATTCGTTGCCAATGATAGCGGGTTATCCGCCTTCAAAGTCGTCACAGACGCCAAAGGGCACAGCACGTTGCAACTAGCCTATTCGAACAAGTACAGTGGAAGCTCACCATTTATCGCTAATGGTGTTATGTTCCTGCAAGCGAGTGGAACACTCTACGCCATGGTACCTACCACGGCAGCAGTGTTGTGGAACAGTGGACAAGGGTCGGCTGGCGGTTCTATCGGGAGCCTGCACTGGCAAAGTCCCACGGTTGTCAATGGGCGTGTGTACGTTCCTGATAATGATGGTCACTTGACGGCGTATGGATTACATTCGTAGAGACAACAAAGAGAACTTTTATCTTCTCATCAACAATCCCAGTATAGTAACTCCTGCCAATCCTAGACAAAACCATGCTGGAATCATCAGGTGTGCAGTGGTCAGATATATCCCTCCTGTAAGTGCCGCGATGAACATGAGCGCCCAGGAGAAGCCACTATCACCCGATGCAGTGCTGCCACTTCTACGTCCAAAGCCTCGGAAGCGGATACGGTCTCGGGGGCGGTCGCTGGCTAGCTTTACCTCGATCTGACCCGTCTCGATTCTGCTGATGACGCTTTCCAGGGCGCGCGGCAGTGTGAGGAGGATGCGGCCTGTGTCTAGGGCCTGACTGAAGATATCCTGGAATGTCTGGCCTGCGCCCTCGGCATCAAGTCCCAGAAATTTGCGGGCGTAGGGGGTCGCTACCTCGACAAAGTTGAAGTCTGGCGCGAGTCCGGTTGAGACGCCACCGAGCGTGCTGATGGCACGGCCCGTGAAGGCGAATTGCGCTGGTATCTGGAATGGCTGGCCGTAGAGGAGGCGCTCGACATCCTGTGACACTTCGGCGATGTCCAGTTGGCGTGCAGCGCCCAGCGTCATACCGTAGTATTGTTCCATCATCAAGGACAAGCCGCGCTCGATGGTAGCAAGATTGGCACCTCGACCGACGAAGCCCAGTCTGACAAGGGCACTCACTAGTGCGCGTGAGTCGCGTGCCAGGAAGCTTACGAATAGGTCCTTCAATGCCTTTTTCATGCTTTGTGTGAGCGTGCCAACCATGCCGAAATCAACGAAAGCAATCACAGGTCCATCGTCAGCCATTACGCCTTTCTTGATAAAGATATTGCCTGGATGTGGATCAGCGTGGAAGAAGCCTTCGACGAAGAACTGGTAGAAGTAGGCTCGCACCGTGCGCTTAGCAGCCTCAAGACGATTGATGCCCGCGGCATCGAGCGCCACATAGTCGTTGATTTTGATGCCATCGATCCATTCCAGCACCAGCATATGACGCGAAATGTATTCATCATAGATGCGCGGAATGTAGATCGTGGAATCATTGACAAACATCTCTTTGAAATGTTTACCGTGAGCGGCCTCGGTTATATAGTCGATTTCTTCGTATACAGTGCGCTTAAACTCGCGGTAGATACCCATGAGGTCTATAAATTCGCTTGTGTCCACGAAAAGGTTGATGACCTGGATCACGAACTTGAGCGTGCTCAGGTCCGTGCGTACAAGCTGGTCGATATTGGGACGCTGAATTTTGACGGCGACCGTCTCACCTGTGGAAGCGAGTGTTGCCTTGTGAACCTGACCAAGCGAGGCCGCGGCGGTACACTTGCGCTCTAACAGACTGAACACGTCCTCTACTGGCTTGCCCAGTTCGGACTCGATGACGTTGACGACGTGCTCGAATGGTGCTGGTGGTACTTCGTCCTGCAATGATATCAAAACAGCAAGCGCTTCGTCTGGCAACAGATCGGCACGCGAACTGAGGAACTGGCCTAATTTAATCATCAAGACGCCGAGCTTGACCGCTGTTACACGAAAGGCGACGAGCACCTTAATTAACACTTCGATGTTGGGTTGTACATCATAATTGCCCTGTGCTCGTGCGCGAATGACGCGCCGCCTCTCGCGGTAGATGATCCAGATAGTCCAGATGAGCATACGAAATACGCACCATGCTCTCCACCATTGCAGCCATCGGGATATTCTTGGCAATCTTTTTCTCTTCTCCAGCATAAACCATATTTCTCCATTACCGCGCGGTCCACTAGTGAAGGGTCTTCCGCCATGTCTAGCTTACCACTGTCTCTGTCCTCTCCTGTCTTTTTGAGGCGCAGTGTTGACGCGCGGCGATAAATTGCGCTGATAGGTCGATCAGGAAACATCTCCATCAGTTCTTTTCGCGTCGCTGTCGGATAATGCTCTCTTAGTAGCTTATCATTTTCTACGGTCCACCATATAGAGGGGTTTCCTTCTCTCACTACTACAATTTCGTCTTTTCCCCAAGTGGTGTCGCGCCAGTGAATAATTATCTTGTAGACACGTGGGGAGAGTGTATTGAGTAATCTCCCTCTTCATTTATAATACTTAGTTGTACTAGGCGTTTTGAGAGCCTTTTCATCGCTCGTTCACAAGCGTCTATCTGTGCTCGAATTTCATTTCGTTGGGCTTCAGCTTCTGCCTTGTTTTCCTCTTCTGAGCTTGCAAATGCCTCAAAATCCTTGACTTGTTCAAGCCGTTCGACCAGCCACTTCCAAAACATGCCATCTACTTCTGTTGTCATAAGCATCTACTTGTGTTCTCTTTGTTGGTCCTCATGCGTCTGAGGACCACGCCTCACAGTACTGGGATGGACGAGATAGAGGCAGCACTCCAAAACTCTAAGCTGGTTTATCAACGGATGTTAGCGTTCTTGAAAAAGTCAAAGTTCGGGGTGTCCGTGACCACTTTCCCCATGCCAGGAACGTCTTCTTCTTGATAGTTGCCCACTGGGAGCGTGGTATGGTCCACAATAGTGTTGACCGCGACCGTCAGGCGATTTTTGCCACTGTTGACGAACGCGTTGATCTCTGCCTCGAACGGCGTAAAGCCTCCGTTGTGTTCGACAACAGGCTGTCCATTGACATAGACTTTGGCGGCATGCGTCACGGAGCCAAAACGAAGCACCATTCGTTGCGTAAAGAAATGGTCAGGGACGACGATCTCCCGTTCATACCACACCCACCCAATGTGGTCGCGAAATTCCGCCCCCTCGTACGGATCATTGTAGGAAGCAGGAACCGGCATCGGGATCGCCTGTTGTAATGGGCGTCCAAACCATCCCTCTGCAAATCCTGTGCCGTGATCAAGCTTAAAGTTCCAGATCCCATTCAAATCAACGAGTTCTCTTGACGTGGTCATGATGGGGTATAACATGGTTTCTCTCCTCTTGCGAAAATGTCTCCATTGGACACTCTACGATCCCATTTACCAAACAAGCGGTTTGCCCCGTTCTGGAATGGTCTCCTCATTACAGAGGCAAGTTTGATGCATATAGCTTCTCAGTATACATCTTTACTCACCTCCTTCAATCTATCCAACTTGATTTTTATACGTCCCAAAATCAGGATAGACGTAAACATTTCTATCTCCTATCGTGATCTCCTGCACATCAACGACAGGACTGGATGAAATCAGCGGAGCATCCTTCATCAGTTTATTGTATAGCGACTGAATCGGATAAGCATCTTCAGCACCAAAGGACGTTGCGTTGACCAATCGTAACACCTGGGGCCACGTTCCCCATGCAGCACGACGGTCGAACTCTGGTCCATCAAAAAAATGTGCGAGATAGCGTCCAAGCACAAAGATGTACGTTTTCTGCACCCTCAAACGCTTCACCAGCTTTGGATCCAGACGCACAAGCAATGCATTGGCCCCATTACGGTTCAGCCATTGCACACAGGTCAGCACCTGTTTACCTGCGTTATAAAAGTAGTCCCGCTGCCTTCTCCGCTCCTGGCGCGAATAGGCGAAGGGGTCCTGAGACTTGAGCTCAAAAAGGGCCAGTGCTTCTGTCTTGCGATCAAAAATGAGAGCATCGACATCTGTCGTTAGGTCGCCCTGCATACCTCTCAGTTCTATACTTCCAGCACTTCTTACAAAGCGTTTGTCCGAGAAAAGCTGATACAGGTCCTGCCGAAAGACCTCTTCATGCAGGTGAGCTGCCGTATGGTACTCGTAGGAGTGCCGCCGCTTCAGTTCCCGTGTGAGAAAAAAGAACGGTTCGCTCAGCAGTCCCGTTAACGACCAGACAAGATGCTGCTCCTCCAGGCGCAGCAGTGGAGGAGCAGGGGTACCCGCTATAGAGCAGTGATAGGAGACATTTTCATGATGGAGACTATATGCATCTACGACATGACGAATAATTGCACCATCAACTCCAAGCGTTTCAGACAGAGCCTCGATCAGCACAGCAGCGGCATGAGGAGGAGCTAACAAAGCTTTAAGGGTATACGAAGAGTGTTGCACAACAAATGCTCTGCATACGTCGAGATGCTTCAAGGCCCAGCCGATGAGAACAGCCAGGACATTCCGATACAGTTCAACCGTGCAGCCACCAATCAGAGTGTGAGCAGGATACAGAAAGTGACAGGCCATTCTCTTTACCCGCAACATGCCCAACCGAGTATAATAGTCGTCAATCTCTTGCGTAGTTCTATATACAGGCACACTCGCTTGCCATTGATTTGCAAACACGTCTAGCTGTTGCTGGATAGACACTTTTTCCACAGCAAGTTCCTGCATCTCGCGCTTGTATGTTCTAGCAAGCGTCTCCGTCCACCATTCAATGTCTTGGCGCTCTCTCCATTCAGTAGGCATTTTCTTACTGGCTATCCAGACAGAGAAATCCTTCTGTCCTGCCTGCTGCATCCTCATGAAACCAGTCTCACAATGCGCGAGAACTTGCTCACCTTCTGCCAGGGAATCACTTTCCAACAGTACCTGATCGGCCCAGCCATCGAGTGTGATCTCAGTCACACTAGGAGAAACATATGGAGACTCAGCAGCATTGCCAAAACAGAATTGTAGTGCCTTATGCCAACCAGAAGAGTACAAGTATGAGCTATGCCCCTTAGTACCCTGAGTAGCAGCATTCAATGTATCTTGCAACTTGAGATAGTGCCAATCTCTAGCACGTGTAAGCGCAACGACAGCACTACCCCTATGAGCGGGAAAAGTCCGGCGAATGTGCTCCTGCTGTTCATCTATCAATTGACGGAGTTGCTCTTGTTTGGAAAGTGAACTCATCTTCGATCCTTTACGTGTGCTATTCCCTCTGCAAAGCGCAACGATAAACGCTTCTGCATCGAGAACAGGTAACAGTCGGTCAAGACCAAGAACCTAGTGCATTCTCAGCCTACAACGGAAATTATGTTCCTACTGACGTTACCTAGCACACTGGCGAAGTCATGAGACTCATTTACCTCCCAAAGTTATCAATGGGACTATATCACGAATAGTCTGATACGAGCAAGTAGGGGCCTACAGTCCAGCCAAACGCGATTTGAAGCAACCCTTCATATCGTACTTTTGCGCACACGCAGATGAAAGGGTACTTCGATGAGCTCTGGTGGCTGTTGACGCGTACCTTTAATCCGTTCAAGGAGCAATGACACAGCCAAGCGGCTCATCTCCTCTTTGTCAGGGGCAATGGTCGTAAGCGTGGGAGTGGCATAGCGCCCATCCTCGATATCATCAACACCTACGACTGCTACGTCTCCAGGGATGTGCAGACCCGCCTCGTGCAGCATGGACATTGCACCCAGTGCCAGCAAGTCGTTGAAGCAAAAAACAGCATCGGGAGGATGTTTGAGCGAGAGCAGGTTGCGCATCGCCTCCGCGCCGTTAGCTCGGCACCATGAGTCCACAGGTAGCAACAAAGCCGGATCTATCTCCTGTCCAGCTTCCCCCAATGCCTGTAAAAAACCTTGCAAGCGTAGCACAGGCGCCTCACTACGCCAGCGTTCAAACACACCGATTGCCGCAATCCGCCGTCTTCCCAGGCTCAACAGATGACTGGTTGCCAGGTGCGCTGCTGCTACATTATCAATGATCACATGATCGTATGGAGCTCCAAAGAAACGCTCGCCCAGCAGCACAATAGGCTTCTTGATCTCCTCTGGCTGAAGATCTTCGGTAGTCATGGATTGGGCATCTAGTATGAGGCCATCAATGAGATGCGGACGCAACCCTTTGACCAGCAGCAGTTCGTTTTCCCGTTTCCCTTGGGTACAATCGAGCAGGACAGTATATGAGTGCTCAGCGGCGGCAGCAGTGATCACGTTCGCTATTTCTGCGAAATAAGGATTAGCAAGATCAGGAATAGCGAGTGCGATCACACCAACATGGGCCTTACGTAAGTAACGCGCAGCTATATCAGGCCGATAGCTCAGCTTTTCTATCGCTTCAAGGATCTGCACACGCGTTTTTGCGCTGACCCGCGCATAATTGCCATTGATAACATTCGATACGGTTTTAGTGGAAAAACCCGTATATGCCGCAATATCCTTGAGATGTACTGTCATTGCCATCCATTCTTCTCAGGAGATACTCTTTATCCTCTACTGCCTCATCCTTTTAATCCTCTACCATAATAGTACCTGCAGCTAGCAGGTGTCAAATCAGCTCTTCACCTGAGACAGAGGCAAAATTCGCACTGAGATCCACTCATAATTCGAACATGTGGCTTTCCAGGCTTGCCCGAGGGAGTATTCTCAAGTCCTCGTGCAGCCTCTAAGCAAGCTTTGACCAAATCGGCTACGAGTTATGAGTGGATTTCAGAATTCGCACCCTTGACAGGTTAGCGAGAAGAATGTTACAATAGGTTCAACGCTGAACCTATTGTAACATTCTTCTCGCTAACTCAACCATTCTGAAATCCGTAACCATAACGTACCCGGTACAGTCCCTTCCTACACAGGGATGATCTCATAGGGACGGCTAAGAGTATACAGAAACCATTAGCACATTTGTGCTTCTTCGTCCTTTGTGTCGTGCTCCTTTTAATTAAAGAACTGCCTAGATGTCTCGGGCAGAGAGTATGTAAAGCGTTCTTGTTACATCGTTGTACATGCTGATTACTCCAAAGGAGGATCTCTGTATAATGTTCGAGCCACAGAAAGTCCCACAGCATTTGCGTTCCGATGTGCCTCAGACGCACCTATCACGTCGGACCTTCCTTGAGCGAGCACTGGCCGTGGGCATAGGCAGTAGCGTTGCGCTGCCCCTCCTGAATGCATGTGGTGGATCAGGTCCACAGGCAAATATCACCTTCTGGAATCTCTTCACGGGTGGTGATGGTGAACGCATGGTGGAGATGGAGAAAACCTTTTCACAAAGCACCCCCAATATTAATCTGAAGTCGGTCACGCTGTCGTGGGGAGAGCCATACTACACTAAGATTGCGATGGCGGCAGCCGGAAATGGTGCCCCTGACGTGGCTATTATGCATATGTCACGTCTGCCTACATATGCTGGCTCGGGTCTGCTAGAGCCCTTTGACGAAAGTATGCTCGCGCCTTTAGGCATCACCTCCCAAAGTTTCCTGGCGCCTATCTGGCAGCAGGCGCATTTCAATGGCAAGCTTTATGCGCTGCCGCTGGACACGCACCCGTTTGTCATGTACTACAACACCGATATCTGTAAAAAAGCTGGCTTGCTCGACGCGGCTGGCAATTTGAAGCCCCTGCAAGGCACGCAAGCACTTCTGGATGCTTTTAAACGCGCGAAGCAGGTGACTGGGAATATCGGTCTCTCACTCGACGCGCAGGATGTGAACCCATGGCGTCCCTTCCTTGCGCTGTACACCCAGCTTGGAGGCAAGGTGGTGTCGCCAGATGGGAAACACATTCTGCTTGATACGAACAAAGCTGATCAGGTGCTCTCATTCCTGAGAGATCTCACGATTACCAGCAAAGTTGCCTCGCCTGCCCTCGATTCTGCGGGATCGACCGCGGTATTCGGGAGCGGGCAGGCTGGTTTCTTCTGGAATGGAGAGTGGGAACTTCCAACGTTCCAGGCGCAGAAACTGCCCTTCAATATGGTGCCCTTCCCCAACGTCTTTGGGGGCAATCAGACCTGGGCCGATTCGCACTCCTTTGTTTTGCCACGCCAGTCATCCTCAGACCCGACCCGTCGGCAGGCGACATTGCAGTTTATTAGCACGATGTTGAAAAATAGCCTCACCTGGGCTAAAGGCGGCCACATTCCTGCGTATCTGCCTGTCGCTACCTCAAGTGCCTACAAGAATCTCAAGCCACAGGCCAACTATGCATCCGACGCCCAAAATGTAGTTTTTGATCCTCCGGCATGGTACAGTGGTGCGGCTTCTGAACTGCAGACGCAGGCAGGCGCGGCCTTCCAGGGCGTGCTCGGCGGCCAACAGGCTCCTCAAGCAGGCCTGGCTCAATTTAGAACAGCCCTTGAGCACCTGGCCGACATCCCCCGACCCTTCTGATGACAAGGATGCTTCATAAGCGTTTAGAAAGGAACTGCAATGGCGAATGTTTCAGTACAGCAGCAGGCTGTGCGGCAGGGGGTGAAGGCGCAGCCACGCACACCCGACTCATCGCGGTGGCGCAACGAACTAACGGGGTTAGGCTTCGTACTCCCATTTCTGCTCGCGTATGTGCTTTTCCTGGTCTGGCCCGTCATTCTTGGTTTACGCATGAGCTTCTTCAACTGGAGCCTCGTGGGATCAGGGACCGGGCAATTCCTGGGTTTGAGCAACTACGCCG